>Ga0222429_100070_pt1 | contig 197533 bp, 180 predicted proteins | sample 1B50Ametagenome_FD_182475 | JGI IMG/M metagenome (GOLD analysis project Ga0222429, IMG submission 182475) | Enriched microbial communities from leaf-cutter ant dump, University of Wisconsin, Madison, United States - 1B50A (version 2) | ecosystem: Environmental > Terrestrial > Nest > Insects... | reverse complement strand
AGCTTATTATATTACTATTTGTACGCAGGATAGGTTGTGTCTATTTGGTAATGTAATCAATGGGGAGATGGTGTTGAATGATAGAGGGGTGATGGTGGATCATTGGTTGCGTGAGATCGAAAATAAATTTAAAGGGATAGAGATCGCGGAATACGTGATTATGCCGAATCATGTACATGTAATTGTGATAAATCACGGCGTAGGGGTCGACCTATGTGTCGACCCAAACAATGAACATGTCGACCCAAATAATAAACATGTCGACCCAAATAATAAACATGTCGACCCAAATAATAAACATGATTTGACAATGGGTACAACGATGTCTATCGGGGGCGCACACACAGGTGCGCCCCTACCAACGGCCGTACAATGGTTTAAGACCATGACCACAAATGCGTATATACGTGGGGTCAAGGAATTGAATTGGACACCATTTAACAGGAAACTCTGGCAACGAAATTATTATGAACACATCATCCGGGATGGTAATGATTATGGCCGCATTGCCAATTATATCAAAGACAATTCTATGAATTGGGATGATGACTTGTATGGACCTAAATAACAGAGTTGGTTTACCCCCCCCGCCGGCGCCGCTTTGCAAACGTTGCCCTAAGAAAAAACCTTACTACTTATAGAACAGCACCAATGTAAGCCTTAAAAGCCTATCGTGCGAACCATACCGACGAAAAAGAAGACTAATCTTTACTAAGGCGTTTGTACAATTACGCAACACCCCATTAACAAATACAGAAGTCAAACTGGAAATAGCGGAAATCAAACCCACCGTAGAGCAAATCGCCAAGAAACAGAAGGGCCACGACCAAAATATTGAGTTGCTCTTTGAGTATATCGATCGCTTGCAGGAAAACACAGAATTACCGTCCTCTAAAGGCGTAACGGTGGTGAAGGGATTTGATGTCGGAAGCGGGGGGAAAATGAGGCGATATGAGAGAATTAAACCCATTTCATAAGACAGAAATAGTGTATATCTTTGAAAGATAATACTACACATACCAAAGCACCCAAAAATGATGAATAAAAGGACTCTGTTTCTCGTTGCGATAATGGCTGTACTATGGCCAAATCCGGCTACGGCCCAAACTGCGGCATACACCGTCATTGCTAACCCCGGAGAAAATGCTTCGACCGAAATCCGATTCAATTGGCACACGGATTTGGGTACTGGCGATTCATACATTATCTATACGAAGAAAGGGGACAAAAACTGGAAGAAAGCAATCACGGCTCGAGCTGAGCAGGAGCTGTGTACGGTCTACGATAGCATTTATTCAAAAAAGCCGAATGGGGAAGATTTCTATGAAGACGCCCGCTTTATACGCCATATCGCTGCCCTGCAAGGGCTAAAAGAGGACACGGAGTATATGTATAGGCTATCTTCGGAAAAAACCTCTTCTGGGAACTCCTCCTCTAAAGAAGACAGCGAAATTCGTTATTTCAAAACAGCGCCAATATCTGCGAAATGGAATATGGCTATCATTTCCGATATGCACGTTTATGCTCCCCTGCCGAAAAGGCAAAAAGTGGCCATGGAGATGATACAGCAGTTGGAAAAAAAGAACAAAAAGCCATTTGACATGATACTGCATGTCGGGGATCTATCCGCATGGGGCGGTAGCTATTCGTTTTGGCCGACACTATACGCAGACCCCGCTTTCATGAAGTACGTATGGGCTGGGGTCAATGGCAACCATGATCATATGACCCGACTACATGCACAAAGCAACGAATTTTTTCGGAACGTAAACAACAATCCGACCAATGGTTATGCGGAAGAAATCGGCGTGTCCTATTATTTTATTTACGGCGATGCACTATTCGTCATGCTTAACAATGAGGCCATGAAAAGCGAGGAAGGGCTGGCACAGGCGCAGGATTGGACAAGGGAAGTGATCAAAAACAATCCGGCCAAATACGTCATTGTCGTATCGCACTACCAATGGTTTATGGGCAACGACGGAAAGAGTTCGCAATACAGCCGATGGAAAGAACTATTTGACGAACACGGCGTTGACCTTGCGATAAGTGGCAACAACCACATCTACGTCCGCACCAACGCCCTATATGCTGATCAAGAGACGGATGGCTCAAAAGGAACCGTGTATATACAGACACCTTCATCGGACAACGAAAGGGGGCGAGCCCTCGGCGAACTGCTCCACAACAACGATCTTATCAAGTCCCGATGGTCCGAAGGGAGCAAGACCGTCGGAGCGCTAATCATGAAAGCCGACAAAAAGCGCTTAACCTTGACCCTGTACGATCGAAATGGTAACCCGATCGATCAAGTATTTGTAAAATCGAAATCCAATAAAAATATAAGGTAAGACCGTCAGTCGTTTTATGCTTGCAGGGTGATTAAAGCAGCTAGCAAGTAGGCACATCAAAAAAATCGCTACATTTGAGGATGGATCATATCTCGAAGGAAAAGCCGAGCATCATTTGAGACATATAATGCCCCTCTACGTCAAGGCTTCTAAACCAAACAACATACATGAAACAAAAAACAGCAACATGGTCAATGTAGGGGCAACCCTCGTGGCTGCCCTTTTGTTTGGGTGCCCGCAAGGGACAATTAGGACGAATAACACCCGATCAAAAGTGCTATCAGGAAATTAAAAATGTATCGTAATTATAATTCTTAAATTAGTGCAAAAGTTGTCCAACAAATAGGGAGTATCATACTGCTCTAGAGAGCAGCGCCAGCAAAGGTTTTTGGTAGTTTTATACTGTCGGTATAGGACAAGAAAAAAGGGCTTAAAGACCTTTTCTATAATACTTATAGAATTATCGTCCGCCCTATTCGTCCATTTTTTTGATAAGGCTTTCTTTTAGAGTGTCTAAAGATTTTTGGTGCGGTTGATTTTTCGGGATTTGAATCCCAAAAACGGATGACAGGAATCTCCTAAATCAACATTAAAAGTGCTTTCAAAGACTTTGACGATAGGTTTAATAGTTGCATTGCGGTTATTGAATATGCCCTGTGAATGTAGTGCATAAATCAATTCGGTTAAAGCGGTATTGCTGCCTGTCCAATGCAGGGTTGTCGGTTTGTCGTCTGTGGCTTTTTTTGTTACATTAATGATGATGATGCTTGTGTCTGTGCTGATGTTGAGGAATTTCTCCTGAATAATGCTGATAAATATGACGGGCAACAATAAAAATTATCAATATCAATATTGCAGAAAGGAAAAATATCGTTATCCAGTTAATAATATTGGATAGCGAATTTTTTATAGGTTTTTCCTTTTTGAAAATATGCCGATTGGGGATATATTTCTTTTTGCGTATTTTCTTTTTCCTTTTCAAAACTCATAAATTGAAATGGTTTAAAATTTCATTCGCTGTATTCTTACCGCATTTAAAATTGCCAATAACGCTACGCCAACATCCGCAAAAACAGCTTCCCACATTGTCGCCAATCCACCTGCTCCAAGTACGAGTACAATAGCTTTTACTCCAAATGCCAATGCGATATTCTGCCAAACGATTTTCTTCGTCTGTTTCCCGATGTTGATTGCCATAGGTATTTTACTTGGCTTATCGTCCTGTATGACCACATCTGCGGTTTCGATAGTGGCATCGCTCCCTAATCCACCCATTGCGATACCTACGTCGCTCAATGCCACAACAGGAGCATCGTTTACACCATCGCCCACAAAAGCAACGCTTTCGCCTTTGGCTTTGATGTCTTTAACTCTGTTTACTTTGTCTTCGGGCAATAAATCTCCAAAGGCATTGTCTATCCCCAACTGCTCTGCTACATACTTTACCACTGTACTTTTATCTCCGCTAAGCATAGTCGCTTTTACATTGAGCTTATGCAATAGATTGATGGTTTCCTGTGCATCTTCTTTAATGCTGTCGGCAATAGTGATGTAACCAACAAATTTACTGTCGTAAGCAACGGCAATAGTTGTATAAACGATGCTGTTCGGGTCTAAGTCATATTGTATTCCAAACTTGTTCATCAGTTTAAAATTCCCTACCAATAAATCCTTGCCATTTACGGTTGATTTCAGTCCGTGTCCTGCGATTTCCTCCGTATTTTCCAAGCGGATTGTATTATCCGGTTTGCCGACGTACTCGTGAATAGCTGTCGCTACGGGGTGCGTACTGTGGCTTTCCAAAACATTGACCAATTGCAGAATTTCGTCTGGATTGAATGCTTTGTCAAATACCACTTCCTGAACCTTAAAAACGCCGGCTGTCATTGTACCCGTTTTATCCATTACCACATTTTGGATATCGGAAAGAGCATCTAAAAAGTTACTTCCTTTGAACAGTATTCCATTTTTGCTCGCAGCACCAATACCACCGAAATAACCTAAAGGAATGGAAATAACCAACGCACAAGGGCAGGAAATAACCAAGAATACCAAAGCTCTGTACAGCCAATCTCTAAACTCATAATTTTCTACAAAGAAATAAGGCAGGAGGCAAATGGCTATGGCTAACAGCACTACAATAGGCGTATAGATTTTTGCAAATTTCCGGATAAATAATTCCGTTGGTGCTTTTTGTGCAGTGGCGTTTTGTACCAATTCCAAAATCTTGCTCAATTTGCTGTCGGTGTATGCGGTCGTAACCTTTACCTGCGATACGGTGTTGAGGTTTATCATTCCTGCCAAAACAGTTTCGCCTTTATTCTTTGTGTCGGGTTTACTTTCGCCTGTTAAAGCCGATGTATTGAACGATGCTGTTTCGGACAACAGTTCTCCGTCTAAGCCCAATTTCTCTCCCGGTTTTAGCTGTATGATTTCGCCAATGGTTACGGTTTCTGCCTTTACCGTTTGCGGTACATTGTTATTTAAAACCGTTACTTCATCGGGTCTTTGGTCAAGCAAGGATTTGATGTTTGCTTTTGCCCTCGAAACAGCCATTGTCTGAAAAACCTCGCCAACAGCATAGAACAACATTACCGCAACACCCTCCGGGTATTCGCCAATGGCAAATGCCCCAATAGTGGCAATGCCCATCAAAAAGAACTCGGAAAAGATTTCTCCCTTTCTGATGCTTTTCACGGCATCTGTCAATACGGGAAACCCAACGGGAGCATACGCAACCACATACCAAATAATCCTTACCCAACCTGTAAACCACGTTTGCGGAAGCCAATTATCCATTGCGATACCTGTAAGCAATAGCACAAGGGAAATAATGGCGGGAAGAAACATTTTGAAAACACTATCGTTACTGCCCGAATGTGAATGCTCGTGTCCATCATCATCGCTGTGGTCGTGTTGATACTTTTTATTTACCAGCTCTTTTGCACCGGCTTGGGTGTAATTTTTTTCTTCCTGTGTGCAACAAGTCATTTTGCCTTGTGCATCGTAAGTATGCTTGTGATTTTTGTCTGTATTTATCATAGCCTTTCTTTTTTTAGGTTCGTTACCCTTTTATTTCTTATTCTTTCCACGTTATTATTCATTATATGCCTCACGATATGCTGAAAAGCAAATCGCTTAAACGCATTTAGCTTTTGCTGATGCTTAGAATAAAATTCATCGGGTGTATCAAAAACGCCAAAGTCCTGATTGATGCCTTTATCCTGAATAAACGTATTGTTGAGGTTCCATTCAATCGGCGGGTTCTCAAAATTATCGGTATAAACCCCGAAACCACAAAACCTGGTTTTGCAATCGCTGTTTTCTTCCTGTAATTTGGTTAAGTATGATTTATCCAAAATCACACCCTCTAAAAAACACCACTGCTCATTTACCCATACTTCTACCCAGTTATGTAAGATGTTTTGAGGCGAAAGTTTATACCAAAGACCTGTAATAGCTCCTTTTTGCAAGGCTTTGTCAATGGTAAAACCGTGAATACGGTTCGGTATTCCCGTTGCTCTTAATAACGCCATTAGCAAAGTTGCTTTGGTATTGCACTGTCCGTAACCGTCTTTCAGAATTTCTGATGCAGGTATATCGTCCGAAACATTGTAGCCAAATTTTATTTCATCCCTGACAAAATTGTAAGTGGCTTTAACTCTTGAAACAGTGTCCAAATCTTTCCACCCTCTTTGTTCCAATAACTCTTGTATGGAAACGTTTGAGTAGTCAAGGATTTTTGTCTCTTTAAGATAGTTACCCATAACACACTTATATTTACAGCAAAGTTACGAAGGGAGAGCCTGCAATGCTATTGCAAACTCTCCTTTAAACAATTCTCACAAATTCCCTTGGCAAACAACTTTATCTCGTCAATCCGATATTCTTGGTGCGTGTCCTGTGGTATTATAAAATCCTCCTTACAGGTCGTCTGCTTGCAAATCTTACAGTAGAAGTGCAAGTGCCAATCTTTATGGGTTTGTTCGTCGCATTCGTCGTGACACAAAATATATTTGGTAGTCGTGTTTTCCTGAATACTGTGTACGATGCCTTTTTCTTCAAATGTTTTCAAAGTCCGGTAAATTGTAACCCTGTCTGCTTTGTAAAAATGGCTCTCGATTTCAGATAGGGACATTGCTGTTTGCTGTTGCTCCAAGAAATCATATACTAATATCCGCATACTGGTCGGATTGGTGTTCTTTGCCAACAGCTTTTGTTCAATGTTCTTTTTCATTATCCAATGTTTTTAGTGAGCGTGGGCGTGTTCTCCCGAATCATCCATTTTTGCATTCACAAAAAATGCACCTTTTACCACGATATGCGTTCCGTGAGGAATTTCGCTTACAGGTGTAATTGCCGTATAGCCTAATTCAGAAGCACCTTTAACGACTTCCACTCTTACAAATCGAGTTCCCTTTTCAGAACCGTGGTCGTGAGCCTCCTCTTCATCGTGGTCGTGAGCTTCTCCCTCTTTATGCTCGTGGGGTTCTTCTTCCTGCTCCTTGACCAAAAAGATGTAATATTTCCCGTCAGCATTGACAATAGCATCGTTGGGTACAGCCGTACTTAGGACATCATCTAAACTTACCATTCCGGTTATACTCATTCCGTCAATCAACCCTGTTTTATCTCCCGTAATTCTACTGTGAACAGCAATGGTTTTACCCTCTCCGCTGAAAGACGAACCGATGCTGTACACTTCGGCAGAATAGGTCTTATTGGGATTGTTGGTTACGACAAAATCTATTTTCTGACCTATTTTGATTAAAGGAATGTCCTTTTCATAGACCTGTAAATCCAAGTGTAGGGCTGTGTTTTCTATTATTTCAGCAATAGGCGAAGACACATCTACATAACTTCCTATTTTGGCGAAAACATTGCTGACAGTACCGCTTATCGGACTTGTAACGACCAATGACGATTTAAGGCTCGCATTTGACAAGGAAGCCGGATTAATCCCCATCATTTGTATTTGTTGGTTCAAAGAAGACTTCCGTGTTCTCAACGTGTTTAGTTCAGTAGTGGCACTTTGCAGGTTTTTCTTTGCTCCGACATTTCCCTCGTTCAGCTCTCTTTGTCTTACAAGTTCCTGTTCGGCAAATTCTATCCGGCTATTGATGCTCAGGTATTCTTCCTGCAACTGTATGAATTGCGGATTGGAAATAGTAGCGATGACCTGACCTTTCCTTACGAAGTCGCCTATCTCCACATTCAGGGATTTGATAACACCACCAAACAACGAGGTTGCATTCGCCTTGTTGCTGTTGGGAACTCTTAATGCTCCGTTGGCTTTCAATGTTTTGGATAATTGCTTCTGTTCAATTGAACCGATTTCAACACCTACGGCTTTCATCTGCTCATCGGTCAGCACGGCAACATTTTCTTCTTCGTGTTCGTCCGTTGTTGTTGCTGCTTCCGTACCGTGATTATGCCCGTCGCCCTCCTTATGTTTATTTTTACAAGCGCTCAAAGCAAAGATGGCTACGAGGACAAAAACGCTGAAAACTATCTTATTTGTGATACGTTTCATATGTATATATTTTGATTTTTAATGGTCATATGGAATACTCATGTATATTTATTTTTTTCGGAAACATGAGTATTTCATATATTGTATTATTTACTGATTAATGAATGGATAAGCGTTACAGCCTCATTGATTTGCTGAATGCTATTTAAATAATTAAGCTGAATGTCTGCTGTTGTCTGCAAGGCAAATAGGTACTCCACATAAGAAATATCTCCGGTACTGTAGCCCAGTTTTGCGGCATTGATAATCTCATTAGCATTCGGTAGTGCCTGCTCCTTGAAATAGGTAAACTGCGCGACATACTGTTCGTATTGTTTCAAGGCGTTTGCCAATTCCGTTTTAAGCTGTTGTTCCTGCCATTGAGCATTTAATTCCAATGATTGTTTCTGAAAATCAAGCGAACGAATTTTTGCTTTGGTGGTTGTAAAAATTGGGATTGTAATACCTACATCAACAAAACTAAACCGCTGTCCTCTGCCATAAAATTGCTCTACACCATTTCTACTGTGCATTCCTATCAGCGATATGTTATTATAACCGAACGTAAAATCAGGCAGACTGTTTGCGCGTTCCAATTTCTTGTTTTGTTCGGCGATTTTCGCCTCTTGGTACAATAGCTGGATGCTCGGATGGTTTGCAACAGCCGAACTGTCAATGAAAGAACTTAACAGCAATGGTGTATAATCCGGTTGCGGTTCTATTAAGAAGTCTTCCTGTGTCTGCATCAGATTTTTAAGGCTTTGATAGGCGTTCTGCCTTAAAACCTCGTTCTGTTGATACAAAAGACTTATTTCCCCTTTCTTGGTAGTTGCAGTATTAACGTCCAGTTTGCCTATATCTCCGGTTTTGTACCGCAGTTCTGCCACACGAATAAAGTCTGAATAAATGCTATCAAGATACTTTAAAACCGAAGCATTATGCTCCAAATATTCCAACTGATAATAATAGGTTCTTACCTGCTTTTTCAGTTCGTTTTCTGTAAGTGCCTTTGCCCATTCCTGACCTTTGACTTGCTCTTTGACAAGGTTTTTCTTTGCCCCAAAGAGTGTCGGAAAGGGTATGGTTTGCGAAATTTGGAAACCGTCATTATATTCAAATCCCTCATTATTCCCATATTGGAAGTTTACATCGGTCTTCGGCAATTCAAATGCTGTTTTGCTAAGACTTTGGGCAGATTGAATATCCAATTTTTTGGAACGTAGCTGAGGGTTGTTCTCCACTGCTACTTCAATAGCTCTATCTACACTTATGGGAGTTTGTGCCTTACCGTTTTGAGAAAAACCCAAGAACACTAACAGCAACATCACGGGTGATATGGCTTTCGTTTTATTGTTTTTCGGAGGTTTTTGGTTTCTCATAAATACGAGATACAGCAATGGCAGAACAAACAATGTCAAGGCAGTTGCCGAAATCAGTCCACCGATAACGACCGTTGCTAACGGTTTTTGTACTTCTGCACCCGCACTTGTACTCAACGCCATTGGTAAAAAACCTAAACTTGCCACCGATGCCGTCATCAATACAGGTCTAAGCCTTGTTTTAGCTCCCTCGATAATTCTCGGGATAATCTCGTTCCAACCCTCTTTTTCCAGTCTATTGAACGTGGCAATCAGTACAATCCCGTTCAGAACAGCAACACCAAACAGGGCGATAAATCCGACACCTGCCGATATACTAAATGGCATATCCCGCAATAAAAGGGCAAATACACCTCCGATGGCACTCATCGGGATAGCCGTATAGACCAAAACGGCTTCCTTGAACGAATGGAACGTGAAGTATAACAGGATAAAAATCAAAAGCAGGGCGATAGGTACTGCTATGAGTAATCTGTCGGTAGCTTTTTGGAGGTTCTCAAACTGGCCGCCATAAGTAAAATAATAACCTGTTGGTAGCTTAACCTGTTCAGCCAATTTATCCTGAATTTCATTGACAACACTGGCTACGTCCCGTCCCTGCACATTGAAGCCGACATATATCCTGCGTTTACCGTCTTCACGGCTGATTTGTGCGGGTCCTAATTTGTAATCAATGTTTGCAACCTGTGAAAGCGGTATTTGGTCGCCGTTTGGTAGTGGGATAAACAGATTGTTCACATCCTCAATGGAACTGCGGTGGGCTTCATCAAGCCGTACCACCAAATCAAACCTTCGTTCGTTTTCATAAATCACACCTGCTGATTTACCTGCAAACGCAGTGCTGACAATATCGTTTATCTCCTGTACATTCAAGCCGTAATTGGCTATTCGGGTACGGTCGTATTCGATATTGATTTGGGGAAGACCTGCTACCCGTTCTACCTGCGGAGCAGTCGCACCTTCTACTGTTTGAATAATGGCATTCGCTTTATTGGCATAAACCAACAAACTGTCGAGGTCTTCTCCGAATATCTTAACGGCTACATCCTGCCTGATACCTGTCATCAGTTCATTAAACCGCATCTGTATCGGCTGATTGGCTTCAAAGAATACACCGGGAATAACTTCAAGTTTCTCCATCATTTCATTGGAAAGCTCGTCATACGATTTTTTTGTTTTCCATTCGTCCTGCGGTTTCAGGATAATCATCAGGTCGGTGGCTTCGGGAGGCATCGGGTCTGTCGGTACTTCGGCAGCACCAGTCTTGCCTACGACCATTCTCACTTCGTCAAATTCCTTGATTATCCTTGATGCCTGCATAGAGGTTTCCAGACTTTGGCTAAGCGATGTTCCTTGTGGCAAGATACAGTGGAAAGCAAAATCGCCCTCGCCCAATTTTGGCAGGAACTCTCCGCCCATCCGTGAAAAAAGGAATATACTAATGGTAAACAGCCCAACGGCAACCGCTATCACAACATATTTTATACGAATAGATTTTTCTAACAAAGGCTTATAGACCCCCTGCAGATAATCCATCATTTTGTCTGAAAAATTCTTTTTGGTAATCGGTTTTTTAGATAGACACAACGCACTCATCATCGGGATATAGGTAAAGGACAAAATCAATGCTCCCAAAATGGCAAAACTTACGGTCTGTGCCATTGGCGTAAACATTTTCCCTTCTATGCCGACCAAAGTAAGGATAGGGATATAAACGATGAGGATAATGATTTCTCCAAATGCAGCACTTGTACGGATTTTTCTTGCAGATTCATACACCTCTTCGTCCATTTCTGCCTGCGTAAGTTTTTGTGTGGATTTCCGTAAGCCCAAGTGGTGCATTGTCGCCTCGACGACAATTAGGGAGCCGTCCACTATCAATCCGAAATCAATAGCACCCATACTCATCAAATTGGCACTCACGCCAAATAGTCGCATCATTCCCAACGCAAAAAGCATCGATAACGGTATAGCTGATGCGACGATTAGACCTGCCCTGAAATTCCCTAAGAAGATAATTAATACAAATATTACGATTAATGCTCCTTCAATAAGGTTTTTTTCGACAGTACTTATGGCTCTATCTACCAAGTCCATTCTATCCAAATAAGGCTCTATGACCACATCATCAGGCAAAGACTGCTGGATAACCGGTATTTTTTCTTTGATACTTTTTACAACATTAGAGGTGTTTTCTCCCTTCAACATCATGACAATCCCACCCACGGCATCTACTTCACCATTATAGGTCAAAGCTCCATAGCGAGTAGCGTTACCAAATCGTACTTTTGCTACATCTTTGATGAATACGGGAACGCTTCCCGTATTTTTAACAACGATATTCCCTACATCTTCCAGTGACGTGACTAAACCAATTCCCCGAATGAAGTATGCATTGGGTTTCTTGTCTATATAAGCCCCTCCCGTATTCTGGTTATTGGTTTCCAGTGCGGTAAAAATATCGGAGATACTGACGCCCATTGCCTTGATACGGTTAGGGTCAACGGATACCTCGTATTGTTTGAGCAGACCGCCAAAACTATTGACTTCGGCAATTCCCGGAGTACCGTAAAGTTGTCTGGCAACAATCCAGTCCTGCATTGTACGCAAATCCATTGCAGAATACTTATCCTCGCTACCTTGTTTGGGGTGGAGAATATATTGGTACACTTCGCCAAGACCTGTACTGACAGGAGCAAGTTCAGGCGTTCCAACCCCTTCCGGTATCTGCTCTTCTGCTTCTTTCAGTTTTTCGCTTACTAATTGCCTTGCGAAGTAAATATCCACATTGTCTTGAAATACAACGGTTACAACAGAAAGACCGAACCTCGAAATACTTCTTATTTCTTCTACTTTGGGAAGATTGACGATGCTTTGCTCAACTGGAAAGGTAACCAATTGTTCAACTTCCTGTCCTGCCAATGTAGGCGACAGCGTAATAATCTGAACTTGATTGTTTGTTATGTCAGGCTGTGCATCAATCGGGATTTTTGTGGCACTCCATACCCCCCAGATGATGAGTAATAAGGTCATTAATCCTATAATGAACTTATTCTTTATAGAGAATTTTATAATATTATTTAACACTTTTTGTGATGATTAATGATGAATAATTAATGATAAATTGCAATGATTATAAATTCGGGAAATGCGTAGTATGTCCCAAAACATCTAGCTTAATGCTGTACGCAAAAAACTATAATCATTAAAACATTAAGAATTATGCATTAATCTTCGGCGGTTGCCAAATTCTCTCGAGATCACGAGATATGAGGATAGAGGTATAGTAAACTGTAGGCTTGGGAAGGTCAAAAGTCTTTGCCTTCACTAAGTTATATACATTCCATTGAAGCACTATGCCCGACACCATTCCACAACAACCGCACAAACAAAATGGACTGCAAATATCTTTTGCTTCCGAATGGTCATGGCTATCTTGATGGACTAATTCTTCCGAATGGTTATGGTTTTGAAAGCTCTCCCTTTCGTACATATCAGCACAAGGCATTATAAATAATACCACCATATACAGTGCCAGTATGTAAGAAAAGACTTTCATATTACTTTGCAAAGTTAGGAAAAAAGTAATGCAATGGCATTGCATTGTTTGTTGCAATCGTCTCTTTTTCTTCTTCAAAGATACGTCTACCTATTTCCCAATACATCAGCGTACGCTGATGGTCAACTGCACATATGGCCTTGTCTTTGGATTGGACTATGATGGCTACTATATCAGCAATATGGGATTGGTTTATATTCATAATATCTGATTTATTTTAAACATCATTCGATATATACAGATAACCAATTCAAAACTACAAAACGAAAAACAAATTAACTAATATTTTTAGTGAACAACAAATTGAACTTTTATCCCGCCCTTACTAGCTGGCGCCGCTTTGCATGCGGTGCCTTAGAAAAACACACTACTTATAAATCAGTGCCAATGTAAGCCTTAAAAGCCAGTTGTGCGAGCCATACTGAACTTGTAAGTAGGCTTAAGGCACTGCTCTAGAGAGCAGCGCGGGCTAATGCGAGAGAGCCGAACACGATTTGTATATGGCATTTTGTTTTTAAGTATTGTCTTTGTATTTTTAGGGGACAAACGGAATACCAAGTAAACCCAATAGTTATGAGTAAAAATAATGTAGCTTCGTCAACTATTATTGAAGACCGTATCTTTACCATACGTGACCAGCAGGTGATGATCGATCGTGATCTAGCTGAGCTATATGCCGTGGAGACCAAAGTGCTTAATCAAGCAGTCAGAAGAAATATCGACAAGTTTCCTGAAGACTTTCGTTTCCAGCTCACAACCGAAGAAAAAAAGGAACTGGTCACAAACTGTGACCGGTTCGAATCACTTAAGCATTCAAGTACAAATCCGTATGCCTTCACCGAGCACGGAGTACTAATGCTAGCGAACGTCTTGAAAAGTAATATCGCTACACAAGTGAGCATCAGACTGGTCAAAGCATTCGTGCAATTACGTAAGATGCTATCCTCAAATGCTCGGATACAGCTGGAAATTGAACAGATCAAAAATTATATCTCTCACCAAAGCAAAAAGCAAGAAAATCAGGATAAAAACATCGACCTACTATTTCAATATGTAGACCGATTGCAGGAAAAATTGGAAACACCTGCTCCTACCGAACGGAAGCGAATCGGATATGAAGTGGGGAGGAAGAAATAATCAAGGTATTTCGAAGTGTGATAGCTTAAATACTGATTATAAAGCCTAGCCCCGCGTTGGCGCTGGTTTATAACCTGTGTCTTAAGAGAATCTGCATGGCAACGCAAAAAATAATCTGTGACACAGATGTCCTGATTGAGGATTGAGATATAATCCAAATATGCCAACAAACTACACGCCAATTTCTTTCGTTAGTGCTTTTACTGTTTCTTCCCGGTGAGCAATCCCCCACTCTACCATCTTTGTAATCACCTCACGGAGACCTTCTCCGGATGATGTCAGTTCATACTCGATCAATACCGGTATACTATCCGTTACTTTTCTCACAATCACACCATTCATTTCTAGTTCTTTCAATTCTTTGGAAACCATTCGGGGAGAAATATCGGGAATCCCTTTCTGTATATCTGAAAAACGCCTTTTACCGTTTAGGAGGACACATATTATCGCCAGTTTCCACTTTCCATCCACGACGTTCAAGGCATCTTTCAATGCCATAATGAATGTCTTGCTGCAAGTTATCATCATCTACAATAGTTTATTTCTCAAAATACTGCGAAAACATTATTATTTCGCCTACTACTATACAAAAGTATAGCGATATACAATCGTATACTCATATAAAAAGTATAGCAAATATACGTAATTTTGCTTTATAAAATTTAATCAAACATAAATTATCAGAACAATGGAACACATTAAGATAGGCATTACCGGAGCCACCGGACAACTTGGCCGCAAGGTGATTGCAAACCTGAAAAAAGAAATATCCGAAGCACAAATCATTGCTTTGGTGCGCAATCCGGAAAAAGCGAAGGACTTGGGCGTAGAGGCACGTGCTTTTGATTACAACAATCCTGACCAGATGGGCGACTCGTTGAGAGGTATTTCAAAACTATTATTGATTTCGGGCAATGAGGTGGGAAAACGTTTTCCGCAACATAAAAATGTGATCGATAGTGCTCAAAAAGCTGGTGTACCCTACATCGCATATACCAGTCTTTTGCGGGCAGATTCTTCGCCACTGGGCTTAGCTCCAGAGCATAAAGAAACCGAAGAATATCTGAAAGCTTCGGGCTTGGATTATACCATACTAAGAAACGGCTGGTATATTGAAAATTACACGATGTCAATTGGTGGAGTGTTGCGAGCGGGAGCTGTATACGGAAGTGCCGGCGATGGAAAAATTTCTGCTGCCACTCGCAATGATTATGCAAAAGCAGCGGTGAGCGTGCTAACTTCGGACGACCACAAAAACAAGACATATGAACTGGGCGGCAACGCTTTTACCATGAGTGAATATGCGGCTGAAATTTCTAAACAGTCCGGGAAAAACATTTCGTATGTAGACCTTCCGGTGGAAGAATATGCAAAAGTGCTGGAGGAAAAAGCAGGCATGCCGGCCACTGCTGCACAGTTTTTTGCAGCTGTAGATGTTGAGGTGAGCAAAGGGGCATTGGAAACTTCTGACAATAGCTTGGCTCAATTGGCGGGCGGTGACCTGGAGCCGCTAAGTGATGCCGTGGAAAAAGCCCTTAGCACAATATAATCATTCCAATTTATAATGAAAAAGCTACCTGCACGTTTATGACAGTACAGGTAGCTTTTTTATGCGCTGATGATGCCTTTCTGTAATAGAGGTTAAGCTTGCTTTGCCTTTCTAAAAAATGAACCTCGTAGTTTATTGTAAAAAACAGCAGGTAACATCTGTCGTATTACCCTAATACCGCATTCTCCAACCTGTTATCAGCCCGCCCTCAACCGTAAACAGAAAATCTGCTTTATTGGAATATCCACGGCTTGAATATTGCCCCTTGACAACAACTTGGTTTTCACTGATCACGGTGTACTGAGGGTTCTCAACCTTACCTTGACGGCTGATGATATCACTTTCCAGCCACCTCCTGGTCTCTTCAGGTGTCTTCATGGCTCCATCAGCGCCATAAGCCTGAGTTGCCGTTTTTGAAAATTGGGCTCTGATAAGTCCGGCATCCTCGGCCTGCATAGCTTCCATCAATTTTTTTACGGGTTTTAATACGTTTTTATCTTGCATTTGTATCAAATTTAAGTTTAGTGTGTGTTGTTCATTTGTCTTCTTATCCACCTGGCCAGAGGCATTAAACGCGCTTGAAAGAAACACCGAGAACATGAATAATTTAGTATAACCCATATTAATTTGATTTTAAAGGATGCTGTAAATAGATGATGACCAGATTGAGCAGCAAAAATGGTATTTCTATAGCGACTCCTTTCAAATCTTTGCTTAATAATTGTAAACAGATAATCAGCAATATGCCTGCTGCCATCAGAAAATTTCCCCACACAAACGTTTTTGGAAACAATATCAGAACCGAGGCCAGCAACGTTACAGCTCCATTGATGATAACCGCATTTCTATTGAAATTCCATTTACCGAACATTTCCAGCATTTCAGGTTTTGCGGTGAGCATATTCCACCCATGCTTTGCTCCCATGAATATGGCAAAGATGATCAGCGCTGAGTTGAGTATTTTTAATATCATTTTCTGTGCGTTTTTTTTTGCGTAAAAGGCAAACAACCAAGTTATTCGCCTTTCAAAAATATAAAATAAATTACCATTTATCGTGTGGTATAACCGCCGTTGGCAAAAATGGTCTGCCCTGTAATCCACCAACCGTCAGTTACTAGAAACTCTACCAAAGGAGCAATATCCTTGATGTCTGTGAGTCCACCCAAATCCGAAGCCGACTTGTGATAAGCCACTGCATCGTCGCTCTCTTGTCCATAGAAGAAAGGGGTATCCATCGGTCCGGGAGCAACTGCTGTTACGGAAATACCACGGGACCCAAATTCTTTGGAAGCCGCTCTGGTAAAGTGTTCTACCGGAGCTTTTGCACCGGCATAAGTGGAGTAATAGCCTGTAAATGCTGCTAGCAATGAAGTGACAATCGTATTGATTTTGCCGTTATCGTTCAGCTTTTTACCCGCTTCCTGAATAAAGAAATATGCCACCTTGGAATTGATATCGCTCATAATGTCATACTCTTCTTCCGTCGTTTCTGCAAAAGGTTTCTTCAACACTCTTCCTACCGTATTGATGGCAATGTCGATACCACCGAACTTTTCGATAGCTGCGTCAAAAAGTTTCGTGATATTTTTCACATCGGTTAAATCAGCCTGAAATAAAAAAGCTTCTCCACCTGCCTTTGTAATGTCGGCTAATGTTTTTTCCGCAGATGCTTTTGTAGCATCGCTATTGTAGTGGATCACTACTTTCGCTCCTTTCGCGGCAAAGTTCCGGCTCAATAAGCCCCCTAAGTTCTTTGCACCTCCTGCAATCAGAACTACTTTACCATTTAGATCGTTTCTTGCCATTTTCTTTGATTTTAAATGTTGTACAATTGACAACTCAAAGCTGGCAAGATTATTTATTTATTTCATGGTGAACTTTTCGGAAGTTTCTTTTTTGTTATACTGCCTGAATTGCCCGGGTGTCTGCCCTGTGAATTTTTTGAAGAATTTGGAGAAATTGGATGGATCATAGGTTAATACTTTGGCAATTTCGGATATCGATTTATCTGTTTCCAAAAGCATTCTTTTAGCTTCATCAATAATCTTAAGATCGTAAAAATGGCAAGGATGGTTGCCTGTTTCTTTTTGTACCGTATCGGTCAGGTGCTTGTGCGAAAGGAACAGTTCACCTGCAATTTGGTTGATTTCCATAAATTCGTCTACCTTTCCCGAAATAACATCGGTAATATGCTGATCCAGAAAACGGAAATAGCTTTCAGTAATTTCTTTGCTTCTTTTTAATATATTTTTGCTTGTTTCACTCATCCTAATATCCGAAAAAGACAATATAAAGATACGGTATTTCTAAGGATACTATTACGGTGAACTTTTCGGATATTTCGATGGCGGGAGTAGAGAAATGCCATTGTATGGGTCAGGCACGGTCTAAACAAAACAATACCCCTGCTGGCCCGCTTTGCAAGCGGTGCCTTAGAAAAAACCACACTACTTATAGAACAGCGCCAATGCAAGATCATACGAGCCATACTATTGATGACCCACTGTGTAAGGATTAGGGCACTGCTCTGGAGAGCAGCGCCAACAAAAGAGCCAACAAAAGGGATTGTGGCAATGATCCGATGTCCGTTTTTTACCGCTTAAAAAACAAAATGACCGTGCTATTGTTCCGTTAATATAAAAGAAAAATAGCTATGACTACAAACTCTCGTCGATATTTTCTGCAAAAGTTGTTGGCCTCATCGATTACCATTCCTTTTTTGTATTCAGCTAATACATTTGGTAAGACAAGTTTATTAACTTCCCCCCAGCAGGGGCTAACCTTACGGGTGGCGCTTATGGGGCTTGGTGATTATGCTGCGCGGGTGGCGGAAGCCATGCAATCTTGCAAACGGGCTAAGATAACCGGATTGATCAGCGGTACTCCGGCCAAACTCCAAAAATGGGGCGAAAAATACAAGGTGCCGGAGGAGAACCGTTACAGTTATGAGAATTTTGATAGTATTCGTGATAACCCCAATATTGACGTTGTTTATGTCATTACACCCAACGCTCTCCACCACGAGCATACCCTACGGGCAGCAAAAGCAGGGAAACACGTGATTTGTGAAAAGCCAATGGCTCTCAATGCCAACGAAGGCCAGGAAATGGTGGATGCCTGCGCCAAGGCTGGGGTAAAGCTACTTGTGGGCTACCGGATGCACTTTGAACCGAACACATTAGAGATCATACGGATGCGTGAAAGCGGTGAACTGGGGAAAATCTCCTTTTTTCAGGGGCTGTCGGGCTTTCGCATCGGCGACCCCACACAATGGCGGCTTAATAAGGCACTGGCAGGCGGAGGTTCTTTGATGGATATCGGTATTTACTCGGTCAATGGCGCCCGTTACATGGTCGGTGAAGAACCGTCTTGGGTGACTGCGCAGGAAACCAAAACGGATCCGGTAAAATTCAAGGATGGGGTGGATGAAACGATTCAGTTTCAATTAGGGTTTCCGAGCGGAGCCATCGCTTCCTGCCTTTCCAGCTACAACATAGGCCACCTTGACCGTTTTTTCCTGAGCGGTGATAAGGGCTTTGCCGAATTACACCCCGCCAACGGATATGGTCCGATTAAAGGACGGACACATAAAAGCGAACTGCGCATACCGCATGGAGCGCAGCAAACTTTACAAATGGATGAGATGGCCGGAATTATCCTCGACGGTACCCAGCCGATTGTACCCGTAGATGGTTTGGAGGGCCTGAAAGACGTCAAAATACTTGATGCCATTTATCAAGCCTGCGCAACGGGCAAGAAGCAGGAATTGAAATTAGTCTGACACGGCAACAGCCGGGTAGCAATCGAGTTAATTTGTAGTGTTTGTTCTTTAGGCCAAATGAATTGTCTTCGACCGCTGGCGCCGCTTTGTAAGCGGTGTCTTAGAAAAAACCATACTACTTATAGAACAGCGCAAATGTAAGTCTTAAAAGCCTGTCGTGCGAGCCATACTATTGCTGACGCTACTTTGTAAGTAGGATTAAGGGCACTGCTCTGGAGAGCAGCGCCAGCAGAGGGAGCAGCGGCAACAGAGGTTTGTTTTGTGAAAGGTTTTTGGTAGTTTTACGGAATAAGATGGTTGACCAAGAGGGTGCTTTTTAGAGACGCCCTATATAGATTTGGCGAAACAAGTATTGGTAAACAAGCAGTTATCTGAAACAAACATTACCACCGTATGAAAAGAGCATTTTTTTTATTAACTTCAATTTTAGTTTTATCCTGTAATCAAAACACTAAAACTGATCAAGACAAAAAACCAAAATCTGAATCTATTACAAAATCTGAAACAGCAGCGGCTGAAAATTTAGATTGGTTAACCGGAAATTGGAAAAGACTAAATGAACAAGCCGGAAAAGAAACTTTTGAGAATTGGGAGAAAGTTAGTCCAAGCGAATATTCGGGAATTGGCTTTACATTGCAAAATGGCGACACAATAAGCCAAGAAAAAATGGACATGATTGAAACAAACGGAAAGTGGACGTTATTTGTAAAAATGCCAAATGAAAAAGAAGCAACAACATTTGAAATGATTGAATTAAAAAACAATGCGTTCGTCTGCGTTAATGATTCTATTGACTTTCCGAAAAAAATCAAATATTGGCTTGACGGAGAAAAAATGAAAGCAAAAATTTCCAATGACGAAATGGAAATTCCGTTTGAGTTTGAAAAAACTAAGTAATCCCAGTTGTTTTTTGGACGGTGTGCCACCTGCGCAGGTCTTTGACCTCGTAAAAACAACAAACAATTAAAAACAGTCAATAAAAACATCTTGTGATCGGATTCAAACACGTTGTTTAAATGAATTTTAATATTGAAAATAAGGGGGAAATTTCTAATGAATTTCTGAAATTAGGAATCAAGAATTTTGAAAAAGCATGCGAATTTATTGCTAATCTACCTTACAGAAGAAACAACGACAAGAATAATATTTTGTGTGTATTTGAAGACCAAGCCGGAACTTGCAGCACTAAACATTCGATTTTAAGAAAATTAGCAATCGAAAATGGAAAAGATGAAATCAAACTCATTCTTGGAATTTTCAAAATGGACGCAACATACAATCCGAAAATCAAAAATACACTCGATAAAAATCAACTGAAATATATTCCTGAAGCTCACAATTATTTGAAAATCGGGAATCAATACTTTGATTTTACCAAGCCAAACGCAGATTATTCAGAAATTAAAAATAAATTATTGGAAGAATTTGAAATCGAGTATAACCAAATCAATGATAAAAAAATCGAAATCCATAAAAATTTCCTTGCAAAATGGATGGAGAATAACCCAAAGTTGGATTTAGACAAAGCTTGGAGAATAAGAGAGAAATGTATCTCAGACTTGCAAAATTAACCGTTCAAGCAACTGTGCAAAAACATATCCGCAAACAACAAAATCGGTGACCACGCCACTGTCCTCTCGTCCGCACGGGGCGCTAGATACACCTTACACGCTTTATCGCTGATACAACTTGAGGAAAGAAAAGCCCCCGAATAATTCGTAATCAACAAAAACCTCTAAGCATAGGCCAAAACAATATGCCGAGATATTGGTTCATTATCAATACACTAGGATTGATAATTTAAAAACATAAGCTATGAGCAAAGAAAACCTTCAGGGTTCAGAGGCACTCACAAAACTTCGGGAACTCGTTGATAAAATTGACATCGGCATGTTATGCACCTATCCGGGAGACGATGGCTATGTTCACTCCGTGCCGATGAGCAGACAGGAAATAGATGAACAGGGAAACATCTGGTATCTCTTTTCTGCAAACAGCGAAACCTACAAAAACCTACAAAGGGATAAAAAAATAAGTATTCTATTCGCGCATGTTGGCGACTATAATTTTTTAAGCATCAATGGCATAGCGGCTATTTCAAGAGATGAAGCACGTATAGATAAGTATTGGAATAAATTTGTCGAAGCCTGGTTTGAAAAAGGGAAAGATGATCCAAACATACGTGTACTGAAAGTGAACGTAGAAGATGCCCAATATTGGGATAATAAGACGAATAAGTTGTTTACGCTCATAAAGGTTGCTGCCAGCGCTATTTCAGGAAGCAAGCTGGATATTGGTAGATCTGGAGATCTGGATATCTGACACGAAGGAGGTGTCTAAAAGATCGTATTGTTCATTCTGATGGCGACCAAAGCATAAACAGCATTGAAAATGAAAAAGTTACTTCTTCACACTCCGTTCGACATGAACTTGTTTCCCTTTTTATACAGTCTCCATAGAAGGATGGGAACAAAAAAACACTAGCCCCAAACATGAAAAACCCAACATTTTAGCAGACGGGTCAGTTGAGCGCATAGGTCCGTAAGAAGAAGACAATCGTAATTAGGAAGTTAAATACCACAATGCCGATACGCAATTTAACCGGATCTATGCGTTTCGTGTATTTCGCTCCAAAATATCCGCCACATATCGTCGCGATCAGCATGACAAACGTTTCTATCCACGCAACCTTGCCCGCGACAATAAACATACAAACAGCAACAAAGTTGGCCACGCCAACGAAGAGGGTCTTATTCGCGTTGATCACCTTAATATCCGTAAGCCCAAAAAGGTACCAGACCGCCATCATCATAATTCCGACGGCGCCCCCAAAATAACCGCCATAAATACCTAACAAGAACTGCCCGACAAGTACCGTTGCGCTGCCGATACGCATTTTGCTCCTGAGGTACATACCCGCCTGTTTGCCAAAAGCAAATGCTACTGAACCTATAAGCAACAACCACGGCACGATTCTGTTGAAGCCTGCCACTGGCGTATACAGCAATAACAACGCACCAGAGCAACCGCCGATCAGCGTTAAAACGATCAGTCTGGTCATGGATACGTTTGGAAAAGGCCGAACGTATTCGCGGAACTCCCAGGCACTGGCAAGACTTGCCGGAAAAAGAGCAACGGTGCTGGACGCATTTGCGGTGATAGGCGGTACACCTGCATAGACAAGTGCGGGGAAGGTAATGAACGAACCTCCGCCTGCCACCGCATTCATCGCTCCAGCGACAAGACCTGTCAGAAATAATATAATAAAGGTATCCATCTAAAGCACACGCTGATCTTTTGATCCGAACGTGCCAAATTAATCTAATTTTGCCATAATAAAAAAGAAAAACAAATAGAAGATATATGGCGTAAAACTACCCGTCGGCATACCCTTTTTTCTGCATTAGCCAGCTATTCCTCATCCTGCAACTACAGAAATAGCATTCATACTGTTTTCAGTATTGAAATAATTTATTAATTTGTCTGCATTATAAACCCTGTGACGCATAGCGTCGCTTCGTAAAAATGAGGATTATGTGGGCATTTGCAATCAAACAGAAAATGAAGGCAGCGATACTGCTGTTCACCGTGCTCGGGCTGGTGATGCTGACCAATATGCGTGAACAACGAACTGCCAAGCGTATCAATACAGCCGTCACCTCCATCTACGAAGATCGACTGGTCGTAGCACAATATATCCTCCAATTGTCAAAGCAAATGGAGGGCATCATTACGGCCTTGGAAAAGGAGGACGATCGGGCCACGACACTGATAAACACCCGCCTGGCCGAGGTAGCCACATTAAATGCACTATACGAAGAAACGACACTTACGGAAACGGAAAAAATTAATTTTGAGACGTTTAAAAATCTGTGTCAAATCATATCCACAAACAACAAAATCGGCGACCATGCGACTGCGCTGTCAGCCGCACGGGATGCCGGAGACACCTTACAGGCTTTATCGTTGATACAAGTTGAAGAAGGAAAAAACCAGCTAGACGAAGTGCTTAATATGACGAATTTCTCGAACATACTGTCGTATCTGGAGCTCGCGATTCTTATCGTCATTGCCGTGATCATCCAAGTACTCGTATTTGCTTCAAAAACCATGATGGGCATGAAAAAGCCTGCACATGAAAGTTTGAATTAGGTGAGTTAACTGCGCTAGCAGTGCCGTTGTAGACCACTGCCCCCTCCAACTACCGTGTACCCACATCTCGAAGAGAAGCCATGTTTATAGTAAAAACCGGTCATTCAGAAAGGTACGACCCCTACGGGGTCGAATGTATATTTAACAATCTTGACTATAAACATAGGAATCCTACGGATTCCATATTTTTGGGTACACGGTAGCCCCTTAGGGGGGAAGGGGGGGAGGAAAAACATGATGCTTATTACGGATGTTTATATTTGTGTACACACGACAGCTCGGGGAGGGGGATAGACAACGTTTGATAAGCAACTGACGAAAGGCATTACAAAAACCTGCACATATTATGTACCTTTGCGTCCCCATGGCATTCGGTTATTACAAACAAAACAAGCATTTCTACTGGAGCACCTTTGCGTTGGCCGGTCCTGTTGTCGTGTCGCAGTTGGGACAAACCTTGGTGCAGACGGCCGACACGGTTATCGTCGGAAAATTTGCCGGAACCATTCCGTTGGCAGCTGTTTCCTTGGTCCATTCGGTGTTTATCGTGGTGATGGTGATCGGGCTTGGCGTCTCGTATGGACTGACACCATTGATTGCGCAGGAAAACGGCAAAGGGCGAAAAGACAGTTGCGGCCGGTTGTTATCCAATAGCCTCTGGCTCAACATAGCGACAGGCATGCTGTTGTTTTGCTTGGTCAATTTCGGGTCCATGTATGCCATACAGCACTTGGACCAGGATCCGCGGGTCGTAGAGACAGCTAAACCTTACCTGTTTTTACTGATGCTCTCCATCGTGCCGTTGATGGTGTTCAACACCTTTAAGCAGTTTGCCGAAGGGTTGGGATTTACCCGCCAGGCCATGAACATTACCATTTGGGGCAATGTTCTCAATATTATATTGGCTGTTATTTTTGTGAAGGGCATGTTTGGTTTAAAGCCTATGGGTATTGTAGGTGTGGGCTATGCCACATTAATCGACCGTATCTTGATGATGCTCGCCATGTCAGCCTACGTCTTAAAATCAAAAAATTTCAACGCCTACATACAGCATTTCAGGATATTCCATATCGACCTAGGTCGGCTAAAAGATATCTCCAAAATTGGCGCACCCGTTGCGATGCAATATGTTTTTGAAGTAGGTTCTTTCGCAGTAGCGTCTATCATTGCGGGTAAAATCGGCGCGGTGGAACAAGCCAGCCATCAAGTGGCCATCACATTGGCCGCCATGACGTACATGATGGCCAGTGGCATTGCTTCGGCCGCTACGATCAAGACTGGTCACAGTTTTGGACAGCAAAATATACAACGTGTCCAGAAATTTGCGACGGTGTCATATCACTTGGTGCTATTGTTCATGTTCATCTGCGCCTTGACCTTTGCCCTATTCAACCAATATCTCCCGTTGATGATCAGTGACGACAAGGCCGTGATTGCCATATCGGCCACGCTGTTAATTATTGCGGGACTGTTTCAGCTCTTCGACGGCACGCAAGTGGTTGGCTTGGGCGTCTTACGGGGTATGGGCGACGTGAATATTCCAACTTTAATTACGTTTATCGCGTATTGGGTCATAGGTATACCTTGCGCCTATGTTTTTGGCATCACCTTCAGTTGGGGTGTCCAAGGGGTGTGGTATGGCTTGACGTTGGGATTGTTGACTTCCTCGGTATTACTGTTTTTCCGGTACAGGTATGTTATTCGGAAGTTGAAAAAAGAGAGCACTATTTAGGAAGCTATCCAAATTCCTATTTTGGATAATCCATAAAGTAGCGCGCTGATCAAAACCGAAAATTTTCTCCAAAATATAGTTGCCCTTTGCAAGATATCTCCCTCGAGGATGAGGAGCGCGGTTGGAAGAGCGTCGGAAAGGGGGAGGTAAAGAAAACAGTAGTCACCCTATCTGGTCGTAGCGGACGCTAAAACCCCTTCTCGGCCCTTCTTATAAAATGTCGTAGTGAGCTACGACTAGCCCGGGGTCTATCCTCCGACCCCACTCTAGGTAACACGACCTCAAAAAACGCATGGTAAGCGAAATGAAATAAAGTTGAATCCTGTCTACCGGCAGGCAGATGCGTGAGAATATCCACGAAATCTGCAGGGCAAAATCTACTCAATCACATTGTTGCAGTTCGCAGGATTTCTATAGGAAAGCCAAATCAGGGCTCTTGATACATTTGCTGGGATTGAAAAAATTCTAAGAGATTATACATATATTCGTAAATAACTATAAATCCTAATTTTCAATGAAAAGACATTTAGCAACCTATCTACTCTTGCTATTCTCCCTCTTAGCCTTTGGGCAGGATGCGACGAAAGATGCGCTGAGCAAACTCGGAAAACATCCAATTATCATTATTGATGAGCAACAAGTTAGCATACATACATTGGCCCAATTTGAACCGAAAGATATTGCTCGATTTACAATTCTTCATGATACGTCCGCAACAAAAAAATATGGGGCTATAGCAGAGGATGGGGCTGTAATTGTAGAAACCATCCCCTTTGCCAAATATAAATTTATCAAGCATTTCAAACGTATATCAAGGGACTTTGAAAGCTTATACAATCAACATCCTGATTCTATGCTTGTGTTTATCCTTAAAGATTCCTTATTGGAGAATGATTATGAAGGTGATTTATCCCTCTTATGTGAGAGCGATAAGGTTGACAGATTAGAAATTGTATCAAAAGATCAGCTACAATCTAGATTCAACAAGCTGAATTGGCTTTACGGTGTTGTGATACACACCAAAGAACCTGAAGAGTCCACACCTGAACAGCAAGATTAAATAGAAAATACTGTAAACAACCTTCTTTTTTGTATCTGAAAAATCTTAACTACATCGAGAATTGTATATAAAAATGAAGAAGATGTCCAAAAAGGTTCACAAGTTGTCATGTTGAGCGGAGCCGAAACATACAACTTGTTGATTTACAACACTGCCCATTCTTCGACTACGCTCAGAATCACATTAAAAACGATCTTTTTAGACACCTCCTTCACAATGCCTATTTTCTATAATAACATCTTCGTCATGAGCTTTTTTGGTGGATCAGATCACCCTATTGACATCCCAATTTTCCAGGTAATCTGCCACGCGCTTTAAGAATGTGCCACCTAACGCCCCATCGATGATGCGATGATCGTAAGACATGGACAGATACATCATATGCCTGATGGCAATGACATCGCCATACTCGGTTTCCAAAACGGCAGGACGTTTCTTGATGGTGCCCACAGCCAAGATGGCTGCTTGTGGCTGATTAATGATCGGTACCCCCATGATGTTGCCAAATGCACCGATATTGGTAAACGTAAATGTACCTCCTTGCGTATCGTCTGGTTTCAGCTGGTTGGCTCTCGCCCGGCTTGCCAGGTCGTTAACCGATTTGCTCAATCCCACTAGGCTCAACTGATCGGCATTTTTAATAACCGGCACAATAAGGTTGCCTGAAGGTAAAGCTGCTGCCATGCCTATATTGATATTTTTCCTTTTGATGATATTGTGTCCGTCAATAGAAACATTGACCATTGGGAAATCTTTCAACGCTTTGCTGATGGCTTCGATAAAAATCGGCGTAAAGGTGATATTTTCGCCTTCCCTTTTCTTGTACCCCTCTTTTATCTTTTCTCTCCATTGCACCAAATTGGTGACATCTGCTTCTACAAAAGAGGCTACGTGGGGCGAAGTTTTCACACTATGGACCATATGGTCTGCAATTAGCTTACGCATGCGGTCCATTTCCACGATCTCATCGCCAGAGGAAGTTTTCATCGTGGCGACGGTTGGTTTTTCGGGAGACACCTGCTCATTGGCTATAGGCTGGGAAGTGATTGCCTTCGTGGATGAAGAACGATTGGCCAAATAGCCCAGCACATCCTGTTTGGTGACCCTGCCTTCCAATCCTGTACCCACAATATTATCCAGCTCCTCTTGGCTGAGCCCCTCTTCTTGTGCAATATTTTTGACCAACGGCGAATAAAACCTATCCGAGGAATGAATCACTGTTTTTTCCACATCCTTTTCTTCCAACAGCTCCGTCCCGGGAATACCGGGAATCTCTGTTGTATGCTCTTCGTGACCATTGTTAAGCGGTTCGGCAACATCTTCGTCAACCTGGCTTACCGGATCCACAGCGGGAGCGGATTCCACTTGCGCAACACTTTCCTCTTCTTCTCCCTCGCCTTCCACTTCTAATAAGGCAATGACATCGCCTACCTGCGCTACTTGATTTTCTTCAAATAACTTTTTCAGCAATTTCCCTCCCACAGGAGACGGCACATCCGAATCTACTTTATCTGTCGCAATTTCCACCACCGCTTCGTCTTCCGCTATCATGTCACCCACTTCCTTCACCCATTTGGTAATGGTTGCTTCCGAAACGCTCTCTCCCATTTTGGGGAGCAACAGTTTATATATTCCCATACGTCTAAGCTCGTTGAATGAGCTACTAAGATAACATATAATCTACCTAATACCTATAAACAAAATAAAATATTTTATTTCAAACACTACATGAAATATTATTTTGATTTGATTTTCAGTTCCTTTTGAAATAAATCCCATAGCAATTGTAGGCTAACCTTCGCGGAGCGCTCAATATTGACCTGTCGGTCATTTTTAAAATGGAAAACCTTGGCAACGGTCTCCTGCCGGCCGGCCACCGCCACCCATACCGTCCCAACAGGCTTCTCGGCTGTTCCGCCATCCGGGCCCGCTATGCCACTTGTGGCGATGGCATAGTCCGTCCTAAACACGCGCCGGGCGCCTTCGGCCATCTGCCGCACGGTTTGCTCGCTGACGGCTCCATGCTGTTGGATAACTTCTGGGTCTACGCCCAAAACGGCGTGCTTGGCCTCGTTGGAATAGACAACGGCACCCCCATTGAACATCGCACTTGCCCCTGATACTGCCGTGATCAATGACGATATATAACCTCCTGTACAACTCTCGGCTGTCGACAAATGCAATTCCTGTGCCTTAAATCGAGCAATGATAACCTGTTCAAAGGAAAGATCTTCAAAAGCGATTACATGGTCTCCCACTCGGCCCTGTATGGCTTTTGCGATGAGGTCACATTCCTCACGCAATCGCTGTTCGTCACGACCTTGCGCCGTCAAACGCAATTTAACCAGCCCTATCTGGGGAAGATAAGCTAAATGAATATGTTTAGGCAATTGAGCTTCCACATCCGCTATACGCTCGGCAAGATGCGACTCGCCTATTCCTACCGTTAATACATAGGTGTTATGGATGATGGTCTGTGTGCGGTTGACATTCTCAAGCCGGGCAAGCACCCGATTTTCCATGAGGTATTTCATTTCAAAAGGTACGCCAGGCAAAAAAACATAATACCGTCCGTCTTGCGCTACCCACATACCTGGCGCCGTCCCTACATCATTGAACAGGACTTCCGCGTTGGCCAATACATCGGCTTGGTGAACATTCATGGCAGGCATGTCCGCATATCCAAAACGCAGGAACAGGTTACGCACATGGCTTAGCACTTCTTCATTACGGACAAGATGGGTTTGAAAATACTGTGCCAGCGTTTCTTTGGTAACATCGTCCTTGGTAGGACCAAGCCCCCCGGTTACGATAATAACGGTTGCCCGTTCAGAGGCTAAGTGCAACGCCTCGGCAATATCTTCCCGCACATCGGCAATTGAGGTGATTTGAACGATGGGAATCTGCAAAGGAGCCAATTGCTGCGCTATCCACGCTGAATTGGTATCCACGATTTGTCCGTTCAGAATTTCGTCTCCAATGGTTATGATTTCAGCTTTCATCATGCGATTTTATTCCGTTGTTCCAATTTCTGCTTCGCGTCGAAACGCGAAGCAGAAATTGGAACAACAAATTAGTACCGATAGTGGCTTTCCTGCTTGGTCAATTTCAAATCCTGCAATATAGAAGCCTTCGCCCGAATGGTTATGTTATAACTCTGATACTGTCCAAATGGCGTCCATCCAACAGACATGTCCCAACAATGCAGATCGCGGTATATGCTCAACCGTGTCAACGAAAGCGCTTTCTGTCGCAAATCATAGCCGGTATTAAACTGTACTTTCCACTTTGGCGTCACATTGAAATCGCCGTTTACATTCACCGTGGCGGTCAGCTGATTCTCCATACGCCTATCTTGGTTATTCCACGTTTTGGTATAGTTCATGCTAAACGATCCATTTAAATTCCAGGGGATATTAAAATCCACAAAGGCATTTGGATCGGTACTGATACGTGCCAAGGCTTCGGCCTGATCTTGCGTAAGGTTAGGCATTTGGTTGCGTAAAGAATCGAGGTTGTTATTACGGCTCTTGTTGGCATCCGGATTCAGGCTATAGTCAAACGACAGGCCGAAATTGGTCAAGCGTGCCAAGTTTCCTTCTTGAACAGCAAAGCGATCGATTCGACGTCCCTCCGAATTGACCACGTAGGGATCCAATGTACCGTTGAAATTTAAATTGATCTTTTGGTTAAAAATCGAAGTACGCCCCGAAAAACTGATGGTTGATAGCTTCAAAGAGTCTGCCATGAAATTATAATTACCGCTAAAGGTCAACCCTTGTAACAGCGGTATCTTCTTAAAGGCTTCCTTTCCAGTCGTATCTTTGGAATTTCTAACTTTGGCTTCAATATTGTTATCCACTGAAAAGCCTATCCCCATCGACTTTCCGGCGCCAGGCCCACCGTAAATTCCCCCTTCAAAAATAGAATATTTCTGCCGTTCGCCATTCATATTTACGTACTCCTTATAGAATCCATAGCGCTCTTCGGAAAAGTCAGGGCGATAGTTAAGATTGAACGACGGCGTAACCACATGGCGAATAGCCTCGATCTTACCCATTTTGGGATACATACCGTATATCTTGGTCGATAGCCCCGAAGACATGGAATAATCGTATGCACGCTTAAAGCCTTGAACGGTGTCTCTCTTCTCCTCAAAGCCATTCACCATATTGCGCAGCCCCTTTCGAACGGTTTGCAAATACCATCTTTCCGTATAACTCACCGAGGTATTAAACTGAAAATATTTAAAAGCGTTTAAGCTCAGACTGACAGGGATACTGTGCTGGAAACCGTTGGTAAATTGACCTAAAGACTGTTTGGTAAACAAAGTAGAATCACCCGTAGATATGGTATTTCTTCCTTGTAAACTGTACCCTACCGTAATCCGTTGGTACCATTTTTGGTCTCCTACCCTGTTTTTGGAATCAAACGGATTAAAAGTGGAAACGTTCAAGCTAAATGTCGGCAATTCTAAATCCACACGTCCGGTGGCCATATCCTGCCTATGGCTCAAACTTGAGGTAAAGTTAACTTTCCCGTCGGCAAACACTTTTCCATAGGCGATGGAAGAAGACATGTTATTGCGTACCACATCTTCCATGCTATTGCTTTGGTTAAATCCGGTATTGCGGAAATAAGAGCCCGTTCCGAAATTGACAGATGCGGAAAAAGAAGTTCCCGGATTGGCCTCCTGGCGCTGGGTATGGTTCCACGTCACATTAAAGTCTTTATTGGTGCCATAATTGTCCGTGCCTTCGACACCTGCCTTGGTAGCCGCATAGCGAATGTTAAATCCACCACTATATTTATAATTAACGAGATAATTGGTCCGTACACTGGCTTCCCAAGAACCCTTGGAATAAAGACTACCCCGCAATTCACTATCCCAATAATCGTTAAAAGTCAAGTACCAACCGATATCGCGCATGGCGAAACCACGCGTAGCATCCTCGCCAAAAGAAGGAAACAGAAAACCAGAGGTTTTCTTGTCATTTTTTGGAAAAAAGCCAAAGGGGACCGCTATAAATTTTATGGGTATATTTTCCACGACCAGATAGGCCGGCCCTACGATGATATGGTTCTTGGCCAAGAGTCCCTTGGTAAAATGTATGCCAAAGTGTGTGTGCGGGTAAGGCAAGTTACAGGTACTGTACATGCCGCTTTTCAAGGAGAGCTCGTCGTAAAGGTTTTTTCGAAGTACCTTTGCCTGAATATAGGCACCGCCCTCCTCTGTCATAATACCATAGGTATTCCCTTCTTGTGTCTTATAGTCGTACACCAACGAATCAACTGTCTTGGGCGTATCACCCGGAAAAATCACTACCGGTCGCCCAACGTACTTTCCATTATGGTCCATTACGCCACTCGCAAAGAGTTCATTGGTATTCCGGTCTAAACGGATGTAATCCGCAGCCAGCTCAAAGTCTTGATATTTGACCTTTGCTCCTTTGTACAAATGCAGGATATTTTTGTTTACTTGATTCCATGAAGAATCATTTGCCACGATGGCCACCACGGTTTCGAGACCGTCCTTATCCTGCATGACCACCGTATCCTTCCCTTGCACCTCACGCAAATGGTTTCTCGTGGTGTCATTTAACGGCTGGATGGTGTCCGTTACGTTCAATGTGGTGTCAACAGCGTTATTAGACGAGGCTCTTGAAGGTGCCAATACTTGGGCAAACGCAGTCGTCAGGCCCAATATGAAAAATAAAATTTGACACAAAATTTGATTGAACACCTTCAAAATAAATTATGAATGTTATTTTTGTATGAATTTAAACTTGTTTCGGCAAAAATAGTCAAAAACATTTACAAAGCATGATGCATGAATGTTAATGAAACATAAATTTGTAAACTAATTTTGTCTTTGGTAAGCAAGGATATTTTTGGATAGATACTTATGATAAAAAAATTAAATGTAAAGGTTTCACTTTCAATTTTCGCTCTGGTTATGGCGCTTGTTGGGAATGTAGCTTTCGCATTTCCCTTGTCAGACACAGCATCTGTAAACCATACGTCGCGCAAAGAATCTTTTGTCATTGTTCTGGACCCAGGCCATGGTGGCGACAAACCCGGAGCCAGGGGACGAAAATCTGCTGAAAAAGATATCGTTCTAGATGTTTCCAAAAAAGTCAAGACTTTCCTGGAAGACCAAATACCCAGTGTCAAAGTGATATTGACCAGAACTATCGACGAAGACGTGACCTTTTTAGCCCGAACGGAAATAGCCAATAAGAACAAAGCAAACTTATTTATATCCATCCATGCCAACTCTGCCGATCAGGATGTGAGGGTGAAAAACAGTAGAGGGCGATACGTCACTACCGTTAGGAGAAACCCACATGTGCAAGGCACAGAAACGCTTGTATTGGGTTATCATAGAATGGGCGAGCAAGACGTAGCCATTCGTGAAAATGCAGATTTATTGCTGGAAGACAATTATCAGGAAGATTTTGCAGGCTTCGACCCGGCCGATCCTTCCAGCTATATCGTTTTTCAATTGATGAAAAACCAACACCGCCGGGAGAGCATTAAATTAGCATCGCTGATGCAACAAGAATATGTCAAATCTGCGAAAGGAGACCGAGGCGTCAAAGAGCAAGGGCTATTTGTGCTGGCTAAAGCGGCCATGCCCGCGGTACTAACGGAAATAGGCTTCATCAGCAGTCCTGAGGAAGAGGATTATATGCTCTCGGAAAAAGGACAAAACGAAATTGCACAAAACATTGTCAACGCTATCAAAAGTTATAAAGAATCCATAAAACATTAGATCGTTGCGCACAAGTCTATAGGATGTTGTCAAGGTTATCACCATATTTACACAAGTTGAAAAATTATCACTCGCCAAATGGCTTTCGTATTACCGCTTTTATTTTCGTTGCTTTTTATTTTATAACGGCTTTTTCACCAATTACAAAACAGGAGACCCCTCCTGTTGGATTGAAAAAAGTGCAGACCATTGTTTTGGATGCAGGACATGGTGGCCACGATTCGGGAGCTGTTGGAAAAAAATCTAAAGAGAAGGATATTGCCTTACAGGTAACGCTGAAACTCGGAAAAAAAATTGAGAAAGATATGCCCGGTGTAAAGGTTATTTACACCCGTACTACAGATGAATTTATCCCTCTTTATCAGCGCCCGGCCGTTGCCAACAAGCACAAAGCAGATTTATTCATTTCGATTCATTGCAATTCTGGAGGCATGACTACTGTCCGAAGAAAGAACAGCAAAGGACGATATGTGACGAGCAAAGTGCTGAACACTACCGCAACAGGAACAGAAACAATCGTCAGCGGATTTAACCGCTTAGCACAACAGGATGCGGCCATTCGGGAAAACGCTTCTATTTTGTTAGAAGAAAACTATCAAGAAAATTACGGTGGTTTTGATCCAAACGATCCCTCCAGTATGATTGTTTTGCAATTGATGAAAAACCAATACCGACGGGAAAGTATACGACTGGCCTCTTATATGCAGGATGCCTTTAAAGATTCCGGAAGGAAAGATAGGGGCGTTTTAGAACTATCCTTAGCCGTATTGGCAACCGCCGGAATGCCTGCCGTATTAACGGAAATAGGCTTTATAAGCAACCCTGACGAAGAAAACTTCATGCTATCGGCCAATGGGCAGGATCAAATTGTAACAAATTTATTTAACGCAATAAAAACATACAAAACTGCCGTAGATCGATAAACTTTTAGTACATTAGTTTGTTGTTATTGACAGGTCTTAATTAATATAGTATTTTGAAAATATCCAACGAGACAAAAGTAGGCGTCATTACCGTAGTAAGTCTTGCCTTGTTATTCATCGGTTATAACTTCCTGAAAGGAAACGATGTCTTCAGCCGTGAAAACGAATTTTATACCGACTACGACAACGTAGACGGACTGACCGTTTCCAAACCTGTTGTTGTCAACGGGTATCAGATAGGGCGGGTATCTGAATTACAATTACTCCCTAATGGAAAAATCCGTACGCATTTCAAAATCAAAAATGAATACGACATTCCTTCCAATACCGTTGCCCGAATTGTTAGTGCAGACCTATTAGGAAGCAAAGCTATTGTCTTTGAATTGGGCAACAGCAAAACCATGGCGAAAAGTGGTGACCCGTTGCTTTCGGACGTACAGGCTAATTTATTGGAAAAGGTAGAGCCTCTACAGAAAAAGATAGAAAATTTGGTGGTGAAGCTTGATTCGGTCTTGTCAGGTGTGAACACGGCACTGAACGAGGAGTTTCAACGAGATTTCAAAACCAGCCTTCGCAGTATTTCCGTCTCATTGACCAACATGGAGAACATTACGAAAGATGTCGAAGGATTGATGGGATCTGAAAAAGTTCGGTTGGCAAAAATCATGCAGAATCTAGAATCCATCACCAATAACTTCAAACAAAACAACGAAAAGATCAACACCATTTTGGCTAATCTAGACCATCTTTCGGAAGATCTTTCCAAATCAGAGATTAAGGCAACGATCGATAACGCCAACCAAGCCATGAAAGATGTGCAAGCCATCACTTCCAAAATTAACAATGGCGAAGGATCAATAGGATTGTTATTGCATGACGACAAGCTTTATGAAAACCTTAACAGCGCGTCTCAGGAGCTCGACAATTTGGTAAAAGACGTGAAAGAACGACCAGGTCGCTATCTACGCCTGAGTGTATTCGGGAAAAAGGATACAAAGTAGCTGAAGAGTGTCAGGCCGAAAGCCCCGACACCACGATAAAAAAACAAAGGCATCATTGTTCGTGAAACAATGATGCCTTTGTTTTATTGTCTTTTCGCTTTTTGAAAAGTAAGGACCCGATTTTAAAATTTTTAAAATTCGAAACCTACCCCAATGGAAAGGACTTGGTTTTTCATCTTCACTGCATCAACATTTAACAAATTTCCCAATCCTAATCCATAGCCTACATTCAACAGAAGACCGTTTGACAATTTATATCCTGCCAAAAAATTGGCTCCATAATCCAATCGCTTAATTTGCTCTTCGCCTGAACCTAACTCCAGTTTCTCACTTACATTGCCACTTTTCGCGTTCGCTGCCACATTGATTCCTAAATATGGACCTGCACCAATGAATACGGAACCAACATCTCCTGTCGGAATATAATACACTGCATTCACTGGAATCTCAATAGACATAAAATTGACCGTTCCTTCTTCACCTTCTTCAAGGTCTAAAAAATTATCTGACTTAAACTTCCCTCCTTTTCCTTGCAAGGATAGTCCGGGTTGGACCGCAAAATTTTGGGCTGCAAAAATGTTTGCATAGCCTGTGATATGGAAATTTGTAGCCATATCGGAAGTGTAGCTTGTATTGCTATCGTCTCCGCTAAATTTCAACTTTGGCAGATTTAATCCAGCTTTAACACCGTAACTAACCTGCGCTTGAGCGCCCACAGCCAATAGCAGCGCTCCTGCTAATGAAAGTAAAATTTTTTTCATATTTATTTAATTGATTTTATGTAATTCGCTAAATTTAAGAGAAATATTACATATTTCAAAAATTATACAAATTCAAGCTAACGTATAGCCATCATATACGAGGTTGTTTAATCACCGTGGTCTTCTTTAATCCAATGTAAAGGTAAATTCTTGGTTTTCTTCTGTTTTATATGCGAGATGCTGTGTTGTTGGCGAAATAGCGAACAATGGAGAGAACGTTTTCACTTTGACGGTTTTCCCATCAGGAAGAAATTCCAGATAGCGCAACCAGCCATCTCCCCCGTTTCCGTGCCAGCCGCCACCAACTGCCTGTGCATTGAACGTCATTTGCGAGACTGTCTTTCCTGCTGCATTCTTATCCTGCCTAAATCCCAAATGGGCATTGAAATCGTTAGGCGCACCGATATGACCAGAAAACACCATCCGTATGTTTTTGGCCGGCTTCACTAGTTTTTCAAATAGAGCCTCTCCGTAATTGGCATCTGCGATTTTATAGCCTTGTGTTTTTATATGCTGGCTTTCCTTGTTTAAATAGACATGGGTCAACAAGATGACATCCTTGTCCGCATAGGGTTTAGCCTCTACAATCTTCTTGGCCCAGTTGACAACAGTATCGCGTGGTGCAAATTCCAAAACAAGCACTAATATTTCTTTATTATGCGGCGTGTTAAATGCATAAAGAGCATTTACCGCAGTTGATTTTCCATCAAGCTGTGGTCCGATTTCGCGAAGCGCCCGCTGGTTGAGGCTGTTCTGATTCACATTGAAATACGCATCATAGTGCGTTGAGCGGTATTCCGCACTTCTATAACCATAGTCATGGTTTCCTGTCGCCAGCACATAAGGCACACGGTGATCCAACGTAGCAAATGCATTTCTCACGTTCGTCCATTGCTTCGCGCTGTTCAAGTTCCCTTCGTTACCTTTGGGATTCATAAAATCATTGTGTTCTACCAGATCGCCCGTACAAAGCACAAATTGTGTGTTCAACACGTCCACGTTCTCATGAATCCACCCGGTCATCAGGTTGAGAACACCAACGTTCTTATGGAAACGAGTATATGTCTGCGGATCTGGCATCAGAATTAATGACCATGAGTCAGGATCTGTCAATTGCGGTTTCTGATACTGTGCACGCGATTCAAAGGAAAACAGAAAAGCGACAGCCAGAAAAGTCAGGTATAGATGTTTCATGGTTTAAACTTAAATAAAGTTGTCGTTGTTTGCAATGCTGTCGATATACTTACACGTGTAAAATTATCGATACCTCTTGCTAAGATAATTTCTGACACACAGCACATACACGGCTGCCAGTTCACACTTCTTGGAAAACAGAAACACTTTATGCTTCAATATTCTCAAAAAAATCAAACGAAGAAACTGCTATTTTTTGTATTTTTATCCGATTTCAACATAAAAACATATAAGACTACATGCTATTTACTGTTTTAACAGGCTTAATAACATCGTGCCTTTTAGTTCCTTTTGGCAAGTTTATTAAAACGAGATGGAGCATTTTGCTTCCTTTTATACCTGTACTTCTTTTTCTTTTTTACCTGTTGCATGTTCCGTCTGTCATGAGCGGCACCAATTTCGTACAACACTTTAATTGGGTGCCATCGCTTGGTATTGATTTTGACTTTAGACTCGATGGACTATCCTTGCTTTTTTCGCTGTTGATCACCGGGATTGGAACAGCCATCTTTTTTTATGGCCGTACTTATCTCAAAGGCCATCTCTACTTTGACCGCTTTTTTGGTTATCTGTTGCTCTTTATGAGCGCGATGATGGGTGTGGTGTTATCGAATAATATCATCACGCTGTTTATCTTTTGGGAGTTGACCAGTATCAGTTCTTTTTTTCTTATCGGATTTAACAACGATAGTGAAGATTCCCGGAAAAGCGCCATCACGGCACTTTGTATCACGGGATTTGGCGGTTTTTTTCTGCTGGCCGGCCTGATTTTGCTAGGCAACATTGCAGGAACCTATGTCATTAGCGAGTTGGTAGACAAACGGGAAATGCTGATCAGCCATTCCCTCTATCCCCTCTTTGTCAGCCTTATTTTCATAGGCGCATTTACCAAATCCGCTCAATTTCCTTTTCATTTTTGGCTTCCTGGAGCGATGAAAGCGCCTACTCCTGTTTCGGCTTACCTTCATTCGGCGACGATGGTGAAAGCGGGGATTTACCTCCTCGCTCGTTTTACACCCATCTTGGGCCATACGGATTTTTGGCAATATACGCTCATGGCCGTAGGCGGTTTCACGATGCTCTATGCGGCTATCCATGCCCTATTCCGATTGGATTTAAAGGCTATTTTGGCCTATTCAACCATTGCCGCGCTAGGCGTCTTAACTTTCTTATTAGGATTGGGAACGAAAGAAGCCATCATCGCGGCCAGTGTCTTTATCTTGGTACATGCGCTCTATAAAGCAACTTTGTTCATGGTGACTGGAATCATAGACCATGAGACGCATACGCGCGACATCACGCAATTATCAGGACTTCGAAAAGTTCTTTTCCCGGTTTTCATCGCGGCACTGCTGGCCGCATTATCCAGCGCCGGTGTACCGCTGACGTATGGCTTTATCGGCAAAGACTTGATTTACGAATCAACGCTCCATTTTACCGAAAATTGGGCTTTATGGTTGACGGTCTTGGCCGTTGTGACCAACACCGCCCTGGTTGCAGCGGGCTTTATGGCCGGCCTTAAACCTTTTACGGGGCGGCTCCCCAAAGAATTTGAGAACGTGCACTTGCCTTATCCTTCCATGTGGATTGCCCCTTTGATTTTAGGTATATTAGGACTTATCTTCGGTTGTATCCCGGGCATTGTTGGCGAATATTTCAATCTACAGACAGCCAACAGCATCTACGGTAGCGAAACAGGGCTGGATTTGAAGATATGGCACGGTGTCAACACCGTGTTGATTTTGAGTATATGTACCTTGGGCGCCGGCACATTGGTATATCTCTTCAACAGGCCAAGTATACAGAAGCTTCGAGCTGTAGAGAAACTGAACGGTATTTCTCCACAAACCCTCATCTTCCACCTCGCTTCTGGATTTAAACGTTTTTCCGCCACGTATACGGATCTTTTACATGATGGGTTCCTGCGTTCCTATCATTTTAAGATTATTGTTTTTGCGGAATTGTTACTGGGCTACAAGCTTTGGCTCAGCGGGCCTATCCAAATTGATTTTTCGACGCTTACACCGTTATCCTGGTATGAAGTAGGCTTTGTATTGATCTTAATAGGAGCTATCTACATCATTGTGACCACGAGATCTCGACTCACTTCTGTAGTTTCGACGAGTATTATCGGATATTGCATCTGTTTGTTCTTTGTCTTTTACAGTGCGCCCGACCTGGCCATGACACAGTTTACCATCGACACCTTAACCACGGTTTTGTTTGTGCTGGTTTTATATAAACTGCCTAGCTTTATCAACTTCACGAAAAAGGGCATTTTGGTTCGCGATGCCGTCGTAGCCTTAGGGTTTGGCGCCATTCTTTCCCTAATCGTACTCAAAGTGCTTTACGAACCTACCACGAACGAAATCAGTGAGTTTTACGGCGAAAACGCTTACCTGCTGGCCAAAGGAAAAAATGTTGTGAATGTGATTTTGGTAGATTTCCGGGGAATCGACACCATGTTTGAAACCGTGGTATTGTCTATTGCGGCATTAGGGGTTTATAGTTTGATAAAATTACGTTTAAAATCATCTGAAAAAGAATAAGGGAACCGAGCGGAGCGAGCTCATCAAAGATAATTTGGAAATGGGCGAATTTGGAAATTTGAAAATGTGGAAATTGGGAAATGAGATAATTAACTTCGGTGAGCCCTTCGGGTCTTGGGAAAGAAAGGGTTTAAGGCTACTGAGAACTGATCACTTAATACTGATCACTGATTACTATCTCAAAATAAAAAAGATATGAAGAGTGCTATATTACAAAATGCAACACGATATTTATTGCCTATCCTGTTGCTGTTTTCATTCTTCCTCCTGTTGAGAGGACACTATTATCCGGGAGGAGGATTTGTAGGAGGTTTAGTGGCGGCTATCGCCTTTGTTCTCCATAGTTTTGCAAACGGCACAGCAAATACCATGAAAATTCTTCGCCATAAGCCACTATCGCTTATTCCGATCGGGTTATGCACTTCAGCACTCAGCGTTGTCATTCCCATGGCTTTTGATTTGCCCCCCATGACCGGTTTATGGTTTGAGGAACCCATTCCTGTCATCGGCATGATCGGTTCCGCATTATTCTTTGATATCGGTGTGTATTTGGTGGTCATAGGCGTTGTCTTAACCATTTTGTTTACCATAGCTTTAGAGGAATAACATGGAACTACTATTAGTATTGGTTATTGGATTGTTATACGCTGCCGGCGTTTACCTTATCCTGCGCAGAAGCATGGTCAAGCTGCTGTTGGGTATCATGCTCCTAGGTAATGGAACCAACATTTTAATCTTTCTTTTGGGAAAGATCACCAAAGGAAAACCACCAGTCATTGACGAGGCCTACAAAGTGTTTCAGGAAATATACGCCGACCCCATTCCACAGGCATTGATATTGACCGCCATCGTCATCAGCTTTGGTCTGACTTCTTTCGCCATCGTACTCTTAAAACGGGTTTATGCTTTGGTGGATTCTGATGATTTAGATGACTTAAACACCCCTGAAGAAGAAGAAGATTTATGATAGACAACCATATCCTAGCGCCCGTTTTTGTAAATCTGTTTGCTGCCATCATCCAATTAATGTTTTGGCGAAAGACGGTAACCCAACGTTTTCTGAGCGTGGGTGGCAGCCTATTGGGACTATTAGTGGCCATCCGTTTGTTCAATAAAGTATACCACGGCGGTATATTGACCATGAACGCCTCCAACTGGGACGCACCGTTCGGCATTGTATTCGTGGCCGACCTGCTCAGTGTCACATTAGTGTTGCTCACATCCATTGCAGCCTTTGCCGTGTCTATTTTCTCCTCTATCGGGTTGAGTCGTCAGCGCATGCTCTATGGCTATTTCCCCATTTTCCATTTCTTAATCATGGGATTGCATGGCGCTTTTTTGACAGGCGACATTTTCAACCTCTACGTATACTTTGAGGTCATCATCATCTCATCTTTTGTCTTGATGACGTTAGGCGGCCGAAAAGCCCAGTTAGAGGGAGCGGTTAAATATATGGCGATGAACATTCTCGCTTCAACGTTCTTCCTGACAGGAATCGGTATTCTTTATGGCATTACCGGCACCCTAAATATGGCCGATTTGGCACTTAAAATACCTAGTGTGCAGAACAAAACCCTTGTGGGTATCACGTCCTGCTTCTTCATCATCGGTTTTGGAATCAAATCTGCCGTCTTTCCGCTCTATTATTGGTTACCATCCTCCTATCATACACCGCCATCGGCAGTGGCCGCCACTTTTGGCGGATTGTTGACCAAAGTTGGCATTTATGCGATGTTAAGGGTTTTCAGTCTGATTTTTATTCCTGATGATTTTACACGAAACCTGCTCATGGTCATAGCGGTGCTGACCATTCTCACCGGTGTATTTGGAGCAGTGATAAAGACAAACATTAGAAGACTATTTTCTTACCTGATTGTTTGCCATATTGGATTTATGGTTGGGGGTATAGCCATGTTCAGCAAAATCGCTTTAATGGGGGCTGTGTTTTACCTTATCCACGATATTATGGTCAAAACAAATATGTTCCTGATTGCGGGACTGATCCGCCAATTGCGTGGCAGCATGGATATGAACAAATTAGGAGGCTTATATAAGGATTATCCCAAAATCTCACTTTTAATCGCCTTGGTATTGTTTTCCTTAGTCGGTATTCCGCCACTGTCTGGTTTTTGGCCAAAAATCATGTTGTTTCAAGAGGCTTTCAGCCAACAGCAATATGTTTTTGTGATCGCCCTTATTCTGGGCAGCTTCGTCACGTTGTATGTCATTGCTAAAATGTGGGCACAGGTATTTTGGAAAAATCCGCCGATACAGGACAACATAGACGATAAATTCGCTCCCATGCAACCTTATAAGAAAATCTTGATGGTGTTGCCCGTGGGCATATTGGCAACCGCTACATTGTATATAGGTTTAAATGCAGAAGCTATTGCGAAGATAGCTGATCAGATCGCCACACAACTAATCGATACACGCCCATACATCGAGGCGGTATTGGGAAAAGGGAACTGACAACCGTGGATGCGAAAATGACGGTTGGGAATTTTTAATTTTAAAATTAAAAAAGAGATGATAAAGAATTTTTTAATGAACCTGCTGTTGGCCGGGATCTGGGTGGCCCTCACTGGTTCGATGTATTACACCAATTTTCTCTTCGGCTTCATGTTGGGGTTCTTCGTCTTATGGATCATGAACCGCAACGAAAATGATCAGCGGTATTTTTTTCGCGTACCCAAGGTTCTCAGCTTTATATTCTATTTTTTGTATCAGTTGCTCAAATCCAACATACAAGTGGCCTTTGACGTGATCACGCCGCGCTATTTTTTCAAACCCGGTATTGTCAAATATCCGTTGAATGCCCAAACGGATTTCGAAATCAACCTGCTTTCCACCATGATTTCCCTTACACCGGGAACCTTAATTATCGATATCAGCGACGACAAAAAGACGATCTATATTCATGTGATGTATTTAACGGATCCCGAGACATTTGTCAGAGAGACTAAAACTGGATTAGAACGTAGGTTATTGGAGATTTTGAGATGATAACATTAGAAACATATTTTGACTATGTCATATTGCCTATATTGGCTATATCGGTGATGTTGGTTTTTATACGTCTGTTTAAGGGTCCTGCGGTAGTAGACCGGGTTATTGCATTGGATCTGATTATTACTATTGGTATTGGTATCATTACGGTTTACAGTATCCGCACAAATCAAAAGGTATTTTTAGATGTAGCGATTATTTTGGCGCTCATTGCCTTTTTGGGAACAGTCGCATTTGCTTACTATATTGAAAAACAGAAAGATGATTGAGATTATTTTAGCTGTATTTAGCACTGTAGGTGCCTTTTCCACACTCTTTGCCGCAATTGGCATCTTGAGAATGCCGGATTTCTATTTGCGTCTGTCCGTCACGGTGAAAGCCTCTACCTTGGGCGTAGGCCTGTTGTTAATCTGTGCGGCGATCATGTTCCCCGATGTATCGGTGACCACCAAGGCTATAGCCATTATATTCTTTCTGATTATCACCGCACCTATCGCCGCACACATGATCGGGCGGGCGGCTTATTTTACGGGTACACCTTTGTGGAAAGGCACTATCGTAGATGAGCTGGCCGGCATGTACAACGAGAAAACACATAAATTGGAAAGTGATACGGAGCAAGACACCGCAGACGACTCTCTACCAACATCCGACAACATTGCCAATACGGAAGAGGAAACGAAATAAGGATGACGCAGGGTAAATTAAACTGTCGTGAAAATCAATCTATTGCCTTATTAGAACAACATGAACTCGGGATAAGCATTCGTTTGACGAGAATGTCACTCCGATGGGGCTCATGGTGTAATTGCGCACCTTAAACTACTAATCATTAAACCACTACCATCGCCTGTGGCGAGGCACGGCGTGGTTATTCTAAGTCCGTAGGACTGAAATGAGGATAGAAAAAATTGTATTTCCGTTAAAAAAAGCCGCGCAGTGTTTCGCCAAAGGCGATGATAGCGGTGACATGAGTTGTTATCCCGAACTCACGTTAAAATAATACACAAACAGGAGTAGGTACTTGAATTTCTTTATCCATATCGATTAATTCTCCTGTTTGGACATTTCTTTCAAAAATAACGATATTGTTGCTTTGCTGATTGGCAACCAACACATGCTTTCCATCTGGCGACAAGTTGAAGTTTCTCGGTCCTTTCCCTTTTGTGCTATATACTGCTTTCTTAAGCATCGAACCCGACTTATCAACAGCAAACAGTGTGATGGTATTGGCATCTCCCCTATTACTTGCATAGATATGTTTTCCATCGGCTGACATTTTGATTTCGGCCGCGCCATTTGCTCCGTTAAAATTCTCCTCGTTCATAGAAACGGACTGCATGAATATCCAATCTTTACCCTTTTTCTGAAAATGGGCCACCTCGCCTGTCAATTCCAGCAACACATATAAGTTTTTCTCCTTTTTGTCAATCACCACATGTCGCGGGCCTCCTCCTGCAGGCGTATTGATCGTCTGCTCTTCCACTAATACAAAGTCCGGCCCGGATTTGCGTACTCGGTAAATCGTTATCTGATCTGCTCCCAAATCCTGCACATATACGCGTTGAAAATCGGGACTGAAAAAAGCCGAGTGTACATGTGAAGAAGCTTGTCTATCTTTGTTTTGGCCGGAGCCCTTATGCTGGATATGTTGTACAAGCGACCCTAGTGCTCCATTTTTTTCCAAGTTGTAAACGGCCAATGAACCTCCTCCATAGTTGGCAACAATAGCCAAAGCATGTTTTTCGCTCACTGAAACATGGCACGGATAGGCTCCGTTTGAAGGAATAGCATTCAGAAACGACAAGGTCTCACCATCAAAAGCAAAGGCCGACAAAGAAGCCTCATTGTCTCCGGTTTCATTAACGGCGTATACGGTCTTATTATTTTTGGATTTGGCCAAAAAAGAGGGGTTTGTCGTCGTAGTTGCCGACAAGAGCTCAGCCTCTGCCGTGCCCAAATGGAAGGTGTATAGATAAATGCCTTGACTGCCATGCTGCGTGTAGGTACCCACCAACATGGGAATCTGCTGTGCTACGGTGTTTAGCACGTAAAAACTACACAACAATGTAAATATGGTCTTCATACTTTTGCGGATTGATTCGATGTACAAGTTACGCAATCTTTTACAATTCCACATTTCAAATAAGCTGTTAAATATGGTTAAAGAAAAATATAATTTTATCAATTTTCATAATTTAGCGCGCAAAGTTTTACTAACTTTGGCAAAAGAGTATAATTCCGGCAGTCTGTTGATGGGAAATAAGAAATAACCCATAATTGTGGCTATCTTTGCGATATTTTTAAGATAAGAACGTTTATGATTAAAAACTATATTACATTACTATTATTAATCAGTGTGTGTGGGATACAGCAATTGTGTGCTCAAGGCAAGTTGGTGGACAGAGTTGTCGCAACAGTGGGGTCAGGTATTATCTTACAATCTGATATTGAAATATTATATGCACAAAATTTAGCGCAGGGCATGAAGCCCGATGATGGCTTTAAATGTTACGTTCTTCAACAATTGGTCACCCAAAAATTACTCTCCCAACAGGCTGCTATCGACTCCATTGAGGTTTCGGAAGCCGAGGTCGATGACAATCTGAACAGGAAGATGCAGGTGATGGTAAGACAGGCCGGAGGAAAAGAGCGCCTAGAGGAGTTTTTGAACCGTTCGTTGCTACAGTATAAAGAAGAAATGCGCTCAACGGAAGCGGAGCAATTAAAGGCACAAAAAATGCAGGCCAATATTGTTTCCACCGTCAATGTAACACCCCAGGAAGTAAAGCGCTATTTCGAAAGTTTAAATCAAGACAGCTTGCCTTATTTCAATACAGAGGTCGAAATCGGTGAGGTCGTCATTAAGCCGGTTTTGACCAAAGAGGAAAAAGAGCAATTCCGATTAAAAGCAGAAGGATACAGAAAACAGGTGATGGATGGTTCGGATTTCGGAACGATTGCCCGGCTGTATTCAGAGGATGGCTCGGCACCATATGGTGGAGAACTGGGCTTTGCCACGCGTGATAATTATGTGAAGGAATTCTCGGCCATGGCTTTCAAGCTGAAAGAAGGTGAAGTCTCCCCTGTATTTGAAACCATGTATGGATTCCATTTTCTACAGGTGTTGCAACGTAGAGGGGAAGAAGTAAACGTACGACATGTCCTTATCAAAACCAAACCTACTGCAACAAGTCTGGAACGAGCAAAAGCGAAGATTGACAGTATTTACGATAAGGTGGTGCAACGCAAGCTCACGTTCAATGCGGCAGCATCTTTATATTCTGAAAACGAAGAAACCAAATATACCGGCGGGATGATCTCCAATGAACAAGATCGCACAAGCTTAATCCCGATGGATCAATTGGACAAAGAAACCTTCACAGCTATTGATCCATTAGAAGTAGGACAATACTCCAAATCCTTTTTGTCCAAAGACAGAACGGGCAATCCTGTTTACAAATTCATGTATTTGAAATCACGAATCCCCCCACATCAGGCCAATCTGGAACAAGATTTCGCTAAAATACAAGAGGCAGCAAGACAAGATAAGATAAATAGAAGGTTGAGCGAATGGTTTGAACAGCGCAAAGACAACACCTTTATCGATATTAATCCCGACTTTCTGGAATGCGAGGAACTAAAGCTCTGGAATATTAATAATCAATTGGCTAACAGCCATTAAAAAGAAAGCGGTCAATATAGAATGACCGCTTTCTTTTTTCCTGTTATCATCTTTCGAACATCATTTCAATGATCACCCTCCATTGGTAATCATTCTTTAGTTGCCAAATACGGATATAGTTAAACTTCACAACCTTTTCTTTAGAACGAACAGTCGCCGTTCCTGATGTATACGCATATTCGCCACTGTATGCACGACCTACTCCAGAAGGTTCTGTTGTGATCTCGATTCTTTTCTTCTTCAGAAAAGCTAAAACATTTTCCTTTCCTTCGATTTCATTCTCCCAAGGGTAGTAATAGCGCACATCATCTGATAGAAATTCCTGAAAAGCAGCTTCGTTATTGGCTTTTAAAATCGTGGAAAACAGCTCGTCACTTTGTGTCACAACTTCTTCACGCTGTTGCAAACGAACTTTCGAGCGGTGCTTCAGATACCACGAATCGTCTGGTTCATAATAGACCATACTGGATTTTGGGCCTTTACCATAGTTCTCAACCTCCGCCCGCAAGTGGACTTTCCAATTTCCCTTCTTATCCCGTCGCCAAACGGTGAGGTATTGTCCATATCGTTTGATAGAACCTACCTTCTGAAACTCCATCGGTCCAGAGGTTACTCCCCAATCCAAACTTTTGGACACCAATGCAAAATTAGGTTGCCACGACATCACGTCAGGTATATTGGGACGATTGTTCAGGTAATTCAAAGCATTTACAGGTGATGGCACATATAGGATCGATTCCTTATCTACGATAGAAAGAAGTGCCTGATGAGGGTTGCTTCCCTTGGAAATGTTGGATGCTGTGCGATCTGCCGAAATCAAACTGCCGACTTTATCGGGCAATTGTGCCTGTACCGAAGAGAAGGTGATAAACGCACAAACGAAGAAGGAAGAGATGTTTTTTAATTTCATCAATTATTGTTTTGCCTCTTACAATCAAATCTTATTCCAAAGTGTTCCATCTTTACTATCTTTTAACTGAATGCCAACAGCAGCAAGCTCTTCACGGATACGATCCGAGGTTGTAAAGTCTTTATTTTTCTTTGCTTCGTTGCGAATATTAATGATAATTTGCAAAAGTTCATCCATATTATCCGAACCGGCACTTACGGTATCGTCTTTCAGTCCCAATATATCCTGAACAAAGATCTTCAAATAGTCTTTTAAATCAGTCAACGTTTGGTTGTCCATCGGTGCTTTGCCATCGTACGTGGCATTGATATAGCGCACCACTTCAAACAATTCCGCGATAAGCACCGGACTGTTAAAGTCGTCATCCATTGCGGCATAAGAACGTTCACGTATCCCCTGCAGATCCAATGTAGCTTTTTTGGGGGAAGGTTGTATCTTATCCAACAGGGCTATGGCGTTCATCAACCGTTTGTATCCTTTGTCAGCCGCGTCCAAAGCTTCGTTAGAAAAGTCCAATGTGCTTCTATAATGTGCCTGCATCATGAAGAAACGGACAGACATCGGCGAATAGCCTCTATTTAACAGCGGATGGTTGCCTGTAAAAAGTTCAAAGGGCAGAAAACCATTACCAGCGGATTTGGACATTCGAGCACCATTCACAGTAAGCATATTCGTGTGCATCCAATATTTTGCCGGCTGTACGTGATGGCAAGCTTCCGATTGTGCAATCTCGTTGGTATGGTGCGTGGCGGCTAAATCCATACCCCCGCCGTGAATGTCAAACTGTGCACCTAAATATTTGCTGCTCATAGCAGAGCACTCGATATGCCAACCTGGAAAACCTACACTCCAAGGTGCTGGCCAACGCATAATGTGTTCGGGTTTTGCCTTGATCCACAATGCAAAATCAAGCCTGCCTCGCTTTTCGTCCTGACCACCTAATTCCCGCGTATTGTTAAGCATGTCTTCCAATTTTCGATTGGTCAATACCGTATAATCATGTTCTTTTACATATTTTTCCACGTCAAAATATACAGTCCCGTTCACCTCATAGGCATAGCCGTTTTCCATAATCTGCTTCACCATTTCAATCTGCTCCGAAATATGCCCCGTGGCCGTTGGTTCGATGCTAGGAGGCAAGGTATTGAATAAACGCAAAACCTCATGAAAACCCAAGGTATATTTCTGAACAATCTCCATCGGCTCAAGCTGTTCCAGCTTTGCCTTTTTGGCAAATTTGTCCTCTCCTTCATCTCGATCGCCTTCCAAATGCCCGGCATCGGTAATGTTCCGCACATACCGAACCTTGTACCCCAGATGCAACAAATACCTGAAAATCAAATCAAAAGAAACGAATGTGCGGCAATTGCCCAAATGCACATCGCTATACACTGTGGGACCGCATACATACATCCCCACAAAAGGTGGGCTCAGCGGTTCAAATTTCTCTTTTGTTCGGGTTAGTGTATTGTAAAGGACGAGGTTATTGTTCATAAATCTTGATAGTCAATTACTTTTGTCTGAAAAATAGTTGAATGGGTACACCTTTGAAATCAAAGTTTTCGCGCAACTTGTTTTCCACAAAACGCCTATAAGGTTCTTTGATATACTGAGGCAGGTTACAGAAAAAGGCAAACATCGGCGACCGACCCGTTATTTGGGTAATGTATTTAATCTTGACATATTTTCCTTTGATAGCAGGAGGCGGATAGTTCTCTATGATTTCGAGCATGACCTCGTTTAATTTCGAGGTTGGGATTTTCTTGGTCTTGTTTCGATAGACTTCCATAACAGTCTCCACAACCTTGAATATACGTTGCTTTTCGGTCACGGAAGTGAAAATAATGGGAATGTCGGTAAAAGGAGCTAATTTTTCCTTCATTCTGGTTTCAAATTCTTTCATGGTTTTGTGATCCTTTTCAATCGTATCCCATTTATTGACAACCAGTACAATGCCTTTCTTATTTTTTTCCGCTAAGTGAAATATATTGATATCTTGCGCCTCTATTCCGTCCTTGGCATCCAACATGAGGACGACTACATCCGAATCTTCCAATGCCTTAATCGTACGCATTACCGAATAAAATTCGATATCCTCGGTCACCTTGCCCTTTTTGCGAAGTCCTGCGGTATCGATCAACAAAAACTCATAGCCAAACTGATTGTAATGAATGCGGATCGAATCGCGCGTGGTACCGGCAATATCTGTCACAATGTTACGTTCTTCACCCAAAAGGGCATTCGTTAGGGAAGATTTGCCAACATTTGGGCGTCCCACAATGGTGATTTTGGGTAAAACATTTTCTTCCTCTTCTTCCTGAGCAGGAAAATGGGAGACCACCGCATCTAAGAGCTCACCGGTTCCCGAACCGGTGGCAGAGGAAACATTATAGATTTCACCCAACCCAAAGGCGTAAAACACGGCAGATTCGTGATGTCTCAGAGCATGATCGACTTTGTTAGCGACAACATATACGGGTTTGGAGGAGCGACGCAAAAGGTCGGCAATCTCATCGTCCAGGTCCGTGATGCCCGTAGTCACATCCACCATAAAGAGGATGACCGACGCTTCTTCGATGGCAATATGTACCTGCTGGCGGATAGCCTCTTCAAAAACATCATCCGATCCATGTACAAATCCTCCTGTATCGATAACGGTGAACTTTTTCCCGGTCCATTCTGCCATTTCGTAGTGGCGGTCGCGTGTCACGCCGCTATAGTCATCGACAATCGCTTTTCTACTTTCTGTCAAGCGATTAAACAGCGTTGACTTACCGACATTCGGACGACCAACAATTGCTACAATATTTGCCATATGTATATTCTCTATATTCTGTTACCTCACGGCAACGTTAAAATTATGCTTTTTTCAACAAGGTTACAAAGTTACGATAAATTAAGGGATTATTCAGTTGCTCAAACAAAAATGGCTTTGCAGTACTGCAAAGCCATTCGGACAATGTGAAACAAACATACGGTATTGAAAACCCGTTTTTTACGATCTTCATTTTCGATATGTCACAGCATTGTATTTATGATCTGTTCGCCTTCGTCAAAGGAGTATTTTGTTAAAATTTGAAAGTGACCCCTACATTAAGCACTGACACACCGTATCCCAGCTCTGCAAAGGCACCTATGCTTTCGCTAAAGAACCATCGACCACCTAGGAAACCGGAAAAACCAATACCGCTTCCATAGGTACCGGACATGTCCATATCGTTACCATCAGATGAATACTTCACCATGTTATACCCTAACATCGCACCCCCATATACGTCCAAATTGGGTACATTGGTAAATCCATTGTAATGGTAGGCTCCACGCACACCTGCTACAATATAGTTCCACTTTGCAGTATAGCCACTCGTGCTGTACTTGTACCCCGTGTTACCAACATAACCGCCTAAGCTAATGACTCCCGGTCCGCCGATTTCCCACAGACCGTGATCGAGCGAGACAGAGATAGCCGGGCGCACCTTTCCGAGCCCGCCCAATGCCGTTCCTACGCCAATACCCACATTAGCTGTAGTTGTTCCTTTTTGAAAGGGCTGTGCATAAGCCAAGGTGGCTGTAAAAATAGCCACAAGAATAAAGATTGATTTTTTCATTTTATTTTATATAGTTTAACGTTTTTTCATTAGAACTTTAATGCTGCTTTAACCTGGTTATAATCGGCAAGGTCTACTCCTTGAGAAGCGATGCGCGTGACATCGCTCGCTTCTATGAAAACGATGCGCGTAAGCGGAAAAACCAGCTGATTAGGATGTAATTCATAAGTACTCGGGTTTCTTGCAGAGAGACTTACCCTAAACTTACCATTGTATGGAAAGGTTGAATACTCCACCATAAAATTCGGCACTCTAAACGGCACCTGACGTATTGGGTTTCCCCATTGTGCATAGACCAACATATTTAGCTTTATGGCGTCAGTATAGTCAATAGGCAGGTCAATATTAAGTGTTCCCGTAAATACCCTTCTGCTAATCTCATATACCTTTACATTGGCATTCCCGGCATCGCCTTTATCACCCTTTGGCCCCTTCAGGCTTATGCCCGTTCCCCAACCGCCACTTACCTTCGGTCCGAACAGTACACCGGTGCTCGTCTGGAAATAGAAATCGCCAATGGCGCCTTGGGCAGTTGTCGGAACAGCCGTGCCACTGAGCATTTTAGTGCCATCTGCTCCTTTTGTACCTGTTGCTCCGGTAGCGCCCGCCGCACCTTTCAAAGAAACACCCGTGCCCCACCCTTCATTGGTCTTGGGGCCGTACAAAACCGAACTGCTCGTGCGCAGATAATAATCGCCTATAGCGCCTAAGTCTGCAGCTGGAACGGTCGCACCGGATAAGATTTTTGTACCGTTGACGCCGGCAACTCCCTGTGCGCCACGTTCACCTTTTTCGCCTTGCGGACCTTGAGGCCCCATATCACCTTTTTTGCAGGCTGACAAGCCAAAAACCATCAGGCCTATCAAAAAAATAATTATTCTTTTCATGATTAAATTTGTTAGATGGTTTATTTGTTTTGGCAATTGCAATTAGCGCCTGCTATATAGGCACCATTCATTAGGGTTTCGATGTAATGGGAACGGCCGATAATAAATTCGCCCCCTATGGGCACTAATCCTACCATTTGGGCGTTGTTGTTGAAGTAGCCTTCCCATTTTTCCACCATCCCGGCGAGGCGGAACCGTATCCGTTGGTCAGAGTTTTCCTCCACGGTGAGAGTCGGTAGGGTTGGCACACCTTCATCTCCGTTGCCATAAACCTTAAGATAATGCGGCCCTGCACCCCACTCGGGTGTGATGAGAGAATGTGCTTGAAACATATCGGCCGTAGAGTCGGCCGTAAAGACCGTCCCTATAGGTGTTTCGCGGTTGAATTCTTCTAACTCCAATCCGAAAATGAAAGCTAAACGCTGTTCTCCATCAGCTTTTGTTTGCGAAATGGAAATAGCCAATCCCCCTTCTTCTTCACCGTCATACGTGCCGTAAGAGGAAGTAAGGATGATGTTATCTTGCCCAAATCGGTTTGGGCCGGCGATTTCATTATCCAGCGTAATACTGTACCAGCATTCATCTGTCCCGTGGGGAGTGTTTTCTCCCTCCTTGGAGCACGAGACTACTACTACTGCTGCCAGAAAGAGCAGTCCGATTGTTTTTTTGATTGTTGTTTTCATGATTTTTTTGTTTCAGTTCAATTTCTTTGTTTCAGTTTGCTTTCTTGTAGATGTATGTCGGGGTTTCCTTCAAGGTATTGGATGTCTTATCGCAGACTTCCGCTTTCGAAGGATAACCTACTTCGTTATAGGTAAACTCTCAATACTCGTTTCTTGTCGAGCTGCCACCGACTCCCGACGTGGAAAGGGAATACGACCGGGCGTTGTTCACCAGTAATACTCCGATTATCAAAAATCTATTTATTGTTTCCATAGCTTTTATTATTCTCTATAATGCTTCGTCTTTCAAGGGGAGGCACGCCCCTTCCTATTTGTAAAAGCAAAGTTACAGTAGTCAAGATGGATGGGTTACCCCCAAAAGGGGGTTTTTATTGGCTATAAATAACTTAACTTTGTTATAGTGGCAAACTGATGTAAACGATAAATCTTAATGTAATAATGGGGAAGAGACATGTATTTAAAGAGCTAAAAAGAAAATCTTGTTTGTTGATTGTGTTTGCCGTAGTTGGCTTTTCTTTACCCTTATGGGGGCAATCGGTGGATTCGCTGATTTTAGAGTACACGAATGATGAAGGGAAAGTAAATATAAAAGCACTGTTAGAGGCAACCAAAACCCGTATTTATAGCCATCCTACTGAAACATTTAACCTTGCAAGACAAACTCTTCATATTGCAGAAAGACAAAAAGCTCCTTTAGCCCTTGCCCAAAGCTATCAATTTATGGGGAGTTGCTATTTTCAGGTAAAAGCAGATTACGATTCGGCTGTTTACTTCTTACAAAAAGCTGAACAACTGTTCCATAGACTGCATGAAAAAGAGGCCGTTGAAGGCAATGCAATGGTCTTGCATAATTTTGGCACCATTAAGCAGGTAAAAGGAGAATATGCTTTGGCTATTGATTATTATATTCAGGCATTAAAGTTATTTGATGAAGCTGGAAATACAAAATTCTATGCCTATACGCTGAACAATATTTCCACGATGTATGCTCTTGTGCAGGATAACCAAAAAGCTGAAAAGTATGCGCGTGAATGTATTACCCTCTCTCGAGAGGTTAATGATGAGTTTATGGAAGCGACAGGAAGCATTGCCTTGTCGGATGCCTTATTGCAACAAGGCAAGTATGACGAAATAGTTCCTTTGCTGAAAAAAGTTTTGGCGTATGGGGAAAGCAATAATGACCCTTATAAGGTAGTGCTGTATCACCTTAATTATGGGATCTATCTTATGAAATATAAAAAGGATTATCCCGCGGCTGTGAAAGAACATGAGAAGGCCCAAAAATTAGCAGCATCTCTAGGAGATGATTGGGAACTCATGCGGCAAAATTCGGCCTTATCTGAAGCCTATTTACAAAATGAACAATATGAAGACGCAGGGTTAACTGCTCAAAATACTTTATTGTTAGCTGATCAACTACATTCAAAAGATAAGAAAGAAATTGCATTGTGGGTTTGGGCCCAGGTGAATGCACACAACTTAAACTTTGAAATGGCCTATCGGCAATTGTTTCAAGCCTATATGCTTAAAGGTACGCTTTATCAGGAAACGAATCAACAGCAGACCGCTTTCTTGGAAACGATGTACCAAACCGAGAAAAAAGAACTCAAAATTGAAGCTTTGGAAAAACAACGACAACTTTATATCTGGCTTGGGATTGCCGGTATATTTATTCTTTTGATTGCCCTGGCTTTTGCCTTTATTCGCTATCGCTTAGCCGTGAGCAAGCGAAAATTGGCAGAAGAAGAAACTCAACGGTTGGAGCAGGAAAAGCAACTGGTGGCTGTACAGGCGACACTAGACGGCGAAGCCGCCGAGCGTACACGCCTGGCCAAGGACTTGCACGATGGATTAGGCAGCATGCTCTCCCTTGTAAAATTCAATTTGCCACAGGTAAAGGGCGATGCCGTGCTTGAAGCGGTAGATGTATCCCGTTTTCAGACGGCCTTGGGCATGCTGGACCAATCTATACAAGAACTCCGCCGGGTGGCCCACCACATGATGCCGGAGTCGCTCTTGCGGTACGGGTTAAAAGCTTCATTGTCCGATTTCTGCACGGCCCTTCCCAATGCCGATTTCCATTATTTCGGAGACGAAACCCGTCTGCCGGAGAAGGTGGAAATTATGATCTATCGTTGTATCCATGAGCTGGTCAATAATGCACTCAAGCATGCTCAAGCAACCCATATCAATGTGCAATTGGTACAAGAGGAAGACCGCATCTCATTTACAGTACAGGACGACGGTATTGGCTTCGACCAAGAAAAGGTGTCCGAGGGCATGGGCTTGAAGAACGTTCGGCAACGTGTTGCCGCATTTCAGGGTAAGATGAGCATCTATTCGACATCACAGGGAACTGAAATCCATGTGGAACTTGAATTTTAAAAAAATGAAGCTATGATTAGAGTAGCCATCGTAGACGACCATAAAATCCTTACTGAAGGATTGCAAGCACTCATCGAGGAATCGGAAGTAGCAACCGTCGTGGGCGTAGCCCATAGTGCGTCAACATGTCGCTTATCGTTAGGGTTTTGGAGACCTGATGTCTTGTTGTTGGATGTAGGATTACCTGACATTAGTGGCCTGGATTTCTGTAAAGAAATAAAAGTCCAATTTCCCGACATAAAGGTTTTGGCATTGACCACACATAATGAATATGCTGTTGTTCGGCAAATGCTCGACAACGGTGCCTCCGGCTACCTTGTTAAAAACGCAATGGCCGACGAAGTATTAGCCGGAATAGAAGCTGTTGCCACCGGCGAGACATTCCTCTGCCATGAGGTCGATATTCTTATGAAACGACCTTCAGAGAAAAACATTTGGCTGAGCCCTCGCGAACGGGAGCTCCTGCGTCTTATTTCAGAAGGACTTACCAATGCAGAGATTGCAGCACAGATCTTCCTCAGTCCCGAGACTATCCGTGGATACCGTAAAAACCTATTGTTAAAGCTAGGCGCTAAGAACACAGCCGTTTTGGTGAAAATTGCATTGGAACAGAAGTTAATATAATCAGTTAATTGTTTTATCGTTTCGAGGCCACATATTAGATGGGTATACGGCTACTAATTAGCTAATGAACCTATTATTTTCATCTATTCAGGTCTGATACAAGGGGAAAAAACACAGATGAACACTTTTTTGTCCTTAATCTCTTGTAAATAAAAGTTTTTCGTATCTTTGCAGTCCCTACAACGTAGGGAAAAGGAGATAAATAAATTAATGGCAAAAAAACAAGAAGCAGAAAAAGAGTTAGCGGCGAAAAACGCAGAGCTACAAGGTGCTGACACTACAGTAGTGAAAGACACTGAAAAAATCGAGTCTGAAGCAGATTCAAAACTAATCGATGAGATCAAATCAAACACGTGGAATACTCCAGAAGGTGATTTTGATTGGGATCTTGACGAAAAAGCTTTCGGCAACTACAGCGAAGCTGAGCGTACTAAATTAGAAGAGCAGTACGCTGGAACGTTCAATCAAATCAACCAAGGTGAAATTATTGAAGGTACTGTGGTATCGATCAATAACAAAGACGTGGTATTGAACGTTGGTTTCAAATCAGACGGTCTTGTAGCATTATCTGAGTTCCGTGACTTACCTGACTTGAAAATAGGTGACAAGGTTGACGTTTTCGTAGAATCGCAAGAAGACGAAAATGGCCAATTGGTATTGTCCCGCAAACGTGCTAAAACACAGAAATCATGGGAAGCTATCAACGAGGCATTGGAAAACGATGCGATCATTGATGGTTTCGTAAAATCACGTACAAAAGGTGGTTTGATTGTAGACATCAAAGGCGTAGAAGCATTCTTGCCTGGTTCACAAATCGATATCAAACCTATCCGTGATTACGATGTTTACGTAGGTAAAACCATGGAATTCAAAGTGGTTAAAATCAATCACGAGTTTAAAAACGTTGTCGTATCACATAAAGTATTGATCGAAGATGATTTGGAAAACCAAAAATCAGAGATCGTTGCGAAATTGGAAAAAGGACAAGTATTGGAAGGTACTGTTAAAAACATCACAGACTTCGGTGTATTCATCGACTTAGGAGGTGTTGACGGTTTACTTCACATTACCGATATCTCTTGGGGACGCATCGAGCATCCAAAAGAGGTGTTGTCATTAGACCAAACAATCAACGTTGTTGTATTAGACTTCGACGACGAGAAAAAACGTATCGCTTTAGGTCTAAAACAATTGTCAGAGCATCCTTGGGAATCTTTGGACAAAGACTTAGTTGTGGGTTCTAAAGTAAAAGGCAAAATCGTAACTGTTGCAGATTACGGAGCTTTCTTGGAGATCATCCCTGGCGTAGAAGGCTTGATCCACGTTTCGGAAATGTCGTGGTCCCAAAACTTACGTTCACCACAGGAATTCCTGAAAGTAGGCGACGAAATTGAAGCTGAAATCTTGACTTTGGATCGTGAAGAACGCAAAATGAGCTTAGGTATCAAACAATTGACACCTGATCCATGGAAAAACATTACCGAACGCTATCCTGTAGGTTCTAAGCAATCAGCCGTTGTTAAAAACATGACAAACTTCGGTGTGTTTGTAGAGCTAGAAGATGGCATCGATGGTTTGATCCACATCTCTGACCTCTCTTGGTCTAAGAAAATCAATCACCCTAACGAGTTCACAAAAGTTGGTGAAACTTTAGAGGTTGTTGTTTTGGAACTTGACGAGGAAAACCGTAAACTTTCTTTAGGTCACAAACAATTGGAAGAAAACCCTTGGGATACATTTGAAACCATCTTTACAGAAGGTTCTATCCACGAAGGTACAGTTATCAAAGTTGGTGACAAAGGAGATATCGTTGCATTGCAGTATGGCGTGGAAGGTTTCTGCCCAAGCAAGCATTCTGTAAAAGAAGACGGTACTTCATTGAAAGTCGACGAAGTCAACGAATTCAAAATCATCGAGTTCAACAAAGAAAACAAGCGTTTGGTAATCTCCCATTCACGTATTTGGGAAGACCAAAAAGCGGAAGCTCGTATCGAAGAGTTCAATGCACGTAAAAAAGAAGCCAAAGCAGCTACTTCTGCTGTGAAAAAAGTAAAAGATTCTGTAGAGAAATCAACTTTAGGTGACTTAGATGTATTAGCTCAATTGAAAGAGCAAATGGAAGGTAACGAGAAAAAATCTAAGTAATTAGATCCTCCAAATGCTTTCGAAATCCCTCTGCCGGTAAGGCAGGGGGATTTTTTTTGCGTCAGGCATTAGTTATCCCAGCCAAGTACCAAAAGAATAAACGGAACGATAATTGCTACAAGATCCCGTGATTATGCTAAGCGCCAAGCAAGATTCCGGCATTTCAGCAGATCCCTTATTAAATTAAAAAATATGAAAAAGAACTTGTTTATCATTGCGTTAGCTGTTTTGGCAACGGCTTGCAATAACCCAGGGAACCAAAAGACCTCGGAACAAACAACAGCAACACAAATAACGGACTCAACCGAAACAGCAGTTGATCTTTTCTCCAACGAATGGATGCTGACCGAGTTAAACGGCGAAGCCATTGTACTGGATACCTCCTTTCATGCAAAACCGAATCTTATATTTGATAAAGAGAATAACAGAATCGGAGGAAATGGCGGATGCAATGGCTTTGGAGGAAATATCGAGCTGAAAGGGAGCGACAGTCTTCAGATAGCTGACATCACCTCCACACAAATGGCTTGTCCTAATCTGGAGATTGAACAACGCTTCTTCGAGGCTTTAGGCAATACAAAAACCTACCATATCAATGGTAACATGCTTACCTTACATAATGATAAGGATGAGCCTGTCGCTACGTTGGAACAAAAAGAAGCTGAACGAATGTAATCTTCAACAAAGAGGTATTGATGTATAAAAAAGTCCGGTTTTTATCGGACTTTTTTATACATCAATCCTGTTAAAGGCAATATAATGACACGGAAAGCAAAAAACTTCTACAATGCGGAGAGTCTTGATTTAGTTGGCCCGGATGGCAGGATTTCTTTAGCCTCACCCTAACCACATCCCTAAAACTCCTTTGGATCGAACCTCGGTTCTCATCCTGTCTAAAAGCGAAGAAGCTCGACTTTCGTCGAGCTTCTCAGTCGGGGTGGCAGGATTCGAACCTACGACCTCCACATCCCAAATGTGGCGCGATACCGGGCTACGCTACACCCCGAAAAGGTATCACCTTTTTTCTGTGGCACAAATATAACGGCATTTTTTGTTCTTTGCAACACAAAATCAAAATCACACTTTAACGTGTTGATTTGTTGAAATATAAATTTTATATCGGCCCCATACAGGTTAAAGGGTCTCCTTTAACCAACCGAAAAACTCCCGTTGCCATACCTGTGCATTATGTCCAGACAATACCCAATGGTTCTCTTCAGGAAGGTATACCAAACGACTTTTAATATTTTTCAATTGTGCCGCCTGAAACGCGGCCAATCCTTGGCCAATCGGTACCCGATAATCTTTTCCTCCTTGAAAAATCAGGATAGGTGTATTCCACTTATTGATATATGTGATCGGGTTAAATTCCGTATAGGATTTGGCATTATTCTGATCCCAATAGGGCCCTCCCAAATCGTAGTTTGCAAAAAACAGCTCCTCGGTTGTGCCATACCAGGCCGTCATATCAAACAAGCCACAATGTGAAATAAATGTCTTAAAGCGACCTTCATGCACACCGGCTAACATAAACACCGAATAACCACCATAGCTCGCTCCTATAGCACCCAAACGGTCATTATCCACATATGGTTCTTTTGCCAGGTCATCGATAGCAGATAAATAGTCGCGAATAGCTTGTCCGCCCCAATCTTTGGATATATCCTGGTTCCATTTCACGCCCCATCCCGGCATGCCACGCCGGTTAGGCAATATCACGATATACCCTTGCGAAGCCATCAGCTGAAAATTCCAACGGAAGGAATATCCCAATGTGGTAGCCGATTGTGGCCCTCCCTGACAGAACAGTAGTGTCGGATATTTCTTCTTGGGGTCAAAATCAGGTGGGTAAATAACCCATGAAAACAAATCTGCCCCATCCGAAGCCTTTGTGAAACGCCCTTCCACCTTTGTTTCGGCCAATGTATTGTACGTGTCATCGTTGACCGTAGTAATTGGACTCAAAGCTTTACGTTTCAAGTCATATGTGTAAATTTCCGTTGCCCGTGTCATCGTGGTAGATGTCACAATCAATCCGTCCTTCACCTCTCCTACGATGCCTCCAATATCAAACTGTCCTTCACTAATCTGCTGTATCTTAGGCAATGATTTGTCTCTCAGATTAGTTGGTACGTCTACCACAAATAATTGCACCGTACCACGTACAGGTGCCGTAAAATAGATTTTTTTGTTGTCTTTGCTCCATGTAAAGCTATTGACCGTACCATCCCAATGAGCTGTGAGGTTCAAGCGTTGCGAACTGGTCTTGTCAAACAGGATAATATCATTTTTATCGGCTTCATAACCATCAATTTTCATGCTCAACCAGGTCAGCTTTTGGCCATCCGGACTATACACCGGATGCGTATCGTAACCGTTCATTCCCTCAGTTAGATTAATTGTGGTCTTCGTCGCTAAATCATATCGATAGATATCCGTGTTCGTGCTAACGGCATAGTCTTTTCCAAATCGTTTTTTGCAGACATACAGCACTGCCTTGCTGTCGGGTGACCATGCAAAATCGTCTGTCCCTCCAAAAGGAGCCTGTGGGCTATAGAACGGTTCATCCTGCAACAAATCGATAGGCTCGCCTACTTTCCCATTATCGTAAGAAGCCACAAATGGATGGTTAAATCTTCCGTCATTGAATGTATCCCAATGTCGATAATCCAAATCATCGTAGATATACACATCTGATTTGGGAAGATCTTCATATCTGTCCTTACTGTGGTACTTTTTTATCAAAACGGCCCTGCTAAACAAGATGTGCTTTTTGTCAGGTGAAAGCACTGCGTTTTCTAATCCACCCTCCACATCTGTTAATTTCTTCGCATCACCTCCGTTCAAATTCTTTGACCAGAGCTGTCCTTTGAACAAGTAGATCACATCGCCATTTCCTGTAATTTCCACAACCGATTCGCCTCCAGCTTCAACAGTAAACGGTTTGGCCTCTCCACCTGATACGGGAATAACAAACAGATTCTTCTCCGATTTATTCTCATCAAAGCTGTAATTTGAAACGCCATAAACCAAAATTTTGCCGTCAGCAGATAGCCCTTCAGCTGAAACCCGACCCAACTCCCATAATTTTTCAGGAGTCATGACATCTTTTCCCAAGTGTTTTAAATTTTGTGTAATCAAGGATTTATCAATCATTTTCTCTGGAGTCCGTTGTGCCAAAGCCGAAGACCCCACCAAAAGAGCTACGGTCAAAACTGAAATTTTATGCATATCCATCTCTTTTTTTACTATCGCAAGTTAAGAAATCGTACGACATTATGGAAGTTTGCATGGTTAAAAGCAAAGGTATAAATAAAAATGTCTCCTATGCTTGCCTGAAACAAACATAGGAGACAGCTCTAGAGACCAGAGACTTTATAAGGCTACAAAAACATTGGCCTTGCGATAAAGTATATAAATAAAGGTGAGGTAAACCTTCCAAATAAATACAAAATGATACATATTATTTCCTTTCAAATTGATACCAATTAATCTTGGTGGACAACTTCATTAGTACCGCAAGAATAATAAATACACCTATGGTGCCCACGATTAATGAATAATCCTGCAATTGCATCAGAAAATAAATAAAAGCATAGAAAACTGCCAAGATGCCGCTAAAGATACCACTCACATTTTTGTCTTTGGTAATGCCATAGATAAAAGAAGCAATCAGCGTGATGGTAGCCAATGCTGAGATTAAATAGCTCCAATTGAAACCAAGATGTTCGCTGATGGCCAACAGCAGGGAATAGAACAGCACCATGGCACACCCAATCAACACATATTGCACGATATGGACACGTTGCTTTTTGATAATCTCGGTGAAGAACAAAGAAGTGAAGGTTAACAATACCACCAAGATGCCGTATTTGGCCACACGTGTTGTTTTTTGGTAATTGTTGACTGCCTCCAGAAAATTGACCTGTACCATGTCTTGCTCTGTCGATTGCTGCATTGATGCTACCGTAACTCCTTGCGCCGTTGTTGCGACAGATGTCGGAAAATCATAATCACCATAGGTGAGCTCTTCGTTTACGATACGATATAGCTTATCCTTGGCCCCCTTCCATTGTTGTGGGAATTTTCGACTAAAGCTCGGAATGCGCCAAGTGGCCGTGAAATCCTCTTCCGTCACTGTACGGTCTTCGGGTAAAAAACCGCCATTGAAACTCGGGTTCGACCATCTCCCGGCAACCGCAATGCTGGTTTCGTTACCGGTTGGGAAAACAGCCAACGATTTCGATCCCCGTATATCCAAAAGTACCTTGAAACTCCCCTTGGTCGTTCTATCCGATAAGTCCACATCAGACACCAACGTCTGTTCGAATAGTGAAACCTCTCCATTGCTCGTCTGTAATACTCCTTCTTTTTGCCCAAAATGCATTTTAGGAACAGCCTTCAACCCCTTCAAATCACTTAGTCCTACGAACACCTTAGCATTTTCCCATTGTAGATCCTCCGCTCGAAGGTCCAATTTAGTCAAATCGATCTCGTCAAACTCGCCTTGAAGTTCCACTGTCGAATTATAGACCACCGTTTGATAAATACCGCGTTTTAAGTATTCAGGATTAACGGTCGATTGAACACGGAGTTTTTTCGAGGCTAAAAACACATAATCCTTTTCTACATACGTCTCAGCTTTCACCTTGCCCTTTTCGTCGGTAGTATTGACACTGTATGAATACGTGTATGGAATCCCGATAATAGGTCCCGAGACCACCTGTCTCCCACCCCATTTACTAGCAATTTCATGACTAACGGACAATTCCCGTTCTTTTCGCTCGGTGATGAGCTCATTTACCAATGCCATCGGAATGAGCAGGAGCAAAACCAAAAACAGGATGACACCCAACTTTAGCATAACCGAGTTGGTTAACCGCTCGAAAAATGAGGGTTGTGGATTGTTGAATACAGGTGGAACATTTTGATTTTCCATGATATTAAAAATTTTAAGAATGAATAACTGATGATTTACACGCAAAAGTCAATTGAAGCGCGGCCAAAGAATGTTGCAATAAATGTTTAAATTCGATGTTGTGGAAAGTTTTCCAGTGTTTACCCTTTTGATAAGATCTCATGTAATAATTCCAAAATTCCGGATAGATTAGCAAACCTACACTGACCATTCCCAGCAGATACAAACTTACTTTTCCGTTACCCAGTAACAGGTACTGCATGGCAATTTCATCTTGTATTTCCGTACCGGTATTGGTCAAGACGTGGAAAACATCGTGGTTTTCCAGTTTTGGCATGACATCAAATCCATATTTTTCATAAAAATCGCCCAATGCCTTTCCCAAGCTTCCTTCAGGATAATCGGCAAATTGCTCTTTTCGGATACCCCAAGGTTTCTTATGGGGTTTGAAAAGAGCAGCATAAATTTTTGATGATTTTTCATACAGATAGATCATAAGTCTCAATCTAAAGTTTATCATATAATTATATTTTAAAGTACTTTGAATTACAAAGTTAAAGGGTAAAAAAATTATTTATACTGCTGTTTTATTAAATTCTCCAATGCCGTGAGGTGGTTTTCAAATGCTTTTTCTCCTTTTGCTGTTCTTCTATAGCGGGTATTAGGTTTTCGATCTATGAAACTCTTCTCTATCGTAATATACTCCTCCTTTTCCAATGTTTTTAGATTGGCCGCCAAATTGCCGTCCGTCACATCCAGCAGTTCTTTTAACGAGCTAAAATCATAGTCGTCATTCGCCATCAGCACGCTCATAATCTGTAAGCGAATCCGGTTTTCAAACACCTTATCGTATAATGAAAAATCCAATCCCACCGCCTATTCGTATTTTTTATGAACGATAAAACCGTAAATAATATGCAGAAGGCCAAATCCTGCTACCCAAAACCACAAACCATATCCTGGAAACAACAAGGCCAATAAGCCTAAAGCAATTTCCAATATCCCCAACCATCTTACTTCTTTAAATGTGTAGATGCTCGCCGCATTCAATGACAAACCATAAAAGATAAGTAATGTAGAAGCAACTAGCCCAAAGAAACCTTTGGCTACGAATAGAAGCGCCAACAGACCTCCGGTCACTAATGGAACAATCATGGCAAACAGCAACGATCTACTGGTGGGATTCCAAATCTGTTGTCCGATTTTTTTGGCTTTCCGTCGCGCCATCATCAATCCCGTCAACAAAGAGACCAACAATACGACTACAGCTAAACACACTAAATACACAATTACGCCCGGTTCAGTAACATAATGGTCTCTATAATCAAATCCGCTTTTAAATCCGTATACTTTTATATAGGCCAATGCTGCACCTATCAATGCATAAAACCCTATCAATACACCCGAAAGCCCCGAAATAGACAAAAACTTAGATGATCGCTCCATCATGGATCGAATGTGGCCGATCTCTTTAATTAAATCTTTTTGATTCATATAAAGTACTTTGTTTTTCAAAGTAAATGAAAATAAAATTACTGTGCAAGAGAAAAAAAATTTTTTTTAGTAGATGACAAAAAAAGAATCTGCGACTTCCGCAAAACACATCCATTTTCTCCTTATGAAACCCTTTTACTCTAAAAACCAAACAGTTTGTTCCAATAAAAAATCTCTCTTAATAACAGAGCAAATACAATTGTTAAGGCATCCTTATCGACAAACAACATGTAAATCAATTGCTTACTATTTTAACGAGGGTTACATAAAAATAATATCAAAAAAATCTTGCAAGATAGCAATGAGCTTGCTATCTTTGTGCCACGATAAAAGTCCTATCTGCGGAAGTGGCGTAATTGGTAGCCGCACCAGACTTAGGATCTGGCGCCGAGAGGCGTGGGGGTTCGAGTCCCTTCTTCCGCACTTGATGTCCTCCCGAACGTAATAAACTCGGGAGGATTTTTTTTGAATAAATGCGTAAATGCTAAAGTAGAGTATGAATATTTCACACCAAAAAGTTGACGATGTCAACGCAAACATCACAGTTGAATTAGCACCCGAAGATTATAACCCATCGGTAGATAAAGCTATTAAAGACCAAGCCAAAAAAGCTAAATTACCAGGTTTCCGTCCGGGAATGGTGCCAGCAGGCCACATTAGACGTACATATGGAAAAGCTATCTTGTTTGATGAAATCAACAAATTGATTAACGATCAGATTGCTGAATATATTGGCGAAAATAAGCTGGAAGTATTGGGTCAACCCCTTCCTGTAGACAGCGATGCTGATGCGCAGTATAATTGGGATTTTAACGATAAATTCACCTTTACCTACGAAATTGGTGTAGCTCCAGCGTTTGAAATTCCTTTCACGAAAGACACTGAATTTATTGAATACGACATCAAAGCCGACGAGGCCACACTCGCAGAGCGTATTAAAAATCTTCGTCGCAGCTACGGCAAGATGACTAATCCAGAAGTTTCTGAAGAGGGAGATGTTCTATACGCTACGTTGAAGCAAGAGAAAGAGGACGGAATCGAAAAGACGACTTCTGTACGCACAGATATCATTCAGGATGCCAAAACAAAAAAAGCTTTGGTGGGTCTAAAAAAAGACGATACAGTCAAAATTGATGTTAAAAAGACATTCAAAGCAGACGATTTAGCACGCATCTTGGGCATTACTGAAGATGAAGCCCAAAATCTGGATGTAACGAAATTCACCTTGACTGTTAAAAACATCAATCGCCTGGAAGAGTCCGATCTGAACCAGGAGTTTTTCGACAAGCTGTTTCCAGCTGGCCAAGTGACCAAAGAAGAAGAGTTCCATGCAAAGGTAAAGGAGGAAGTGGAAAGCTTATTCAAGCAGAATGCCGATCAAAAATTGCGCAATGACATCTATACTTTCGGTATGGAGAAAGTCGATGTCAAATTTCCAGAAACCTTCTTGAAAAAATGGTTAAAAGCGACCAATCCAAATATTTCTGACGAAGAATTGGAAGAAGGGTTTGCAGATTTCCTAAGTAACTTAAAATGGACGATCATCGAAAACCGTATCGTGACCGCCAACAATCTGGAAGTTAAATATGACGAAGTCATCAACTTGGCTAAAGAGCGCATCTATGCGCAAATTAAGATGTACAACGTCAACGAAGAGCCTACAGAAGAGCAATTAAACCAGTTTGCAATGCAATTGTTGCAAGATCGCGAACAAGCAAACCGTTTATTCGAAGAAGCCAAAGCATTGAAAGTATTTGATTTCTTGAAAAACAGCATCAAATTGAAAAAGAAAGAAATCGAATATGTAGATTTCGAAAAACTGGATAAATAAAATAGTTCAACAATAAAATGGAAAAGGCGCAGATACGAAATAATCTGTGCCTTTTTTGATTAAATAATCAAAATTTTTCAAGAAAAGCATTGCTCGAGCAAGATTTTTTTTAGGCACTACAAAGATGTCTATCCCGGCAAGGGCACATAGCCGTCATCATTGATTACCTTAGGGAAACGATGCGCGCGCCAATCCTCTTTAGCCTGTTCAATGGTGGTTTTATCGGTTGCCACAAAATTCCAAAAAATAAACCGTTCTTCCGGGAAAGGTTCGCCCCCAAAAATATAAACGGACGTATCTGGTTTCATCGTAAACGAACATAAATGGGCATCTTTGGTAATCAGTATCTGCTTCGAGCCGTACACATGACCTTGGTTTTCAATTTCTCCTTTCAAAATATAAAGACCGCTTTCACCAAACAGATGCGGACCAATATCAATAAGCTTTTCTTCCGCTGTCTGTATTTCAATCATATATAAAGGCGAATAAACCGGAACAGCCGATTTCTTGCCGAAAGCCTCCCCTGCGATCAACTTATACTGAACTCCATCCTGTTCCCAAGATGGAATATCCTTGGATTCTACATGACAAAATTCTGGCTCCATAAACTCCAATGCCTTGGGCAGTGCCACCCAAATCTGCAATCCATGCAAAAACTTATCTCGATGACGCAGATATTCGGGTGTTCGCTCGGAATGTACCACGCCCTTTCCGGCAGTCATCCAATTAACCGCTCCCGGCTGTATTTCCACTTCTGTACCCATGCTGTCACGGTGCATGATTGCTCCGTCAAACAAATAGGTCAAGGTCGACAAACCAATGTGCGGATGGGGCGGCACATCTAGGTTTTCGTAATCTGCCAGACAAGCAGGGCCCATATGGTCTATAAACACAAAAGGACCTATCGACCGTTTTTGGCGAAAAGGCAACAATCTACCTACTAAAAAATTGCCAATGTTAGCGGCTTTTTCTTCTCTGATAAAATCAATATTGGACATGCTGTTACTCCTTGTTCCGTTGCATAAAGATATTCAATATATACCATTTTTTCAACTGTACACCTATGCGATACAATAAAATTACTATCTTTAAATACATTGCTTGATTATGAAAAGACTTCTTTTGCTCGCGGCCTGTCTATGGCCAATCTTCATTTTTGCACAGCAACCCATCAAGATTTACCCCTTTTCAGCAAAATGGAACGAAATTGAACGGTTGATTTCCATCAAAAACTATGAACAAACGATGCCTATTTTGGCGGAGGTAAAGGCCGAGGCAAGACGAAACAACTACATGGCTACGTGGGTGCGCGCCTTTTTGGCAGAAAGTAATATACAACGAATCAACAGTACAAACGCACACCATCTACAGACTCAATCCTCTTCCTTACGGGAACTACAAGCTGTTGATCTCGAATAACAAGGCCTTTCAGGATGATGGCGTCTTTTTGGACGTTAGCACATCCGACATCTATATTACCGATTTGTTTGTTACGGCTACGTTGGACAAGGAAAAGGACAACTACGATCTGTACACCGGTTTATTGATCAATCGCAAAACAGGTACTCCCTTTGCGAAAGAAAAAGTACAATTATACGAAACAAGCACAAAACATCCACCCAAGCTTATCCAATCTTTGACGACAAATGCGAAAGGCGAATTTACCTACAAAACCAACGAACGAAAAAAACAGAAGGACTTAGATGCATACTGCCTATTTGTATCAAAAGAAAATCAATTTATTGATTTGATGGATCTGTACAACATCGAAGAACATACCGAGGAAAACTTTCTCGATGATGAAGGAGACTTCAGCGTGCAGACCCTGACCGATCGAGCGATATATCGCCCGGGTCAAACCGTTTATTTCAAAAGCATCCTTTATAACAACCATATGCTCTTAGGCAAAGTGCTCGAAAAAAAGGATGTCAAGGTATTCCTGCACGACGCACACGGTCAAAAAATAGATTCCCTCGTTTTGACAACCAACAACTTTGGTTCGGTTCATGGTTCTTTTGTCCTTCCCAATAAAACATTATCCGGTTCTTTTCGCATCACGGTCTTCCACGACAAATACGATATAGACAGCCACTATTTCCGAGTGGAAGAATACAAACGTCCTACATTTAAGGTTTCTTTTGAAACCAACAAAGAAACCTACACGTTGCAGGATACCGCTGTCTTTGTCGGTCTGGCCGAAACCCTTTCCGGCGCGCCACTATCCGAAGCTACGGTGAATTATAAGGTGAATTTCTATCACACCGCTCTCAGAAAGACCGTTAACTTTGCAGATAGTACCATTATAGTGGACCAAAATGGCAAGTTCATCATCAACGTGCCTTTAACAGATAGCATATTTCAAGGACTAACCAGTTTCTCATTGGATTACAGTGCAGAGGTCATCAATCAAACGGGTGAAACACAGGCTGCCAATGGAAGTTATCGCTTTTCGACGCGCCCCCGCCAAATCACTATAAAAACCGATTTCTTTGCGGAAGAAGGAAAATGGAAAAATATCGATATTCAGACCCAAAATATAAATGGACAGCCCTTAAAATTTCCAGGAGCGGTCCATATTTACAAATTTTCTGAACCGAGCCATATCCTCACGAATGCGTATAGAGATTATTTCAAACAAGCTGACTATCATCTATTAAGTAATCAGGAATACCAAACCTACTTTCCTCATTATTTTGACGATCTATTTTTGTTAAAAGAAGAACAAAAAACCCTCATTAAATCGTACAGCTTTGACACGCGTGATACCAGTTTGGTACAGATTGATTCCAGTCTCTTTAGCAGTGGGCGATATCAAATCGAAGCCATTTCCGTACAGGAGGGAGACACCGTTAAAGCTTATGCAAATACAAATTTATACCATCCAGAAACGAGGAAAATCAATGAATTGGGCTTGTTAAATGTCAATTGGGACAAACCCTATTATTCGCTTGGAGATAAAGTAACAATGGTCTTCCAAAGTGACGTAAAAGATGTCAAAAACCTGTTCTTATTTGTTTCCCAAGGGAGCGAGAAAGAACCCGCGAAAATATTGAACTGGAAAAATGGCGAGGCAAAATATAGTTTTGTCTTGCGAAAAGAGCACATCTCTCCCGAAATGTCTTTTACAAGCCTTTTGGTCATCAATAACCAATCGGCCATTGTCACCGAAAAAATTCCGATCGTACGAAACGATAAGTCCCTCAACATTCGTGTCGGGACCTTCCGAGATAAAATTACGCCCGGACAAAAAGAAAAATGGAACTTCACTATTGAGCAAACCGACAAAATTCCCGAAACAGAGCTATTGGCCACGATGTACGACAGTGCATTGGACGCTTTTTCCAACCATAGGTTCCCTTCCACCTTCCAATTTGAGTATCCTTACTATTCCAATATAGATTTCCGTTATCTGCAAACAGAATTTAATCAAAAGAGCTATACCTATAGTGTCTTTAACAGCAATTTCTCTCATACACCTATCGCAAACTCCCTTTCTCACATCCGGTCATATGGTCTATGGGACAAATTAATGGATAAATATGGCTATGGTACACAACGAAGGTTTACATCTACAGGCGCATCTTCGCTTTTGACCGAAAATCTCTTGGCCGGTCGCGTTCCAGGCATCGCCGTGACAACCAACGACAGTATGCAGGATACACGTGGCAAGATCATGATAAGAGGTATCTCAGCCGAAAATGCCAATACGCCATTATATGTTGTTGATGGCGAAATGACGGAAAACTTTAATCCGGACAATTTAAACAAGGATGATATACACAGCATACACATTTTGAAAGACCCCACTGCCGTTGCGCTTTATGGTTCTCGTGCCACGAATGGGGTCATCATCGTGACCACGAAGGAAGGCAAAAAGCGACAAGATCAATTAGATGCCGTGCAAGCCCGTGACAACCTACAAGAAACGGCCTTCTTCTTACCTACCCTATACACCGACGCAAAAGGGAATGTATCCTTTGAATTTGACAGTCCGGAAGCCCTGACCAAATGGAAATTGCTGTTATTTGCGCATGGCAAACATTTGGAAGCCGGTACAGCTACCCACTTCACCCAAACCCAGAAGCAATTGATGGTACGGCCTAACCTACCCCGGTATTTCAGAGAAGGCAATCAGATGGTCATCAAGGCGCAAGTACAGAATTTAAGCGAGACCGACCTGTCGGGAAATGTGCGCATCGAGATCATCGACCCCGAAACTCAACAGGTCATTTCTCCTCAATTTGTACAAGACAATGCCACCCGGGATTTCCAAGTGTCGGCTTCAAACAATAGCATCGTGTCCTGGAAATTGCAGATACCTGCTGATTTTTCTTCTGTGCAGATCAAAATCGTGGCGGCATCAGCTGACTTTTCCGACGGTGAAATCCACGAAATTCCCATATTATCCAATAAGATATTGGTTTCCGACAGCGAAAGAATAACCTTAAAACCCGACGAAATAAAAAATTATACCCTGAACAGTGCCGGAAAAGACAATCTGCAGGCCAAGATACAAGTGCAAAGCAATCCGATGCTGGAAGTCCTTTCCGCACTCGACTATTTAAAAAACTATCCTTACGAATGCAGCGAGCAAACCACAAGCAAATGGTTCGGCTTGCAGATGGTGAAGTATATTCAAAAAAACTATCCGGCAATAGCGGCCTACTTCCAAGCTATCGGAAAGAACAACACCAAAGGAAAATTGGAAGAAAATGTTTCATTAGGCGAATTGTCCTTGGAAGAAATGCCTTGGCTTCGCGATGCACTGAACGAACAAAAGAGACTAAAAGCCGTTGCGCAATTGTTCGATGCAAACGTACAACAGCACATCAACGATTTGGAACGTAAGATGGTCAAAAACCAATTGGAGAACGGGGGATTCACTTGGTTTGAGGGGGGAGAAGCCAACACGGCTATATCCATCCGCATTCTGGAAATCATGGGTAAAGTGCAACTACTTGACAAAAGCCTCATCAGTCCAGGTATGCGTGAAAGCGCAAGGACGTTGGTGCGCTATCTGGACAACGACAGCAGTATCTTTAACAAAAAATCGTCAGATCAACAAATTTTAAACTACCTCTATGCCAGACAGTATTGGAACGGAACCTTCGGTATACCTACGCCTACATTGCAGAAGTTGGGCAATCGGCTATCGACATCACCGGAAATCACCGCAACAGGTTCGGCCGGATTCGCGGCAAAGGCTTGGGTAGTCAACCAGTTATTTGGCGATGCCAAACAATCCAACGAAATCAAAAACCGACTGACACAGGAAGTCATCCACGACCAAAACAAAGGACGCTATTGGGAAAGCAACGGCAGTGGTCCGGGTGCCATCAGCTCGCAATCGTATATGGTGGAAGCCTATAAGTTAAATGACCCCAGCAAGCTTCAGGACATGACACAATGGTTGCTTTACAACAAGCAGGTAGATCATTGGCAAAGCACTTGGGCAACCGTTGATGCCGTTTACGCATTGCTCTTAGCCAACAATCCAAAGGATTTTGTAACCGAAAACACCATACAAATCTGGATGGACCAAACGAAGGCAGAAACCGAAAACGTAGTGTTGGGACAAGTCAGCAAAGAGCTGCCAAAAGAAGCGTTGGAAACAGACAGGCAAATCCGCATCCACAATCAAAACGGCAGGACGGTCTATGGAAGCATCCATCACCAATATTTTGAACCTTTGGAGAAGGTCCAAACCATCAAGCACGACATATCGGTACAAAAACAGTACTTCGTACTACGCGATGGTAATTGGATAGAAAGCCGTGAGGCCAAATTAGGTGAACACATCAAGGTGAGAATCACGGTCATCAACGATCAGCCCCTGCAATATGTACATTTGAAGGACAGCCGCCCTTCCGGTGTAGAACCCGTGTACGAGCCCTCTGGCTATAAATGGTGGCAACGCTATTATTTCAGTATGAAGGACGCTTCCACCAATTATTTCTTCGATGACTTGCCAAAGGGCAAACGCGAATACGAATATGAGGTGAAAGCGAATAACGCAGGGGGTTTCAGTTCGGGAATCACCACCATCGAATGCATGTACGACCCTGCGGTAAATGCACGGTCAGAGAATATCAAAATCGAGATAAAGGAATAATAAAAACATAGAAAAACAAAAATCCGAGAAGCTTGACGCCTCTCGGATTTTTTAATACTGTTTTTTAGGATATTCCTTATTTTAAGGTTTCCTGTTTTTTCACGACCATCACCACTTTTTCCTTCGCAACTTCCTTGTCTTTCTTTGCGCTGGAAAGGGTATGTCCGCCCAAGATCGGGGCAATCACCAATCCTACCAAACACGTCAATTTGATAAGGATATTCATGGATGGTCCGGAAGTATCTTTGAATGGGTCACCAACGGTATCACCGGTCACAGCGGCTTTGTGCGCATCCGAACCTTTAAAGGTCATTTCACCGTTGATTTCCACACCGGCTTCAAACGATTTTTTCGCATTGTCCCATGCACCGCCGGCGTTGTTTTGGAAAATCGCCCACAGCACACCCGACACGGCCACGCCTGCCATATACGCGCCTAAAGCTTCTGGTCCCATCACAAAACCTACGATAATCGGCGTAATGATGGTGATGGCTCCTGGCAACATCATTTCACGCAATGCCGCTTTCGTGGAGATATCTACACATTTGCCATATTCCGGCTTGCCGGTTCCTTCCAAAATACCCGGAATCTCGCGGAACTGCCTTCTTACCTCGTTAACCATATCCATAGCGGCTTTACCCACAGACTGCATAGCCAAGGCTGAGAAAACCACCGGAATCATACCACCGATAAACAATGCTGCCAACACATCTGCTTTGAAGATATTGATACCATCGATACCTGTAAAAGTCACATAAGCCGCAAACAAGGCCAAAGCTGTCAATGCCGCAGAAGCAATGGCAAATCCTTTACCCACCGCCGCGGTTGTATTACCAACCGAATCCAACACATCGGTACGCTGACGCACTTCTTTCGGCAATTCGCTCATCTCGGCGATACCGCCCGCATTATCGGCAATCGGTCCAAAGGCATCGATGGCTAACTGCATCGCAGTAGTGGCCATCATCGCCGAAGCGGCAATCGCTACGCCATAGAACCCAGCCAACGCGTACGAACCCCAAATCGCCAAAGCAAACAATAACACAGACGAAAACGTTGAAATCATCCCTGTGGCCAAACCGGCAATGATATTGGTCGCCGCACCCGTAGAGGAATTACGCACGATATTCAATACCGGCTTTTTACCCAACCCTGTATAATATTCTGTAAAGGAAGAAATCAATCCCCCAACAGCTAATCCCACAATAGTTGAATAAAAAATGTTCATCCGAGATATATCTTTGTATCCTTCGCCAAAAAACTTCATCTGAATAGTTTCGGGCAACATGTACTGAATAAGGAAAAAACAAGCGATTACTGTTAAGATAATAGCTGTCCAGTTACCTAGATTCAAAGCCTTTTGCACCTGGGCTTCTTTAGCATCGTTACTCGATACTTTCACGAAGAACGTACCAATGATCGAGGCCAAAATCCCTACACCTGCAATGACAATGGGCAACAAAATAGGCCCCATGCCATTAAAGGTATCCAACACTTGGCCTTGATCGGCCATATCTTTAATAATATAATTACCCAATACCATAGAAGCGAGCACGGTAGCCACATAAGAGCCAAAAAGGTCGGCCCCCATTCCGGCGACGTCGCCCACATTATCCCCTACATTGTCGGCAATGGTTGCCGGGTTGCGCGGATCGTCTTCAGGGATACCAGCTTCCACCTTACCCACTAAATCAGCACCCACATCGGCAGCTTTAGTATAGATACCGCCCCCTACACGAGCAAACAGGGCAATGGATTCTGCACCCAAAGAAAAACCAGCCAACGCTTCCAATACCACCGTCATTTCATGATAGAAGTTACCGCCCTCAGTCAAAAACATGTTTAGGAACAGCAGGAAAAAAATGCTTAATCCCAACACGGCCAATCCGGCAACACCCAACCCCATCACCGTTCCTCCTGAAAAGGATACTTTCAAAGCTTGTGGCAAGCTTGTACGCGCGGCCTGCGTGGTACGTACATTCGCCTTGGTTGCGATACGCATCCCAATATTTCCGGCCAAGGCCGAAAAGAATGCCCCAAACACAAAGGCCACCACAATGATCCAGTGTGTCGTCTCTACCAATGTGGACACAATAAATAGTGCGATGGATGCGATGATGACAAAGATCAACAAAATACGATACTCTGCCCTCAAGAACGCCATAGCGCCTTCCTGAATGCTTTTAGCAATAAACTGCATACGGCTCTCGCCCGAGTTTTGTTTTCCAACCCAACTAGCCTTGGAAAACATAAAAAGAAGCCCTAAAACAGCGAGCGTTAATGGTAAATAGATGATATAATTTTCCATATATTTTTTTTGGTTATCGGATAAAGTTAGATTATTTATTGATAAAAACAAAAAAAGAGCAGCCAAATTCAGAAGGGTTTGACTGCTCTTTTAAAATCATGTATTTATGGGCTATACGTCAATTTTCGCATAGCGTGCATTTCGTTCAATAAATTCACGGCGAGGAGCTACCTCATCCCCCATCAGCATGGAGAATATATGGTCGCATTCGGCCGCATTTTGAATCGTAACTTGACGCAATGTACGATGTTCCGGATCCATGGTCGTTTGCCACAATTGCTCGGCGTTCATCTCTCCAAGACCTTTGTAACGCTGTACAGAAACAGAATCCTCTTTACCTGCTCCTTTCAAGCGCTGAATAGCCGCCAAACGTTGGTCTTCCGTCCAAGCATATTCAAATTCTTTGCCTTTTTTGACCTGATATAAAGGCGGAGTGGCAATATATACATATCCCTTCTCGATCAGCTCTTTCATATACCGGAAATAGAACGTCAAGATCAAGGTTGCGATGTGCGAACCGTCGACATCGGCATCCGTCATGATGATGATCTTGTGGTAACGCAGTTTTTCCAAGTTAAGTGCCTTGGAATCTTCTGCCGTACCTACGCTGACGCCCAAGGCCGTAAACATGTTCTTAATCTCTTCGTTTTCGTAGATTTTGTGTTCCATGGCCTTCTCCACGTTCAGAATTTTTCCCCTTAGTGGCATAATGGCCTGAAAACGGCGGTTACGACCTTGCTTGGCGGTACCACCAGCCGAATCTCCCTCGACAAAGAAAATCTCGCATTGTGCCGGATCATTGTCCGAGCAGTCGGCCAGTTTACCAGGAAGTCCCGATCCACCCATCACCGTTTTGCGCTGCACCAGTTCCCTGGCCTTACGGGCCGCGGCGCGCGCCTGTGCGGCGATGATGACCTTTTGCACGATGGTTTTAGCCTCTTTTGGATTCTCCTCCAAATAGATGCCCAAAATTTCACCTACAGCTATATCTACCGCACCCATCACCTCGTTGTTGCCCAACTTGGTTTTGGTTTGCCCTTCAAACTGAGGCTCGGCAACCTTCACGGAAATCACGGCTGTCAATCCCTCGCGGAAGTCATCTCCGGTAATTTCCACGCCGCCTTTTACATTTTTCAGCAAACCGGATTTATCAGCATAGGCCTTCAAGGTACGGGTCAATCCACGGCGAAAACCTGCAACGTGCGTACCGCCTTCAATGGTATTGATGTTATTAACGTAAGAATGCACATTCTCCGCGTATGTATCGTTGTACTGCAAGGCCAACTCTACCGGAACACCCTGTTTCACACCTTCTACATAGATTGGTTCAGGAATAAGCGGTTGACGCGTACCATCCAAATATTTCACAAACTCACGCAAGCCACCTTCCGAATAATATTCATCCGATTTGAAAGAGCCATCATCATTGACTTCACGCTCGTCAGTCAACGTCAAACGCACACCTTTATTCAAAAAGGCCAGTTCACGCAGACGGTTAGCCAGGGTGTCATAGTTATACACCGTGGTCATTGTAAAAATCTCAGGGTCAGGATGGAAGGTAACAATGGTACCCGTCACATCACTTTCACCAATCTCCTTCACATCGTACATGGGTTTACCCTTTTCGTACTCCTGCTGGAAAATCTTTCCCTCACGATGCACAACTGCGGAAAGATGAGTAGATAAGGCATTCACACAGGAAACCCCCACACCGTGAAGACCACCGGAAACCTTGTATGTATCTTTGTCAAATTTACCTCCGGCATGGAGCACGGTCATCACCAACTCCAACGCCGATTTATTTTCTTTCTTGTTAATTCCTGTAGGGATACCACGTCCATTGTCTTTGACCGATATGGAGTTGTCTTTATGAATAGTGACGAAAATATCAGTACAATAACCCGCTACTGCTTCATCTATGGAGTTATCCACCACCTCATACACCAAGTGATGCAAGCCTTTAACGCCAGTATCACCAATGTACATGGAAGGTCTCTTACGTACAGCTTCTAACCCTTCTAAAACCTGAATATTATCTGCTGAATACGTTGAATTGCTATTCTTTTTTTCGCTCATGAAACTAAATTAAAATGCATGTTGTTGAACATTCAAAAATACAGTTTTTTTCGTTAATAATCAAACTTAAGTACACGACAAAAACCGCACAAAAAAGCGGGATCTCGAAAGAGAATCCGTTTTTATGTCATGCCGATAGCTTGGCCAGAAAACTAATTCAGGATCAGGAGCATCTGTTAACCGGAAAGATAGATTTGACACACAGAGCGTTCGGAGGCACTCCTCCTGTCGTCGACACCATGATGACTTTTCCGTTATCTTCATTCCACCGTGTCTTCATATCTTATTCCATATTGAAACTTAGTTTTTTAAGAAGATTATTGGATGAGGCAAGGAAATTTAATTTTTTTGTGTTAGGTTTGTCCGTTGGAACGATAAAACAGGAAAATTTTTAAAAATGAATAAATTATTTAAAGCGTTATCAAAAGTATCATTGGGATTAATAGGAGTTGCGATCGTTGCATCCTGCAACCAAAACGCCCAAACAGGTGCCACAGGAACAAATGATTCCACGAAAACTCTAGTAACTGCTACTGAAAAAGCAGAAAAGATCGTGTATATCAATTCAGACTCTCTTTCGGAAAAATACGAATACTTCAAGGACATCCGTGCAAAACTGCAAGGCAAAGTGAAGAAAGCACAAGACGACTTGCAAGCCAAAGGTCAGGCTTTCCAAAGGGAAATAGCCGAATATCAGCAAAAAGCAGCTTCCATGAGTGCATCTGAACGCCAAGCTACAGAGGAAAAATTAGCCCGTAAGCAAGACGAATTGGGCCGTTTGGACCAAAACGCTTCTGCTTCGCTTGCGCAAGATGAAGCAACCGAGTTCAATAATGTGTACAACACAATTACGGAATACCTCAAGAAGCATGCGGAGGAAAAAGGCTATACGTTGGTGCTCACCTATTCCAAAACCAATCCGACAGTACTTTTTGCCGATTCCAAACTAGAAATCACAAATGAAGTCGTCGAAGCTTTAAACAAAGAATACAAGGAGAATAAAGCGAAAGAGAATAAATAAAATCGCTTCATGCAACAAATAAAAAGCCGTCCCAAATAGTGGGACGGCTTTTTTGTGAAGAAGCTTTACCCAGTCTACGAACCTTATCGCTCTTGAAATTTTGCTTCTTACTCACTTTTTAAACAACCTATAATTCTGTTTTATTAAATTATTATAGAATAATATTCTTTTTAAATAATCATAAATAGATACAATATTCTGCTTGGCACACTTATTGTCTTACAATGTGTCGTTGGGATAATATATTGAAAATATCGTTTTAATAGGAAATAAATAGAATAATTATGAAAACAATAATGACAAAAATGAAATGGAGCTACGCGGTAGTAGCTTTATTGTTGCTGGCAAATAGCTGTGCTGTGAAAAAATCAGCAGAACCAGGCTCTCCGGAGATTATAGGTAAAAAATGGCAATTGATCGAAGTGGAAGGCAACCCGGTAGCAGAAAAGGTTAACGGAAAAATGCCTTATCTAGAATTGGATACCACAGGGCGCTATACCGCAAATGGCGGATGTAATGGTATCGGTGGCACGTATGAGATGAAAAAAAATAACGGCATCGAATTCTCTCGTGGCATGTCTACAATGATGGCTTGTATGGATATGAGTGCAGAGCAGGGATTACAAAATTTGTTTGAAAAAGCAGACCGCTACCGCATGGAAAATGACCTGTTGGTCTTTGCGCAGGGTAATGGAGCACCACTTGCCATATTTAAACAAGTTTCAAATAAAAATTCTGCATTGGAAGGCACCTGGGAACTAGATTACGTCATGGATCCTAAAGGAAACAGCTTTGATCAATTGTATCCCGGAAGAAAACCTACATTGGTGTTTGAAAAAGGCATCGCAAGAGTCTCGGGAAACAATAGTTGCAATAACTTTTCAGGAAGTGTAACGATCGAAAATCACCATATTCGGTTTGCTCCTTTAGCAATGACTAAAATGGCGTGTCCAGGAGACGGAGAACGTGTATTCATGCAATCCTTAGAAAAAGTAACTATTTTTGACGTGCAGGATGATGTTCTTCATTTTATCATGGACGATATAGCTATTATGCGTTTTAAGAAAAAGTAAGCTTAATATCCATTCTTAAAAAATATTCAACAAAGATACCCCTAACTCAAAAAGACAAAGCCCTGCACCCCAAATGTATATCTGAGAGAAGACGCGTCATATCCATTAGATTATCCGAAGGTCATCTCCATGTGTTTCATTTGCTTTTTACCCGATTGATTTATACCTTGCTTGTAGAATTAATCTGTTCCGAATATGGTACGACAAATCTTAGACAGATCCAACAACTCTTTTGAATGGTACGACATTCCTAATCCTACAGAAGCCGATTTTGCACCACTGCAGGCCCGGTTTAAGCTAAACGAGGCTTCCATCAAAGATTGTCTACAAATCGGACAACTGCCAAAGATCGAAGAGTTTGAAAATTACCATTTTCTTATCTTGCGCTCCATTCCGAAAGATTTTGACAATTTTTCCGACTCATTGACAGAAATTACCGAACGTGTCTCCGTCTTTCTTGGACAGGATTACGTCATTACCGTTCACCGTGGACAAGTCGATTATCTTGAACGGCTGATGGAAAACTTCCCTTCGGTCAAACTCAACTCTAGCCGCACCTTTATCAATCATATCACCTCCGAGGCGCTCAAAACCTTTGAGAACCTGGTCATCAATAAATTAAGTGTACAGTTAGACAATTACGAGGAAATGGTATTTCTACACAAACGCAAAAAGGACTTTCTCCGACAGCTGTATTACATCAAACGGCAGATTGACGTCATTCGCATCATCTTGACACTGTATCGGGATATTGTAGATTATTTTCATCTTCCAGCCTTTCAAAACATCTACACGCAAGACCTCAAGGACATATATGCACGCTCTTCCACCTTATACCGCAACATGGCTGAAAACACCGCCCAATTACTAAGCGTATACTTTAACATCGAATCCAACCACACTAACGACATCATGCGAACACTGACTATCATTTCCGTATTCTTCATGCCCCTGACTTTTATCGTGGGTGTTTATGGCATGAATTTCAAAAATATGCCCGAGCTGGAATGGTATTACGGATATCCGACGATCATGTTGGCTATGGCGACGCTGGCCCTCCTGATTTATTATTGGTTCAAACGGAAAAAATGGCTCTAATTTCTTTTCTTCGGTGTCGTGGGTACAAAATCCTTTAGATAAAAAGGTTCAAAATAGACCAGATCTTCAAATTCCTGGTTTATATATTTATGAAAGGCCAAAGGACAGAGGTGTTTGGCTGTGTTTTTAAAATGGGGAATAACGGAAATCTTATCAGAACCCTTAAACATCTCGGCAAATTTATCGGCCCCACTGCCAAATAAAGCTATCCGTTTTTCCCGGCATTGGTCAAATGAGGTTTCATCAATGATAATAGCTTCTGTATGATGAAGCTTATCTCCTTGTGGCCCATAAGCAGCGGTGTATACTTCCATGCGTCGAGCGTCGATCATCGGAAACAACACATCATATTTTCCGTCTCCGCCTACATGGAGAAATCCTTGAACCATACCGTCCAACGTGTCCACCGAGATCAACGGAATATCCAATGCATAACACAACCCTTTGGCGGTAGATACGCCAATACGCAAACCGGTATAAGAACCCGGCCCTTTGCTTACAGCTACTGCCTGAATTTCTTCAACGCTGATTCCAGCCTCATCCAATACGGCAGTGATGAACAAGGTTAGATGGGAAGCATGCAGGTTACCCTCTTCGGCTTCTGCGGATGCAACGGTCTTCCCGTTTAAGCTCAAGGCAACCGAGCATACCGGAGTTGCTGTTTCAATATGTAGAATATAAATAGCCTTCATATACAAATTTAAGGAACCGGATCGTGCCCGTGGCCACCCCATGGATGGCAATGCAAAATCCTTCTGATAGCCAACCATCCCCCTTTAAAAGGCCCATACTTCAAGATGGCTTCTTTGCCATATTGGGAACAGGTCGGAGTGTAGCGGCAATTCGCACCGAGAAAGGGCGAAATAAACAATTGATAAAACCGGATGATCAACACAAAAAACCATTGCAATGGCCTTTTAATCACCCTTTCCCAAAGTATGTTTAACACTTTCATCCATTATTTTTAACAAAGCCAACCTCATACGTTCATGTAGATAGTGAAAAGGGTGTTTTTCCTTTCCTACATATTGAAAGGCGATAAGCAAATGTAAGGAATGCGTTCGAAGAAATGTATAAAGTTCCGCTTTTTGAAGCCTATAGCTTTCCTTCATCCTTCTCTTAAGAAGGTTACGGTCCACCGCATGCTTGAAACGGCGTTTGGGAACAGAAATGAGCACTTGTGCCGGCAATATATCGGAAAGAGCCGACACGGGTAACAAAACCACTCTATAGGGATACACAACAAAAGAAGAACCGTTATGGAAAAGACTGTCAATCAATCTCTTGCTACATAACCGTTCTTCTTTTGAAAATGTATTCCTCATGGGTGACTTAACGCCGGCGATAAGCTCGGAGAGTAGTCACCGGCTACAGATTATTATCCTTTGTGACGGTATTCGTCTGATACGGATAGGCGTTTTCTTCCTTTAGCTCTACGAGAAGCCAATACCCTTCTACCATTTGCCGTACTCATACGCTCTCTGAATCCGTGCTTATTTCTTCTTTTTCTTTGCGAAGGCTGAAATGTTCTTTTCATGACGCTTTATGCTTGTTTTAATATTTGTAATCAACTGTTCCTCTACAAGGGAATGCAAAAGTAAAGTTATTTTAGAAAAGAAGCAAATCTTCTTCCAAAAATATAACAAAAATAATGAGGTGGCCTTGAGAAGCCACCTCATTATTTCCCTTTACATTTTATTTATTCTTTAGGATATCCCTAATCTCCGTCAGCAACACTTCCTCTTTCGTTGGAGCCGGCGCTTCCTCAGGTGCAGGTTCTTCTTTTCTCTTCAAAGAATTGATCCCTTTGATGACCAAAAAGATACAGAATGCAATAATTAAAAACTGTATGATAACGTTGATGAAGTTGCCATACTTAATCGCCACTTCAGCTATCCCTTCAGCTTCGTTGGCCTCCGTAATGACATACTGCTTGCTCGAAAAATCTACGCCTCCTGTAATATAACCAATGGGTGGCATAATGATATCGTCAACCAAGGAAGAGACAATCTTGCCAAATGCGCCACCGATAACCACACCGACAGCCAAATCGATAACGCTGCCGCGCATCGCAAATTCCTTAAATTCTTTTAAAAAACCCATAATCCGAAAATTAATAATAAATCAATCTGTCACAAAAAATGCAAATTAAAACATAATATCCAAATGTTTTGAAATATTTTCAATAAATTGGATGGCAGAAATTTGTCTACTCCATAATTTATGGCTACTTTGCATCAATTTTTTATAGCTCTTACAAAGGAAAACATTAATAGCTAAAAAGAAATACGGATCAGTTACATCTTATATGAAAAAGGTATTAATTGGGGACGATCATAGCATTGTGCGTTTAGGCGCATCTATTATCATCAAAGAAAACTTCCCCGACGCTCATATCATGCAGGCCCAAACCTATGATGAAGTATATGCGCTGTTGAAAAAAGAAACATTTGACCTTTTATTGTTAGACATCAATATGCCAGGGGGCAATAATATTAAGGTCATCAAAGAAATTACGACCTTACAGCCGGATGTAAAGATATTGGTATTCTCCTCTTACGAGGAAAATTTGTATGCATTGCGCTACATCAATGCCGGAGCCGCCGGTTATGTAAACAAAAACACAGCCATGTCAGAACTGCAACATGCTGTTCAAAGCATCCATACACGCGGAAAATACATGTCGGAAGCGGTAAAAGAGCTGTACATCCAAAAGCTGACGAGTAGCAAGTCGACATTTGACGGCAACAATCCCTTAAACAAATTGTCAAACCGAGAGGTGGATGTCGCCAAGCATCTCATCAAAGGCTTGGGGATTTTGGAGGTAGCTGGTTTGCTCGACTTAAGCTCCTCAACAGTCAGCACGTACAAAAGCAGGATATTTGAAAAGCTGAATGTAAACAATATACCCGAGCTCATTGAGCTTTTTAAGCTACATTCGGAAGACACTTAGAAAAAACTTGTCTTCGTTATAAGGGGATAAAAGCCTGCTTGATCATATGGTTAAGCAGGCTTTTTTATTGAACACTATAATTGATCGATGGTTATTACAGGCACATCCTGTACCGAGGGAAGCGCAAGCTCCCGATAGTTTTTAAACGAATAACCATTTGTTTCCGTTAAATCCCAAAGTAAAGGTGCCAAGAAATGTATACAATTTTTGAAGCCTTGATTCGTTGCCGACAAATTTCCTGTGTCTTTCGAGTTTTTAGCTTCGTTTTCAATTTCAAAAGGGCCATCGAATCCTCTTTTATGAAGCACCGATACAAAATCGTTCCAATCCATATGATCGGTTCCACCAAACCCCGGCAACATGGCTTCATAATGGTGACGATCCCAGTCGTGTTTTGGTATATCTACTCCTGCTATCTGTGCAAGAGATTCGTTCACATGTTGCATCGGATACATCCCTCCCCACTCTACACGGGCTTTTGTTTTGAGGTTACGGGTTGTTTTTACGTGAATACGCTTTAGTCTGGAAATATCCATTTGCTCCATGACATCCACCGGGTTTGTATTCTGCCATATATCGTGCGACGGGTCATATATTTCACCATGTGCCTTGCTTGGAATCATCGCATACATCAATTTACGAGCGGCTAAGACTGCCGGCAAATTATTATAAGTGGAAGAATAGCGGGATGATCTCCAGCCTTCCATAGGGCAATTTTCGTATACGATCGTAACGCCCAGCCCTTCCGCATATTTCACAATGGGTTCAAACACACGCTTATATTCTTCCAAGTTCTTTTGAAAACCGTCTATTTCATTTCCCAACTCATGGTTATACCCCACGAAAGTTCCGACCCTGACATCGTTTGCGTCGCCGCCCAATAAATAAGCTATGCGAATTAATTTCAACAAGTGGTTCTGATTTTTAACACGTTCATCGGGGTCACCTCCAATCATATTTTCAAAAGCACCAAGCGAAAGCCCAAGTTGCGCACCATTGAATTTTTCCAACAACCGTTTCGCATCATCAGACGAGAAGTTCTCATATTCTAAATGCGTGGCTGTATGATCTTCGCGCGTCCCATCTTTTCGAAACACACATAAGTCAATTCCCTGCGCACCCACTTCCTTTGAGGTTGCGATTAACTGATCCAAGGAAAGTTTATCGTAAGCCGAACTCATTACCCAAATCGGGTTATTTAATTTCGTTGACATAGCTAGTTATTTAACATTAGTTTCTGTTGTAAATATACATGAAGTTTTTGGAGCTATCCACAGAAGCACATAAAAATAGTCCAAAACAATGCCTTGGTTCGTGCCTTCACGAACCGAGAACTATCATTAAGAGAAATATAACAAAAAAAAGCCCCGACAGGGACTTTTTCAAGAGCATCTTGAAAATGATTACTTCTTGTTCTTGAGTTCTTGAATTCCCAAACGCAATTCCTGAGAAAGCACTTTAATGTCCTGAAGACCTTTTCTCACACGTGTCCCCGCTGCTCCGTTCGCTTTCACGAAGAATTTCTCAGCATCAGCTTCTAAGCCGTCTATTAAAGACTTCAGTTCTTTGAACTTATCAAAATTAGCCATAATTAAAAGATTTTAGTTTTATAATTTACTAATGATTAACACTTTGGTAAAGATAACATCTTTTTTCAAAGAAAAAAACAACATAAAAAAAGACGGCAAAATTTGCCGTCTTTTTTTTTAAATAGGATAAATATATCTAGTCTACATTGTCATGTAAGAACGAATTATTGGGGCGGATCTCCGTCTCTCCTTCGTCAAAGGAAAGTGTAAACCGCGAAACTTGCGATTGAGAAGAATGAGGTACATCGTCCAGCGCTTTTTGTCTTCTTTTGTAAGCCGGCTCATTTTCCAGCTCTTGAAGTCCGTTGCTGGATTTCAATTTCATGCTCAACTCTTTCAAACGCAAGATACGTTCTTTTGTTTTCATCAATTGATCCTCAAAATCGATTTCTTTCGGCTCTTCTGCAAAATTTTCAGCAATTTGATTAACAACATCTTCTTGCTTTCCAAACGGTTCTGATGTTTCCGACTTAGGCTCAAAAGCATCAAAAACTGTAGGTAATTTAAATTCAAAGATCGATGGCGAGGTTTTTAATTCAAAGCCTGACGGTTCTTCCTGAGGCTGTTCTTCCACATCTTCTTGTAAGCTCAATGTATGGCGAATGACCTGAGGTTGTTCCTTTTGGCTATCTTCCACTATAGCTGAATGAACGGGCTTCGGCGAGGAGAACAGATCTACTTGAGGCATTTGTGGAGCTTCTGGTGCAGCCACCGACTGTTGTACGGGCTTAATAAAGGAGCTTGCTGCGACAGATGGCTCTTTCGTCATGAACTGATTTTGTGCCACGGGTTTCACAAACTGATTCGCTACAGGCTCAGGTGTCAATGGAAGTGCTATTTTTTCCTTTTCCTTCTCTTTCACGCGTTCCTCAGCGGTCTGAAATCCTGTCGCAATAATGGTTACAGACAACTCGTCATCCAGTTTTTCATCGATGCAGTTACCCCAAATCAAATCCGCAGATAGTCCTGCTTTTTCCTGTATATAGTCAGTAACAATGGCTACTTCATCCATCGTCACCTCTTTCTTGCCGGAGGTAATATTCAATAGTATATAGCGCGCGCCTTCTATCTCACTGTCTTTCAACAATGGAGAAGCTAAGGCTTCGGTTACTGCATCAAGGGCACGATTATCGCCTTTCGACACAGCGTTACCCATAATGGCCACACCACTATCGTTCATCACAGTACGTACATCTTTGAAATCGACATTTACATATCCCGGGATAGTGATAATCTCGGCTATACCTTTTGCCGCAGTGGTTAAAATATCATCTGCTTTTGCAAAAGCAGCCGTCATAGTCAGGTTACCGAATATTTCACGAAGACGGTCATTGGAGATTACCAAATAAGAATCAACATATTTACGCAACTCTTCCAAGCCCTCTTCAGCTTGCGAACGACGTCGTTTACCTTCAAATGTAAAAGGTGTGGTCACGATCGCTACTGTTAAAATGCCCATCTCTTTCGCGGCTTTTGCCAATACAGGACTAGCTCCCGTACCCGTGCCACCGCCCATACCGGCAGTGATAAAGAGCATCTTCGTATTGGTACCTAACATGCGTTTGATATCCTCAATACTTTCGATAGCAGAGTTCTCGCCCACATCCGGATCGGCTCCCGCTCCCATCCCTTCTGTTAAACTTACGCCTAACTGCACTTTATTGGGTATCGGACTTAATTCCAATGCCTGTGCATCCGTGTTGCAAACGATGAAATCGACACCGTTAATCCCTTGCTTATACATGTGATTGACGGCATTTCCACCGCCTCCGCCAACGCCAATAACCTTGATTATCGACGATTGTTCCTTTAACATTTCAAATTGTATCGACATATAACTACCCTATTTAACTATTGCTGAACCGCTTAGCAATCGCATATGGATTCAACAATTCCAATGTAATAATACCAAAATATCCACAACAGTTTTCCACAAATGTGGAGAATGTGGAAAAATTAGCCTTTGTGGAAAACTTACTTCTTGCCAATAAACTCATCATCGCTGATTCCTGTATCATCTTTGATGAAATCCGAAAGAATTTTTTTCAACCAACTTTCCTTCTTGTTCTTGTCTTCTGCAATCTCCGTCACTTTTGCTCTTGTCGATTTTTGGGAGACAACTTCTTGTTGTGCAGCCTCTTCTTCTTCGATTGCCTGCACCCCTTTTATCAATAGACCAATAGACGTGGCATACATCGGGCTTTTCAGTTCTTCAAATGTTTGCTTGTTCAGCATGTCGGTTTTGGCCAAATACTCATTGGGATATCCGATTCGACAGCCTATGCCCGTAATGTATTCTACCAATTGCACTAAATGCTTCAATTGTGCACCGCCACCGGTAACAACAATACCAGCGATTAGCTTATCTTCGTAACCTGAAGATTTAATCTCATAATACACGTGCTCGATAATTTCCTCCATTCGTGCCTGAATGATATAAGCGAGGTTTTTCACCGAAATCTCCTTGGCTTCACGGCCACGGATACCGGGCACACAGATAACCTCATTATCCTTATTTTCATCGGCCAAAGCCGATCCATAGCGTACTTTAAGCTGTTCAGCCTGATTACGTAATACAGAGCAACCTTGCTTGATATCTTCCGTTACAATGTTACCCCCCAATGGGATAACAGCTGTGTGACGGATAATACCCTCATGAAAAATAGCAACATCTGTGGTACCACCTCCGATATCCACCAACACAACACCAGCAGTTTTCTCCTCTTCATCCAACACAGCTTCGGACGAGGCAAGAGGCTCCAACACCAACGAAGAGGCTTTCAGGTCGGCAGTAGCCACACACCGTTGGATATTGTTAATATCAGTCACTCTACCAGAAATGATATGGAAGTTGGCTTCCACACGGCGACCCGCCATTCCGATCGGTTCTTTGATGCCCGGCTCGTTATCAATAGTGAATTCCTGTGGCAACACATGAATAATCTCTTCTCCCGGAGGAAGGACAAGCTTATACATATCGGAGATCAACTGTTCAACATCCGTACGCGTCACCTCGTCGTAATCTTTTTTAGTCAAGATACCACGGTGCTGTATGCTTTTGATGTGTTGCCCCGCAATGCCCACATCTACCATTTTAATATCGACATTTGAGTGTGCCTCAGCAAGGGAAACAGCTTCTCTTATGCTACTAACAGTTTTTTGGATGTTAGCCACCACGCCACGGTTGACACCTGAAGACTCGGCCTTTCCAACACCCAAAAGTTCTATTTTATTTGTACCGCTACGGCGACCTACGGTCACACAAATCTTTGTAGTACCGATATCCAAACCAACGATGATTGGATTTTCTTTTTCGTTTTCTGCTAATCTTGGTTTCATATGCTGTGTATTTGTTGCTGTATATGATTACTGTATTACTAATTCATTTTTATCTTCATTTGCAGGCTATCCAAGAACCATCCGTTCTTTCGTTCGCAAATAATCTGTCCATCATATTTTACATTTACCTTTTCATAGGCATCTGAACCTACTTTTGGCAAAATGTTTTTGTAAAAAATCTCCAATCTGTCCAATTTGTTGTCCAGATTACGTGCATTGCCCAATACGAGCTGTTGCGTGCCCACGCGGGGCACAATTTCAATATCCCGATCGCCATTGACATAAAGTTGCACAATCTGGTTGCTCCATAATGCATCATCCTTTACATGCTCAACAATATCTACCAAATCTCTCACCAATTGTGTCTGAACAGTATCCAATGGTTTCTGATAGCCCTCTTTGATATGGCCATTGGCCACTAAAACGTGTGGCACGTATTTTAAGGTTACCGGCACTTTAGCTCCTTTGGTGTCAATGTAATATTCCTGTCCGTTATAATTGATGATGCGTAGCATCACCTCGCGTTGCTGTACAGCGACCTGCAAGATACCATCCATGTCTACATAGATCTCCGCAGAGGCTACGTAAGGTAGATCGCTTAATGATTTTTCCATCTGCTCCACCGGTATTTGATGCAGTGGCTTTCCCACTACTCCACCAAATTTGGCTTTGACCAGTTCGGAGATGTCGTTCTGATCGATAAATGTCTCTTTGCCTCCCACCATCACTTTCATGGAGGTACATACCTGTTCGGCATCCTTTTTTTGGATCAGCCCCATCAATAGCCCTATCCCTGCGAGAGCAAGTATTCCCAAGCAGGTATAGCCTATTAATTTCCATGGTATGTTTCGCATCCTATCTAACATTTGACAACAACTCTTTTAAAGGCTTAACCAATCTATCAATGTCTCCAGCCCCAACAGTGACAACCAATTCCGGTTTTTCTTCTTCTACTATTTTCAACACCTCTTGTGCCGTGACTAATCGCTTGTTTTCCATTGCAATTTTTCCTAACAACCACAAAGAGGAAACCCCCTCGATAGGCAGTTCACGCGCGGGATAAATGTCCATCAATAATAGTTCGTCTGCCAAAGCCAATACTTCGGCAAACCCATCCACGAAATCCTTTGTCCGGCTAAACAAATGAGGTTGAAAAACGACCGTCAATTTCTTGTTTGGATAAAGTCTCTTCATGGATGTGAGAAAAGCACGCAACTCTTCGGGATGATGCGCATAGTCATCGATATAAATAGCATTTGGCTTGCGAACAATATATTCAAACCGGCGCTTTGCTCCGCTAAAGGAACCTAGAGCAGCTTTTATTTTCTCCGCATCTATGCCCAACAACAGTGCTACGGTAATGGCGGCCACTGCATTTTCCACGTTGTGCAAACCAGGTATTCCCAAATGGATATGTTCAATGAGGACGTGATTCCCAACATAGTCAAAATAAAATTCGCCATCAACCACGCGGATATCCTGTGCATACGCATCGCAAACATCTTCCTTGGCATAGGTAATCATGCCTGAAAAAGGCAATCCCTTCTTCACGATGGACGTCCCGTCAGCTACCACACGATTCAAAAACAGCCGGAACGATTCTATCAAATGGCGCTCATCGCCATAAATATCCAAATGATCGGCATCGGCCGATGTGACCACCGCAATATTAGGATGCAAGGTCAAGAAAGAACGGTCGTATTCATCAGCTTCGACCACCACCACATTGTTATGGCCATACAGCACATTGCTGTTGTAGTTGGAGCTGATGCCTCCTAAGAAAGCCGAACAATCATATCCCGAATCTTTCAACAGATGGGCAATCATGGTTGACGTAGTGGTCTTACCGTGCGTTCCTGCCACCGCAATGGTAAACCGGCTCGCACTGATGATGCCCAACACCTCGGAACGCTTATACAACTGAAATCCTTGTTGTACGAAGAAATGCTTTAATTGCAAATTGTGCGGAATGGCAGGCGTAAAAATCAACAAACTTTCGTCTGAAGGCGTTCTGTATACTTCTGCAAGTTGAGACGGATCATCTTGATAGGTCACGGCAATGCCTTCAGAAACCAACGCTTGTGTTAGTTCTGTCTCCGTTTTATCGTAACCGCTTACCTCATACCCCAGGTGCTTAAAGTAACGAGCCAAACCGCTCATTCCTATGCCCCCAATGCCCAAGAGGTAAACCCGTTTTATATGGTCAAGATTCATCATCTATTTTATTAACTTCAGTACTTCTTTTGCAATTACTTCATCCGCGTCCAAAATGGCCAGTTTTTTTATTTCTTCACCTAATGACGCACATTTGGCTTCATCGGCAAGCAAATCCATCGCCATGTATATCAATGTATCTTTTGCATCCACTTCAGAAATCATCACTGCTGCGTTTTTGGCGACTAAAGCGGTTGCATTTTTTGTTTGGTGATCTTCCGCAACATTGGGCGAAGGCACCAATATCACAGGTTTACCCACAACACAAAGCTCAGATATCGTCCCTGCACCTGCTCGCGAAATAATCAGATCGGCTGCGGCATAGGCTAAATCCATGCGCTCCAAGAAAGGAAATACCTTTACATTTCCCGGTATTAACCTATCCATGTGCAACATGCGTTCCATGTCTTCATAGTAGGCCTTTCCGGTTTGCCAGATAAACTGTACATCTTCTTTTGACCCCAATTCATGCATCACGTCCAATACATAGCCATTTATCTGACGTGCTCCAAGACTACCTCCTATAATCAATATCGTTTTCTTCCGTTCCTGCAAGCCAAAGATCTGCAAGGCAAATTCGCGCTTCCCATCGATTGCGACAGATTCCCGTCTTATGGGATTACCTGTTAACAGCAACTTTTCCGCGGGAAAGAACTTATCCATGCCCTCATACGCCACACATATCTTTTTCGCTTTTTCACTTAGGCTTTTATTCGTTACGCCAGCATAGGAATTTTGTTCCTGAATCAATGTAGGCACCCCTATCCTATTGGCCATCATCAACAACGGACCTGATGCATATCCTCCCACACCTACTGCTGCTTCAGCGTCAAACTCCTTTATAATCTTTCTAGCTTTTATCAAGCTATTTATCATCTTGAAAGGCAATGTCAAGTTTTTTAACAACGAGTGCCGATCAATTCCCTGGATATCCAATCCTACAATTTCATAGCCTGCCGCCGGTACACGCTCCATTTCCATACGACCGTTGGCTCCTACAAATAAAATTTCAATGTCTGGTTCCATGCGACGCAACGCATTGGCGATTGCAATGGCCGGGAAGACATGTCCGCCCGTTCCTCCTCCGCTGATGATTACTCGATGTGCCATTTTTAGTAATTTAGATGTTAGATATTAGATATAAGATATTAGACATAAGATGTTAGACATAAGATATAAGTTCAGATGTCTGACCGAATTTTCAGCCTTACATCTAATGTCTCTTGTCTTTCATCCTTGTTCCTTCATCTTTGCTCTTTGTTCTTTGCTCTTTGCTCTTTGTTCTTTGTTCTTTGTTCTTTGTTCTTTGTTCTTTGTTCTTTGTTCCTAAATCGTCCCTACAACCACTTTTTTGGGGATCGGGACTTCATTCAATTCTTCTTTACCTTTTAATTCTTCGATATTTCGGCTAACACTTAAGATAATTCCCAGTGCTACACTTGTAAACAAAATGGAAGTTCCTCCCATACTTACCAACGGCAAGGGGACCCCCGTAACCGGGCCCAAACCTACCGCCACAGCCATATTGGCCAATGCCTGAATGGTCAGGCTAAAGCCTAAACCCGCGGCCAAGAACGCACCGAAAGCGCGCGGGCTCAACGTTACGATACGGATGCAACGGTACATCAAGGCAATGTATAAAAACAGCAAGATCGCCCCACCAATAGTCCCGTATTCCTCAATGATAATAGCGAAAATGAAATCAGAGTATGGATGTGGCAACAAATTTCGCCCTACACTATTCCCAGCTCCTTTGCCAAAAAGCTCACCCGATGCAATGGTCATCTTAGCTAGATTAGCCTGATAATTCTTATCCTCTTGAAAAGGCACGTTAGAACTCGCTACTTCCTCTGTCCTAAAAAAACCTTCGATACGGCTAAGGTAGGTTGCCCGACGCGGGCCGATCAAAATCACTAAGGCTAATAGAAAACCTCCACCGACGCATACCATGGCAATTTGCTTAAAGCTAATACGACCAATCAACAGCAAAAGCACACAGGTGCCAAACAACATTAAGGCTGTCGACAAATTGGCCCAGGCAATCAAAATAAACACGGCACAAACGGCACCCATAATTGGAAGGAAAGATTTCTTGACATCTTTGATATCCTCTTGTTTTCGCGACAGCATCCTAGCCAAAAACGTGATCAGTGCCAATTTTGCCAAATCCGATGTTTGAAACGTCTGGTTGATGACCGGAATAGTCACCCAACGGCTCGCATCGTTCACTTTATTGCCACCGATCAACGTAAACAACAACAACGGGATGGTAATAATCATCAACAGCTTCGAAATCCCGGCATAATAACGATAATCCAATTTGTGAGAAAGATACATCAACACCAAACCAATAGCTACGATAGAAAAGTGCTTAAACAGATACAATTCTGTGCCTTTCCCTTCCTTGTAAGCAAGTGTTCCGACCGAGCTGTACACTGCCAACAAAGACCATCCGGACAGGATAATAACAATAATCCAAATCCATTTGTCGCCTTTGAGTTTATTAAAAATCTGATCTACCATCTTTTTTAGTATTGAGATATTAGTATTGCGTATTGAGATGCGCGTATTGAGATGTTATTATTGCTTGACGTCTATTGTCCACTATCTAATATCTGCATCTATTGTCTCTTATCTGATACCTCTTGTCTTTAATCCTTACTCCTTGTTCCTTAATCCTTATTCTTTAATCTCTTATCTTTTGTCTTTAATCTTTTGTCTTTAATCTCTTATCTTTTGTCTTTAATCTTTTGTCTTTAATCTCTTATCTTTTGTCTTTAATCCTTATTCTTTGCTCTTTCATCGCAATACGCATATCGCCAAACTATAACGCCATTACTGCCTCTTTAAACTTATCACCGCGCTCCTCAAAATTTTTGAACCAGTCAAAACTTGCACATGCCGGGGACAACAACACCGTATCCCCCTTTTTGGCAAGGTGCGATGCAATCTCTACGGCATCCTGCATAGATGAACTATTCACAATTACATCCGTATCTTCCTCGAACGTCTCATGGATACGTGTGGTGTCCTTACCAATACACACAATCGCTTTAACTTTACTCTTTATCAAATCGCGCAACATTTCATAATCATTGCCCTTATCCACCCCTCCCATAATCAGGATAATATTCGTCGAGAAACTCTCCAACGCATACCATACAGAATTCACATTCGTGGCTTTTGAGTCATTGATATAGTTCACGCCTCCGATATAAGCTACATGTTCCAACCGGTGAGCTATGTTAACATAAGAGCCCATACTCTCCTTCATGGTTTCATTACGCAACTCCTGCGCTTTTGCAACCAACCCCGATGCCATATTGTTATAGACATTGTGTTTCCCCTGTAATGATAGCTCTTCGATATTCATGGCAAATGATTCTTTATTCGTTACGTTTATAATAATATTTTTTTGTTCATCCATATACGCTCCTGGGTGCACCGTCAGTTCCTGCGTAAATGGCAAATGTTGTGCTTTGGTCGGATGTTTATCCAATCCCTTTACTGTCTCCGTATCGTCTAGACAATAGATAAAGTAATCGCTCTCCGTTTGATTGCGCACCATTCTGAACTTTGACGCCACATAGTTCTCCATTTGGTAGTCATACCTATCCAGATGATCGGGCGTGATATTCAGGATCACGGCCACATCTGCTCTAAAATGGTACATGTCGTCAAGCATGAAGCTGGAAATTTCCAGGACATACACGTCATGGTTCCCACGCGCAACCTGCAACGCAAAGCTCTTTCCGATATTTCCGGCCAACCCCACATTCAAGCCACCTTTTTGCAACATATAGTGCGTCAGCATGGTCGTTGTAGACTTACCATTGGAGCCCGTGATGCAGCAAAGTTTGGCATCGGTGTATTGCGCCGCAAATTCGATTTCTGAAATTACGGGAACACCTTTCGCTTTTAACGCCTTCACCAAAGGCACATTCCCTGGAATTCCGGGGCTTTTAACCACGAGGTCAGCTTTCAAAATACGTTCCTCCGAATGTGTGTGCTCTTCAAAAGAAATCCCTTCCGCCAAAAGCGTGTTTTTATAACTTTCGCCAATGGCCCCTTTATCGGAAACAAAGACATCAAAGCCTTTGTCCTTAGCCAAGATACCCGCACCCACGCCACTCTCTCCTGCTCCTAAGACGACCAGAAAGCCATTTTGTGGGTAGTATGTAGTAGCAATATTGGCCATGCTATCTTACTTTTAAGGTTACGATCGTTAAAATTGCTAATATGATGGACACGATAAAAAAGCGCATAACGATTTTCGATTCGTGATATCCTTTCTTTTGATAATGATGGTGTAAAGGCGACATCAAAAAGATGCGTCTGCCTTCTCCATATTTCTTCTTAGTGTACTTAAAATACGACACCTGCATAATGACCGACAGGTTTTCCAATAGGAAGATGCCACACAGTATCGGGATCAACAATTCTTTGCGTATCATAATAGCGAACACAGCAATGATGCCTCCGATAGTCAAACTACCCGTATCACCCATGAAAACCTGTGCAGGGAATGCATTATACCACAGAAAACCCGTACAGGCACCCACAAAGGCCCCGGCAAAAATCACCAGCTCTCCGGAATTGGGTATATACATGATGTTCAAATAATCGGAGAAAATCACGTTACCCGATACATAAGCAAAAATTGCCAAGGTGATACCGATGATGGCGGATGTTCCGGTGGCCAATCCATCAATGCCATCCGTAATGTTTGCACCATTGGACACGGCTGTCACAATAAATACGACAACAATCAAGAATACTAGAAATGTTGCCAAATTGCCATTGAGGCCGAACATGCTCAGTACCTTAGCATAATCAAATTCGTTGTTCTTATAAAACGGAATATTGGTCTTTGTGGATTTCACATTTTCCGCATAATAACGTTTGCCCGTTTGGGTATCTATCATCACTTCCACAGCTTTGGTTGATGTGGGATTGGTTACTTGTTGCCGCACAACGATCTCCGGATGAAAATACATCGTACAGGCAATCCAAACGCCTAATCCCACTTGACCGATTATCTTAAAGCGTCCAGCCAGCCCTTCTTTGTTCTTACGGAACACCTTGATATAATCGTCCAAGAAGCCTATAGCTCCCATCCAGAGCGTGGTCACGATCATGACAATGACATAAATATTATCCAACTTGGCAAACAACAGTGTCGGCACCAAGATACCGGCAATGATAATCAAGCCCCCCATAGTAGGCGTACCGGCTTTTTGTTTTTCGCCTTCCAAGCCGAGGTCACGGATGGTTTCCCCCACCTGCCTACGTTGCAGGGCACGAATCAACCGGCTTCCATATACTGTCGTAATAATCAACGAGACAATAACCGCCATGGCCGTACGAAAAGAGATATACTGGAACAACCCTGCTCCGGGGATATGTACATATTCTTGTAACCAAGTGAATAAATAATATAACATCTCTTTCTTATTGCTCGTTAAACGTGTGTTCTAAAATTTCTCTATCATCAAAATGATGACGTATACCCTGAATTTCCTGGTATTTTTCATGTCCTTTCCCGGCGATTAAAACAATATCGCCCGCTTGTGCCAAATGGCAGGCAGCACGAATGGCCTCTCTTCGGTCAGCGATTGTGAAAACATGTTTTCGATCCTTGGCCTCTACTCCAGCCTCCATATCCCGGATAATCTGCGCGGGATCTTCGGTACGCGGGTTGTCAGAAGTGATAATCACTTTGTCACTTAACTTTACGGCGACAGCAGCCATTTCCGGACGCTTCGTCTTATCACGATCGCCACCACAGCCCAAAACCGTAATAATTTGCTGATTGCCGTTACGCAACTCACGAATGGTACGCAGAACATTTTCAACGGCATCCGGTGTATGGGCATAATCAACCACGCCTACAACTCCTGAGCTGGATCGAATGGTTTCAAACCGACCTTCCGCACCCGAAATTTCGCTCATGGCGGTTAGTACTTTCACCGTTTCTTGTTCCAACAATATAGCCGTACCATAGACAGCCAATAAGTTATACGCATTGAAACCACCCACCAATTTTACCCACACTTCATGCCCGTCAATGTGCAAAAGCATACCATCAAAATGGCTTTCTACAACCTTTGCCTTAAAATCGGCCATATTTTTCAATCCATATGTTTTCTTATGTGCAAAGGTGTTTTGCAACATCACCGACCCGTTACGATCATCTGCATTGGTCAACGCAAAGGCAAAACGATCCAAATCATCAAAAAACTTCTTCTTCGCCCTGATGTAGTTATCGAATGTTTCGTGAAAATCCAAATGATCGTGGGTAATGTTGGTGAAAATGCCTCCCGCAAATCGTAAACCAGCAATCCGTTGTTGCACGACGGCATGCGAGCTCACTTCCATAAAACAATAATCACAGCCTAAATCCACCATTTCACGCAAAAGCGCATTCAAGGCTAGAGGGTCTGGTGTAGTATGTGTAGCCGGAACAACCTTATCCCCAATCCTGTTTTCTACCGTTGAAATCAACCCTACCTGATATCCCAATTTTGTAAAGAGGTTGAACAACAGTGTGGCGACAGTCGTTTTACCGTTCGTACCTGTCACGCCCACTAATTTCAACTGCTTAGAAGGATCTGCATAAAAGTTCTTCGCTAAAATCCCCAACGCATATGCGGTATCATCCACCAAGATATAGGTCACCGATTCTTCACATTTTTCAGGTAATGTCTCTACTAATAGCGCTTTTGCGCCTTGTTCGATAGCTTTATCTAAATATAAATGGCCGTCGGTATGCACGCCACGCACCGCAACAAATAAACTATAGTCTGCCACTACCCTAGAATCAAAACACACCGAAGCGATGTCAACTTCTAGTCGTCCTTTGAGTTGCTTTACAGGAACCGCATGCAATAACTCTCTTAGTTTCATACCTTAATTTAGCGTCAGTTCTACCTTCGAACCCGTTTTTAATCTTGTGCCGGCCACTAGCGATTGATTTACCACCTTGCCTCTGCCAGTCACCTTCGTTTTAAACCCTGCATTCTCCATCGCAAAAATGGCATCAGAAAGCCCCATACCCAACACAGCAGGAACAACACCTTCCTTAATATCCATTTCTACAAATGGTACTCCTTGGGATGCCGTATCTTTTGCCTGAATAACCGCATTCCAATTAGTAGGATCCAACCCCAAAGACTGATATACGGCCATAGAAGCCTCTTTTGAGCCACTCAATGTTAATGGTGTCTTACTTCCAGAGCTGTTTACCTTTCTATTGGTTAATGTTCCATGCAAGGATAAATCATTCGCATATACCATATCCGCCAATTCTTTGAAAACGGGACCGGCAATTGCACCACCATAATATCCTTTCCTCGGATTACGGATAACCACAATCATGGAATATTTGGGATTCTCCGCCGGAAAATATCCCGCAAAAGAGGATTGATAGCGCCGTGCACCATAACCCTTTGCCCCATCATTCATTTGTGCCGTCCCTGTTTTCCCTGCAGACGTATACAAGGGTGAACGCAACTTTTTACCCGTGCCTTCCAACATCACGCCCTCCAACATTTTTTGTGCTTTGGAAATAGCCTCCTTGGAAGCAATCTGCTTATTAATTACCCTTGCTTCAAATTTCTCTACCGTATTTCCCAAATGCCGAATTTCCTTGACAAATAAGGGAGCGACCATTTTTCCGTTATTGGCTACGGCGTTGTACAACGTTAAGGTTTGCAAAGGTGTCAACTTCAGCTCGTAGCCATACGCCATTTGTACCAAGGATAATTTGCTCCATGTTCTGCTTTCCGGGGTTTTCACCCAAGGATGCACCTCGCCCGGAATCTGCAATCCCAATGGTTTTCCCAAACCGAAATGATGAAGCTTCGAAGTGTATTTCGCCGGTTGACTTCCATAGTGGGTATTAACCAACTTCGCCACCGCTACATTCGAGGATTCCTCGAAAGCTTCCTTCACGGTGAGCACCGATTTTTTAGGCGCATGCGAATCCTTAATGGTATGTGAAGGTACTTTGTACGTTCCATTGCCAATATCTACTGTAGAAGAAGTGTCCACATAACCGTCATCCAACAGGGCCAAATAACTCGCAAGCTTAAATGTGGAACCTGGATCAGCACCTTGTGCTATGGCATAATTATATTTTTCCCGGAAAACACCTTCACTGTCTCGAGTAAAATTAGCTATTGCACGAATTTCTCCTGTTTGCACTTCCATCAAAATCACGCAACCGTTATCCGCGTCACTAGCAATCAATTGTTTTTCCAAGGCACGTTGTGCCATGTCCTGCATATTGACATCCAATGTAGAAATGATGTCCGAACCATCTACCGGAGCCACTTCCACTTCCCTGTTGACGGGCACCCACACACCTCCTGCGATACGTTGCATCATTTGCGAACCACTTTTACCATCGATATAAGAACCATATGCTCCCTCCAGGCCCACAAGCACAGTGTCTCCTTTTGTATTTTTATAACCAATTGTACGTGCAGCCAAATTGGTAAAGGGCAGAATACGCTTGTTCTCACGCACGGTTACCAAGCTCGTCGAGTAGCGCTTTTTGCCCTCCCTGAACGTTCGGAACAAAGGGAATGTCTTGATAATCTTCAAGTCCTGATGTGACACATTCCGTTTAATCAGCACGTAACGTTGTTTCTTTGCTCTTGCATTTTTCAATAAGATGAGATACTGTCGTGCCGACTTGTCTTTAAAGTGGCCAGCCAAGCGCTCCGCCAAGGAATCTATCTTTGAGTTAAACACATCATTGGCTTCCGCAGGGATAGCCATTGCATCAAAGCGCAACTCATACTCCGGAACTGAAGTAGCCAAAAGGCTACCGTCATTGGAGTAAATATTGCCACGAGCAGCCTCAATAATACGTTCCCGAATGGTTAAGCTATCCACCATGGCACGCCACTCCCCGCCGTCTACATATTGCAAGTGCAAAAGTTTCCCGAAAACCAATAACGCACCAAATACCATTAGCCCGAAGGCCAAGTACACTCGTATCAATATAGACTTCCTAATATTCATTTGTATATTATCTGTCTTTAATAGCCGTAGGAACATTCATGCACCTTATAGCCATAGTGCAATATGAATATACCATCGACAAAGCGTTATTTTTTCTCTTTTACTACTTCAACTTTAATTGGTGGCTCTGTTCGTTCTTTCAATCCCAACGTATCCGCTCTTTTTGCAATCTCAGTCTGCGTGGTCAGCTTCATCAGTTCCGAAGAAAGCGACTTGTAATCCCAACTCAACTCCTTTACCTCACGCCCTAGCCGGTCAATGGACCGCACAGTACGCTCCGCTAAGTGCCTGTTGGAAATATACAACAACCCCAACAAGGCTACGAACGCCGCAAAAGGCAGATTCCGTGCAACCAAATAGCTCGACAGCTTCTTTGTGGAGAAAATCGTACGAAGAAAATGTTGGGTCTCTTCTACTTTTTCCTCTACGGAATCGTTCATCTTTCGCTGAACTTCTTCGCTTAATTCTTTGTTTTTAATCGTATTTTTTGACATCATCAAAAAAATTAAGCCATCTTTTCCGCTACGCGCAATTTTGCGCTACGCGATCTATTATTTGATTCCAATTCTGTTGCACTCGCGGTGATCGCCTTACGGCTGACCACACTGAATGGCTTTATCTCATTTCCGAAAAAATCCTTTTCCACTTCGCCTTTAAATTTGCCCTTCTGCATAAAATTCTTCACCAAACGATCCTCCAACGAATGATAGGACATCACCACCAAGCGACCTCCCGGCTTTAGCACCGAGACGGTTTGGTTCAAAAACTCCTGCAGCGCTTCCAACTCTTGGTTTACCTCAATGCGCAACGCTTGAAAAACCTGCGCATGGTATTTATGCTCTTTCCCCCTTGGTACCAATTTTTTAATAGCCTCTTTCAATCCGGACACTGTTTCAATCGGCGCATGCAAGCGTGCTGTCACAATGGTCTTTGCCAAACTTTTTGCATTCTGGATCTCGCCGTACATGCCGAATATCCGATGCAATTCCTCTTCGGCATATGTGTTCAACACTTTTTTGGCATCCACGTCCGACACTTGGTCCATCCGCATATCCAGATCCGCATCAAAACGAATGGAGAACCCTCGCTCCGCTGAATCAAACTGGTGCGAAGAAACGCCCAAATCGGCCAATATCCCGTTCACTTCTTTCAGTCCCAAAAGACGCAGATTGTTTTTCAAGAACTTAAAATTGTGGTGAACTAGCGTAAACCTCGGGTCATTGATGGTGTTTTGCACCGCATCAGGATCTTGGTCGAAAGCAATCAATCGCCCCTTTTCACCCAATCTTGCCAAAATCTCCCGCGAATGCCCACCACCACCAAAAGTTACATCCACATATATCCCATCCGGCGTTATCGCCAACCCCTCCATGCATTCCCGCAACATCACAGGCACATGATACACGGACGCATTAGTCATCGCTTCCTCCTTCCAAGTCAAAGCCACCCATCAACTGTTCCGCCATATCCGAAAAATCTTCCTCTGAAATTGCATTCATCTGCTCTTCGTATTTAGCCTTTGACCACACTTCTATCTTCTCCAGGTTACAGGCCAACACCAGCTCAGAACCCGCTTCGGCGTACTCCAATAAGTTCTTGGGCAACAGCACCCTTCCCGCCGCATCCAACATCAGCTCTGTCGCCCCGCTCATAAACTTGCGCACAAACTCTCTGTTCCTCGCCTGAAACTGGTTCAACCTCGACAACTGTTTCAATATCTTATTCCATTCTGCCCGGGTATAGATCACCAGATTTTTCTCGAAGCCACGATTCACGACAAGCCCTTCACGCTCAATATCAGGCAACTGCCTTTTGAGCGCTGCAGGAACGACCATCCTGCCTTTGGCGTCCAGCTTGCATTCGTACTCTCCGATTAAATAATTCATATAGTCTATATGCCCAATCAAATTTTAATGTAAAAGTATACACTTTCTCCCACTTTCTCCCACAATATAACACAAAAAAGTTTTCCACATCAATAAATCGCTACAAGTTCCGTCCCAGAACGCATCTGTAAAGGGATATCAAAAAACAGCAAGAAGCAGATTTTATGCTGAAAACAGCACATATACTTCTTCAAAAAATGGCAGAGGAGTATTACAATTCATATTTGTTTTCTTTATTCTCCCCGAAATCCGATATTTTTGCGTGTCCTCTCCTAACCTCTCGAAGAGGGAGGAACAGTTCTCCTATTTTGGAGTGATTAGGGGATGATTTTAATTTTACTTTTTAATTTTCACTTAACACATGTACAGAAGTCACAATTGCGGCGAATTACGTATTGCCGATATAAATAAAGAAGTCACTTTGGCCGGATGGGTTCAAAAATCACGCGATAAAGGATTCATGATTTGGGTGGATTTGCGTGACCGCTATGGGATTACGCAATTGATTTTCGACGAATCGCGCACCGATGCCGACATCATGCAACGGGCCAAATCTTTGGGCCGGGAATTTGTCATCCAAATAAAAGGTACAGTCATTGAACGTGAATCAAAAAATGCTCATATACCTACTGGTGAGGTGGAGGTCTTGGTGAAGGAGTTGACGGTATTGAACGAGGCTCAGATCCCACCCTTTACTATCGAAGACGAAACCGATGGTGGCGAAGATCTACGCATGAGATACCGTTATCTGGACATCCGTCGCAACCCGGTCAAAAATAGCCTTTTGTTTCGACATAAGGTGACTCAGGAAGTTCGCAATTACCTATCGAACTTGGATTTCTGTGAAATCGAAACCCCCTATCTCATCAAATCCACGCCAGAGGGTGCACGTGATTTCGTCGTGCCCTCGCGCATGAATCCGGGGCAGTTTTATGCCCTTCCCCAATCGCCGCAGACTTTCAAGCAATTGCTAATGGTCGGTGGTATGGACAAGTATTTTCAAATCGTGAAATGTTTCCGTGATGAGGATTTGCGTGCCGACCGCCAACCGGAATTTACGCAAATCGACTGCGAAATGGCTTTTATTGAACAAGAAGATATTCTAAATGTCTTTGAAGGACTGACGCGCCACCTCTTGAAAACGATACACAACATCGATATCGCACAATTCCCACGCATGACGTTTGAGGAAGCCATGCGTACTTACGGAAACGACAAGCCGGACATCCGCTTCGGAATGAAATTCGGTGAATTAAACGCAGTGGCGCAACACAAGGACTTTGCCGTGTTCAATAATGCCGAATTGGTTGTGGGTATTGCCGTTCCGGATGCCGCCAATTACACCCGCAAGCAAATCGACGAGCTTATCGATTGGGTAAAACGACCGCAGGTGGGAGCGTTGGGCATGGTATATGTAAAATGCGAAGCGGATGGAAGTTACAAATCATCGGTGGATAAATTCTACGATCAAACGGATCTGGCAAAATGGGCCGACGCTACCAGAGCAAAAGCAGGCGACTTGATTTTGGTGCTGTCCGGGCCGGCTTATAAAACGCGTACACAGCTTAGCGCATTACGCATGGAGTTAGGTAACCGCTTGGGTTTACGCAAGCCAGATGAATTTGCACCGCTATGGGTGGTTGATTTTCCATTGTTGGAATGGGAGGAGGAAACCGAGCGTTACCATGCCATGCACCATCCGTTCACCTCACCAAAAAAGGAGGACATGCACCTGTTGGACACTGATCCGGGCAAAGTGCGGGCAAATGCCTACGATTTGGTCTTAAATGGGAATGAAATCGGCGGAGGTTCCATCCGTATCCACGACAAAGAGACACAAGCCTTAATGTTCAAACATCTTGGTTTTACCCCCGAACAGGCTCAAGAGCAGTTTGGTTTCTTGATGAATGCCTTCCAATATGGCGCGCCACCCCATGGCGGACTGGCTTTCGGCCTCGATCGCCTAACCGCCATCTTGGGCGGACAGGAAACCATCCGCGACTTTATTGCCTTCCCGAAAAACAATTCCGGCCGTGATGTAATGATTGATGCCCCTGCGACTATCGATCCCGCACAATTGGAAGAGTTGAGTTTAGCTTTGAAGGTTAAGTCTTAGCAACCATGATAAAGGTATAATAAGGGTTGTTTTCCATTATTTCATTGCGGAATCGTGGAAGACAGCCCTTTGTTGAAATCATTCTAACTTCATCATCAGATTGATTTGCTCGCTACCATCCCTTGGAAAAACATGTTTGTTTGAAACAGTAGTCTACTTTCGCAAAATCTTCTCCATGGCCTTTCCTTTGGCCAACTCGTCAATCAGCTTATCCATATAACGGATTTTTTGCATCAGTGGATCCTCAATTTCTTCCACACGGTAGCCACAAATGACACCCGTTATCTTGGAAGCATTGGGATTGATCTGAGGTGCTTGCGCAAAAAAGGTCTTCAAATCGATCTTATCATCGAGGATACGCTCCAAATCCTTTTCAGTATATCCCGTCAGCCAGCATATAATTTCATCTAGTTCGGCTTTTGTATGACCTTTTTTCTCCACTTTGGCTATGTAATGCGGATAGACTCCGGCAAAAGGCATTTTATATACCCGCTCGTTATTTTTCATAGTCATTCCTTTTAAGGTTTCAATTTCCATAATTTATCAGAAAAAGGCAAATATTCCGGCAACGCTGCCGAACCGTACCAGTTAAAAATGTCATAATCCAACAATTTATTTTTTATAGCCGGATCGCTCAACAGCAACTCTTCTACCTCATGGTTTTAAGATTTTAAAGGTAAATTACATTAGTGAGTTAGATAACCTTTACTAAATTACAAAAATGTTGGCAGCAAAACTCAAAAAACACTTTTCAGCTCCTTTTCAAGACGATCAAATACTTCCTCATTTTTATTCCCTGCAAAAGTCTTTATTTTGTTGCATGCATCTACTGTATCAAAGACCTGTCTGAAAACAATCTTTGTACTATCCGAAGTGACGTCTTGGAAGGTCACCACCACTCTGAATAACGGTTTTGTAAGACGTTCCTAAACAATCAAAAAAGGCGGTTCTATCTTAACAAATATACATTCGTTGGCATAGTTTCCTCTGTCGGGCCCATGCATAATGAAATGCCATTTACCACCCTCACGAAAGTCAAATTCATAAAATGTGTTCGTAAAACCAGCTGGACCCCACCAATTTTGAAGGTGTTTTGGATTCGCCCAAACTTGAAAAACATGCTGTATCGGCGCGTTAACCACTCTTGAAGTAACAATTTCGCAATCCGGCACTGTAGATGAAAAAGCTTCTGTCATTCTATCTTTTATATAATCGTCTGACAAGACTATAAAAATTCTCGCAAAACGGGCTTGGCATAAGACAAGAAATCAGCAATCGGGGATACAACAAGTTTTACTTCGTAGAGCTCACTTCTCCGGTTCCGATATAGTGGAAGATACTTAAATTATATCGGCAAGAAACCGTCTGATTCGAATACGCTTGCATAAGCGTCAAAGATATCCCCGTCCCGATCTATTTTGCCTTCTTTCGAAATGACCATGGTCCCGAGCGAAACAAGAAGTTTCATATGCTAAACGGAATAGCGTTTACAACAAACTCAAAGCAGTTTGAAGCATACGTGCATGCATTTGTCACATAAGCATTAGCGTATGTAACAAATGCACATGACTTTACGACAAACGCACATACGTTTATGGTATACGCACATGACTTTATGTTATATGCACGTGCGTTTACGATATACGCATGTGCAAACGCGATATATGCAAAGGCGTTTGTTCCATACGAACAAGAGTTTATCACAAACGCACATGCGTTTATGACAAACACACAACAGTTTGTGTTAAATGCACGCGCCTTTGGAGTAAACAGTTTTGCATTTACTTTAATTGTTAATAAAACGTGAACTCGGGATAAGCATTCGTTTGACGAGATATGTCACCCCAATGGGGCTCATGGTGTAATTGCCTCCCTTAAACGATAATCATCAAACCACTACGTGGTTATTTCTAAGTCTGTAGGACTGAAATGAGGATAGAAAAATTCGTGCTTTTGTTAAAAAAGCCGCGCAATGTCTCGCCAAAGGCGATGATAGCGGTGACATGAGTTGTTATCCCGAATCTCACGTTAATAAAAGATAATCCGATAGGGTTTTTGTCGCACACCTCAGATAGTCTGGCCAAAAACTATGCAGACTGTTTGTCCATTACATAAAAATCGTACGTATAGACGTTGTAAGGCAAAATCTTCTGTGCAAAATATTTTGCCAAAACACAGCCTATTAAGAGGGGTAAAAATAACTGATAGCCATTTGGGGCCAAGTTACAGGTCAAGATCAATGCTGTAAAAGGCGCATATATCGAGGCCGACAGTGTTGCCGCCGCACCGACCAAAGCAAAATTGAGCAGGATTAAATCTGTATGAAATTGAGCATTACAATACTGGGCAAAAAGCACACCCATAAAAGCTCCTGCTACAATACTCGGTGCAAACACCCCTCCATCGCCCCCTGCTCCCAACGTCAAAGAAGCGGCGAGTGGCTTCAGCAAAAAAAGCAAAGCTAATGTGAATAGCGGCACCGTTGGAGCACTCACAATCTCTCTTAATCCGTGATAGCTGTCACCGTAGAGAACCGGAAACAGAAAAATTAAAAAACCCACGGATATCGCTCCGAGATTGACCCTCAAAAAATTATTATTGATGTTTCCGAAGATTTTTTTCATTCGTGTCACCAACAGTGTAAAATATACAGACAGTGTTCCGCCCATCAGGCCCAAAACAATAAATAAAGGTATGGCATACCAATTCCATTGTTCCACGGGGAAGGGAAGCAATGTTGTACTGTCAAATAGAAAGATAAAAAGCCAAGCTACCAACGAGGCAGTGGCACAACTGATGATAAGTGATTTTCTCACCTGTCTGGAAATCACCTCAACAGCAAATAAAAAACCTGCCAATGGGCTGACAAATAGAATGGCTACAGCGGCCGCAACACCTGCACAGATTAATTCCCTTTTATACGATTGGGCAGAAAATTTCTGTTTATAGGTCAAATTCCCTACTGTTGCCGTCGCGACTACAGAGGAAACCTCTATGCCGGTAGACCCGCCAAAAACAACCGTCAGAAAACCATTGAGGAGATGCGAAGGTATTTTGAATGCAGGAAGATGTTCCTTCCTATGATCGAGTGTTTTATAAATTTCAGTAATTCCTTTATTTTTACGGCCTTTGAAAAGATACTTCCTCAGAAAATAAATACATGTGATACCAATGGTCGGCAAAACAATGTACAAAATTTTGGAATGGACTTGCGCAATATGGAAGATGATGTGTTCCAAGTATTCTGTCATCTGTTTTGTTGCATAAACCAATGCTATGCTGCACACACTTACAACGATTGAAGCCAAAACAAGTTTAAGATAGTTCTGATACGTTATTTTTTTCCTTTCCACGGCTCAAAGGTAAAAAAAAGCCTCAAAAATAAGAGATAGCAACTCCATAAATGATGCGTTTATAGGAATGCCTAATTCTTGCGTATAATTTGAAAAAAGAGTAGTTTTACCACATGACTCAACAAATTGCAGATAAGTTTCTAAAAGAAAGTGCTGTCAAGTCGTTTGACCAACGACATCGTGACACCATCCGCACAAACATTGAAAAGTACAATGCATCTGTTGAGCGAGGAAAAACCAAATTTTTTGATTTGGAAAACGCCAAAAAGAAAGCCCATATTGTCAAGTGGAAAGTGATGGAAAACCTCGACCGGTTTTTGGTAGACTTTGAAAGCAATTTTAGCAAAAAAGGCGGGAAAATCATATGGGCCAACGATGCACAAGAAGCCCGTGAGGAAATTGCCAAAATCTTGGAACAGCATCAAGCCAAATCAGTCATCAAATCCAAATCGATGGCCACGGAAGAAATCAAGCTCAATTCTTTTTTGGAGGAGAAAGGCCTGGAAACCGTTGAAAGTGACCTAGGAGAATTTATTGTTCAACTGCTGGGTCAAAGACCTTATCACATCGTTACTCCAGCCATGCACCTGAGTTTGGAAGATATTGCCAAACTGTTCCACGAGAAGTTTGAAACCCCCTTGGATGCGACTGCAGAGCAGTTAACGCTGAAAGCGCGCGAACTGCTTCGGGAAAAATATACGACGGCCGATGCCGGCATTACGGGTGCCAATTTTCTCATTGCCGATACGGGAAGTATTGCTATTACCGAAAACGAGGGCAACGCCCGATTAACGACATCTTTTCCAAAAGTGCACATCGCTGTTGTCGGTATCGAAAAAATTATCCCAAGTTTGAATGATCTGGATCTTTTTTGGCCATTGCTGGCATCCCACGGCACAGGGCAAAACCTAACCGTTTACAACACTGTTTTAAGTGGCCCACGCCGAGCGCAGGAGACAGATGGTCCAGAAGAAATGTACGTGATTCTGCTGGACAATGGCCGAAGTAATCTACTGGCACAAAAAGACCAACGACAAGGTTTGTATTGTATTCGTTGCGGTGCTTGCCTAAATGTATGTCCTATATATCAAAACGTAGGAGGCCATACATACGAAACAACCTACCAAGGGCCTATTGGCTCACTAATTACACCACACCTGCAAGGCATGGATGCCTTTAAGCATCTGAGCTACGCATCCTCCTTATGTGGCAAGTGCACCGAAGTTTGTCCGGTAGGCATTGACATCCAAAAAATGCTGTTGCTGAACCGCAAGGATGCTGTCGAGCAAGGCCTAACTTCAGGAGCAGAAAAAAAGGGATGGAAAGCATTCACTTACGCCATTCAACGCAGAGGGTTGATCGATTTCTTCCGTGGAAAGACAAAAAACTTTTTCTTGCGCCGTTTCTTTAAAAAAGCTTGGGGAAACTATCGCGAACTTCCCAAGTTGGCCGACAAATCTTTTTCCAAGCAATGGAAAGAACAAACTAAAAACAAGGATAAATAAACAAAAGCGGGGCATATGCCCCGCTTTTGTTTATTTATCAGAATTTCACTCTTGACAATATAGGGAAATGGTCGGATGGTAACCGTGAAATATACTTTTTAAAAGATAGTTCTTTCGGAAAATCACCTTTTTTCACTTCTTCCTGTGCCTCTGTCTTGCTTCTGAATGTCTCCGTCAGGACGGCATAGTTGGAAACGGTCACATCATTCGATACAAAGATATGGTCTATCCTGCTCGCTGTCCACAAATCATTATCAAAAGCATTGAAGGTACCTGTCCAAGCATGTTTGACTTTTGCCACCTCATACGAATCTTTCACATAGCCCGACCCTTGCAGAATTTGATAAATGGCGTTGTTCTGATCCACATTAAAATCCCCGGTCAGGAAAACTGATTTCTCACCGGCCAGTTCCTTCATTTTCCGAAGCACCAAGTGACTGCTTTCTTCACGAGCCTTTATACCTACGTGGTCCATGTGCAAGTTAAAGAACCAGAAATCCTTTGCTGTATTCCGTTCTTTGAGATGCACCCATGTGCAGATGCGGGGCAATGCAGCATCCCAACCTTTTGAAGGTTTATCGGGATTCTCTGACAACCAAAACACTCCTGAATCCAATAGTTCAAATTTATTCTTTTTAAAAAAAATCGGTGCAAATTCCCCTTTTTCCAAACCATCATCCCGACCGACCCCAAAAGATCCATAATCGCTTAATCCTTCGCGCAAACCTTTCAACTGATGTACCAAAACCTCTTGCAAGCCCAACACATCTACATCTTCCCATTGAATAATGGAAACGACTACCGGCAACCGATGTTCCCAACCATTTCCCTTTTCCCGATCCCCGTTATTGTCGTACCGAATATTGTAGGACCCCACTTTTAATTCCAAGGCTTGTTGCGCCCAAGTAGCGTGACCGTACACACCGACTAGGATAAAAACTAAAACAATCGCTATTCTTTTCATTTCTTATTTTTTATTTCTACAAAAATTGTACCTCAACGAGGCACTTTATAAATACCCTGATCGTCCTTTTTACAAAATTTGTGACTATCCGAAAAGTCGCCATCCTGAACAAAGTGAAGGATCTCGCTTTTGTTAATCTTCTGATTATAAGGAGACATTTTAACAAGCTCAATATGACGTGCTATGATGCCCGGGCCTTTTCGGAGGCTCACTTTATAAACACATCCCTGCTAACTTCCTATTTCTTACTTTTTACTTCTTTACTCAACGAATACGGAGCATTCTCAGCTTTCGTACCTCTTGTTTTGTTGGGTTGGGAAGACATGGTAAAATCCAACACCGCTCCTTTCAACAGATCGTCATATTTTAAAAAGTTATGTGTGTAGTTTTTGCCGTTCAACTGCAACTGGTCGACATAAACCTGATCTGTCGATGATTGCTTCGCCTGTATCTCTACTTTTTTACCATTTTCCAAATGTAGTGTTACTTTATCAAATTGAGGCGAACCGAGTACGTATTCACCCGATCCCGGTGCCACAGGGTAAAAACCTAAGGAAGAAAACACGTACCACGCAGACGTTTGCCCATTATCTTCGTCTCCACAATAACCATCCGGTGTTGCCGAATAAAGTTTGTCCATAATCTTACGCACCCAATATTGGGTCTTCCAAGGTTCCGCCGCATAATTGTATAAATATGGCATATGCTGTATGGGCTGATTTCCATGTGCATATTGCCCCATGTTCATGACCTGCATTTCCCGCATTTCGTGGATCATGCGACGGCTTTTCATGCCTTCATAGCTCGGGATAACAAACACCGTGTCCAACATCGCATTAAACTGCTTATTCCCACCCATCAGATCGATCAGTCCTTGTGGATCATGAAACACACAAAAGCTCCAGTGCCAGGCATTGCCTTCAGTATAGTCTCTCGTCCATCCGCTCGGGTCAAAGTTTTCTATAAATTTCCCATCTTCCTTTTTGGCACGCATCAGCTTCGTTTCCACATCAAAGAGATGTTTGTAATTGGCCGCCCGTTGCTTATATATTGCTATTTCCTTCTCCGGCCTGCCCAATGCTTTGCCAAATTGATAGATACACCAATCCGCATAGGCATATTCCAAGGTACGTGCCACATTTTGGTTGATATCTTTTCCTGTAGGAATATAGCCCAATCGGTTATAATCTTCGTAACCGGCCCTTCCTGTGGAAGAATTTTTAGGATGCACGTTGTTGGCTCCGTGTTTCACTGCTTCCCATAATGTTAGCGCGTCATAGCCTTTCCTGCCAGTGATATAGGCATCTGCCACAATCGATGCCGAATTGTTGCCGATCATAGAGGCTCGATGCCCCGGGCTCGCCCATTCCGGCAAAAAACCACTTTCTTTGTACGCATTCACCAATCCTTCCTGCATTTGATCGTTCATGGACGGGTAAAGCAAATTGAGCAATGGGAAAAGGCTCCGGAACGTATCCCAAAAGCCAGTGTCGGTAAACATTGCTCCCGGCAATACCTGCCCATTATACGGGCTGTAGTGTACGCGTTGCCCATTGGCATCGATTTCTGATAGATCACGCGGGAACAATACAGAACGGTACAAACAAGAATAGAATGTCCGTAAGCGGTCGATATTGGCATCCTCTACTTGTACCCTTCCCAAAACTTCGTTCCACTGTCGCCGTCCTTGCTGTTCGACTTCATCAAAGCTCAATTCGCTAACTTCTTTGAGATTCAACAGTGCCTGCTCATGACTGATAAAGGAGGAAGCAACTTTGGCATGTACAAGCTCGCCTCTCTTAGTCTTAAAACCAATAATCGCACCAACATGATTATCTTTTGCTTCCATTTGATTGGAAAATTCACCGTTCTTCACAGATGTTTTGTAGTCAAATGGCTTGTCAAATTCAATCACGAAATAGTTCTTAAAATTTTCCGGCACACCACCACTGTTTTTGGTGGTATAGCCTATTATGCGGTTCTTTTCCGGAATAATTTGGATATATGAACCTTTATCAAAAGCATCCACCACCACGAATGCACTATCTGTCTTCGGGAAAGTCATCCGGAAAATAACTGCCCGAGAAGTAGGGGTCAATTCTGTGGTGACATCATAATCCGCTAAATAGACACTATAATAATAGGGTTTGGCAACTTCAGCCTTATGGGAAAACCAACTGGCCCTTTCTTCCATGTTAAATTTGGGTGTCCCCGTCATGGGCATAATGGCAAATTGACCATAATCGTTGTTCCAAGGACTTGGTTGATGGGTTTGTCTAAATCCATTTATCTTATCTGCCGTATAGACATAAATCCAACCATCTCCCATTTTCCCGGTCTGAGGAGTCCAAAAATTCATTCCCCAAGGACGAGCAATCGCCGGATAAGTATTGCCATGGGACAATTCGTATTTGGAGAGGGTGCCCACTAACGGGCTGACATAATCCACAACGTCTTTGGGTTGTGCATTTGTTTGTTGAACAACCACAAAACAACAGAGAAAGATTGTCAAAAATTTCAGCATGTATCGCATAGTTTAAGGTTTATGATATTTATTTTATTTCCTCACAAAAAGTCGCATCGTTTATTAGCACAATAAAGTTGAGCTAATACGATTTAGTAAAAGTATAAAAATAATATGTACAGACAAACAAAATTTATTTTTACGTTCGCTATCGGGAATACTCTATCTTCAAGAATCCGTACTTCCTTGACAGTCAAAAATCAATATGGATCTACGTCTATAGCTATCCTAACCCCCTTATTTTGTTTATCCACATCCAATATGGTGATGGCCTGGCGAATCAATTCTTTCACCTTAACTATACTAACATTGTTACGTTCGATCTTTAAAGTAATGGTTTGAATAAACTGATTACGGATACGGGAAACCAAAGGTGGTTCAGGGCCTAAAACACGACTGCCCAAACCTGCCCGCAACAAAACTGCCAGTTGCGTGGCCGCGTCATAGGTTCTCTGCCTATCGGTATGCTTCACGTCCAATCGAATAACACGGCAAAAAGGAGGGTATTGATAATTTTTTCGTTCCTTGATCTCGGTCATAAACATACCTTCATAGTCGTGGCTGACAACCTGTTGCAATACGCGATGGTTCGGTGTATAGGTCTGTATGATGACTTTACCTTCCTGATTGCGTCGACCAGCACGTCCCGCTACTTGAGAAAACAAGGAAAAAGCCCGTTCATAGGCTCTGAAATCGGGGAAATTAATCATGGCATCGGCATTAATAATACCAATTAAGCTCACACGCCCAAAATCTAATCCTTTGGCTACCATCTGCGTGCCGATAAGGATATCAAATTCATGATCGTCAAAGGCGGTGATAATCCTGTCAAAACCATATTTTCCCTTCGTTGAATCCAAATCCAACCGGCCAATCCGTGCTTGTGGGATCAACAATTCCAACTCTTCTTCTACACGTTCTGTCCCAAAGCCCTTGCTCTCGATGTGAGGCAATCCACAAGCCGGACAGACCTGTATGGGTGGTTCCGTATGGCCACAGTAATGGCAATGTAAATGGTTTGTAGATTTATGATAGGTCAGGCTGACATCACAATTGACACATTTTGCTACCCATCCACAAGTATTGCATTGCACAAAGGGTGTATGTCCTCTACGATTTTGAAACAAGATCACCTGCTCCTTTCGTTCCAGAACATCCGTTATGTTTTGCAATAAAGTCGCTGAGAAGTAAGAAAACATTTGCTCCTTCCTGCCTTCTTCTGTCACATTGATAATCTTTACCTCGGGGAGCTTAGAATCACCAAAACGTTCTTTCAGCTCCACTAAGCCATATTTGTCGGCTTTTGCATTGTAATAGCTTTCCACGGAGGGGGTTGCAGATCCCAATAAAACCTTGGCACTGTGAATATTTGCCAAATAAATAGCAGTGTCCCGTGCATGGTAACGCGGGGCGGGATCGTATTGCTTATACGAGCTTTCATGCTCTTCATCCACAATGACCAATCCCAAGTCCTGAAAAGGCAAAAACACAGAAGACCGGGCACCCACCACTACCTTGAAATCGCCATTCAGAACCTTGTGCCAAACTTCAGCCCGTTCATTGTCGTTAAATTTGGAATGGTAAACACCCAACTTATCACCGAAATGCAATTTTAGGCGATCGGTGATCTGTGTAGTGAGGGCAATCTCCGGCAATAGATACAGGACATTTTTCCCTTCTTGGATAACCTGTTCAATCAGGCGGATATAAAGCTGTGTCTTACCCGATGCTGTGACTCCGTGCAACAATACCACATCCTTATGGACAAAGGCTTCGTTTAGCTGTTTATAGGCTTCCTGTTGCTTTTCATTTAACTCAAAATCAACCGCGATATCCACATCTTCACCCCCCAAGCGAGACACTATCTTTTCCCTGACCTCAAATACCTCTTTTTCGATCAAGGAAGCCACAATACTTGCACTTACGCCGGAAGCCTCCATAATGTCTTGACGGGTCACTTCACTTTTCGTTTTTTGCAGTTGCAAATATGCTAAAACCGCATCTTGCTGTTTAGGTGCACGATCCAGGGATTCCAAAAGTATACGTTTTCCTTCCGCATCAGCAAAACCTGACGCCAACCCCAAAAAAGCTTTCCGCTTAGGTTTAAAACGGTCTTTTATTTCTTCAGAAATAAGGATGTACCCCTTGTCAAATAGAGACTTCACTAAGGGAAAAACTGTTTTTTGTCCCAACAGTTTGATAACATCATGGATGGTCAATTCGCCTGCAATATCAAGCGCTTCCATGACCATAAAACCCTTATCGGAAAGCAAGGATCGATCCATATCTTGATTTTCAGAGGCCATAATCTTGGTCTCAGAGGCCATCTTCATTGCAGCGGGTAAGGCGGCTTGCATCACTTCGCCTAAATAGCACATATAATATGTAGCCATCCATTCCCATAAAGCCAACTGATGGCCGTCCACAACAGGCTGGTCATCTATAACGTTTAAAATATACTTGGCTTCGTATTCCCGTGGAGCTTCCTTGGATATTTTATGGATAATGGCGGCATAAATCTTGTTTCTCCCGAATTGCACAATGACCCGCTTTCCCACCGCCACATGTGCATTCCATTCCAAAGGAACGCGGTAGGTATAGGTTTTAGCGATGTACAGAGGCAAAATCACTTCGACAAACAATGTCTCGCGATCGCTATGGAACAAGGAAGTATCCGTCATATACACAAAAATACAAAAAAACCTCCTATGAACGACAAAGGTCATAGCGAGAAGCTACGACCAGTTATTAAATACCTTCGTAAGCGTGGGCTTATAACGATCCCATCCACCCCGGTTCATGTCTACACGAAACAAGGCGTTTGTAGCCAACGTCATTTATAAAAACATTGCAGCAATGATCAAATTGAACTGCCTATCGCTCATCCATCGTCCCATAATCTCCTTCAATCTTGTCTGCGTTTCTTTACGTGTCATTGGCGTATCTTTCTTCTTGCCGATATCTGTCTTAATCGTGGGCTGTCCAAACTCTACTTTTGTAGCATAGATATTAAAATGCTGTTCGGGAACGACTAAGCCCAAAATCATACCTGGCAAACCATGTACTGTCCCTGGGCCTGCCGAAATGGGAATTTGATCCGTATAAAAGGCCACTACATAAACCGAGTCCAACACGACGCCATTGGCCCGACGGCATTCATAACCCGCAATATTCCGATATTCATTCGTAATCTTCCATTTGACACGCAACAAAGAGTCTTGTACCAGCACGGGTGATCCCCCCACGTCAAACAGCGATTTGGACAAAGATTTGGATAAATCTTGATAAAGGGTACCTTGGTAATCCAAAAGGCCACTTCGCAACAGGTTGTTGATCATCGGGTCGCGCGCTCCGCCCTCGTCGACATTTTCAAAACTCATTTCATTTCCCCGAAAAGACAATTTCTTCTTCAGAACGGCAGTTTCACTTATCCGGCCCATGATTTCTTCGTAATATTTTTTAGAAAAATCGTCGTCCTTCAAAGTGGATATATGCCTTCTCAACAGGTTTTTTACATGTACTGTTTTATCATATGAAACTGTGCCTTCTGTTGGAAAATATGCGTATTGCGCTTGTGCATTTTGGGCGACAACAACCAATAACATCGCCAATATAATTGTTGTAAATATATTCTTATCCATTATTCTTGTCCTCCTTTCATCGATGTGAAATCCCAGCTTACTTTCAACATGAAGTATCGTGAAATCGTATTATAAGTCTCTTGTGTAATCGAACTAGCCGATTGATACCGACGAAAACCTGTATTCTGTTTAAATATATCGTTTACATAAAAATCTATGGCCAAACTCTCGTCCTTCAAGAACTTTCTGGAGATTCCGGGTTTAAACAACAGCCGTTCAAACTTCTCGTTCAAAGCTTGGGTTGGTGCCTCATAATTGTAGGAAAGATCACCATATAAACTCAGCTTCCAAGGTAGCTTCCAAGAGTACCATAGGTTAGAGCGGTAGGTAAAGCCAGAACTGTTTGACTCTGAACGCAACGAGGTTTCCAACGTCCGCCAACCTGGTGTAAACCCGATGTTGAAGTCGATGTTCTTGGTGGTATTTTTAGAGATATTGAATCCGAACGAGTAATCCAAACTGGTGTTTTCGTTCAAATTGGAATTGATATAGTTAAAGTAATTGTTGTACGAACCGCTACCCGAGATGCGTCCTTTCAGTTTCAGGTTTTTACTGATATCAAAACCACCGCCCATGTATAGCCTTGCATTGTTGGCCACATGTCCTTCCAGATTCTCATAGAACAAGGTACGAATACCATCTTCTACCACCACGTTTTGTTGGATGGAGTTTCGGGTTTGGCTAAAGTCCAGATCTACGTATAGGTTCGTTCCCTTCATCATGTTGTAGTTGGAATACCAAACGTTGTACGAGTCCGTTTGTGCTGGACTCAGATTTTCATTTCCAACAACAATGTTCAGGCGATCTGTATTCTGCCGCAGAGGCTGAATCTGTGACAAGGAAGGCAGCCTATTGGAATGGTTGTATCGAAAGTTCACACTCTTGTTCTTCGTGATGTTATACCGAAACCGGAATGACGGATTATACGTAAAGAAATCCCGGCTTACGTCATTTCCCAGATCATTATTGCGCTGATACATGTCATCGTTGCGGAAATTGTTGGTCAAGTTGGCCTCAAACTTTTCTAACTTATAGTTCAAGGCAACATTCAATGCATTGCGCACCGTATTGAAATCAAAATCGCTGCTATAAATCTCGTCTAATTCGGTATAATTGCCCGCTCCGTCTTTATTATAGGATTGATTGATGGCATGGGAACGCGACGAATTGTACTCATAACCTATGGAGGAGTTGAGTTTAGTCGTAATCGGCTCCGTATACGTAAGCGAAGTGCTTACATTGTTGGACTTACTCTGCATTTCTTTACGCTGGTCTGTCAGTTCCGACTGTATCGTACCGTCATCCTTATATATATTCAAATCAGAATATAAGAAGCCGGTGCCAGTGTTATCGCCAACATTTCCGCCAAGCCTGAACGACATTGAACGTCCTATTTTTTTGAATCTACGGGTCAGATAACCATTGTAGGTGAAGTTGGAATTTTCGGAAGTGGAAGTCTGCATCCGTTCATTGTCATTTTGACGTTCCCCGTTTTCATTTTCTGAAAAGGCTTTCACATGTTCATCAGTCTCCGATTTTCCTTTGGATGCCGATAGGTTCATGGTCAATGTCGTTAACGAATCTATTTTCCAATCATATTTCGCATTGAAGCGGTGTCTACGGGTGTCCGTTTCTCTATTAGATTCTGTTGTTGTATGCAATTCTTCTCCTTCTGACAGATTGTTTCTGGAAATAACCTGCTGTCCCACCTCATTCTGAATGATACCGTATTTATAGCTTCCGTTCAGCTTATGCTTCCCTTCTTTCCAGGCATCCAAAAAACTGACTCCCGAGCTGAATGCTTTTGGCCTTCCCCTACCATCCCAATAGTCAAACCCATCGCCGGAGAACATAAAATACATGCCTCCATCGTCCGTCATACCAGTTTCCATTTGAGACATGCCAAATTTTTCCGACTCTTGCCAATCCAAGCTGATATTGCCGTCATTGGCTCCCATGGCATATGCACCTATTTTTTGGCTTCCCTTGAACTTATTAAAAGCTAATTTCCCTAGATAGAAGTCATCCGTTCCACCAGCACCTTCTACCTTTCCAAACATGCCTTTCTTAGCGTCTTCCTTCAGCTTCACATTGATGGTCTGGATACGCTGTCCGTCATCTACCCCCGTACGCTCGGCTTCCTCCGATTTTTTCTCATAAACCTGCACTTTGTCCACCATGTCCGATCGGATATTACGCGTCACTAGGGTCGGATCATCGCCAAAGAACTCTTCCCCATCTACTAATACTTTCTCCACCGTCTTCCCTTGCGCGGTGATTTTACCATCGGCGTCTACCGTAATCCCCGGCAAAACCTTCAACAGATCTTCCACCTTTGCATTTTTTTCCACCGTGAAACTCGAGGCATCGTATTCCACTGTATCGCCTTTAATGACCACAGGAATCTTTCCCGTGACCATGACTTCTTCAATAATGTGGGCAACGCTCGTCAAGCCGATCTGCCCTAAATTGACATCGCTCGTCTCTTTGATTTCATGTATATAATCTCCAAATTTCGGATAACTGATAATGACCAGACAGGAAGCGGTATCAGGTTTCTCCAACGAAAACTTACCATTTTCATTTACCCTCGTAAAATCCACCAAAATGGAATCCTTTGCCTGCAATAGCATAACCGTTGCATTTGTCAATTTGGTTGTTTTGTCTCCTTCGTCTACGACTTCACCTGTGATTTTTGTTTGCGCTTGCAAGCATATTTGGCAACCCAAAAGCATAAGGGCAATCAGAAAGGTTAGTTTCTTCATAAATTTTTACGATTCTAACATTTAATAGTTCTACGAAATTATCATAACAAATCGGAATTTCAAATCGCTTTGAAATATTTAACGCTTATTAACAGATTCGTTACTTAAAAGGATGCTTTTTATAGTCTTTTTCCATAAATTAAATGGAGGAATTTCTGTTCGATGCCGATCATCACTTATGGCAAAAGCATATTTATGGCTTTGTTTAAGCCATCGTTCCAACTGATAATGTTTGTACAATTATAATGGAGGTTTTTCTTGTACAATTCTTGGGACTGTCCAACGCACAACCTTTCCGCCACTCGCCGTGGCAAGGCAGTACTTTTTGAGGCCAAAAAGTACTCAAAAAGCCTTCGTCCCATCAAGGTGGCCTTTCCCTCAACCCTGCGCGCACAAGGAAAGGGCCTTTGAAGGCTGGGATAAATGTCCGAGCCTTTCAGAGTGCTCGGACAATGATCCCTAGGCCTTCCCCTTCACACCGTCCCACGGCCTTTTCCTTGTTTGTCCGCCACTGATGATGGGACAGAGAGCGAATGTGGTTTTAGCCAAGGACACGGGCGTTTAGCCTTTTCAAAGCTTTGCTCCCGGCAGGAGCGTACAGAAGGCGACCACTCTCCCCAGCATCGGGCGAATAGAAAGCCAAGATGGGGTTTGAGGGATGGGTAGGGCCTTGTTCGGCGGGACTTTGGCCTGGAGGGTCGGACGATGCGAACACAGCCCTTCATCTTGGCTTTGCTATTGTGCGTTGGACTTGTGCGACAAGATGCCTTGGGAGAGTGAAAAGGCCTTGCTTACTTGGGTCTATTCCAAGTAAGAGCCTGCCCGGCTTGAGGGCAAACAAAGTATCTAATTTAAACCTCCATATATGATAACAATCCAAACATGTTAACCCTGAATTTCTTCATTCCTGAATGGTTTAAATTCCTTAGATTTGTAAAAACACATAAATATAAATTATGCTGACGATTAAAGAGTATGTTCAATCCAACAAGGACAGGTTTTTAGAAGAGTTGTTTGAATTATTGCGTTTTCCTTCTATAAGCGCAGATCCCAAATACAAGGATGATATCCTGAAAACAGCGTCATTTGTTGCGCAAAAGCTACAGGATGCAGGTGCAGATAAAGTCGAAGTCTGCCCCACGGCGGGCAATCCCATTGTGTATGGCGAAAAGATCACCGATTCCTCGTTGCCAACGGTATTGATATATGGCCACTATGATGTACAACCCGCCGATCCGTTGGAACTATGGGACACACCGCCTTTCGAGCCGACCGTTCGCAACGGAAAAATCTATGCCCGTGGCGCTGCCGATGACAAAGGTCAGTTTTATATGCATGTGAAGGCTTTTGAATACATGATGGAACACAATGCCTTGACCTGCAACGTAAAATTCATGATCGAGGGAGAAGAAGAAGTAGGGTCAGCTAACTTAGGCACTTTTGTGAAGCAGCATAAAGAGCGTCTTAAAAACGACGTTATTGTTATTTCTGACACTTCTATGATCAGCATGGAGCAACCCTCATTGGAAACCGGTTTAAGGGGGCTGTCGTATGTAGAAGTGGAAGTGACGGGACCAAACAGAGATTTACATTCCGGTGTGTACGGGGGGGCGGTAGCCAATCCGGCAACGATCTTGGCAAAATTGATAGCCTCCTTACACGACGAAAACAACCATATCGCCATTCCGGGCTTCTATGACGATGTCATCGAACTATCTGCGGCAGAAAGAGAAGCATTGAACAAAGCTCCTTTTGATATCGAAGAATATAAACAGGATCTGGGCATTGACGATGTGTGGGGCGAAAAAGGTTACACCACGATCGAACGTACGGGCATACGTCCCACCCTTGAAGTGAACGGTATTTGGGGTGGATATATCGGCGAAGGCGCAAAAACAGTGTTGCCCTCTAAAGCATTTGCCAAAATCTCCATGCGATTGGTACCAAATCAAAGTTCGGAGCGGATTACAGATTTGTTCAAGAAACATTTTGAAGGTATAGCACCGTCTTGTGTGAAGGTAGAAGTAAAACCGCATCATGGAGGAGAGCCTGTAGTTACACCAACAGACAGTGTGGCCTATAAAGCAGCCGAAAAAGCATTGGAAGAAGCTTTCAACAAGAAACCTATTCCGACACGAGGAGGAGGATCTATTCCAATCGTAGCACTATTTGAAAAGGAATTAGGAGTTAAAACAGTCTTATTGGGATTTGGTCTGGATAGTGACAACTTGCATTCACCAAATGAGAAATACGGTATCGAAAATTATTTAAAAGGCATCGAAACCATTCCTGCTTTTTTCAAATATTATGCGGAATTGAGTAAATAAATATTCGTAGAGACGCAACATGCTGCGTCTCTACTTTATTTTTTCGATATGACCAAGGTCTTAAGAAAACTACATCTAATTGCATACTGTACCTCCGTACTCTTCTATTTTGCGCTAGGCTACCCGCTACTCTATTTCTATGCAAGAAAGCCACACAAATATTACCGCCAAATCGTTTTTATGCGCAAGTGGATTAGTTTAGCGGGATTGTATAGTGTAGGGATTCGCATAAACGTAGAGTTTGAAAAACCCATTGATTGGGGACAAAACTATGTCATTTGCCCAAACCACACCTCTATCTTGGATATTACGGCCATCAATTACTTGTGCCCAGTACCCTTTTCCTTCATGGGGAAAATAGAGCTCTTGAAAAATCCCGTTACCCGCATTTTCTTCAAAACCATCGATATTCCCGTTAAACGAGAAAGCCGCATTTCATCGTTCAAGGCCTTCAAACGCGCACAAGATCTCTTGCGCGAAGGGAAAACTGTCGTGATTTTTCCTGAAGGAAAAATAGACGACGATTACCCCCCTAAGCTCCATCCATTTAAATCTGGAGCTTTTCGTTTAGCCACGGAGACCCATATTCCCATTTTACCTGTCGTGATTCAGGATGTCTGGAAAATCATGTGGGACGACGGTATAAAGCATGGCTCAAGGCCTGGTGTCATCCATATCAAGGTGTTGGCTCCTATTGAGACTGGCAATCTTGACACAGCTTCTTTCAATGCATTGGAAGACAATGTCTACAATAAAATGAAATATGCTTGGGATGTTTATAATTAATCGTAACTTAACACCTACTATTAAGCTCAGGATATGGACGACAAGTATTTGATTCAGATACACGATATTGGCAGAAAATACACCATTGGTGCAGAAGAAATCCATGCATTGAAATCAGTTTCCCTTAACATCAGAAAAGGCGAATTTGTGGCCCTAATGGGGCCATCGGGTTCCGGAAAGTCCACCCTGATGAATATTTTAGGCTGTCTCGATACACCCACTAAAGGAGATTATATCCTGAACGGTATCCATGTCTCAGACATGAGTGAAAACGAACTTGCCGAGGTGCGCAATAAGGAAATAGGATTCGTATTCCAAACCTTCAACCTATTGCCCAAAAGTACTGCTTTAGAAAACGTAGCACTGCCACTTATCTATGCCGGTCTAAGCAAAAAAATAAGGGAAGAAAGAGCCTTAAAAGCCTTGGCAGATGTAGGATTGGGAAATCGAGTAGACCACAAACCCAATGAACTATCGGGAGGACAACGCCAACGTGTTGCCGTTGCCAGGGCGCTTATCAACACGCCCTCCATCATTTTAGCCGACGAACCTACAGGAAACCTGGATACTAAAACATCCATTGAAATCATGGGGTTGATGGAGGATATCCATGCCAAGGGCAATACCATCATCCTCGTGACACACGAAGAGGATATTGCGCAGCATGCCCATCGCATTGTCCGCATGCGGGATGGTCTTATTGAGGACGATTACCAAAACCCAGATATCAAATCGATATTGCCACGTTTAGACATCCTACGGAAAAAAGGAACAGATTTTGAAAATATATAATTTTAAAATTCTGATTAAAAGCATTTTACGAACACAACAATCTTTTAGCTTGCTTTAGTAAATAATAATGTTATTTTTGCGAAAAATAGCAACTTAATTAATTGGATATGTATTGGACACTAGAATTAGCATCACACTTGGAAGATGCCCCTTGGCCAGCCACTAAAGACGAGTTAATAGATTATGCTATTCGTTCCGGAGCTCCAGTAGAGGTTATCGAAAACCTCCAGGCATTGGAAGATGACGGCGAACCATATGAAAACATTGAAGAGATTTGGCCGGATTATCCTACCAAGGATGATTTCTTTTTCAACGAAGACGAGTATTAAGACATAAAAAAGCCACCAGATCGGTGGCTTTTTTATGTCTTTAATCCTTTTGCCGACAACAAAGTCCAATGAAAAAGATTCAACATTATGAGAATACTGCTATCTATGCTGTTCATTATACTCAATACTTTCCTATTTGCACAAACGAATAGTCAGACACCTGTTGCAAAGGACATTGAAAACATTAAAAACTTTATCCGTGATGTGGCAGTAGGAGAAATGCATCCGGATGTCATTCTCAGCCAGCATGTGTTGCTCAGCGATTCGCTCGATGACGGCATGTATGATTATCTCGAAGCAAGCATTGCCGAAATACAACTAAATCTTAGTACAAAAAATCCGGCTGAAATTCAATACATTCCCTTTCATCAACTTCCCCGAAAAGAAACACGGGATATCGATCCTGAGGGCAAATCAACCGAACAAATGTACTTTCTAAAATATAGAGGACGACAGTTGCTGGCCGTATACATCGAGCAAGACAAAATTGCTTCTTTCACCTTGGTTTCCAAAGGACATAAAACCGCCCATTTTGTCACTTATTAATTTTTCATCATTTTTTCTTGCATTTAATTAATAAATATGAGACATTTGCTGTAGGATAATATCAAAAATGAAATGTAATACTGTAAATAACGCATGGTGGTGGCACAACAGCTAATGTTGTGGCAAAAACCTATTGCTTGAATTATTTACATCAAAAAATAGTGGGCTTGCCTTGAACGGCGAGCCTTTTTTATGTGGCGCCGACACCAAAAATGGACTTTAAAGTTCTATTTTTTAATTTTAATTTGAAAAATGAAAGAGATACTAGCACATTTGTTTGATTACAAAAGCTTTACCAAAGATGAGGCCTATGATATTCTGACCAATATTGCCACAGGGAAATATGACACACATCAAATAGCGGCATTTATGACCACTTACGGCATGCGTAGTATCCGTGTGGAGGAACTGAGCGGCTTTCGCAATGCGATGTACGACTTATGTCTTAAAATGGATTTTCCGGGTTACGACCTTATAGATCTTTGTGGGACGGGTGGCGATGGCAAAAATACGTTTAACATCTCCACATTGGCTTCTTTGGTGGTTGCCGGCGCAGGTTATAAGGTGGCCAAGCACGGAAATGTGGGTGTGTCTTCTGGTTGTGGTTCATCCAATGTGATGGAGCATTTAGGATATACCTTTACAAACGACAAAGGAGAGTTGAACCGACAATTGGATGAAGCCAATATCTGCTTTCTGCATGCCCCACTTTTCCACCCAGCCATGAAAACCGTGGCACCCATTCGGCGTGCTTTAGGAGTAAAAACTTTCTTCAACATGCTGGGCCCGCTAACCAATCCTACCAATCCAAAATTTCAAGCAGTCGGGGTGTTTAGCCTAGAGCTGGCCCGATTATACAACTACCTTTATCAAAATACTGATAAACAATATAACATTATCCATTCCTTGGATGGTTACGATGAAATTTCGCTTACCGGGGATTTCAAGATTATCAACAACGGTGGCGAACATTACTTTAAAGTAGAAGATTTGGGATTTGAAAAGGTAACCATGGAAGATCTAAGCGGTGGCGAAACAGTGGAGGAAGCTGCATCTATTTTCAAGACCATCATTAAGGGAAACGGTAACAATATTCAAAACCACGTTGTCCTGACCAATGCGGCCTTTGCCATCAAAACATTTTATCCGGAGAGAAGCTTCGGTGACTGCTATTATGAAGCCGAAGCATCCTTATTGGGCGAAAAAGCACTGAACAGTTTAAAAAAACTAATCCATGACTAACATACGTCTAAAGGTAAAGGTCTGTGGCATGCGTGAGCCTGATAATATAACGTCGTTATCGCAACTGGATATTGACTACATAGGATTTATTTTCTACCAAAAATCGACCCGTTTTATCGACAATATCCCAACGGTTTCAGTGCCTCCATCTATCAAAAAGACAGGTGTGTTTGTAAATGAAAGCGAGACCAATGTCATGAAAAAAATCAAAGAAGGTCTACAGGCCGTGCAATTGCACGGATCGGAACCTGCAGCCTTTTGCCATTCGCTAAAAAAGACAGGTGTCGAAGTTATCAAGGCCTTCGGTATCCACGGTAATTTTGATTGGCAACTATTGAGTTCGTATACTGATGAAGTGGACTATTTTCTCTTCGACACTAGCAGTCCACAACATGGAGGTACAGGAAAGGCCTTCGATTGGGAAATCCTCAACGATTACCCTTTGACCACACCTTATTTTCTAAGTGGCGGATTGAGCACGGAAAACATTGCCCAGGCATTGGAAATAGGAGACGCACGATTGATCGGCTTGGATTTAAATTCTAAATTTGAGTTAAAGCCAGGACTAAAAGACATAGATAAGTTAAAAAAAGTATTGAAAAGCATTAGAGATGAGTAAGTATCAAGTTAATGAAAAAGGATATTACGGTCCTTTTGGTGGCGCCTATATTCCTGAGATGCTCTACCCGAATGTGGAGGAACTCCAGAAACACTATTTGGAGATTATGGAAGACGAGCGCTTTAAAAAAGAGTTCAACGAACTGTTGCAAGATTATGTCGGACGCCCCTCCCCTTTGTATCATGCGAAGAGACTTTCGGAGCGTTACAATGCTCGTATATTCTTGAAACGAGAGGACCTCAACCACACAGGCGCACACAAGATTAACAATACCATCGGACAGATTCTGTTGGCCGAACGTTTGGGCAAGAAAAGAATTATTGCTGAAACCGGTGCCGGACAACATGGTGTGGCCACCGCTACGGTATGTGCCCTAAAAGGATTGGAATGTGTGGTATATATGGGCGAGATCGATATACAGCGCCAAGCGCCAAATGTAGCACGTATGAAAATGATGGGCGCCAAAGTCATAGCAGCAACCTCTGGAAGCAAAACCCTAAAAGACGCAACGAATGAGGCTCTACGCGATTGGATAAACAATCCGGTGGACACACACTATATTATCGGTTCGGTAGTAGGACCACACCCCTATCCCGATTTAGTAGCTCGGTTCCAATCCATTATTTCTGAAGAAACAAAAAAGCAATTGCGCGAAAAAACAGGGAATGACAAACCAGATTATGTACTCGCCTGTGTAGGTGGAGGCTCCAATGCAGCGGGTATGTTTTATCATTTCCTAGATGACGAAGATGTGAAACTGATCGCTGTAGAAGCAGCAGGACATGGGGTAGACAGCGGAGAGTCTGCAGCTACGACAATCTTGGGCAAAGAAGGCGTATTACATGGTAGCCGTTCCATTTTGATGCAAACAGACGATGGACAGGTAATAGAGCCTTATTCTATTTCAGCTGGATTGGATTACCCAGGTATAGGTCCACAACATGCTTGGCTGTTTAAAAGTGGCCGTGGAAAGTATGTTAGCGCCACCGACGACGAAGCCATGCAAGCCGGATTACGTCTTACCCAGCTCGAGGGCATTATTCCGGCCATAGAAAGCTCTCATGCATTGGCCTATTTGGAAAAAATGACCTTCTCAGGCCATGAAAACGTCGTGATATGTCTTTCCGGACGTGGAGACAAGGATTTAGACAATTACATGAAATATTTTGATTTATAACCATGCAAACTGAACATATATTTTCCCCATCGAATACCAAAAAAATGCTTTCCATCTATTATACGGCTGGCTATCCTACCTTGGACAGCACCTTGCCGATCGCGGAAAAACTGGAGACGATTGGCATAGATTTTTTGGAAATAGGTTTTCCTTATTCTGATCCGGTGGCCGATGGCCCCGTGATTCAACATAGCTCCGAAGTGGCTTTAAAGAATGGCATGAACCTCAAAACGTTATTTGAGCAATTAAAAGACTTGAGAACACGGGTATCCATTCCAGTATTTTTAATGGGCTATTGCAATCCTGTATTGCAATATGGTGTCGAAAATTTTTGCAAATCATGCCAAGAAGTCGGTGTAAATGGAGTCATTATTCCTGATCTGCCCATGTATGAATACGAAGAATTGTATCAGGATATATTTGAGCGATATGGCATCAGCAACGTCTTCTTGGTTACACCACAAACCTCCGAAGAACGTATTCGTAAAATTGACACTCTTTCCACGAGTTTTATCTACCTGCTCTCTTCCAACGCAACTACGGGAAAAACACTGGAAGTAAAAGATACGTCTGAAGCATACTTCAAGAGATTGAAGGACATGCGCTTACAACACCCGTTAGTCATCGGTTTTGGTATTTCTTCAGCACAAACGTTCCAAAAAGCAACAGATTATGCCAACGGAGCTATTGTAGGGAGTGCGTTTGTGAAATTATTGGCAGAAGAAGATTATGAAAGCCAGATTCTCCCTTTCATCCAAAGCATCCGAAAATAATTGAAAATACCTTGTCCTATCGGCAATAATTTCCTTACGGCCCAGTTTTTCAAAACTGGGCCGTAAGGAAATCTCCCTCCTCCGCTACAAATTGCTGACGAATTTGTTATATAGACGATGAATAACCACCGCAGTGATAACGAGAACCACAGCGCATGAAATTAAAAATTCCGGTTGTGAAAATAATTGCTCCATTTTTATTTAATCAGGTTTATTGGTCTTAAAAATACTTAAATATTTCATTCCAAAAGAATATATTTTTCCACATTTTTTCTCAAAAAAAATGTTAAATTATAAAATCTGTCTCTTAATTCTCTATCTTTGTAAGTGATGAGAGCATTTCTTGCCAGCATATTGCTATTTTTCTATACATTGACGTGTATCGGCACCACTGTAAACATGCACCAATGCCATGGAGGAACTATATTTATATTGCAGGAAAATGTGGAAAATCATCATGAAAATTGCCCGCTGTGCCATGACCATGAAAAGGAGAGCGCATCTTCACATATCTGTGACAACACGTCTGAAAAGTGTTGCAAAGATATCCAGATCGATTTAAAGAAGAGTCAAGAAGAGGTCGAGAATGTGCAAACACTGCTCAGTTTTCCGACAATTTCACCTGCTATCCTTACGCTTGTTTGGATTTCGGCATTCCATTCCGATGTGGAAACAACAACATCTTCCACTCCACCCGATAGGTTATCGGCAATCTCGCCTTCCAACCCTACTTATCTCATCCATTGTAATTTCAGAATTTGATTTTATCTAGAAATGATGTCTAAACACTTTCTTCGAAGAAGGCTGTGTTTTTAGTATTGCATTTGGGAACAATCAAACACTGTAAATAATGAATTGGATATATAAAATTACGACTTTAATATTTTTTTTAAGTTCTTACACATCAAGTTTTGCGCAACAATCTTCTACCATTACTTTTGATGTAGCCGGAAATTGCGGCATGTGCAAACAGCGGATCGAGAAAGCCGCTAAAATCAAAGGCGTATCCGAAGCCTCTTGGGACAGCCAAACGGGGAAAGCGACCGTTACTTTCCATCCGAATACCACAACTGCACTCAACATAAAACAAGCCATAGCCGATGCAGGACATGACACGGACGAAACCCGTGCTAAGGATGACGTTTATGAGAAACTGCACCAATGTTGCTTATACGAAAGGTTAGGCGATGCAAAAGAAAACCAAGATAAGCATGAGGGCCATAAGCATGAAGAGGGAGAAGAACATAAGGAAGAGGAAGACGACGACCACCACAATCACGACCATGAGCACACGGTGCGCGGTGTAGTTGTCAATGAAAACGACAAAGGAGATTTAACGCCTATCGCTGGTGTAAACGTATATTGGTTAGAGAACCAATCCACTCCTCTGCAAACCAATGAAAACGGTGTTTTTGATATCAAGCACCAAAAAGGACAACGACATTTGGTGGTTAGTTATGTGGGTATGGAATCCGACACCATCGAAGTAAAAAACCTGCACGAAGTACTCGTTATTCATGCGAAGAACAACGTATTAGAAGAGGTCGTTGTTTCCAGAAGACAGAAATCTAATTACATTGCGAAACTAAATCCTAATCGGGTCGAAACCATTACAGCACAAGAACTGTTCAAAGCAGCTTGTTGCGATTTAAGCGAAAGCTTTGAGACCAATGCTTCTGTAGACGTCGTCAGCAGCGATGCTGTCACGGGAAGCAAGCAAGTACAGCTATTGGGCCTCAGTGGGATCTACACACAGCTGACTGTCGAAAATCTTCCCGGTCCGCGTGGTTTTGCTTCACCTTTGGGATTAAACAGTATGGCAGGCCCCTGGATCGAATCTATACAGATCAGCAAAGGAATGGGATCCGTGGCTAATGGATTTGAAAGCATGTCGGGCCAAATCAACGTGGAGTTGAAAAAACCACACAACAGCGACCGTCTTTATTTCAATGCTTACGCCAATAACATGGGACGTACAGATGTCAACCTCAATCTCGCACAGAAAATCAGCGACAAATGGTCTGTTGGCCTATTATTGCACGATAATTTCATGTACAACAAAAAGATGAATTTTAGTGATAATGGCTTCAGGGATATGCCCGTTGGAAACGTATTCTCGGGCATCAATCGCTGGCATTATGAGGACGGAAAAGGATTGATCGCACAATTTGGCGTGAAATATCTGAACGATGACCGCATAGGAGGAGAAATAGATTTCAATGAATCAACCGATAAATTGACAACCAACAAATATGGTCTGGGATTCGATATCGAACGCATCGAAGGATTTGCCAAAATTGGTTATGTTTTTCCGAACCACAGGTTGCGCAGTATTGGTCTGCAACTTTCAGGGTCGCGTTATAAGCAAGATAGTTATTTCGGATTGACAACCTATAACAATGAGCAGAACAGCGGTTATGCCAATCTTTTGTATCAAGATGTTATTGGGAGCGTGAAACACAAATACAGGGCTGGTCTATCGGTATCTTACGATCAGTATAAAGAAGATGTGTCCAGCTACAATTTTGACCGTAATGAAAGGGTGACTGGTGCTTTTGTAGAATATACTTTTGCACCAACCGAAAGCTTTGATGCCGTTTTGGGCTTGCGCCAAGACCATAACAATCTTTATGGATGGTTCACCACCCCACGTGCCGTACTTCGTTATGCTCCGACTGGTACCACTACCTTCCGCATCAGTTCGGGGAGAGGCCAACGTACAGCCAATATTTTTGCAGAGAACCTTGGTGTATTTGCCTCGAGCCGTCAAATCGACTTCGCTACATTGGGAAATACAAGTCATTCGGCCTATGGGTTGAAACCTGAAGTTTCCTGGAACACAGGACTGACCTTTGATCAGGACTTTAGGCTATTTGGAAGAGAGTCGGGTATTTCATTCGAACTTTTCCACAACAACTTCACCAATCAAGTTGTTGTAGATTTTGAAGATCCCACAGCCGTATCTTTCTACAACTTAGATGGCAAGTCATTTTCCAATAGTGTACAGGCTGAGTTTCGTTTCATGCCATTAGCTCATTTTGAAACCCGAATGGCCTATCGCATGTTAGATGTACAGACCGATTACCAATCGGGAAGATTGCAAAAACCATTGACAGCCAAGCATAGAGGGTTCATTAATATGGCCTACAATTTACATAGTGGATGGAGCTTTGACTATACCTTCAACGCTGTGGGCAAAAAACGCTTGCCTTCTACAGCCACAAATCCAGCCCCATATCAACTAGGGGCATATTCAGAAGCTTATATCACCATGAATGCACAAGTCAGCAAGAGTTTCGGGACGGACAAAAATTTCACCGTATACTTAGGTGGTGAAAATTTGACCAACTTTTTCCAAAAGGACCCTATTCTGGCCTTTGAAGATCCCTTCGGAGCACATTTTGACACCAACTTGCTTTGGGGGCCTTTAACCGGACGATTATTCTATGCTGGTATAAGGTATCATATCAAATAAGAAAGGGGCTTAGTGCCCCTTCCTTATTTGAAAAATATAGTCTTCAATTCTTGATAAAGCCTTGCCGTCGGTAGTCCGATTACATTCTCATAAGAACCTTCGATACCTTTTACTGCAACAAGACCAATCCACTCTTGAATGCCATAAGAACCTGCTTTATCGTAAGGTTTATAATTTTCGATATAAAAAGAAATTTCGGTATCCGTCAGTGGAACAAACTCCACCGTTGTTTTCTCCATAAACTGATGTGTAACACCTGCATAAGAAAAAGCAACAGCTGTAAACACGTCATGGCAACAGCCTTGTAGCAAGCGGAGCATATGAAATGCAGCGGTTGCATTTGAGGGCTTGCCCAATACACGTCCCCCATGTACCACAATCGTATCTGCCGTGATGATCAAGGCATCCTCAAATTCCGGTGAATTGAACGCTCGTAGTTTCTTTAAGGCGATACCTTCCACAATCTGTTCCGGTGCATCCGAAGGATTATAATCTTCTAAGACATCTTTTACAATGACTTCAAAATCAACACCCATTTTGGTTAACAACTCCCTCCGTCTAGGCGATTGCGAGCCTAAGATTACCCGCGTATCTTTCAACATATCCGTTATCACACTTCCTCCCCTTTATCCGTATCCCACTTCTGCTGCAATTTCAATATTTTCTCCAATACATCACGAACACACCCTTTTCCTCCTTTTTTTGGCGATATGTACTTAGCTACCTGCTTTATTTCTTCCGCGGCATCACTTGGGCAAACCGGTAATCCAACCCACTTCATACAAGCTAAATCGGGTATGTCATCCCCCATATACAGCACTTCACTCGATGCTACCCTCCATTCTTGTATTAAATCTATAATCGTAGACAATTTATCAGATACACCCAAATGCACATCCTGGATGCCCAAACTGTTCAATCTGGATAGTACGCCTCTCGTTTTCCCTCCCGAAACAACAGCAATATAGATTCCGCTTTTTACCGCCAATTGCATGGCATAACCGTCTTTTACAGAAAACGACCGGAGTTGCTCACCCTGCTCGGTAACCAATACCGTACCATCCGTAAGCACTCCATCTACATCCAAAAAAACAGCTTTGATCTTTGTAAAATCTTGTAAAACCATATTTCCAAATGTAGCACAAAAAGTTTTATTTTCTACAACTCAAAAAGGGCGAACTAATCACGAACAGCCAACATTTTATTTAAATAAGACACAATATCAAAACACTGTCACAAAGTAGTTGTTTTAACAACTAATTAACATAAAAGCATTGACAGATATTCCTTTTGGCTGTATCTTTGTACTGTAATCAAAGAGCAATCGAAAGGTTATAGTTAGTTTAAATTGTCTTTTCATAATTTAGGTTTATAATTGGTTAGTAGCAAAAACCCTGACGCCCATCGTCAGGGTTTTGTTTTAATCTACATTTGCAATGATTTTATTCCATTGGTAGTTTCGCCACATCCACATGTGGCATTCTTCGGTTATCAGGACGGGAAAGCCTTGAATCAATAACCGTGTAATCGTTAAAAAACCCACAATTTTGCAGGTAAAAATCATTTCCGATTACCCCTCCGGCATAATCCATTCGATATCCTTTTCGTGCCGTCGCATCCGCAGTAAATTTAGCCTCGGTACATTCATGCCACCTTCCGTTCACATCTCGTACCCATTGATTAGAGAAGATTACTTTTCGTTCGATATGACCTTGTGAGGGGCTAAAGTTTTCCAAAAAGGAATGAAACCCTTTCAGATAAGTATTGGTTTTGGGACGTAGAAATTGTGCGATCAACTGCCAGTCTCCCTTCTCCGGGGCATACAGCCATGCTGTAAATTCCGTATAACCATTTTCCACCGGTCGTCCCCTTAACAGAAATCTATATGTATTGCCTGTTATCCAGTTGTAGCGCAAGAACGATTGTCCTCCAGACCCTTCATTTCCAAACTCCCCCGTGTATACATCTTTGCCTTTTGCCTGGAGAATAATCTTTTGGTCATCCGGAATTTCTTTCGGATTGTCCGTGTGAAATGGACTCCAAACCGAAAATAGTATTCTCCGTTCACTTTCACTGTTTACCTGAATACCAAAATAACCTTGCGAAAACCCATTAGCCATATAGTAAGACCCTATCACATCTTCACCTTTCGGTACCGTAATTTCGTTGTAGTAGTATTCGATATCTGTATCTATAGGGGTGCTGTATGCAAGGTGCACAGACGGTCCTCTTCTTCCCCAATAGAAATAGTTGTCATCGTTATTGACAACATAATTGGAAGAAGCAATCAACGCTGAATCACCGGTCATCTGAAATGACTTTATCTCGGGCAGCACTTTATCCTCTTTACTCCAAATCTGAAACACGGCGTAGCCTGTATCTGGAATAGCTATCTTGCCGACCTTCAACAGGGAGTTAGCCTGCTGGAGACTAACGGAGACTGTTTTTGAGAAACTGCCCACAGCGAGCTGTATCTTAGTGGCTTCTTTTACTGTTCCCAACCCCAGCTCTAAGTCTATTTCTCCGGTTTTTGCAAAGCGGACATACGTCGAAAACTTGCTCTCCTTATCCCATTGTCTAATGCCATCTGCCCGACTGAGTGCTCTGGTCTCAATAGGCATCTGCCATGTATTGCCCGATATAGGCACGACGATCCTTGTTGTTGATTGTGCCTGAGTGATGGCTAAGTGTAAAATTCCAGCACCTATGAGTACCAATCGTTGTATAATTTTCTTTCTATTCATGGTCAATACCTGTTTTATCGTCTAATTTTAGGACTATAAAAGAAGAAAAACAAAAAAACCGATTGACTTTTTCAAATCAATCGGTTGTGTAATATAATTTTTATCGTATTTGCTTACGAACTACCCTTATCCGTCGATCCAGGTTTGGATATAGAGGATCGCATATCCGTATCTGCCTGAATATTTTGCATCTTATAATAATCCATTATGCCCAAATTTCCATTGCGAAAAGCTTCGGCCATCGCCAGAGGTACTTGCGATTCGGCCTCGATAACTTTAGCTTTTGCCTCCTGAGCCTTTGCTTTCATCTCCTGTTCAGTAGCCACCGCCATTGCTCGCCGCTCCTCAGCTCTTGCATTCGCTACTTTCAAATCGGCTTCAGCTTGATCTGTCTGCAATTTAGCACCTACGTTTTCTCCAATATCGATATCAGCAATATCAATCGACAAGATTTCAAAGGCCGTACCCGAATCCAGCCCCTTTGACAAAACTGTTTTAGAGATCCTATCTGGATTTTCAAGCACTTCTTTATGGTCTGTAGATGATCCTATCGTGGTTACAATCCCCTCACCTACCCGAGCCAAAATGGTTTCTTCACCGGCACCACCGACTAATTGGTTGATATTGGCACGCACCGTCACCCGTGCTTTTGCAATCAGTTGAATACCATCCTTCGCCACTGCCGCAACAGGAGGCGTATTAATCACCTGTGGATTGACCGAAAGCTGTACAGCATCGAATACATCACGCCCAGCCAAATCAATTGCCGTAGCCAACTTAAAATCCAACGGTATATTGGCTTTATCAGCCGAGATCAACGCTTTGATAACTTTATTGACATTTCCTCCAGCTAAATAATGTGTCTCTATTTCATTGGTGGTAATCCGTAAACCCGCTTTTGTAGAGGTGATCATGGCATTGGTCACCAAAGCCGGCGACACTTTCCGCAACCGCATCAATACCAAATTCAACAGGCTGATTTTTACATTCGAAAGTTGAGCCGTAAACCATAGGTTCACCGGCAACAAGTATAGCAAAAGAAAAAAAGCAACAACGCATCCTACGATGATTAAAATTAAGCTAATTCCTGGATCCATATGTATATTCGTTTTAAAGTTATTGTCTAAAGATATTATTTTATTTTATTATTTTCCAGAAAACGACAAAAAAACAAATTTATAGGTCCTTCTACCATCTTATTAGAATTAATATTTAAATTTGCAAACATAATACATTAAATATTCTGTGAACAATTAACTTTCCGGTTTTAGAAGGTATACGATTTCAAATCATTCTTTTCCCTTGAGAAGAGTGCTTTTTACTTATTGAAAAATGAAAAAAAGGGAAGATTTCATGAAATGGGAACTCCTTATTGGAGTTTTGATAGCCTATGTGATCATCATTGTCGCATCGATCTATTTCTTTCGCGCTATCGAACGCAAAATGAAAGAGATAAAACAAACGACCGAGTTTGTCCAATCGAAAATGAATATCTTGAATGAAATCGAACAGCAACTTTCAGAAGCTGAACAGTTCAAAGCAAGGTATCTGCTCATTAACGACGATACATCGCTCGAACGAATCGCCATCGTTAAAAACCGGTTGCAAAAATCCCTCATTTTGCTACGGGCGGAACTCGGCAACAAAAGTGAGTTTCAATCTGAAATCAACAAATTGGAGAACAGCATTGAAACGATCCTTAACGAATCAAAAATCGAAGAGCAGAAAAAAAATTCGCACGACAATGACAACAAAAAAAGGATATTATCCGAACAAAACCTTGTCAACAATCATATTTTTGCTGTCAGCAATCACCTCATTTCGCATAGAGATACCCAAAACGACATCGTCTACACTTCTGTAGACGATTTGAAGCAATTGGCATATTTCATTATTGGACTTCCTTTAATCTTTGTACTCTATATTACAAATAGGGTACTGAAAATCAACAAGGCCATGCTTCGCAATAAGATCAAATTGGAGAAATTCAACCAAGAATATCAGGAAGCACAAATCGAGATTAACAACAACAATTGGATTTTAGAGGAATCAACGAAGCTTTACGAAAGTATCAGTGGCATCGATGATGAGGATCTGATTGCAGAAAAAGCTTTCAAATCAATATCGCATTCGACGTCGTTTTTTGCCGGCGCATTGTACATCCGGAAGGCAAACGAATACCTTTTAAAACAGTCCACAGGATTCGATGCGACGACTTCGGTTCCCGCTTCATTTCAAGAAGGTGAAGGTCTTCTGGGTATGGCTATGCAATCGAAAGATATACAGGTCATGGATATCCCTGTCGATGGCGAGCTCCGTTCCTCGTCTGCTATCGCATCCAATCAGATCGAAACCTTGATTTTGACACCTCTCATGTTCGAGCAGGAGGCTTTAGGCATTTTGGAAATCGGCGGTCGATTTGACAAAACCCAAGATCTGCCCCGAATAATCAAATATCTGCGTAGGGTTTCTCGAAATCTGGCTATGGCCATCAAGGTTGGACACAACCACGTATTGGTAGAACACCTATTGGCTGAAACACAACAACAGACCGAGGAATTAGAAGCACAACAAGAGGAGCTCCGTATCACCAACGAGGAATTAATTTATAAAACCAACTTACTGGAATCCTCCGAGGAGGAACTCCGTGTACAGCAAGAAGAACTGCAGCAGGCAAATACAGAATTGGAAGAAAAAGCACACCAATTAGAGTTGCGAAACGAAGAACTTAATCTCGCACAGAAAACGGTGGAAGAAAAAATCCAAGAGGTCGAATTAGCCAGCAAATACAAATCAGAATTTATGGCCAATATGAGCCATGAATTACGCACACCACTCAACAGTATCCTGATACTTGCCAAGCTCTTGAAAGATAATAAGGGTCAAAATTTAAACCAAGATCAAGTTCGATATGCCTCTGTTATTCATAGTGCAGGCAATGACTTATTGCAATTGATCAACGAATTGTTGGATCTTGCCAAAATCGAATCCGGAAAAGTGGAGTTACATTTTGAAGAAATAGACACCCATTTTTTCGCCACTAGCATGGAGAATCTTTTCGCAGCCACCGCAGCAGAAAAAGATATCCAGTTCGAGGTTATTATAGACAAAAATACACCTCCTCTTTTTATCAGTGACGAATATAGAGTGGAACAAGTCGTAAAAAATTTCCTTTCCAATGCTTTTAAATTCACGGAAGCAAATGGAAAGGTGAGTTTCGCTATAAAATCAGATCGGGATAATTTAAAGTTTATCGTTACCGATACCGGAAAGGGCATACCAGAGGAAAAACAAGGCCTTATCTTTGAGGCTTTCCATCAAGAGGACGGTTCTACGAGTCGAAAATACGGCGGCACTGGTTTAGGTTTATCTATTAGTAGAGAAATCGCCTCGCTTTTAGGAGGCCGGATAGCATTGCAAAGCAAGGTCGAAGAAGGCAGCACGTTTACCTTAATCATTCCCTACAAGGCACCTGAAGAAACACATAAAAACGTAACGATCCATCCACAGCAGAAAACCGAAAAGAAAGAACCGGTTAAGGATAAATCGATTGCACCTGAAGAGTCAACCGATGTTATACCGGGTAGACACCTATTGATTATCGAAGACGATGTTAATTTTGCATATATCCTGAAAGAGTTTGCCGAAACCGACGGTTTTCACGTCATGCTTGCTCACGATGGTGCCGAAGGTATACAAAAAGCAAAGCAGTTTCGTCCTCATGCCATCATTTTAGATGTTATGCTCCCTTTATTCGATGGTTGGGAAGTCTTGCGCACATTAAAGGCAGATGCGACAACAAAACATATACCTATCCATACAATGTCGGCCGCTACGCTTCCTCAAAAAGACTTTATAGAAAAAGGAGCTATCGGCTTCCTTTCAAAGCCGGTCACAGAAGAGTCTCTGAAAAAAGCATTTGAAACGATCGACCTGCATCTCAAAGAAGGGATCAAAAAGGTATTACTCATCGAAGACCAAGAGTTTCAGAGCGAAATCATCAAATCGACCTTTGCCGAACAGCGCATCAATGTTATACAAGCCTTCACGGCCCATTCTGCCTTGGCCAAACTCAATGAGGAGCCAAATATAGACGGGATCATCCTGGACATCAAACTTCCGGATGCCAACGGACTGGAGGTACTAAAAGAAATACGGTCAATCCCAAAATATCAGGACACCCCCATTATCATCAACACGGCCTATGAGTTGTCAAAAGAACAGATAGACCAAATCCACAAACACACCAAGACGATGGTGCTCAAATCAGGGAAAAGCAACAATCGCTTGATTGATGAAGTGACACTGTTCCTAAATAAAATCAGTTCGGAAGACTATTCTCCTGTGAAAAACATGAATAAACTGAAGAACATACAGACTCTTCAAGACAATCTCCAAAACAAAAAGGTGTTAATCGCAGACGACGATATGCGAAACGTATTTGCCTTGACCACCACTTTGCAGGAATACGGCATGGACATCGAAATAGCCAACAATGGTCTGGAAGCATTGGAAATCATCAATAAACAACCGGTGGACATTGTTTTGATGGATATTATGATGCCTGAAATGGACGGATTCGAAGCTATCGAAAAAATAAGAAGCAACAAGCAACACGCTTCTTTACCCATTATTGCCGTAACGGCAAAAGCGATGAAAGGCGATCGAGAAAAATCTATTCAGATTGGAGCGAGCGACTACATCAGCAAACCGATCGACATTGACAAATTAGTATCATTAATGCGGGTATGGCTAAGCTAACAACTTCCTATATCGACTTCCGGGAATTGGAGGATATTATTGATATTCTGCAAAAAACTTCTGGTTTTGACTTAACGGGATACAGCAAGGCCTCCTTGAAACGACGGATACAGCGCGTCATGAGCTTGGAGGGTATGGATGTGGTCGATCTAAAAAATGCCATTATAAATATAGAAGGGTTTCCTACATTTCTTATTAACGAAATTACGGTCAATGTCACCGAGATGTTTCGTGATCCCAGATATTATGCAGCGCTACAAACAGATGTACTGCCTTATTTAGAAACTTTTCCCCAACTAAAATTCTGGAGCGCCGGTTGCTCCACCGGTGAAGAAGTATATTCGTTGGCCATTCTTCTTACGGAAGCCGGCATCTACGACCGTAGCTTTATTTACGGAACAGACATCAACTCACATGCTTTAGAAGTAGCTAAGAAGGCTATTTATCCCCTTAAAAAGATTAAACAATATACCGAAAACTATAATGTTCTCGGAACAAACAGTTTATCCGACTACTACAGTGCCATGTATGAGGCTTCCATTGTGAACCAAGATATTCGAAAAAATATCCTGTTTTCTCAACACAATCTCGCGACAGATTACATTTTCAATGAATTCCAATTCATTTCCTGTCGAAACGTATTGATTTATTTTGATTTGGAGCTACAAAACCGTGTGCTTGCCCTCTTTTACGAATCGCTCAGCAAATTTGGTTTTTTATGCTTAGGAACAAAAGAAGCCATATTGAGCCACGATATTATGTCCAAGTTTAAAGTGATTAATAGAGAATTAAACATATATCAAAAAATCAGATGATGGACAAGGCCCAACATATTATACTTATTGGTGGCAGCGCAGGGTCGTATAATGTAATTGTCGAGATTATCGAGGCTCTCCCGCAAACTTTCCATGCTGCCATTATCGTCGTTGTTCATCGAAATCCAAAGTTTAGAACGAAAATCGAAGAGACACTCTCCCTCAAATTGAAACGTCCTGTGGCCGAAGCACGAGACAAGGAAGATATCTTAGAGAACAACATCTATTTTGCCACTCCCGGATATCATCTGCTTATCGAGCCAAACCAAACATTTTCACTCGATATCTCTGAGCGCGTACAGTTTTCCAGGCCGTCCATAGATGTGCTTTTTGAGTCTGCGGCAGATGCCTATGGCCAAAATTGCACAGCATTTCTACTCTCTGGAGCGAATAAAGATGGCGCTCAGGGCATTAAACACGTTCGATCACAAGGAGGAACGACTTATGTACAATCACCCACAGATGCACTCATTTCCGTCATGCCCGAAAGTGCTATTCGTTTGACGGACAAAGTAAAGGTTTATAACAATGAAGAAATCATCTCCTATTTCAGGAATTTAAAATAACGTTATGAAGAATGTCAACCTGCTCATATTAGATGATAAAGAAGAAAATATCATTAGCCTATCCGCTCTACTTTCCGAAGTGGAGCACATCAACATTGTCAGCAGCACGGACCCTAACGAGGCCTTAAGGATTTGTTGGAAGCACGATATCTCCATCGCTTTGGTCGATGTACAGATGCCTGATATTAATGGATTTGAATTTGTTTCTTTACTGAAATCCAATCCGAAAACCAGTCACATCACCGCTATTATGGTAACGGCCATATCCAAGGAAGACAAGTATCTGTTACAAGGCCTGGAAAGCGGCGCCGTTGATTACCTATACAAGCCGCTAAATCCAGAAATCACCATTGCAAAAGTATCTTCTTTCGTTAAACAGATCCATATTCAAGAAGAAATTAAAGACAAGAACATTGCCCTGGAAGAATCTTGGAGACAACTCATCTTGGCGAAGGAAGAAGCAGAAGAAGCCCGAAAATCCAAGGAGATCTTTTTGGCGAATATGAGTCATGAAATACGTACACCGATAAACGGGATTATGGGCATCGTCCATATGCTTCGCAGCTCCACACTGGACGATGAACAGAAAGACTGGATCAATCGATTGGATAGTGCCTCTAATTCGCTTCTACTTATTATTAACGATATTCTGGACATTTCAAAAATCGATTCAGGAATGATGAAAATTGAACAGGAAAGTTTTTCCATCCATAAAAAACTGATTGATATCAATTCAATCTTCAAGATCAAAGCGAAGGACAAAAACCTAGAGTTTGAAATGGATATTGCTCCGGACATTCCAGAGTATATCAAGAGTGACCCCTTGCGTATCCAGCAAATCATCAATAATTTCATATCCAATAGTCTGAAATTCACCGAACATGGAAAGATCACCCTCAAAATAGAAGTCACCGAAAAGATCGACGACAAGTACAAGATCAAATTTACGGTCAAAGACACCGGAATCGGTATCAAGCCCGAGTCAGTCGACAAGATTTTTATGGCATTCGAACAGGCTGATGACGGCATTACCAAAAAGTTTGGGGGTACAGGTTTGGGGCTGGCCATTGTCAAGCGGTTGGCCGATCTTTTGCACGGCACCGTCGAAGCCAAGAGCGTCTACGGCCAAGGATCCGAGTTTTCATTCGAAGCTTTGTTTGAAAAGGGCGATACGTTTCCGTACGAAGAACAAATAGACAAAAAAATATTTCATCAATTGGACAAATTTCAAGGATTAAAAGTGTTGGTGGCAGAAGACAACGATCTCAACAGTTTTATGCTCGTTCATATACTGGCCTCTTGGGGGTGCGTAGTAGATGTAGTCAAAAACGGGCGCCAAGCTGTTGAAAGTGTGAATAGGCAACAGTATGATCTTATTATGATGGATACACACATGCCTATCATGTCAGGATTTGAAGCCATAAAGGAAATCAAAAAGCACAGTGACATTCAGAAGGCTTTTATACCTATTATTACCATTTCAGCCTCCGTATTGGAGCATGAGCAGTCAGCAGCATATGAAGCTGGCGCAGACAGTGTAATTGGTAAACCATTTGATCCGATCGATTTACATGAAAAAATCAATCAGCTGATTTCAAAAAAGAGCATTATGTCGTAAATTAATTTTTTTTTAGTATTTTTGTTAGAAATATAAATTCAGTTTCAACATGAAAAAATTATTTATACTACCGGCGATAGCTCTCGCCCTTGCTTTTGCCGCTTGTGGTGGCTCCGAAAACAAATCTACAACTACCTCGGCTACAGAAGAGACTGCTACAACAGAATCTGCAAACGTAGAGTCAGTACCAGGCATTGAAAATGTTACGTTATCGAACACTTGGACGGTAGAAGGGAATGACCAAATGAAATTTGACACAGAACTCATCCGTGTGAAAGCCGGTGAACCTGTAGAATTAACGTTAAAAAATGTAGGCTCTCTACCAAAGGAATCTATGGGGCACAACTTTGTTGTCTTAAAGCCAGGAGTGGATATTGCGACATTTGGAGCTGAAGCCGTTAGCGCAATCGATAACGATTACATTCCGAAAACATCTTTATCTTCTATCGTTGCCCATACCAAACTATTGGGTCCGGGAGAAGAAGATAAAATCAGCTTTACATTAGAAGCAGGTGTATACCCGTTCCTATGTAGCTTCCCTGGGCATTTCGGCGTCATGCAGGGAAAAATCGTTGCCGAATAATCTGATTATACTGTTATTTTTCATAAAAAAGCACCCTCCGCGGAGGGTGCTTTTTTATGAGATAAATTCCCCTATCTTTTATTTAATTACTAACTTTGGCCACAAAACAATAAAACTATTTTTATGCAATACGACGTCATTGTTATAGGAAGTGGTCCGGGTGGCTATGTTGGTGCTATCCGCTGTGCGCAATTAGGACTCAAAACAGCTGTTATTGAAAAATATAGCACTTTTGGAGGGACATGTCTCAATGTGGGCTGTATTCCTTCAAAGGCCTTATTGGATACTTCTGAACATTTCCATAATGCTGCCCACCATTTTGAAACCCATGGCATCAGTTTGAGCGACCTAAAGATCGACGTAAAAAAAATGATGGATCGCAAAAATGAAGTCATTGCCCAAAATACCGCAGGCATTTCATTTTTATTCAAAAAGAACAAAATAGAATCGTATGAAGGAGTGGGTTCCTTCGTAGATAAAAATACCGTTAAAGTAACCAAAAAAGACGGGAGCACCGAAGAGCTGAAAGCCAAAAACATCATTATCGCTACGGGCTCTAAGCCAACAGCATTGCCTTTCCTTCCCATTGACAAAAAACGCATCATCACTTCCACTGAAGCCTTAAGTTTGACAGAAGTGCCCAAACACTTAATCGTTATCGGTGGGGGTGTTATTGGTCTTGAATTGGGGTCTGTATATGCACGTTTAGGCGCTAAAGTTTCTGTTGTGGAATTCGCTAAATCCATTGTAGGAACGATGGACGGCGGTTTGGGTAAGGAGTTGCAACGTGTCCTTAAAAAGTCATTGGGCATGGAGTTCTTTTTAGGCCATAAAGTTACTGGTGCCACAGCCAAGGGCAAAAAAGTCACCGTAACGGCCGAAGATACGAAAGGCCAGCAGGTATCCCTAGAAGGTGACTATTGTATTGTTGCCGTAGGTAGAACAGCCTACACAGAAGGTTTAGGATTAGAGAATATTGGCATCAAAACCGAAGAAAGAGGAAATAAAATTCCTGTTAATGAACATTTGGAAACTTCAGTAGAAGGCATATATGCCATCGGCGATGTAGTACGTGGTGCTATGTTGGCCCATAAAGCAGAGGACGAAGGGATTTATGTCGCTGAAAGAATCGTAGGGCAGAAACCTCATATTGACTACAACTTGATCCCTGGAGTTGTCTACACCTGGCCGGAAGTGGCTTCGGTAGGAAAGACCGAAGAGCAATTGAAAGAGGCAGGTGTGAAGTACAAGTCCGGCTCTTTCTCCTTCAAAGCCTCAGGACGGGCAAAGGCATCTGGTGACACAGATGGTTTCGTCAAGGTACTGGCCAATGCGGAAACCGATGAGATATTAGGGGTGCACATGATTGGCCCGCGTGCGGCCGACATGATTGCCGAAGCTGTGGTGGCTATGGAATACCGAGCATCTGCCGAGGATATTGGCAGGATCTGCCATGCACACCCCACGTTTACCGAAGCTTTTAAAGAAGCTGCTTTAGCCGCGACATCCAATCGAGCTATTCACGCTTAACATACAAAAAAGGCAAGATAATTATCTTGCCTTTTTTAATTATTGCTTACTTTTTTACTTCTAACATTTTAATTTGTCTATGAACTTTTACACTAGAAAATGGATCAAACCAGAGGATCTGAATCCCAACGGCACACTATTCGGTGGCACCCTTTTACGATGGATTGATGAAGAAGCTGTTATTTATGCGATCATACAGCTTGGCAATCCACATGTCGTGACCAAATACATTTCCGAAATCAATTTTGTCAGCTCTGCGCGGCAAGGGGATATTATTGAGATGGGCATAGAGGCCATAAATTTTGGCCGCACGTCCTTAACAATGCGTTGCGAGGTACGTAACAAAATCACACGAAAGACTATCCTATCCATTGATAAACTCGTGTTCGTGAATTTGGACAAGGAAGGGAATCCTACACCGCACAACAGGACAGAAATCACTTATGCATATATAGGGATCGAAAAAACCAATAAATAACAAAAATACTTACCGTTTTTGTCCCAAAATGATTTTTTTGACATCCATTTCTACCCAAAAAGAAACAATAGGAATGAGCGATAGAAAAAAATAGGTGGCTACCCGCTTGATGGACCATTTATACTCGCTCCAACACATGATCAACAAAATCACAAAAAGGACAACAAGAAATCCGTGGATAGATCCTGCTATCCGAACAGCTTCGGGTATCCCGGCAAAATATTTCAATGGCATCGCAATACAGAATAAAACCACGGTAGAAATGGCTTCCCAAAGTGCTATTTGCTGAAAAATACGTAACATATGATAGCGAATAAATGTTTTGTGGGGCAAACATACAGTCTTAAAATTTAAATGACGGATTTTAATTATCTATTGACCAAATATTGACATTCAGCGACGCTGGCGCGCGACTCCTGTCGCGTGCCTTGTTGCTATGGCACAAAAGGATGCATGGAAAGGCACACGAAAGGATTTGCTTCGCAGGGCCCTTCGTGGTTCGTACGCCAGCATTGAAACCAAGTAAAAACCTATAAGGTTTTGGAAACCTCATAGGTTTAGTTCGTTAATTAACCTAAAAATCGGTTGCTTCATACCCAAAAAAATACGTACTTTTGGATATTCATAAAGTAAACATAGTCTTAACTACAAATAATTTATATGAAATGTCCGAGATTGCAAAAACACAACACGAATGAATTTAATCTGGACATTCCATATGGTCTAAAAAAACTAATTAAATACATATGAGTTACGATATCATAGTCGTCGGTAGTGGTCCTGGAGGATATGTAGCTGCTATCCGAGCATCACAGTTAGGCTTCAAAACAGCCATTATTGAGCGTGAAGCATTAGGTGGAATCTGCTTAAATTGGGGCTGTATCCCTACAAAAGCATTGCTAAAAAGTGCGCAGGTTTTTGAATACCTAAACCATGCTGAAGAGTACGGTATCAAGGTTCAAGGAGGAGAGGCTGACTTTGGTGCGATCGTAAAAAGAAGCCGGGGCGTCGCTGACGGCATGAGCAAAGGGATCCAGTTCTTGATGAAAAAGAATAAGATCGATGTGATCATGGGTACTGCCAAAATCAAAAAAGGCGGAAAAATAGACGTTAAGGGAGCCGATGGCTCTACAAAAGAATATACAGCCAAACATACCATCTTAGCAACAGGAGCTCGTTCACGCGAACTGCCGAATCTACCGCAAGATGGGGAAAAAATCATTGGTTACCGCCAGGCCATGAACCTTCCCAAACAACCAAAATCGTTGGTAGTGGTTGGTTCAGGAGCCATCGGAGTTGAATTTGCTTATTTTTACAACGCCATTGGCACACAGGTCACAATCGTCGAATTTATGGACAGAATTGTCCCTGTAGAAGACGAAGAGGTTTCCAAGCAATTGGAAAAATCCCTGAAAAAAGCCGGCATCAATATTTTAACAAAATCCGAAGTGCAAACCGTTGATACAAAAGGAGACGGTTGCAAAGTATCCATCAAGACGGCTAAAGGAACGGAAAGCATCGAAGCGGAGATTGTTCTTTCGGCAGTGGGTATTACACCAAATATCGAAAACTTAGGCTTGGAAGAAGTCGGGGTCAAAACAGACAAGGGCCGTGTGATCGTAGACGACTATTACAAGACCAATGTAGACGGTGTGTATGCTATCGGTGATATTGTAAAAGGTCAAGCTTTAGCACACGTAGCATCTGCTGAGGGTATTACCTGTGTGGAGAAAATCAAAGGCATGCATGTAGAGCCTATCGACTATAACAATATTCCGGGATGTACTTACTGTTCTCCTGAAGTAGCATCCGTAGGATATACCGAAAAAGCGGCAAAAGATGCCGGCTATGAAATCAAGGTGGGTAAATTTCCCTTCTCGGCTTCAGGAAAGGCTTCTGCTGCCGGTGCAAAGGACGGTTTTATCAAGTTGATTTTCGACGCTAAATATGGTGAGCTATTAGGTGCGCATATGATCGGGGCCAATGTGACGGAAATGATTGCGGAAATCGTTGTTGCCCGCAAACTGGAAACGACAGGACATGAAATGATCAAAGCTGTTCATCCGCATCCAACGATGAGCGAAGCCATTATGGAAGCAGCGGCAGACGCCTATGGAGAGGTGATTCATTTATAAGAAAACAATATATCACGCATAAAAAAGCCTTCAAATGAATATTGAAGGCTTTTTTATTTCAAGATGAGTTTTGATTTAAAAACAACGGTTTCGGGTTTCAACTGTTCCTGGGCCCCAATATTGGCAAATAAAATTTCGGCGGCCTTCCTGGCTTGCTGATCAGGATATTGTTCTATACTTCCCATGGGCGGATTTTCCATATATTTCCATAAAGGATAATTAGCATAGCTAATAAAATAGATATCCTTATGTTGCACCAACCCTTTTTGTCGGACATATTTCATTACATCCAATGTGACAAAATCATTAAAAGAAACAATGGCAGACGGCCTTTCTGGTAAAGCCAGCAGTTTTTCAATGGCTTCTATATTGCCCTGTTCAGTCAGATCCGTATTGACAATATATTTTTCATCTACCACCAACTCATTGCTCTTTAGAGCCTCTAGATAGGCGTCCTTGCGTTCTTTTGATGCCAAAAGGTTCTCCGGTCCATTAATCAAGGCTATATTTTGGTGGCCGATGGATGCAAATGCATGAATGGCCTCTTTCATACCTGAAGAAAGGTCACTATACACTTTGTTCACATTGTCAAAACTAGGCACACAATCAAAAAAGACCACCGGTATCTCCGACTCTTCCAATAATTCCACAAAAGCCAAGTCTTCTGTATTCTTTCCCAAAGAGATTAAGATTCCGTCAACGCGGTGCTTCTTAAAGGTCTGTATGATTTGGAGTTCGCGATTGGCGTCATCATGCGATTGCCCCATAATTACCGTGTAATTGTGTTCTCCTGCTACATTTTCGATTTCGCTAATAGCCGATGAGAAAAAAGGTTCCAACAGGCTAGGCAAAATGACACCTATCGTAAACGTTTTCCGCTGCTTGAAAAATATTGCCGTCTGATTGGGCTCATAATTCAGCTCCTCAGCCATCTTCTTCACGCGCATAGTCGTTACCAGACCAATACTCGGATGATCGTTCAAAGCCCGTGAAACCGTAGACGGCGAAATCTTCAATTTCCGAGCAATCTCTTTGATGGTTGCCGGTTTTTTCTTCATACGTTTCGGTTATTAGTCCTAACAAAGATAGATTTTATTTTTTTAATTCTTTGCCTTGAAATTTGAACATACCGGTATTTGCGTTATTTTCTTGCAGATTAATGGATTTAGCTCTGTTGGTTAAAACACGGCCATTGGAAGCGATTGCCACACGCGAAGCGGCTGTTGTAAACGATCCTGTTTGGATATGTTGCAGGGCCGAGGCAATCATCGGCTCTTCTTTATCGCCAAAATCCCGGAAATTGCTAAATTCCCAAACATGGCCATCCGGCTCTATACCTGCAAAATAATCCCCTTCTTCATCCGCATTATACATCTTAAAAGACGAGACATATAGTTCGATATCATCATCCACAATGGGCAAGCCAAAGAATCCAACAGGCTTACCATATGTGTTTTCGGTTACTTGTTGGTTTTGACTGTTTACCGAATATGTGCCGACTAAGTATACATCCATATAAGGTTTCAAAGAATTAATCAAAAGCTCACTGGCCGATGCGGTAGATCGTGTCACGAGGAAGTACACCCTAGGTAGATTGAGGTTTCCCTTTTTTGCGAAGTAAACAGGTTCAAAGCCCTCCCCTTCTTCCAGCCACCCCCAGCTTTTGAGCAAATTATTGACCTCATAGTGATACATCAACTGCTTATCTGCCGCCGCCGGTGCAATTCTATCCGCTAAATATTCTGCCGTCACGACCGCCCCACCTCCGTTATAGCGAAGGTCAACGATCAGTTCATTCACGCCCTTACTCTCAAAATCATCAAAAATAGCATTAAAGTTGGTTAACATGCCTGTTGAAGGTTGCTGTATATTCACAAAAGAGCTAAAAGCTAGATAACCCACCTTTTTACCACCATGATCTATCACCCGATTATCTAAAACCGGATTAAGGTTATACTGCACACTCGCTATTTCTTTTTCAGCAGTGGAACCGGTCGGTTTCGCAAATTTAACCTTCAGACTACTTGATCCGAGATAAGTATTGATGGATTTAAAATTCTCTGCGAGTTGTGCATTATAGTTGATATTTGCGTTTCCATTGATACTGAGAATCCTGTCACCTCTTTGTATCCCGGCATGATACGCCGGCGAATTTTTGTCGACCATGCGTACATATAAATAAGCGTCGTTTCCAGAAGTTTGTGTCGTCAAATAGAACACGTACATACCAAAGCTTGTCGCCACCGCGCCTTGTATTTCACCACTCACCACGCCCGCACGATCCAAAAAACTAAACCGATCAATAGGTTTTCCCGAACTCGGATCTGTAGGTGTGAGCGCAAGTTGCGCATCTAGCACCTCCTCAGCATTCTTGTAATGTTTTGTATAAGATCGAACGACCCCTTCTTTCAGCAAATCATTAATATTTCTGGGCAACAAATAATCTTGCCATAGTGACAAAAGTTTGGCATAGTAAAATACAGAATCTTTAATGGTGTCTTCTTTTGTAAAGACCTCTTCTTCCTCAGGTTCCGGTATATTGGGTTTTACGTTGTCTTTCTTACAAGCAGAAAACCCCAAGATCAGAGAAAGAAAAACAACAATAGGTAGATATCTTTTCATTGCATATTTTTTACAAACGTTCTACAAAACATATCTCGCTTTCATCCACGTGATATTCTTTAGCAAGATAAGGAATTGGTTTTAAATTTCGGAATTCTAATTCTTTTATAAAATAAACCCGCAACTCTTTTTTAACCTCCTCCAACTCCTCCCAATCTATATGTTTCAATTTATTCAATTGCTCAACGGGATTCCCATCGGTTAGAAGAGCGATTTTTTTACCGCCTTGCAATATCTTTTTCGCCAGCTGTTTAAAAGTATCTGAGAGCATTAATTTCAAGGGCAAATGCGCATTTGCTTTCAAGCGCTCAAAGTTTTCTTTATAGGACTCCGACAGATGGAAATGGTTTATTGTTTCTTCTAAGAGACGGCATTCCCCTTCCCTTTCGTACCTATCTTTCATGAAATCAACCATGGATTTGGCAAAGGACCTGCCTTCAGTATATTCCACAAAATGAGAAAACAGATAGTAGACTTGTAACAAATAATCCCGTCTTGGAAAAAGGACATCATCCAACTCAAAAATATAAACCGTTCTATCCGGAGGTACCTGTATCATCATTCGTTTACTAAACACCAGATCATTTCCTCTTCTGAATCGGATAAGATTCCTGCTCCGGAAAATGCTGTATCATTTGCCATTTGTTCGCCGAGCAGTACATCCACGCCATCTTTATACACGCGCACACTCAATTCTCTCGACGGATTATCTAACACAAAAAATGCCTTTGTATCCTGTGGCACCAAGAGCTCAATCCCATATTCCTGAAACAAAACCCTTGTTTCGTTGAGCGGTTGTATTTCTTTTTTGCCTAAGGGCAACACTTGGGTTATGCCCTCATCCAAGCATATTTTCAGCACTTCATGGGCAAAAGTAGGATTAACTCCAGTGGGGATTTTACGGTAATTTTGCCTGAGCAAAATATTGGGGAAAGGTTCGGAAGAGGCAAACAGCAACGAAAAACTCGTGTTTAACAACTTGCCTAGGCGTTGTGCCAATGGATGTGTTCCGAAAGTAATTAAAATCTTCTCCATATCAAAAAATCTGTCCGTCGCGCATATGTATCGTTCGGTCCGAAATATTTGCCAAATCTTCGTTATGGGTTACAATGATAAATGTTTGGCCTAAGGAAGTCCGCAGATCGAAAAATAACTGGTGAAGTGAGGCTGCGTTTTCCGAATCCAGATTACCCGAAGGTTCGTCCGCCAAGATCAAGGATGGGTTATTGATTAATGCTCTGGCTACCGATATCCGTTGCTGTTCCCCTCCTGATAACTGAGAAGGCTTGTGTTGTGCACGGTGACCAACATCCAGCCGTTCAAGCAGCTCCATTCCCGCCTTTTCGGCTTCTTTCACGCCTTTACCACTAATAAAAGCTGGAATACAAACATTTTCCAAAGCCGTGAACTCAGGAAGCAGATGGTGAAATTGGAAAACAAAGCCAATATGCTGATTACGAAATAAACTCAACTTCTTCTCACTGAGCTTGGTAATATCGATATCGTTGATAACGACAGATCCCACATCAGGCCGATCTAATGTGCCTACAATGTGCAACAACGTGCTCTTACCTGCCCCTGAGGCCCCCACAATAGCTACGATTTCGCCCTTGTCTACCGTGAGGTCGACACCTTTGAGAATGGTCAACTGTCCGAACGACTTATGTATATTACGCGCCTTCAATATCATGATACGAAGGTAAGGAAAATGGTCTAATTCCATGAACAAATCCTTTAATCACTTTTTGCCAAATAATTACTTGACCCTTCCATTTAAAAACCCTATTTTTACGTCAAATTTTTTACGATGAATATTCACGAATATCAAGCAAAAGAAATACTGAAAAGTTTTGGTGTACGGGTTCAAGAAGGAGTCCTCGCCGAAACCCCGGGGCAAGCTGTACAAGCTGCTCAAAAATTAAAAACAGATTTTAACTCGGATTGGGTAGTTGTGAAAGCGCAGATCCATGCTGGTGGTCGCGGTAAAGGAGGTGGTGTGAAACTGGCAAAGAACCACGACGAGGTGTTGGAAAGAGCAACAGACATCATCGGCATGCAATTGGTAACGCCTCAAACCGGTCCCGAAGGCAAAAAAGTAAATAAAGTTTTGATCGCCCAGGATGTATACTATCCTGGCGAAAGTGATATCAAGGAGTTTTATGTCTCGGTATTATTGGATCGGGCAAAAGGCCGCAACATCATTATGTATTCCACAGAAGGCGGTATGGATATCGAAGAGGTCGCTGCCAAAACACCGCATCTCATCTTTAAGGAAGAAATCGATCCTAAAGTGGGCTTACAAGGTTTTCAAGCACGCAAAATTGCATTTAACTTAGGTTTATCAGGTGCCGCTCATAAAGAAATGGTGAAATTCATCGCTTCTTTATATAAGGCTTACGATACGATTGATGCTTCTCTATTTGAAATCAACCCTGTTTTAAAAACATCTGACGATAAAATTTTAGCAGTGGATGCTAAAGTAAACTTTGACGAAAACGCTTTATACCGTCATCCAGACTACGCCGCCCTTCGCGACGTAACTGAAGAAGATCCAACAGAGGTAGAAGCCGGCGAATCCAACTTGAATTATGTGAAATTAGACGGTAACGTAGGCTGTATGGTAAACGGTGCGGGTTTGGCCATGGCAACCATGGATATTATCAAGCTCGCCGGTGGTGAGCCGGCAAACTTCTTAGATGTAGGCGGTACCGCTAACGCTGAGACGGTAAAAGCCGGTTTCAACATTATTCTGAAAGACCCGAATGTAAAAGCTATCTTAATCAATATCTTCGGAGGTATCGTCCGTTGTGACCGTGTGGCACAAGGCGTAATTGATGCTTACCAAGAAATTGGAAATATACCTGTGCCGATCATCGTTCGCCTTCAAGGAACCAATGCAGCTGAAGCGAAGAAATTAATCGACGAATCCGGTCTGCAAGTATACTCCGCTATCTTATTGAAGGAAGCCGCCGAGTTGGTGACAAAAGTATTGGAGAATAAATAGATCGAACTCGAATTATTATAACGGGAAAAGGGGCGCATGCGCCCCTTTTCCCGTTATAATAATTATTCATTTATTACCGATAAACCAACAGAATAGCGTATTTTTGTGTCGCTTAACAAAGAAGCAGTTTAATAGAATGGAACATACGCGTATAAAAGAATTATTATCATCCGAAGAGTTAGGTAAAGAAATTATTGTGAAAGGCTGGGTAAGGACTTTCCGCAACAACCAATTTATCGCCATAAATGATGGCTCGTCTATCAACAATATACAAGCTGTAGTGGATTTTGAAAATACGGACGAAGCCTTATTAAAAAGAGTAACGACAGGAGCGGCTATTCGTGTGAAGGGAGAATTGGTAGAATCATTAGGTAAAGGTCAACGCGTCGAAATAAAAGTTAATGAATTAACTATTTTAGGTGATTCTGATCCTGAAAGATTTCCATTGCAACCCAAGAAACACAGCTTGGAGTTCCTTCGGGAAATTGCACATCTGCGTTTCCGCACCGGCACGTTCAATGCAATCTTCAAGGTGCGCAATGCTTTGGCTTTCGCGGTGCACAAATTCTTTAACGAAAGGGATTTCGTATACATGCATACACCCATTATCACCGGGTCGGATGCCGAGGGAGCCGGAGAGATGTTTCGGGTCACCACATTGGATTTAGATAACCTGCCCCGCACCGAAACAGGTGAAATAGACTTCAAGGAAGATTTTTTTGGTAAATCAACTAATCTAACTGTTTCAGGACAGCTGGAAGGGGAATTGGCGGCCATGGCATTCGGCAATATCTATACATTCGGGCCAACTTTCCGTGCCGAAAATTCAAATACTACCCGCCATCTGGCCGAATTTTGGATGATCGAACCGGAAATGGCCTTCTATGAATTAGAAGACAACATGGATTTGGCGGAAGATTTGTTGAAATATGTCATCAAATATGCGTTGGACAACTGTCCCGAAGAGATTGAATTCTTGAAAGGCCGACTATTGGAAGAGGAAAAATCCAAACCGCAAAATGAACGTTCGGAATTAGATCTTATCGAGAAACTAAATTTTGTATTGGATAACAAGTTTGAACGCATTACCTATACCGAAGCCATCGATATCTTGAAACGCAGCAAACCCAACCAAAAAAAGCAATTCAAGTATCTTATCGAGGATTGGGGAGCAGATTTACAATCGGAACATGAGCGTTATTTGGTAGAAAAACATTTCAAAAAACCGGTAATCTTGACCGATTATCCACGCGAAATCAAATCGTTCTACATGAAGCAGAACGAGCCTGATGCTTTGGGACGTCAAACCGTCCGCGCAATGGATATTTTGTTCCCAGGTATTGGCGAGATGGTCGGTGGCTCACAACGGGAGGAAAACCTCGAGAAGCTGTTAAACCGCATGGCTGAGGTAGGGATTCCGGAAGAAGAAATGGACTGGTTTTTGGATACCCGTCGTTTTGGTACGGCACCACATTCAGGCTTTGGTGTGGGATTTGAACGTTTAGTGCTATTTGTCACGGGCATGACCAACATCCGCGATGTGATTCCATTCCCAAGAACCCCGAAAAACGCAGCATTTTAAAATATTAAGGGTAGAGACGCAACATTTTGCGTCTCTACGTTGTTTTAAGGATATGTTAATTAAGATATACGAAGATAATCCAAACCCCAAAGCCATTCAACAAGCGGTGGATATCCTCAGAAAGGGAGGGGTCATTATTTATCCGACCGACACGGTATATGGGATAGGGTGCGATATCACCCAGCAAAAGGCTATTGAACGCGTATGTCAAATCCGAGGGATAAAACCCGAAAAGTCCAATTTATCTTTTATCTGCTATGATTTGACAGACATTTCCCATTATACCAAGCCTTTTGACACAACCGTATTTAGAGTACTAAAAAAGGCGTTGCCTGGTCCTTTTACATTTATTTTTAATGCAAGTGGCCAAGTACCAAAACTGTTAAGCTCCAAAAAGAAAACCGTCGGTATACGTGTACCAAACAACAACATCGTTCGTGAAATCGTCAGGGAATTGGGTAATCCTATTTTAACATCATCTATCCATGACGAAGACGAAATCATCGAATATTCCACCGATCCGGAACTCATCCATGAGAAATACGAAAATCTGGTGGATTTGGTCATCGATGGTGGCTATGGTGACAATGTTGCCTCCACTGTGGTGGATGTCACGGGTGGTGATTTTGAAATTGTTAGAGAAGGAAAAGGCAATTTGGACGATTATTTATAATCTTCCACCCGCTGTTTCAACGCTTCATTGAACAGCTCAAAGCCTTTACTGGTGTTTCCCTGTATCATGCGCTCCAAAAAGGGAACTAAAAGACCACTAAAGTATTCCCCCTGCACAAAACGTGTCTTATCTGTTCCCACAGGTTCAAGGCAGAAATAATGTTCGCCGTCAAAAAGCCCTCTTACAAACAACCTTCCCCTCCATCGCAACTCTCGTTGTGGGTCCAACACCAATATTTTAGGCCGCATGGTAATTCCTGTTTCTCCCGGCTGTTCTAACCGGATGCTGACCTTTTGTCCCACCTTGGGTATTGCCGAAAAACGTTTCACGGTAGGGCTCCATTCGCTGTAACGCTGAAAGTCTGACAGGACCGCCCAAACACGTTCTACAGGAGCATCAATCATCATTTCAAATGCTATATGTACTTTCTTCATAACACAAAAGTACCTGACCCAAAAGACTAAACGCTTGACAAAAATCAAGAATAAAGATGCATTTTATTTTGGTTTTCACAGATAGCACTGATTAACACAGATTTTCCTTCTGTGTATATTCGTGTAATCTGTGAGAATTAAATCATTGCTCTCCCCCAGAAAATCGACAGAAAAAATCTATTCGCCAAAACCAACTTTTGCCCGTATCCGGCTAAGGGTCTCAGGACTCATGCCAAGCATCGATGCAATGTACTGTAGGGGCACTTGATTAAACATTTCTCTGTTCGCTTCAAAATAACGCTGGTAACGCTCTTCTGCCGACAACGCAATGAAGGCAAAGATACGATCCTCCAACATGGAAAAACACTTCGCTATAAACCGCTTTTCAAAGATATTCCATCGTGGCAGATCCCGCTCAAAAGCACGGTAATCTGTCAGATGAAGCGTTAAAATCTTGACGTCGGTCAAAGCCCGAATACTCCAACGAGACGGCTGGTCAAATAGGAACGAATGCAGATCGGTCATGAAATAGTTTTCTCCACCAATCCATTGGGTGACTTCCTTATGCTCCGTCTCGGCATAGACACGGAAAATACCACTTACAATAAAACTCAGCTTCGTACATCGCTGGTGTTGCCGCAAAAAGAAATCGCCTTTGCGCAAATGCTCTATCTGAAATTTTGATTGGATGAGCATCGCTTCTTTACGGCTTGCACCAAACAGGTCTGTTAACACGTATTGAAGCTCCATGGCTACAAAATAACAAATTCTTCTACAATGACATGCCCTACGTATTCATTCACACGACCGATAATCTGCCGACGCATCATCGCCAGTTCATTCTTGATGACGGCAGACTCGACCTTGACAAAGAGCTTTTTATCATGGATGTAAATCTTTTGGGTGCGGTTGGCAATGGCCTTGCCAATAATTTCAGGCCAGGCATTTATAATGGACGATTCGTCAAATTTAGAACGAAGGCGATAGGTTTCTATCCATTTTTCAACGGCTTCCTTAATGCCGATATCATCCTTGGTAGGTATTTCGTCCAGTTTCTTCTTATACATCCACGGTTCCTCCTTTCACTTCAAAAATACGAATAGGCTGGGCAATTTCATCAAAAATATCCCTAATTCTGCCCGCATCGGTATCGGTCAGGAAAATCTGCCCAAATTCATCGTCCGAAACCAATTTCATCAGTTTCTTGGTGCGTTTTTCGTCTAACTTATCAAAGATGTCATCCAGTAGTAAGAGTGGTTTATCCTTCTTCTTGGTACGGAGAAAACGATATTGTGCCAATTTCAAGGCAATAAGAAAGGATTTTTGCTGACCTTGTGAACCAAATTTTTTCAAGGGCATACTCTCATGGATGCTAAATAGCAGATCGTCCTTATGGATACCCTGCGAGGTGCGTTCCAATATCCGATCTTTTTCCAAATTAGATTCCAATAGCGCAAGAAAATCCTGCTCCATTAATGGTGACTCGTAAACCAACGAAACCTGCTCCGCATCATCTGTTAAAAACTGATAATATCGGGCAAACTCGGGCAAGAATTCCTGCATAAATATTTTCCGCCGCTGGTAGATGACTTCGCCTATTTCAACGAGTTGTAGATTAAGCACGCCCAACAGCCCCATATCCAATATACCCGTTTGCTTCACCTGCTTTAATAATGCATTGCGTTGCAATAACAATTTGTTATATTGGATAAGCGTATCCAAGTAATGGTTGTCCGTTTGAGAAATGACATTGTCCATAAATTTCCGGCGCTCTTCACTCCCATCGGTCACAATAGCCGAGTCATTGGGTGAAATCATAACCAATGGAAATTGTCCAATATGATCGGCTAAACGTTGGTAGTCTTTTTTGTTCTTCTTAAACTGCTTCTTCTGGTTTTTCTTTACACTGCATGAAACAACATCCGTTACTTGATCCCTTTCAAAGGCACCCTGTACCATAAACCAATCGAAACCCTTTTTTACATGCTGGGTATCAACTGGATTAAAATAAGACTTACAGAGAGCCAAATAGTGAACGGCATCCAACAAATTGGTTTTCCCTGCTCCGTTTGGACCAGCAAAAGCATTTATCTGGGGAACAAACTCCAAGGAAGATTCCGTATAGTTTTTAAAATTCAGAACAGAAAGTTGCTTCAGCCACATGTTGAAAAGGAAAAAGTCAAAAACCTAAAAGGTTCATTGATACCATTAAAAACATACAAAAGTATCAATAATTAAAAATTAAAAAAGGTAGGGGCAAAAAATCTTTTGCCCCTACTCAGTTTATAGAAAACGCCTTTTTAGACTTTTCACTATTTAATCTCTTCAAAATCGATAAACTCTCCGGCCGTTTGTGTGCCTTTCTTCTGGGATTTCGATTCATCCTGTGGTACATAATCCACCCGCACTTCCCCTTCTTTTTTACGATTCTGTTGCTTGAATTGGTCAAAAGGATTACCGTATTGATATTGATAAGACCCTTGTTGCCCATTAAATTGTGATTGTTGCGCCTTCTGCATCAATCTTTCTGTCATTTTGCGCAAAGCAAAGGGCATCAATAAGCGAAACAGGTATTTAACACCATAGAAGACAATCAAAAATATAGCAATAATTTTAAGCAATTCCATTCCTTTTTAACTTTTATCAAATGTAATAAAAACCAAATAATCTTTAGTCAATGCAATGTCAGCATCGGGGAGGTTAACATTTTTTAAGATTTCAACTGCCGCTTCGCCTCTATTATGGCACGTGCCAATTCCTCTGGCTTATGCGACCCGATAATATAAACCAATCCTTCCCTGTCCGTCAGCCATACCGCATCCTTTCCGCCCGAATAAAAGCGAATTTTGCCGTTTTTATGCAGATTGTAAACCGGATTGTTAAAGATAAAGGTGCTATAACGCTTAACTTCCACTTTAGCAATATTGTACAAATCAATTTTCACTAATTTAGAGGACCAAAGTCCGCTAAGGGTCAGATTCTTGCCATCTACCACGGTCTTATAATGCACCATGTAAATCATGAGCACGGAAACAATAATGACTCCAACGCCCACAATAAAGAATAATTGCCGCGAGGGCATATTCTCCAAATTAAGGTAGGAAGCAATGAAGCAGAACAACACCAGTATCATCCGTACGCTGATCCACGTCGCGTCGCGACCCAAATATTGCTTTTCCTGAAAAAGATAATGCTCGCTCATACGTTTATTTACAGACTAATGTAAAGACTTTTTTTGTACTTTTCACTATTTTATAGCGATTATCGATGCGATAGTGCACCACCCATAACACATCCCCGTTGCCATTAATCAATAGCGGCATGTTTTTCTTTTCGAAAAGCGGAACCTTCTGCTGTATGAAAAAGTCGCTCAGCTTCTTTTTTCCCTGCATACCCAACGGATGGAAAACATCGCCTTCCTGCCAATACCGCAAGGTCAAGGGAAACAGCAATTTATCATAATCCAGCTTGGCCAAAGCAGGATTCCCATCTAAACATAGATCATCCGTTATTCCCATACTGAAAACATGTCCACCAAAGACAACAGACGACGTATCCGCATATATTTCGACGATAGGATCATCTTCTTCAACACTGTCCTGTTTCAGATATAACAATTCTCTATCTAACAACAGTTTATAAGAAGGCGATTCAAAAACCTTTCCTGATACGCCTTGCCAATTTTCCCGCAGATCTTGCAGGATCGCCTTTGAAAAGCCATAAGGCTTGAACAGCTCAAACAGCAATGGCATATTGTTCAAATAGGGGGATATCTTTTCTTTTTTGATTTCCACTACATTTTCCCTTTTCACAAAAAGCTGTTCACGAATCGGTGAGATGAACGATTGCAACAGCTCATGGCTTTCTTGAAAATGCCGGATGTTCTGTAAAAAAATCCGTTCAAAATCTGGAGTAATTTCCTTGAATTTAGGAATGATGTCCAATCGGATTTTATTACGGGCATATTTAGTCGAAAAGTTTGAGGCATCATCCCGAAAGGGTATGCGGTTAGCCTTCACAAATTGGGCAATCTCTTCGCTGTTCAAAAACAGGAGAGGCCGGATGGTACTTTCCCTTTTCGGTAAAATCCCTTGCAAGCCCTGCAAACCTGTTCCACGTGTCAGGTTTAACAATACCGTTTCAATATGGTCATTTTGATGTTGCGCAACCGCAATCCATTTAGCTTGCACCTCTTTCCGCAACTCCTCAAACCATTGATAACGCAATTCTCGTGCAGCCATCTGTATAGAAATACCTTTTTCTTGGGCAAATACGACAGTATCAAATCGTTTGGCAAAAAAAGGAATGGCATTTCCTTGGGCAAAATTCTTGACCAATGCTTCATCTAAATCAGATGCTTCCCCCCGCAATTGGAAGTTACAGTGGGCGATAGCTATATCATACCCTGATTCCTTGAAAAGAAAGCCCATCAGCATAGAATCCTTGCCTCCGCTCACTGCCAGCAAAACCCGATCATCATGACCGATTAAAAGCACCTCTTCCAGGTATGCTTTAAATCTCTCCAGCAAATCCATACATCAAAGGTAACATTTTAACAGTTGACAAAAAATGATTTGTATATGCATCCAAGGCGAACGCATCCAAATTTGTTGTTTTTGCAATGAATGGCACCGGTTAATGGTTAATGGCTAATCCGCAGAGGTAGAGACGCGCAATTGCGCGTCTCTACAACCTCCCGATGCCGGACAATATCCATTATCAGCTTCCTGCATCGAGCGACGAAGAACGCAATTAAATTTTCCGTTTAACAAAAATTTGCTGTTTAAATAGCTATTTTTGCGGCGATGAGGTATTATGTCTTGTTCATATTGACACTATTTTGCGTATCGTTCCTGTCTGCACAAGACCAGGATAGGGTAAGGATTGTGTCATCTTCGCATAGTAATTTTATCAACCAAAAAGCATTGAGCAGTATTCAGCCCGTCTATGCACACAAAGGAAGCACCTTAACAGCTGATAGCGGGATATTGTATGAGGACGAAATCGGACGGCAGTTTTTCGAAGCTTTTGGCAAAGTAGTTATCACACAACCGGACGGAACGATTATCTATGCCGACAGGCTACATTATGACGCAACACCACAGATAGCCACCTTGACCAATAATGTGCGCATGGTAGACGCCAGCTCCGTACTCACCACCAATCACCTCATATACAAGATGCGGGATAAAATCGGCACGTACACTGGCGGAGGACGTATTATCACCCGAAACGACACCATCACGTCTAAAAATGGTTATTATTTTGAGAATACCCAAGATGCCTATTTCCGCAACCAGGTCATCGTCAGGACAGCCGAAGCGAAAATCTATACCGATACCATGCGTTACAACTCCACGCAACGCATGACCTATTTTTTCGGACCAACAAACATCAAGGGAAACAAAGGAGAAAATCTCTATACGGAAAAAGGTGACTACCATACCGAACTGGGCATTGCCAAGTTTTCAAAAAATAATTTGTACACCGAAGGCGCACGATTCTTAAAGGGAGACAGTCTATACTACGAACGCAACAGTGGCGTCGGAAAAGCTTTTCGAAACGTGGTATTTGTTGATACCACTGATAAATTTTATGCCTATGGAGGCTATGGCCTGTACAACCAAGCGGATGGCTCTATTACCATGACGGATAATCCGCTTGTCATCACAGTCGTACAAAATGATTCCACGGAGAATACACCACCCGATAGTGTGATTGTCTCCACAGATCTACCAAGAAACATTGCCGAAAAAGACCAATTGGAAACAAGCGATGAAAAAGTTGCCACAGAAGAGAACATTTTACCGACAAACGACTCATTAACGGTCAAACCTTCGGCCAAGGTCGACTCTGTCTATCTCACGGCCGATACCTTATTTTCAAAGCTTATCTTGCTAAAGGATTACAAACCCCTGCATTTTAACTTAGATCGTGACGGTGGCGAACTGGAAGTAGATGACGATATTGATTATGGAGATGGGGAGGATGCCGACGACCTACAGGATGCCCGTTTTCCCAATTTAGAAACGGACAGCATTGCATCATTGACGGACTCCCTTCGGGTAGACATAGATTCTCTTAAGATCGAGGAGCCTTTGCAAAAACCAGAGCCACCAAAAATACCGGACAGTGAGAACAAAAAGCCAACGACGACACAGGTGCCCAAAAAAGAGGAAGGTATGATGGATATCGGGAAGAATCTCAAGCAGGATTCTATTATCCGCCGGCAAGCTGTCATCCCAATGGGTGGTGAAGCCGACAGTCTCATGAATGAAGCCATAAACGTCGCGCAGACACCTGATACAACATACAAGCTCCCGCCCGATTCGCTTGCCTTGGACACCGCACGTACCAGGATAGTGAAGGCCTATTATAACGTTCGTATGTTTAAATCCGATCTGCAGGCCGTTGCAGATTCGGTGTATTACGGTATGGCTGACTCCATGTTCCGATTCATGGGAAAACCGATGATCTGGGCGGAGGGTTCACAGATTTCGTCTGACACCATATATCTGCAAATGCTGCACCAGAAGCTAGATAATGCGCTTTTGGTTGGAAATGCCTTTATGGTGAATACGGTGCTGGATACCGTGAAATTCAATCAGCTGAAAGGACGAAAAATAACTGCATTCTTTGCAAACAACAGTATTGATCGACTATTTGTGGATGGCAATGCCGAAAATTTGGTGTTTCAGGCAGACGAAAAGCGGAAGATCATCACCGAGATGTTCCACGATCGCGGGGCACGGATCAAGATCAAAATGGAAGACAAAAAGATTATTGACTATATTACTATCCGAAAGGTAGATCAGAAAGTTTATCCTTTTGCCTTGGTTACGCAAGAGAATGAGGTACTGCCCGGATTTATTTGGCGTCCGCAAGATCGACCGAAGTCCAAAGAGGATATGATGAGCAGAAAACGAGAAATCGAAAAGGCAAGTGACTTACCTCCTGACGGTACAGAAATTGAAAAGCCATCAGAAACCGCACAAGAGGAAACAACCGCTGAGCAGACGGAAACAACGACAACCACAGAAGAGCTAGAAGAAACGGAAACCGAAACAGAACATTCATCGCCAAAAGAGGTATTAAACCGTCTTTAAAAACGCGGCCAATTTGGAGACTGCAATCGCCCGATGGCTAATGATATTTTTCTCTGATGCGCTCATTTGTGCGAACGTTCTGGTATAGCCATCAGGAACAAAAATTGGATCGTAACCAAAACCTTCCGTACCACGTCGTTCCGCAATGATGCTACCTTCAATGGCACCTTCAAAGAAATATTGCTGTTCATTCAAATATAGGGATATCACCGTTTTGAAGCGTGCTGTCCGATGAGGATTGCTTCCCAATTTTTGCAACACCAAGTCTATGTTCTTTTCCATATCACGCGAACCGGAATAACGCGCAGAATACACGCCCGGTTCTTTATCCAAGGCATCCACTTCCAATCCCGAATCGTCGCCAAAGCAATACAGACCATATTTGTTCACCAAATAATCCGTCTTCTGTTTGGCGTTTTCCGCAAACGTGGCACCTGTTTCGGGAATGTCGTCATGACAATTAATATCTTCCAGCGACCTTAGGATAAATTTATTGCCAATAATGGCTCGCACCTCTTCCAATTTGTGTGCATTGTTGGTGGCAAATACCAGTTCAATCATAATGGTTAATTATTAGTGGTTAAGGTTAAGGAACACTAATTCCTTTCTATCCTCACACAGATATCGATACAGTTTTACAATTCGAACCGCAAAACCAAAACTCAGATTTTTAACAACATTGTCCCTCATAATAAACGATCTATGATTATTGACAATTAACCATTAATAAACGTCTTAAACTCCATCCAAAAGGCTTTTTTCTTACCCACATCCGCAAACATTTCTTCAAAACTAAAGGTATTAAAAACAGTGGCTCTTTTTCCTTTCATATAGGAATTATGGGGTATGGCTGGGAGTTTTAACGAAGCCGGCTCCACGCCCAACAACGTAATCTTTATTGGATTAAAAAAATCCATGATCTGTTTGAAATCATTGGGATTGTGTGCATTAGCCAAATTGACCACGGCAACGTTTTGCAATGTCAGCTGCAAGGCTCCAATTGTTTTCACAAAAGCCTCTTCGGCCTGTGGCGAAAAATAGGGATAATCCGGATAGCGAAGGATGAACAGGATACCAGTCGACTTATCCCCTTGGTAAACAAAGGTTTCGCCTTTATTTTTGGATATGGCCTGGGCTTCTGTTTCCTCCACTATATTTTCAGGCACGACGTCTATTGACAGGCTGTCAGCACCGGTCGAGAAAAGCGTTTCCGACATCAGTGCTTTTAAGGCAACAGGGTTATTTGTCAGTAGATTGCTCATGTTAAAAACAAACCCACTCCCCTCCTTTGGAGGGATTGGGGGGGAGGATTAATGTCCTAAAATATACGAAAAAATCAATGGTGCCACAATGGTTGCGTCCGATTCCACGACAAACTTAGGTGTATCGATATCCAATTTGCCCCAGGTGATTTTTTCATTGGGAACTGCGCCGGAATATGAACCATAGGAAGTTGTCGAGTCTGAAATCTGGCAGAAGTACGACCAAAAAGGCACATCTTCCCATTCCAAATCCTGATACATCATAGGCACTACGCAAATCGGAAAATCTCCGGATATACCACCGGCTATCTGGAAGAAGCCCACGCCTTTTCCGGCGGAATTGGAACGATACCATTCTGTCAGGTAAATCATGTATTCAATACCCGATTTCACAGTACTGGCTTTCAAGTTGCCTTTTATAACGTTCGCGGCAAAGATATTGCCCGTTGTGGAATCTTCCCAGCCCGGACAAACGATAGGGAGATTTTTCTCCGCTGCCGCCACAATCCAGGAATTTTTAGGATCGATCTCATAGTATTGTTCCAAAACACCCGAATTAACCACTTGATATAAAAATTCGTGTGGCAAGTAGCGTTCCCCTTTTGCTTCTGCCGCATGCCATACATCTTCTAAATGTTTTTGTAGGCGACGGAAAGCTTCTTCTTCCGGAATACAGGTATCGGTTACCCGATTGTAGTGCTGGTCCAGCAATTCTCTTTCTTGTTCCGGCGTCAGATCACGGTAATTAGGTACACGTTTGTAGTGCGAGTGTGCCACCAAGTTCATGACATCTTCTTCCAAGTTTGCACCTGTGCAGGATATAATATGCACTTTGTCCTGACGGATCATTTCCGCCAACGAAATTCCCAATTCGGCTGTACTCATGGCTCCACCTAAGGAAATCAGCATCTTCCCACCTTCCAATAGGTGTGTCTCATATCCTTTGGCCGCATCCACCAACGCCGCGGCATTGAAATGCAGGTAGTTTTTCTCGATAAATTGTGAAATAGGACCTTTCTGTGTGCTCATAATCATTCTTTTTCTGATACAAATGCAAAGGTAAGGAAACTAAGGGACATGTAATGAAAGGAATTCACTTTCGCCGCAATAGAAACCTAAAGATCAAACCAAAAAGCACAAAGACCACCACAAAGATAAACAGGATGATCATTTCTTGTGTGCCTATAGTCCATGACTGCGTTTCCATAACCTAAAGGTCGTAAAAATATGTGGTATGTTGTATGGGCACGCGACTGTAGTCGCGCGCCAGCGAAAAGATTAGGTTACACCGTCCATTTTTCGCATCTGTCCAAAAAATCTTGCTTGATATCCGCGCCAATACCCACCGCATCTGATATGGAAATATGGTAGCCGTGATATTGTACGCCACCTTCCACCGGATCTTCCAAATGCCCCACCATACAGGTGTCCAGATCATAGAATTTCACATTTGGCGCGGCATAAGCAAAATGCACTTTTGCGGCCAATGCTAAGCGGGATTCCAACATGCCTCCGATCATGCAAGGCACTCCGTATTCACGGGCTACCTGTTGTATTTTCAAGGATTCGGCAATGCCTGTTGATTTGGAGAATTTGATGTTGATGTAATCGCACGCGTCGTTACGGCAAAGACGTTCCGCATCGCGGTGCGAATAAACTGATTCGTCAGCCATGATGGGCACAATGGTGCGGCTTCTCAATTCGGGCAACAGGTGATCATTGTAGGTACGCATGGGTTGTTCGCAAAACTGAATTTTAAAAGGTTCCAGTCCCGTCAAGGCCTCCACGGCCTCTTCGAATGTCCAACCTTGGTTGGCATCAATGCGGACAGGAATATCAAATCCCACAGCTTTGCGGATTTCCCGGATACGGGCAATATCATCCTGTGGTTTTTTTCCCAACTTGACCTTCAAGGCTTCCGCGCCGTGCTCCTTTAGGGTCAATGCCTTTGCCGCCATGGCTTCTGGCGAGGCAATGCCCAATGTAATATCGGTGATAATTTCTCTTTTCGTGCCGCCCAAATATTGGTACAAGGGCTGTCCAGCCTGTTTAGCGGCCAAATCGTGCAGGGCCATGTCAAAGGCCGACTTGATGGTGGCATTCCCGGCAATATACAAATCCAGTTCGGCCATACGATCCGAAATAGCCAAAGGATCCTTTCCTTTCCATATACGGGCAAAATCCCGTGCCAATACCAAGCAGGTATCCTGTGTTTCGCCGACAATCATCGGGAAAGCCGAGCATTCCCCTACACCGTATATCCCTTCATCAGTATGTACGCGTACAAAGGTGTTCTGGGCATAGTCCATCGTGCCGGTTGCGATGACAAAGGGCTCCATCGGTATGCTCAGGCGATAGATTTCTGTTGCTGTTATCTTCATTTAGATTTTATAAAATGATGTAGCCAAAGATAGTTATCCGCACGGTCATTCCCAAGACGAATCATGATTTTCAGGACGAGTGGATAGACCGTATTTTTGAATACCTTCCCCTGCCCCTCCGATAAATTGGAGCAGGCTCTCCAGAGGCAGGGCTGTTGCATTCTCTGCCTACTGCAGGCAGGTATGTCCTGCACCTACGGCGCAGTATGTATTGTTTGCTATTTTTTCTACAAATGTTCAATCTCCCGACAAGTCGGGACTGGCTCTACGGGATTTTCCCAAGATTTCAGCAATAAATACTCCGTAGGAGTAAAAGGTTTGTAGATATAACGGCATAAAATAAGTGAAGCGAGCCGTAGAGCCTGTCCCGATAATCGGGATTCGCAACATTATCACAAAATTGCTACATTCAATGCAAAACACAACAGCCCTACTCCAGAGGGGGATATGTATACGCCCTATCCTTTGAGATATGGAACTGGTATACTTTACCTGAACGCTATTTGCTGTTTGCACCGCCCTTATTGAAGCACTCTCCCCCTCTCCGAAGGGGCAATGGGGAGGAAAAAAGGTCGTAGCGAAACGCTACGACCAGCATAGGTAGTGTAAATAAATATTGAGGCAACAGGCAGGCGCACAGCTCAAATACGCCTAATCCAATGTTACAATCCCGTTTTTGATAGCATACATGGCCAGACCTGTCCTGGTTTTGAGCTGCAGTTTTTCGCATACGGCATTGCGGTAACCTTCTACCGTGCGCACGCTGACACACATCTCGTCTGCAATTTCTGCATAGCTCTTTTCGGAGCATAGCTGCTTTAGGAATTCTATTTCCCGGTCGGTCAGCTTAACGAAGGTACGGATATCGCTTTCCTCAGTCAATGCCTGTATAGAGAGCAGCACCTTACGGGTGATCAGCTCGTTGAAAAAATAACCAATCGACAGCACCTCTTCAAAGGCCCGTTTCAGCTCGCTCGGTTCGGCATCTTTGAGCACATAGCCCTTGGCCCCGTGCCGAATCATTTTGATGATGGCCGACTCGGCATCCATCGTACTAAGTGCCAATGTCTTAATGGACGGATGGTTGATGCGTATCCATTCGGCAGTAGCATAACCGTCCATTTCAGGCATGCTAATATCCAACAGCACAATGTCCGGCAGTTGTTCCGCTTGTAGGCGGTGGATAAAATCCCTCCCGTTCGAGGCCTCAAGAAGCACCTTGTAGTTGGGAAAACAGTTGATGAGTCCGGCCAATCCTTTGCGAAAAAGGGCGTGGTCGTCTACGATGGCGATATGTTTGATGTCAGACATAGGGAACATGTATTAAAATAGTCGTACCGTCTTTGGTATTGCTGTCAATATGGGCATTGCCGCCCATAAGGGCTGCCCGGGTCTTCATGTTTTGCAGGCCGAGTCCGTTACTCGTGACATGTACAGGATCGAAACCAACCCCGTTGTCGTGAACGCTGATACGCAGTTCGCTGTCGGCAAAGTCGAACAGGACAGCTATCTCGCTGGCTTGGGCATGTTTCAAGATGTTCTGCAGGCTTTCCTGCACGATGCGAAAAGCAATCGTCTTACTTTGCTCGGGAAGAGAACGTTCCTCACCTACTGTGCGCAGGTGGCACTTCATCAGGCCATTGCGGCCGATGCGCTGCAACTCTTGGCTCACGGCTTGCGTTAGCGGTATCCACTGCAGGCGTTCGCTGCTTAGGCTTTTGGCAATGTCGCGGAGGTCGGTCATGGCCTGTCCCACATTGGTCTTAATGTCCTCGAGCAGGTCCTTGTCGGCCGCATCGTTTTGCTCGGCAATGTTGAGTTGTACCTTGGCCAGGCTGAGCAACTGCCCCACGTTGTCGTGTATCTCCCGGCTGATGGAGTCAAAGGTTTCTTCCTGCATTTCCAAACGGGCTTGCAACAATTGCTTTTGGTAGGCCTCGGATAGGCTTCGTTTCTCCGCCGCGTGCCGAAATTTTCGCCGCTGCTGGTTGAACATAATCAACACCAGCACGCATAGCAACGCCATGAACAGCACAACAACCGTAATGATAACGGCTAGGATCTCTTGGTAGCGGTCAGTTGGCATATAAAGGCATAGGTAAACAGGGAATACATGACGATATTAGAGATTTGTAAGGGTATTTTCAGTAGTTTGGCTAAATCATTTTGGTATTGTGTCAGAAAATTGAACATGCCCATATAGGGTACGCCACAAACATAAAAGAATAGAAGTCCAATAGCAACCCAAAACTCACTACAATATCGTAAAAGTACAGGCTCATCGGCGCTCAGTAATTCATAACAATAAGCAACAGCCCACAGAATCGTGAATACACCACCTATCATATATATATAGCTGTTCCACTCATTCGGTTTAAAAACAAAGAACACTAAGAAAAACCAAAATACAGGGTACAGGTACAGAAAACCCTGAATAGTTTTCCGTACCCAAGGCAATTGCACAATCTGTTGAAAATAGTACGCAAAAGCCAAATACTGTACCAACATAAAGCAATTATATATTTGGGCATTTGTTTTATCCGGAAGAAACTCTCTTTTATAGAAAACACTCCATTCTACCAAACCCGTATACATCACCAATAAGGCAATAATCTTAATTGGAGAAGATAATCCTTTTTTAAGGTTAATGATAGCCACCAGTACGGAAATCGTCAATATCCCGAGATAAATAGTATGCGTTAAGTTCATCATACACGAAAGCTATTTTTTCTCCGGTCCTGCAAGAGGATAAGGGGGAATCGGATCACCCGTATCCAAACCGCTGACAAGAGGTCCTTCCTGCGCCGCTACCGTGAGTCTAAACCTTTCCCGGTCGATCTCCTCAAAAGTAGTGTCCCGTCCATCCTTTACATAGGTAAACAGAATGGCAAGCCGTTGAATATACTTCGGTGTCAGTGTTTTAAGAAAGCCTCCTTCTGTTTTTTTATCGGCGTAGGACACCATTTGTATTTTCAGTCCATTAATATTGCCCTGTCTCGCTTGGTAGTCGATTTCATCTACTATTTCGGTAATAATGTCCTTCTCAAAATAGACATATTCCGTTTCGGTGTGGCCATCATCGGTAGACCGGCTCAACAGGGGCTTAATGCCGTTTTGGTAGTTATTCCTTAACGCATGTGCTTTTTCAACAGCAATCACTTCTAACCTTCCTTTCGCATTCAAAAGATAATATTCACCGGGCAAATTAGACCATTTTTTAACGCTCGCAAAGAGCAATACAAGGTCTGGTTTGCCATCGGTTTGCGTACCGAAATATACGCCCAGGTTACTATTTTTTGCGATGAGTTTGCTGACGTCCGAAACAAAGGCCCTGATGTCTGCTATCAAGAAACTTTCCGGCGCCTTGATATTCGCATCAAGCTTGTCCAGTTCCGGTTTCTTCTTGGTCTTGTACCAGTTTTGTCTCGCTTCGCCAACTTTGGTTGGGATAAATGTCCTGACAGGCAGTTTTTGATCTTCCATAGTTTGATTTCGATTTTTTAAAAGTTAAAAAATGATATTAGTTAATTTGTAGTCCCAAGATACAATATTATTTCATTGACTTGCAACAAACATCCAAAAAGTGACACAAAATAGATTGTAATATTACAAGATAAAATACGTCATTTTTATTCTGAAAGGGCCTTTTCTCATCATTCAGATTTCGTAAATTTTTTTCAAATACCGTATTATATCGCAGGAAAGGAGGGGGATTTCACGGGGTGCAAATACCGTGCAGCCACGCTTGATGTACATAGCGTGACGGGGATACCTTTGCTTATACCAGATGGAGGAACAACAGGACGGCAACCAAGGACAGGTTAACAGCTCGCTATCTGGTGAAGTGGAAAAACGGACAACATTACGGAAACAGACATGAAAACAACAGGATTCTACAGCGCGAAGAAAGGTATCCGAAGCTTTATAAAGCTCGGCTGGGATTATTTCCCATCCCATCTTTCTTTTTTAGATCAGGACAAAAACAAACACGTCAATGCCCCTATTCGGCTAAAACAAATGTCGTGTATCTTATCAGTTCCCTATTCTCAAATGGAAATCATGGAAAGGACACCTTTTACCTTGTACACAGCCTTCACCTCAGCTTTGCTCATGATGATATCGTCAAAATTCGACGCGTTCTTGGCCACCAGCCTCCAGCTTTTGTCGTCGAGCCCGCGCACATACCGCACGACATTCATGCGGGAAGAAAGGATAAGGTATATGTCGCCGAAAATCACAGCCTCCTTATCCACTTTTTTAACGAACACCACGCTGCCATTACCTATCTCGGGCGCCATTGCTTCGCCGGGGTTGACAAAAGCAAAATCGCTACCCGCCAAGATAGGGATCTCCAGTTCGTCTGTGACAGGCAGTGCAGACAAATCGGCATCAAAAGCGTCCAATCCAATGTTGTACAAGGGGATCTTGGCCATATCCACAGCAGCCGACAACATGTTACCCTCCCCGGTCAGCAACCAAGCTTCATTTACATCGGGGAAACGGCTCACGATGATGCTTGCCAGATTCTTACTGATAGCATAGTTCCCCTTTTTTATCTGATACAACCGTTCAGCTCTGTTTAGACCGATTTCCTTAGCAAAGGAATTGACATTTAATCCAAAATATTGTATGACCTGATCTAACCTAGCCCAGTTTGACATATTAAAAATTCTATTCGTATAAAGATATAAGACATTATTCATAACTAAGTACAAATTTCAAGCCAAAATGTAAAACAATGAAAAAATCAATAAATAATTGCAAATTTACAATTTATTATTGTTTTATTAGCAATAAATAATTTACCTTTGCACGCAAACGCAAACTGAACAAGGAGTATCTAAAACAAAAGACTATTGAAAAAAATAACACTAAACGCCAACTATCGCCAACCTAACGTGCCATGGATTCAACAAAAAAAACAAAAGATGGAAAGAGAGCAAAAGAGATCACGGAAAAGGATGTAATAAACTTAATATCAATCAAAAACATACCATTAAAAGATAAAGAGTATGCTAAAGAACACATCGTAATCGAAAAGAAAAGCAAGACGGATTGCTATGAAATCCAAATCACCGACATCGACGGGAAGGTACATTCGTTCCATATCGAGCTGAAGACCTATCCTTAGAAAAAAATAAATTTCAAAAAAAATTTGTATTACAATATTATATTGTATATTTACAAAAAAAATAAAACAAACACTCGGGGACGTCAAACGAAAAAGATTAACCGGAATCAAATTAATTAATAAAAACAAATATGAAAATCAGAAATCTATCCAAAGTAGCCTTGGCGATTGCGCTCAGCAGCGCGATCTTCTTTGAAGGCTGTAAGAAGTACGATGATGACATCGAACGACTTGAACAGGGCATCGATCAGAACAAATCTGACATTGCTGGGTTAAAAACACAATTGGCCACACTTGCCGCAGGCAATGTAGTCGAATCGGTCACATCCATTACCGGAGGTTTTAAGATCACCTTTAAACGTGCGGATGGCACAACCTTCTCTTATGACATTGTCAACGGAGGCAAAGGTGATAAAGGTGATAAAGGAGACAAGGGCGATAAAGGCGATAAGGGTGACAAAGGTGATGTAGGCACTTCACCATTAATCCGTATCAACGCCACAACAGGCAATTGGGAAATCGCTCAAAACGGCACAGACTACGTCGATACCGGCATCAAAGCTAAAGGTGATAAAGGAGACAAGGGTGATCAGGGCGATCAGGGTGACCAAGGCCCTAAAGGAGACCAAGGCAATCCGGGTCAAAATGGTTCAATTGTAACGATTGAAACCGTAGGAGGCAAACCTTATTGGCACATAGACGGTCAAAACACAAACGTGCGCGCGGCTTTTGGCGATATAGCTATGATCGCCACAGACGGCGGTTACAATGTTGTGTTTACAGACGATGCAGGCAATCAGACTGACGCTATATTTCTGGCAACCGAAGCAGTAGCTGTGAGCAGCTTGACATTGGTACCTACTTTGCATAGCTCTAACACACCAGTGGTGCTCTTCCCGCGTATCGTCAACAACGAGACAAACAGAACCACCTACATGCAAGGTTATGCCACTATTACCTACAACGTAAACCCCTTTGGAGTGGCTACCGCCAACTATGAAGCCAACGGTTTGTTGACCGAGAAAACAGAAGAAATAGCCTTCCGTTCATCTGGCGCTACACCAAGTGGAAGTTTTACAAAAGTAGGAGAAACCAAAACCTTCGGCGATATCACGGTGAAATACAAACCCGTGAACAATACTGGAAACGGTGTATTTCCACATCCGTCAGGCAATGAGCATTTGCATATCGCCTTGCAAGTAAAAAACACAAAAGCACCAGAAAACCAACAATATGTTGCTTCGCCTTTCAACCTTGCTAAGGAAGAAATTATCGAAACGGACGAGGTAACCATAGAAAAAGCCACACAAGACATCAACACAACAGAATGGAAGTTGGCAGGAGGTGTAACGCCTAACTACGATGGAGCTGCTTTTGTAGAACCCGGAAACGCCAGCTCAGCGCTTGCGTTAGCAGTAGGCACAGCTGTTAGCAAAAACACCCACGACTATGTATTGCATATTGTCAATGACGCCCAAAATTCAAACGGTGGCGGTAAAGAATTGGAAAAAGAATTAAGAGGTTTCTTTGCGCGCACGCAGCTTGGCAATAAAATCGTTTCCTTGGACGACAACGGTCTTGACGGATACGACCTACGCTTCTCGCTTGCTTCGGGAGGACCTACCAACCAAGGCAACTGGATCACCATCGATGCAAACACGGGTTTGATTAAAGTAAAAGAATCTACACCGGGCCATACCAATACGGCTGCAGTAGGCAATACGTCTATTGTAAAAGTTGATCTATACTCTCAAGGCCCAACTGGAGGCAACTTGATCGCAACCCGCTATGTCAACGTAGGATTTACACAATCGACTGCTACTGAAATTAACATCACCGGCAAAACAAGCTTCGTGCTTTCAGGCACAGCCAATCAGACCCAGGCGATCACATGGCCTAACCCAACACAGTCGTTGGATAACGCATATAACTTGGTTGGAAAATCCGCATCAGATTTCCACAACAATTATACGTTCGGAGCTGATCCGGCTAATCCAAATCCTGCAGGCTTTACATTTGTAGACGCGGACAACACAACGCAGTCCGTGACGCGTAAAGTACAGATCGACCAAAATGTTGTCAACCCAGGCACCTACACATTATATGGTATCTACGAATCATCCGTATCTACTGAACCGGATGTGAAAGTTAAAATTGACGTAACCGTGACCTTGAACGGCGATATCAAATACAACACAAAAGACGGATATTGGGAAAACAATGCCGTACGTGTATTCGGCACACCGGAAGGTACTGACAACTGGCAAATGGCTGGTGATCTGGACGAATACATCTTCTTGACCAGCAATATCGCCGGACCTTCTGTATCTCACAAATTCACCGTATTACCTGTGGTTACATCTCCATTAGTTTATGTGACAGGATTTGATCCGGCAAATGCCACAGCAACAGGTTTAAGAACGTACACAGCGGCAAACGATGGCAACATCGGTGGCGAATACTTCCACTTGATCAACCCATCTGCACCTGCAGCAGGTTCACCTGAGGCACGCAGCGCATTCAACTACATCAGCGGCTGGAGCTACGTGAAACCTGCGACAAAAGTTCGTGTGGATTACTTCTTGAACGCTAATCCTGTACCTTACAAATCCGAAACCATCGACGTCAGATTCAAGAACCCGGTGAAAGCGCTTGAAATCGAACAATCTGGCGCAGCTCAGGTAACAGACAAGCAAGGTGGCAACAACAACCAGGATGTGGACATTCGTCAGTTCTTAAAATTGACCGATTACAGAAACGTTGTTCTTTGGGATTTTGACCACACAGCACCTGTAACGCATACGGTTAATGCCGAGTACCTGGATCGTTATGGCATCACAGCTCTTGGTGGCACTACAGCGACTCCAACTGTTGATCCTGCCAGCGTAACATTGACCAAAGCGTATTACAACGCCAATCCTGCTACCGACATCAAGAGTGTGTTGCCTCAGTTCACTTATGCGGAAGTGGTGGCCAACGGTGACGGTTCGGCGGTATTGCGCTGGAGAAACGAAGGTGCCAACACCATCACCCAAGCGATCACATTGGAATACACGGTAAAAGTTTCCAACAGATACAACAATGGTTCGGTCAGCGACAGTGCCGGCGAAATCACAAAAGTGATTAAGGTAGTCGTTAACCCTCAAAACTAATGTTGCATCCTTAAAAATGAAGAGTAGTTCTCTTAATTAACAATAGCAAGAAGGGGTGGTATGGCAACATACCACCCTTCTTTTAATCAACAAAAAACCATATTATGAATACAGAAATTTTAGAAATAGTCGGTTACATCACAACCAGCGTAGTATTACTTTTTCTCCTACAGCGCGCAAAAGCAAAACTAAAAAGGGAACAGTCTAACTGAACACCGACAAAATATGCTATTTTTGATGGGCCTACTATAACACAACATCATATGAGAACCACGTTGCTTTACATTAGCATTTGCCTACTTTGTCTTTTTCAGGCTTGTAAAGATCCCGATATCAAGCTGAAGGACGAAGACAAATTCCGGACGGTGCTGGTTTACCTTGCCGCCAACAACAGCTTGGAGCTTGAGGCGTATAAAAATATGGAGCAAATGGAAAAAAACTTGGGTGATGTGGACGGCAATCTGATTGTATACGCAAAACTACCGGGTAACAGGCCATCTCTATATCACATCCAGAAAAAAGAAGGGACAAACGGCGGAAAAATAAAAATAAAGGATTACGAAGCACACGACTCTAGTGATCCCGCGACGATGCGCCTTGTTTTGGAGGACGTCAGAAATCTATTTCCAGCAAAGACGTACGGATTGGTCCTGTGGTCGCATGCGACAGGTTGGGTGCCTAGCAGCCAGGGCAATATTAAACTGAAATCCTTCGGTGACGACGGTGGCAGCCATATGGACATCCAAGAGCTGGACACGGCCTTGCCTTACACTTTTGATTTCATCATGTTTGATGCCTGTTCCATGGCTAGTGTGGAAGTACTCTACGAGATAAAGGACAAAGCCAAATATTTCATCGCCTCACCGGGTGAAGTCATTTCCAACGGCATGCCTTATGACAAGATCACGAACGACCTCTTTTCCACCGATGTCGATGCATACCGTCATTTGGCACAAAAATATTACGTCCACTATAACAGCCTTTCCGGCCTGCATCGTTCTGCTACCATATCGGTTATCGATGCATCCAAGTTAAAAACCTTGGCTCAAGAAACCAAGCAAACCATTCTTTCGCAAGAACCCCATTATACCGACTACAACCGCGACCACATACAGCGCATGGACTTTGATCGATTTGGAAATCCGTTGATTGCATTTGACTTCTTGGATTTCATGGAACAGAATTACGGTAATGCCTCAACCTACCCGAAGCTACAGGCATCCCTGCAACAAACGGTGGTCTTCAAAGCCAACACACCCTCCTTCAATGGTTTTGCCATTCATAAGAATTCCGGACTAACCTGCTACATTCCCCATCCCGACAATGAAGAAATAGCGCATGCCTACTACCGCACCTTGAAATGGTACAAAGACAGTGGCTTTGATAAATTTTTGTAGTATTTATTTTCCATTTCTCCATCATATTCATTTTCAACTATTTTTAAGAACTTGAATGTGATGATAAAAGCGTGTTTATAGCAAGCCTTGTTCAAGGCACATTTTTATTAACCCCCTGTTGTTGTGTGTTCCTGTTTTGCGGAGGATATTTTTACGGTGCTGGCTAACAGTGTGTCTAGAGATACCCAACCGTTGGGCTATTGTTTCGCTGGAAAGGCCCTCGGCAATGAGCGGAAGGATTTCCCGTTCCCGTTTGCTGAGCAACTGATCGGTCTTTTGTACTATAAACTCATTTGAAAGGTCTGCCTGATAGAAATCAGAACGTCCATTGATGCCCATTAAAGTGGCTATATAGCTATTTTGGCTCGTTAGATGATGAATATCCGTGTGTATATTGAGGCTACGTATCATCCCACCATTGCCTGCCGTCACCGGTTGGATAGCCTGATGGTGGAAGAGACGGTACGAGCCGTCGGCCACGCGCATGCGAAAACAATAACAAGATTTTAAGTCCCGTATATGTTGAGTGCCAATTTCCGCCACTTTTCCATAGCAATATTCCTCCGCCCGTAGCACAAAAGGGATATCCTCTGGATGGATCAAATTGATGATGTGCTGCAGGTGCGTAGGCATCGTTATCAGACCGTGTATGCTACACAGGTTCGGATGCTGAAAACTGAGCGTTTGCCGTTGGGTGTCGATGATATAATAATAGAAATCGCCACCAATGAATATTTCCGAGAGCAATTTCAGAATAGGCTCATTACTCACTACCATTTCTTCTGAAGCAAAAATCTCAGGATATTTTTTCCAAATGGGTATCAATGCGTGTTGATCGTGATCCATAGTCTTTATTCTTTTTAATGTAGAGGTTGTCCAAAAAGGCTCATAAGCTGTCATATTGAGCACTTCTACGGTGCACAGGCGACAGTAAAAGCAACCTCTTGGCCAGCTCCTCCACATGACGATTTCATTTTTTCATGTTCCGAATAATTCTACAATAATCCTAGGTCAAAACACCTTCGGATAAGGGCTCCGCTACTGTGGCTACCTGTCTTTCGGAGCAGGTTTCGGCGATGTACCCGCACAGTGTGGTCGGAAATAAAAAGTTGTTTGCCAATTTGCCGATCGGATAGCCCTTGTGCAAGCAACGCAAGGACCTCCTGCTCCCGCTTCGTTAACACGATTTTCGGAGCATCTAAACCACGGCGTGACAGGTCGATTTGGCAGCAATCCGTCCGTTCGCCTACGCCCTGCACCAACACAATCCGGTTATTCTCCCTCGTAATATGCTGTATATCGGTATGAATATGCAGCGTGGTGGTAAGCTTCCCCTCTTCGTCTTTGGCCAGAGGTATGGATTGATGGCGGAAAAGGTGATAGCTACTGTCGGCTACCCGCATACGGAAGCAATAGGAAAATTTAAGATTTAGTTGATGCTGAAGCCCAATCGTCGCCATCTTATCTATTGCTGCCTTTTCGGCCTCTATCACAAAATCAAGATCATCGGGATGGATAAGATCGACAATGTTTTGCAATACTGCAGGATAATCGTTCAAGCCATGGATGGGCAGTATACGCTCAGCGATATGGCTCAAACTATAATCGTCAAGATGAATAACATAATAATAGAACGGGCCTAATGCCAGAATATCGGCTACGTATTTCCCAATAGGATTTGATTTGGATAGGGCATAGTTATTCTTAGCCAATTCGCCATAGCTTTCCCAAAGGTCAGCAAACAGTTGATGATGTTTTTGCGTTTTTGTATATATGGCTTGATATTCTTCGTTATTCATGGTTTTTGGTTATTGTTTCTTGTAGAGATACAATGTTCATACTTGCAGTCAATAATTCATGAATTAGTGGCTAAAAATATGTAAAATTTTCGCTAAATGCTCCAAGGAAAAAATAAAAAAACCTCCGAGCCAGATGTTTAATTCCGGTTATATTATCGCATCACCAATTGGTTGGGAATTAATTTCAGGGAAATCGCAGTCTTTACAGGTGATAAACATTAAATAGGTCCTAAAAAGAAGAAAGCTTACGCAAACGCTATCCCCAAAGAGCAATTTATGCCGATAGAAATCATCTCAAATAAGTTTGTTCACATTCAACTCCGCTACTGAATCGGATCTTTAACAATGGATATAAAGAATTATCCGAGAATCTTTGTTATGGATTTATAGAGATTTACCTCACCCGTTGTGCATTAAAAGCTCTATTTTGTCATCGTGACGATAGGAAGGATCTAAAAATCATATCTTAACAAACCTTTAGATGCTTCGGCAAGCGTCAGATGACAAAAAAGGACGATTTTATTTGATAATGAACAACGGGTAGATTTACCTCTATAAAAAATAAAATTGTCCAGAACCTACCAACAAGATAATATGAGAAATGAGGACAGCCCCTCACCCGTATTATTCGACAACAAGCCACCACCACAGAAGAATATTTGCATTGGTCGACGATTCGCCAATGAGAATACAAAATCAACAAAAAGAAAGAGTATAATTATGAATAAAATAATTATATTTGATTTTTTTTATAAAATTTTCAATAAAATAAGATTTTTATTCCTATATTAGCAACCTAATATTTTGAGGAGACGATGATTAACGAAAAAATGCCTGAACAAGGGTTGTACAGCCCTGACTTTGAACATGATGCCTGTGGTGTTGGATTTGTGGCCCATATCAAAGGACAGAAATCGCATCAACAGGTTAGAGACGCACTCACCATGTTGGAAAACATGGAACATCGTGGCGCCTGTGGCTGTGATCCGGAAAGTGGCGACGGGGCTGGTATCATGATCCAGTTGCCTCACGAATTTCTGTGGGAAGAATGTATCAATTTAGGGATTCAATTGGAAGAACCCGGCTATTATGGCGCGGGCATGCTCTTTTTGCCAAAGGACGAGAGCTTAAACAAGCTATGCCGTGACACCATCATAGAGGCTACAGAAGACAGGAAAATGAAATTCTTGGGCTTTCGCAATGTTCCCGTAAATCGGGAAGGAATCGGCCCAACGGCATTAAGTGCGGAGCCTGAAATCGTACAATTTTTTGTCTCCCGACCAGCTGGTGTTTTTAACACGGAAGATTTTGAACGAAAACTATACGTGCTTAGACGGTTGATTATTCAAAAAATAAAGAAACATCAAGAATATCCACTACCCATATATATTGCTTCATTGTCCTGCAAAACCATTATTTACAAAGGGCAATTGACAACCTACCAAGTGGGGACTTACTTTGAAGACCTAAAAGATCCACGTGTCGTTTCGGCATTTGGCTTGGTACACTCCCGTTTTTCCACCAATACGTTTCCATCATGGTCATTAGCCCAACCATTCCGCAACATTGCGCATAATGGCGAGATCAATACGCTGACCGGAAACCTAAACTGGTTTTATGCCGGAGCACGCGCCTTATCTTCACCTTACTTTACCGAAGAAGAAATGCAAATCCTTCTTCCGGTGGTAGACCGTGGGCAATCAGACTCCGCCTGTTTGGACAACGTCGTGGAACTGTTGTTGCACAGTGGCCGTAGTTTACCACATGTGATGCTCATGCTCGTACCTGAAGCTTGGGATGGCAATACGCAAATGGATCCTTTGAAAAAAGCTTTCTACGAATACCATGCGACTTTGATGGAACCTTGGGATGGTCCGGCAGCCTTGTGTTTTACCGACGGCAAAATCATCGGTGCTACACTGGACCGCAACGGTTTACGTCCTTTGCGTTACGCCGTCACATCAGACGATCGCGTAGTGGTCGCCTCCGAGGCAGGAGCACTTCCCATTCCCGAAAGCATCATCATCAAGAAAGGGCGCCAACAGCCTGGCAAGATATTCGTGGTGGACATGGAGGCCGGCTGTATCCGCTCGGATGAGGAAGTAAAAGGTGAGTTGATCCGCCAACAGCCTTACGGAGAATGGTTGAACAACTACAAAATCCACATGGAAGAGCTTGACGAGCCCCGTGTGACATATACTTACCTCAAAAAAGAATCTGTATTCAGATACCAACAAGCTTTCGGCTATTCGCGCGAGGACTTGGAAACCCTAATTACACCCATGGCACTGACTGGCTATGAACCCATAGGATCTATGGGAACGGATGTACCTTTGGCCATCCTATCCGATCAGCCACAACATTTGTCCAGCTATTTTAAACAGTTTTTTGCCCAGGTCACTAACCCGCCGATCGACCCGATTCGCGAACGTTTGGTGATGAGTTTGGCTACGTTTATTGGGAATGCCGGCAATATACTCATCGAGGATAAGAAATTTTGCCATTGCGTAACCTTGGAGCATCCAATACTAACTTCCAGCGAGTTGGAAAAATTACGTTCGATAGATACCGGTATCTTTCAAGCAAAAACATTGCAATTGTATTTTAAGGCTGACGGTAAACCGGGCTCTTTGGAAGAGGGCTTGCAACGGCTCTGTCGCTATGCGGATGATGCCGTTCGCGACGGATTTGAGGTGATTATTCTATCCGACCGTGCTATCGACTCACAACATTGCGCCATTCCATCCATTTTAGCGGTATCGGCCGTTCATCATCACCTGATCAAAACAGGCAACCGCGGTGCTGTAGGTTTAGTCGTAGAAGCCGGAGACGTATGGGAGGTCCATCATTTTGCCTGTCTATTGGCCTTTGGCGCGACAGCCATTAACCCCTACATGGCGTTGGCCTCGATTCGCACTATGAAAGAGCAAGGACAGCTGGATACGCAACTGACATGGGAAGAACTGCGAAAAAATTACGTGAAGGCCATTTGTGCCGGATTGTTAAAAATATTTTCCAAAATGGGTATTTCCACCCTTCAGTCCTATCATGGGGCGCAGATTTTTGAAGTCCTAGGCATTGACAAGGAAGTGGTGGATCGGTATTTCTGTGGTGCCGTCTCCCGCATTGGTGGCCTGTCGTTAGATGATATCGCTACAGAAGCCCTAGCTAAACACTGGAGAGCTTTTGGCAAAGCGCGGGTAGAAAGCAACTTGTTACCCGAAGGTGGTATCTACCAATGGAAACGCCGTGGCGAAGGCCATCTATGGAATCCGGAAACCGTGCACCTGCTTCAAAAAGCATGTAGAAACGGTGATTATGATTCATACAAGAAATACGCTTCGTTCATCAACAACCAAAAGGAACGCATGTTCACCTTGCGGGGCTTGCTGGATTTTGCCAAACATCGCACCCCTGTTCCGTTGGACGAGGTAGAGCCGGCTGCAAACATCATGAAACGCTTTGCCACGGGAGCCATGTCCATGGGATCGATTTCCACAGAAGCGCACAGTACACTGGCCATTGCCATGAACCGCATCGGTGCAAAAAGCAATACCGGTGAAGGTGGCGAAGATGAGGCGCGTTTTGTCCCATTGGCCAACGGCGATTCCATGCGTTCAGCCATCAAACAAGTGGCATCCGCACGTTTTGGTGTCACCTCGCATTATCTCACCGAAGCCGACGAAATCCAAATCAAAATGGCCCAAGGGGCAAAACCAGGCGAAGGTGGGCAATTGCCAGGCCATAAAGTCGATGATTTCATAGCCAGATTACGCCATGCTACACCAGGTGTAGGGTTAATATCACCGCCGCCACACCACGATATTTATTCGATAGAAGATTTAGCACAATTGATCTTCGATTTGAAAAATGCCAATAGGGCGGCTCGCATCAATGTAAAACTAGTATCAAAGGCCGGTGTCGGCACCATTGCTGCCGGCGTGGCGAAAGCCCATGCCGACGTCATCCTGATTGCGGGGTACGACGGGGGTACAGGAGCATCCCCCATCAGTTCCATCAAACATGCCGGACTGCCATGGGAATTGGGTTTGGCTGAGGCACACCAAACCTTGGTACAAAACAAACTACGCAGCCGCATCGTGTTGCAGGCTGACGGTCAAATGAAAACCGGTCGTGACATCGTTATCGCTACCTTACTTGGCGCAGAAGAATGGGGTGTAGCTACAGCTGCTTTGGTAGCCGGAGGTTGTATCATGATGCGCAAATGCCACCTGAACACCTGTCCGGTTGGTGTGGCCACCCAAGATCCCGAATTGCGGAAACTATTCTCCGGGAAACCGGAAGATATTGTCAACTTGTTCCGTTTCTTGGCCGAAGAGGTTCGCGAAATCATGGCACAATTAGGTTTTCGCACCATCAACGAAATGGTTGGTCGCGCACAATTCTTAAAGAAACGTGAAAATCTGGAGCATTGGAAGGCATCAAAAATCGACTTTTCCAAAATCCTTTATGTGGCCCGAAACGAGCCTAGTGAATCTTTATACAACACGCAGGAACAAGACCACGGAATGAGTATGATCTTGGATTGGGGATTGCTGAAACAGGCAAAAACTGCCTTGGAAAGCAAAACACCGGTATTTGGCACATTCAAGGTAAAAAATACCGACCGGACGATCGGCACCATGCTTTCCAATGAGATCTCTAAGCTATACGGAGCAGAAGGGCTTCCGGATAACACCATCAACTTCAAATTTGAAGGATCGGCCGGACAGTCATTCGGTGCATTCGGTGCCAAAGGCATCTCGTTTGAATTGGAGGGCGAAGCCAACGACTACGTAGGCAAGGGCCTATCAGGCGCACAGTTGGCCATTTACCCAACAAAAGACAGCCCATTGGTGGCACATGAAAACATCATCATCGGCAACGTAGCGCTGTACGGAGCTACCTTTGGACACCTGTTTATTAACGGAATGGCTGGCGAACGCTTCGCTGTACGTAATTCAGGAGCTACGGCCGTGGTAGAAGGTGTTGGCGATCACGGTTGCGAATACATGACCGGAGGCCGGGCACTTATCTTGGGTCCGACGGGGCGAAACTTCGCTGCCGGCATGAGTGGCGGTATCGCATGGATATACGATATCCAAGGAACTTTCCGAGAGAACTGCAACCAGGAAATGGTCGACCTCGATCCACTTGACACCGAAGACGAAACAGTCATTATCGGATTGCTCAAACGGCATATACACTTAACCAATAGCCGAAGAGCAAGCGATATCTTGCAAAATTGGGCAAAGGAAAAAAATAGATTTATCAAAGTATTCCCACGGGAGTACAAGAATGTTTTACGCAAAAAATTAGTGGAAGCTTAATACACAGGAGGAACAAGATCATGGGAAAACCAACAGGATTTTTAGAGTATGAAAGAACGCTTCCTCAGAAAGAGTCTGTAGAAAGCAGAAAACAAAATTACCAAGAGTTCGTGCATAGCTATACGGATGAACAGCTCAACCATCAAGCGGCACGTTGCATGAACTGTGGCATTCCGTTTTGCCATTCGGGTTGTCCATTGGGCAATGTTATTCCGGAGTTTAACGATGCTGTGTATGATGGGCGCTGGGAAGAGGCCTACAATATTTTGGTATCCACAAACAATTTCCCCGAATTTACCGGACGCATCTGTCCTGCTCCATGCGAAGCGGCCTGTGTGCTGGGCATCAACAAACCGCCGGTAGCTATTGAGGAAATCGAGAAGCACATCATCGAGATTGCTTATAAGAACAATTATGTAAAACCGCATAAAAGCTATCTAAAAACCGGAAAAAAAGTTGCTGTCATAGGTTCCGGCCCATCTGGCTTGGCTGCCGCGGCACAATTGAACAGAGCCGGTCATGATGTCGTCGTATATGAACGCGATGACAAAGTCGGTGGCCTATTGCGTTATGGCATTCCTGATTTCAAATTGGACAAATCGGTCATCGATCGGCGCATAGAAATCATGGAACAGTCTGGTGTGGAGTTCCGTACCAATGCCGAAGTAGGTGGCAATGTTCCAGCAAGCGAACTACAAGGCTATGATGCCATTGTATTGGCTGGAGGATCGACCATTCCCCGAAACTTAAATATCCCCGGAAGGGAATTGAAAGGTGTGCATTTCGCCATGGAATTCCTGAAGCAACAAAATAAACGGGTGGGCAACTCACCTATTGAAACGGAAGAAATTCATGCAGGCGGTAAAAATGTACTGGTCATCGGTGGTGGCGATACGGGATCGGACTGTGTGGGTACATCCAACCGTCACGGTGCAAAATCGGTTGTCCAATTTGAGTTAATGCCCCAACCGCCAAAAGAGCGGACCAATGCCATGCCATGGCCAACTTATCCGATGTTGTTGAAAACCACCACATCCCACGAAGAAGGCTGTCAACGATATTGGAGCGTGAGCACCAAGGCGTTTTTGGGCGATGAAAACGGAAATCTTCGCGCGGCACATGTGGTCGATTTGGAATGGGAAACCGATGCTTTCGGACGGCCTACATCCTTTAAGGAAGTGGAAGGTTCAGAACGCGAGCTTCCTTGCGAGCTGGTGACCTTAGCGATGGGTTTTTTACATCCGCAACACGAAGGACTCTTGCAACAATTAGGTGTAAAACTGGATGGCCGTGGCAATGTGGAAGCACGGGAAGGTGAATACAAAACCTCAGCAGAAAAAGTGTTCGTTGCCGGAGACATGCGCCGAGGACAATCTTTGGTTGTCTGGGCGATATCCGAAGGTCGCGAATGCGCCCGGAAAGTAGATGAATTCTTAATGGGCTACTCCGAACTGGAACGCAAGGATAACGCCGTGGCTTACGCTTAATTTCAAACAGTATTTAGCTCCGCTGTCCTTAGTGACGCTCCGCTTTAATACGAAGGACAATGTGGTGAGATGGTAGGAGAGCAGAAGGCACTGGTCGGGAGACCAGCGCCAGCGTGTGACCAGCGCCAGCTTATGGACGCTCTGCTTAACACGAAGGACAGAGATGGTTTTAGGGTTGGTTCGTGGAGACACAAACCAAGGCAGAGAAATCAGAAACCTTTGCGTACCTCTGCGATATCCCTTTGCGTTCTCTGCGGTTAAGCTCTATATGTCCGTAGATTACCTTCGGTGAGCACTCCGTGGTTTTGCTTCGCAGAGCTCACTTCGTTCGGTTCTCCGTACTGTCCGTAGAGTTGAGCGAAGCGGTCTCTACGGACGGCTGATTTTGGGAGTCTAAGACTCCCTTTTATTTTAGAATCCTTAGTGGCGCTCCGCAACACGAAGGATAGTGAGATGAGATGGTAGGAGAGCAGAAGGCACTGGTCGGGAGACCAGCGCCAGCGTGTGCTAGCGTGTAGACGCTCTGCTTAACACGAAGGACAGAGATGGTTTTAGGGTTGGTTTGCGGAGACACAAACCAAGGCGGAGAAATCAGAAACCTTTGCGTACCTCTGCGATATCCCTTTGTATTCTCTGCGGTTAAGCTCTCTTTTCTAGCCACAAAGTGCGCAAAGGTTCGCAATGCTTTGTGTTCGTTCCTCTTTGGTCAAATTCTTTATTTGCTCATTTTGGTTTTAACATAAGGATACACAAACACTGCACCCAGTACAATCAAAGCCCCGAAATAGAATCCCAGGCTCATGGTCTCCTTTTGCCCTAGTAGCAACAAGGCCAAAATGATGCCGTACACAGGTTCCATATTCGTCGTCAGGGCAACGGTGAACGCACTAAGTTCCTTCATCACCGCTACCCCCAGCACATAGGCTACGGCTGTACATACCACGCCCAAAAGCAACAGGTATAGGGCATCCCGGCTGTCCAGCCACAAATTTTCATTAAACTGACCAGATAGCAGCATAAATAACGAAATCCATAAAAATGCGCCCAGCATTTCATAGAAGGTGATGATGGTCGGACTGCTCTGCTTCACCATCTGTGCATTGCATATGGAGAAAATACTAGCACAAAGAGCGCAGGAAAGTCCGAAAATGATACCCCATACGTATTGGAACTCAAACTTAAAAATCAAGTATATGCCAAAGATGATAACAAGCCCGATAGCCACATCTGCTTTGGAAATGCGCTTTTTATTTACAAGAGGCTCCAATATAGCGGTAAACAATGTCACAGACGATAATGTAACCAGCGTAACTGAAACTGTCGATATCTTGATGGCGTGGAAAAACAACACCCAGTGTAGGCCCACTACACCACCAACCAGCAACAGTTGTACAAGCTTTTCACGTGTAACGTGTATGGATTTCCCCTTCACTGTAAAATAGACGAAAAGAGAAAAAGCGGCAATCAATACCCTATACCATACCAAATGCAGGGCCGAAATGGATATTAATTCGCCCAAAACCCCGGTAAAGCCCCATATGAGTACTGTAAGGTGTAAAAGAAGAGTGTTTTTATTTGTTAATTTCAAAGGATCTAGAGATTTATTGAAACGCTTCCATTCGATTAAACGCTTAGACAATTCATCGATTGAACCGGCACTATATACTATTTCGGCGCTTTATATTTCAACCATAGGGCTAAGGCAAGGAATAGTATATTGGGAATCAAAACGGCTATCAACGGAGGTAGCCCGCCTTTAAGCGAGAACATGGTGGAGAACTGTACCAGCACAATATAGGTAAAACTCAAGGCAATCCCAATCCCCAAGCTCAAGCCAATACCTCCACGCACTTTTTTGGAGGACAACGACACGCCCATCAAAGTCAGGATGAAAGCAGAAAATGGCCCCATATATCGTTTGTATTTTTCCAATAACAGATCCGTCATCATGCCCGTGCCACGGGTTTCTTCTTTTTTGATGCGTTCATTCAGCTCTTTGGTATCCATCGCGGTGAAAACATTGTCGTACACCTCAAAGTCGCGCGGTAACATATCAAGAGTGGTGTCCTTTGCCGTTTCCTTGAACATGCTTTCTTTCAGCCCGTCGATCGTGCGCACCGTAAAATCTTCAATCTTCCATTTCGTAGCCACCGAATCCCAAGTAATGCGCTGCGCCATTAGTTTTTCGGTCATCTTGTCCCCATCAAACTTCTCCAATGAAAAATTGTAGCCCACATTACGTTTGGTGTCAAAATTATCGATATATACATAGGTGTTCGAATCAATCTGCATATGCGTAGAATAGGTCGTTGTACTGACTTTCTGCGGTTTCACATACACATTTTCAAAATCGACTTTGATTTTATTCGTATAAGGGATAATCCACAGATTGGACACCATCGTGAAGGAAAAAATAACCCCTGCCGAAATCATGTACGGCCGTAGAAATCGATTAAAACTCATACCGCCACTCAAAATCGGCACCACCTCCGTCTGATCAGCCATCTTGGATGTAAAGAAGATAACAGCAATGAAATTAATCAATGGAGTGAGCATGTTCAGAAAAAACGGAATGCTTCCCAAAGCATAGTACTCCAAAAACACTTTGGACATCGGTGCTTTGTTTTTCAGAAAATCGTCCAGCTTCTCCGATACGTCAAACACAACGATCACAATAATAAAAATACCCACCGTAAACACAAACGTGCTTAGGTATTTCTTAATAATATAGCGATCAATAATGTTCAGCATGCAATGAATTCAAAAGTAAAAATTAAAAATGAAAAATTAGATGTTAGACGTTAGATATTAGAAACTTGTGAGTGATCAGTTGTCAGTAACTTCAAACTTTAAACCTTAAACTTCAAACCATTCCCAATTTCCTAAATTATCCCATTTCCAAATCATCAAATTCCCAAAGGCTACAGTCGTTGTCCCAATACCTTCACCATCTTCTCCTTCCAATCGTAGAATGTGCCTTCGATAATCTTCTCCCTGGCCTCTTTCACCAACCACAGGTAAAAATGCAGGTTGTGTAAAGAAGCGAGTTGCGCGCCCAAAATCTCCTGCGAACGAATCAAATGGCGCAAATACGCTTTCGAATGCAACTGATCCACCAACAAATCGCTTTCGGCCTCAATAGGTGAAAAATCATCCTTCCATTTTTCGTTCTTGATGTTGATGATACCGTTACGCGTAAACAACATGCCGTTGCGGGCATTGCGCGTAGGCATCACACAGTCAAACATGTCAATGCCCAACGCGATGTTTTCCAAAATATTGACTGGCGTTCCGACCCCCATCAGATACCGAGGTTTGTCTTGTGGCAAAATATTAGTCACCACCTCCGTCATGGCGTACATCTCTTCTGCCGGCTCGCCCACCGAAAGACCACCAATAGCATTGCCATCTCTTCCAAAAGAAGCAATCACCTCCGCCGATTTCTCACGCAAGTCTTTATATACCGATCCTTGCACAATCGGAAAAAGCGTTTGTTCATAGCCATACAGCGGTTCAGTACGATCAAAGCGATCTACACAACGTTGTAGCCAGCGGTGCGTCATGTCCAACGATTTTCGGGCATAGCTGTATTCGCAAGGGTAAGGCGTACACTCGTCAAAAGCCATGATGATATCTGCGCCAATGACGCGCTGCGTATCCATCACGTTTTCCGGCGTAAACAAGTGCTTAGATCCATCAATATGCGAACGAAACGTCACCCCTTCCTCCCGGATTTTCCGCACTTCGGTCAAAGAGTAGACCTGATAACCACCTGAATCAGTCAAAATCGGCCCATCCCAATGGTTGAAGTTGTGCAACCCTCCGGCCTTATGCAGCACGTCCAATCCCGGGCGAAGGTACAAATGATAGGTATTACCTAAAATAATCTGTGCCTGTATATCCTTCACCAATTCGTGCTGATGGACAGCCTTTACCGTTCCTGCCGTACCAACGGGCATAAAAATAGGTGTTTGAACATCTCCGTGAGCCGTTTTTAATATCCCGGCGCGGGCCTTTGATCCTTTATCTTGTGCTTGAAGCGTAAATTTCATGTATATCTGTACTGTTTCTTGCGTACTTGGAGGTCTCTCCTACCCTCTCGGCAAAACCTCCGCAAAAATAGAACAAAAATCAGCAGGAAACGAGCGCAAAGCAAAATCTTGATAAATCTTAACGGTTTTTGAGCTATATCTACATAGAACACCTTATCTTTGAGCCTTCTTATGATGGATATCGAGCTAATTGCCCCTCTTCTCCCCTATATTCCTTTGGGAATATTAGGCGTACTTTTGCTAATGCAATGGTACTACATCTTTTTTGTCTACGGGAAATTGGCCGGCTATCGCGCGAAATCTTCGCGTCGTGAGGATCACCAGCCACCGGTAAGTGTGATTATCTGCGCACATAACGAGCAGGAAAACCTGCAAGCATTTCTTCCGTCCATCATGGAACAGCATTATCCGACTTTTGAAGTGATCGTGGTGAATGACTGTTCTGATGACGACACACCTTGGATATTGAAGGATTTTGCCTCTACATATGGTGATAAGTTGAAGATTGTTGACATTAAAGAGCACGTGCAACTGAAACACACGAAGAAATTCGCGCTTACACTGGGTATCAAAGGGGCAAAATATGAACACCTTGTTTTCACCGATGCCGACTGTCAACCCAATTCTCCCCATTGGTTGGCGGAAATGGCCGGTGCTTTTGCTCTCGGAAAAGAAATCGTCTTAGGCTATTCACCCTATTTCAAGCACAAGGGTTTTTTAAACCGACTGATCCGTTTCGAGACGGCACATACCGCCATGAGCTACCTCTCGTATGCCCTAAAGAAAGATGCTTACATGGGGGTGGGCCGCAATCTGGCATACACCAAAAGCTTGTTTTTTAAGGGCAAGGGGTTCAACAAGCACATGCACATCCGATCTGGCGATGACGACTTATTTGTTAACCATAACGCAACCAAGACAAATGCAACAATCGCCATACATCCTGATGCACACGTTCATTCCCTGCCAAAAACAACTTGGAAAAGTTACTATAAACAAAAAGCAAGACACGCAGGAGCATCGGTACTGTATAAAAGTAAACATAAACGGATGTTAGCCACACAATTGGTTTCAGCCTTATTGTTTTATGTCAGTCTATTTATATGCTTGGCGCTCTATCCGACACTTTGGTATATCCCAGTGAGTGTATATGGATTACGGCTAATCAGCCAGCTCATCGTATTTAGCTATATCTATAAAAAACTGGCCGTAAAAGACCTTTTATGGTGGTTGCCCTTGCTGGATCTGTTTTACTATTTTTATATTTGCATCAACGGCTTGTTTAACCGCCGTAAAAAAAGAATCACCTGGTAGAACACCATCCACCGTTCGGTAGATACACAATAAAACAGCACCATGAATCCGACAGTTGACATCATATACAACTACTTTCCGAAATTAACGGAAACACAACGCGAACAGTTCGCGCAGTTGGGCGACCTGTATTCGTTCTGGAATAGTCAAATCAATGTGGTTTCCCGAAAAGACATCGAGAGCCTATACCTCCACCATATCCTGCACTCCTTGGGAATTGCCAAATTTGTGACTGAATTGACACCGGGAACACACATGCTCGATGTCGGCACTGGAGGTGGTTTTCCGGGTATTCCCTTAGCCATTTTATTTCCCCACGTTCAATTTCATTTGGTCGATTCCATTGGCAAAAAAATAAAAGTAGTGCGTGAGGTGGCGCAAGCCATTGGATTAGAAAACGTAGAAGCAGACCATATCCGGGCTGAGCAATTGGATTACACCTACGACTTTGTGGTATCGCGTGCCGTAACGCGATTGGCAGAATTTGTCCCGTGGGTTCGCCATAAATTTGAGAAAAAAGACAAAAATGGCATTCCAAACGGCATTCTTTACCTGAAAGGTGGTGATTTAAAAGAGGAAATCAAAGAGGCTCGGTTGAAAGCAGAAGTTTATCCGCTGTCGAGTTATTTTAAAGAAGAGTTCTTTGAAACAAAACATTTGGTGTACATACCCATGTAGAAAATGAAAGGGTAATGCAGCTCTTTCAGTTCTATGGCATTTCTGGAAGCTTGAGCCTCTCCAAGATAATGGAAACTGAATCCTTATAATTTTTTAAACTTTGTGTCAAGTAAGCCACGCGCTCATACGGCGTGGCATCCGACAAGAACACCAAACTGGGTTTGTAATAAATCATGAATTTTTCGAGCGTGTCACCCTGCAACTTACTATACTCTTTTACCAGCGGTCTCCATATCTCATTGACCAGATCATCCTCGTATTCACGTTCAAAAACCCGTTGCATGCGCCTAGAAGCTTTTCCGCGTCTGCTAAAATGATTATAGAGCTTGTTAATATTGATCATGATACCACCGGTTATAGGAACAGTGACCATGTTTTTATTATCGCCCCAAAAATAGATTTGTTTATAATCTTCTTTTTTCTTTTCAAATTTTTCCAAAGGGGAAGCAATTTCTCTGTTTATGAAGACCGTGTCAATACGGAGTGTATCCTGCTTCAAGGTATCTAACGACGTATTCCATGCATACAAAGAGGTACATGACAACATCGTACGATCACTGAATGCCAAAGAAGTGACTAAGCACAGCAAGCCAATAAACAGAACTGTTTTCATCATTCCTTTCGCTATTACGCGCTAAAATTACAACAAAGACCCTTTGTGTTTTCTTCTTTAACAGACTTTAACGTGCTTATTGCCCTTGCCAAACAAGGATATCCATTTCGAAAACGTATTGCTGTGCCTATTCTTCCTTTTAACGGTCAAGGATGAAGGCCAGAAGGAAGCAGGTACTGCCGACTTTTCTCGTGTTGCCTTACAAATACCGCCAAAAGGACCAAAACCGTCTTGTCTTCAGATAGGACAGATCGCGTTCGTTGCGATAGGCCTCTCTCTCAAAACAGATGTTTAGATATGCTGTGCGGAAATTACCATAATAACAGAAGCGAAGAAAAAATTCCACAACATACCATACATAAAATGGAAAAACCAACATTTCCATAGCTTGCACAATATGGATATTTTCATGATTGAGCAATATTTTATCCTGCTTGTAGGCTTTCTTTAGCAGAAAAACAAAAGGAAAGATCGTAATTGCCGCTGCCTGTCGGGCAGAAAACAGATTTGTCCAAAATTTACTTACAATAACCTTTCCTCTCATATGTAATAGTGGTTCAAAAGTTAATAAAAATTATTCCCATATGGAAAAATTTTAAAAATCAAACTTACATCGTATATTTGTTAAAGCAGAAATAAAACAATGCCGTACAAAGAGCGCGAAATAAACAAGTTATATTACACCATGGGCGAAGTCACCGAAATGTTCGGCGTGAATGCCTCGCAAATACGGTTTTATGAGCGCGAATTTGACATACTACAACCCAAAAAGAACAAAAAAGGCAATCGCCTGTTCACGCAGGATGACATTGCCAACTTAAAAATCATCTTCAATTTGGTGAAAGACAAGGGTTATACCTTGCAAGGGGCACGCGATTACTTGCGCTCCAACAAATCGGAAGCCAAGGAAAACCAACGCGTCATCGACTCTCTGGAACGATTGAAAAGATTCTTGCTGGAGGTACGAGACAGTCTGTAAGACTATCTTTCCGCTAATTCTATAACTTCTAAATTTTCAATTTTATCACCGTTGATGTCAAAACGCATCAATGTCCGTACCTTGTGCCAACCGTACTTACCTGCTGCGCCAGGATTAAGATGCAATAACTGTAGCTTAGGGTCATACAGCACTTTCAGAATGTGTGAGTGGCCGCAAATAAACAATTTGGGCGGATTTGTCAAAATATCAGGCTTAACTTGTGGCGCATAATGTCCCGGATAGCCTCCAATATGCGTCATCCAAACATCCACTTCCTCGCATCGGAAACGCAGATGCTCAGGACATACCACGCGCACATCTTTACCATCAATGTTACCATACACACCTTTAAAGGGTTTAAAAGCCTGCAATTGGTCAATAATTTCTACCGATCCAAAATCGCCGGCATGCCAAATCTCATCGCACTTTTCAAAATAGTTGAACACCGCATCATCCAAATAGCCGTGGGTATCCGAGATAAGACCAATCTTCTTCATATCAATACGCTAAAAAATAAGGTGCCAAACACGCTTTGTAAGAAGGGGAATGCACGCCCTGCGCTGCATATATAAAAAATTTCTCTTGCACGGGTTTTACTCGCCTCTTCCCTACCGAAACCATCCGCCGAATCACCGCCGTATCTGCATAGGACGAAATATTCACGATGGTCGAACAAAAAAGGCCGTTACATGCCAACAGATTTTCCGTTATCCAATCCGCAAGGGCTGTCGGCACGATGCATTGAAATACACCGTTATCTGTTAACATATCCGCAACGTAGGCAAACAGCTGCTCAAAAAAACGATCATCGGTATGCCTGGCCAATCTTCGACGTTCATCTGGATTATGCAAGGAGTCGGTGTAAAACGGTGGATTGGAAACAATCAGGTCATAGGGTTGTTGCGAACGAAAGTCAGCAAAAGAACCTTCGAGCACCTGCAATCTGTCCGTAAAGGGAGAATGGGCAAAGTTTCTTTTGGCCTGCGCAGCGGCTACAGGATCTATTTCCACCGCATCAACGTGTGCGTCTGGATGCGCCTGCGCCAACATCAGGGCAATTACGCCCGTTCCCGTGCCGATATCCAAAATCCGCACAGCATGCGCGGCGTGCGCCATTGCGCCAAGAAGTACGCCGTCGGTGTTGATTTTCATCGCACATTGACCTTGGTCCACTTCAAATTGCTTGAATCGAAAAACAGACCCCATCATCGCACAAAGGTAAGGGTCTACCTCTAAAACTTTTCATAAACAAAATATTTTATTTAATTTGGCCTCAAGAAAGAAAAATATGTCCAAGACTCTCAAGCTCGTTATCTTCATATACTGTAGTATCCTTCCTCTGTTTTTGCAGGCCAGACAGGAAGAGCAACCTCAACAGGATTGTGAACAGATAACCAAAATTGCCTTGGACAGGTTGATTCCGCTCATCCAAAAAAACGACTACACGGAATTGGAAACGGTTCTTTCTACTATCCAAAGTGTTTGTGGCGAAAACGAATTTACGCAACGCATGCGTATCTTTCGGGCATTATTGGAGAAAAAATCCGGCGGGGAGCTCATCGCGGATTACCTGGCAAAAAATTACCATGAGATATTGGTCATGCGGTGGGATTATTCCATTGAAGAAAAATACCAAAGCATTTACCAAAACAACAAAAAAGACTTTAATTACATTCCGTTAAAGCACCCCATTGATTCCTTGTTGAAGATCAAGGCAGAAGCTTTATTGCACTCCACCGCCTTCAACCTAACCGAGCAGGAGGAAGAAATTGCCCTGTTGTTTGCAGATCGGATTGACGAATTCTATCAGAGCTATGAAAAGCCGATATCACCCGCCAAACCGACAGCCCTGGAAAAGGCCCGACAACGTGCGGCCTATAAAGACCGTGGTGGCTTCAGCATTTATGCCGGGGCTGAATTCCCGATCACCGGCACCGATCCGCTCTTCAAGACCAATCCCGTGATGGGGTTTATGTATTCCTCGCCTTTGGCATCTAATTTTTTATATGAATTAGGGTTGAAAATACGTATCAATTCCAACGATAGGGATTTTGAATATTGGTTGGACAATCAGACAGAAGTGATCAATTCAGCAGCCAGCTACAGCATAGGTGGCACAGCGGGTTATAAGGTATTTGACAACGACACGTTCATTATCTACCCAAAGCTTGGGCTCTTTTTTGAATCGACCGGCACGGGGCTATCCGAAGTTACCTATTACGATAACGGCAATTACTATGACGATGAATATGGGTCATCAAATGTGAAATACCACAATGTAAACACCATGCGTGCCTCTGCGGGGTTTGCCTTTATGCGCCATATCTCCACGAAGAAGTATATAGGCCTTGAAGCGTCATATCATTATATCCCCTACAACTGGGACAACCAACTGCAGACTAACATACAACCAAACTATGCGAGTCTGCAACTGTTTTTTAGGTTTTAAAACAAGTTTCGATATATTTAATTGTAAAAATTTCTGTAAATTTACTTCCTAAAAAGAGTAAAAAAAGGAGATAAATCATGCAAATTGTCCTCGAAAATGTACAAGAGAAGCATCTAAAACTGATTGCCGAATTGGCAAAAAACCTCAATTTTCGTATCGTTGGCATAGAGGAAGACGACAACAATTATCTTCATGCCATCAATGAGGCGGAAAAAAGGCCATTACTTTCAGAAGAAGAAAAGGTTGCTTTTTTAAGTGTTCTTGATGATGAGGACAAAACTCCTTATGAAACAGCAAGAAAGCCTATAAATGCGTCAAAAAAACCTTCAGATTTCTTTGGTACCCTTTCCGAAAAGGAAGGTGAGGAAATGCATTTACATGTAGCTGATAGTCGTAGAGCATGGGAAAGGAATATTTGATAGATACCAATGTGCTAATCGATATTCAAATGGATCGGTTTCCACCCAAAAGCAGATCTTTTTTAACCAACGTAATTGACGATGATTTCACAATATCTTTTGTGACCTATATTGAATATTTAGGCTTTAAAGGCGTTAGTAAAGTGGCAGAACAATTTATTACTTTAGCTAAAGTAATAGAGACTGACAAAAAAATCATCGATACCTGTATTGAGATACGGAAAAAACATGTAATAAAACTTCCCGACGCCATTATAGCGGCTACAGCGCTATCAAAAAAACGGATCTTGATAACTCGAAATACAACAGATTTCAAAGGAATAAATAGCTTGAAAGTAGTGAACCCTTGGGAAATTCGATAAAAACCTTTCCTAATTCCCTAATTCTTCAACAACCGCTGAATCTCGTCCAGTTTCATAAGAGCCTCCACGGGGGTGAGCGTATTCACATCCAGGTTATTCAGCATATCCCGAATTTTGGAAAGCACCGGATCGTCGATGGAAAACATCTGCAATTGGTAAGCCTGCTTCTGCATCTTGCGCATGCTGTCCTTGATCTGCTCGCCCCCCGTACGCTCCTGTTCCAAGCGCTTTAGTATCTCGCTGGCACGGGCGATCAATTTCGGAGGCATACCGGCCAACTTGGCCACGTGGATACCAAAACTGTGTTCAGAGCCACCGGGCATCAGTTTTCGTAAAAAGATTACCTTATTGCCTACCTCTTTTACCGTAACATTGTAATTCTTGATCCGAGACATGGAAGTCGTCAATTCGTTCAATTCATGGTAGTGCGTGGCAAATAAGGTTTTCGCCTGCGCAGACGGATGGTTGTGCAGGAACTCGGCGATAGCCCATGCGATGGAAATACCGTCGTAGGTGCTGGTACCCCGACCGATCTCATCCAGCAAAATCAGCGAACGATCAGACAGATTGTTCATGATACTGGCCGTTTCGTTCATTTCTACCATAAAAGTCGATTCTCCTGAAGACAGGTTATCCGAAGCACCCACACGGGTAAAAATTTTGTCCACTAGACCAATGTTCGCCTCTTTCGCAGGCACAAAGCATCCCATCTGCGCCATCAGCACAATCAATCCCGTTTGCCGCAATAAAGCGGACTTACCAGCCATATTCGGACCCGTGATAATAATGATCTGCTGTGTATCGGGATCAAGGTAGGTGTCATTGGTAATATAGTCCTCGCCTACAGGCAAATTTTTCTCAATAACAGGGTGTCGACCACCTTTGATATCCAACATCTTGCCCGAATTGACCTGCGGTTTCACATAGTAGTTTTTTTCAGCAATCAGCGCGAAGTTCAGCAAAACATCCAATTTGGCAATCAACTGTGCATTGAGTTGAATCGGTTTGATGTATTCGGCGATATCCAACAACAGCTCAGCATATATCCTATTCTCTATACCTTGAATTTTCTCCTCCGCACCCAAAATCTGATCTTCGTACTCTTTGAGCTCTTCGGTAATATAACGCTCGGCGTTCACCAACGTCTGTTTACGTATCCAGCCTTCGGGCACTTTATCTTTGTGGGTATTGGTCACTTCTAAATAATAGCCGAACACATTATTGAACGCTATTTTCAGCGAGGGTATACCCGTGGCTTCCGATTCTCGCCGTTGGATTTCGAGCAGATAATCCTTTCCTCCGAACGCCACTTTCCGTAATTTATCCAACTCCTCATCCACACCATCGGCAATCACATTCCCTTTGTTGAGCGCGACCGGAGGTTCAGTCTGTACCGTTCGCTCGATCTTATCGCGAATAAGCTGGCATATATTGAGTTGTTCTGAAATCACGCGCAAGGCTTCGGATTCTTCCACGTTGGTCAGCGATTTCAGTTTTTCCACGGCATACAACGACCGCTTTAACTGAATGATCTCTCTGGGATTGGCCTTTTGTAAGCCAATCTTGGAAATCAACCGCTCCAAATCGCCTACTTGTTTGATCTCTCGGATCAGTTCGTCGCGCAATTCCCGATGCACATCGAAATAATCGACTACATTCAGTCTTTCCTGAATGGATTTCAAATCCTTCAAGGGCATCACGATCCATCTTTTCAATAACCGAGAACCCATCGGTGAGGAGGTTTGATCCAGCACATCTGCTAACGTGGTGGCATTGTCATTGGCAGAGCCTATCAGCTCAAGATTACGAATCGTAAAACGATCCAACCACATGAAACGATCTTCCTCAATGCGCGAAATATTGGAAATATGTTGCAGGTTACGGTGCTCAGTCTCGTTCAGATAGTGCAAGGCCACACCAGCGGCTATGATACCAATAGGCATGCGGTCGATACCGAAGCCTTTCATGGATTTTACCTCGAAGTGCTTCAATAAGGTCTCCTCGGCATAGTCACCTGTATAGGGCCATTCGTCTAATGTGTAGGTATAATATTGTGATCCGAATTGCTCAAGAAAATCTTTAAACTGCTTTTTGCCTAAAATGATTTCGGTGGGTTTAAATCCTTGAAGCAGTTTATCGATATAGCTTGCCGATCCTTGGGCAACCAAAAATTCTCCCGTGGAAATATCCAAAAAAGAAATGCCGTATTGTCCTTTTTCGCTAAAAACCGAAGCCAGATAATTGTTCGCTTTCTGTTGGACAATGTTGTCATTGTAAGACACACCGGGCGTCACCAATTCAGTCACGCCACGCTTGACAATGGTTTTCGTCTGCTTGGGGTCTTCCAACTGATCACAGATAGCGACCCGTTGTCCGGCCCTAACCAGTTTTGGCAGATACGTTTCCAAAGAATGGTGGGGGAATCCCGCCAAAGCCGTTTCGGATTCGGAGCCATTGCCTCTCTTGGTTAGCACAATACCCAAAATACCCGCGGCCTTGATGGCGTCTTCTCCAAACGTCTCATAAAAATCCCCTACCCTGAACAGCAATAACGCCCCGGGATATTTGGCCTTGATAGCGTTATATTGCTGCATTAAAGGGGTTTGCTTCTTCTCCTTTGCCAATGGTTGAATGATTTTTAGTAAGGCGTAAAAATAAGATAATCTGCGGGATTTGGCAAGGTCATATAATGCTTTTGTGTTTTTGTCTCCCATTTTTGAACCACATAGGAAAATAGTCTTTCTCTAAATCGGCTAACATTTGACATAGATGCCCAAGAGCATATGATAGGATCATATTGGCTACGTTGGAAAACTTGTTTTCTTATATAAACTTCTGCTTTTGATGTACAAAAACGCAAAATTTCTATATCTCTATCCCGATGTTCGGGACAAGTTGTGGTTTCATCTTTAATTATACCCGTTGTGCATTTTGACACAGAAGCGCCTCTATTGCTGAGGCTTGCCGAAGCATCTAAAGTTTTGTTAAGATATGATTTTTAGATCGTTATTCATTCGTGTTTGCTTTTTATGGCATGAATGATTGCTTCACAATTCCTATCGTCAGGATGAAAATAGAGCTTTTAATGCACAACGGGTTATGTTATAATTTATTTTGAACTCTTACTTGACAACTTGACAAAAACAATGTATCTTTACTTGTATGAAAACAATGAGTGTCGGTGAGTTTAAAACACATTTCTCTGAAGTGCTGGAACAGGTAAAAGCGGGTATTGGCTTTGCTGTGACCTATGGGCGCAAAAAGAAAATCGTGGGTTATTTTCTGCCGGAAGCACAGGTTAATAAACCAACACGTAAGCTTGGTTTATTGGAAGGAAAAGCAAAGGCGACATTCAAGTCCGACTTTAAAATCACGGAAGAAGACCTTTTAGGATGAGTTATCTGTTAGATTCCCATGCTTTTCTGTGGGCGCTGTTGGAGCAAAAGCGGTTATCGTCCAAGGTTTTGGGCGTGTTGCAAGATGCTTCACATGATGTGTTTATCAGTTCAGTAAGTTTTTGGGAGATTTCATTGAAATTTCGTTTAGGCAAACTGGATTTGGCAGGTGTTTCTCCCGAAGAGCTTCCGGGCTTAGCCCAAGAAAGTGGATTCAATTTGTTGCCACTTACACCAACAGAAGCTTCCGGATACCATTTATTGGAAGCCGAATGGCACAAGGATCCCTTTGACCGCATGTTGATATATCAGGCGATCACCCATAATTTGACCTTGTTGAGCAAAGACAGAAGTATCAGCCAGTATCAATCGGCAGGCTTAAAGTTTCTATGGTAAATCCTAAACACCGAAAATAAGCCAAAACTTCTCCAAATACTCAAATAATACAGCCAAATACTCATTTTCCGTTTTTCTATTCAAATTATTTAAGCATTTTCGGGGCAGTGAATATGACAAAAAGACTATTGCTTTTATTATTTGCTTGTATCTGCTATGTCGGAAAAGCACAGGATTCCAAAGGTAACGATTACTACTTTGGCGAGAATTTCATGTTTGAGGGCATCTCTACAGACAAAAGAATGCTGGTGCGGCAATCCTTTAGCTATCAAGCTTCCGATAACGAGGTCTGGCGAGTGTTTGACCATTTCGACAACACCAAAACGTTACCCGGAAAAAGTATGGATATTCAACCCAAATCGCCCATTATGCTCGGCATCAAATTAAACCCCAAGCTCAAAAACTATTTTTCTGCAGAGGTTCAAAATTTCAGCAAGCACTATAACAGCTATCTCATACCAGACAGCTCCGATGCGATCATCATTGCATTGGGGATTAACAAAGACAATATCCATCAATTCCATTACCGGGTGGTCGAGAATGACAGCATAGAGCTTGTCAACTGGTCGCCCATACCGGCACTAGAAATGAAATACGGCGCCAAAGCACCTTATGGGGCGATAGGCACTTTCAATTACCCCAACAAGCAAATTTTAGTCGAAGTAGCCCACAAAGATCAATATGGCATACGGGACGGGTATATCATTGACTGGCGTAAAAACAGCCGTCCTATCCTTAAACAAATTATTGCGAGAGGTGCCGGTAAATACGGCTATTATAACCTGCGGTATGACAGCCTGAACAATGGCTATGCGAGCCAATTTGATAAAATTTCTGGAATTCCATTGGATTGGGCGTTTCCTAAAGACAGTGTCACGTCGTTTAGTTTGGAATTTGCACCCCATGAAACTATTCCGTATTCCATACATTTAATTAACTTAAGTTGCTATTTATATTTATTGATTTATAGATCATTACACCGTTTTGTTTAATGTGTAGGCCATTATAAAAAGTACTATTTTCATTAGGAACCCCTTGAAGGTTACAGCGTGTACCTT
>Ga0222429_100068_pt1 | contig 200236 bp, 221 predicted proteins | sample 1B50Ametagenome_FD_182475 | JGI IMG/M metagenome (GOLD analysis project Ga0222429, IMG submission 182475) | Enriched microbial communities from leaf-cutter ant dump, University of Wisconsin, Madison, United States - 1B50A (version 2) | ecosystem: Environmental > Terrestrial > Nest > Insects... | reverse complement strand
TCATCAGGCCCATGTCCATCACGGGAATCTGACCTGCGCCTACCATCTGCACGTATCGGTGCAGGGTTTGGCGGGAAAGAATTATCCGTTCGTCGGCTTCTTCTGGGGTCATGCAGGGAGAATAACGGATGGGAGGGGCGCATGGTAGCGCGGCCCGCCCTAATTCGACAAAGCGACGTAAAGCGCATCCTTCAAGGTGCCGCCGACGCAGGCATAACTATGGGGATTGTGGTGAAAGACGGCGAGGCCCGATTCCTGCCTATTGACCGCCTTGCCGCCGAGAATGAGCCTTCCGCGCTCGAAAGGTGGAAGGCAAAACGCAATGCTGGTGAAGCTGGTGGGCATTCATAAGGTCAAGGCCAGGCTCGCCAGCGGAGAACGCGTCACCTATTACTACGCTTGGCGCGGCGGGCCAAGGATCAATGCCAAGCCGAACACGCGCGGCTTTCTCGCTGAATATCATCGCCTGACAAGGGCGAGGCCAGACGCGCCGGGCAAGGGCACTCTTTCCGAGCTGGTCCGAGAATACCTCAAGAGCCCCGCCTATCGCAGCCTCGCGGCCAGCACCAAAAAATCCTACGACTGGGCCATCGACAAGATCGAGGCCGAATATTTTGACCTGCCCATCGCTGCCCTAGGCGAGCGCGGGGCACGGAAGATGCTGCTGGAATGGCGGGACACCACATTCGCCTCGACGCCGCGCGCCGGCGATATGGTGATGGCCGTCCTGAGCAAGATTATCGCCTTTGCCGTGGACCGGGAGGATATCGACCGGCATCCACTGGAAAAGGTAGCAAAGCTGGCGGACAGCACCCGCAAGGACGTGATCTGGACGGACGATCAGGTTGCCGCCTTCAAGGCCAAGGCGCCGGCCAGGATGGTGCTGGCGCTTGAACTGGCCCGTTGGACCGGGCAGCGGCAAGGCGACCTTCTGGCACTCACGTGGTCCGCCTATGACGGAACCCACATTACGCTGCGACAGGGCAAGACAGGCGCGAGGGTGAGGGTAAAGGTGGCGCAGGAGCTTAAGGCTCTACTGGACGCCCAGAAACGCACCGCCGTCACGATCCTGACGAATCGAAGCGGCCGTCCCTACACCGAAGGCTTCCGATCATCATGGGCGAAGGCCATGGAGGCGGCAGGGGTTGAAGGCGTGACCTTCCACGACCTGCGCGGCACTTTCGTTACTCTCGTCTATCGAGAGGGCGCGTCGATCAGGGAGATTGCCGAGGTCACTGGACACTCTGAAAAGGACGCCGAAACCATCATCCGCAAGCACTATCTGGCAGCAGACTCGGCGGTCACGAGACTGGAAAATCGGAACAAAAAGAACGGAAAGCTGTAAAACAGCCAAAAAGCTGTAAAATGAAGGGGTCTGGCGAACCCGCCAAACCCCTTAAAAACTGGTCGGAGCGGCCGGATTTGAACCGACGACCCTTTGTCCCCCAGACAAATGCGCTACCAGGCTGCGCTACGCCCCGACTGCCGGGGTACATAAGGAAACGGGGCATGGGAGGCAAGCCCTAAAAACGCCTGCGTCTTCAACTCATACAAATTTCACAGCTTTTGCCGTCGCCCCGCCCGCGTCGCCAGCCAGCAGGTGATGGAGCCGGCGCAGACCATGGCCGTTCCCTGCCAGAACGGCACGGAAAGCGGCGTCGCCAGGACCAGTGCGGCAAAGGCGGCGGAGAGCACCGGCACGAAATAGGAGGCGCCGGCCAGCACCGTCATGTTGCCGTGCAGGACGCCGAAATTCCATGCCGCATAGCCGAAGGCCATGGCGGCGGCGGCCAGCGCCAGCGGCAACAGGCTGGGGAGGGTGAAGATCAGCCTCGGCTCGCTCCCGACGAGGAACTTGATCCAGAGCACCAGGGCTGTGAGCGCGAAGAAAAGCGTGATGCCGTTCCGCCCCTCGGCGTGGCGGGCGGTCACCACCGAATAGGCCGCCCAGATGAGCGCGCCGACAAAGGCCAGGCCATAGCTGAGCGGGTTCTGGCGGATATTTGCGAGGATGGCGGCGATGTCGACGCCCCGGTCACCCGCCAGCACCCAGCAGATGCCGGCCATGGAAAGGACGATTCCGGGCAGGATGAGGACATTGGCGCGCTGGCCGTTGAACAGGATGGCGGCGACCAGGGTAAAGGTAGGCCAGAGATAGTTGACCATGCCCACTTCGATCGCCTGCTGCGAATTGGTGGCGTAGCCGATGGAAAGCGAGAGGCAGAGCTCGTAGGACACGAAGAGCAGGCTGCCCGCCACGAGATAGGGGCGCGGGAAGCGGCGGATGTCGGGCAGGCCCACCGTGACGACCAGAAGCAGGCTGGCGAGGCTATAGATCAGCGCCGCGCCGCCGGTGGCTCCAAACTGCATCGAAACCGTGCGGATGAGCCCGACGACGAGGCTCCAGAGCAGCACTGCCAGCAGCCCCACGAGGGTGGCGTTGCGCGCGCCCTGGATGCCGATCTTTCCCGCCATGCCCGATCTCCGGATTGGGGGCGGCGCCATTGCCGCCCGCGCCGGGGCATCGCGTTGCACCCGGCTGGCAGGGCCATAGGCTTTGCGGGAAGAAAAACAAGCGCAAATTCCTCCCGAAAACGGGTTGCTCTTGGCCTGCGCGCCAGTTAGGCAAAGAAACCAATACTTTGCCGGAGCCTTGCCGCCTCACGATGCAGACCGACATCGCCCTCACCGTTATTTGCGCCCTGCCCTTCCTGGCCAGCTTCATCGCGGTGGCCATGCCCGCCGGGGCGCGAAATGGTGAAGCCTGGCTTTCGGGCACCGTGGCGGCGATCTGCCTCATCCTCACCGCGCTGATCTTTCCGCAGGTGTCGAGCGGCGGCGTGGTGGAACAGACCATCCACTGGATCCCCACGGCAGGGCTCGACCTGGTCTTCCGCATGGACGGGCTGGCCTGGCTTTTCTGCGTGCTCATCACCTTTATCGGCCTGCTGGTGGTGCTTTACGCACGCTACTACATGTCGCCCAAGGACCCGGTGCCGCGCTTCTATGCGCTGCTGCTGGCCTTCATGGGCGCCATGCTGGGGCTGGTGCTTTCGGGCAATATCATCCAGCTCGCCGTCTTCTGGGAGCTGACCAGCCTCGTCTCGTTCCTGCTCATCGGATACTGGTATCACCGCGGCGAGGCGCGCGACGGCGCGCGCATGGCGCTGATCGTCACCGGCTCGGGCGGGCTGGCGCTGTTCGTGGCGCTGATGCTGATCGGCCATATCGTGGGCAGCTACCGACTCGACGACGTGCTGGCCTCGGGCTCGCTGATCGTCGAGCACCCGCTCTATCCGGTCACGCTGGTGCTGTTCCTGCTCGGCGCCTTCACCAAGAGCGCCCAGTTCCCCTTCCAGTTCTGGCTGCCCAACGCCATGACGGCGCCGACCCCGGTGTCGGCCTATCTGCATTCGGCCACCATGGTGAAGGCAGGCGTCTTCATCATGGCGCGCTTCTGGCCGGTCATGTCCGATTCCCAGCTCTGGTTCTGGCTGGTCACCTATACGGGCCTGGTGACGCTGATCTTCGGGGCCTATACCGCCCTGTTCCAGCGCGACCTCAAGGGGTTGCTGGCCTATTCGACCATCAGCCATCTCGGGCTCATCACCACGCTTCTGGGCATGGGCTCGCCGCTGGCGGCGGTGGCGGCCATCTTCCACATCGCCAACCACGCCACCTTCAAGGCCTCCCTGTTCATGGCGGTGGGCATCATCGACCATGAAACGGGCACGCGCGACGTGCGCAAGCTGAGCGGGCTGCGGCGCTACATGCCCTTCACCGCCACGCTGGCCATCATCGCCAGCGGCGCCATGGCGGGCGTGCCCCTGCTCAACGGCTTCCTCTCCAAGGAGATGTTCTTCACCGAAGCGGCGGAGTTCGATCCCAACGCCTTCGTCAACCTCTCCCTGCCCATCGGCGCGACGCTGGCGGGCATGCTCAGCGTCGCCTATTCGATCAAGTTCGTGCATGGCGTGTTCTTCGGCCCGCCGCCGACCGAGCTGGAGATGGAGCCGCACGAGCCGCCGGCGCTGATGCGCCGCCCGATCGAGTTGCTGGTCATCGTCTGCCTGGCGGTGGGCATCATCCCGGGCATCACCATCGGCCCGTTCCTCGCAGCCGCCGTCACCGCGACGCTGGGGCCGGAAGCGCCCTATTACAGCCTCTCGATCTGGCATGGCTTCAACCTGCCGCTCATCATGAGCCTGATCGCCCTGGTGGGCGGCACGCTCATCTACATCCCCTATTACCGGCGCCTGCGGAATGTCGACGGCGTGCCGGGCCTGCGGGGGCTGCGCGGGCAGCGTATCTTCGAGCGCCTGCTCATCACCGCTACCAATCGCTGGGCCCGCAAGATCCTGCAGGTCTTCGGCACCCAGCGGCTGCAGCCGCAGGTCTTCCTCGTCCTCGCCATCGCGCTTGGCGCCGGGGTGGCGGCGGGGTGGGCGCGCATCGGCGGCCTGGGCCTGCCCAGCGCCATCGACCCGGTGCTGAGCCTGGTCTGGCTGATGGGGGGCATCAGCGCCATCGCCGCCGCCCACCAGGCCAAGTTCCACCGGCTGGCGGCGATGATCCTGATGGGCGGCGCGGGGCTGGCCACCTGCCTGACCTTCGCCTGGTTCTCCGCGCCCGACCTGGCGCTGACCCAGCTTCTGGCCGAAATCGCCACCACGGTGCTGATCCTGCTCGGCCTGCGCTGGCTGCCCAAGCGCACCCCGGTCCAGGACGACACCTCGTTCCTGTTCCGCTTCCGCCGCTATCGGGACGCGGGGCTGGCCGTGCTGATCGGGCTGGGCGTGGCGCTGGCCAGCTATGCCGTCATGACGCGCCCGGCGCCGGAGGGTATTTCCGAATTCTTCCTCACCCGCGCCTATGCGGAAGGGGGCGGCACCAATGTCGTCAACGTCATGCTGGTGGATTTCCGCGGCTTCGACACCATGGGCGAGATCACCGTGCTGGGCATGGTGGCGCTGACCGTATTCGGCCTGTTGCGCCGCTTCCGGCCCGCCGCCGACAGCATCGAGCGGCCCGAGCAGCAGAAATTGCAGGACACCGCCGAAGACAATGGCGCGCCCAATGTGCGCGACGAATTCCTGCGCCTGCCCGCGCTCATCATGCACTGGATGTTCCCGGTGGTGATCGTGGTGGCCGTCTATATGTTCCTGCGCGGCCATGACCTGCCGGGGGGCGGGTTCATCGCCGGCATCATCATGTCCCTGGCCTTCATCCTGCAATATATGGCGGGGGGTACGCGCTGGGTCGAGGAAAGGCTGCGCATCCTGCCCATGCTCTGGATCGGCTGGGGCCTGCTTCTGGCCCTGCTCACCGGGCTGGGCGCCATGGCGCTGGGCTATCCCTTCCTCACTTCGGCCTTCGGCTATCTCGACATCCCGCTCATTGGCAAGATGCCGGCGGCCTCGGCGCTGATCTTCGACCTGGGGGTCTTCGCGCTGGTCGTGGGCGCCACCATCCTCATGCTCATCGCCCTGGCGCACCAATCCATCCGCCGCCCGCGCGTGGCCAGCGCGCCCCGCCTCAGGAACCGGGAGGGGCTCGAAAAATGGAACTGATCCTGGCCTGCGCCATCGGCGTGCTCGCCGCTTCCGGCGTCTATCTGGTCCTGCGCCCGCGCACCTTCCAGGTGATCGTGGGGCTGTCGCTGCTCTCCTATGCGGTCAACCTGTTCATCCTGGCCATGGGGCGGCTGCGCATGGACGCCGCGCCCATCATCTCCCACGGCCCGGTCAACCCGGCCGACTATACCGACCCGGTGCCGCAGGCGCTGGTGCTGACGGCCATCGTCATCGGCTTCGCCATGACGGCGCTGTTCCTCGTCGTGCTGCTGGCGGCGCGCGGCCTGTCGGGCAGCGACCATGTCGACGGGGTGGAGAAGTAAGATGGACCAGATGCAGCACATCGCCATCCTGCCGATCCTGGTGCCCTTCGCCGCCGTGATCGTCAACGTCATCTTCGGGGACCACGGCAAGTCCACGGTGCGGCTCAACGTGCTGTTCAGCGTGGTGCAACTGGCCGTGGCCGTCATGCTCTTCCTGGTGCTGGCCAGCCACGAGGCCAGCGCCATGGCGGTCTATCCGCTGGGCAACTGGCCGGTGCCGTTCGGCATCGTGCTGGTGGCCGACCGGCTCGCCTCGGTCATGGTGCTGGTCACCGCCATCCTGGCGCTGGCCGCCCTGATCTTCGCCTCGGCCCGCTGGAACCGCAACGGCAGCAATTTCTTCCCCCTGTTCCACGCGCTGGTCATGGGCCTCAGCGGCGCCTTCCTCACCGGCGACCTCTTCAACCTCTTCGTCTTCTTCGAGCTGCTGCTGGCGGCCTCCTATGGCCTGGTGCTGCATGGGGGCGGGCGCAACCGCGTGCGCTCGGCCATGCACTATGTCGTCATCAACCTGGTGGCCTCCTCGCTGTTCCTCATCGGGGTGGCGCTGATCTATGCCACCACCGGCACGCTCAACATGGCCGACATCGCCCGCGTCATTCCCCGGATCGCGCCCCAGGACAGGGGGCTGTTCGATGTGGGCGCGGCGGTGCTCAGCGTCGCCTTCCTCATCAAGGCCGGCGCCTGGCCGTTGCATTTCTGGCTGCCCGGCACCTATTCCTCGGCCTCCCCGCCGGTGGCAGCGCTTTTCGCCATCATGACCAAGGTGGGGTTCTATGCGCTGCTGCGGTTCTGGACGCTGGCCTTCTCCTACAGCGCCGGACCCGAGTTCAGCCTGGGCCAGACCATGATGTTCATGGCCGGCGTCGCCACCGTCGCCTATGGCAGCATCGGCGCGCTGGCGAGCAAGGCGCTGGACCGGCTGGCCACCTATGTGATCCTGGTCTCCGCCGGCACACTGCTGCTGGCGGTTTCCTACAATGCGCCGGGCGTCACCGCCGGGGCACTCTATTACGTGGTGGTGGCGACGCTGGCGGCGGGCGCGCTGTTCCTGCTCAAGGACGTGATCGACCAGACCCTGCCCTCGGAAGCCCAGATCCTGGCCGTTTCGCTGGAGCTTTACGGCGACGAGGACGAGGAGATCGACGAGGACCAGGAGGTGAGCCCCACCGTGCCGGCGGCGGCGACGCTTCTGAGCTGGTGCTTCGCCATCATCGCCCTGGTCATGGCCGGCCTGCCCCCGCTTTCGGGATTCCTGGCCAAATTCTCCATGATCGGCGCCGCCCTCAATGCCGGGGAAACCCCCAGCGCGGCGGCCTGGTGGTTCACCGGGGCCATCGTGGTCTCGGGCCTGTTCGTGCTCATCGCCATGGTGCGTAACGGCATCAATATCTTCTGGACCTCGTTGCCCGACGGCGCCGTGCGCGTGCGCGTCCTCGAGGTCACCCCCATTGTCGGGCTGCTGGTGCTGTGCATCCTCATGGCCGTCGCCGCCGGTCCGGCCATGGCCTATCTGGGCGAGACGGCGCAGTTCCTGCACGCCTCGGACGGCTATGTGCTGAGCGTGCTGGGCACGGGAGGCGCATCATGATTCGCCGCCTCCTGCCCCATCCCATCCTCGCCGGCATCCTTTTGGCGCTGTGGCTGGCCATGCAGCAGTCGATCAGCCCCGGCAACATCATCCTGGGCACGATCATCGCCATCGGCGTGTCGCTGGCGGCCCGCCCCGTCCTGGCCGAAAAGGTCACGGTGCGCCGGCCCCTCAAGGTGTTGCAACTGATCGTCGTGGCCGGGCTCGACATCATCCGCTCCAATATCGAGGTGCTCACCGTCCTCTTCCGGCCCCGCATGGAGCCCCAGTCGCATTTCGTCGAAATGGAACTCAAGCTGACCGACAATTTCGCGCTGGCGGTCTTTGCCTGCCTCATCACGGCCACCCCGGGCAGCGCATGGCTGCAATATAGCCGCCAGCGCAGTTGCGTGCTCATCCACGTGCTCAACGTGGACGATGCCGACGAGTGGGTGCGGGTCACCAGGGCCCGCTACGAGCCGCTCTTGCTGGAGATCTTCGAATGAACGCGGCCATTCTGTACTGGAGCCTGCTGTCAGCCCAGATCATGCTCGGCCTCGGCATGCTGGCCGCGCTCTACCGCATCGTGCGCGGCCCGCGCGCGCAGGACCGCATCCTGGCGCTGGACGCGCTTTACGTGGTGGCGCTGCTGCTGCTGGTGACCCTGGGCATCCGCACCGACAGCCAGGTCTATTTCTCGCTGGCGCTGCTGATGGGCCTTCTCGGCTTCGTCGGCACGGTGGCGCTGGCCAAGTTCCTCATGCGCGGCGAGGTGATCGAATGATCGAAGAGCTGCCCCTCTGGCTGGCCATCCTGGTTTCCGTCTGCGTGCTGGTGGGCGCCCTGCTCACCATGGCGGGCTGCTTCGGGCTGGCGCGCCTGCACACCTTCTACCAGCGCATCCATGCCCCCACCATGGGCACGAGCGCCGGCGGCGGGCTGATCCTGGTGGCGTCGGCCATCTATTTCAGCGTCACCCGGCAGCGTCTCGTCATCGACGAGCTGGCCATTTTCATCTTCGTCACCGTCACCACGCCGGTGACGCTGATGCTGCTGGCCCGCGCCTCGCTGTTCCGCGACCGCACCGAGGGCAACGTCGACGTGCCCGCCAACAAGCCCATCGTGCCCCCCGCCGAACCGCCGCAGCCTTAACGGGTCTTCCGGCGTTGACCCCGAGCGCGGGACTGGTCAAAGTCCCCCTGTGCTTCGGACGCCAGCGTGTGAGGACCACGATGCAATTCCGGGTGACGTCGTCCCGCTATGACAGCGTCGGCAGGCGGCTGCATTTCACCGTCAGCGGCGAGCGCGACGGCATAAAATTCACCGTCGCCTCCAATGTGCGCTGCCTGCGCGACCCCAAGACCCCGGAAAACATCCATCTGGTGGCGCTGGTCGCCCTCACCGACATCTTCCGCCGCCCCAGCGCCTCGGGCCGTTAGCCCGGGGAGAAGCGGCCGCGGCGTCAACCGGTCTAGGCCAGCGGGCTGCCGGCGAGTTGCTGCATCTGCACCGGCGCCATGGGCCGGCCGCGCACGTCGCGGCGGAAATCGCTGGGCGACATGCCGGCAATGCGGCGGAAGGATTTGTTGAAGGCGCTGAGCGAGCCGAAGCCGCTATCCATGGCCACCTGCAGCACATTGGCTTCGTCCTGCATCAGCAGGGCCTGGGCGAAGCTCAGCCGCATCAGGTTCACATAATCGTTCAGCGTCATGCCGGTGGATTTCTTGAATACGTTCATCGCGTATTTCGGATGCACGTCCGCCGCCCGGGCTATGTCGGCGGAATCGATGTCCTCGCGGAAATTGTCGGCGATGAATTCGCAGATTCGCACCACGATGGGCGAGGCGTGGTGGTCCGGCCCTTCGGCGCAGGCCCCTGCCCCGGCGGGCTCGGGATAGAGCCTGAAGGGATCGAACCGCACCCGCTCGATGCGCAGCAGCAGTTCCTCCACCGCCATGGCGCCCTTCATGGGGTCGCCCGAGCGGGCATAATCGTTCCAGCGCTCGAAATTGAGCGGATCGGCGGCATCGGTGGCGCTGGTGACCAGCGTCGCCCCCTGCATCAATTGCGACTGCACGTTGGGCGGCAGGCGCAGGCGGAAGAAATGCAGCAGCGGCAGGTGCCCGCCGGCATAGATGAGATCGTCCGAGCCATCGTCGAGCAGATGGGGCAGCCCGCCCCAGAAAAGTGCCAGGTCACCCTGGTGGAAGGTTATGTCGTGCCCGCTCATACGGTAATGGGCCCAGCCGCGCACGATGAAATTGACTTCCACCTGCGCATGCCAGTGCGCGGAGCGCATCAGCAGCGGGGAGGCATAGAACATCTGCAACTCGGTGGGCAGCCGTTCCACCCCATTGGTTCCAGGTTCGTAATAGGCCTTTCCGCTCATCTTACTTTCCGCCAACTCCACATGCCCGTTGAGAGGGACGCCGAATGCCAGACAGGTAGCTTAGAAAGGGCTCAAACCAAGAGCAAACGAAAAGGGAGGAATACTATGTCTCGCAATGTCTCGCGGTGGACCCGCACACTCGCCATCGCCCTGACCGGCATCAGCATGGCCAGCGTTGCCGCTGCCTCGGCCGCCGAACTGACGGTCTGGTGCTGGGATCCCAATTTCAACATTCCGGCCATGGCCGATGCCGGCGCGCGCTATACCGCAGCGCACCCGGAAACGACCTTCAACATCAACAACGTCACCCAGGACGAAATCAACCAGAAGCTGCAGACCCAGCTTCTCGCCGGCGTTTCCGACGGCCTGCCCGATATCGTTTTGATCCAGGACGACAATATCCAGCGCTTCCTGCAGTCGTTCCCCGGCGCCTTCGTGCCGCTCTCCGATTCCATCGACATGTCGAAATTCGCCTCCTACAAGGTGGCGGCCGCGACCTATGACGGCAAATCCTATTCCCTGCCCTTCGATTCCGGCGTGACCGGGCTGTTCTACCGCTCGGACTATCTGGAAGAAGCCGGCTACAAGCCCGAGGACGTGCAGGACATCACCTGGAGCCGGCTGATCGAGATCGGCAAGGACATCCTCGCCAAGACCGGCCATCAGCTCATCGACATGGACTACAATGATGACGGCCAGATCATCATGATGATGCAGTCCACCGGCCAGTGGTATCTCAAGGACGGGAACGAGCCCAACATCATCGACAACCCGGCGCTCAAGGCGTCGCTCGAAACCTTCCAGCAGATGGCGCAGGCCGGCCTCATCAAGCCCGTTTCGGACTGGACCGGCTATACCGGCGCCTTCACGTCCGGCGAAATTGCCATGGTGCCGCAGGGCGTCTGGATCACCGGCACCATCAAGTCGATGCCCGAGCAGGCCGGCAACTGGCGCGTGGCGCCGCTGCCCAAGCTCGACGGCGTGGACGGGGCGACCCATTATTCCAACAATGGCGGCTCGAGCTGGTATGTGCTGGCCTCCTCCCAGCACCAGGACGAAGCCGTCGACTTCCTCAAGACCGTCTGGGCCGCGGATGTCGATTTCTACCAGGGCATCCTGGTCAACCAGGGCGCCGTCGGCTCGCTGCTGGCCGCCCGTGACGGTGAGGCCTACAAGGCCAGCGACGCCTTCTTCAACGACGAGCCGGTCTGGCAGAACTTCTCCGACTGGCTGGCCCAGGTGCCGGCGGTCGATTACGGCACCTTCACGCCCGAAGCGCGCCTGGCCGTGCGGGCGCAACTGCCCAACATCGCCAATGGCGGCAATATCGACGACGCCCTGAAGGCGATCGACGCCCAACTGCGCCAGCAGATGCAATAACATCCAGCCATGGGGCGGGCTCCGGCCCGCCCCGTTCCGGTGGGACCGACGCATTTGATCGGAGGGGGAGCATGGCGCAGACCCGTTTGGACCGTAACGAGCAGATCAATGGCTGGGCATTCGTCATGCCGGCGCTGGTGCTGCTCGGCATCTTCATGATCTACCCCATCCTCTGGTCGCTCTGGATGAGCTTCCAGGTCGGGCGCGGCAATAATTTCTCCTTCGGGGGCCTGGCCAATATCCAGCGGCTGGCCAACGACGCCCTGCTGGTGCAGGCGCTGCTCAACACCGTCTTCTTCTTCATCATCCAGGTGCCGATCATGATCGTGCTGGCGCTGCTGTTCGCAGTGGCGCTCAACGATGCGACCCTGCGCTTCCGCGGCCTGTTCCGCACCATCCTGTTCCTGCCTTGCGTCACCTCGCTGATCGCCTATTCCAGCCTGTTCAAATCGATGTTTTCCAGCGACGGCATCGTCAACCATGCCCTCATGTCGCTGCACGTCATCAGCGCGCCGATCCCGTGGCTCACCGATCCGTTCTGGGCCAAGATCGTCATCATCCTCGCCATCACCTGGCGCTGGACCGGCTACAACATGATCTTCTACCTGGCCGCGCTGCAAAACATCGACAAGTCGATCTACGAGGCCGCCCGCATCGACGGCGTGCCGGCCTGGGCGCGGTTCTGGAACATCACCGTGCCGATGCTGAAGCCGGTGATCCTGTTCACCACCATCCTGTCCACCATCGGGACGCTCCAGCTTTTCGACGAGGTCAACAACATCACCCAGGGCGGACCGGGCAACGCCACGCTGACCCTGTCGATGTATATCTACAACCTCACCTTCCGCATGATGCCCAGCTTCGGCTATTCGGCCACCGTCTCCTGGGTCATCGTCGTCATCGTGGCGATACTGAGCGTCATCCAGTTCGTCATCGCCCGCGACCGCAGGAGGTCCTCATGAGCCTGATGATGCTGCGGCGCGCCGGGGTCTATCTCTTCCTCTCGATCGCCGCCTTCCTTTCGGTCTTCCCGTTCTACTGGATGGCGGTCGGGGCCACCAACAAGTCGACCGAGATCGTCACCGGCCGGATGAGCCCGGGCGACTATCTCTTCACCAATTTCCAGAGCCTGCTGGCCCAGGTCGACCTGTTGCGCATCTTCGGCAACTCGTTCCTGATCGCCATCGTCTCGACCATCCTCACCCTGGCGGTTTCCTCGCTGGCCGGCTACGGCTTCGAGATCTTCCGCTCGCGGGTGCGGGAGCGGATTTTCCAGCTTCTCCTGCTGCTGCTCTCGATCCCCTTCGCCGCGCTGATGGTGCCGCTTTTCGTCATGATCTCGCGGGCGCAGCTCACCAACACCTTCACCGCCGTCATCCTGCCCACCGTCGCCTCGATCTTCATCGTCTTCTATTTCCGCCAGGCGACGAAGGCGTTTCCGGGCGAATTGCGCGATGCGGCGCGGGTCGACGGGCTCAAGGAGTGGCAGATTTTCCTCTTCGTCTATCTGCCCACCATGCGCTCCACCTATGCGGCGGCCACGATCATCGTCTTCATGGGCGCCTGGAACAATTACCTGTGGCCGCTGATCGTGCTGCAAACGCCGGAGAACAAGACCATCACGCTGGTGATCTCGACGCTCACGGCCGCCTATACACCCGATTACGGCGTCATCCTGTTGACCACCGTGCTCGCAACGCTTCCGACCCTGGTCATCTTCTTCGTCCTGCAACGGCAATTCGTGCAGGGCATGCTGGGCGCGGTCAAATGAGGGACATGATATGAGCAGCCTCAGCCTCAAAGACATTCGCAAGTCCTATGGCCATCTCGAGGTCATCAAGGGCGTGGACCTCGAGATCAAGTCCAAGGAATTCGTGGTGTTCGTCGGCCCATCGGGCTGCGGGAAATCCACCCTGCTGCGCATGATCGCGGGGCTGGAACACATCACCTCGGGCGATCTGGAGATCGGCGGCGTGCGCATGAACGATGTCGAGCCCTCCCGGCGCGGCATTGCCATGGTGTTCCAGACCTATGCGCTCTATCCGCACATGACCGTGCGCGAGAACATGGGCTTTGCCCTGCGCTTCGCCCGCGTGCCCAGGGACGAGATCGCCCGCCAGGTGCAGCAGGCGGCGCGCATCCTGGCGCTCGAACCCCTGCTCGACCGCTACCCCAAGGAGCTTTCGGGCGGCCAGCGTCAGCGCGTCGCCATCGGCCGCGCCATCGTGCGCAACCCGCAGGTTTTCCTGTTCGACGAGCCGCTCTCCAATCTCGATGCCGAATTGCGCGTGCATATGCGTATCGAGATCGCCCGGCTGCACAAGGAATTGCAGACCACCATCATCTACGTCACCCACGACCAGGTGGAGGCCATGACGCTGGCCGACACCATCGTGGTGCTGCGCGATGGCGTCATCGAGCAGACCGGCCGGCCCCTGGAGCTTTACGAAGACCCGGCCAACCAGTTCGTCGCCGGCTTCATCGGCAGCCCCAAGATGAATTTCATGGCCGCCACCGTCACCGCATCGGGTAACGGCAGCGTGACCATTTCCCTCACCCATCAGGGCGGGGCCAGCCTTTCCATGCCGCTTTCCGGCCCGCTTCCGGCCGTGGGCGAAAAGGTCGTCCTGGGCGTGCGGGCCGAGCATTTCGGCCCGCCCGGCGCCGGCAGCACCGATATCGCGCTGGAGGTGGACGTGGCCGAGCATCTGGGCTCGATCAGCTATCTTTACGCCAATACCGCCAGCGGCGAGCAGCTCGTAATCGAGCGGGACGAAGGGGCAAAGACCGGCGCCGGCGACACGCTCTCGGCCTCCATAGACCCCGCCCACGCCTATCTCTTCGACGGCAGCGGCCAGCGGCTGCGCTGAATTCATATCCGGCGGCCGCGCGGATTTTGCGGCGGCCCAGACAAGGACAATGACCATGACTGATAAAATCCGCTGGGGCATCATCGGCCCGGGCAGCATCGCCAAGGCGTTCCGCGGCGGGGTCGAGGGCTCGCGGCTGGGCATTCTCGCCGCCATCGCTACGCGCGACCCCGGCCGGCCCGGCCTTGCCGCCGATTTCCCCGGTGCAAGGGTGGTCGAGGGCTATGACGCGCTGCTGGCCGATCCGGAAATCGACGCCGTCTATATCGCCGTGCCGCATACGGGCCACGCCGAATGGGCCATCAAGGCCGCCGAGGCCGGCAAGCCGGTGCTGGTGGAAAAGCCGCTGGCGCTCACGGCCTTCGAGATCGACGCGGTGCTCCATGCCCACCGCAAGGCCGGCACTTTCGCCGGCGAGGCCTTCATGTATCGCCTGCATCCGCAGACGGCGAAAATCGGCGAGCTCATCCGCTCCGGCGCCATTGGCGAAGTGCGGATGATCCAGTCGAGCTTCGGCTTCTCCATGGGGCGCTTCCAGCCCGAGCACCGCCTTTTCGCCTCCGACCTGGCGGGCGGGGGTATTCTCGATGTGGGCGGCTATCCGGTCTCGGTGGCGCGCTATATCGCCGGGCAGGCGATGGGCCGGCCCTTTGCCGATCCGGTCAAGGTTTCGGGCACCGCCAAGCTCAATGCCGAAGGCACCGACGACTGGGCGGCGGCCATCCTGACCTTTGAAAACGGCATCGTGGCGCAGGTGTCCTGCGCCGTCATGGCCAATCTCGACAATGTGCTGCGCATCCACGGCTCGGAAGGCCGCATCGAGGTGCCCGATTTCTGGTTTGCCGGCGGCGACCGCACGCAGGGACTGGGGCGCATCGACATCATCCGCGACGGCAAGACCGAGACCGTCAGCGTCAACGAAACCCGCCACGTCTATTCCTTCGAGGTGGACGCGGCCTCCGAAGCCATCCTGGCGGGGCGGCAGGAGCTGGCCGCTCCGGGCATGAGCTGGGCCGACAGCCTGGGCAATGCCCGCGTGCTCGACCAGTGGCGCAAGGATGCTGGCATCGTCTTTTCGGTCGAGACCGCCGAAAAGCGCGTCAACACGCTGGCCAATCGCCGGCTGGGGGCCAATTCCGGCGTCATTCCCAAGCGTTCCATTCCGGGCCTGGGCAAGCCGGCATCCGCCGTGGCGCTGGGCTTCGAGGATTTCCGCAGCTTCGCCTCGGGCGCCATCCTGCTCGACGCCTTCTGGGAAAAAGGCGGCAATATCTTCGACACCGCCTTCGTCTATGGCGCGGGCTATACCGAGACCCTGTTCGGCCAGTGGCACCGCAATCGCGGCACCCGCGAGGGTGCGGTGCTGATCGGCAAGGGCGCCCATTCCCCGCTCTGCTATCCCGATGTCATCGGCAAGCAGCTCACCCAGTCGCTGGAGCGCCTGCAGACCGACTATGTCGATGTCTATTTCATGCACCGCGACAATCTCGACGTGCCGGTGGGCGAATTCGTCGACGCCATGGATGCCGAGGTGAAGGCGGGGCGCATTCGCGGGCCCTTCGGCGGCTCGAACTGGACGCGGGAGCGCTTCGACGAGGCCATCGCCTATGCCGAGCGCACCGGCAAGACCAAGCCCATGGCGCTCTCGAACAATTTCGCCCTCGCCGAAATGCTCGACCCAATCTGGGACGGCTGCATCACCGCCTCCACCCCGGATTTCCGGCAGTGGCTGACCGATCGCCAGATCACCAATTTCTCCTGGTCGAGCCAGGCCCGCGGCTTCTTCACCGACCGGGCCGGACGCGACAAGACCGACAATGAGGAGCTGGTGCGCGTCTGGTACAACGAGCAGAATTTCGGCCGCCGCGACCGGGCCGTGGAACTGGCCGAAAAGCTCGGCAAGTCGCCGATCCACGTGGCGCTGGCCTATGTGCTGGCCCAGCCCTTCCCCTCGGTCCCGCTGATCGGTCCCCGCACCCTGGCCGAGCTCGACGACAGCCTCAAGGCCTTCGACATCCAGCTCACTCCCGACCAGGTCAAGTGGCTGGAAAACGGCTGACCCAAAGCTCGCTCCTCCCGAGCCCCATGCCCCGGAGCAATCCGGGGCCTTTTTTATCCATCGGTCATCCCAGCCGCGAAGCTCTCTCCCCTTGTGGGTTTCGAGGCGTCCATACCCATACCCACCCCCACCGTCATTGTCGGGCTTGTCCCGGCAATCCACTTCTCCACTTGTGCCGAACCCTTCATGGATCACCGGGACAAGCCCGGTGATGACGGTGGGGAAAACCTTTGCCCCTCCCCATGCCCCTTGTCGCCCCGGCCTTGAGCCGGGGCCCATCCTGAAAGAGTGCCGCTCCTGCCATCCGAGGATGGATCCCGGCGCAAGGCCGGGATGACATCGGGGTTGCGACCAGCATTGCGCTCCCCCAACAAACTTATCCCCGTCCCCTCGCCCCCATGTCATTCTTTCCCCATCGCCCGTGCCAGAGCGCGATCATGACGAGTGATGAGCACGGGGACGGCCAGGGCCGGGAGGTCGCTCCCGGTGCGCGGGGGAAATGTGTGCTGCTAGGGTCGAGAGGGCCCGCCATGCCCGACCCGTGAAAAATCCCGGCATGGTGGCGAGATTTCCGTCTCAATACTAAAACTCAATATCGGGACGGACGTCTCGCCACCATCGCTCGATAACACCGCACCCCGGGGCGGCGCTTCGGCTCGCCCACGGTTACAACTTTGTATCCCCTTGCCCGACCCCCGCCCCTGCCCTATCTTTCCCCTCGCGGCGCCAACAGGCTTCGCATTGTTCTCAGGGCGGGGTGAAATTCCCCACCGGCGGTAAAGGCAGCAATGCCAAGCCCGCGAGCGCCCGGCGAAAGCCGGGGTCAGCAGATCCGGTGCAATTCCGGGGCCGACGGTATAGTCCGGATGAAAGAGAACGGGACCAAGGCTGGCCTGCCGGCGCCTGCATATCATGCGGGCGGCCGGGTGTCCGTCTTCCCGTAACCCTGAGGAAACTGGTTACGGAAAGGACGATGATGAGCCAGATTTCCTCTACACCAAATGCCCCCGTGCTCGGGGCTTTGTTCATGCTCGGCGCGGGGATCACCTTCGCCATCACCAATCTTCTCACCCCCACCATCACCTATGGCATGGGCGTGCCCTCCACCGCCGTGGTGTTCTGGCAATATGTCATTGCCACAGTCTTTGCCCTGCCGCTGATCTTCCGCATCGGGCTGGGGGCGCTCAAGACGCGCCATCCCATCTGGCATGAGGCGCGCGCCTTCCTCTCGTCGCTGGGCGTGCAGTTCTTCGCCTTCGGCTTTGCCAGCGGCGTGCCCGTCTGGCAGATGGTGGCCCTGTCGATGACCGGCCCCTTCTTCATCCTCGCCGGGGCGACGCTGTTCCTGGGCGAGCGGCCGAGCGCGCAGCGCATCGGGGCCACCATTGTGGGCTTCATCGGCGCGCTGATGGTGGCCCAGCTGGGCACCGAGCAATTCACCCTCGCCTCCCTGCTGCCGGTGCTGGCCGCCGCCTGCTGGGGCACGGTTTCGGTCATCACCAAATATCTCAGCCGCGACGAAGCCCCCGAATCGCTGACGCTCTACATGCTGGTGCTGATTACGCCCAACCACTTCCTCATCGGGCTGGTGCTGGGCATTGCCGTGGCCGTGCTGCCCGCCGGGGTGTTGCCGGCGAGCCTGGCCACCGGCTTCGATTTCGTGCTGCCGGGCGGGGACGCACTGTGGCTGATCCTGCTGCTGGGGGCGATCACCGCCGCGGCGCAATATTGCATCAGCCTCGCCTACAAGGCAGCCGACGCCACCTATCTCCAGCCCTTCGACGATCTCAAGCTGCCGCTCAATACGCTTTTGGGGTGGATCGTTCTGGCGCAGGTGCCGGCCATCTGGTTCTGGCCCGGCGCCCTGCTGATCCTGCTCGCTTCCAGCTATATCCTCTGGTCCGAAACCGACCGGGGAAAGACCCGCCCGCTGGCGGCCTGAAGAACCGGGATGTCGCGGCCCCGCCGCGGCATCCTCACACCGCCACCCAGCGCCCTTCGTGATGACTGCGGGCCATGGCGTGCACCGTCCGCTCAATGCCGAGCCCGGTGGCAAAATCGATCACCCGCGCATCCTGCGCCCCGCCGATGGCGCGCAGCAATTCGTGGCATTCGATGGTTTTGAGCTCGTTGAAGCCCAGTCCATGGCCGGGCGCGGGGATGAAGCGGTCATAGGGGGCGTGCTGCGGGCCTGCCAGGATGGTGCGGAAGCCCTGCGTGGCGGCAACCTCTCCGGCCAGATAGAGCTGCACCTCGTTGAACCGTTCCTGGTCGAAGACGATGCTGCCCTTGCTGCCGAAAATCTGCAGGGCGATGCGCCCCTTGCGGCCCCAGGCCGAGCGGCTGAGGGCCATGACGCCATTTATCCCCTCACCCATCTCGAACAATATACTGGCGACGTCGAAGGTTTCCACGTCCCGCCGCGTGCCCTCCCGCGTGGGCCGGTCGGCATAGGGTTTGGACAGTTGCGCCATCACCCGAGTCACCGGGCCGAACAGCACGCGCAGGAGGCTCAGGGGATGCACGCCGAAATCGTCCAGCGCGCCATAGCCGGAGCTGGCCTCGCTCTTCCAGTAGAACAGGGCCTCCGGGTCGGCCATGAAATCCTCGTCCATTTCGAGGCGCACATGATTGACCCGGCCGATCGCGCCCTCGGCGAGAAGGGATCCGATCTGCCGCATCAGCGGGTTCTGGATGTAATTATAGCCCAGCACGGCGGTGCGCCCCGAGGCCTCGGCCGCCGCCGCCATGCGCTCGGCGTCGGGCAGCGCCACCGCCATGGGCTTTTCGCACCACACATGCTTGCCCGCTTCGAGCGCGGCAATGGCCATTTCGGCATGGAAAGCATTGGGCGTGGTCACCGACACCACCTCCACGGCGGGGTCGGCGATCAGCTCGCGCCAGTCACCGGTGGCGCGGGCGAAACCGAATTCATCGGCCTTGCGCGCGGCCAGCTCGGCATTGACCTCGGCCAGATGCGCCAGCACCGGCCGGGGGCCGTCGCCGAACACCGCCCTGACGCTGCCCCAGGCCAGCGCGTGGCACTTGCCCATGTAACCGGTGCCGATCAGCCCCACCCCGATAGTCGCTGCCATCATGTCCTCCCTTAGCGGCGCTTCCGGTTATTCCATTTGCAGAATGAACTTTCCAGTAGCACTTGCGCGATACACAAGGGTGCAAAAGAATGGGCCGAGGAGGAATGCCGCCATGCCCGAGACCAGTGACAGGCCCCCGCCGCCGCAGGACTTCGACGCCTTGCGCGCCACTATTCTCGAGCGCAAGGGCGAACTGCCCAAGCGGCTGACGCAGGTGGCGGCCTATGCGCTCGACCATCCGGACGAGATCGCCTTCGGCACCGCCGCCAGCATCGCGCTATCGGCCGACGTGCAGCCCTCCACCCTGGTGCGTTTTGCCCAGCATTTCGGTTTCGACGGCTTTTCGGGGCTGCAATTGCTGTTCCGCGCGCGGCTGCGCGAGCGCACCTCCACCTATGAGGAGCGTTTGCGGGCGCTGGAACAGGACAATACGGCGCTGGCCGAAAGCGCCATGATCTTCAACGGCTTCATCGCCGCGGCCCACCGCTCCATCGACGCCATTGGCGCGGCGGTGGATCCCGAGGGATTCGAGCGCGCCGTCTCCCTCCTCGCCCAGGCCGACACCATATACCTGCTCGCCAAGCGCCGCTCCTATCCCATCAGCAGCTACATGGCCTATGCCTTCGGCAAGCTGAAGGTGCGCTGCCAACTGGTCGGCACCGCCGCCGGCATCGATGACGACCTGCTGGCCATGGCCGGGCCGCAGGATGCCGTCTTCGCCATCAGCTTTGCCCCCTATGCCTCGGAAAGCGCGGCGCAGGCGCGCGCCCTGGCGGCGCGGGGCGTGCCTGTGGTGTCCCTGACCGATTCCGCCTTTTCGCCCCTGGCCGAGTGCTCGCGCGAGTGGTTCGAGGTGGTCGAGGCCGACCATGCCGGCTTCCGCTCGCTCTCGGCCAGCATGGCCCTTGCCATGGCGCTCACCGTCTCCATCGCCGAAAAGCGCCGCCGCGCGCAGGACGGAATGTCACAGGCCGGCTGATTTCATTTATGGAACACGTGTTCCATATTGACGGAATTCCAGAACCTATGTTTCATGCACCGGGGTGGGCCTGAAGGTCCGCCGGAGCATTCATGGGTAATTCTGGACTGGGAGCATGCGCGTGACGGATCAGGGATCGATGCCGCTCGATGTAATCACCATCGGCCGCGCCTCCGTTGACCTTTACGGCCAACAGATCGGCACACGGCTCGAAGACGTCGGCAGCTTCGCCAAATCGGTGGGCGGGTGTCCGACCAATATCGCGGTGGGCACCTCGCGGCTGGGGCTCAGGTCGGGGCTCATCACCCGCGTCGGCAACGAGCAGATGGGCCGTTTCATCCGCGAGCAGCTGGCCCGCGAAGGCGTCGAGACCGCCGGCATCGTCACCGATCCCGAGCGCCTGACGGCGCTGGTGCTGCTGGCGGTGGAGAACGACGATTCCTTCCCGCTGATCTTCTACCGCGACAATTGCGCCGACAACGCCCTTTGCGAAGACGACATCGACGAGGCCTTCATCCGCTCGGCCCGCGCCGTGCTGGTGACGGGCACGCATTTTTCCAAGCCCCATACCGACGCCGCCCAGCGCAAGGCCATGCGCATCGCCAAGGCCAATGGCGCCAGGATCGTGCTCGATATCGATTATCGCCCCAATCTCTGGGGCCTTGCCGGCCATGACGCCGGCGACAGCCGCTACATCGCTTCCGACCGCGTCTCGGCCCATATGAAGACCGTGCTGGCCGATTGCGATCTCATTGTCGGCACCGAGGAAGAGGTTCTCATCGCCTCCGGTGAATCCGACCTGCTCTCCGCGCTGAGGACGATCCGGTCGCTATCCTCCGGCACCATCGTCCTCAAGCGCGGGCCCATGGGCTGCATCGTCTATGACGGCCCGATTTCCGACAATCTCGAAGACGGCATTGTCGGCCAGGGCTTTCCCATCGAGGTCTATAATGTGCTCGGGGCGGGCGACGCCTTCATGAGCGGGTTCCTGCGCGGCTGGCTGCGGGGCGAGCCCCACGCCACCAGCGCCACCTGGGCCAATGCCTGCGGCGCCTTTGCCGTGTCGCGCCTGCTCTGCGCGCCCGAAATCCCCACCTGGACCGAGCTGCAATATTTCCTCGCCCATGGCAGCCGGGAAAAGGCCCTGCGCAAGGATGCCGACATCAACCACGTGCATTGGGCCACCACCCGGCGCCGCGACATTCCCAATCTCATGGCGCTGGCGGTGGATCATCGCAGCCAGTTCGAGGACATGGTGGGGGGCGACGCGCAAAAGCTCGCCCGCATTCCCGCCTTCAAGGCGCTTGCCGTGCAGGCGGCGGCGCGCGTCGCCAATGGCCGCGACGGCTTCGGCATGCTGCTCGACGACAAATATGGGCGCGATGCGCTCTACGCCGCCGGGGCCATCCGCAATTTCTGGATCGGTAAGCCGATCGAGCTGCCCGGCTCGCGCCCCTTGCAGTTCGAATTCTCCCAGGATCTGGGCTCGCGCCTCGTCGAATGGCCGGTCGACCATTGCATCAAGGTCCTGAGCTTCTTCCATCCCGACGATCCGGCGGAGTTGCGCCAGCAGCAGATCGGCAAGCTGCGCGCCGCTTTCGACGCCGCCCGCAAGATCGGGCGCGAGCTGCTTGTCGAAATCATCGCCGGAAAGAACGGCCCGCTTCACGATGACACGGTGGCGCGGGCGCTGACGGAGATTTACGATGCGGGCATCAAGCCGGACTGGTGGAAGCTTGAACCCCAGCCCAACGCCGCCGCCTGGGCCCAGACCGACGCGGTGATCGAAGCGCGCGACCCCCTGTGCCGGGGCGTGGTGCTGCTGGGGCTCGAGGCGCCGCAGGCCGAGCTGGAAGCCGGCTTCGCCGCCGCGCGTTCCGCCCGCACGGTGAAGGGCTTTGCCGTGGGCCGCACCATCTTTGCCGATGCGGCCCGGGCCTGGCTCGACGGACGCATCGGCGACGAGGAGGCGGTGGCTGACATGGCGGCGCGCTTCGGCGCGCTGGTGGAGATTTGGGAAGGGCTTGGCGCACACAAGCGCTGACGGATTTGAGGATGGGGCGATGAGCCAGAAGACTGTTCGACTAACCATGGCCCAGGCCGTTGCGCGTTTCCTGACCGCGCAGAAGACGGTGATCGATGGCGAGACCCTGCCCATTTTCGGCGGGGTCTGGGCGATTTTCGGCCATGGCAACGTGGCCGGGCTCGGCGAGGCGCTGCATGGCGTCAAGGACGAATTGCCCACCTATCGCGGCCAGAACGAGCAGGGCATGGCCCATGCCGCCATCGCCTATGCCAAGGCCAGCGCCCGCCGGCGCTTCATGGCCTGCACCACCTCCATCGGGCCGGGTGCGCTCAACATGGTCACCGCCGCCGCTTTGGCCCATGTCAACCGCATTCCCGTGCTGCTGCTGCCCGGCGACGTCTTCGCCAACCGCCTGCCTGACCCGGTGCTCCAGCAGGTGGAGGATTTCGGCGATGGCACCGTGTCGGCCAATGACTGCTTCCGCCCGGTCAGCCGCTATTTCGACCGCATCACGCGGCCCGAGCAGATCATTCCGGCGCTGCGCCGCGCCATGCAGGTTCTGACCGATCCTGCCGAATGTGGCCCGGTGACGCTCAGCCTCTGCCAGGACGTGCAGGCGGAAGCCTATGACTATCCCGAGAGCTTCTTTGCCGAAAAGATCTGGGTGCCGCGCCGCATCATGCCCGATGCCGACGAATTCGCCGCCGCCGCCGCCGCGCTGCGCACGGCGAAAAAGCCGGTCATCATCGCCGGCGGCGGCGTGCTCTATTCCGAAGCCAGCGGCAGCCTTGCCGCCTTTGCCGAGGCCCATGGCATTCCGGTGATGGAGACGCAGGCCGGCAAGAGTTCCCTGCCCCATGTCCACGCGCTGAACATGGGGAGCGTGGGGGTTACCGGAACCTCGGCTTCCAACATCCTGGCCGAAGAGGCCGATCTGGTGCTGGCGGTCGGTTCGCGCCTGCAGGATTTCACCACCGGATCCTGGGCGCTGTTCAAGAATGACGACCTGCGCCTCATCGGGCTCAATGTGCAGCCCTTCGACGCCCACAAGCACAATGCCCTGCCGCTGGTGGCCGATGCCAAGGCGGGCCTGGAAGCGCTCGACGCGGCGCTGATGGGTTGGCAGGTTGATTCCGCCTGGACCGACAAGGCCTTGAAAGCCAAGGAAGATTGGCTCGAGGACGCCGACGCCGCCCGCGCCGCCAGCAATGCCGAGCTGCCATCCGACGCCCAGGTCATCGGGGCGGTGCAGCGGGGCCGCACCAGGGCGACGCTGGTCTGCGCCTCGGGCGGGCTGCCCGGCGAATTGCACAAGCTCTGGCGCGCCGACGGGCCGGGGAGCTACCACCTGGACTATGGCTTTTCCACCATGGGCTACGAGATTGCGGGCGGGCTGGGCGTGGCGCTGGCGCGGCCCGATGACGATGTCGTCGTCATGGTGGGCGATGGCAGCTATCTGATGATGAATTCGGAAATCGTCAGCGCCGCCATGCTGGATGCGCGGCTCACCATCGTGCTGCTGGACAATTCCGGTTTCGGCTGCATCAACCGGCTGCAAATGGCCACCGGCGGCGCCAATTTCAACAATCTCTTCCGCGACACCAAGCATGTGACCATGCCCAATGTCGATTTCGCGGCCCATGCCGCCGCCATGGGTGCGACGGCGCGCAAGGTGGCTTCGCTCGGCGAGCTCGAAGCCGGGCTGCGCGAGACCGAGGGGAAGAGCGGGGTGACGGTCTTCGTCATCGACACCGATCCCCTCATTACCACCGAGGCCGGCGGCCATTGGTGGGACGTGGCGGTGCCCGAGGTCAGCGAGCGCCCACAGGTCAATGCGGCGCGGGAGGCCTACGTCAAGGCCCTCAGGGCGCAGCGGGCGGGATAAGGTGAAAATGGGTGGCCTGGCGCGAGCGGCCACCCCCTCCTAGCCTCCCCCATCGAGGGGGAGGTACAGCTTTGTGGATAAGGCAATATCGTGCCCATCCGCCAGACGGCACCTCCCCCCTTGTGGGGGAGGATGGGAGGGGGGAATACCTGCTCCCGCAGCGAAAAATGGAGCCAAAATTGAAAGCCAAACTCGGCATGTCGCCCATCGCGTGGTGGAACGACGATCTGGTGGAACTGAGCGATGACGTGTCGCTGGAGGAATGCCTGCGCCAATCGCGCTCCGCCGGCTTCACCGGCATGGAGAAGGGCCGCCGCTTTCCCGACGATCCGGCGGTGATGCTGCCCATCCTCAAGGCTGCCGACGTGACGCTGTGCGGCGGCTGGTTCTCCGGCACGCTGGTCGATGAGGAGCTGGCGGTCAACAAGGACCGCATCCAGCCCATGATCGAGCTGTTCAAGGCGGTCGACGCGCCCTGCATCGTCTATGGCGAGGTGGGCCGCTCCATCCAGGGCAAGCGCGAGATTCCGCTGGCGCGCAAGCCCAGGCTCGATGACGACGAGATGAAGGTCTATGCGCGCCGGGTCACCGAATTCGGCGAATGGTGCGCCGAGCAGGGCATGCCGCTCTCCTATCATCATCACATGGCGGCAGTGGTGGAGACCGAGCCGGAGCTGGACGCCTTCATGCGCCATTCGGGCGCCGGCATTCCGCTGCTGCTCGATGCCGGCCATCTGGCCTTTGCCGGCGGCGATGTGCTGCGCGCCATCGACCATCACCACGCCCGCATCAACCATGTCCACGTCAAGGATATCCGCCGCGAGGTGGTCGATGGGCTCGATCGCAGCCGGCAAAGCTTCCTCGACGCGGTGGCGCTGGGCGCTTTCACCGTGCCGGGCGATGGCTCGCTCGATTTCGGCGCCATCGTGCAGCGGCTGGCCGACCATGGCTATGAGGGCTGGTTCGTGGTCGAGGCCGAACAGGACCCGGTCAAGAACCCGCCGCTCAGAATGGCGCAGGTGGGCTACAAGGAACTTATGCGCGTGATGACCGCCGCAGGCTACACTGTGGAGACGGAAGGTTTTCCCAAGGGGTGAAGTCTTGCCCCGTGCCGTGCTAAGCCTGTGGCGACATTTTTGAAGTGCAGGAAAAAAGCATGGCGCTCAAGCAAAACGACCTCAACTGGTTCCGGCCGCTCTGGCGCCGCATTGCCGTGGTGGTCTTTCTTTCCGCATGGCTCGCCTGGGAGGTGTTCTTCACCGGCGAGCAATTGTGGATGATCCTGGTGGGCGCGGCGCTGGCCTATGCCCTCTATAATTTCTTCTATGCCTTTCCCAAGGAGCAGCCTGCCGATGGCACACAATCCCAACCTGCGAGTCCGCCCGAAGGGAACGACGGGCAAGGTTCATGAGATCACGCCGGCCAGCGCCGGCTGGGCGCATGTCGGTTTTGCCCTGCACAGACTGACGCCGGGCGACCAGGCCGGCGGCAATGCCGGCGATGAGGAATTGTGCCTTGTCCTGGTGGGCGGCAAGGGCCGCTTCAGCGTCGACGGCAAGGATTTCGGCGAATTGGGCGAGCGTGCCACACCCTTCGAGGGCGCCCCCTGGGCGCTCTACGTGCCCAAGGGCAGCGCCTGGACGGTCGAGGCGACGACGCCTCTGGAGCTGGCGGTCTGCTCCGCGCCGGGCGGCGGTAATTACAGCGCCAAGGTGATCCCGCCGGGTGTCCACCCCCGCCTCACGCGCGGCAAGGGCGCCAATGTGCGCCACGTCTATAATATCATGCCCGAGGATGACGGCTCGGCCCATTCCCTGCTGGTGGTGGAAGTCATCACCCCGCAGGGCAATACCTCGTCCTACCCGCCGCACAAGCACGATCAGGACAATCTGCCCCATGAAAGCCAGCTGGAAGAGACCTATTTCCACCGGCTCAACCCGCCACAGGGTTTTGCCCTGCAGCGCGTCTATACCGACGACCGGAGCCTGGACGAAGCGCTGGTGATCGAGGATGGTGACGTGACCCTGGTGCCGCGCGGCTATCACCCGGTGGCCACCACGGCGGGCTACGACCTTTATTATCTCAACGTCATGGCCGGACCGAAGCGTGTGTGGAAGTTCCACAATGCGCCCGAGCATGAGTGGCTGCTGAAGTAAGAGCTGCCCCCGCGCCCGATGTCATCCCGGCCTCGAGCCGGGGCGGCATGTTAGGTACGGGAACGCAGCTCTCCCCACCGTCATTTCCGGGCCTGCCCCGGCAATCCACCTCTCCGCTTGCGCTGAGCCATGGACCACCGGCACAAGGCCGGTGGTGACAGCGGAAAAGTGCGTGGGTCGTGGAAAAACACCCGCCTTGCGGATGCCTACCCCAAAATCTCGCTCAGCTTGACCGCCCTACCCTCCTTAACGGACTTCAGCGCCGCGTCGGCCATGGCCAGTGCGATCAGCCCGTCTTTGCCGCTGGGCTCAGCCGGAGATTTCGATTCAACCGCGTCGATGAAGGCGCTGATTTCCAAGGCATAAGCCTCGGTGTAGCGGGTCATGAAGAAGTCGTGCAGCGGCGGGCGGGTGTAGCCGCTGGCCGTGGCGACCTCGATGGACACCGGGCGCTGGTTCTCGGCGGCGACGGCGCCCTTGGAGCCGTGCACCTCGATGCGCTGGTCATAACCATACGTGGCGCGGCGCGAATTGGAGATGGTGGCGTGCTTGCCCGAGGCGGTGGAGAGCATCACCGAAGCGCTGTCATAGTCGCCCGCCTCCCCGATGGCCTTGTCCACAAGCACCGAGGCCTGCGCCGAGACTGTCTCGATGTCCTCGCCCAGAAGGAACCGCGCCATGTCGAAATCGTGGATGGTCATATCGCGGAAGATGCCGCCCGAGCGCTTGACGTAATCGGCCGGCGGCGCGCCGGGATCGCGCGAGACGATGGTGACCATCTCCACATCCCCGATATCGCCCTTGGCGATCACGTCGCGGACGGCCTGGAAATGCGGGTCGAACCGGCGGTTGAAGCCAACCATGAGCGTGGCGCCCTCGGCCTCGACCACCTTGAGGCAGGCCTTGACCCGGGCCACATCCAGATCGATCGGCTTTTCGCAGAAGATGGCCTTGCCGGCACGCGAGAAGCGCTCGATGAGGTCGGCATGGGTGTCGGTGGGGGTGCAGATCACCACCGCGTCGATATCGTCGGCCTTCTCGATAGCCTCGATGGTCCGCACTTCGGCGCCATACTGGCCGGCCAGATCGCTGGCCGCCTTCTCGAAGGCGTCGGCCACGGCGACCAGCCGGGCCTTGGGGTTCGATGTCACCGCCTTGGCATGAACCTTGCCAATACGGCCCGCGCCGAGCAGGCCAAAACGAACGGTCATTATAGTCTCTCCAAACAAGCGGCCGGACAAAAGGTCCGGCCGAAACTCAAAATGCCCGGCGGCCGACGGCTAGACGGTGCCGCCGAGCGAGCCTTCCAGTTGCGCCAGTTCCGCCCCGCCCGCCATCATGTCCTGCAACTGCTCCGGGCTCAATTCGCCCTTGCGCGCCGTCCCCAGGGTCTTGCCGCGATTGAGCACGGTGAAGCGGTCGCCCACGGCCAGCGCGTGACGAACGTTGTGGGTAATGAAGACGATGCCCACGCCGGTCTTGCGCACCCTGTCGATGGTGGCCAGCACATTGGCGGTCTGGCGCACGCCCAGGGCCGAGGTCGGCTCGTCCAGGATCAGCACCTTGGCGCCGAAATAGACGGCGCGGGCGATGGCGACAGACTGACGTTCGCCACCCGAGAGCGTGCCCACGGCCTGGGTGGGCTCGCGCAGGTTGATGCCCATGCGCTGCATTTCTTCCATGGTGACGCGGTTGGCCATGTCGATGTCGAGAAAGCGGAACGGGCCCCATTGGCGGCGGGGCTCGCGCCCCATCCAGAAATTGCGCGTCACCGACATCAGCGGGATCATCGCCAGATCCTGATAGACCGTGGCCACCCCCGCCTCCATGGCATCGCGCGGGCTGTTGAATTCGACCTTCTGCCCGGCGACGCGGATTTCGCCCGCGCTCGGCTTGTGCACGCCGGCCATGGTCTTGATGAAGGTGGATTTACCCGCGCCATTATCGCCCAGCAGGCAATGGCATTCGCCGGGCATGACCGACACCGAGACGCCGTTGAGCGCGATCACCGGGCCGAACTGCTTCTTGATGTCGATGAGCTCGATCAGGGGAGTGTCGGCCATGGATCAGCGCTCCCCCGTAATGAGGCGGCGGATATAGGTGTTCAGAATCACCGCCAACAGCAGGATCACGCCGAGGAAGACGCGGAAGAGCGAGCTTTCCACGCCGGCAAAGAACAGGCCCTGCTGCACCACGCCGAAGATCAGCGCCCCCAGGGCCGCCCCGATCACCGAGCCGTAGCCCCCGGTCAGCAGCGCGCCGCCGATGACCACGGCGATGATGGCCTCGAATTCCTTGAGCAGGCCGCGGTCGGCGGCAGCGGAGCCGAATTCCATCACCTGGCAGGTGGCAAAGACCGTGGCGCAGAAGGCGGAGAAGACGAACATCAGGATTTTCACCCGATCCACCGGCACGCCGACATAGCGCGCCGCCTTGGCGTCGCCCCCCGAGGCATAGATCCAGTTGCCGAAGCGGGTACGGGTGAGCAGCACATGGGCGAAGACGATGAGCATCAGCGCCCAGACCATCAGCATGGGAATACCATCCACCACCGGCTGCCCGGCCTTGTTGCCGGCCTGGAACTTGGCGATCAGCCCGAGATCGGCCAGCCAGATGAAGACGAAGCCCAGCACCTTGCCGCCGAACAGCGAGGCCAGCCAGTCGCCCTGCGCCGCCTCGCGCACGCCGCCGATGATGGTCTGGCGGGTGGTGGAAATGGAGAGATAGATGGTCAGCCCGCGCAGCACATAGAGCGAGGCCAGCGTGACGATGAAGGATGGCAGGCCGGTCTTGATGACCAGATAGCCATTGGCAGCGCCCACCAGCATGGCCACGGCGAAGGCCGCCAGGATGGCCGCCCAGATCGGCCAGCCCCAATGCACGCCGAGCAGGGCGATGATGATGCCGGCAAAGCCGATCATCGAGCCGACGGACAGGTCGAATTCGCCGGCGATCATGAGCAGGCATGCGCCCACCCCGATGATGGCGAACTGCGCCGAGACCACGCCCCAGTTCATGATGCCGTCGGGGGCGAACATGCCGGTGCCGCCGGCAATGATGGCGAAATAGATGAAAACCAGCACGGTGCCGGCCATGGCCCCCAGTTCCGGGCGCACAAAGGCCCGGCGCCACCGCGATTGCCGCTGCATGCGCTCGTCGGGCGGCGTGGCCGTCCCGGATTGCTCATCCATGGGTCATTCCTCTGGAGAAAGGAGCCGCGCCAGGGCGCGGCTCCCCGTGGATGTCAGCGATACTGCCCCGCATATTGCTCGACCAGGGCGATATTGTCCTTGGTGATGAAGCCGGGGCCGGAATTGATCGAATTGCCCGGCACCACGCCGTAGCGGGCGAGGTTGGTGAGCACCACGACCGGCAAATAGCCCTGCAGGAAGGGCTGCTGGTCGATAGCGAAGTTGATGGTGCCCGCCTTGATCGCGGTGGCGATTTCGCTCGAAAGGTCGAAGGTGCCGAAGAAGATGGCGCCGGCCTTGCCGCTGGCGTCGAGCGCGGCAATGGTCGGATGGGCCGAGGTCGGGCCCAGCGTCAGGATGCCGTTGGTGTCGGGATTGGTCTGGAGATAGGCGGCCACCTTGGACTGGATTTCGCCCGGGTCCTGACCCGCGTCGATCATCTGATTGCCCAGTTCCACCCCGAGCGCGTCGGCAAAGCCCTGGCAGCGCTCAACCGAGGCGGGGTTGGTGATGTAGTGGTTGACGCAAAGGAAGCTGGTCACGCCGGCTGCCTTGGCTTTCTCCCCGGCCCCGAAACCCGCGTCATACTCGGGCTGGCCGACATGGAGCAGCGCTCCGATTTCCTTGGACTGCTCGATGGTGCCCGAATTGATGGTGATGACAGGAATGCCCCGCGCCACCGCATCGGAGAGCGGCCCCGAAAGCACGTCGAAATCGGCAATGGTGGAGATGATGCCATTGGGATTGGAGGCCGCCGCCTGCTCGATGATGCGGGCCATGTCGGCCAGGTCGCCGGTGGGAGGATTGCGATATTCCACCGTCACGCCCATCTGCTCGCCGGCCAGGGCGATGGCGTTCTTGATCGTGTTCCACCAGCTATCCGAGTCCGGCGCGTGCGAAACCAGCACGAAGCGCTCGCCATCGGCGGCTGCGGGAATAGCCATGGCGGGCAGCGTCGCGGCAGCCAGCGCCAGGGCGGTTAAACCCTTGAATAGAATATTCATCGAATTCCTCCCTCGTTACAGGACCGGCACGGAACTATTACGCCGTTTACCAATCCATGCGAAACAAACATTCCATTTTCGCCCCGCAACGTCAAGCGCAGGCGCCAGACCCGGCCCCGAAGTGATCCGGCTCCTTGGGGAAGGCAGCGGAAAGATGCATGAAATATCATCCGCGTCCGATTTTGCGGCGCGGCACAATCGTGGAACATTCATTCTAAATCGTCGGGAAAGGTACGGCGACCGGCGGGCAAAACCGCGTCCGAGGCGGCGCCGTCAGGTCTCGCGCGCCCTTTCGAGCAAGCGTTTGCATTCGAGCAATTCGCGCATGACTTCGGAGAGCTTGTCGCGGGATTCGCGGTCGAGCGCCGGGCTGGCCAGCATCACCGCTTCCTCGACCTGGGCCTCGTCGCTGGCCGCTTCCGCCTGCTCGATCATCGGCAGCAGTTCTTCGAGCGGCCGCCCCTCGCCGACGGCAATGACATAGCGGCTGCCCTGATCCTTGAGGATGCGCTGCACGCCCTTGATGGTGAAGCCCTGATCGTAAAGCAGGTGCCGGATGCCGCGCAGCAGCATCACGTCTTCGGGGCGGTAATAGCGCCGGCCGCCGCCGCGCTTCAGCGGCTTGATGGTGTTGAACCGCGTCTCCCAGAAGCGCAGGACGTGCTGGGGCAAATCCAGCTCTTCGGCGGCTTCGGAGATCGTGCGGAAGGCGTCTGGCGACTTATCCACGGAGGCAGGGACTCGCTGGATGGCTTATTTTCCAGAGCGAACCATAGATTTGTTAATCTTGGACTTCAACACATTGGACGGCTTGAACACAAGAACCTGCCGCGGAAGGATCGGCACTTCCTCGCCCGTCTTGGGGTTTCGGCCGATACGCTCGTTCTTGGAGCGAACCTGGAAGGAGCCAAAGGAGGAGAGCTTGACGTTGTTGCCCTCGATCAACGCATCGGAAATGAGCTCGAGTACCCTTTCCACCAGTTCGGCCGACTCGGTTCTCGACAGGCCCACCGAGCCATAGACCGCTTCGGCCAAATCGGCCCGCGTTACCGTCTTCTGCGTCATTCGAACCCCCGTTTCCCCGAAAGGTCGGATCCCCTCGTCCGGTCGGCCTAGCGCCGTCTTTTCGACTTCGAAAGACACTAACGCCTTGAAACGGCTAAGGTCAATCGGCCCGGAAGCGACTGTTACCAGCGGATAAGCGAGGCGCCCCAGGTGAAGCCGCCGCCCATGGCCTCGATCATCACGAGGTCGCCCTGCTTGATGCGGCCATCGGCCACCGCGACGCTCAGGGCCAGCGGAACCGAGGCCGCGGAGGTGTTGGCGTGGCGCTGCACGGTGGTCACCACCTTTTCCGGCGGCAGGCCCAGCTTGGCCCCTGCCCCGTCGATGATGCGGCGGTTGGCCTGGTGGGGCACGAACCAGTCGAGATCGTCCACCGTGTAGCCTGCTTTGGCCAGAGCGTCATAGACCACATCGGTGATCTTGCCGACCGCGTGGCGGAACACTTCCGGGCCCTGCATATGCACATGGCCGGTGGTGCCGGTGGTCGAGGGCCCACCATCGACGTAGAGCTTGTCCCAATGGTGGCCATCGGAGCGCAGCGCCGAGGAGAGAATGCCCCGCTCGGGCGCGTCATCTGCCAGTTCGAGCTTTTCCACCACGGCGGCGCCGGCGCCATCGCCGAACAGCACGCAGGTGCTGCGGTCGGTCCAGTCGAGGAGGCGGGAGAACGTTTCCGCCCCGATGACCAGGGCGCGGTTGGCGAGGCCATTCTTGATGTAGCTGTCGGCCGTGGCGATGGCAAAGACGAAGCCGGAACAGACCGCCTGGATGTCGAAGGCCATGCCGTGGCGGATGCCGAGCTTCATCTGCACCAATGTCGCGGCGGCCGGAAAGGTATAATCGGGCGTGGTGGTGGCGACGATGATGAGGTCGATGTCGTCAGGCGTGACCCCGGCTGCGGCCATGGCCTTTTTGGCCGCTTGCACCGCGAGGTCGGAGGTATATTCGCCTTCGGCGGCGATATGACGCTCCTCGATGCCCACGCGCTGGCGAATCCACTCGTCGGAGGTATCGACCATGGTGGACAGTTCGGCATTGGTCAGCACTTTTTCGGGCAGATAGCCGCCTACGCCACGAATAATGGTACGCGTCTTGGTCACGCCGGTCCTGCCTCGGTTTCTGCTTCGGGCTGGGCGGGGTCAACCTTCACCGGGAAGCGCTGCATGGTATCGCCGATCTTGTCGATCAGCTTGCTGCGGGCCATTTCATAGGCAAGGCTGAGCGCGCTCTTGTAGCCCACTTCATCCGTGCCGCCATGGGATTTGATGACGATGCCATTGAGCCCCATGAACACGCCGCCATTGACGGTTCGCGGATCCATCTTGCGGCGCAGGGCATTGAGCGCGGAGGAGGCGAGCAAAGCGCCCAGCTTGCTCAGCCAGGTGGCGGTCAGCGCATTGCGCAGATAGGCGGCGACCTGCCGGGCCGTGCCTTCGGCGGTCTTGAGCGCGATATTGCCGACAAAACCCTCGGTCACCACCACGTCCACCGTGCCCTTGCCGATGTCGTCGCCTTCGACGAACCCGTGATAGGTGAAGCCCGAACCGCTGGCCTCGGTGAGGATGCGCCCGGCTTCCTTGATGGATTCGAGCCCCTTAACTTCCTCGGTGCCGACATTGAGCAGGCCCACGCTGGGCGATTCGTCGTCGAAGAGGCATCGGGCCAGCGCCGAGCCGAGAATGGCGTAATCGACCAGTTGCCGCGCATCGGCGCCGATGGTGGCGCCCATGTCGAGCACGATGATGTCGCTGCGCAGGGTCGGCCAAATGGCGGCGATGCCGGGGCGGGAAATGCCCTTCATCGGCCGCAGGCAGAAGGTGGCCATGGCCATAAGCGCGCCGGTATTGCCGCCGGAAATGGCGACATCGGCCTCGCCATCCTTGACCGCCTGGATGGCCATCCACATGGACGAAACGCCCTTGCCCTTGCGCAGGGCCTGGCTGGGCTTTTCATCCATGGCGATGACCGTTTCGCAATGGCGTATGGTCGAGGCCGGCTTGAGCGCGGGAAATTCCTCGAGCAGCGGCGCAATCTGCTCCTGGCGCCCATGGAAGAGAAAGCGCGTATTCTTGCGCTCGCGCAGCGCCAGATAGGCTCCGTGGATCACCGCGCGCGGGGCATTGTCGCCGCCCATGGCGTCCACTGATATGGTTATGGTGTCGGTCATTTCAGCCCGTTATGAGCCCCGGCGAGGGAGCGGTCAAACATATCCCATCAAAGGGTCCGCGCAAGCCCGACGCGCAATGCTAGTCTTCATTATCAGTGGACTTCTTGAGCTTTTTGAGGGCCGCGAAGGGTCCGGCTTCCTCCTCACCGGCGTCCAGGCCCAGGCCATCGAGGCTTTCCCCCTCCCGGCGCGGATAGGGATCGATGGCCAGCGCCAGCGTTTCCACCAGCAGCGCCGACAGGTCGACTTCCGGCCCGTCTATGTGATCGGGAAAATCTTCATCCTCGAGGTCGATGAAGATTTCCGGCTCGGTCTTGTGCTTATGGCCATGCGGCTCGGGCAGGAAGACGCGGTCGATTTCCTCGTCGATATGCTGGCCCACCGGCTCGAAGGTCACCACGGAGGGCTGGACGATATCGGCCGTCAGCCGGCCCTGGGCTCGAATGCCGCCGCGCAGGGGCACGACGCTGAGGCGCGCGGAGAACGAATCGACGGCGCTGAGCTTGAGCGCTTCGGCCAGTGCCGCGCGGGCGGCCTCGTCCAGGTCGACAGAAAGGTCGCGGCCGGTGGCGGGCAGCCGGTCGATACGGACAATAGCCTCGAACAGCGGCGCTTCCTTGCCCGCGCTCATGCGGGCGCTCCGAAATGCAGCGTTCCAGCGGCGATCGCGTCCACCGGCTGGCTGGCCAGGGCGGCATCCTCGGCCATGAGATAGTCGGCCAACGCCTCGACATGGGGGCCCGTGGCGCCATCGAAGATATTGCGCGAGAGCACGGCCTGCAGGGCAGCGGTATCCTTCTTGTCCATGGCCTCGCTCATCGCCGCCAGAAGCCCGAAGAAGATATTGCCCATTTTCTGGATTTTCTTGGGCACGCCCAGGTCGGTAACGCCCATCTCGCGCAGGGAGCGGTCCATGTCCTTGAAAAAGACGTCGAACACGGCCTGGCTGAAATTCTTGTGCTTGCCGTTTTCACCGCGCAGGCGGCGGAACAGCAGCGCCATATGCAGGCTAATCATGTCGAACCGCCCGGTCACCGTGTCGGGCACCTGCCAGTCGGCATAAAAGCGCGGTTGACGGGATTGCGCCACAATAGCGTTATAGATGGCGTAAACCGGTTCGGTGTCGGTGCTCTTGCGGAACAGGGATTGGATTGCGCTCAGCATCTTGATCGGCCTAAGAGGGGCGGGCTGGACCACGGGACCAATGCCAGCTTGCCAGACAGAGAGGTTGGCAGGTACACCTTGCGGCAGCTATAAGGGCCGCCGTCTCATCGTCGAGCCTATAGTCGAGAGCCATCGGGAAAGTCAAATTCATGCCCTTGCGTATCGCCACCGGTTCCATAGCACCGCTTGCCGCAGCAGCCCTGCTTGCCCTGACGCTGGCGGCGTGCAGCAGCAGCACCTCGCTCATCAGCAAGCGCACCCAGGGCTATGAGATTTCCGAAAGCGCCATGGCCCAGATCCGGCCGGGGCAGAGCCAGCAACTGGTGACCCTGGTGCTGGGATCGCCCCAGTCCACCAACACTTTCGGCGACCAGTCGGCCTTCTATTACGTCGAGACCAAGGTGCGCCAGACCGCCTTCGGCATGACCATGATCGACTCGCGCACCGTATTGGTCGTCTACTTCGACAAGAACAAGAAGGTGATCGACAAGGCCGTCTATGGCCTCAAGGACGGCAAGACCGTCGCCATCGAGAGCCGGCGCACCCCTTCCTTCGGCGAAGACCGCACCTTCATCGACTCCATCCTGTCGAGCTTCTGAGGTCCCTTTCCCGCAAAAAACAAAGCCCCGGTTTTCCGGGGCTTTTTTTATTGGCTTGAGTTGAAACCACCAGGGACGGTTCAGGCCAAACGCGCTACACCGTCTTTTCGATATCGGCACCGGCCGCGCGGGCGATGGCGTCAAGCGCGGCATTGACCAGGCCGGTGGCATCGTCCTCGTAAAAGGCCTTGGCCACGTCGACATATTCGGTGATGACAACGCGCGCCGGGATATCCTTGCGACGCAGGAGCTCGAAGGCGGCGGCGCGCAAAATGGCGCGCAAAGTCGCGTCCACCCGCTCCACCGGCCAGCCGTCAGCCAGCGCCTTGTCGACGGCCGGGTCGATGGCAAGCTGGTGCTTGGTGACGCCGGAGACGATCTGGCGGAAGAAATCGGCATCGGCGGGAAGATATTGCTCGCCCTCGACCTCGCGTCCCAGATGGAAAGCGCCGAACTGGGCCAGCGTATCCTCCAGCGTCGCCCGGCCCACATCCATCTGGTAGAGCGCCTGCACGGCGGCAAGGCGGGCGGCTCCGCGCTGGTTGGCGGGGCGTTCGGACTGGGGATCACGTTTGGGGGCGTCGGCCATGACTGCTTTCATCTATGCTGGGTGGCCGCTGGGCCGGGCTGCCACAGGCAGCAACGCACCCCCATAATCGCCCGCGCGGCGAACTTCAACAGGCTGTGCGCTCAATGCGGCCGCGCGGCCCGCTCATAGATCATCAAATTGTCCCCGCCCAGCGCCTCGCGCTCGTGGCCGATGAAGCCGGAAGCCGCCAGCACGTCGGTGAATGTTCCCTCCGGGCAGGCCGGCACCGCCTCGGGGCCCAGGACGCCGGTGCCGGTGAGCAGCACGAAGCGATCCACAAGGCCCGCATCGAGCAGCGCGGCAGCAAGGCGTTGGCCGGGCTCGACGAGGAGATTCTGGATACCCTTTTTCGCCAGGGTTTTCATCGCCTCGCCCAGATCGGGACGGCCGTCGGCGCCGGCAACCCGCATTACTTCAATCGAGACGGGAGCGTCGATCGAAACCGAGGTTTCCGCAATGATCGCAGTACGATAACCGGAAAAGCCGCCAATCAGATTCACCTTGCGATCAATTCCTGCTGCGCCGGCCAGAACGACGCGCAGGGGCGTCTCGGCGCCAAGGCCCGGCAGGGTGACGGCAAGGGCCGGATCGTCCATACGGGCGGTGGCGCCGCCCACCATCACCGCATCGGCGCGGGCGCGCAGCATGTCCATCCATTGCCTCGCGGCAGGGCCGACATGGCGTTCATATCCCTCCCCGGCCCGCCCGATCATGCCGTCCGACGACATGGCGAGCATGGCGGTGACATGGGGACGACCGGCGGTGTGGCGCATGATGTGACCGGCATGCAACGCCTTGGATGGCGCATGATCGGCCAGAATAGTCTCGATGCCGGCGGATTCGAGCTGGGCGAGGCTGACGCCGGCGGTGCGCGGATCGGGGTCCGTGACACCGATCACCACGCGCATGATGCCTGAGCGGATGATGGCGGCGACGCAAGGCGGGGTGCGCCCCCAATGATTGCACGGCTCCAATGTCAGATAAAGCGTACTGCCCGCCGCATCGAACCCGGCAGCGGCAATGGCCTCGGCGGCGGCATGGGGCCGCCCGCCCCGCCCGGTGACAGCCCGCGCCAGAACCGTCTGGCGCGCCGGCGAGACGACAAGAGCGGCAACGGCGGGGTTTTCCGCCGTCGTGCCCTGGAACGGCGTCGCATAACGCACCGCGGCGTCCAGCCAGCGCCGATCCTCGGGCAAAAGCGCGCTCAATCCTCTTCCCCAGTTTCCCCCTGCCCTTCGGCAAGTTCCGCCAGGAAATTGCGGAAATCGTCGGCGGCGGAGAAATTCTTATAGACCGAGGCGAAACGGACGAAGGCTACGTCATCGAGGCCCTTGAGGCCCTCCATGACATATTCGCCGATCTGGTCGGAGGTGACCTCGACATCGCCCAGGCTTTCGAGCTGGCGGACGATGCCGGAAATCATGCGCTCCACCCGCTCGGGCTCCACCGAGCGCTTGCGCAGCGCGGTATAGACCGAACGGGCGAGCTTTTCGCGGTCGAAAGGCACCTTGCGGCCCGACTTCTTCACCACCGTCAGGTCGCGCAACTGCACGCGCTCGAAGGTGGTGAAGCGGCCGCCGCATGCATTGCACACGCGGCGGCGGCGAATGGCGCCGGAATCCTCGGTGGGCCGGCTGTCCTTCACCTGGGTATCGTCATTGCCGCAATAGGGGCAGCGCATGGCGACTCCTTACCTGCTGTAGATCGGGAAACAGTCGGTCAGCGCCTTGACCTTGGCGCGCACACCGGCTTCCACGGCGCCGTTATTGTCCTCGCCATTGGTCTTGAGCCCGTCGAGAACTTCGATAATCAGCTCACCGATCTCCTGGAACTCGGCCTCGCCGAATCCGCGCGTCGTGCCGGCCGGGGTCCCCAGGCGCACGCCCGAGGTGATGGCAGGCTTTTCGGGGTCGAACGGCACCGCATTCTTGTTGCAGGTGATGTGGGCCCGGCCCAGCGCGGTCTCGGTGGCCTTGCCGGTCAGCCCCTTGGGCCGCAGATCGACCAGCATGAGGTGGTTATCGGTGCCGCCCGACACGATATCGACGCCGCCCTTGACCAGAGTGTCGGCCAGCACCTTGGCATTGGCGACGACCTGGCTGGCATAGGTCTTGAACTCGGGCGAGAGCGCTTCCTTGAAGGCCACGGCCTTGGCGGCGATGACGTGCATCAGCGGGCCGCCCTGGATACCGGGGAAGATGGCCGAATTGACCTTCTTGGCGATCTCGTCGTCATTGGTGAGGATGAGGCCGCCGCGCGGGCCGCGCAGGGTCTTGTGCGTAGTGGTGGTGGCCACATGGGCGTGCGGGAACGGGCTGGGATAGACCCCGCCGGCCACGAGTCCGGCCACATGGGCCATGTCCACGAAGAGGATCGCCCCCACCTCATCGGCAATGGCGCGGAATTCGGCCCAGTCCATGATGCGCGAATAGGCCGAGAAGCCGGCGACGATCATCTTGGGGCTGTGCTCGCGGGCCAGTTGGCGCACCTGGTCCATGTCCACGCGGCCATCCTGCTTGCGCAGGCCGTACTGAACGGCGTTGAACCATTTTCCCGACTGGTTGGGACGCGCGCCATGGGTCAGGTGCCCGCCAGCATCCAGCGACATGCCCAGAATGGTGTCACCGGGCTGGATCAGCGCCTGATAGACGCCCTGATTGGCCTGCGAGCCGGAATTGGGCTGCACATTGGCGTGGGCAACGCCGAAAAGCTGCTTGGCGCGCTCGATGGCCAGCGTTTCGGCCACGTCGACATATTGGCAGCCGCCGTAGTAGCGCTTGCCCGGATAGCCCTCGGCATATTTGTTGGTCAGCACCGAGCCCTGCGCTTCCAGAACCGCCTGCGAGACGATGTTTTCGGAGGCGATCAGTTCGATCTCGCCTTGCTGACGACCGAGTTCGTTGGCGATCGCCTTGGCCAGCTCCGGATCGGTGTCCGCCACCGAATTGGAGAAAAATTGCGGAAAGAGCGGAAGAGACGTGGCGCTCATTGGACGATGACCTCGTTGAAAGCGAAACGGGCAAGCACGCCAATGGCCTTATCACGTCGCCAAGAGCGATTCCAAGGCCGACAGAACGGGTCTGGATTCATGGGGCTCCCCTGATTTTCGGATGGGTGCCCAGGCGAGCGGCTCTACTGAGGTTCGCGTTCCCCGATGGTTCCCCATCTCTCTCGCCAGTCGCGCGAACGGGCGGAATATGGCCTAAAACCACGGGCAAGGGAAGGGGCAAGCCTCAGGCGAACTTGCCCGAAGGCGCGGGGGGCGCCGGCTGGCTTTCGGCCAGCTTGCGGCGCAGCTTGGCCAAGGCCAGTTGCTGCATGTGGCCACGGCTGGCATTGACGGGGGTAATCACCACGATTTCGGTGCCGGTGGCAGCGTCGATGGCGGCGACCCGCATCTGCTGGCCTACCTGCACGAACTCGAAGTAAACCTCGCCATCGGCCATGCCCTGCCCTCCGCGTCCAGCCTAGCAGGATTCTGCGGGAGGCCAAACCGGCGCCCTCCTTGGGGAGGGCGCAAGGGATCAGGCGTCGAAGGAGACCTTGCCCTGGGCGTCGAAATTATAGACGTCGTCGCGGAAGCTCACCGTGCCCTGGCGGTTGGCCCAGGCGGTGATGTAGGTGGTGTGGATCGGCACGCGCGCCTTGCATTCCACATCGAGCCGCTCCAGCGAGGCGAAGGTCGAATCGACGCGGTTCTGGTCCCAGTCGCCATTGTCGCGCAAGAGCCAGCTCACCAACTGGTTGACACCCTCGACGCGGACGCAGCCGGAGGAGTGGAAACGGGCATTCTCGCCGAACAGCGCCTTGCTGGGCGTGTCGTGCAGGTAGCAATCGTAGGGGTTGTAGAAATTGATCTTGCAGTGGCCCATGGAATTTTCGGCGCCCGGCTCCTGCCGGTACATGTAGTTCACCGCATTGCCGATATTGGTCCAGTCGATGCTGGCGGGCGAGATCTCGTTGCCCTTGCCGTCATAGATATGGATATTCTGCTTGGCCAGATATTCGGGGTCTTCCTGCATGTAGCGGGTCAGGTCGCGCTCGACCAGCGACTTGGGCACATGCCAGTAGGGGTTGAAATTGATCTGGCTGATCTTGCTGGCCATGATCGGGGTGGCGCGGTCGACGCGGCCCACCACGGCGATATGGCGCTGCTCCACCATGCCGCCGGAAACCGCCTCGATGGTGGCGGCGGGGATATTGACCACCACATAGCGATCGTTGAGCCGGTTCGCCATGCCCTGGACGCGGGTGAAATTGAGATAGAGCTGCTGCAGACGCTGCGCGGCCGGCACGTTCAGCGCATACCAGGTCGCCTCATCCACCTGGCCGTTGACCACGAGGCCGTGGCGCGCCTGGAAGGTGCGCACGGCCCGATCGGTGGTTTCATCGAAGAGATCGTTGACATTGGGCACGAGGTCCATGTCGCCCGAGGAAATCAGCCGGCGCTTGAGCGGGATAACCCCAGTCCCCGACTTGCCGATCATCAGACGGAAGGCTTCCTGGGGCACTTCCTCCCAGCCGCCATTGGCGACGAAGGGTTCGTATTGGGAGATGGCCAGTTGCAGGTTGTAGGCCGTATCGAACGAAAGGATCGGCTCATTGGTGGCAATCAGCGCCTGGGCGGCGGCCGTATTGCTGTCCTTGTCGACATTGCGCAGCACATTGCCGCGGTTGACCATGTCGAAAATCGACTCCTGCCCCCGCGCCAGAGCAGGCATGGCCAGCGAGGCTCCCGCCATCGCCGTGTATCGCAGAAGAGAACGTCTATTCAGCCGCATTGAGTCACCCAAAAGTTCCGGCCCCGAAGCAGGCCAGCTTTTACCATTGCACCTTTCGGTTCACAACGCGCTCAAACGCATGTGAACCTTCAGATTCCGTCAACCGTGATTTAGGCGAAAATGGTTTCGACCACGTAACGAAGGGCGTTGGCGCGGGTTTGCGGCACAAATGTGAATGCCGGCCCAGAGGACCGGCATTTGCTGGCGAGTGTGGCGCCGAGGCAACAGCGCCTCGCCGGCATGTTCAGAGCTTATAGAGGATCTGGTCGACCCAGAAGCGTTCGAGGCGAGCCAGGGCCTTGTTGAGTCCGTCGAATTCATCGTCGCCCAGGCCGCCGACCTTGTCGATGGACTTGAGGTGGCGATCATAGAGCTCGTCGATCACCTCGGCGACTTCCTCGCCCTTGGGCGTCAGCTTGATGCGCACCGAGCGGCGGTCCGAGCGCGAGCGTTCCTGGAAGATATAGCCGGTTTCGACCAGCTTCTTGAGGTTGTAGGAGACGTTCGAGCCCAGATAATAGCCCCGCGAGCGCAATTCGCCGGCGGTCAGCTCGGCATCGCCGATATTGAACATCAGCAGCGCCTGGACGGGGTTGATGTCATCCCAACCCATGCGGTCGAACTCATCCTTGATGAGATCGAGCAGGCGCCGGTGCAGGCGCTCGACACGGGAAACGGCTTCCAGATAGAGCGGCTTCAAATTCCGCGTCTGTTCGGGAACGACCACCTCGGCTGCGTTGGATTTGATTGCCATTTTTGCCTCACTGTTTTCAGTCCGTGCGATTTTTCGCATCTCATGGGGCCAAACTACGGCGCCCGGACTAAGATCGCCCTAAGCAGCGTGATTAAGACCATCTTACTGGAAAGCAATGAGAATTTGGCTTTATTCTTCGTTACACCGATAGAGAAAATTGTAACCTTACGAGAGGGTGAAAAGCACTCCCCTCCCCTTGGGCGCCTCTTGCTAGTCGGCGGTGCGGGCGCGGTGCAGGCGGACCGATAGCGCGAAGATGACGAGGATCGAAACCAGCAGCACCAGACGGACGGCAAAGCCGAAGGCGGTCATGCGGATATCGGGATTGCCCATCAGATAGAGCACCAGCTCCGCCCCGGTGGCGCTCACCAGCAGCACGGCGCCCCAGCTGGTCTTGATCCACAGGCCCACCGCCGCGAAGAGCCGCGCCATGGAGAATATAGCCAGATAGACGAAGCCCGACATGCCCAAAGCGGCTATGGGGCTGGTGGCCCCCATATTGACGCCCAGCAGGCGCGCCGCATCGTTGAGCCCGAGCAGGAGGCTGATGATGGCGACGACGCGGATATAGATGCTGATCGGCTGGCTGTTGAAATCCATGGCCGGGTTCTACTCTCCCCGGCGGTATGCGACAAGCCGGTGCTTGGAGAGCGCTCCCCCCGCTGCTAAGACGGCGGCAAACAAGGAGCCCGCCCCATGGCCTCGACCTGGCAAAAGCACGACATGGCATTTCTCAATGGCCGCCGCCTGCGGCGCACCCGCCAGGCGGAGTGGAGCCGGGCCATGGTGCGCGAGACCGTGCTGACGCCGTCGGACCTCATCTGGCCGCTTTTCGTCATCGAGGGGCACAATGAGAAAACCGCCATCCGCACCATGCCAGGGGTCGAGCGCCTGAGCGTCGATCTTTGCGTCGAGGCCGCCCGGGCGGCGCACGATGCCGGCATTCCGGCGCTGGCGCTTTTCCCCAATACGCCGGACCATCTGCGCAGCGAGGATGCGGCCGAGGCCTATAACCCGGACAATCTGATGTGCCGCGCGCTGTCGGCCATCAAGGCCGCCGTGCCCGAAATCGGGCTCATCGCCGATGTGGCGCTGGACGAATATTCCAGCGACGGCCAGGACGGGCTGGTTCGGGATGGCGAAATCCTCAATGACGAGACGGTTGAGGTCATGGTGCGTTCGGCGCTGGTGCAGGCCGAGGCGGGCGCCGACATCATCGCGCCTTCGGACATGATGGACGGGCGCGTGGCCGCCATCCGCGCGGCGCTGGACGGGGACAACCGCACCGGGGTGCAGATCATGTCCTATGCCGCCAAATATGCCTCGTGCTTCTATGGCCCCTTCCGCGAGGCGGTGGGCTCGGGCAGCCGGCTCAAGGGGGACAAGCGCACCTACCAGATGGATTTTGCCAATGCCGACGAGGCCTTGCGCGAAATCGAGCAGGACATCGCCGAGGGCGCCGACAGCGTCATGGTCAAGCCCGGCCTGCCCTATCTCGACATCGTCCGGCGCGCCCGCGACGCCTTCAACATCCCGGTTTACGCCTATCAGGTGAGCGGGGAGTACGCGATGATCGAAATGGCGGGAGCGGCCGGCGCCATCAACCGCGACGCGGCAATTCTGGAAAGCCTGCACGCCTTCAAGCGCGCCGGGGCCAGCGGCGTGCTCACATATTACGCCCTTGAGGTTGCCCGTCGGCTAACGCGATAGCCGCATTTCGTCACGTTTCCGTCACAGATTTCCGCGTTTCGCCCCCTTGCGCACGGGGCTGGCCATGACAATCTAGAAAACCATGACAGAGAGCTTTTCCAACCGCCCCGTCCTGCCCGATCCCGAAACGGCCCCCGAGCTTTTCGAGGGCGTGCTGACGCGGCGCGTGATCGCCTATTTCATCGACGTGGCGATCATGGCCATCATGGTGATGACGCTGAGCATCGTCGCGGCCATTCTGGGCTTCTTCACCTTCGGGCTGGCCTGGGGCTCGCTGATCCTGGTCATTCCCGCCTCGGTGGTGATCTATTACGCGGCGACGCTGGGCTCGCACCGGCGGGCGACGATCGGCATGCAGATGACCGATATCGTGCTGACGCCGACGCGCGGCCAGCCGCTGGACGGGTGGATGGCTTTCCTGCATGCGCTGGTGTTCTGGATCACCTTCTGGATTTCCTGGCCGCTGTCGCTGGCCTTCGCGCTCTTCACGCCGCGCCGGCAGATGATCCACGATCTGATCGTGGGCACGCTGATGGTGCGCCGCTCGCCCATGGTCCGCCACTGGCGGGCCCATTCACGAGGGGCGGAAGGGGTCTATTGAGCAATTGCCCGGTGCGGGCGGGGAGGCTACAGTCTCCCTAACGTATCGAAGGGTCTTCAATGACCGACCAGACGCCGGAAACCACCCAGCTCTTTTTGACCGCCGCCATGCCGTGCCCCTATCTGCCCGGGCGGCAGGAGCGGAAGCTGTTCACCCATCTGGCCGGCAAGCGGGCGGCGAGCCTGCATCACCTGCTGAGCGACAACGGCTTCCGGCGCAGCCAGAACCTCATCTACCGGCCCGCCTGCGAAGGCTGCAATGCCTGCCAGTCCGTGCGCATCGTGGCGGGGGAATTCGTGCGCTCGGCCCGCTTCCGCCGGGTCATGCGCCAGAACGAGGACCTGGCCGTCTCGGTGCGCCCCACGGTGGCCACCAGCGAGCAATACGCGCTTTTCAAGCGCTATCTCGACAGCCGCCACGCCGGGGGCGGCATGACGCAGATGAGCCCGCTCGATTATGAATACATGGTCGAAGACACGCCGGTGCAATCGGTGCTGGTGGAATATCGCCTGCGCGACCATCCCGAGGAACCACTGGTCGCCGTGGCGCTGACCGACGTGATGCCGGACGGGCTCTCCATGGTCTATTCCTTCTATGACCCGGACATGGCGCGGCGGAGCCTGGGCACCTATCTCATCCTCGACCACATCGCGCAGGTCCGCTCGGCCGGGCTCGATTATGTCTATCTCGGTTATTGGGTGAAGGATTCGCCCAAAATGGCCTATAAGGCCCAATACCGCCCCCTCGAGGTCCAGAAGGGCAATCAGGGCTGGTGCCTGCTCGATTGAAAACCGTCCGGCGGCCATGCTGGCGCCACACCTGCCGGCAAGATGCCGCCGACCCTTTTCCTGGCCTGATTTCCCGATGATTTTTCTTTTCAAGCTGATCCGGCTCGGCGCCATTCTCGGCGCGCTCGGCGTAGCCAGCCTGGCACTGATGGCGCTGCTCGGCTTTGCCGTGCCCGAATTCGACCTGCTCAACCACATGCAGGTCTTCCTGTTTGCCGGCACAGCCCTGGGACTGCTGGTGGTGGGGGCGTTGCTGGCCGGAAAGGCACGCGGCTACGCGCTTGTCTATGTGTTTGCCGGCCTCGCCGCCTCCTCAACGATCATCGTGCCCGAAATCCTGGGCGGGATGCAGGCCCGGCCCCCTGCCCCGGCCAGCGGCACGATCACCATGATGACCCATAATGTCTTCGGCCGGAACTACGACATGGAGCGGGTGACGCAGGCCATCCGCGCCGCCGACCCCGACATCATCGTGCTGCAGGAATATTTCGACGGCCAGGCGGTGGACCTGCATCCGCTGCTGGTCGGCACCTACCCCTATTTCGTGCGCTGCCGGGGCGGCAAGCGGGCCAATCTGGGGCTCTATTCCCGCCTGCCCATCGTGCAGGACGAGGACGGCGCCTGCCCCGACGACGCCTATGGCAAAACCCGAACCGCCCATATCCTGGCGCGGGTCGCGCTGGCCGATGGGCGATCCTTTTCGGTGGTCACCACCCATATGGACTGGCCCTTTCCGGTAGCAAGGCAGAACGAGCAGTTGCAGGCGCTTTCCAGCGTGCTCGACGGCGTGGAGGGGCCGGTGATCCTGGCGGGCGACTTCAACTCCACGCCCTGGTCCTATGCGCTGCGCGCCTTCGCCAGCACCAACGGGCTGCACCGGGAAACCCTGAACCTGCCGACCTTCCCCATGATCTGGTACTATTTCGGCCGCTGGCGGAACATGCTGCCCTTCCTGCCGCTGGACCATGTGATGACGCGGGGCGGGATCAGCGTGCACAGCCTGGGCGCGGGCGCGGAAACCGGCAGCGACCACCTGCCGGTGGTCTTCACCTTCTCGGTGGAGTGAGCCTCAGCGGCGCTGGCGCCGCAGCCCGTCCTGAATGCGGCGAAGCAGATCGGTGGCCTGCTCGAGCTGGACGAGCAGATCCTCGGCCGGCTCCTTGCCGCTCCCCGGAGCGGGCGAGGCGGCCTCGGCCAGGCCCGGATGGCTGAACAGGCTCGCCGCCTGACAACCCAGCGCCTCGGCGACGGCGGCCAGATAGCCCAGATTGGGCTCGCGCAGCCCGAGTTCCATTCTGGATACCGTGCCCTTGGTGGTTTCCATCCGCTCGGCCAGTTCCTCCTGGGTAAAACCGGCCCATTCGCGCCATTCCCGCAGGAATAGGCGCGTAAGATGAGGGTTTTTCGGCGAAATTCTGGAAACCATGCCCGCAATCTAGTGTCGTTGGAACACACGGTCGTCATCCAGGCAGGAAACTCCTCTTGTCTTTTGGTTTCCATTATGGAAACTTCTTACGTCATCATTCTCTTTCGGTGAGAGCTGCATCTTGGAAGCGGAAAGCGTCGAGAAAAGCCGGCAGAGGGAAGCGAACAGCAGGAAATGGCCCCTGACCTACAAGGGCCGGGTCTTCGCCGTCATCCTCATCGGATGCGCGGTGTTCTGGTATGGCGTCTATAGGCTGCTCGCCGGCTGAGCGGTCCCAAACGCCCGGCGCACCCCAAGGTTCCGGCTTCCTTGTCCAAAGCCCGGATGGCGGCACGGCTTCCGGCCCGCGCCGGACAAGGCCCGGCTGGGCCGAGGCGGAAACTCAGCCCACGAACTTATTGTTGCGCGGGAAGCCGTTGGGGGGCTGGCGGCCGGCGGCGGCGCGGTCACCCAGCCAGTCGGTCAGCTCTTCCATGGGCTTGGTATAGGTGCGGCCCGAGGAATCGGTCCAGGTGAGGCCATCGGCGGCATAGAAGGTCTTGAGGTCGGAAATGCCGCCATCCTTGTAGCGTTGCAGGCGGACACCCTTGCCCCGGCTCATTTCGGCAAGCTGGGCCAGCGGGAAGACCAGCAGCTTGCGGTTCTGCCCGATCACGGCCACCCGGTCGCCATTGACCGGCGCGAGCAGCGCCGCCTCGTCGGGCGCGGAGACGTTGAGGATCTGCTTGCCCTTGCGGGTATTGGCCATCATGTCGTCTTCGGCGACGATGAAGCCATAGCCGGCGGTGGAGGCCACAATGCGCTTCTGGCCGGGGCGATAGACGAAGATATCAACGATATCCTGCCCTTCCTCGATATCGACCATGATGCGCACCGGTTCGCCCTGGCCGCGTCCGCCGGGCAGCTTGTCGCCGGCCAGCGTATAGACCTTGCCGCCCGTGGTGAGCATCAGCAGCTTGTCGGTGGTTTCGCATTTGAGCGCGAGCTTGAGCCGGTCGCCCGTCTTGAAGCCGCGATCGTCGTTGACCTCGACCGCATGGCCGCGCGGGGCGCGGATCCAGCCCTTTTCCGAGAGGATGACGGTGATGGGCTCGCGCTCGATGAAGGCCTCGGTGACTTCGGCCAGGTCGGTCTTGGGCGCATCGCCCAGCTCGGTGCGGCGGGCGCCCAGCGCATGGGGGGAACCATCGGCATTGGTCAGCGGATAGACCTTTTTCAGCGCCTCGATTTCCTTGCTGATCGTGCCCCATTGGCGCTTGTCGGAGGCCAGAAGGGCTTCGAGATGCCCCTTCTCCTCGGTGAGGTCGGCGTGTTCCTTGCGCAGCTCGATTTCCTCGAGCTTGCGCAGGGAGCGCAGGCGCATGTTGAGGATGGCTTCGGCCTGCACGTCGGTCAATTCGAACGCGGCCATCAGCGAGGCCTTGGCATCGTCCTCCTCGCGGATGATGCGGATGACCTCGTCGAGATTGAGATAGGCGATGATATAGCCAGCCAGCACCTCCAGCCGGTGGGCGATCTGCTCCAGCCGGTGGGTGGAGCGGCGCACCAGCACTTCCTTGCGGTGCTCCAGCCAGGCCTTGAGCGCCTGCGCCAGGCTCATCACGCGGGGCACGGCCCCCTTGTCGAGCACGTTGAGATTGAGCGGGAAGCGGCTTTCCAGATCGGTGGTTTTGAAAAGCTGCTCCATCAGGATCACCGCATCGACGGTGCGGGCGCGCGGCTCGAGCACGAGGCGGATGTCGTCCGAGCTTTCGTCGCGCACGTCCTTGAGCAGCGGCAGCTTCTTGGCCAGCAGCAATTCGGCGATCTTCTCGACCAGCCGCGACTTCTGCACGCCATAGGGAATTTCGGTGACGACGATGAGATAGACGCCGCGCCCGGTTTCCTCGACATGCCACTTGGCGCGCACGCGGAAGGAGCCGCGCCCGCTGGCATAGGACAGAGCGATGGAGGACGGCGATTCCACCAGAATGCCGCCGGTGGGGAAGTCCGGCCCCTTGACGAATTGAGTCAGGTCCTCGGCGGAAGCCTCTGGATTGACATTGATAAGATGCAGCGCCGCATCGCACAGCTCGGAGACATTGTGCGGCGGGATGGATGTGGCCATGCCCACGGCGATGCCGGTCGAGCCATTGGCCAGCAGGTTGGGGAAGTTGGACGGCAGCACCACCGGCTCCTCGTCCTCCCCGTCATAGGTGGGCTTGAAGTCGATGGCATTCTCGGTGATGCCTTCGAGCAGGCGCGTGGCCACGTCGGTCATGCGGCTCTCGGTGTAGCGCATGGCGGCGGCGCCATCGCCGTCGATATTGCCGAAATTGCCCTGGCCATCGACCAGCGGATAGCGCAGGGCGAAATCCTGCGCCATGCGCACCAGCGCGTCATAGATCGACTGGTCGCCATGGGGGTGGAACTTGCCGATCACGTCGCCGACGATGCGGGCCGATTTCTTGTAGCCCTGCCCCGGATCGAGCTTGAGCAGGCGCATGGCGTGGATGATGCGCCGATGCACCGGCTTCAGGCCATCGCGCGCATCGGGCAGCGCCCGCTGGGTGATGGTGGAGAGCGCATAGCTCAGATACCGCTCTTCAAGCGCCTGCTTGAGATCGACGACGCGCTGGTCGTCGGCAGGCGGCAGGGTGTCGGTGTCGGACATTGGCGGGTATTCCAGCAGAACGAATCAGGAAAGCAGTATAGCCCAGCCTCCCCCCATTCCAGCCGCTTCCGGCGAAAAGGGGCGGTTCTGCACGGTTTATGGACGCTCCCGGATTTGTCCGGGAGCGCAGGAGATCAGGCCCAGCGGTCGAACCAGTTGGGCACGTAGGCGGCGCCGGGGCCGCGGGCGGCGTTCTGCGACAGCCAGGACAGGATGACGAGCACGAAAAGCACGATGGCGATCTCGAAGCCGGGCACGCCGGCGGCGATATGGGCGGAGAACGCCAGGATCAGATGATAGAAGAAGCCGGCATAGGCCAGCTGCGCCAACCAGACCGGGCGGCGGACCAGCACCGCCAGGATGCCGGCGGTTTTGACGAAGATCATCATCGTCACCAGATAGGCCGGGTAGCCGACCCCGGCATAGCCGGCGGCCGAGGCGGCGGGATCGGAAATATAGCTGAACACGCTCAAGCCATAGACGGCGCAAAACCCGATCGTGCTGATCCAGTAAACGACCTTAGCGACCATGTGAGTCTCCTTTGCTCGGGAGGGAAATGATAAACCCGCTCAAGATATTAGCAAGTTGCCTCACAGGCCGGCGCAGAGCAGGCCGATCAGCGCGTCGCGCGTGGGCGGGGGCTCGACATGGCGGGCGCTCCAGATATGGGCGTCGAGGAAATGGCCGGTGAGGCGAAAGGCGGCGCGCAGATCGTCGGGGCCGGCATTGCCCCGGCGGGAAAGGAAGCTGGGCAGCGGCAGGAGCCGGTCGAGATAGGGCGCGGCGGCGGCGCGGGAAACGGCCCGGCCCGTTCGGGGCGAGACGTGTGTCAGGTCCTGGCGTGTGCCGGTGGCGGCGCAGCTTTCCAGATCCAGCCCGAACCCCAATTCCTCGAGCAAGGCCAGCTCGAACCGCGCCAGCGCCGCCCCGTCCGGCGGATTGTCGATCAGCTCGAGGGCCATGCCCAGCAGGCGGTCCTGCGGGTCGCGCTCGGGCAAAAGGCGCAAATGCTCGCAGACGAGCTGGCTGAGATAGAGCCGCGTGCGGTCGGCAATCAGCGCCGCGGCGCGCGCCTGCAACAATTCGACGGTGAAGAGGCCCAGATGCTCCTCCAACCGGGCGCGCCAGCTCAATTGCACCGTATTGCCCGGCTGCAAGGTCGCCGCCAGCCGGCTCGACCGGCCCCCGCGCACCAGGCCCAGGCAACGCCCGCGCCCGGCCACCATGGCCTCGGCAATGACGCTAGCCTCGCCATGCCGGCGCACGCCGATCAGCAGGGCTTCACCGGTCCATTCCATCGGCGGGTTCCTGCGTCAGTTCCAGCGCCCTTTTATAGGCTCTCCGGTGATCGATGCGACGGAGAAAAGCGTCGGCGCGGGGCTGGGCATTATGCAGATACTGGTCGGGCCCGAGCATTTTGTGCGCATTAAGCGCCCCGGTGTCGAGCAGGTTAAAGGCAACGCGCTCGGTTTTGAAAGCCCAGCCCGCATGCTGGCGTGCCCAACTGCGCGCGTGATGGTCGAGAAGCCGCCGGCGCAGGCAATAGCCATGATAATCGAAGGCGACGAGCCCGTCGGTCACGAAGACATGAAAACCGGGAAGGCCGTCATGGGGAATGATGCGCTCGGGATGAAAACCGGCATGCGGCGGCCTTGCGAGATAGGCGCCGGCCAGGATGTGGCAGGCGCCATGGCCAAAAAAAATGCGATCCGGCAGCGCCCAGCGGCGCTGCGGATCCTTCTTGATACCGGGCTTGAGGACGTACATTTCCTAGCCTCCGGCGCAAGCTGTTACTTCTTCCCATGCGGGAATTCCAGGCCCATTTCGCGGTAGCGCTCGGGATCGTCGGCCCATTTCTCGCGCACCTTGACGAAGAGGAAGAGGTGGATGGGCACCTCATACATCTCCATCAGCTCCTTGCGGGCCTCGGCGCCGATGGCCTTGATGGTCTGCCCGCCGGCACCCAGCACGATCTTCTTGTGGCTGTCGCGGCTGACATAGACCACCTGGTCGATCTTGTAGGAGCCGTCCTTCTGGATCTTGAAGCTCTCGGTCTCGACCGTGGCGTTGTAGGGAATTTCGTCGTGGACGCGCAGGAACAGCTTTTCGCGCGTGATCTCGGCCGCCGTGATCGCCATAGTGAGGTCGGTCAGGTGATCCTCGGGGAAATGCCAGGGCCCGGGCGGGATGTGCTTGACGCACCAGTCGATGAAATCGGTGACGCCATGGCCCTTGAGCGCCGAGACCATGAAGGTGGCTTCGAAGCGCAGGCGCTCATTGATGGTTTGCGACAGCGCCAGCAGGCTCTCATGCTTGACCGCGTCGATCTTGTTGAGGATGAGCACGCGCGGCTGGCGGATGTTCTCAAGGCCTTCCAGCAGCGCCTCGATATCGGGGGTGAGGCCCCTTTCGGCATCGACGATCAGCGCCACCAGGTCCGCATCCCCTGCCCCGCCCCAGGCGCTGTCGACCATGGCGCGGTCGAGCCGGCGCTTGGGCGCGAAAATGCCGGGCGTGTCGATGAAGACCAGTTGCGCCGTGTCGAGCGTCAGCACGCCCCGCACCTGGCTGCGCGTGGTCTGCGCCTTGTGGGTGACGATGGAGACCTTGGTGCCCACCAGCGCATTGAGCAGGGTGGACTTGCCGGCATTGGGCGCGCCGACAAGGGCGATGAAGCCGCAGGAGGTATCGGCCAGTTCGGCGGGTGTGTTCATTTCTGTTCCTTCCACACCTTCTGGGCGACGAGAAAGAGTTCGGCGGCCTTGTGCTCGGCGATTTTCTTGGAGGGGCCGGTGGCGCTGAGGGGCGGATAATCGCCCAGCGTCACGGTGATGGTGAATTCGGGGGCATGGTCGGGACCACGCCGGTCGGTCTGAGTATAGGTGGGGGGCTCCAGCCCGCGCGCCTGGGCCCATTCCTGAAGGGTGGTCTTGGCATCGGCCTTGTTGGCCTGGCCATCGGCCAGGAATTCCTCGAACAGGCGCTCGATGAACTGATAGGCCTTGTCGAGCCCACCATCGAGGAAAATGGCGCCGATCACCGCCTCGGTGACGTCGCCCAGAATGGCCTCCTTGTCGGCCCCCCCGGTCCGCGCCTCGCTGTCGCCCAGGTTGAGTTCGCTGCCCAGATCGAGGGTGCGGGCGATCAGCGCACAGGTCTCCTTGCGCACCAGGGTGTTGAGCGTGCGGCTCAGCTCGCCCTCATTGGCCTTGGGATAGCGGGCATAGAGCATGTCGGCCACCACCAGCCCGAGCACCCGGTCGCCCAGGAATTCAAGCCGCTGATAGGATTGTTCAACCCGCTTGGCCGGCGAAACGGCGCTGGAATGGGTCAGTGCGCGATTGAGCAATCCCGGATCGGCGAAGCGGTAGCCCAGCCGGAATTGCAGCTTTTCAGTATCGCGCGCGCCGCGCTTCATCGATCGATGGTCTGGAACATGCGGTCCCAGCGCACATTGGCCGGCCACTGCCAGAGCTGCCAGGGCGGGATATTGTCCTTGATGGAGAAGAAGCGCGCCTCGGCCTTGGCGATGAGATTGACCGCCGGCACATAGCCGACCTGGCTGAGGACGCGGCTGTCGGCGGAACGGTCCCGATTGTCGCCCATCATGAAATAATGGCCGGCGGGAACGACATATTCGGCGGTGTTGTCGAGACCGCCAGTGTCGGAGATTTCCTGGATGATGTGGCTGGTGCCCTCGGGGAAGGTTTCCCGATAGACCGTCACCTCGACCGAGCGGCCTTCGCTGTCGGTGTCGATGGTCTTTCCGATCTCCTCGCGCTCCACCATGGTGCCGTTGATATAGAGGCGCCCCTGTTTCATCTGAATGGTGTCGCCGGGCAGGCCGACGATGCGCTTGATGTATTCGATGTCCTGGGGAACGGGGCGGAACACGGCGACATCGCCGCGGACCGGCAGGCTGCCAAGAATACGGTTGGCAATGGGAAGCTCGAAATCGAGCGCGGTGAAATTGCCATAGCGCCCCAGCGAGAAGGAGTGCTTGCCGTAGCCCCAGATCCATTTGTTGGCGACGAAATAATCGCCGATCATCAGCGTCTGCTGCATGGAGGCGGTGGGAATGGAAAAGGGCTGGTAGAGGAAGGAGCGCAGCACGATGGCGATCAGCAGCGCCTGAACCACCACCACGATGGTTTCGACCAGTTCCCCGGTCATGGTCTTCTTGGCAGGTTTATCGGCGGGCTGGCTCATGGATTTCCCCGGAAAAGGCGGTGCCGCAGCGTTAGAGGGCCAGCGCAAGGAAAGCAACAACCAGGGCGGGCGATTCAGGTTCTGGCCGGCGATCCTAGCGGAAATTCCGGCCGATTTTCAGCATCAAGTTTTGCTTATCGTCCCGAAACGGGCAGCGCCTCGATGATGACGAAGGCCTGGGCGAGCCCGGCATCGTCGGTGATGGTGAGGTGGATATGGGGTTCGTGGCCGGGCGGCACAAGCCGGGCCAGCGCCCGCGCCGCGCCGTTGGTCAACTGCATGGTGGGCTTGCCCGAGGGCAGGTTCACCACGCCCATGTCGCGCCAGTAAACGCCCCAGCTCAATCCCGTCCCCAGCGCCTTGGAGCAGGCCTCCTTGGCGGCGAAGCGCTTGGCATAGGAGGCAGCGCGCTGGGCGCGGCGGTCGGATTTCCGGCGCTCGATCTCGGTGAAGCAGCGCTGGGTGAAGCGCTCGCCGAACCGTGCCAGGGTCTCCTCGACGCGATGGATCTGGATGAGGTCGGAGCCGAGGCCGATAATCATGGGGTACTTCCGGCCCTGTCCCCCTCCCCCTTGAGGGGAGGGGTTAGGGGTGGGGGTTCCGCGTTTCGAGCAAGCTCGTGGTCCAGAACCCCCACCCTGGCCCTCCCCTCAAGGGGGAGGGAACAGATTGTGCGCGCGGCGGCACCGGATACCATCACTTCACCCCCTGAATGCCGCGGCTTCCCGGCTTGACGGGAGGAATGGCGGCGAGTTCGGGGGGGAGCTGGTCGGCGGGATAGGCCGGGACTTTGTATTGGATGAGGCTCACCAGCGGCACGCCGACATCGGCCTCGCCGGCGGAGCGGTCGATGAGGCAGGCGGCGGCGGCCACATTGGCGCCGATGGCGCGCAGCGCGTCGACGCATTCGCGGATCGAAAGGCCGGTGGAAACAATGTCTTCCACCACGATCACCTTGTCCGCGGGCGCGATCTCGAAGCCACGCCGCAATTCGAACTTGCCGTCGACGCGCTCGGTGTAAAGGGCGGGCACATCGAGATGGCGGGCGGTCTCGTAGCCGGGAATGATGCCGCCAATGGCCGGGGAGACCACCTTGGTCACATCGCCATAGCCCTCGGCATGGATCTTTTCGGCCAGCGCCTTGCACAGCTTTTCGGTCTGGCGGGCATATTGGAAAACGCGCGCCTTCTGCAAAAAGACGGGTGAGCGCAGGCCCGAGGAGAGAATGAAGTGGCCCTCCAGCATGGCGCCGCATTCGCGGAAAATGGCCAGAACTTCATCTTGCGTCATCACTGAACCTGCGGTCGACCTGACCGTCCCATTCGAGGGTTGAAATCATGCCCGCCTCGCGGATGCCGGCGCGCTGCACGGCGCTGAGGCCGGGACTGCGCTTGAGCGTTGCCAGAACATCGGTGAGTTGCGCAAGGTCGCGCACCTCGACTTCAAAGATCATCTGGTGGAAATCGGGCGAAATCATCCGCATCACCAGATTGTTGATATTGGCGTCGCAGGCGGCGATGGCCGAGGAAATCTGCGCCAGCGAGCCGGGCTTGTTGACCGATTCCATGGTGATGACGGTGGAATAGAGCTTGTCCTCGCGGCCGGCGAGGTTCCAGCGCACGTCCACCCAGGCGACATCGCTGTCGTGCTTGTCGATCAGTGCATCGGAATGGATGGGATAGACCATCAGCGGCGCATCGGGCTGCAGGATGCCCACCAGGCGATCCCCCGGCACGACGCCCTCCCCCGACACCGTGACCGGCATGTGGAAATCGAGCTGGGCCAGCGCCGCCTTGGCGCGAGGACCCGATTTCTGCCCGCCGGGCACGCGGAAGCGGAAAAGGTCGGTGGCGCGCAGGGCGAACCAGCCATCGGCGGTGTCGGCGACGGGCAGGTCGAGCTTGCGGCGGCGCTTGCGCAGCCCCTTGAGCTGGGCCAGGGCCGCCGCCAGCGGATCGGAGCCGATCTTGCCCTCGCCCACCGCGATCAGCAAATCGCGCCGGCTAGGCATGCCCAGGGCTTCGGCCAGCGCCTTGGCCTCGCTGTCGTCCAGCATGACCCCTTCGCGCTCCAGCATCATGTTGAGCACGTGCTCGCCCAGCGCGAAGGCGCGCTGCACGCCGGCATGGCGCACGGCGCGGCGAATGGCGGCGCGGGCCTTGCCGGTGGCGGCGATGCCCAGCCAGTTGAGCGGGGGCATATGGTTCTGGTCGCGGATGATCTCGACTTCGTCGCCGCTGCGCAATTGCGTCACCAGCGGCAGGATGGCGCCGTTGATCTTGGCGCCGACGCAGGTGTCGCCGATGTCGGTATGGAGCGCATAGGCAAAATCGATGGGCGTGGCGCCGCGCGGCAGGGCAATGAGCCGCCCGCGCGGGGTGAAGCAGAACACCTGGTCCTGGAACAGCTCCAGCTTGGTGTATTCGAGGAAATCCTCGGTGGAGGAATTGCCGGTGGTCAGGTGGCTGATGGTCTGGCGCAGCGAGCCATAGGCCTGCGATTCCATCTCGATGCGGCCCAGATTGGCCGAGGCGCCATCCTTGTAGAGCGCGTGGGCGGCAATGCCGAATTCGGCGATGCGATCCATCTCCTCGGTGCGGATCTGCAATTCCACGCGCTGCCGGCCGGGGCCGACAATGGTGGTGTGGATCGATTGGTAGTCATTGTGCTTGGGGACCGAGATATAGTCCTTGAAGCGCCCCGGCACGACCTTCCACTTGGTGTGTACGACCCCGACGGTGCGATAGCACTCCTCCACCGAACCCACGATGACGCGGAAGCCGATCATGTCCGAGAGCTGCTCGAGCGCGATCGACTTGCGCTCGATCTTGGAGAAGATCGAATAGGGTGACTTCACCCGCGCCTTGACGCGCGCGACGATCCCCTCGGTTTCCAGCCGCTCGGTCAGTTCCGCCGAAATGCTGGCGATGATCTCGCGGTAATTGGCCTGCATCTCGGCCAGGCGCGCGGTGATCGCGGCGTGATGATCGGGCTGGAGGATGCGGAAGGAAAGGTCCTCCAGCTCGCTGCGCATGTCCTGCATGCCCATGCGCCCGGCCAGCGGGGCATAGATGTCCATGGTTTCCTGGGCGATGCGCTGCCGCTTTTCGGGCGGCATGTATTCGAGCGTGCGCATATTGTGCAGGCGGTCGGCGAGCTTGACCAGCAGCACCCGCACATCCTGGCTGATGGCCAGAAGCAGCTTGCGCAGATTCTCGGCCTGCGCCTCCTCGCGCGAGACGAGGTTGAGCCGCTCGATCTTGGTGAGGCCATCGACGATGGCGCCGATCTCAGCGCCGAAAAGCTGGTCGATCTCGGCGCGGGTGGCGTCGGTATCCTCGATGGTGTCGTGCAAAAGCCCCACGGCGATGGAGGCATCGTCGAGCTTGAGCTCGGTGAGGATGGCCGCCACTTCCAGGGGGTGGTTGAAATAGGGGTCGCCCGAGGCGCGCTTCTGCGAGCCATGCTTCTGCATGGCGTACACATAGGCCTTGTTCAACAATTGCTCGTCGACGTTCGGGTTATAGGCCTGAACGCGTTCGACAAGCTCGTACTGACGCATCATGGATTTAGCCGCTCGCTCGACGGGTCGAGCTTAACGCCTGCAACGGAAATGAAAAGAGCGCCCGACGCAGGGCCGGACGCTCTTTTCATATAGGGTTATAAAGGGTTGACGCAACTCAGTCGTCGCGGCGCTCCGGCGGGGCGAGGCTTTCGATGCCGCGCAGCAGCTCTTCTTCGCTGATGGTGTCGAAGCTGATCGAATCATCGTCGCCAGCGCTTTCCACCAGGGGAGCGGCCTGGCTTTCGGGCTCGTCGACCTCGACATATTTCTGCAGCGAATGGATCAGGTCCTCGCGTAGATCCTCGGGCGAAATGGCGCCGTCGCCGATTTCACGCAGGGCCACCACGGGGTTCTTGTCGTTATCGCGCGGGACGGTGATCTGCGCACCCGACGAAATCATGCGCGCGCGGTGGGCGGCCATGAGAACCAGATCGAAGCGATTGTCGACCTTTTCAATGCAGTCTTCAACGGTGACGCGTGCCACGAACGTCTCCAAAATTTACGGAAATGAGCGCCTCCCATACACCAACCCCATCTCCGGCACAAGGTTTGCTTCTCAAACACCGCCTCCCCTGCCCTGTGACGGAATGACCGTCTTGCCGGGCCGAATAAAAAATGCGAATAGCGCAGTTAAGCGCGTTTTACTGACATTTCCGGCCGGCTATTTGGACGCTTTGCGCAGCCGCGCAATATAGCCCCCGGCGACAGGCGCTCCATGTTCTAGGGATATTGATATGGCAATCGACCCTCGGGAAAAGGTCGCGCTGTTCATCGATGGCGCCAATCTCTACGCAACCTCAAAAGCGATCGGCATCGACATCGACTATCGGCGATTGCTGGCGGAATTCGGCAGCAAGGCGTTTCTATTGCGCGCCAATTATTATACCGCGCTGGTGGAAGACCAGGAATATTCGTCCATTCGCCCGCTGATCGACTGGCTCGACTATAACGGCTTCAACGTCGTCACCAAGCCGGCCAAGGAATTCACCGACGCCGCCGGCCGGCGCAAGGTGAAGGGCAATATGGACATAGAGCTGTGCGTGGACGCGCTGGAGCTCGCGCCCTTTTACGATCACATGGTTTTGTTTTCGGGCGACGGCGATTTCACCGCCCTGGTCGCCTCCTTGCAGCGCCGGGGCAAACGGGTGACCGTGGTCTCCACGCTGCAAACGCCGACGCCGATGATTTCGGACGATCTGCGCCGCCAGGCCGATTTCTTCCTCGACGTGGCGGACCTGGCAAAGACGGTAGGCCGCCCGCAGGCGCAGCGGACGGTGGACGCCTGAGGCGGATCAGCCCCGGCCACCCTCTTTGAGAATGCGGGACTTGTCGCGGTTCCAGTCGCGGTTGCGCTCGGTTTCGCGCTTGTCGTAGTTCTTCTTGCCCTTGCCCAGCCCGATCAGCACCTTGGCGCGGCCTTGGTCATTGAAAAATATCTTGAGCGGCACGATGGAGTTGCCGGCGCGGGCCACTTCGGCATCGAGCCTGGCCAATTGCTTGCGGCTGACCAGCAGCTTGCGCGGCCGCCGCTCGGAATGGTTGAAGCGGTTGGCCTGAAGATATTCGGGAATATGGGCGTTGATGAGCCACAATTCGCCGCGCTCGGGCGAGGCGTAGGATTCGGTGATCTGCGCCTTGCCCTGCCGCAGCGACTTGACCTCGGTGCCAGTCAGCACGATGCCGGCCTCGAGCGTGTCGCCGATTTCATAATCATAGCGCGCGCGCCGGTTTTCAGCCACGAGGCCGTGGCTGATCCATCCGTTCTTGCTCTTGTCGTTCTTGCTGGCCATGACCCTTAGATAATGCCGGCATGGGCCATTGCAAAGTCCACCGCCTCCTGGGTGGCCTTCGAGATCGGCACCAGCGGCAGACGCAGCTCGTTGGCGCATAGATTGAGCCGATTGGCGGCGTATTTCACCGCCGTGGGATTGGGCTCGAGGAAGAGATTGCGGTGCAGGTGCACAAGCTTGTCCTGGATGGCCAGGGCGCCCTTGAAGTCGCCGGAAAGCGAAAGCTCCTGCATCTGCGAGCAGAGGCGCGGGGCAACGTTGGAAGTGACCGAGATGCAACCGTGCCCGCCATGAGCATTGAAGGCCAGCGCGGTCATGTCCTCACCCGAAAGCAGCACGAAATCGGCGCCCAGCCGGTCGCGCTGCAGGCTGGTGCGGCCCAGATCGGCCGTCGCATCCTTGACGCCGATAATGTTGGAATGGGCCTCATGCAGCCGGGCGATGGTGTCGATGGTGAGATCGACCACGGTGCGCCCCGGCACGCTGTAGAGGATGACGGGAATGCCCACGGCGCTGGCCACGGCGGAGAAATGCTGGAACATGCCCTCCTGGTTGGGCTTGTTGTAATAGGGCACGATGGTCAGCACCGCGTCGGCGCCGGCCTTTTCGGCGAAACGCGCCAGCGACACCGCCTCGGCGGTGGAATTGGAGCCCGCCCCGGCAATCACCGGCACGCGGCCATTGGCCACCTCGATGGCGATCTCGACGATGCGGCGATGTTCCTCATGGCTCACCGTGGGGCTTTCGCCCGTGGTCCCCACCGGCACCAGGCCATGGGTGCCCTCGGCAATCTGCCAATCGACAAAGCCGGCGAAGGCTTTCTCATCCACGAGCCCATTATGCATGGGGGTGATGAGCGCCGTAATCGATCCTCGCAGCATTTGTCGAGATGTCCTTAGTTTGGTGCGGCCGGCAGGGCCGCGTCTGGGGGTCTGGCCCGCCTTGACGGCAAGGCTATGCGGTGGCGCACCATACTTTCCCTTCCCCCTTCCCACAATGTTTTCCTTGCAACAGGAAGCCCATAGCCCAGAATGGGCGGCATCGGAGTCCGAGCATGCCCCGCAGAAGAACTGTCCCCGCCGACCACGCCGCCTTTGCCGGCCTGCCCGCCCAGCCCGTGGCGCTGGCAGGGAGGCTTCGCGCCGCCGTGCATGTGGCCGGCACCCTCTCCAGCCACCGCCTGCCGGTGGTGTGCCTGCCCGGCTATCAGCGCAATATGAGCGATTTCAGCGCCTTTGCCGGCTATTTCCAACGCATGAGCGGCGGGGAATGGCCGGTGGTGCTGGTCGACCTGCCCGGCCGTGGGCGGGCTGATGACCGCGCCCGGGCGGAGGATTACAGCTCGATCGAAGACGCGCGCGATGTCGCCTCCATCCTGGCGGCGCTCGGCATCGGCAGGGCGGTGCTTCTGGGCCAAGGGCATGGGGGACAGGTGGCCATGGTGCTCGCCGCCAACCATCCCCTGCTCGTTGCCGGCACGGTGCTGCTCGATTCCGGGCCGGTGACCGACTCGCGCGGCATCGTGCGCCTGCGCAACAATCTGGCCCATGTGGAAAGCCTGCGCGGCGCCCGGGTGGTGGCCGCCGGCTTCCGCCGCATCCTGGGCGGGGATTATCCCGGCCTGCCCGAGGAACGGCTCGACGCACTGGTGGGGCGCACGCATTTTCTCGACAAGCGCGGCCGCGCCCGTCCGCTTTACGACCGGCGGCTCATTGCGGCGCTGGACAGCATCAATTTCGACGACGTGCTGACGCCGCAATGGCCGCTTTTCGACGCGCTGACCTGTGCGCCGCTCATGCTGCTGCGCACCCAACTCACCGACCAGTTGCGGCGCGAAACCTTCGAGGAAATGATCCGCCGCCGGCCCGACGCCCTGGCCCTTACCATCGCCGGACAGGGCTCCCCCGCCCTGTTCGACCAGCGCGAGGAAATCGAGGCCGTCGCCGAATTCGTCATCACCACCAGCCGCGCCCTGCTCGGCCGCGCGGCTTAGCCCGGAACGGTTGCCATTTCTCCCAAGCGCCGCATTCGAGAGCAGGCCCCCCTCACCCGGCGCTGCGCGCCGACTTATCCCCCAAGGGAGAGGGAAGCTAGGCCACGATTTTCGTGTTGGTGAGGGCCCTGGCCTGCTCCACCCATCTTTCGCGGGTGATGCGGCCCTTGAAGGCGAGTTTTCCGTCAATCCAGCCGATATTGGCCGGGCTCCAGCCGGCAATCTGGTCGAGATGGAAAATGCCCAGATCATGCAGCGATGATTCAATTTTTGGGCCGATTCCCTTGATCTGCCGGAGATTATCGGCTTTTCCGCCGCGCGGCCCTTCGAGCAGCAGCGGGCGCGGATCGGGCACGCGGGGTCGGGGCGTGGGCGCGGGCAAGGGTTCGTCCACGGTGGCCGCCAGCCGCGCCGCCGCGCTGCGGACGGGCTTGGGCGGGGCGGCAGGCGCGACAGGCGCCGTCACCCGCCGCGTACCGCTTCCGGCATGGAGGATGCGGCGCGCGGCATAGCCCAGCACGCAGCCGGCGAGATAGGCCATGAGGACCAGCAGCGCCGTATCGGCCATGAGAGCGAGGTTGGTCACACCACCCTCACGGTTCAGGCGGGCTGAAGCTGCGCCAGCCGACGACGAGGCCGACCAGCCCGGCGGCCGCCAGATAGGGCCAGGTCTGCTGCGCCAGATAGAGAAGCGAATACCAGTTCACCGCCCTGCCCTTCCCCTCAATAATGCTCGGGCCGCACCACGACGACGATGCGGCGGTTGAGGCGCTTGCCCTCGGCGGTGCTGTTGTCGGCCACCGGCGCGCTTTCCCCATAGCCCACCGCATAAAGCCGCGCCGGGGCGACGCCGCGTTCGACCAGCGCCGCGATCACCGCTTCGGCCCGCGCCACCGACAGCGCCAGGTTCAGCCCGGCATCGCCATCGGAATCGGTATGGCCTTCGACATGAACCACCGCGTCGGCGCAGGCGGCAAGGTCCCGCGCCAATTCGTCCAGCGCCGGCTCGGAGATTGCGGTGATGACGGCGGCGCCGGACTGGAAGAGGATGGAATTGCGCGCCGAGAATTCCGCCACCTGCGCCGCGCAGCCGCTGATGTCGGCCGGTTGCACCGACCTGGAGGCCAGCGGGGCGACCGGCTCGGCGCCGGGCGGGGGCAGATCGATGGCGGTGATCCACCTGGTGCCGCCCGGATCGCCGGCAATAGCGGCAAGCACGGCGGCGCGCGCCCCGGCATTGGGCGCGGTTCCGGCCAGCGACCATTTGCCATCCGCGAAATCCAGCCGCCCCTCACGCAGATACATCAGCGCGCGCAGGCCGGTTTCGGCGCTGGGCAGGAAGCTCGGCGGCGCGCCCTCGACAACGCTCACCGCTGCCGTATCGGCCTGGCTGAGCGCCGCGAAATAGCTCAGCGCCGCTTCCGCCGGAATCTGGCCGCTGAGAATGACCGCACCATCAGCATCGCGCCGCGCCGCAAAGGCGTAATTGGGATCGACCGCGACATCGGCAACCGGCGGCTCGTCTTCGGCCGGTTTGGTCTCTTCCGCTTCGGCGGCGGGCGTGGGCTCGGGCTCTGCCGAGACCTCTTCCGGCGGGGGCGCGACGACCTCTTCGGGTTCGGGCTCCGCCACGGCCGGCTCTGCCGGCGCTTCGAGGGTCAGGACCCAATCCTGCGGCGGGGTCGCGGCTGCGGCCAGCGCCGCCGCCACATCCGCGCCCACCCTGAGCTTCCCGGTGATCGTCCAGACGGCGCCGTCGAAATGCGCTTCCCCGCTTTCCAGCCCGGCCATCGCCGCAAGGGCGGCCAGGGCGTCTTCGACAAAGCCCTGGGGCGCATTGCCGGCGATCTCGGTTTCGTCGGTCAGATCGGGGCCAAGGCGGACGGCGAGCAGGCGCTGCATGCTCGCGGCGGGCACCTGGCCGGAAAGGGTGATGCGGCCATCGTCATGCTTCTGCGCCGACCAGTGATAGGGCGCGGCGGGCTCAGGCTCAGGCTCAGGCTGGGGTTCCGGCGCGGTGACGGCAAGCGTCCAGTCGGCAAGCGGCAATTTTGCCGCCAGCTCACCCAGCACGGAATCGCGCGCGGCGACGGATTCGGCGTGGCCGGACAGCGACCAGCCTTCGCCATCGAACCGCGCCTCGCCATCGGGTAGCGCCAGGACGGCGTCGAGCGCCACCGTCACCGCCAGCGCGAAGCCCTCGGGGGCCCCCAGAGCCAGCTCGGTTTCATCGACCGCCCCTTTGCCGGCGTGGAGCGCAAGGAAGCGCTGCATGCCGGCATTGGGCAGATAGCCGCTCAGGACAATGCCGTCCGCCGTGTGGCGCGCCGACCAGCGATAGGGCGATCTTTCCGGCAGCAGCGGCTTGGGGTCGGCCACATCGAGGGTCCAATTGGCCGCAGCCAGGTTGCGGGCGACAAATTGCGCCTCGACGGCCTCCCGATCGGCGGGCGTTGCGGCAAGGCCGCTCAGCGTCCAGCGGGTTCCATCGAAGCTGGCCTCGCCGGTTTCCAGGTGCTGGAGCAGCGTCAGCGCCATCTGGGCGGAGGCGAGGAAGCTTGCCGGCTCTCCCGAGGCGTAAGTCAATGTGGAGCCGGCGGGCTGGCCCGCCTCCTGCAAAGCCGCCTCGGCCTGTGGATCGGGCACGAGCCCGGAGAGCGCGATGCCCGCGCCGCTCTTTTGGGCCGACCAGTGATAGGGTTCGACACGGGGCGCCTGGATATTGGCAGCGGCGAGGCTGATGCCCTGGGGCATCTGCCCATCGACCAGCGCCAGCAGGTCCCCATAGGCCTGGGCGGAAGCGGCAATGCCCGCCAAGGTAAGGGCGCTGCCGCGCAACGCCATGCGGCCTTCCCGCATCAGCCCAAGCGCCTCGATGCCGAAATCCGCCCCGGAGCGATAGCGATCCGGCGCGCCGCGACCTAGTTTCAGCTCGGCGATGTCGGCTCCTTGCAGCGCGCCAAAGGCCTTGCGCGTCTCGTCGTCAGGCGCATAGCCATCGAAAATCAGCGCGCCGGTGTTCTGGCGCACCACGCTCAGCCAGTAATCCTCGATGCGCGGCGGCTCCAGCACCACGATGCTGCCGGCCGATTGCAGGTTCTGGGCGACGCTCTGGGCGATTTCCAGCGTGGCGGGAGCGCCGGTCAGCTTGCTGGCGCCATCGACAATGCTGGCCTCGCCATATTCCAGCCGCGCCAGTTGCTGGAGCAGCAACGGGGCGAGTTCGGCAAAATTGGCGGGCTGGCCGGAGCCCAATGCCAGGCCGGTGGCGACGGGCAGGCCGGAGACGTCGGCGGTGCGCAGGCGCTCGGCCAGTTCGGCATCCGGCACATAGCCGGAAACGGCGATGCGCTTGCCATCGGAGCGGGCGGACCAGTGATAGGGCGCGACCAGCGCCGGGGTGATGTCGACATCCCCCAGTTCCATGCCCTGCGGCGCGCCGGCGCGCAGCACGATCAGCAGGTCGCGGAATGCCTGTTCGGAGCGGGCAAGGCCGCTGATCCCGATGGTCTGGTCGGAAACGACCGCCTTGCCGTCCTCGAGATAGCGCAATTGGGCAACGGCAAATTCGGCGCCGGCCGACCAGGCCTGCCGCGCCGCGACGCCGGAGCGCAATTGAAGCGGTGCATCCTCGAGACCGGCCAGGTCCAGCAGACGCTGGCGGGTGGACAGATCGGGCACGGCGCCGGCCAGGCTGATGGTTTCGCCCGCAATGGCAGCCTCGAGTCGATAGGGACTGGCCAAAGGCGCCAACGCCACATTCGCCTCTATCGCGCGCAATCCATCGATTTTGGAAAGATAGGAAATTGCTTCATCGACAAGGGCTTGGTCGGTTGTGATGCCAGAAAGGGTGAGGTCTCGACCATCGAGGGAAAGCTCGGCCCAATCGAAATTTCCGGCAGCAATGGCGGCAGCGCTGCGCGCCTGCAAATCCTCGACGATGGTCGATGTCGTCATTGCCAAAGAAAGACTCGTGCCGCCCAGGACGGTGACCAGTCCCGGCACGACCCATTTCCACAGGTCCCTTATCATTCCGATTCCACGAAGCGCCGCAATTGTCGCAAGGCTAGTGCATTTCGTCGCGCGAGGAAACGAAAATGGCGGCGGCAAGCCTTTGGTCGAATGGAATAATCAGGCGGGCAAGCAGGGCTGCACGAAGCTTGACCGCTTTATCCCTCTGACTATCGCCTTACACAGTGTCATTCCGGCGCAGGCCGGAATCCATGCTGAAGGCTATCCCCCTGCACCATAGCATGTGGAGATATGCGGACCTGGATTCCGGCCTGCGCCGGAATGACCCGGTGAGCAAGGAAGACAATGGGGTTCGTGGATTCCCCTGCCCCAAAAAGCAGAAAGGCCCGGCGTGAGCCGGGCCTTTCCGTAGAGACTGCAATCCAAGGATTACTGGAAGGCCTTCGAAGCCTTGAAGGTAACCTTGTAAGCGCCGTTCTGCTGAACGGTGGCGCCGAGCGACGATTCGAAACCGCCACCGGGCTTCCAGCCGAGTTCGGCCTTCGCGTAGAAGTCCGAAGCAGCAGGGCCGACCGGACGGACGGAGGCAACAGTGTCCTCGCCATGGCCGTACACACCGATCTCGGTGGTCAGCTTGATGGTTTCGGTCAGAGCAGCAACGAGCTGGGCAGCGACCTGGTAGCCATCGCCAACACCCACGATGCCGTCGTTGAAGTAACGGCCGCCGATGTTGATTTCGATGCCTTCAGCAACGGTGGCGCCGAACGAGCCGCCGAAGCCCCAGTCGGTGTTGAGGGCAACGCCATTGGCAGCGGTGCCGCCGAGGGCTTCAGCCGAGAGCGCGATCTTGAACATATCGAACTTGGCTTCGCCCGAGACCAGACCATTCCAGTAGGAATAGTTGGCACCGACGATCGGGTCATAACCACCGCCGACAGCGAGGGCACCACGGACCTTGAACTGGTCGAAGGTGGCGGTCACGCCGGTGTGGACGAGGTAGGTGTCGCCAGCATTGCGGTCACCGTCGAGGATACCGCCAACGGCGCCGCTGATGTGAGCGGTGATGCCGGCGCCGGAGTAGTCCAGAACACCAACCAGGGTACCGGCCTTCTGAGCACCGGTCACGACACCGGCAACAGCGCCGCCGCCATTCAGGTTTTCAAGACCGACCTTGAGGATCAGGCCGTCGGCAATGTTGCTCCAGAACTGGATAACATGGCCACCGCGCTTCGGGGTGATGACGTCGGCATTTTCGTCGGCGATGACGCCAGCGTCAGCACGGTCAGCGATGAACAGGCCGGTGAAGTTGAACGGCTCGTCGTCGCCCTTGTTGAAGATCGAACCACGCTTACCAGCGGTCAGCACGGTCGAATCACCAACCTGGACATAGGCTTCGTCGATAACGACAGCCGAACCGGTTTCGATCTGGACCGGGCCGTTGGCGTTAACCGAACGCGAGCGATCGTCAACCTTAATCTTGACGACGGCGGAGGCCGGACCGAAGTCGCTGCCGGCGGTGCCGACGAACTTCAGGTAGGTCTGAACGCGCGATTCCCAGTCATTGGACAGACCGGTCACCGGGTCGCTGTTCGGCGCGTCGATGTTCTTGGTGCCCAGGAGCCACGGAGTGGCAATGGCGGAGCTGCCGCGGTAGTTACCGAAGTCGAACTGGTACTTCACTTCGCCCGAGATCTGCAGGCAGTTGGTGTCGGACGAAATGGTCAGGCCCGACAGGCCGAGCTCGTCGCAAACGTCCAGCGAGGTGAGGACGCCCAGGTCGGCAGCGAAGCCAGCGGTCGAGAGACCGGCGGCAGCAACAGAACCGAGGATAAGGCTCTTGAGTTTCATTAATTGACCTCCAAAGTCAGTCATTCTTTGTGCCGGTTACCCAGCGGTTTGTCGAAGCGCAACCACACTATTCGTGGTGCAGTGTGTTGCCGTCGCGCCGCGACCGACAAACGATCCCATGCATGGATTCGCAAGGCCCACTCTACGCATGGCGGAAAAGGACGCAATCACGCAAAAGCCGTTTTGGGGCCCGCACAATATGGTTGCGACCCGTATGTTGCAGATTCAGCACACAGTTGGAAACCTCTCGTTAACCTGGCTGAAGGAAGCGTTAAATATGCCGGTTTCCGGGGGCTTTCGGGCACGATCCGGTAACCGGATCCGCTCCCGGGGCGGAAAGCACGCGCCCGAGCGCCGACCCGCGCTGACGCGGATGCGGCGGGAATATGACGGGAATCGGGAGAGGGGGAGTGGGGGAATGTGGCAGGGGCATTGCCGGGCGGACCCGGCAATGCCGTGAGGGAGCGGCTACCCGTCAGGCCCGCCACATCTCCACACCGGCGATCCAGGTGGCGCTGACCTGGCGGTCTTGCGTCAGATGCACGAAGCTGGCGACGGCGCCGGGCTGGAGATGGCCCATCTCGGCCTCGATCCCCATGGCCCGGGCGGGATAGAGCGAAGCCATGCGCAGGGCCTCCTCCAGGGGCAGGCCGATACGGGCATGCATGAATTCCACCGCGTCGATCATGTCGAGGTCGGCGCCGGCCAGCGTGCCGTCGGCCAGGCGCAGGGCGCCGTCGGCGCGGGTAATGGTGCGACCATTGAGGGTGAGCACCTTAATGTCGGTGCCGGTCTGCGACATGGCGTCGGTGACAAGGAAGATGTGACCGCTGCCCTTTTTGGCGCGCAACGCGATCTCGATGGCAGCAGGATGCACGTGGATGCCATCGGCGATGAGCCCCGCATGGACGCCGTCATGGGTGAGCACGCTGCCCACGAGACCAGGCTCGCGATTGCCCAGCTGGCTCATGGCGTTGAAAAGATGGGTGGCCATAGTTGCCCCGGCGGCGAAGGCGGCGGCGGCGGTGGCGCTGTCGGTATCGGAATGGCCGATGCTGACGATGATGCCGGCCTCGGCCAGCGCCGCGATCTGCTCGGGGCGCACGGTTTCGGCGGCCACGGTCACCAGGAGATTGGGCAAGGCGGCGCGGGCGGCGACGAGGCGCGCCAGGTCGTCATCGTCCATGGGGCGGATCAGGGCCGGATCATGCGTGCCCTTGCGGGCCAGCGACAGATGCGGGCCTTCCAGATGCAGGCCCAGAAAGCCGGGCACACCCGCCTCTACGGCGGCCCTGCCCGCTGCGATGGCAGCGATATTGACGGCCGGCGTATCGGTAATCAGCGTCGGCAGCAGCGCCGTGGTGCCGAAGGGGGCATGGGCGGCGCAGATGGTGCGGATGGCGTCGAGGCTGGGGTCGTTGTTGAAGAGCACCCCGCCCCCGCCATTGACCTGCAGGTCGATGAAGCCGGGCACCAGCAGGCCGCCATCGAGGCTCACCTGTGCGGCATTGGCCGGAATGGCCGCCTCCGGCACGATGGCCGAAACATGCCCGAATTCGACCAGCAGCGCAGCATCGTCGTGCCAGCGGTGCCCGTCGAACAGGCGCGCGCCCTTTATGGAGAGAAGGTCGCTCATAGGGTTTCCGTCACCTTCTTGAGCGCCACGGGAATGTCGGGGTTGAAGCCGCGATGGCGGGCCAAGGCCTCTACGAAGCCATAGAAGGTGACGATCAGCGCCAGCGGATCGGTCAGCGGATGGCCGGTGGCGGCAAAGGGCAGGCGCCGCGCGGCGCCGGGGCGGTCGCTGGTCAGGAAGCCGAGAGCCCCCTGCCCGGCCAGCTTGTGGGCCATGTCGGCAACCGAAGGCTCGGCGGCGTCGCGCGCCGCCAGCCCAAGTACCGGATAGCCCGGCGTCACCACGGCGACCGGCCCATGCATGACCTCGGCGGCGCTATAGGCTTCACCCTGGACATTGCAGGTTTCCTTGAACTTGAGCGCCGCCTCGTTGGCAATGGCCAGGCCCGGGCCGCGCCCCAGCACATAAAGAGCATTGTGTCCGTCCAGCGCCCCGATCATGTCCGACCAGTCGCAGGCCACCGCTTCGGCCAGGGTGCGCGGCAGGTCGTCCACGGCCTGGCGCAGGGCGGCGTCGCCGCTCCAGCGGGCGATCAGCGCCAGCCCGGCCACGACCGAGGTGACGAAGGTCTTGGTGGCGGCCACCGACTTTTCCTCGCCGGCCATCAGGTCGATGGTGAAATCGGCAGCATCGGCCAGGGGCGAGCCGGGCGTGTTGGTGATGGCGATGGTAGCGGCCCCGGAGCGGCGCGCCGACTGGGCCAGCCCCACGATGTCGGGGCTCTTGCCCGACTGCGAAATGGCGATGGCTGCGCAATGATCGAGCTTCATGTCGCGGCCATAGATCGAGGCGACGGAGGGGCCGATGGAGGCCACCGGCAGGCCCAGGGTCAGCTCGATGGCATATTTGAGATAGGTGCAGGCGTGGTCGGACGAGCCGCGCGCCACGGTCACCACCGTCATCGGGTTGCGTTCGCGCAGGGTGGCCGCGGCGGCGTCGAGCACTGTGCTGCCCTGATCGAGGAAATTGGCGACCACGCCGGGGATGGAGTCCACTTCCTGGCGCATGAAGGTCGGAGTCGTCACGGTCACTTGCTGGCTCCACTGGCTGGGGAATCGCCAAGACGCAGCTCGGCGACGAAGTCATAGGTATCGCCCCGGTAGATGGAGCGGGTGAATTCGATTACCCGCCCCGAGGCGAGATAGGAAGTGCGCTCGATATTGAGCCCGGCCGACCCCACCGGCACCTGCAGCAGATGCGCATCCTCCGGGCCCAGATTGGCGGCGCGGATGCGCTGGATGGCGCGGATCGGGCGCTTGCCGGATTTATCGAGGTATTTATAGAGCGAATCGCCGATGCCGGCGGGGTCGGGCAGCACGCTGGTCGAAAGGCTGGCACGCTCGATGGCGAGCGGGGTGTCCTCGGTGAGGCGCAGGCGGGCAATGCGCGCCACGCGCTCGCCGGCCGAAAGACCCAGGATCACGGTTTCTTCCGGCGAGGGCAGGTATAGCCCGCGATCGAGCCATTCGGCCCGCACCGCCATGCCGCGCCGCGCCATGTCCTCGGTGAAGGAGGTGAGCTGGGAGAGGGATTGCTCGACGCGCTGGCTGGGCGAGGCCACGAAGGTACCCGAGCCGTGCCGCTGCACCAAGACCCCGTCCTTGACCAGTTGCGTGACCGCCTTGCGCACCGTCACGCGCGAAACGTCGACGCGGGTGGCCAGGTCGCGCTCGGAGGGCAGCGCATCACCGGGATTGATGGCGCCGCGCTGGATGGCATCCTCGATCCAGCGCTTGAGCTGAAGGTAAAGCGGCCCCCCGGCAGGCAGAACCACCGGCCCATCGGCAAAGAAACTGTTCGACGCGTCGGCCAATATGTCCCCCTTCGCCTGTTGCAACCGGCGGCGCAATCCATATCATCGGGTGGCGGAAGCAGCCCAGACCGACTTCCGCCTAGGGCCATAATACCAATAAAATACCATTCACCAAGCCCCAAACGGCAATTCTGCCGCTTTGCCGCACGGCGCTGGTCTTATTGGGTTATTTTCCCGTTTTCTTCCCCAGTCCGCCCTGCCCGCGCCCCTCAGGCTGGACAAGTGGTATTTTTTTGGCATTACTGCCGGAAGGGAGGACGGAATGAGCGCAACGCAGACAGAAATGACCCATGCGCATGCGCCGGGTTTCGACATGATGGCGCCCGAGGAGGCGCTGGCGATTCTGGCGGCCGCGCAGGCCCAGGCCGCCCAGGCCGTGGCCGAAGCCATTCCCGACATTGCCCGCGGCGCGGCGCTGGCCGCGTCGTGCCTCGAAAAAGGCGGGCGCCTCATCTATGCGGCAGCGGGCAGCTCGGGCCTGATGGCCCTGGCCGATGCGCTGGAGTTGCCGGGCACTTATGGCATTGCGCGCGACCGCATCCGGATCCTGCTGGCGGGCGGCACGGAGTCGCTGGTGGCCATGGAAGGCGGATCGGAGGACGACGAAGCCTCGGCACGCAATGAGCTGGCCGCCCTGGCGCCCGGGCCCGAGGATTGCCTCATTGCCCTCACGGCCAGCGGCTCTACCCCCTATCCCATGGCCGCAGCGGAGGCGGCGCGGGCGGCGGGGGCCCGCACCATCGGGTTCAGCAACAATCACGGCGCACCGCTGTTTTCCCGCGTCGACGTCGCCATCTGCCTGGCGACACCGCCCGAAGTCATTGCCGGCTCGACGCGAATGGGCGCGGGCACGGCGCAGAAGATCGCGCTCAACATGCTCTCCACACAGATGGCGGTGCATCTGGGCCATGTGCATGACGGGTTCATGGTCAACCTGATCGCCGACAATATGAAGCTGCGCGGCCGGGCCCGGCGCATCGTCATGGCCGTCACCGGCGTTTCCGAGGCCGGCGCCACCGCCGCGCTGGAACTGGCCGAGGGCGCGGTCAAACCCGCCATCCTGCTGGCGGCCGGAGCGCAGAGCCGCGATGATGCCGACCGGCTGCTGGCCGAGCATGAAGGCCGGCTGCGCCCTGCCCTCGCCGCCCTGCAAAAAGCCGGCGGCTAGAAGCTTTCCGGCCTGACCCAAAATATCCGCGTTTTCCCCTCTTCCCCAGGGGAGAGGAAACGACGGAGCTGGTGGCTCCAGGCAGATGTGAAAAATCCTAGGCGATATCGTCCTCGCCGGGGGTACCGCCCTCGCCTTCCCAGGTCTGGATGCGCTTGACCGTCTGGCGGGGGAATTTCAGCCTGACACCGACGCCCTCCCCGCCCAGCTCGGGCAGGAACAGCACGCCATGGGCTTCCAGCGCGGCCTTGATGGCGCGCTGGCAATCCTCCTCCATCTCCAGCGTTTCCGCCTCGAATTGCTCGACATCCCGGCGCGGCAGGCCTGCGGCCTCGGCCAGCTCTGCCTGAGACCAGCCGATCAGCGCGCGGCCGGCGCGGCTCTGGGCAGCAATGATGGGCGGCAAGGCATCGACCATGGCGAATTCCTCCTTTTGCCCAGCAAACAATGTCGCGGCGGCCTTGCCAAGCGCCATCTTGTCCCGCTCAGCGCAGGAGCCCCCATCCGGCCCAGGCGAGCAAGACCAGCAGGGCGGGAATCGCGGCCAGCAACAGGACCAGCATCATGCCGAACAGGATGGGATTGGCCCGCGCGCTGATCTCACCGCCGCGCGAGGCCATCCTGCCGGTTCGCAGGGCGCCGAAAAGGCTCGTTCCGAACAGGATCAATGCCGCGCTCCCCAGAAGCAGCACCAGCCAGAGATGGGCCGCCGGGACATTTTGGCTGAACGCCGCCAGCGCCAGATAGAGCGCAATACCCGATATGCCGACCAGAAGCGCGGTTCTTGCCAATGCCCCCAATATGGACCCGGGTCCGTCTGCCATTTTCCGCTCCCCGCTTCGATATTGCCGCCGCAGCGCGCTCTTTTTGCGCAATACAGTTGAACCCGCATCCGCCTCGGGTTCATCCCCTAAATCGGGGTTGCCAGGGAAGGCAGGAGGGTCATACCGTTCCCCCGGCACGAAATGCCCCTTGGGGAGGAGCTTCCAATGGGTCTTTTCCGAGTAACCACGTTATGGGGCCTTCTGGTTGCGCTCTCCACCCTGCCGGCGGTGGCGCAGGAAAACGGGCTGCGCGTGGCCCCCGTCACCCTGATGCATGCGGACATGCAGGCCATGCGCGGCTTCATTCCCGCCGGCTGGCAAAGCCAGGGCGGGCTCAATTGGGGCGATCCCTGCGCGCCTTACGGCTACAATATCGACTGGCAGGCCACCTCACCCGGCGAAGGCTGGCTTGGCGTCGCCTTCCTTCCCGCGCTGAGCTGGGGCCGGGGCGAATACACCAATTGCCGCCAGCAACCCATCGCTTCGTTGCAGGACCTGCTCAATTACGAAGCGCAAGCCATCTGGCCGGGCGCGCGCATGATCGATTTCCGCCCCCGCCCCGACCTCGTCGGCGGGCAGGCGGTGCCCTTCGACATTCCCGGGCTGGCGCTCAACGCTCCGGGCATCAGCATGCGCGCCTGGCTCGATGCCGGCGAGGCGATGTTCGCCTTTTCCGCGCCCAACGGACAGGAGATGCGCGGCGCCATTCTGGCCAGCGGCACCTTCAGCGAATCCCGGCTCGATCCCTCCGCCACCGGCCTGCAGGTCGACATGTCGCAATTTCCCGGCCTGCAAGTGCCGGCGCCCCCGCCGGCGCAGACCTTCCACACCGGCGGCAGCGAATGGAGCTTCGTCACCTGGGCGCCCGCCGGCCAACTCGACCTGATGGCCAGCGAAGCGATCCGCAAATCCTTCATCCCCACGGCCGAATGGTCCGACTTCATCCTCAGGCATCGCGCCACCATCGATGCGCAGAACGCCAAAGGCGCGGCCGAGCGCGCCGAAATCCGCCGCCAGACCAATGCGGAAATCGCCGGCATGATCGCGGCCGGCTACAATGAGCGCATGGCGGTGAACGAGCGCAGCAACCGCGAATATCTGGAATCGGTGCGCGGCGTGGAAACCTATCTCAACGCATCGGGCCAGCCAGTCCAGCTCGACTATAATTACAAGAATGCCTGGCAGCTGGCCGATGGCAGCTATTTCCTGACCAACGATCTCAACTTCGATCCCCATACCGTTTTCAACATGGATGGCCGGCAATTGCAGGCCGCCCCCTGACCAAAGGAAGAGGACCGCATCGTGAAGAAGGCTGTTTCCATCGCCATGTCCGTGACCTTGCTGGCCTCCCTGCCGGCCCTGGGACAGGACGGGTTCAACCAGGCGCCCAATACCAGCGGATTCATGACGCAGAATCCGGCCATGCAGCCGCAGCCGAACTTCCAGCAGCCGCAACCGAATTTCCAGCAACCGCAACCGAGCTTCCAACAGCCACAGCCTTTTCAGCAACCGCAACCGCAGCCGGCACCTTCGTTCAACACGCCGCAGCCTCAACCCCAGCCGCAGCCGAACCAGACCGACATGATGATGCAGCAATTGCAGCAGATGGCGCAGATTGAGACGCAGGATTATGGCGTCCAGCCTACCCAGCAATTGCATTCGGGCGCCATGCACGGCCCCACGCCCAATTCCATCCCCGGCGCGCGCATCACCACCACGGCGGAAGTCTTCCAACTGGTGATGAGCGGGCAGCCCTATCTGATTTTCGACGTGCTGGGGGGCGACCAGACCCTGCCCGGCGCGATTCCGGCGGTCAACGCCGCCCAGCCCGGCAGCTTCCAGGACCAGACCCAGCAGGGGTTCGGCCAGTTCCTGCAACAGGTCACCAATGGAAGGCAGGATGCGACGCTGATCTTTTATTGCGCCTCCACCCAGTGCTGGATGTCCTACAATGCCGCATTGCGCGCCGCCAATCTGGGCTATCGCAACGTGCTCTGGTATCGCGGCGGGCTGGAAGCCTGGTCCTATGCGGGCCTGCCCACCATGCCGGCCGGCGGCGGCATGATGCCCCAGAATCCTGGCGGCGCCATGGCGCCCAATGGCGGCGGCATGATGATGCCGGGCATGAATGGCGGTGGGGCCATGATGCCTAATATGGGCAACTGAGCCGGGCGCGCAGATGGCGGGGCTGGGGATAAAAGGCTGGGGACGCCTCGCATTTGCCCTGGTCCTGGGCGCCGTCGGCTTCTGGTATGCCCAATATCAGCGCGATCTCGCCATCAAGCGCGAGAAACTGAGCGTTGTCGCCACCGTCACGTCCGACCCCCTGACCTGCCGCGACGACAGCAGGCCCTTCGGCGTGACGATCCGCAACCTGACCAGCCGCACGGTCCTGGCCGCGACCTTCACGCTGCATGAAGACCCCATGCCTGCCGGGACCTTCCCCAGCGACATGCCGCAGGTCTCCCTCAAGGCCCCGCTGCGGGCCGGGAGCGAGCAGAGGGATTGTCATGCCCTCAACCGCATCCGCCTGGTCGCGCACGGCGTCGATCCCCGCCGCGTGCACTGGATACCGATGATTTCCGATGTCGTTTTCGAATGAAGCGGCGCCGGAGCGCCTCTTGGGCCCGTTCCGCTGAAACAGCGGAACGGGCCCAAGCTAGGCCACCGCCTGCATGTCGGGCGTCTGGGCCTTTGCCTGCCACGGCGCGTGTCGCCCCAGAATGGCGCCGAGAGCCACGTCATCCTGGCCCAGCCGCGCCTCGATCTCGCGGTGGGCCCAGGCATGGGCGGCGTCGGACACTTCCCTGTGCCGGTCGAAACTCATCAGGCTGGCACCCGGAAAGGGGGGCGGGGTCAAGACCATATCCTGCGGCGTCGCCGGCAGTTCATAGCGCTGATGCGCCAGCATGGTGCGGAAGAGGATGCTGAGCACGCGCGGGGCACGGGGCAGCTTCCCGCGCGGGTTGAGAAGCGTGGCGAGCAGCTTGCCGCGTCCGGGCAGGCTCTCATAGGAAACGTTGAAGCGCTGACCGCCGCTGCGCCCGAAATGCACCACGAGATTGGGGCCGGCCTTGATCTGCTGCATGCAGGCCAGCGGCGCATCGTCCATCACCCCGCCATCGACCAGCATCCTGCCATCCTCGGTGTAGAAGGGCGGCAGCACGCAGGGAATGGCGCTCGAGGCGCGCACCGCCTGCCACAACAGGCCGGAGCGGATAACTTCGAGGCGGTTGTCGGAAAGATTGGTGGCAATGGCGAAGAAGGGCTTCCAGCAATCCTCGACCCGCGTATCGGGCCCATAGGCCCGCGCCAGCGCGTCGTCGAACGCCTTGTGGTCGAGCAGGGCATAGCGTGGCCAGGTCGGCCGCTTGAAACTGCGGCTCTTGACGAAGATGTCGTGCGTGCCGGCGGTGAGCGTGTCGTGCTCGCCCAGAAAGGCGAAGCCGGCCAGCATCGCCGCCCCGACGCTGGTGCCCATGAAAACGTCGAAAATGCCGCCCTGCTCACGGAAGGCGCGATAGACGCCCACATGGGCCGGGCCATAGCCCCCACCCCCGCCTGCAACGAAGCCCACGGCCCGTCCGGTCAGAAAGCGGATGAGCGCGTCGATATCGGCGTCGTCCTCCAGCGAAACATGGTGATGCAGGAAGACGGGCGTGCGCGCCAGCCAGGATGCGGTTCCCTCGACGACGCCCACGCGCCGCCTGTGCAGCCGCACCAGCCGGCAGGCCGATTGCGGGTGGAGCTTTTCCACCAGCCGCTCCACCGCCGACAATTCGGCCTTGGGGGCATCGCCATTGGTGACGAAAACCACCTCGTCGGCCTGCCGGACGCAGAAATCCGTCCAGTCCGTCAAGCCGGCATCCCCAAAATAGAAGACGGGCGCCTCGCCCTCCTCGAGCCCATCGAGCCATTCAGCCACGGCCGGATCAGCCAGCGAGCGCTCTCCGAACCGCTCCGCGATCATTGCGGCGTCGACGGCGACCAGCCCATCCCGTGTCAACCGGGTGCGCAGGCGCTCGAAAAAGGCCGGCGGCACCGTCTCATGCCCGCCCTGCACAAAGGCGATGACGCGGCGCAACCCTCCCGGCCGCCGCTCGGGGCGGGCATCCGCGCCATGCAGCTTTGCGGCCATGACCCCCAGAAAGGCCGCCGCAAGTCCCGGGTCGACCTGAAGGGCCCGCGTATAGGCGGCGCGCGAAATCTCGAAGACCTCGCAATCGCGCAGCGCCGTGACCGTTTCCCCGTAATCACCGCCGCAGAAGAAGGCGGGAACGCCCACGACGTCCCCTGCCCGCGCTTCCCGATAGATCGAAAGATCCTGCGCCTGTGCGCAAGCCAGGACGCCACGGGCTACAAGGAAAAGCGCCCCGGCCGGATCGCCGGCGCGCACGAGCACATCCCCCCGCCTCATCGCACGCTTCGGAGCCTGCGCGACCAGCCTTTCCCGCTGCTCCGCCGTCAATTGATGAAGCACGCCTGGCCGGGATAGTCCCATCATGCCGTCCATAATTCCCCCACGATCAGGCAATGCGAAACTGCATCGGCCTCTGGTGGGCGAAGCTAGTCGGGCGGGCGGAGGAGGCGGAATACCATGAATATGGTATGGCTGGCGCAGGGGCTTTTGCGGTGCCATGCTGGGGGAAATCGTGCTCGCCACCGGCCGGAAGGGCGCGGCCGGAGCAGACGAGAGATGTGCCGATGGTGAAGCGTCCGCTGAGAATTGTGCTGACCGAGGACGACGGTCCCATCCGCGAGCGTCTCGCCCGCATCGTCCGGGAATGGCCGGAAGCCGAGCTCTGCGCGGCCTGTGCCGACCTGGCGCAGACGCTGGAAGCCATCGCGGCCAACAGGCTCGACCTGCTCATCACCGACCTGCGCCTGCCCGATGGCAGCGGCATCGACGCCATCCGCTTTCTGGCGCAAAACCAGCCCGAGGCCGAGGCCATGGTCATTTCGGTGCTGGCCGACGAGCGCTCCGTGCTCGAAGCCATCGAGGCCGGCGCCTCGGGCTATCTGCTCAAGGACGCCGATTCGATCGACCTGATCGAAGCCATACGCGACGTCATGGCCGGCCGCTCCCCCATTTCCTCGCGCATTGCCCGCGTGCTGGTGCGCCGCCTCTCCGAGCGGGGCAATGCCCCGGAAACGGGAGGCGAGAACCGGCCCAACCTCACCGAGCGCGAAATGGATATATTGTGGGGCATCGCCAAGGGTTTCACCTATAGCGAACTGGCCGACCAGCTCTCGATTTCCCGCCAGACGGTCCCGGTCCATATCCGCAATATCTACGGCAAGCTGCAGGCGTCCAACCGCTCCGAAGCGGTGTTCGAAGCGGCCAGGCTGGGGCTGATCCGGCTGTGAGTGCGGCCGCGGCGATTTCGACGCCCATCCGGGGGCGGCTGGTGGCCTGGGTGATTCTGGCGGCGTTCACCCTTGCCATCGGCGCGTTGCCGCATCTGGTGCATTTTCCATCGCCCGAAGGCGCCATCACCATCACCCAGGCCCAATTCGATACCGACGGGGACAATGCCGCGACATCGGTTCTTCTGCCCCATGGCTGGGCGCCGGCAAGCCCCTATGACCTGAGCACCGGACGCTATCGCCTCTCCTTTCAATTGGCCGAAGCGCCCACCGAGCCGCTGTTTCTTCTCATTCCCGCCGCCCGGCACACCATCGAGGCCTGGGTGAATGGCGAAAGGACCATGTCGGCGATCGATACCGCCTGGTCCGTTCCCACCAGCGGCTACTCCGTTCTCGCCCGTATTCCTGACAGCGCGCTGCGCACCGGCGACAATGAAATCATCCTCCGGCAGACGCGCGAGGTGGGCTGGCTCCCTGCCCGCCTGTCGGAGGTGAGCGTGGGGAATGCCGAAGCGGTCATGCCCATCTATCGGCTTTCCAATTTCCTCATCGAGCAGGTGCGCGCCATGAGCTTCGCGCTGCATATCGTGCTCACGATCGGCACCGCCACCATCTGGACCGCCCGTCGGCACGATCCGGTGTTCCGCTGGCTTTCCCTCACCACGATCACCAGCCTCTGGGTCGTCCTCACCCAATCTCCCTTCGCCCCCTTCGGGGCGCTGGAGCAGTTCCAGTCCACGGTGGGCATGTCGGCGGTGGGCCTGATGATCCTGGGGCTGGCCCTGGCCATCGCCGGGTGGCGGCGTCCGCCTCAACTGTTCCCGGCCATCGTCATCGTGCCGCTGGCCCTGTTCGCCGCCGGGCAGGCCGGATGGGTCTCCTTCCCCTTTATCGGGCTTATCAGCGTCAGCATCGGCCTTCTGGCCTATCTGGTCTCGGCTGGCATCCTGGCGCAGCAGTTCACCCGGTTCCGCGACTGGGACGCTGCTTTCCTCGCGATTCCCTGCACGCTCATGGTGTGGTTCGGGGCGCATGACATCCTGGTGGTCACCGGGCGCTATGACGATCCCTTCCTTTTCTCCTCCTATGTCCGCACCCTGATGCTGCTCTCGGTCATGGTCATCCTCATGGGGCGCCTGGCCCGCAGCCTCAACGGCCTCGACACCGCCAACGACACCCTGCGCCAGCGGCTGGAAGCCCAGGAGGCCGAACTGGGGCGGCTGCATGAACAGCAGAGGGAGCATGCCAACCAGATGGTGCGCGAACAGGAGCGGGAGCGCCTGATGCGCGACCTGCATGACGGGGTCAGCGGGCATCTGGTCACCATCATCGCGCTGGCCGAACGCAATGGCGGCAGCGGCCAGGCCATCGAGCAGGCCGCGCGGGCGGCGCTCGACGATCTGCGGCTCGTGGTCCACTCCCTCGATCTGGGCGATGGCGATTTGCGCGTCGCCCTTTCGGCCTTCCGGGAGAAGGTCGAGCCGCAATTGCGGCGGCTGGGCATAGATTTCGAATGGTCCACCGAGAATCTGCCCGAGGTCAGCGGGGTCACTCCCGGCAATGCCCTCTCGATCCTGCGCATTCTCCAGGAGGCCATCACCAATGCCGTCAAGCACGGCCCCGCCCGCCGCATCGCCATCGAAGGCAAGGCCGTGGAGGACGGAAAGGCGGCGCTCCATGTCATCAATGATGGCGCACGCGAGCATCCGGCCGGGACCGGAAACGGGCTCTCCAACATGGAGCGCCGCGCCCGTACCCTGGGCGGCTCCATCCGCTTCATCGCCGGGGCGGATGGCGCGAGCCTTTCACTGCTCCTCCCCACCGCCCTGCCGGATTGAGCCGACCAGAGCGTTTCCCGCAAAAGAGGCAATAGTTTTGCGGTTCGGAAACGCGACGAACAGAGACCTAGACCGTCACCAGCCTGAGCGCATTCAGCCGTTTCGGATCGTCGAAATGGGCGGCGGGATTGCCATTGGTGATGAGCACATCGACCTGATCGAGATGGCCCACGATATGGGGGGCGCGGCGGTCGAACTTGCCCTCATGGGCGACGAGGATGGTCTGCCGCGCCTGCGGGAGGATTTCGCGCGTCAACGCCACTTCCATGGGGTCGAACTCGAGTATGGAACCATCCCGGTCGATGGCGCTGGCACCGATCAAGGCGAGGTCGAACTTGAATTTCTGCTGGTTCGCCTCGCCCAGCGTCAGAATGGAGGTGTCCTTGTTGCGCACATAGCCGCCATAGACATAGACGGTGGCATCGGTGTTGAGCGCGCAGGAATAGACCACTTCCAGATTGGGCGTGGCGATCAGCACGCCCGGAAAGTCGGCAATGACGGCATGCAGGGCGTGGAAGGTGGTGCCCAGCCCGACGAAAATGGTCGCGCCGCTGAACAGGAACGGCCTCAGCGCCCCCATGAGCTGGCGCTTGATATCGGCTTCGGTGGCGTGGCGCTCGCTGAAGGTGTAGCGGGCCACACCCGGCGCGGCGAAGGCTCCGCCAAAGCCCTTGACCAGCAGCCCCCGCGTCTCGAGCACCTTGAGGTCGCGGCGAATGGTCTGGGTGGTGACGGAAAACTGCCCGGCCAGCTCGGAGACGGACGCCGCGCCATTGGTGCGCACCGCCTCCAGGATGGCGGCCTGGCGCTGGTTGAGGGGGCCGGCCGTATTCCCGGCGTCCCGCCGCGGGGCAGCCCCCTCCGGCAGGGCTTCCCCGGTCATTTCAGGCGCACACCGAGATAGGTGCGGTCATCTGTCAGGGCGAGGTCGGTGGTCCCCTTGGTGCTCATGTAGCGGCCGATCTTGTGCGGATCCTCGGCTTCCACGGCGCGGAAGGCTTCTTCCCAGGCCGCGACGCCGAAGCCTTCGCCCAGCTTGAAATAACCGTCGGAGAAAAGCTCGATCGTCTCGATATCGGCCAGGCTGTAGCTGCGCGTCTCCACGAAACGCGGCGGCACCGGAAAGCCGTCCAGCCCGCCATAGCCGAGAACGGGGCCGGTGATGTTCTGGAAGTCGCCCTGCGCGTAACAGATGCCGCCCTGGATCAGCGCCTCGATTTCAGCGGCCGGCACGTCGGGAAGATGGGCCAGGCAGGCTGCCAATGAGCGCCGCTCCAGCTCCGCCATGATCGCCGGATCGGCGGTTTCCTCGCCCTCCGACTGGTGCCGCGTACCCTGCCAGGTGACCATGCCCGAAAGCCGGTCGCAATCGGCGGTATCGCGCCCCAGCGCCTCGAAATAGCGCCAGGTTTCCCGCCGCAGGATGGCGGTCACGTCGTCCAGGGGCTTGAGCACCTGCAGGACGTCCTGGCCATTGATGCGCAGGCCGCTATCGCCCACCGCCACCACTTCCAGCCGATCACCCAGAATCAGGGCGGCCATCACCGTGCAGCCGCCGCGCAGTTTCCAGTCGGCGGTGACGGCGTCAAGCGCGCCATGGGCGACATAGCCGGCATGGATGGCCGCGCCCAGATAATCGGCAAAATGCTGCCCGCCGGCGAATTGCAATTCCGGCTGGGCCGGATCGCCCTGGGCGAGCAGGAATTTCTCGACCGCGGCCTGAACGGTGCGCGAGGCGAACTGGCCCGAAAGCATGTTGCCATAGCGCGTGCCGTTGCGGTCGGTTACGCCGTCGATGACGGCGTAACCCCTGTTGGGCATGATAACGAGACTGTCCTCATTGGCCTCCGGAGCGCTGAATTTCTTACCCAGCGAAAAGGCTTCCATCTGCTTCATTCGGTGCAATCCCGTCATCAAACCCGGTCGTAAGCGGCTTATTCGCCGATGGCGACACGCCAAAGAGCAAGCACGCCTTCCGCCCCGCCGAAATCGATCAGCGGCTTGGGCGTGACCACGTTGGCTTCGCTCAGATTAGGCGTACCCGGAGGCGGCGCCACATCGGTGCGGACCGAACGACGGCCGATCTCATTGGCGAGCAGTTCCTGGGTCGACTTGGACAGGGCCCAGTCGATGAAGACCTTGCCGTTTTCCGGATTCGGGCCGCCGCGGACCAGAGCCACGCCGTCAGGCGTCGCCACGGTGCCATCGGAGAGCAGGACCACGCCCATCGGGGCGCCGCCATGCACGTATTCCAGGGCGTTGTCTTCCAGCGTCAGACCCATCGAGGCTTCACCATCGGCGACGAAGCGCGGCACGGCGCCCGACGAATCGGTGAGCACGAAGTTCTTGGCGATTTCGGCATAGGTGTCCCAGCCCTTGTCGCCAAAAATGGTCAGAACGGCCTGGAGCTGCTGCATGGCCGAGCCGGAATTGTCGGCGCGGGCCGAAGCGATCTGGCCCTGCCACTTGGGATCGGCCAGCTCGGTCCAGCTCTTGGGCGCGTCTTCGAGCGAGAGCATGTCGGTATTGACAGCCAGCACGTAAACGACCGCCGTATAAGGCGTCCAGGCCTCGTTATCGATGAACTGGGTATCGATCTTGTCGAAATCGGCCGGCTTGTAGGGCTCAAGCAGGCTGGCCAGCTCGGTCAGCTGGCTGCCCGAGATCGACCAGATGACGTCGGCGGCCGGAGCGGCGGCTTCGGCCTTGGCCCGGCGGGCCACGTCGCCCGAGCCGAGCTGGACGACTTCGGCCTTGAGGCCGGTCTCGGCCTCGAACACCGGCAGCAGCCGGTCGACGATGGACGATTTATGGGCGGTGTAGATCACCACCGACCCTTCCTGGGCCATCAGCGCAGGGCTCAGGGCCGTGGTGAAGGCCAGTGCCCCCGCCAGTGCCAAGAATGTTCGTTTTGCAACACGCATGGGTTCCTCCTGTTGTTTCTTGATCGATCCTGACCAATTTCGATCATGAAACGACGAGAAACTTGTTGCAACACGAAAATCGTGTTTACTCTCATCCTGAAATTGGGTGGAGCGGCCTGGGAGGGCGTGCATGGCATATCTAACCGTTGCGGATGGCGTGAAGGAGTTCAGCACCTTCAAGGCTTTGGGCGGGGTTTCGATTTCGGTCGAGCGGGGCGAGTTCTTTACGCTGCTGGGCCCCTCGGGCTGCGGCAAGACCACGCTGCTGCGGGCCATTGCGGGGTTCAACGACCTCACCTCGGGCAGTATCATGCTCGACGGTCAGGACCTGCGGGCCATTCCGCCGCACAAGCGCGACATCGGCATGGTGTTCCAGGATTATGCGGTGTTTCCGCATCTTTCCGTCTTCGACAACGTCGCTTTCGGGCTCAAGCCGCGCAAGGTTCCGGCCGGCGAGGTCAAGACCCGCGTCGCCGAGGCCCTGAGCGCGGTGCATCTTTCCGCGCTGGCTGAGCGCCTGCCCGCCGCCATGTCGGGCGGCCAGCAACAGCGCATCGGCCTGGCGCGCGCCATGGTCATCAATCCGCGCCTGCTGCTCATGGATGAGCCCCTCTCCAATCTCGACGCCAAGCTGCGAATCGAGTTGCGCGAGGAAATCCGCGACATCCAGAAGCGCGTCGACATCGCCACTATCTACGTCACCCACGATCAGGAAGAGGCGCTGGCCATTTCCGACCGCATCTGCGTGATGAGCGCCGGCCATATCGAGCAGATCGGCACGCCGCAGGAAATCTACGGCAATCCGCAGACGCTGTTCGTCGCCAATTTCGTCGGCACGCTGAACACCCTTCCCGAGAGCGCCGGCCGCAACGCCCTGCTCTCCGGCCTGGGCCTCTCCCAGCCCAAGGCCGCCCATTGGACCGTCCGCCCCGAGCGCCTGGCGCTGGGCGTCGCGGGCGAAAAGGGCGGAGCCGGCGTCGCCGCCCTGCCCGGACGCATCAGCAAATACACCTATCTGGGCCGCGAGGCTCATGTGCAGGTGGATACCGATGCCGGCCTGCTGGTGGTGCAGATCGCCAATCCCGGCACCGAAGCCGCCCGCCAGCCGGGCGAGGCCGTGGCCGTGCTGATCGAGCGGGATGCGCTGATGGCGTTCGACGCCGACAGCAAGCGCCTCCCCCTGGAGGGCTGAGCCATGGCCCGGCGCTTCGATTTCTGGACCCTGGTGATGTTCTTCACCTGGGCCATCCTTCTGGTTCTGCTGTTCATCCCGGTCGGCTCGGTGCTGCTGTCGAGCTTTTTCGACACGGTGGGCAATCCCACGCTCGACAACTATCTGCGTTTTGCCGCCGAACCGCGTTTCCAGCGCGCCTTCTTCAATACGCTGGTGGTGGGCTTTGGCGGGCTGGCGGGAGCGCTGGTGCTCGGCTCGATCATGGCCTTCTGCATTTCGCGCTTCGAGATCGCGGGCAGCCGCTTCGCCTCGCTGCTCTCCATCCTGGCGCTGGTGTCGCCGCCCTTTATCGGCGCCTATTCCTGGATCGTGCTGTTCGGCGCCGGCGGCGTGGTGCGCGGCTGGGCCAAGGAAGTCGGCATCAACATGCCGCCCATCTACGGGCTGGGCGGCATTCTCATCGTTTTCGCGCTCAAATTCTATCCCTTCGTCTATCTCATGGTCTCGGGCGCGCTTTCCAATGTGAACCGCTCGCTCGAAGAGGCCGCCGAGGGGCTTGGGCTGACCCCGCTCCAGCGCACCTTCAAGATTTCCTTCCCCATGGTGTTTCCGGCCCTCTCCGCCGGCGGCCTGCTGGCGCTGATCCAGTCCATCGCCGATTTCGGCACGCCGCGCCTCCTGGGTCGTGGCTACAATGTGCTGGCGACCGAGGCCTACACGCTCTATTCGGCCGAAGTGGGCTCCAACATGTCGATGGCCACCACCATCAGCGTGGTGCTGATCCTGGTGTCCATGATCTTCGTGCTGATGCAGCGCTTCATGTCGCGCCGCAACGTCTATCACGGCAACATGATAAACAAGCCGACCAAGATCCGGCTCAAGGGCTGGCGCAACGCGCTGGCGCATTTCGCCGTCTATTTCATCGGCCTCTGCGGGGCCATGCCGGTCATCATCTCGGTGATCTATTCGGTTCGCCGCACCAATGGCCCCGTGTTCCAGGATGGCTTCGCGCTGCAGAGCTATGAGCGCATCCTGTTCAACCTCGGCGATGTGGTGCGCAATTCGCTCACCTTCTCGTTCTCGGCCGTGGTGCTGATCGTCATCGTGGGCACCATTGTCGGCGTGCTGGTGGCGCGGCGGACGACGCTCAACACCTCGCTGCTCGACGGCGCCTTCATGATTCCCTATGTCATGCCCGGGATCGTCATCGGCATCGCCTTCATCGCCGCCTTCAACACCGGTCCGGTGGTGCTCACCGGCACGGCGTCGATCATCGTGCTGTCCATCTTCATCCGCCGCCTGCCCTATACGGTGCGCACCACCTCCTCGGCGCTGCGGCAGATTTCGCCCAGCCTCGAAGAAGCGGCGGTCTCGCTGGGCTATAGCCCCTTCCAGGCCTTCCTGCGCATCACGGTGCCGCTTATCGTTCCGGGCATCATCGCCGGCGGCATGCTGAGCTTCGTCACCGCCATCAACGAGCTCTCCTCCTCGCTGGTGCTTTATGTGGGGTCGACCATCACCATGCCGGTGCGCATCTACCTGCTGATCCTTGATGGCGATTTCGGCACGGCGGCGGCGATGTCCACCATCCTGCTGGCGTTGAGCGGCGTCGCCGTCTATATCGCCTTCCGCCTGATGGGCCGCAACGAGCGCGCATTGCTCTAGCCGCCCGCGACATAGCAAAAAGCAACGGCCTCCGGATGCGTTCCGGGGGTCGTTTTGTTTGGGGGAATACCACAGAAGCCCTCCCCTCCTCTTGAGGAGGGAGGGATCCGCTGGGTGCACGCATGCTTCAATGCTCGTGAAAAGGCCCCCTCATCCGCCCCTTCGGGGCACCTTCTCCCGCGAGGGGAGAAGGGGGTTCTGTGGGCGTGGCGCCACCCCTCCCCACCTATCCTGTCGCCCCAGATTTGAGCCGGGGCCCATCAGGAAGGGACAACATCGGAGCAAAAATGCACCGTCATTGCCGGGCTCGTCCCGGCAATCCACGCCTCCGCTTGCGCTGAAACATGGACCACCGGGACAAGGCCCGGTGGTGACGATGAAAGGAGAGTACCAACGCCACGCAGCCTCGTGCGGCACATACGCCAATGGTGTCCCTACCCTCCACTGGTGAGGAAACGGGCATTGCTCCACACACGATGTCATCCCGGCCTTGCGCCGGGATCCATCCTGGGAGGGCTGGATCAGCACGATGTCAGGATGGGCCCCGCCCCGGCTCAAGACCGGGGCGGCACCGTGGCGTCCTAGACGCGCAATTCCTTCTGCCCGCCGGGCAGGCGCATGAGCAGGATCAGCGACAGCATGGTCAGCACCAGCAGCAGGGTCGAGAGCGCCGCCGCCGTGCCCAACTGCCCCCGGATCACCTCGGCATAGATGCCGAGCGACAGGGTCTGGGTGGAGGTGTTGTAGAGAAAGAGCGTCGTGCTCAGCTCGGTGATGATGGTCACCCAGCTCAGCACCGCGCCCGAGAGGATGCCGGGCGCCAGCGCCGGCAGCACGATCTGGATGAAGGTGCGCGGTTTTGAAGCGCCCAGGCTCACCGCCGCTTCCTCGATGCTGGGATTGAGCTGATACATCAGCGCCGTGGTCGAGCGCACCGAATAGGGAATGCGGCGGATGGTCAGCGCCAGCACCATGATGGCGAAGGTACCGGTCAGCAGCAGCGGCCGCTGGCTGAAGGCGGTCACCAGCGCGATGCCGATCACCAGACCCGGCACCACATAAGGCACCATGGTCATGGTATCGAGCGCGTCGCTGAGCACGCCCTTGCGCCGCACCACCAGATAGGCGACCAGCACGGCGATCACCACCAGGATGACCAGCGCCGTCAGCCCGATGCTGAACGTGTTGCCGACATAGCGCCAGATATCGCGCTGGGAATCGAGATAGCTCTGGAAGGACCAGCCGGCGACGAACTGGCCGTAAAGCGTGTTGCGGAACGAGCTGACCACCACCACGACGAGCGGGGCCAGCGCCAGCACCAGGAAGCCATAGACATAGGCATGCACGCCGAAATTGCTCCAGCCGGTGAGCTTGCGCGGCTCGATGCTGCGCAGGGCCGACATGGTGAATTTCTGCCGCCCGGCCAGGTATTTCTGGATGAGGAAGACCAGCAGCGTCACGACGATGACGATCACCGCCACGGCGGCGGCGAAGCTCTTGTCGATGCTCACCTCGCCCACGAAGGAGCTGTAGATCAGCACCGGCACGGTGCGGAAGCCCTGCCCGATCAGCATGGGCGTGCCGAAATCGGCGAAGGCGCGCACGAAAACCAGCAGACTCCCGGCAAGGATGGTCGGCCAGAGCAGCGGGGCGATGATCTTGAGCGCGCGCCGCGCCCCGGTCACGCCCATGCTCTCGGCCGCTTCCAGCAGCGACACGTCGATGGTGCGCCAGGCGCCCATCAGATAGGTGAAGATCAGCGGCACCAATTGCAGCGTCAGCACCAGCACGATGCCGACAAAGCCGTAGATGCTGGGCGGCTTGACCCCGATCAGGTCCTGCACCAGCCGCGTAATCATGCCGTTATTGCCCAGCAGCAGGATCCAGGAATAGGCGCCAATGAAGGGCGGCGACATCATCGAGGCCAGGATCAGGATCTGCACCGTGCGATTGCCGCGCACGCGGAACATGGTCATGAAATAGGCGAGCGGAAAGGCGATGACGAGCGCCAGCAGCGTCACGCACACCGTCACCACCAGCGAGTTGACGAGCGTGCCGTAATAGAGCCGCGAGGAGAAGAAGGTGGTGAAACCTTCGAGCGAAAAGCCCTCGGGGCCGGTAACGCTGCTGAACAGCACCAGCATCAGCGGCCAGATGACCATCAGCAGGTAGCCGCCGGTCAGCATGACCGCTATGGCCGTCCAGCCGTCATACTTGTTGGTGGTATCGTTCACGCCGCCGCTCCGCGCATGATCGACACCCCGCTTTCGGCGTCGAAGAAGGTCAGCATGTCGGTGTCGAGCCGGAGGCGGATGGTCTCGCCGCGCTCCCAGCGGGTTGCCCGGCGGGCGAATTGCAGGAATTCGATGGTCTCGCCGGAAGCGAGGCGCACGCGCACCTGCGAATGCGAGCCCAGGAAGGTCTCGTCGATCAGTTCCGCCGCCAGGCCCGTTTCGACCACCTGCACCGCCTCCGGACGCACCGAAACCTGCACACGCCCCGCCGCGCCCGGCGCGACCATACCCGTGACGTCGACCGTGACGCCGTCGCCCAGGTCGAGCATGGCCTTGCCATCCTGCTGGCGCAGGTCGCGCTCGAGCAGGTTCGTCTTGCCGATGAATTCGGCGACGAACCGGTTGGCAGGGAAGCGATAGATGTCCTCGGGCGAGCCCACCTGCTGCACCACGCCCAGATTCATCACGGCGATGCGGTCGGAAACCGCCATCGCCTCTTCCTGGTCATGGGTCACATAGACGGTGGTGATGCCCGCCTCGCGCTGGGCCTCGCGGATGGTTTCGCGCATCTCGACGCGCAGCTTGGCGTCGAGATTGGAAAGCGGCTCGTCCATCAGCAGGACGGCGGGCTGGATGACCAGTGCCCGCGCCAGGGCGATGCGCTGCTGCTGGCCTCCCGACATTGCGCCGGGAAGCCTGTCCTTGAGATGGGCCATATGCACGGCCTCGAGCGCTTCGGCCACGCGCCGCTCGCTCTCGGCCCGGTTGACATTGCGGGTCTGCAAGCCGAACCCCACGTTCTTGGCCGCGCTCATATGAGGAAACAGAGCATAGCTCTGGAACACCATGCCGATATTGCGCGCGGAGGGGGACCGGTCGTTGATGACCACCTCGTCGAACGAGATCGTCCCGGATTCGATGGAATTGAAACCGGCGATCATGCGCAGGAGCGTGGTCTTTCCGCACCCGGAAGGTCCGAGCAGGGTGAAGAATTCGCCCTCGCCGATATCCAGGTCGAGATCGGGGATCGCGACTTGGTTGCCATATTCCTTGCGCAGCGAACGCAGGGCAATGCGGGTCATCGTCCTGCTCCCATGTCAACCGAAGCGATCATCAGAGCTGAGCCTCGAGGATCGCCTTGTACTTGGCCAGGATTTCGTCGCGGTGCGCCGAGACATAGGCCCCGTCTTCCTCAACGGTCGGGATATCGGCCAGCGCCGGCAGGCCGGGCTTGACGACGCCGTCGCGCAGCGGACGGCCAGCGGTTTCCTCGGCGAGGATGGTCTGGCCCTGCTCGGAAATGATGAAGTCGATGAAGGCCTTGCCGGCCTCGGGGTTCGGCCCGCCCTTGATGAGCTGCAGGGTCGCCGGCAGGAAGGCCGCGCCTTCGGCCGGATAGACGATTTCCACCGGCATGCCGCTGCGCACGAAGTTGAGCGAAAGCGGCTCATAGGTCAGGCCCACGACATATTCGCCGCTGGCCACGTCCTTGGCCACCTGGCTGGAGGAGCCGATGGAGATGCCGTCGAGCTGCACGACCAGGGCGCGGACATAATCCCAGCCCTTCTCCGATTCATAATCGCCGCCAACAGCCTTGAGCATGTTGGTGAGCTGGGCGAAGGCCGAGGACGAGTTCATCGGGTCGCCAAAGGCGATCTTGCCCTTGTATTCGGGGTTGAGCAGATCGGCATAGCTGGTGATGGAGACGCCGACCTCGGTGTTGACCAGCAGGTTCGAGCCGTCGGCCTGGTAGGGGGTGAAGAAGCCGGTCTTGTTCTTGCCGGCCGGCACCATGGCCGCATCCTCGGGCGAGGTATATTCGCCCCAGAGCTCGATATTGGCCGCCGCCTGCGCCGCGCCGCCGCCAAACATGACGTCACCCTGCGGGTTGGCCGCTTCGCTGCGGATGCGCTGATAGAGCTCGCCCGTGCCGGCGGTGATGACCTGCACGGTCACCCCGGTCTTTTCCTCGAAAGCGGGCAGCAAGCTCTTGAGCATCCCCTCTTCATTGGGGGTGTAGACGATCAGGGTGGAGCCGGAAATGTCATCGGCGGCCTGCGCGGCGGAAAACGCCGAAAGGGAAAAGGCGAGGGCAGCTATCGCCGCCGCGCCGATAAGGGATTTCCGAGCCATTGATCCGTTCCTCTCGATTAAGGATTGTGAAGGAAATATGACAAACCATAATCGCTTTGCGGCCGGGCGCCAGAGCCTAATTGGGACTTCCCCGCACAAATATCGCCGGAGCTGAAAAAGGCCGCCGCTCCCGGCCATGGGCCCTGCCCCGCCGCTGGCGATATCGGCGACCTACAAGCGGTGACGCCGGATTTTCCACGGCGGCCTTGCCGGTCCCCATACCCCTGCCCCCGCAGCGCCCAAAAGCCTGGAAAACCAACCTTCATCATCCCATAGGTCAGCAATACTGACCCCGATCTTTCCGCTTTCAGACTGCGGAAAACAGGGTTGATTTGGCAAAATCCCGTGAATTTTACGAGAAGAACGCGATTTGCGAGCATTGTCTTCGTGCACAGCGCCATATACGATTCTGTATCCGCTGCTTTATGCGGCGCCTGTCAAGACAACGCTTTCAGGGAGGGGCATGTTGGCGGGGCCATTCACTACTCTGCATCACATCTGCATCGTCGTTCACGACCTCGACAAGAGCGTCGCCTATTACGAGAAGCTCGGCTTCGGGCCTTGGTTCGACTACCCCAAGAGCGGCGCCTATCTCGAATTCGAGGTGCCCAACAAGGCCGCCTCCGACGCGATGCGCTACAAATGCGTGGATCTGGACAACGTGCAGATCCAGCTTTGCCAGCCCCCTGCCCTCGATTGCCCGCAGCGTCGCTTTCTCGATGCGCATGGCGAGGGCGTCTATCATCTCGGCTTCGAGGTCCCCGACCGGGACAAGGCCGAGGCGGAAGGGCGTGCGCTCGGCCTGGGCGTCATCGCCCGCGGGCGCCGCACCGACCTTTCCGGCTTTTGCTATTTCGACACGCAGGAAGAGGCCGGCGTGGTCCTTGAAATCCGCAACACCCCAAAATAGATCGGGGGGGCGGCTTGCATCGTATATTTCTTCATATACGATGTAATATACGAAGCGGTTGGGGGCCTTTCGAGGCGATCCGGCCGCCCAGCTAGAGAATGAGGTTATCATGCACTATTTCGGTTATTGCACCTGGCTTGACGATCCCGAGCTGCGCCGCTTCATGCCGGCCGCCAAGGCGATCACCACCGGCAAGGCGGCCAATCACCGCCTGCAATTCCACGCCGCCGGCTCGCGCACCGACCGGGGCTGGTGCCATCTGTCGAGCGCGGCGCCGACCGCCTGGGGCACCGCCTGCCTGGGCGTCGTCTTCGAGCACGATCCGAAACATTTCGAAGAAGACTACGACGATTTCGAGCGCTGCGCCGTGACCGTCCAGGGCGACGACGGCAAGGTCTATGACTGCTGGACCTACCGGCTGATTACGCCGGGCATCGCCATGCGTCCTCCCAATTTCTATTGGGAGCACATTCCCGCCGGCCTCAAGGCCTGGAACTTCCCCGAGGACTATGTCCAGTCGGTCCTCGACACCTATAATGCTGCCGCGGAATGCCCGCGCGCAGATCGTCCCAATCCGTCTGCCATTCCGGGAAAATCGGCAGATTCTCGCTAATCACCAACAAGCATAATGGGGAACGAAAATGCTTAAAGGGATGAGGCTACTAATGGGGGTCGCGCTTGTCGCGGCCCTGTCGAGCGGCGCTCAGGCCGATGTTGTGCCCGAGCTCGCCGCCAAGGTGCCCGACGCGCTCCGCACCAGCGGCGTGCTGCGGGTGGGCTCGCAGCAGACCTTCCCGCCGGTGGAATACCGCGAGGAAGGCTCCGACAAGACGATCGGGGTCAGCGTCGACCTGCTCGAGGAAATCGCCAGCCGTCTCGATCTCCAGCTCGAATATGTGCAGGGCGAATATGCCGCGCTCATTCCGGGCCTCGAAGCGGGCCGCTTCGACATGGCTTCGGGCGGCATCAGCGACACCGAAGAGCGCGAACAGGCCGTGGACTTCGTCAACTACATGATGTCGGGCGGCTCGATTTTGCTGCGCGCGGACGACTCGCTCAAGTACAACACCATCAAAGACTTCTGCGGCAAGTCGATCTCGACCATGCTCGGCGGCCGCACCATCATGGGCGCGGTGGAGGCCGCATCGGCCGAATGCGTGGCCGAGGGCAAGGGGGAAATCACCGCCGAACAGCTTCCCACCGCCCCGGATTCGCGCATGCAGCTCGATCTCAAGCGCGTGGACGGCTATATCGGGGACTTCCCGGCGCTGGTTTACATGATGTCCAATTCTCCGGGCACCTATGGCATCGCCGGCGGCAACTACATGCTGATCCCCTACATCACCTCCTGGGCCTTCCCCAAGGAAAGCCCGCTGACCGGGCTGGTGCAGGAAACCACGCAGGGCATGCTCGACGACGGCACCTATCTTGAGATCCTCAAGAAATGGGGCATGGAGGGCGCTTCGCTGCCGGAAATCACCATCAACCTGCCGGCCAGCAAGCGTTGACGACAATGAGCGAAGCAACGACACCTGAATTTCCAACGGTTCGGGTCGTGCATCGATCGGACTGGGGAGCATGGCTCCTCAGTCTCGTCTGCATCGCCCTGGTTGCAACCATCATCCTCGCTGGCATCCGCGCCGAAATCATGGATGTGGGGCTGTTCCTGGGCTACATGGTCAGCCCGCAGATTCTCATCGGCGCCTGGAATGCGCTGATGCTGGGCACCCTGGCCACGCTGGCCGCCATGGTGGTGGGGCTGATCTTCGCGCTCATGCGCGTCAGCGGCAACCCGATCCTGGCCTCCATTTCGGCCACATATGTCTATTTCTTCCGCGGCACGCCCATGCTGATCCAGCTCATGTTCTGGTTCAATGCCGTGCCGATCATGTTCGACCAGATCGTCATCGCCATTCCCTTCACCGACATGGTGCTGTTCCAGTCGCCGACAACGCGCGTCATCACGCCCTTCGTGGCGGCGCTGGCCGGGCTGTCCCTGGCCGAAGGCGCCTATATGAGCGAGATCATCCGCGCCGGCCTGCAGGCCGTGGACACGGGGCAGCGCTCCGCCGCCCGCGCCCTGGGCATGACCAACCGCCAGGTGCTCAACCGGGTGGTGGTGCCGCAGGCGGCGCGTATCATCCTGCCGGCCGCCGGCAACCAATATATCATGATGCTCAAGTCCAGCTCGCTGGCCTCGGCAATCGGTTATCTCGAACTGCTGCGCGTCGCCACCGACATCTATTCCTCGAACTTCCGGGTCGTGGAACTGCTGGCCGTGGCCGCCTTCTGGTATCTGGTCATGACCGCATTCGCCACGGCGTTGCAGACCGGTCTTGAAAAAGCCTTCCCCCATCGCTGAGGCCAGGCCATGTCAAATTCAGCCATTCGCGTCGTCGATGTCGACAAGTCCTACGGCCCGCTTCTGGTGCTCAAGAAGCTGCGCCTGGAAGTGGCGCCGGGGGAAGTCGTCGCCCTGCTTGGTCCCTCGGGGTCGGGCAAGTCCACCCTGCTGCGCTGCATCAACCATCTCGAGACCATCGATGCCGGGCGCATCCTGGTCAATGGCAGCCTCATCGGCTACGAGGACAAGGGCGACCATCTCCTCCAATTGTCCGACCGCCAGATCAGCGCCCAGCGCCGCTCCATCGGCATGGTGTTCCAGAGCTTCAACCTCTTCCGCCACATGACCGTGCTGCGCAATGTCATGACCGGGCCGATGGATGTGCTGGGCCATTCGCGCGAACAGGCCCGCACTCGAGCCATGGAATTGCTGGCCTCGGTGGGGTTGGCCGAAAAGGCCGATTTCTACCCCTCCCAACTGTCGGGCGGGCAACAGCAGCGCGTCGCCATCGCCCGCACGCTGGCCATGGATCCCAAGGTCCTGCTGCTCGACGAGCCGACCAGCGCGCTCGACCCGGAATTGACCGGGGAGGTGATCGCCACCATCCGCAAGCTGGCGAATGAGGGCTACACCATGATGATCGCCACCCATGAGATGTCCATCGCATCCGAATTCTGCGACCGCGTCATCTTCATGGTGGATGGGGAGATCGTCGAGGACAGCCCCGCCCAGGCCTTCTTCAACAATCCCCGGCACGAGCGGACCCGCCAATTCCTCGCGCGCTATGAAACGAATCGGCAATAATGGTATTGCAGGGCGCAATATTGTTTCGAGGGCCTGGCATTTATGATCAAGAGAACCGGTGGCGATCTGCTGGCGGCAGACGTCTATAAGACGCTGCGCACGAAGATTCTGACCCTGGAGATCAAGCCGCGAACGCGGCTCGTCGAGGACGAGATCAGTGCCACCCTCAATGTCGGCCGCACCCCGGTGCGCGAGGCCCTGCTTCGCCTCCAGGGGGAGGGTCTGGTGTCACGCGACCGCGGCTGGATCGTCGAGGAGGGCGATCCAGCCGATGTCCCCCTGATCTTCGAAAGCCGGCTGGCCATCGAGAGCTATGCCACCCGGCTGGCCGCCGACCGCATCGATGCCGACGGCATTGCCGGGCTGCGTGACCTGGTCGCACGCATGGACGAGCTCGACAGCATCACCCGCGTGGAGCTCAACCGGCTCAACCGGGAATTCCATGAAAGCATCGTGCGGGCGTCGAAGAACCCGTTCTTCATGGAGATGTACGAACGGACGCAGTATAATTATTGGAACCTTCGCCTGCCCATCCTGTTCACCCGGGACCAGGCGATGGAGTCCAATGTGCAGCACAAAGACATAATCGACGCCCTTGAACAGCGGGATGGCGATCTGGCCGAGGCCCGCTCCCGCCAGCACATCGAAGCGACGTTCCGCATCGTGCGGGATGCGCTGAGCGGGTTCTGATGCGCAGCCTGCAGATCGCCGACACCCATCTCTACCCCGGATGCCGGGGCAGCATGGAGCCGGGCGACATGCCCACCGACGCCGAGCCGGTGACGCTGGTTTTCTCCGATGGCGCCATGGCGCCGGGCATGATCGAAGACGACGTGCTCAAGGTCGAGGCCTATGAAACCGCCTCGGGCACCGCTATCGCCGCCAAGGCCTGGGTCGTCAGCCTTGCCCACGGCGCCCTGCGCATCGTCCGCCGCCAATCCTAAGCCTTTGCTCTGTCGCGTTTCCGATTTGCTGGAAGCGCCCTAGTCCAGCATTCGGCCCATATCCCGCTCCAGCGCATGCTCATAGACCAGCGCGGCGCAGGCGGCGTCGGCAAGGCCGGTTCCCGAAAAGACCAGCGCCTTGCGGGCATCCGGCGCCATGGCCGGCAGTATGCCCGCGAGGTCGTAGGCGATTTCCCGGTCGGTATTGAAGCCGGAGGCGCCCCCGCCCTGCGCCAGATCGTCGGTCACCAGCAGGTCGAACGCATCGAGGCTATGCCGCTGCCAGCCATGGCCCAGATCGGGCATGGTGACGAAGCATCCCGGCGGCAGCAGCTCGGCGTCCAGCACGCCCGTGCCGGGGCGGATCGGCGCCGTCGACACCACGATATCGCTCTGGGCCAGAACCTCGGCGGGGTCGCCGGTGCTGTGCGCCTCCAGCCCGAGCGCGGCGGCGCGTTCCGCAAAGGCGCGGCTGGTTTCGGGGTTGCGGCTATAGGCAAGCAGATGCTGCAATCCGAAATGCGGCATCAGGGCTTCGAGATGGCTCCAGGCCTGCCGCCCGCAGGCGATGAAGCCGATGCGCGCCGCATCCGGGCGCGCCAGCCGCGTCGCCGCCACGGCGCTGATGGCGGCGGTCCGGCGCTCGGTGATCCAGCCGCCCTCCATCACGCAAAGCGGAATGCCGTCGGTACGGCGGTTGAGCAGGATCATCGGCGGCGCGACGCCGCCGCCCTCGGGGAAATAGCCGAACCATTTGAGCGCGCAATAGCCGCCATAAAAGCCGCCCTTGGCGTGGAAGGCGCCCGCGCCATCGCGCCCGACACCGCCCACCAGGGTGCGCGCATCCCCGCTTCCCTTCCGGCGGAAACCGTCTTCCACCGCCTCGAACACCTGCCGTTGCGTCAGGCCCAGCCCCTCGATGGTCCTACGGTCGAGATAGAGCATGTCCGCCCCCTGCGATCCTTCCAAAATATATGGAAGAATATACAGACCGTGGACGGCGCGAACAGACCTTTCAGGCGTGCGTGCCCACGTCTCCCGCCCTTGCGCTCAGGCGGTGCAACAGGGCGTTGAAGACCTGCCAGTTGCGCGGCTCGTCGTGGCGCAGCACGCGACAGGCCTGCCCGGCGAGCCGGCAGGCCTGGTCCACCTCGCCCTTTTCGGCCAGAACCATGAGGCTCATGCGCAGGATCTGGCTCAGTTCGCCGATTTTATCGTCGGTCGCGGCCATGCCGGCCTCCTAGTCGAACATGTTGAAATGGGTCTTGGCCTCGGGGCTCATCATTTGCGGTGTCCAAGGGGGCTCATAGGTCAGGTCCACCTCCACCGCCCGCGTCCCCTCCACCGCGCCCGCCGCCTCGCGCGAGCCTTCCTTGAGGTAATTGGTGGCCGGGCAGCCGCGCGTCGTCGTGGTCATGGTGATGCGCACCGCCCCCTCCTCCGTCGCGGCGACATCATAGATCAGGCCCAGGTCGACGATGTTGAAGCCCAGCTCGGGGTCGATCACCAGCCGCAGCGCCTCGCGCACCTGCTCGGCCAGGGTATCGCCCTCCCTGCCCGGTGCCGCTTCCAGAAGCACCGGCGCATCGGCGAGGAAGTGATCCATCAGCACGCCCAGAACCATGGGCTTCAAGAACCGCCAGTCGCCGCCCGCCTTGGTCACAGCCACATAGTCGGGGCCCAGCGCCACCGTCGCTACGCCGTCGATCTCGAACAGGGCCCGCGCCAGCGGCGAGCGCAACGCCGCGTCGCGGCTTTCATAGCTGAGGACACGCCCCGGCAGGACCGGGCGGCCGGGCAGGAACTTGATGCGATCAGGACTGTCCGTCGCTTCGGTCTGGATGAACATAATGCGCCTCCACGGGGCCTATGAGGTTGCGACGACCAGCAGCCGGGGCCGCCGCACGCCGGTGGACCAGTTTTTCGACGCCAGCACATTGGAGAGCCTGCGGGTGCGCACCAGTTGCACGGCAATGGCGAGCGTCGACACCAGCATGCCCGCCGCCGCCAGCCGGAAGCCGAGCGGCTGGGCCAGCGCCAGCATCGCCGTAGCGCTCCACACCGAGAGGTAATAGAGCACGAACCAGCCCCGCGCCTGCCGCTCCACCACCAGATCCTGCACGCGCGGCGTCGCCGTCTTGCCCAATATGGGGCCGTAGCATTCGAGCCAGGTCACGAAGGCGGTGATCTTGTAGAGCTTGGCCAGTCCAAGTCCGCTCAGCCAGCCAAAGGCGACCAGGAACACCAGCACCGCCGCCAGCTCCATGGTCTGCCCCAGCCCGGCAAACAGCGCCGCGAGCCCGACGGAGGCAGCCAGCGAGGCAAAGGCGGGGATGGCCATCTGGCTGTTGAGCTCGATCACCGGGCGCTTGCGCTGCCGGTAGAGGCGCAGCACATCGGCGCCATATAGCCCCAGCGCAATGGCGGCCAGCGTTCCCGCCAGGGCAAAGGCCCAGCCGATTTCGGCGTTGGCAAGCAACAGGCCGATGCCGCCCAGCAGGGCGATCGCCAGGGCCAGCGTCCCGAGGAGCAGCACGGCCCGGGGCCGCTTGCCGTTGAGTTCGGGCGCCAGCATGAACATGGCCAGCAGGCGATAGCTCACGCCCATGGCGGCCAGGGTCAGCCATCCGCCCAACCCCGCCGTCACATGCAGCGGCAGGCCATTGGCCGCCAGCGCCAATAGCGGTTCCGCTTCCACCAGCCCGGCAAAGGTGAAGCTGAACAGGGCACCAAACAGCACCGTCACCACCAGGCAGGCCAGCGCTACGGCGACAAAACGCGCCGCCAGCGGCAGCGGCCGCGCCGCCCAGAGCGTGCGCACGAGATCGTAGAGCGCCAGCGCAAAGCCGCAGAGCAACGCCGTTGCGGCATAGGGAAAGGCCTCGGGCGTTTCCAGGAATCCGCAGAGCAGCAGAGCGAGCCCGGCAAGAAGCAGGACCAGCGCCGGCAGCGGCAACATGTCGTTATGAAGGGGCTTGGCCACCAGCACCGGCACGAATTGAAACAGCGCGCCGCTGAGCAGCAGGCTCAGCCAGCCGATGGTGAACAGATGCACCAGCGCCAGGGTTTCGGGCGCTTCCACCGGCGCGGCGGGATAGCCGAAACCGGCGACGAGAAGCCCCTCCCCGGCCAGTAGCGCCAGCAGCGCCGCGCCGAAATAGGCCATGGTCCAGCGCGAGAGAGAAACGCCTGTCATTGCATGGGCTCCCAGAAGGGTGGCGCCGGCGGGGGCGGCGCCACAATCGCGATCAGGCCGCCTTGGCCTTCTTGCCGATCTCGACGCGCCATACGGCCGGGCCGGCCTCCAGATAGGTCCAGGAGAACTGGTCGGGATATTCGGCCTCGAGCTGGTAGTAGAGCGGCTTGGGGTCGTGGTCGTTGACCAGGACGAAGGCGCCGCCCGGGGTCAGGGCCGCCACCAGCTCGAAGATCTTGGCGTGGCGCTGCGCCGGAACGAGCATGCGGACATCGATGGTTTCGGCATTTGCGGGTGTGTCGGTCACAATAGTCTCCATGGGGTATCACGAACTTTCCGGGGCATGTTCGTCGCCACGCCGGACCCAGCCGGCGCAACTGCGAGCCAAACTTCACCCTAAAAGATGTATTGTCAATGTATCTTTTAAGGCCTATTCAGGAAGCACCCTGAAACCGCCGGAGAACGCCGGAAATGGACGATATGCTGACCATCGCACCCAATGGGCTGACCCAGCGGATCGGGCCGGCCGACCCCGAAACCTGGGCGCGCTACGAATCCCTGGTGGCGGAGGATTTCGCCCGCACCCATCCCGGCGACAGTTTCGAGAACCTCAAGCACCGGGCGCGGTTCGCCAAGGAGGACAAGGGTTTGCTGCGCGACTGGCTGGCCGTGGCGGCGATGCGGGCGGGGGACGCTTCATGCAGCTGACCACCTTTTCCGACTATGCGCTGCGCGTGCTCATGTATGCCGGGGCGGTGGGTGAGCGGCTCATCACCATCGACGAGACGGCCCGGACCTACAACATTTCCCGGGCGCATCTGATGAAGGTGGTCAACCTGCTCATCAAGGCGGGCTATCTGCGCGGCGTGCGCGGGCGCTCGGGCGGCTTCACCCTGGGCCGGCCCGCCGAGAGCATCAATCTGGGCGCCGTCATCCGCGCCACCGAGCCGGATTTCGCCCTGGTCGAATGTTTTAATCCCAGCAATTGCTGCGCGATTTCCCGCTTTTGCCGCCTGCCCAATATTCTCAACGAGGCGCTCAACGCCTTTATCGCCACGCTCGACCGTTACACACTGGCCGACCTGCTGGGCGGCGCCTGCGATTTCACCTTGCCTTTGCCCAGTCCGGGCGTGCGGCGCGGGCCGCATTTCGACACTCCCCACCCCTAAGGAGCCACCATGGCCTTCAACACCCGCTCCCGGCACATCACCCAGGGCGTTGCCCGCTCCCCCAATCGCGCCATGTATTACGCGCTGGGCTATGAGAAGGCCGATTTCGACAAGCCGATGATCGGCATCGCCAACAGCCAGTCCACCATCACCCCCTGCAATGCCGGCATCCAGCCGCTGGCCGACGCCGCCGCAGCGGCCATCAAGGCGGCCGGAGCCAATCCGCAGATGTTCGGCACGCCGACCATTTCCGATGGCATGTCGATGGGCACCGAGGGCATGAAATATTCCCTGGTCTCGCGCGAGGTCATCGCCGACTGCATCGAAACCTGCGTGCAGGGCCAGTGGATGGATGGGGTGCTGGCCATTGGCGGGTGCGACAAGAACATGCCGGGCGGCATGATCGGCATTCTGCGCGCCAATGCGCCGGCCATCTATGTCTATGGCGGCACCATCAAGCCCGGCAACTGGAAGGGGCAGGACCTGTCCATCGTCTCCGCGTTCGAGGCCGTGGGCGCCTATATGGCCGGCACCATGAGCGAGGAAGATTTCGAGGGCATCGAGCGCAATGCCTGCCCCTGCAACGGCTCCTGCGGCGGCATGTACACTGCCAACACCATGAGCTCCTCCTTCGAGGCGCTGGGCATGTCGCTGCTCTATTCGTCCACCATGGCCAGCCCCGATGGGGAAAAGCGGGACAGCGCCGCCGAATCCGGCCGCGTTCTGGTCGAGGCGGTGAAGAAGGACCTCAAGCCGCGCGACATCGTCACCCGCAAATCCATCGAAAACGCCGTGGCGCTCATCATGGCGGTGGGCGGCTCCACCAATGCCGTGCTGCATTACCTGGCCATTGCCCGCGCCGCCGGGGTCGAATGGACGCTGGACGATTTCGAGCGCGTCCGCCGCAAGGTGCCGGTGCTGTGCGACCTCAAGCCCTCCGGCAGATACATGGCCGTCGACCTGCATCAGGCCGGCGGGGTGCCGCAGGTGCTCAAGATGCTGCTCAAGGCCGGGCTGCTGCATGGCGACTGCCTCACCATTACCGGCCGCACCCTGGCCGAGGAGCTCTCTGACGTGCCCGATGCGCCCCGCCCCGATCAGGACGTCATCATGCCCATGGACAAGGCGCTTTACGCCGAGGGGCACCTGGCGATCCTCAAGGGCAATCTGGCCGAGCATGGCGCCGTGGCCAAGATCACCGGCCTCAAGAGCCCGGTCATCACCGGCCCGGCGCGCGTCTTCGACGACGAGCCTTCCGCCATGGAGGCCATATTGACCGACCGCATCCAACCCGGCGACGTGGTGGTGCTGCGCTATCTCGGCCCCAAGGGCGGCCCCGGCATGCCCGAAATGCTGGCCCCCACCTCGGCGCTGGTCGGGCGGGGTTTGGGCGAAAGCGTCGGCCTCATCACCGATGGCCGCTTTTCAGGCGGCACATGGGGCATGGTGGTGGGCCATGTCGCCCCCGAAGCCTTTGTCGGCGGCACCATCGCACTGGTCCAGGATGGCGATCCGATCACCATCGACGCCCATCGCCTGCTGCTGCATCTGGATGTCAGCGAGGCCGAGCTGGCCCGCCGCCGCGCCGCCTGGACGGCCCCCGCCCCACGCTACACCAGCGGCGTGCTGGCCAAATTCGCCGCCCTCGCTCGCCCTGCCAATGAAGGCGCGCTCAGCGGTTAATCCCATCCATCCGGATACGATCCCAGCTCAACAGGAGAAAAACATGAGCGATATCTGGCTTGCCACCCTCAAGACGACCACCCCGCAGGAAGGGTTCGAGCTGGCGACCAAGCTGGCCCGCGTCGGCGTCAAGGCCACCCAGCCCTCCGCCGAGATCCGCGACAAGCTGCGCGCCGCCTATGAGCAGGACACCACCCAGCTCATCGCCTCGTCCCAGGTCATCGCCCTGCATTTCCAGACCGTCGCCGCCGCCAATAATTACTGGCGCAGTTGAGGCGAGAAACAAGGCGCTCGGCGGGCCCTACTCTCGCCCGCCGGCCGCCGGCCTTCTCATCCCTGTCACAAGCCGCTTCGCTCTGGACCGAAGCCGGAAACACCTGACATAGTCGTCCCGTCCGGCGGCGCCGACCCGGCAAGGGCTACGCCCCCGCCGCAGGAAAGGGCCATCGCATGACCAGACGCATCCTCCATGTAGTCACCAATGTGTCCCATTACGCCGACCCCAACGAGGCGACGGGCCTGTGGCTTTCCGAACTGACCCACGCCTACAACCTCTTTGCCGCGCAGGGTTATGAGCAGCGCATCGTCAGCCCCAGGGGCGGATCGTCCCCGCTGGAGCCGCGCGCGCTGAAATGGCCGCTGCTGGACGCCTCCGCCCGCGCCTGGCTCGATGATCCCGCGCGCATGGCGCTGCTGTCGGAAACGGCGCGGCCGGACGACATCGACGCCGCCGGGTTCGACGTCATCTATTTCACCGGCGGTCATGCGGTAATGTGGGATTTCCCCGACGATGCCGGCCTGCAACGGCTGGCCAGCACCATCTGGGAGCGTGGCGGCATCGTATCGTCGGTCTGCCACGGCTATTGCGGCCTTCTCAACGTCGCGCTTTCTGACGGAACCCCGCTGGTCGCGGGCAGGCGCGTCACTGGCTTTGCCTGGCGGGAGGAAATCGTCGCCGGAGTGGCAGGCAAGGTACCCTACAATGCCGAAGCCGAAATGAAGCGCCGGGGCGCCCGCTATGAGAAGGCCCTGCTGCCGTTTCTGCCCTATGCAGTTGCCGATGGACGCCTGGTCACGGGCCAGAACCCCTTCTCGGCCAAAGCCACGGCCCGCAAGATCATAGCCATGCTTTAGCTGCGCCGCCCTCAGGACGGAGCACAACCGCTTTTCCGCGCCGTCACGCCGCCGAGCAGCGTGCCGATCCGGGCGGGCACGCCCATTCCCATGAACCCACCAAAGTCGGCGGCCTGGATGAAACCCGCCTCGGCCAGGGCCTTGAGGCCCTTGGTCACGCGCCCATCATACATCTCGATGAATGCCAGGGTGTCGGCCTTCTGCATCTCGTACATCCCCGAGCCGGCGCTGATCTCCCCGCCGAACATCTCGCCGAGCACCGCCATCGGCGCGCCCTGCACATGCAGGCCGGTGACCAGCAGGTCGGTGCGCCCCAGATAGTCATTCACCCGGTCCACAAGCGCCGCCTTCTCCCCGGAAGAGCAGAACCGCGCCATCTTGGTCGTCAGCTCGCATTCGAGCAGGCTCGCCATGATACCGAAGCCGTCTGTCACCGAGGGAATGGCCAGCGCCATCTCGGGCGGAACCGGCTGACTTCCCGCCTTGTTGGCAAAGGCGCGGCACCGAGCGGCGTCCTCGGGCGTCCAGGCCATCGCCGCGACGGGCGCGGCAGGCCCGACCCGCATAGGCGTTTCCGGCGGCGGCGCGCCCTGCGTCGTCCACCAGGCCACGCCCAGTCCGCCCAACGCGGCCACCGTCACCGCCACAACGGCCAAATTGATCCAGCTCTCTTTGGGATTGGCCGCCCGCGGAAGTGCATGAGCGTCGCGCATGGCCTGCGCCAGCTTGTTGCCCGACATAACCACCCTCATCGCCCGGCCTATCCCATCAACCTGGCACCAAGCCATAAAGGAAGACTTTCACCCCGACGGAAAATTGCCCGCGCCAGACCCGCAGGCCCCGTGTACCGGAGCGCCCATTCTCGAAATCACCATGTTGTGGAAGTGGCTGGCTGATGTGGATGGAATTCGTTGGGCGGCCCCATGCGTGGACCCTACCTCGCCACACCGACCTGTCCGGATGAGCCTGTCGGAGACGGCAGCAATAGCCCTTATCGCGCGGAAGAGGACGATGCCGGCTCTGCTTCGCCCGCCCATTCCCGACGGATAAGCTCCACACCCGCGCGATAGGTGGTCACATCGAATTGGGGGAACCGGCGCTTGAACTTCGATGAATCGAACAGATTATCCTGCTCGTATCTGGGAAGCATTTCGCTGTTCTCGCGCACTTCCTTGGAAAAGAGGCCCGCAGCAATGATGACCCATTTGGGCAAGACCGTGTAAGACGCCTGCCTGCCAAACGCGGGGCCGGCCAGGGCGATGAACGCCTTGTAGGTCGGCTGGTCGTCGCAGCACGGCAGATGCCAGGTCTGCCCGAACGCGTCGGTCGCGTTGCCGAGAGCTGCCAGCGCCCGGCTCGCATCGGGCGTCCAGATCAGCGTTCGCCGTGTATCGTCGCGCACCGGCACAAAGGGCTTCTTGCCTTGCTTCAGCCTGTCGATGACCAGCGCATTGGTGTAGCTTTGCGTCTTGGCTGGGCCATAGAATTCGGGGGCCCTGCCGATAAGCACGGGAATATCCCCGCGCTCCATCTCCCCCAGCACCATGGACGCCATCGCCGCGCGCACCTTGCCCCTGCGCCCGGCCGGCGCGAAGGGCGTTTCCTCCGTTTGCAGCCGGCTGTCCTGCGGATACATGTAGGTGTTGTCGAAATAAGCGAATCGGGCTTTGGCGGCGCGACAGGCATCCAGGGCATTTTTCAGCATCACGGGGAACTGGGTTTCCCACAACTGCGTGTCCCCCGGCAGGCCGGCCGTAAAATAAACGGTGCTGCTGCCCTTGACCGCCTCGGCGGTCTGCTGCGCATCGAGAAGATTGGCGGCGACAACGCTGTCCGTGTCGTTCACCTTGCGTGGATTACGGCTCACGAGCCGCAGATCGCTGGTGTAAGTCTCACGCAGCTCCCGCGCCAATTCCACGGCAATCTGGCCGTTGGCTCCCAATATCGTCTGCATTCGCCACGCCCTCAGGTTTGGCCGAAACCGGCGGCCTTTACCGGCCGTAGGCAGGATTTGTCGGTATCATCCACGAAACTCGCCACCGGAGCAATCGAAGCTGTATTCTGGGACGGTCTTTCAGGCAGCATGCCCCATCGAATTCCCCAGGCTTGGTGGCCTGCATGCATTGGCACTTAGCCTAGTGGTGCCCGGCCCCACCACCCTACGCTGCCGGAACAACAACATGCAGAGCGGACGTCGGCGGGCTAGCCACCGACGTCCTCCTTCCCGGCTGGTCTAGCTGGCTGGTCGGAAGCGCCGCCAGAGCATTGTCCCCAGCGCCACGACGACCCAGCCGATACCGATGCCAACCAGGTCTGGAGCAAGATCGGCGAGCCGGGGATTGTTGCCAATCGTGGGCATCTGCACCAATTCCCATCCTATGCCCACAACAAACGTCAACAGCGCTGCCAGCCAGAGCCGGCCGAGCCCGACCGCCAGCGCCGCGAGCAGAAAAATCATGAACATCGAGCCGATATGCGGCATCTTGGTGAGCGCATTGGCGATAGCGGGCCAGGAGAGGTCCCAGTCGAAGATCGGGTCGCGATACCCCTGGGTGGTTTGCGCCGAAGCCCACAAGCTCGCGATGCTGATGACGGCGAAAGGCACCCAGCGTGCAACGATTAAGGTACTTCGCATATGTGTTTCCCTCGATTTTTCCGTGTCGCGCGTCCCGGTACGCCGACAGGCAGCTTTCGGAAAGCCGCAAGTTCGCTCCGAACGCCCGCAATGGGGATCGAGAGCTGCCGTCGCTGATCCTCAAGAATATCGGCCGCAGCCTAGATCGTCGGTTCTTAACACCGCGTGATCCGGCTGCGGCGATCAGCGGCAATATCGCGCTATGGGTGGCAATCGAGGGAAAGTGGCGGAGCGGCTGACTCAAGCACCCAACTCTCTCCCGTGCCATATCAGATAGCACGGGAGCGTTGCGAAATCCTGCGCGTCATTGGCGGACGGTAAAATCCGCCCCGTCAGGCGATGCCTCGGTGGCGTCGGGTTCATCGTCGGCCGTCAGCCGGCGGACCGCCACCAACAGCTCCTCGATCGCTTGTTCCGCTGCCGCGAGCTTCGTGGCCGCCATGAGTTCCTCCCGACCGGCCATTGCGAGGAACATCCCCAGCACATCGTCGGAGTGTCGCGCCAGAGCGACCAGATGCTCTCCGCTCGGACCATATCTGCCGGCGAACCAGTTCTTCACCGTCTTCTCGTTGGCGCCGGTCCAGGAGGCGACGATCTTTGCCCCCGCCCGACTGTCTCCGAGTGATCGCTTCAGGGTTGATGCGATCTCAGCGGCGAACCAGTTGTCCGGCTCGTGACGACCATTCCCAGCATACCCGTTTTCTTTCGGAAAGAACTTGCCCTTTTTCGGAAACGACATTCCGGCCTCCCTCGCTTTACATGGACGAGGGGATTCAGCCGCAGCTTCACGCGGATTGGACGAATTTGCCTGGAATGACGAGGAGATGCGTGCTTGGGTGGTCGATGGACGACCAATTCGGATAGGAGCGACGGGCCACCCGAGAAGGACGTGCCTGCGGTCGCTTATGTCCGGATGTCGACCGACCACCAGAAATACTCGACCGAGAACCAGCTCGACGTCATCCGCAAATATGCATCGGATCGCGGTCTTGAGATCCTGCGCGTCTTCGAGGATTCCGGTCGGAGCGGGCTACGCCTCGACGGCCGCGAGGCGCTGCAGAGCCTGATGGCAGAGGTCGAATCCGGGCAAGCCGACTTCAAGGCGATCCTCGTCTATGACGTCAGCCGCTGGGGCCGTTTTCAGGATGCTGACGAAGGCGCCTACCATGAGCATGTCTGCTCGCGCGCCGGGATCCGTGTCCACTACTGCGGCGAGCAGTTCGAGAATGACGGCAGCATCGGCTCGAACCTGCTGAAGACCGTGAAGCGGGTCATGGCGGGCGAATATAGCCGCGAACTCTCGGTGAAGGTTTTCGCGGGCCAGTGTCGCCTCGTTGAACTCGGTTTTCGCCAGGGCGGCGCGCCTGGATACGGGTTGCGCCGGGTGCTGATCGACGAGCACGGCAATCCCAAGGGCGAGCTGTCGCGCGGCGAGCAGAAGAGCCTTCAGACCGACAGGGTCATTCTCGTCCCCGGTCCCGAGGACGAACAGGACGTCGTCCGGCGCATGTATCGCATGTTCGTGGAGGACGGCCGATCCGAGCGGGAGATCGCGGATGCCCTGAACGCCGATGGACTGAGCACCGATCTCGATCGGCCGTGGACGCAAGCGACCGTCCATCAGGTGCTGACCAACGAGAAATACATCGGCAACAACGTCTTTAACAAGATCTCCTTCAAGCTGAAGCAGCGCCGGGTGGTGAACCCGCGCGAGATGTGGATCCGCGCCGAGGGCGCCTATCCCGCCATCGTCGATGAGGCGCTGTTCCTGCGCGCCCGGGAAATCGTCGATGCGCGCAGCCGCCATCTTTCAGACCAGGACCTGCTGGACGCACTCCGGGCCCTGCTTGCCAGCAAGGGCTTCCTTTCCGGACTGGTCATCGACGAGCACGAGGACACGCCATCATCGAGCGCGTTCCGGTCCCGGTTCGGCAGCCTGCTGCGCGCCTATGAGATGGTCGGATATCAGCCCGACCGGGACTACCGATACATCGAGATCAACCGCAAGCTCCGCGAGGCACATCCACAGATCGTCGCGGGCGTCGTCGCCGGGATCGAAAACGCCGGTGGCAGCGCCGTTCAGGATCCCCGGACCGAGCTGCTGACCGTCAATGGCGAATTCACGGTATCGGTCGTCCTGTCGCGATGCTTCGAGACCGCCGCTGGCTCGTTGCGCTGGCGCATCCGCCTCGACACGGGGCTCCTGCCTGACATCACCATCGCCATACGCATGGACGAGCTGAACGCAGCGCCACGCGACTATTACGTCCTTCCGAGCATCGACATGACCGCGGATCGACTTCGATTGGCCGAGCAGAACGGCCTGTCTCTCGATGCCTATCGCTTCGACACGCTCGATTTCTTCTTCTCAATGGCCGGTAGGGCCAGATTCTCGGAGGTGGCCTGATGCCCGAAGACATCCCGACCGATGACCACAAGCATGTGACCCTCATCCCGACCGACAGGATCCGGATCCTCAATCCGCGTGTGCGCAACCGGCGAACATTCGAGGAAATGGTCGAGAGCATCGCGCGGATCGGCCTCAAGCGCCCGATCACCGTGACCCGGCGCGCGGGCACGGAGCCTGCGGAATACGATCTCGTCTGCGGTCAGGGGCGGCTCGAAGCCTTCATCGAACTGAAGCAGGACTCCATCCCCGCCATCGTGATCGATGCCGACGAGAGCGACTGCCTGGTCATGAGCCTCGTCGAGAATTGCGCCAGGCGCCAGCATCGCGCGATCGATCTGATGCAGGAAATCGGCACCCTCCGGAAGCGCGGCTACAACGACCGCGAGATCGCAGACAAGATCGGGGTCAGCCCCGAATACGTCAACATGATCGCTGGGCTTCTGGAGCGAGGTGAGCAGCGGCTCGTGTCTGCCGTCGAGACCGGCCTCATGCCGCTCAATCTCGCGATCGAAATCTCCAGAGCGGACGACGAAGGTGCCCAGCGCGCGCTCATGGATGCCTATACGGAGAAGAAGTTGCGCGGGAAGAAATTCGCGGCCGTGCGGCGCCTGCTCGAACGACGCCAGCGCCATGGGCGGCGTGTCGACGAAACGCCCTTCGGCCGCAAGGTGAACCGCACCGGGCGTCCGCTGACCAGCGATGCGCTCGTGCGCGCCTATCGTCAGGAAGCCGATCGCCAGAAGCTGATGATCAAGAAGGCGGAGCTGACCCAAGGTCGGCTTCTGTTCGTCACGGAGGCGTTCCGCTCGCTGCGGAGCGACGAGAACTTCCTCACCCTGCTGCGTGCCGAAAGCCTCGAGGTGATGCCCACCTATCTGGAGGAACATGCGAGGACGGATCCATGACACGGAAAGATCGCCGCCTTTCCGATGTCGTCGCCCATGCCTTTGAAGACGACTGCGTGACCCTGTCCGTGGACGCCCTTCTGCCGGTGCGGGTGCTTCGGACGGCCACGAAATCCAGCAAAAAATACCAGCAGATCACCGCCTCGATCCGCGAGGTCGGTCTGGTCGAACCGCCCGTGGTCGCCCGCGATCCCGCAAATCCGGGCACCTTCCTGCTGCTGGATGGCCATGTTCGCGTCGAGGTGCTGAAGGATCTCGGCATCGAACAGGTCGAGTGCCTGGTCTCCACCGACGACGAAGCCTTCACCTACAACAAACGGATCAGCCGGTTGTCGCCGGTCCAGGAGCACAAGATGATCCGGCGCGCCATCGAGCGTGGCGTTCCGGAAGAGAAGATCGCCAAGGCGCTGGACATCAATCCCCAGAGCGTCCGCCGTAAGGTCCGCATGCTGAACGGGATCTGCGATGAGACGGTCGCCATCCTCAAGGACAAGCCCTGTCCGATGGCCGTGTTCGAGATCCTCCGGAAACTGAAGCCGCTGCGCCAGCTCGAGGCCGCCGAACTGCTGGTCAACGCCAACAATTACTCGGTCGCCTATGCCTCGGCGATCCTGGCCGGTACCCCGCAGACACAGCTTGCGGAAGGTTCGAAGCCCAAGCGCATCAAGGGTATCACGCCCGAAGCCATGGCCCGGATGGAGAGCGAACTGGCGCGCCTTCAGGAGTCGATCACCTCCATTCAGGATACCTACGGTCAGGACCATCTGCATCTGACCGTCATCAAGGGCTACTTGGCGAAGCTGCTCGGGAACGCCCGGGTGGTCCGCTACCTCATGCAGCATCGTCCCGAGTTCCTGACCGAATTCCAGGCGATCGCGGACATGACATCCACTCTGCCGCCAGAGGCAGCAGCCTGACCGGATCGCGACGACCGATGGGGACCCGGACCCGATAAGCGCGGGGACCGCAGGAGACGCCGCACAGTGGGGCGGATCGAGCGCGGTGGTGGGGATGGCGGCGAACCCGCTCGGAGCCCACCAGGCCGGCAGAGATTTCGCCGGCCGCGTGGCCGGTATGATTCCGGTCATGAGGCGGGATGGGCGTGCCGGTCGAGTACCATGAACTCCCGGCACGCCCTTTTCCCTATTCCCCGCAGTCATACCAACTAGCAACCAGCCGCCGCGTTCAAATTCGATTGAATGCGCAACAGTGTTCTGGTAGCCGTTGAGGGACCAGAAACTAGTCCAACCTAGTTATGGTGCGGATCATGTCACTGGGAGTGCGTGGTGGGAACAACGAAAGCCGGTCTTCGGTGGGGCGTCGAGCGTCGGCTCGAATTCATCGAGTTCCGTTTGTTTTGGGAGGGGCATGTGAATCGGGGCGATTTGATGGATGCGTTCGGTGTGTCGGTGAATCAGGCGTCCACCGACCTGAACCGCTACATCGGAATGGCACCAGACAACATGGTCTACGACAAGAGCGCCAGGACCTACATCAGAGGCAGCAAGTTCGACGCCCTTTTTCTGAAGCCCGACGCCAGCCGTTACCTCTCTCAGCTTCGTTCAGTCGCCGACGGCATCCTCGACCGTGCTGACGCCTGGATTGGCCAGTTCCCTAGCTACGATGCCGCACCAACACCTGTCCGGGGAGTGAATGCCGAGACCCTGCGTTCGGTAGTCGCCGCAATCCGGCGATCAGAAGCGATCGAGGTCAAGTACCAGTCCCTTTCACGGCCGGAGCCGCGCTGGCGTTGGATCGCGCCACACGCGATAGGGTTCGACGGTTTCCGCTGGCACACACGGGCCTTCTGTCTCACCGATCAGAGCTTCAAGGACTTCCTTCTCTCGCGGATCATCGAGACGCGCGGCACCAAGCCGAGCGAGGTCGATGCCGATGGCGACGCGGACTGGAGCGAGCAGGTGACATTGGAGATCGGACCGCACCCAGAGCTGTCAGAAACGCAGCAGAAGGTCATTGCCCTAGATTACGGGATGCGTGGCGGAAGGGCCAAGATTCCCGTGCGCAGGGCGCTTGTCTATTACACGCTCAAGCGGCTGGGTCTGGACACCGACCCTACAGCGCGGCGCCCCCAAGACCAGCAAATCGTGCTGCTTAACGCGGCCGAACTCAGCACTAAGACTCAGGCTAGGTCCGCCGGGTCTCGGATGGAGGGCTGAGATGATCGAGAAGCTGGATCAACTGGTCGAGGATATCGCGGGCCTGAACAGCAAGCTGATCCTTCTGATCGGTCCGCCGCGATCAGGGAAAAGCAATCTGCTTGGGCAGTTGGCCGAGCGGCGGCAGGCGCGCGTCTTGAACATTGGCGCTGCCCTCGGTCGTGAACTGCTTACGGTGCCTGGCACCCGAAGACACCTACAGGCGGCTGATCTGCTGAAAGAGCTCGCGGATGGATCGGTCAGCCAGGGGCTCTTGCTCCTGGATAACATCGAACTCCTGTTCGATCGGGCACTTCAACTCAGCCCGCTAAATCTACTGAAGCGGCATGCTCACGCACGTCGTGTCGTTGCAGTGTGGCCAGGAGAGCTGCAGGAAGGCCGCCTTTCCTATGCCACGACAGGACATCCAGAACATCAGGACTACGGCATCGACGGCCTGGTTCCGTTCAGAATTCATTGAAGGGGGAACTCGGGATGCCGATGCATTATGGCGATCTCATTCAGTTTGAACCGATCGAGTCGGTCATTCAGCTTCTGGACGCCAATCGTCCGGATGAGGCCAAGAAGCTTGTTTCGACCTACGTCATTTCCGACGATATGGCCGAGCGGATCGCCAAGCAAATGATCCCCCAGCTTTCGTTCGACGAGGCTGTCGACCACAAGGGCGTGCTGGTTGTTGGCAACTACGGGACCGGTAAGTCGCACCTGATGTCGGTGCTATCGCTGGTCGCCGAAGACGCCGCATATGTCCCGATGATCCGCCATCCCAAGGTGGCCGAGGTCGCGGGTGCTATTGCCGGAAAATTCAAGGTTCACCGGATCGAGATTTCTAGCCAGATGTCCTTGCGGGACATCATCACGCAACAGCTTGAGGTATTCCTCGACAAGCACGGCGTCACCTATTCCTTCCCGCCAGCCGACAAGGTCATCAACAACAAGGCCGCCTTCGAAGAGATGATGGCGGCGTTCGCCGAGGTCCATCCCAACCACGGCGTCCTGATCGTAGTCGACGAATTTCTCGAATATCTGCGATCGCGCAAGGATCACGATCTGGTCCTTGACCTGTCGTTCCTGCGGGAGATCGGCGAGGTCACAAAGCACCTCCGCTTCCGGTTCGTCGCCGGCGTCCAGGAAGCGATCTTCGACAGCAGCCGCTTCCAGCATGTCGCCGACAGCCTTCGTCGTGTGAAGGATCGCTTCACGCAGATCCTGCTCGCCCGCCAGGACGTCAGTTTCGTGGTAGCCGAACGCCTCCTGAAGAAGACGGCGGATCAGCAGAACAAGATCCGCACTTACCTGACGCCGTTCGCCAAATTCTATGGCTCGATGAACGAACGCATGGACGAGTATGTCCGGCTGTTCCCGGTGCACCCTGATTACATCGGGACCTTCGAGCGGCTGGTGTTCACCGAGAAGCGCGGCGCACTAGTGACCCTCCGGGATCAGATCCAGGCCATTCTCAGCGATGAGGTGCCCGACGATCGGCCGGGACTGATCGGCTACGATAAGTTCTGGGAGACGGTCACGTCGAATTCCGTGCTGCGCGCGGATCCGAACATCGGGCCTGTGCTTAAGGTATCCGAAGTCCTGTCAGAGCGTGTAAGGAAGGCTTTCACCCGCCCGGCATACAGGCCGATGGCGCTCCGCATCATCGACGGACTTTCGGTTCATCGCCTGACGACGGGCGGCGACATTTATGTTCCCGTGGGGCCGACGGCTGAGGAACTCCGCGACACGCTGTGCCTGTTCCAGCCGGGCATCGAAGACATGGGCGGAGAGCCGGAGGCCGACCTTCTTTCCCTCGTTCAGACAGTCCTGCGGGAGACGCTGAAGACCGTCAACGGCCAGTTCATCTCGAAAGCGCCGGACACCGAACAATACTACCTCGATCTGAAGAAGGACGTCGATTACGACGCCCAGATCGAGAAGCGGGCTGAAGCCCTGTCCGATGACGCGCTCGACCGCGCGTACTACAGCGCGATCCGCCAGTTGATGGAGCGGACTGACGAGACCACCTACGTCACCGGTCATCAGATCTGGCAGTACCAGATCGAGTGGCAGGATCACCGCGTCGAGCGCAGCGGCTATCTCTTCTTCGGTGCTCCGAATGACCGGCCGACGGCGCAGCCCGAGCGGGACTTCTACATCTACTTCATTCAGCCGTTCGAGCCGCCACGGTTCCGTGACGACCACAAGGCCGACGAGGTCTTCCTCCGGCTCAAAGGGCTCGATGAGGCGATCAAGCGTCATCTCTCCTTCTATGCCGCAGCTCAGGATCTCGCGTCCACGGCCAGCGGCGGCGCGAAGTCCATCTACCTCGACAAGGCCAAAGACGCCCTGCGTGACATGAGCAAGTGGCTGCAGGAAAAGCAGATGACGGCTTACGAGGTCACCTATCAGGGCAAGAGCAAGACCCTGCAAGAGTGGACCAAGGGCGTCTCGCTGCGCGACAAGGCCCGTCTTGGCCCGGAAGAGCGGATCAACTTCCGCGATGTCGTGAATGTCATCTCCGGTCTCGCGCTGAACAACCAGTTTGCCGAGGTGGCGCCTGAGTATCCGACGTTCTCTGCGCTCGTCACCGAGGCGAACCGGAAGCAGCTTGTCGGCAACGCCCTGCGCGCGCTCGCAGGCGGAAACCGGACCAAGGACGCCGTGGTCATCCTCGACGGTCTGGAGATGCTGGACGGCGATCGCATCGATCCCACACGGTCTCGCTACACGCAGGATGTCTTGGCTCGGCTAAAGGCGAAAGGCCATGGCCAGGTGCTGAACCGCGGCGAGCTGGTCAGCGGCGAAGCCGACGTCGAGTATTTCGCGCCGATCAAGTTCCGCCTGGAGCCCGATCTGCTGGTCACTGTTCTCGGTGGGCTCGTCTATGCCGGCGACATCGTCCTGGCGATCACCGGGGACAAGATCGATTCCGGCAAGATCACGCTCCTCGCGGAAAGGCCGATCGACGAGCTGAAGCAGTTCAAGCACGTCGAGGCGCCGAAGGAGATCAACGTCGCCGTCCTCCGCTCACTGTTCGAGATGTTGGGCTTGCCGCCCGGACTGGCTCAGCAGGCAACGCAGGGCTCGGACGAGCCGGTCAAACTGCTCCAGGAGGAGGTCGGGAAGCTCACACGGCGCGTGCTTAGCGCCGCCACGGACATGTCTGGCCGGCTGAGCTTCTGGGGTCAGCCGCTGCTGCGGGAAGAAGAAATCCGGGACTGGCGCACCAAGCTTGATGCGCTCAAAGCCTTCTCGGAGAGCCTAGCGCCGTACAACACGGTCGGTAAGCTCAAGAACCTTCGCATCGGCTCTGACGATATCGCGGCCCAGAAAAAGAACCTCGAGGTTCTGCAGGCTGTCGAGGGGATGCTGGACTTGGTCGCCGAGCTCGGCACCACGGCCAGCTATCTGTCGCAGGCCGAGATGGTTCTGTCGGCAGACCACGCTTGGGTGCGACAGGCGCAGGAAGCTCGGAAGCAGGTCCTCGACAAGCTCGCGGCAGATAGGACCGTGCAGCATGCGGCCGAGTACCGGCAGACGCTGGCCAAGCTGAAGAAGGATTACATCACGGCCTATGTCGGGCTGCACAGCAAGGCGCGCCTTGGGGTCACGGAAGAGAAGACGAAATCCGCGCTGCGCAAGGATCCGCGGCTGATCGCCATGCGGGCGCTGGCTGGCATCTCCTTGATGCCGACCAGCCAGCTGACGAGCTTCGAGGAGAAGCTGGACAAGCTGAAGAGCTGCGCATCGCTCGTCGAATCTGAGCTGTCGGCCAGCCCCGTCTGTCCGCACTGCGGCTTCCGGCCGGCGAACGAGCAAGGCGATCTGCTTCCGGCCGCCAATGTCCTGAAGCAGCTCGACGACGAGCTCGACCGGCTGATCGACGGCTGGACGCAGACCCTGCTCGACAACCTCGATGATCCGATCATCCAGGAGAACTTCGATCTCCTGAAGCCAGCCGCCCGCAGCCTCGTCGATGGTTTCATATCGTCCAAGAGCCTTCCGGATCCGGTGACGCCTGAGTTTGTCGCGGCCGTCCAGGAGGCGCTGTCAGGGCTGGAAAAGATCAACGTCAGCAGCGCGGACATCAGACAAGCGCTCCTGCAAGGCGGCTCGCCGGCAACGCCAGAGGATCTGCGCAAGCGCTTCGAGTCCTTCCTGAACGACCGCTGCAAGGGCAAGGACACCACCAAGCTGCGCTTCGTGGTCGAGAACTAGGCTGGGCAGCTTCGGGGGAACATGGACATGCAGCAGGCGTTCTCAGCCCTTTTGTCGAGATATCCAGTTGTTGCTCAAGAATGTGCAACGAGGGGCATCAAAATTGACCTCGCTCATTTGATCTCTGAGGCAGAGGAAAATCTCAGAAATCAGATAGCGGAAGATAGAGAGATGTCGTCCATTACAGGCACCAGTCAGGCATTTGTTGTCCAGCTCTCAGAGTATGAAATCATGTGCGCATTCGCGCTGGGCTCTTTAAGAACTTGGTTCAATGAACAAGTGATGGGATGGAAATATCGTCACTATGGCCTGCCTAGTGCATTGGCGCACTCCATTGGCCAGATAGGCGAAATGGCAATGTCCAATTACTTGACATCCCATGAAATTAATTACGATCCTGCGCCTGCAATTGTAAATTCTAAGGCTGACTTCCGCCAGGACTTTCGGATCGAGGGCCATAGTGTGGGCCTGAAGACCGCAAAAAAGGCCGCCTACGTCAGAGCTCTTCAGGAAGGATACGCCTACTACCCAGCCAAGAACAAGATCGGAGAGTCTAAGCGCGTTCTGCCATACCCCGAATATTTAGTGCAGATGGGCGTCGACTGTGCCGACTTCACTGCACACATTCTCGGGGTGGTTCGCGGAGTAGATATATCAAGCGCAGAGACAGTCGGAATGCATGGCAAGCCCACGCACCGAATACCTGTATCTTTCTATCGGCCGCTAAAGCACTCACCGTCGATCCGCGCGAAAGGGAACTGAAAAGATGACCGAACTGTTGGAAGCGGCCGCCCGGAAAGGCCCCGTGGAATGTCTTGGCCTTACATTTCCTAGCGATACGGCGAGGCGGGAGCACTTCCTGAAGCTGCTCGCGGAGAAGCTCAAGGATCCAGCGTTCCGGGACCAGGAGGGCTTTCCGCAGGGATCGGATGAGGCGATTCTGGCACTGTCGGATCCGCCGTACTACACCGCGTGCCCCAATCCTTGGATCTCAGACTTCGTTGCTTATGTCGGAAACGTTTCTTCTGACGATGATCAATACACAGCTACCGCATTTTCCCTTGATGTTATCGAGGGAAAAAATGACCCCCTTTATGCTGTGCCGTCGTATCACACAAAAGTCCCGCCAAAAGCGATTGAGAATTATATCGAGCACTACACTAAGCCGGGCGATCTAATTCTTGATGCATTCTGCGGAACCGGCATGACCGGTGTTGCCGCGCTGAACTGCGGTCGCACAGACGGAAGCAGGCTTGGGCGCAAGGGCGAAGCGCGGAATGTCATCCTAATTGACCTGTCCCCAGCAGCAACCTTTGTCGCCAGCTTCATGGCGTCACCGCTGGATCCCGCCTTGCACGAAGGCGAGAACGGGCAGCTCGCCAAGTTAATAAAAACGAAAATCTTGCCGCTTTATGAAATTAAAGACGGAAAAGGGCACGTATTTGACTATGCCGTCTTCTCTGAATGGGGAGAGTGTGACGATTGTGGGCATCAGTTTCTTCTCTTCGATCACATCATCGATGACTCAATTCCAGCGATAAAAGCAGAATACGATTGTCCTGGATGCGGCACAAAAATCAAATCAAGATCCGCAAAAAGAGCATTTTCCAGCGAATATGACCCTTGGCTTGGCGAGCACACACGCGGCGCCAGAACGTCATTGGTCTTGCTGTCTAGGCGAGTGGGCCAACAAGCATTAAGGTATCAGCCGAGCGAGAAGGACATCGAGTTTTATCAGGCCATAGGTGAGCGCCCTGTTCACCTGCGACCTAAGCCTCTTGACTATTCGCATATGACACACGAGCGAAATAACCTACCAGAGTATTGGGGTATCACCCATATACATCATTTTTACTCACGGCGGAATTATTTGGCATTTGATGCGATTGCATCTGTCGAGAGCAGAAACATAAGGCGCGCTGGACTATTTTGCGCGCTAACGATTCTTGAGAATAATGGGACTAGGCGGAATCGGTTCTATATCGACAAGCGGAGACCCAATGGCTCTCCGATTGGCCCCCTGTCGAACACCCTTTATGTGCCAAACCTGCAGACGGAAACCAATGTCGGTCGGAAGGTTCTCCAGACATTAACTAGCATCCAAAAGGTAAGTCATCTCTGGCCGAATGGTCGCGCCTTTGTCTCAACGCAAAGCGCGACTTCCCTACACCAAATCCCTGACAACTCAATCGATTTCATTTTTACGGACCCTCCATTTGGCGGGAATATAAATTATTCTGAACAAAATGTACTTTATGAGTGGTGGCTTCAGGTTTTTACGAACAACAAGCGGGAAGCCATAACAAATACAGTACAAGGAAAAGGGATACACGAATACGCACATCTCATGGAGTTAGCCTTCAAAGAATACTATAGAACGCTGAAGCCGGGTCGCTTCATTGTAGTCGAATTCCACAACTCATCAAACGCGGTGTGGAATGCCATTCAATACGCATTGGAAAAGTCGGGCTTCATCGTTTCCAATGTCGCACTCCTGGATAAAGTTCAGACGACCCTCCATCAGGATCACAAGGCAGCTGCTGTAAACAAGGATCTCGCAATCACCGCGTATAAACAAAGACCAGGCATGGAGGAAGAAATCCTCCAATCAGGCTCGGTTGCGTCTGGTGTCTGGGCCTTTGTGACCGGACACCTAAAGTGTGTACCCGTGACCAAGACGGCGGGAACGGATCCTGCCTTTGTTTCCGAGCGAGATCCGCGTGTTCTATTTGACCGAGCTGTGGCTTGGTTCGTCAGGCACGGGGTCTTGGTGCCTCTCTCACATCAAGAGTTCCTTGCCGAGGTAGCAGCGCGATATGTGGTTCGCGATGGAATGGTGTTCTTGGCTGAACAGATCGATGAATATGATAGACACCGAGCAAGATACCAGCAGTCACCACAAATCGAGCTTTTCGTGTCGGACGAACGATCCGCAATTGACTGGTTGACGGATTTCCTGCGGAAGCGTCCTTCAACATATCAGGAAGTACATCCGGATTTCACCTCTCAACTCGGAGCTGGGTGGAAGAAGCACGAAGAGCGGCCAGAATTGTCGGCGCTTTTGGACGACAATTTCCTCCGTTACGACGGCAACGGAGACGTCCCCAGCCAGATCCACAGCTATCTGTCCACGAACTTCAAGGATCTACGCGGTCTGGAGAAGGACCACCCGCGGCTGAAGGCCAAGGCGAAGGACCGCTGGTACGTCCCCGACCCGAGCAAGGCGAAGGATCTTGAGCAGAAGCGCGATCGGTCGCTGATGAAGGAGTTCGAGAGCTACAAGTCCGCGCCCGGCCGAAAGCTCAAGGAGTTCCGGCTTGAGGTGCTTCGTGCGGGCTTCAAGACCGCGTGGGGCGCGAAGGACTACAAGACCATTATCGGCATCGCCCAGAAGATCCCCGAGGAAGCTCTGCAGGAGGACGAGAAGCTGCTGCTTTGGTACGATCAGGCGCTCACCCGCATGGAGGCCAATGCGTGACACATGCGGACGGCGGACATGGCATCGGCGCGTGGTGCTGGCATGAGAGGCATGCCGCACCCTGCCGTGTCGTTGACCGGGAGGAGATCTGGGGCGAAACCGCCTATCGGGTCTGGCTGCCCGGCAAGGACGCGGTCGTCCGCGCCCGCTCGCGCGATCTGAGTCCGCTCGACGCGGTCCAGCCGACGGTTGATCAGATTCTGCACACCGCCGCGGCTGCCAAGCTTCTGGACGCGCTGGAGGACAACCTCCTGCTGGCGCCGATCCAGTCGAGCGTCGTGCCGCTGCCGCATCAGCTCTACGCGCTCAACCGCGCCATGAGCCGGGACCGGATCCGCTATCTGTTGGCGGATGAGGTAGGTCTGGGGAAGACCATCGAAGCCGGTCTCATTCTGCGCGAGCTGAAGCTGCGCGGCATGGCGAAGCGGATTCTAGTCGTGGCGCCGAAGGGACTGGTCCGGCAATGGCAGGCCGAGATGCGGCTGCATTTCGGCGAGAACTTCCAGTTTATCGAACCCGCTGAACTTTCAGCCTTCCGCCAATGGCGAAGCGACGAGGAGAACCTCTGGCGGCTGCATGATCAGGTGATCTGCTCGCTTGACTCGGTGAAACCGCTCGAAGGTCGCCGCGGCTGGAGCCTTGAGCAGCTCAGCACCTATAACCGGGAGCGTTTCGAAGATCTGATTTCGGCATCCTGGGATCTGGTCATCATCGACGAAGCCCATCGCATGGGTGGCAGCACGGATCAGGTCGCCCGTTACAAACTGGGTGCCGCTCTCGCGGAGGCGGCGCCGTACCTGCTTCTGCTGTCCGCAACCCCGCACCAGGGCAAAACGGACCAGTTCCATCGGCTGATGCAGCTGCTCGACCGGGACTCGTTCCCAGACGAGAGCAGCGTTTCCAGCGAGCGGGTACGCCCATTCGTCGTGCGCACGGAGAAGTGCGTCGCGATCGATGCCGAGGGCAAGCCGCTCTTCAAACCGCGCATGACCCGCCTCCATCCAGTGGCGTGGCAGGACCGCCATGCGAGCCAGCAGAAGCTCTACGAGGCCGTCACCGACTATGTCCGCCACGGCTACAACCAGGCCATGGCCGCGAAGCAGCGGCACATCGGATTCCTGATGATCCTGATGCAACGGCTGGTGACATCCAGCACGGCCGCCATTCGGGCGACCCTCGAAAAACGCCAAGCCTTGCTAGACCAGCCGCAGCTTCAGCCATCCTTGTTCGAGACAGCCGACGTTGGCGAGTGGGCTGAGCTTGACGGGCAGACCCAGGTGGATCTCGCCATCCAGACCAAGGGTTGGGAGATGGAAAAGGCCGAGGTCGACACGTTGCTCGACCTGGCCCGTGTCACAGAAGCACAGGGGACGGATGCCAAGGCTGAGGCGCTCTTGGAGCTGATCTACAAGCTTCAGCAGGAAGAGAATGATCCGGAGCTGAAGGTGCTGGTCTTCACCGAGTTCGTGCCTACGCAGGCAATGCTTGCGGATTTCCTCGAAAGCCGCGGCTTTTCGGTCGCCACTTTGAACGGGAGCATGGATCTCGAAGCCCGAACCCGGGCGCAGCAATCATTCGCCCGCGATATCCGCATTCTGATCTCGACGGACGCTGGTGGCGAGGGTTTGAACCTCCAATTCTGCCACGTCATCGTGAACTTCGACATGCCGTGGAACCCTATGCGGGTCGAACAGCGCATCGGCCGCGTCGACCGTATCGGGCAGCCGCACGTCGTGCGCGCAATCAACTTCGTCCTGGAGGACACGGTCGAGCATCGCGTGCGCGAGGTTCTGGAGACGAAGCTCGCGGTCATCGCCGAAGAGTTCGGGGTGGATAAGGCCGCCGACGTAATGGACTCGGTCGAAGCAGAGCCGCTGTTCGACGAGCTCTTCGTCCAGGGGCTCCAGAACCCAGACGCCATCGAAAGCGAATGCGACGCGGTTGTGTCGCAGCTTCGGTCGACCATCGCCGAAAGCCGCAAAAGCAGCGAGCTCTTGTCGGATGGGCATCAGCTTGATGCGGACGATGCCCGCAAATGGAGAGACCACCCGGCGCAGTTCTGGCTGGAGCGGGCGATCACGACCGGACTGCCCGCGCGCGGCGGGGATGCCGTCAAGGAAGCCGATGTTTGGCGGGTGCGTTGGGTGGACGGCAGCGAGTCGGCCAAGGTCTGCTTCGACGCTAGGACGGCCGAGGAGCGACCCGACCTGGAATGGGTAACGCTTGAAGATCCCCGGGCTCGGGCAGTGATCAGCGATCTGCCACGCTGCGTTTCGGGCCAACCGCTTCCTACTGTTCGGATTGCCGGTCTTCCGGAGAGCGTCCGGGGCGTTTGGTCACTGTGGGAGATCAGCCTGTCCGCTGATGATTTCAGCCGACGGCGTTTCCTGTCCGTCTTCGTGAACGACGAAGGGCGAACCTTCCTGCCGACAGCGAAGCGGATCTGGGATCTTCTTCTGACAGAACGGGTCGAGAATGTCGGAGGCGTTGCCGCCGCAGATGCAAACGGCTGCTTTGACCGCTCAAAGAACGCCGTCATCACCCAAGGCGAACGCATCTTTGCGGATCTGGTGGAGGAGCACCGAGCCCGTGTCCAGGAAGAGCGCGAACGCGCCAAGTACGCCTACGATGCGCGGCATCAGGCCATTGGCCGGGTCGGGCTCCAGACAGTCCGGGACTACCGTCGCAAGCGTCTGCGTGCCGACCATGACGCCCGCACGGCGCAGCTGGATGCCGCCGAGGCATACACGCCCGATCTGAACGCCGTTCTCCTATTGCGTGTTGGTGAACCGGGAACGGCTGCATCATGAGCGCCTGGACCGATCGCATCCTGCGGGAGTTTCCTGCCGATCTTTCCCACTTCTGGATCGCCTGCGACCCGGATGATCTCCTGTTGGATGAGCGCATCTTGCACGGTCTTCGGGAACAAGGTTTCGAAGTGCTGCCCTTCGAGGACCCTGTCGCCTTTAGAACAGAGTACGAAGAGCGCTACCGCGCGGCTTGGGATCGCGGCGAGGAAGGAACGTCGAAGGCGCTCGTCCTTCAACTGCGTGGGACTGATCTGAACACGCTGCCGTGGGACTATGTCCGCATGGGACGCAAGGTCAGCCTGAGCCTGGCCGACCTGTTTCCGAGGTTGAGCTATGGCGTAATACGGCAAATGGACTCGGAGCACCACGAAGCTCTCTTCTTGGCGCACAACAAGCACGCCACTCAGCCGCTCGGGGAAAGCGCGACCAAAGACTTCATCCTGACCCACATCTTCCGCATCAGCCCTTACTTGCTGAGCAGGCCCGAGGATTTCTGGCGAGAGGTCTTGCGGCTCCATTACCGCGGCGCAGCGCTGCCGGATCTGCTGGCGAGGCATGTTGCGGCAATCTTGAAGGACACTCCTCTCGGCGATCTGCCCATAGCGGAGCTGCTGGCGTCAAAGAGCTACATGGTGCGCACCGTGCAGGATGCCTGGGGCCGCTACTTGTCGCAGTATGGGGTCAACAGCGAACGCACTTCGAGCGACTCGGTTGAGGTATCGCCGGAGGTTTTAGTCCCGTTTGAGCATCCCGACGTCAGGGTCATCGTCGACACGATGTTCCTCGAAGGGGCTCTTCAGCCTGTCGGGGCGCATGACTCCCCGACTGACTTGCCGGAGTGGGTCAAGGTGGGGCTGGTTGAGGACCCCCATGCGCTCGGCAATCTTGTATCTGAAGGTGTTAGGAGGATCGCCGCTGACCTTCCTGATGCCAACGCGACGCATCGCGACTGGGTCGAACTGGCCCGCCGGCTCGGCGAACTAATCTCGCGCTTCAATAGTCTCAGCACAGAGATCGCCGAGCCGATCCAGCAGCAACTCCGCAAGCTGCAGCGCGACGCTGACGAGCGGTTGAGGGGCTGGCTAGTTCAGCATTACCCGGATCTGCCCTCCCTCCCGGCGGCGAAAGGGCCGGTGATGGTTCATCACGTGCCGCGGTACCTGGCGCTGCGCCGAAATGCAGGCGAGGAACGGGTGGCGCTCCTTGTGTTCGACGGCTTGGCACTGGATCAGTGGTTCCAAATCCGAGAGCACCTGGCGGCTCGCCTACCTGGCTTTTCAGCGGAAGAAGGTGGGTGCTTCGCATGGCTGCCTACCCTCACTTCCGTCTCACGACAAGCTCTCTTTTCAGGTCTAAAGCCCCGTGAGTTCTCGAACTCGATCGAAACTACATCGCAGGAGCCATCTCTCTGGGCACGCTTCTGGCAGGAGAACGGCCTTCGCAAGCCAGAGATCGTTTATCAGAAAGGCCTGAAGCGGACGGAGCAACTGGCCGAGCTGGAGGATGCCGTCTCCAGGCCAGCAACAAGGGTTGCCGGCATAGTCGTCGATATGGTCGATGAAATCGTTCACGGGGCGATGCTTGGAAAGCGAGGTATCGCCGGGCAAATCAATGCCTGGTGTGAAACCGGTTTCGTCGAGAAGCTGTTCTTGCTCCTCGCAGAGCAAGGGTATCAAATCTATCTCACTGCGGACCACGGCAATGTCGACGCAGAAGGCATTGGCCGTCTCAGCCAAGGTGTCGTGTCAGAGCTAAGAGGCGAAAGGGTTCGGACCTATCGCAGTGAAACTCTGGCAGCATCTGTGCCGTCGGAAATCGATGCGTTTAGGTTTGATAGTCCTGGACTACCGCCAGACTTCTTGCCGGTATACGCCGACACGCGGGGAGCATTCGTTCCAAAAGGAGATCAAATCGTCGCGCACGGGGGGATCTCCGTTGAGGAGCTCATAGTTCCCTTCATCAAGATAAACATAAAAAGACCAGCATCATGAACTCCTCGTCGCCGCAAATAGGTTTCGACCGCTTTATCCAGCTGGATTGGGCTTTGCTTGCACTCCGCATTCGAGCTGGTAGGGGCACTCTCGATGATCTCGACGAGGTTCTAGCGTCATCACACTCCGGACCAGCAGCGAAGAAAAAGACCAGGACGGTACTCAACCGCCTTTGGCTAGAGCCGCGTGCTGACCTTGTCGACTTTGCCGACCGCGGAGTTGAAATCTTCTGCGATGCGCCCGAGACCACGGTGCCAGCACTGACCTGGGGTATGGCGCTCGCCACATACCCCTTCTTCGGAAAAGTGGCGGAGATTGTTGGCCGTCTCACAACGCTTCAGGGCGACTGCACATCGGCAGAGGTTCACCGACGCATGGCCGAGATCTACGGCGAACGGGAAGGCACTCGTCGGATGACAAACATGGTTCTGCAGTCGCAGACCAGTTGGGGGGCCATCGAACGCACAGATAAAGGCAAGCGGATCGAGCGCAAGAAGGCGATGGATCTGAAAGGCTCTGCAGTTGCTGCCTGGCTCGCTGAAGCATGCCTACGGTATAACGGACGAGCGCTCTCCGTGGCGAGCATAGAGTCTAGTCCGACTATATACCCGTTCATTCTCGGCGGCTCGGCGGCCTACCTCCTCTCCAAATGCAGCGCACTTGAGATGCGGGTGGACAGTGCAGGCAATCAGGTCATTGGGTTAGCAGGTTGAATAGCCACACTGGCGCGCCCAAGCCTGATCCCGCATGACGCTGTAGTCGGAGAGCATTTCGGTAATCGCCGCCCCTCAGGCAGCAGATCGAGTTCACCGGCTATCCGTGCCTGGAACTCGCGGCTATGCTCGGGGCTGCGATAGGCGGAGCGGACGACCAGCAGCTTCCTCCCCCGCCCGCGTCAGGATCGCCTCGAACCCGGCGTCAGGCAGGCGCACGAAGCCCTCTGTTCGGGATGGTCATCGGTTTGTCCTTCGCAGATCAGCCAACCTTGCAGCCCCAGAATGACGTATGATCGGCGACGAAATACCCGTCGGCCACGCGAAAGGTGCCCTGCAGCTCGACCGTGTCGCCAGGAGCAAGGAGTACCATGGTCTGCAGCCAGAGCGCCGTCGCCTCGGAGGCGTGCGCGCCGGATATCTCGCCGAACGATCCTCGGATTTCGGTCGAGCCGTTCAGTACCAGCCGTCCGCGCATGCGCGCCGTGGTGCTGGAATTGACCTTGTAGAGCAGCGTGGCGCCGAAGAGGTAGGTGCCGCCGACCGGAGCGACGAAACGGTTGTTGCCGGCGTCGAAGGCGCTCTGATCGTTGTAGTCGGTGTTGTTGATGCCGATCTTCGTCCAGGTGTCGACGGCGACATAGTTGTCGTAGTTGGTATGGCCCTTGAAGCGCGGCAGCCGGGGCTGGTCGACGATGCCGGTGGCGTTGTCGACGATCAGTCCGTCGAAGAAGCTACTGCCGTCGGCGGAGACCGCGAGCCGGAACCTGTCCGAACCAAACAGGCCCATCAGCGCCTTGGTAACGTAGGCGGTCTGGAGGGTGAGCCCGAGGTCGCGAGCGGCGGCCTCCTTGTTCATGGTGTAGAACAGATCGCCGGTGCCCCCTTCGGCGATGGTCCTGGCGGTCCAGAGCGCGGCATTGAGCTTGGCCGAGAACGGATTGGCCGCATCGGCGGTGGTTCCGAGACCGAGCAGCACCATGTTCTGCAGCTCGCTGGGCGTCGTGCCGATCCAGACGGAACCGTCATAGACCAGCAGTAATCCCTCGTCCTCCACCCATGCCCGCCAGCCGGTCCGCGGCGGAAGGCGAAGCCAGGTCCCATCGGTCCAGAGCGCGACGTTCAGATCCCAGCCCGCCCACACCCCGGTGGCGCCGGAGGCGACGATGTAGCGGTCGCCGTCGGTGGGGCTGCCGGGCGGCGCGGTCTGATCCCGGTCGAGGACGGAGAGCTGCACGAGCCCGTCGAGCAGCCGCAGCGCCTCGTTGTGGGTGACATGCTTCTGGGCTTGCGCCGCCAGGATGTAGGGCAGCAGCAGATGGGTCGTGGCGTCGGACATGGGCGTTCTCAGAATGTCAGCGTGACGGTCTTGGGCGCACCCCGCCCGAACAGGGCGGAGAGCTGGAAGATGCGGACGGTCAGCGTGTCGCCGGGGCCGAGCGGTGCGCCCCAGTCGGTAATCTGTTGGGTGGCGGTGTAGACCACGCTGGTGCTGGCGGCGGCCAAGGTTCGCTTGACGGCTGGACCGTCGAGGATCTCGACCTCATAGACTTCGACCTCCTCGGCGAGCGGCACCTCGCCGGTGCCCCAGTTGTCGGCCGAAAGGGATCGTGAACGGCGGGTCCAGCGGATCGTGAGATCACCCGGTGTCCGGGGTTCTCGCCATGGCTGCTCGACATGAACGACCGAGAACGGCCGGAGCCCCACGCCCTCGGGCGTGAAGCTCATGGCAATATAGGTCTCGTCGCTGACCGGACGGCTTGCCGGTCCGATGCGCCAGTTCCACGGGATGCCGAGATCGGCCTCGGCGACCGGCAGCGAGGCAAGGCTCTCGTCCAGCACAACCACCCGCGCACCAGCGGGCGCCGGATTGCCCATCGCAGCTTCGGTACCCCGCTGGCCACGCAATAGCCGGGTGAACTGATACCGGCCGGGCGCCAGCAGCTCCGCCGCGCCCGCCTGCACGATCTCCCAGACGCCCGGCGCGCTCTCGATGGCCAGCGCGTTCGCCCCACCGAACAGCGTCAGGTCGGTGACGCTTTCCAGCGTGCCGGTCAGAAAGTCGACGAGAAGCGCATTGCCGAGGTCGAAGCGCGAGGTGGGGCCCGGATAGAGGTCCGAGACCAGCGCCCCGATCCGGGCGCGACTGCCGAACGTGGTCAGCAAGTCGAACCCATCGGTCGAAGGGCTGCGGAACACCGCCATCTCGCCGGGCCATGGAACGGCATGGGCTGCGGCGAAGGGGCGATGCGCCGGCTGATCCTCGGTCAGTTGCGGCAGGTCCATCAATATCGCGTCAGGGGCTCCAAACACGACGGCGCGCGTCAGCGAGGCCGCACGCGGATCGCCGGGCGGCAGATCGTAGGTCGCGCGGTCCTGGCGGATCGCTTCCACTCCGCGCGCTTCAGCATCCGCGACGGAGACGAGACGGAACTCGATCTCCCGCCCGTCATGTGCGAGCCGGATCGCGTCGGCCGGATCGAGCGCGAGGCGCGAGGGCGGCAGACGGAACGCCGCCGTCTCGCGCCCCACCCACGCCTCCATCAGCGCGCGGCGGCAGCGGCGCTCGGCCTCCTCTGGCGGCACCGCCATCGGAAAGCTCTCCGAGGCGATCCGCGTGGTGTCGACGGTGATGCGCCGGGCCTCGACAAGGGCGGCGTCGTAGTCCTCGTCGGCGCGGGCCAGCTGCCATTTCAGCGCCTGCGGCAGTTCGGTCTCCTGGCCGCGCGTCAGTTCCAGCACGTCGCCCTCGCGGGCGGCCACCAGATCGTCGGGCGCAAGGGTCGCGACGGCGGCTCGGCCGCGCATGACGAAACGAATGACCCCCTCGGTCTCTACCGCATCGAAGCCGAAGTGGCGCGACAGCGTGGTGATCGAGGCGCGCGGGCTTTCGAGCGCGGTGATGGCATAGCCCTCGACCGCGCCCCAGAGCCCGGAGACGTCGATCCGGGACTCGGGCAGCCCGGCCCGCAGGCAGAGGTGGCGCACCAAGGCTGCGAGCGATACCGCCCCGAGCCGCCCGGTCAGCCAGTGTCCCAGCCGCCAGTTCGGCCCGTCGGTCCAGACGCCGGTCAGTTCCGGGAAGAAAGGATAGGGCCGTGCGTCCCAGGTCCAGGCGGCGCATTCCGGGACATGGACCATCCGGCCGCCATAGACGACGGAGACCGGGTTGTTCGCGGCTTCACCCCACCAGAGATAGCTCGCCTCGAGATAGGCGCGCTGGATCGCATCATCGCGCCAGCCCCGCGAGAAATACGGCGTGAAGCTTTCGGAGGACTTCGGATCGAAGAAGACGTTCGGCTGGTTGGTGCCGCGGTCGATGGCGGGGCAGCCGAGTTCGGTGAACCGGATCGGCTTCGACTGCGGCGTCCATGCCGTCGGTGTCGCGCTCTCCACCCCGTCCGGGCGGTTGAAATGCGGGTTCGACCACCAGGCGCGCAGATCCTTGTAGCGGAAGACCCACGGCTTTCCCGCTGCGCCATCGGTGATCGGCGTGCGGATCTGCACCGACCGATCGGCGGCCGAGGCATAGAACCAGTCGAAGCCCTCGCCACCCGCGATGTTCGCCTGCAGATAGGCCCGGTCGTAGATCGCAGGCCAGCCTGCGGCAGCGTCGGCATGCTCGAACCCGTCGCGCCAGTCCGACAGAGGCATGTAGTTGTCGATGCCGATGAAATCGATCTCGGGGTCTGCCCAGAGCGGATCCAGGTGGAAGAACACGTCGCCGCTGCCATCGCCCGGCTGGTGCCCGAAATATTCCGACCAGTCGGCGGCGTAGCCGATTTTTGTTCCCGCACCGAGGATGGATCGGATATCGGAGGCCAGATCCCGATAGGCCTGCACGGCCGGATAGGTGGATGCGCCCGAACGGCTGGTGGTGAGCCCCGGCATCTCGGTGCCGATCAGGAAGGCGTCCACCCCGCCCGCGGCCGCGCAAAGATGGGCGTAGTGCAGCACCATGCGGCGCAGGCCCCAGTCACCCGATGGGCCGGTCCAGACGACCGACTGGCCCGAGACGCTGAAATTCGCTGGCGTGGCTGCGCCGAACAGCGCCGAAACCTGCGCTGCGGCGGCGGCCGTCTTGTCCACGGTTCCGGCATAGCCCGCCGCAGGCGAACAGGTGATCCGCCCCCGCCAGGGGAATGCAGGCTGGCCGGTCCCAGCAGCATTGTCGGAATACGGGTTCGGCAGCGTGTTGCCGGGCGGCACATCCATCAGGATGAAGGGATAGAAGGTGACGCGCAGCCCGCGTGCCCTCATCTCCTGGATCGCCTGCACGACGGCGAAGTCGGACGGCGTGCCGCCATAGACCGGCCGGTCCTGATCGTCGCGGCTGACGAGGAAGGCATTGGCGCGGCTGACGCCGTTGACCGACCAGGACAGAGGCGTGGTCGACTTGGCAGACACCTCGACGCCCGGCCGCACCTTGCAGGATCCCGCACGCAGATCGTCGCCGAACCAGGCGACGACGAGACTGACGCTCTCGACCGCCGGGACCATGGCCTGCAGCCGATCGAGCGCCACCACGATGTCGGTGGCATCCGGCAGCGCGTTCAGGTTCTCTGCCTGTGTCGCGCCGCCATCCGTCTTGCGGATCGCCTGCGTGGCATAAGTGAACTCGCCCGATGCCGGGATCAAGGTGACCGCTCGGGTCAGCCCTTCGGCAGTGTCGGGATCGGCGAGCGGCCGGAACACTTCGAAGGAGAGCTGCGGCAGACGGTTGCCGTAGCTGGAGAGCGGCAGTTCCTCGAAGACGACATAGGCCGTGCCGCGATAGGCAGGCGTGCTCAAAGCTCCCATCTTCGCCGCCATGAAGGGATCGGCGGTCTGGCCCTCGTCGCCGGGATACCAGCGCCAGGTGACCCCGGAGAGGTCCATCGGCTTGCCGTCGGCCCAGATGCGGCCGATGCCGGTGATCGTCCCCTCGCAGAGCGCGACCGCGAAGCTTGCATAGTAGAGATATTCCGTGGTCCTGACCTTGCCGCCTCCGCCACCCTTGCCGCCGCCCTGCGTGGTGGTCCTGGTCTCCTCACGGAAATCGGTCGCCCAGATGATGTTGCCGCCCATCCGCATGCGGCCATAGAGGCGCGGGATGACGGCGCCCTCCGTCGAGGAGGTGATGCGCAGCGTGTCGAGACGCGCGCCCTCGATACGCTGGGTGGGCGCGAGCGACGAGATGATCCAGCTGTCGACGACCGAACCGATGCTGGAGCCGATGAAGCCGCCGATCGTCGCGGCGCTGACACCGAGGATCGCGCCGCCGATGCTGCCACCGATGGCGGCGCCGGCGATGCCGAGAACGAGGGTGGCCATGGCAGATGCTCAGCGTTGCGGGAACAGGAAGGCGAAGGCGATGCGCCGCCGCCAGACAGAGGTGAGCGGCTCCTCGATCACGCCGAGCCGCTCGTAGGCGTGGAGGAAGATGGCGGGCGCGGTGAGGATCCCGACATGCTTGGCGATGGCGCGGGGCTTCATCCGGAAGAGGACCAGCGCGCCGGGTTCGGCCGCCGCAGGCTCCACTTCGATCATCATGCGGCGCACGCCCTCGGCCAGCACCTCGCGCGGGCCGGTCTCGCCCCAGTCGCGGCTGTAGGGCGGGATCGGGAACGGCTCGGGGCCGACGACCTCGCGCCAGACCCCGCGGGCGAGACCGAGGCAGTCGCAGCCCACGCCGCGCAGGCTGGCCTGATCGTGGTAGGGCGTGCCGAGCCAGGATCGCGCCGCCGCGATCACCCTGTTCGGCTCGGCCCCGCGCGGAGCGCGTTCTTCCGGCAGGCTCGTCACAGCACGCTCCCGTCGTGCCCGCCGTCCTTCGTCGCGTAGCGGAGAACGGCATCCTGGCCGGGGATGTGCGGGAAGCCCCGGAAGTTGGCGACATTGGCGAACTTCGCGCCACAGGTCTCCATGCGCTTGTCGCAGCCCGCGCGGATTGTGAAGGCATCGCTATCGGCGATGGACCGCACCGGCGCTTCGAGCAGCGTCAGCACGGCGATGCCGTCGGTCAGGTCATGCGCGATGATCTCTGCCCGCCGCCCGGCATTGGCGCCGCTGGTCCATTCGACCGTGCCGAAGGTGAACCAGCCCGCGGCAAACGCGCCGAGGCCGGAAGCCGTGAAGGCCCGATCACGCAGGAGGTCGATGATGGCGCCCGTTCCCCTGAAGGCCGAGGTGTCCAGATCGACGCCGCAACGCCCGTCACCGAGCGCCGCGTCGCAAGTGGCCTGGAAGGTCCGCCCGACCGTCTGTCCAAGGACATGCGCGAGCGATCGGACTTCTGCCACGAAGGCGAGCCGTCCCCGCCGGATCTGGCCGATCGCCCCGCGGCGCATCAGCACGCGCTGCGCCGGATCGCTCCAGTTCACCCGCCAGACATCGACCTCGGCATTGTCCCAGCGACCGTCGAGGATGTCAGTCTCGGTGATCCGGTCGGAGGTCAGCACGCCTTCGGCGTCCTGCGCATCGACGGAGAGATCGGATCCCGAGCGGACCTCCGATGCCGTCAACCCGCTTTCGGGCTCGAAGTCGGTGCCGTCAAAGTTCAGCGTCCGGTCATGATCGGTGAAGCCGAAGCTCACGCCATCTGCGCGCACGATCCGCCAGCACCAGGCGAGCGTCGTCGTGCCTTCGTCGAGATGGGCCTGAAATGCGGGCGAGAGGGACTTCACTTCCGCCCCCAGCCGCGCAGGAGCGCCACGGATGCAAGAAGCGAAGACACCACGCCACCAGTCGCACCGGTCAGGGCATAGAGATTGAAGGGCCGGATATCGAGGGTGCCGGTGGCGAGGTCGAAATCCGCCAGCCCGGCCATGGCGAGGCCGGATGCGGCAAGACAGGCCAGGTAGACGAGGCCGCGGGCAAGGTTCCAGTTCATGGACGTCCTCCGATCAGGGTGGTGAGGAATGCGATGAGGCGAGACAGCAGCGTGGGCGCAGCTGGCACGGCCGGGACCGGCGTGGGGGCAACGGCCGTCGGAACCGGCGCCGCCTCCGGGCGCAGCAGCGCCAGTGCCTCGTCATCGGTCAACCGCCGTATGGGGCGCGAGAAATCGACCCGGCCATTGCGGTCGACCGCCCAGACCGGGATGGTCCCGGTGGGGTAACGGCCATGGCGGAACAGATCGCGCTCGGCCTCGCGCCGGGGGCGGATCGCGGAGGGTTTGAGCCAACCCATGAAGGCTTCGGCCGCCGCCACGCGGTTGCCCGCGTTCAGGTGCCGCGTCAGCGCAGCTCTCGCGATGCCACCGGTGTTGTAGTGGAAACTGACCAGCCCATCGAATTCGTGCGGCTCGAGCGGCACGGTCACCGCGCGTCGCACCGCCGACTCGTAGGCGGCCAGATCGGTTCTGAAGACCCTGAACGCCTCACGGATCCCGGCATCGAGGTCGGCGGGCATGCCGCGGGGCATCCTGGCCGGATCGGGCGACCCGGCCAAGGCCGTGTGGCCGATGCCGAAGGTCCAGACCTGTTTCACATCGAGATAGGGTCCGGGCACGAGTCCTTCGTGCCGGACGAGGGCCAGCAGGCCCCGATCGGTCGTGTGCATGGGAATTATCCGAGAAGCGTGAGGATCAGGATGAGAGCCGCGACGGCGAGGCCGATGCGCAGGCGGTGGGTGAAAGTCTGACGCGGGGCGATGGGGTCGCAGCGGATGAAGCGCGCGAGGCGGAGAAGCTCATGCATCGCCAGCGCCTTTCTTCGCCCCGTGCAGCCGGGCGAGGACGAGCTCGATGAAGGCGGGACCGAAGACGCCAACGAGATAAGCCGCGGAGCCTGCAGCGCCCCCGGCCGGTATCGCTTCTGGCGGCAGGCCCAGCCACTTGGTGACGAGCGCCATGGAGAGGCTGCCCATCCCGGCCGCGATCAACCCGCCGAGCAGGATGTGCCGCAGCGCATCGCGCAGGCGCATCCTCGTCGTCAGTGCGTTGGTCGCCCCGCCGAGCGCGCCCCAGGCGGCGAGGATCACCGCCGTCGATGTTGCGAGCTCCTTCAACACCGCGGCGAGGAACCCGGTCTCGTCGTTCATCTGCGAATCTCCAGCAGCGGGATGGAGGTGATCGAACCGAGGCGTTCGAGGTCGAGGGTGATGTCGAGCGTGTCGGTGTCGAAGCGGACGGGGACGTCGAACGCGAAGCCCGCCGTGACGGCGATGCCCGCGCCGGGTGCTTGAGCGAAGGTGACGAGGCCGGTCGTGGTATCGACTGACCAGCCCGACATCTGTTCGACGCCCGCGAGTGCAACGCGCACGCTGCCCGCGACCGGCTTGGCGATGGCGCGTGTCCAGGATTGCGCGCCGGAGGTGTAGCGCTTCACGAGCTGGAACTGCGTCCTCGTGCCGTCGCCGGTGCCGATCTGCTGGTCGGTTGCGCCCGGCACCTGCGACGGCAGGCAGGACTTGAAGTCGGCCCAGTCCTTGAAACGGAAGCCGTGAAGACGGCCGTTTCTCGCCTCGAAGAAGGCGACCACTGCCGCGAGATCGTCGGCACGACGGATGCCATAGGCCACGTCATAGCGGCGGCGCGAGTTCGCCCAGCTGGCGTTGCGTTCCTCGTCGCCCGACGCCAGCTCCACGATCTGGGTGCGCCGCTCCGGTCCGCCGCGCGCACCACTGCTGATGTCGTCCGGGAACCGGACATCGTGGAAAGCCATGACGAGTCCCCACATGCCCCTTCGGCCGAGCGAGACCGCACGGGCGATATCGGCCGCGATCTGCGTGCGGGACTGCCGGAAGCTCTCGGCATCGCGGGCATTGATCGTGACGTTGACGGTCTGGGTGGCGGCGGTGCCGTAGCCCGCTGCCTCGCGGCGCGAGAGCACGCGCTCACCACGTTGCAGGATCGCAGGCACCTCGTCGGGCCTCAGGCCCGCCCAGCCCCCTGAATGCATGCGGGGTGCTCCCGCAAAGGCGAGCGCAGGCACCATGCGGCCCGGTCCCGGTGCGCCGACCATGCCGCCTGCGTGCAGGATGTTGGCGAGGGTGAGCGGGGAAAGGAAAGGCCCCAGTGGGGCGTTTCCCCCGCGAACGCCGCCGAGATTGCCCAGCACGCCGGAAAGCACACCTGCGAGCGGGCCGAGGATGAAACGCCGGGCTGCGAGCTTCGCCAGATCGGCGATCAGCGAGGTGACCAGATCGCCGAACTTTAGTTTGCCGGTCTTCACGAACTCGCCGATCGCGTTCTCGGCGCTGCGGAACGCTCCCACCAGCGCATTGCCGATGTCGCCGCCGATCTCTCGCGCCTTGGTGGCATAGTCGGCCAGGGTCTGGCTCACCGCCGCCCATCCGGTCGCGGCGGCCTCGGCCCCGGCCTTTGTCTGCTCGCCGGCACTGCGCCCGGCGGCCCCGGCCCGACCGGCAGCGGACGTGGTGTCGTTGAGAGCCGCCGTCACTCGATCCGCCGATGCAGCGGCCTCGTCCAGCGGGTTCCCGGCGTCCCCACCACTCAGCGCATCGCGCAGCGCCTGCATCGCCGCGCCCACGCCATCGAAGGCTCCGGCGCGGGTCTCGGCCGCGCGCTGGCGGTAGCGGTCGGCCATCGCGCCGGCATTGCTGGCGGCGTGATCGAGCATCGAGGCGTAGGATTGTGCCCCGAACCAGTCGATCCGCGCATCCGCACCGATCGTCTCGGCGACAGCGTTGAAGGTCGGTCCGATGGTGCCGAGGAAATCGGCCCATTTGTTCGAAAGGAAGGCCATCAGCCGCAGCCAGATCGCTTCGATATCGGCGCGCAGGGCGCGGAAGTCGTCCAGGAAGGAGCCGAGGGTGGCCTTGATCCCGTCCCAGACGGCACGCGCCACATTGCCCATCAGCTCGAGTGCCGAACCGAAGCCGCCCGCGCCCTTCACGAGCTGGCCGAACCAGTAGATCAGCTCGCCTGCGCCGACGATCAGCGCGCCGATCCCGGTGCGGATGATGGCGCCACGAAGCAGCGTCAGCGCGCCCGACAGGCTGAAGGTCGCGACACGGGCGGCAACGAACGCCGCGACCCAGCGGCCGGCCATGATGGCCGCGAAGGCGATGCCGATGGCGGCGAGCCTCTCCAGATTGTCGGCCAGCAGGATCAGTGCCTCGGACACCGTCGAGGAGGCGCCCGCCATCTGATCCCAGGTCCCGACCAGTTGCAGGGCGGCGTTGCCGATCAGCGTGAAGGCATCGCCGATGGTCGCCGGCATGCTTTCGGCTTCCTCGCGCAGCAGCTCGAGATTGCCGATCAGCGCCGTGCGGATGACATCACCGGTGATCGCCCCCTGCTGACCGAGGGTGCGCAGGCCCGAAACGGTGGTGCCGAGCTCGGAGGCCAGCAGTTCCGCGAGCCGCCCGCCGCTCTGGATCACGGTATTGAGGTTGTCTCCGCTGAGCCTGCCGAGGGCCATGGCCTTCGACAGCGCGTTCTGCACCGAGGCTGCGCGCTCGGCCCGCGCGCCAGAGACGACCATGGCGTTGTTCAGCGCCTCGGTGAAATCCAGCGATTCCGCCGTCGTCAGCCCCAGTTCGCGCAGGGCCGTGGCATTGGCGAGCCAGGACTCCGTAGTCTGCCCGAGGCTCGAATAGGTCCGGCGCGCCATGGCGGCGAGCCGGTCCATGACGGCAGCGCCCGCTTCCTGCGAGCCGGTGGCGAGATCGACGCGCGATCGCAGGTCGGTCCACTGGTCGGCATAGGCGACGAGCTGGCGCGTGCTGATCGCCGCGCCGAGGACGCCCATGACCCGGCGCACCACCGCTCCTGTGATGTCGGCCTGCCGCTCGATCCGCTTGAAATTGTTCTCGCCCGCGTCGCCGATGCCTGCAAACTCGGCCTTCACCTGTCGGCCGCCTTCGGCGACGAGGCGGACGGAGACTCGTTTCTGGGCCATGGGTCATTGTTCCTGACGGTCGGGACGACGCTTGCGGACCGGATTCATTGCTCCAGCCCCGGCGGCCGCCGGTCACCGGACGCCATCTGTTCGTTGAGCTTGCACACCATCACCGCCTCGATCTCGGGCAGGCATTCGGCGGCGATCAGCGGATCGAGCCCGAGCGCCCGCGCCATGGCGAGCGCCGCCGTCATGTCCCAGCCGAGCACCATGGTCCCACCCATGCCGGTCGCGATGCGAAGCTGCCCGGTCAGGTGCTGCGCCAGATCCCAGACCTGCCAGCCTTCGAGTGTCAGAGGCCGGTTCAGCCGCGCCGGGCAGTCCGGGCACGAGCCTTCGCAGGCCGCGCAGTAGCGGTCGCCCCCGCCGAAGTGCCAGTCTGCGAGGGCGCGGAGGCGTTTTTTTCCGCGTCCAGCATCAGATGCGGCGCGAGGCAGCGGATCTGGAAGGCCTCGAACACCGGCCAGATGTCGAGAAGCGCGTCGATCCCTTCCGGTGTGACGGGAACGGGATTGCCATCGGCATCGCCGACACCTTCCCAACCGGTGACCACGCGGCGGGCGACCGTCTTGGCCATGACCAGCGCCTGTTCCTCCTTGCTTGCCGCCTCGGGCAGCGCCTCGACCGCTGGATCATTGCGTGCGGCGACCATGATCGCGGTGGTGACGGGCAGGACATGCAGGCGCAGGCCGTGGCCCAGATCGAGCCATTTCGGCTCGCTGGAAAGGTCGAGACGGATCATGATCAGTAGCTTTCGATGTCGTTGACGAGAACGGCGGTGCACATCCGCCCGAGCGCGGCGTCGCGCGCGGCCTGCCAGTCGAAACTGGCCTGCACGCCCTGCGGTCCGGAAATCTCGATCCGCGGGCGCGGCAGATAGACGGCGTGGACGGTGAAGGTGAAGCTCTGGCCCGAGAGCAGGCTGTAGGCGAATTCCAGTTCGCAGGGGGCACCGCTGATCGCCTGGCTGACGAGCGTGCTGTCGGCGAAGCGCACCTCGGTCCTGCCGGTCAGCGCAGCAATGGAGGGATCGGCGCCGTCGATCATGCCGTCGGCACGGATGGTCTCGATCCGGTCGAGGTTGTTGGCATAGGTGATCTCGGTCGAGATCACGTTGCCGAGCGCCGTGCCGTTGCGTTTGATCGCGCCGTTGAAATGCCCGAAACGGAGGAGGTCGAGCTCCGCCGGCGTTCCCGCACCGCTGGTCGTGGCGACCGTCTCGCCCTGCGCCACCAGCCGCGCGGTGGTGGTGAGCAGGCCCGAACGCTGCATCTGCCAGCTGAGCTGGTCCAGCACCACGCCGGAATACATGGCGTAGCGCGGCACCTCGGGCATGGCGGTCTCGATCGCCAGGCTGGGCAGCGTCCAGCTGCCGGACTGGAACGTATGGGTATATGGACCGGGCGAGCTTCCGGTGGTGGTCGGCGCGCCGAAGGCCGCCTTCAACCAGAAGCCGAAGGCCTCGGCGTCGAGCGGCACCACCACATCGCCATCGGCGGTCACCGCGTCCTTGATGGGCGCGAGAGGATCGCGACCGTAGCCCAGAAGCTCCGAGTTCAGGAGCGGCTGTTCTGCCCCTAGCGTGGCGCTGGCAAAGGGCATCCTCGTGTAGCCGCTGCCGGGGGGTGTGCCATAGGTCGTCTCGAACGCGAGCGCCATCCGCGCCCGCGCCCCTTGGGCGCGTGCCATGTCGGTCTCCTTATAGGGGTTCAGCCGAGCGGGTCGGCCGTGGAGTAATGCAGCAGCACCGGAATGACAGCCGCCTTCAGGCTGGCCGCGCCGTCCACCGGCAGATCGACGGGCTGCGGGGCTTCTGCCTCGACCCAGTCGCAGAGACCGCCGAGCGTGCGGTCGGCGGCGAGCGCCGCGCCGATGCTGGCGCAGAGCGTGTCGAAACCCGTGTCCCGGCTCGCGCCCTGCACCACGGCTTCGATCTCGGCGCGGTGCTGGTAGTGGTATCGCAAAGGCGACAGCGTCACCTCGGGCTCGCCCGGCTCGCCGTCGCGCAGGATCAGCAGCCCGTCTGCTGGCACACGCTCGGGCAGGACCTCACCGCGCAGCGCGGTGGCGGGCAGCGCCGAAAGCCGCGTGTGCAGCGCGGTGAGGATTGTTTCTCGGGGGGTGGGCATAGTCTCTGTTTCAGCTAAGGTAAGAAAAACCTTCCGACGTTCATGAGATCACGATGCAATTGATGATGGGCGGCATCAACGGGAACTACCTGCGGAACATCACCGAGAATGCGGCTAGTGACACTCAGGAAGTCCTGGCGGCGGTAGCCTATGCGACAGATATATCCTTGCTGTTCGATTGGTGCTGGGGCAACTCTATTCCGCTCAGATTCTACGGACGCCTTGATGACGGCGTTGCAGTCAGCACCTCAATTCTCTCGACGTTCCTCAATCGTAAATCAGCTCGTTTTCAATGCCGACTGGTTCAGCATCACCATGCAAAGGTCATCTGGTGGCGGGAGTACGGGCTGTACATCGGATCCGCAAACTTAACGCAAAGCGCCTGGTACAAAAATGTGGAGGCTGGCTGCTTCTTTCCGGAAGCCGAGATTTCCGATGACATGGCAGCAGATATCCTCGACCTCTTTGCCGTGTTGGATCGGAACTCCACCCCCCTGACAGACGAGCTACTAGCTGTAATGCAGAAGCGCGCCAAACAGCTATCAGCGTCGGAACCGCCGTCGGACGAGTTCTGGGACAGCCCGAGCTTCACCAAGTGGTCAGGCCTTGTTCAAACCGCGAAGAAAAAAGCGGTCGACCGCCAGCGACAAACGTTCCTCGAAGAGTGGCATGCGACGCTGCAACAGCTGCGCGACATCGGACACATGGTCAGTCAGCCCGAGAACCGGCCTTCCTGGATCGACACCGATGCCCCAGTCGGCGCACAAGCGGATCAGTTCCTGCACGCGCACTATTACCAACGCACCTTCGACGGGCGCAGAGCGCTTTACGCAGATTTCTTTGAGCGCAACAAGCATGACCCCGACACCGCCCTCCGCGAAGCGATCAACTGGTGGCGCAGCCTATCCAAGGCGCCGTCAGAGGAAGACACGATGCTGAACAACACAGCACCGATGCTACGTGCGGCGCTTGCCGAGGACACCATCGACGAGATGGATTATGAGGGCTTCCGCGAGATTTGCATGGGTGTTCATGCCATCAAGGACTATGCGCGGCGTGTGGCTAATAAGGCGGTGGCGCTGCGAGAGGATGGGACGAAATACACCATCCCCGAAAAAGTAGATGCACTCTCGACGCGAATATGGGACGGCAAGTCCGCCGGTGGACACAGCGTGGTGCAACTCTTGAAATACATCCTCTATGGCGGACCAGAATCCGAGCTGCCAGAACGGCTGTGGCTGGCCGTTCACGATCCCAAGTGGAAGATCGACGGCTTGGGCGTCAGCGCCTTGGGGGAACTCGTGGGCTGGGCGTTGCCAGATCGCTTTCCACCTCGGAATGGACGAACGTCAAAATCCCTGAAGTCGCTGGGCTTTGACGTCACGGTTCACGTCGGATAGCTACTCTCATTCCTTCTCCACCCAGTTCGCCACGATCAGACCCGGCACCGCATCGCGCACCCGCTCAGCATCCCGCGCGAGGTCCAGCCTTTTCGGCAACCTGACCTGCGGAACAAGGAGGAAGATCGGCACGGTGGTCAGCCCCCGGCCAGTCTTCGACCGCGATGCCACGGCTCGGCCCTTCTTGTTCAGTCGCCCCTCGGCAACCAGCAAGCTCGGACCCGTGCGGCGATAGACGAAGCGCAGGCGCAGGCCGGTGCGGCGTTCCCATTCGCCGGGTGTGATCCGCCCGCCGCGCAGGGACTTGCCCGCCGCAGGCGTCGGGATCGCCAGCCAGAATCCGTTCTTCGAGCGGATCAGCGGGCCGGTATCGTGCGCGCCGACGATCACCGGCGCCTTCGACCAGACCAGTGCCGCCGCATTCAGGCTTGGCCTGCCCTTGGGGAATTGCTCGGAGCGAATGGTGCGGGCGAGCCGCGCACCCAGTCCGGCGCCGGTGATCTGTGCGCGCCACGAGCCCTTGAGCCCGGTTCCGGCCTCGCGCATGGCCGTGGTCACGGCCTGCTCGCCCGCCCGAGTCTCTGCTTCCATGATCCGGGCGATATCGCCGACAATGTCGAGCTTCAGTTTCATCGTGGTTCATGCGGGCCTCAGGTCCACGGTCCAGACCAGCCGTTCGCGGTCGCGGACGGGCTCACCCTGAATGAGGAAGGCGTCGCCGCCGATCTCGATGCGATCGCCGGGGCGCGGGCTCGGAACCTCGGTCACGCGCAGGTCGATCCGCGTCGTTTCCGACCAGAGCCGCGCATCGCCGAAGTCGGTGATCGCATCGGCCCGTCGAGCGACGACGAGCATCGGAACGGGCGCACCGCCATCGGCGATGTAGACTGCGTCCCGCCCGATGTTCGGATCGGCGAAGAGCGCGTCGACGGCGGCGGCGAAAGCACTCATCAGAAGCTCGCGTTCAGGCGCACTCGACCGATGATGTCGCCCGCGCCGCTCGCCACGGCCTCGACGGCCACACCGATGAGCGTGTTGTCGGTCGAGACGGTCGTGGTGCGCTTGTTCGTATCGTCCCAATAGACCTTCGCACCGACGGTCCAGGCCTGGCTGCCGATCTTGGCTAGGTCGAAGACGCCGACGAGCGCGGTCTCGACGGGTTCGCCACTGGCGGCGGTACCTGCGGCCACGCCGAAGATGGAGCCGACGAGCAGGCCGTCGCCAGATACGACGGCATAGGGCGCGGTCAGGGTGATGGTATTGCCGGGCTGGACGTAGTTTTTCATCGCGAGAGTCCTTTCGGAAAAGCGAAGGGCGGCCCGTCAGGACCGCCCGGATGTCAGGGTTCGGGATGAGGCGCGTGTCACGCACCCGGGTTCTTGTAGAGGCCGCGCCAGTCGATAGCCTTGGCGCCGAAGTCGAGGCGGCACTTGATCTCGACGCCGTCGACATCGAAGCCGTTGCGGGTCTCGATGTAGGCGCCCTGTTGGCCCTCGAGATAGGCGTATTCGATGGTGTCGATCTGGTTCGGGCTCGCCGCCAGATACCAGGCGGTTTCGCTGGCGGCGTCGAGCCGGGGCTCGCTGATCGGCGCCAGCGTGCGGATCGACTGGGGCACGACATTCCCGCTCTGGGCGGGCACGAGGTTCTGGGCGACCAGCTGCTCGGCCTTCAGTTCCAATGCGGCAGGTACGATCAGGAAGGCGGGGCGGATGTTCAGCACCGTCTTCTTGTCGAGACCGGTCTGTTTCGCCATCGCCGCCCGGGCCGCACCGACGCCGGTGACGTCGAGCGCCGCGCCGGTGGCCGCGAGGTTCCTGTGGTTGGCATGGAACAGCGCCGTGCCGTCGGCCATCGCCGGGTTGGAGGTGACGATCCCCCAGACCACGTCGGATTCCAGTTGCGCGATGGAGTTGCCGTACATCGCAGGGATACGGGTGAAGGCGTCGAGGTCGTCGTTGATCAGCACCTGCCGGGTGATCGCAACCACCCGGCCATAGGTCTTGACCTTGTAGCTCTCTTTCGACTCGCCGAGCGTGCCGCGCTTGAACTCGCCGCTCTCGCCGACCTCGAGCAGCTGCGGCGCTTCGCCGAGCTGAACCCGGTGCATCGCCTTGAAGTCGGTTGCGAGCACTTGGCGGCAGAACAGCATGAAGGTGCGGGGATAGGCCTCGTAGGCCTGGCGCAGCGTCTTGTTGGTGACGGCGGCGAGGATCTCGGGGAAGTCGGACGTCGAATGCAGCGCCCGCGTCGCCACCTCGTCGCGCGACAGGCCCCGCGTGTTCACCCCGGCATTGCCGAGGCTTTCGCGGGCGAGTTCCAGGAGCGTCATGCCGCGATACTGGCGCGCGGCATCCTCGAGCGGGAACAGCGTAGGGCTGTAGCGGTGCAACAGCGCGTTCGCCACCGCGTCGCGGCGGGTGATACGCTCGTCGCGGCCGCCGAGCGGGACCGACACCTGGCCGAAGGTCCGGGTTTCGTCCGACTTCGCGGCGACCTGATCGAGGATCAGACGGCGGGCCTCGTCGATACTGACACCGCGCTTGACCAGATCCTCGGCGAAGCTGCGCTCGAGGTCGAGGCGGCCCGCCAGATCGTAGATGGTCGAGACTCGGTCACGCTCGGCCTCGCGGGCGCGGGTCGCGATGGCCTCGGCGTCGGGCGCTTCCGGTTTCGCTGATGCGGTCCTTTGGTTCGAGGGCCCGGGCAGGCTGCGCATGTCGGTGGCATGTGCCTGCGCCTCGGCCGCGCCGGTCTTGTCGTCGGTCATGGTGGTCTCCTCGGTCACTGCCGTCTCGTTGGTCTGGTCGGCCGGAGCGGCCGGGGTCTTGTCGGTCATCGGGGATGCTCCTTCATTCGTGGGGACGTCCCGGCGGTGGAGGACGCAATCGTGATGTTCGCCCTTGGCGCGGAAGCCAGCGGCGGGATCGGCGCCGACCGGCACGGCCGAGATCTCGAAGGGCGTCCAGTCGACCGCCCGCCAGAGCTCGCGCCCGCCATCTGGTTTCGAGATGTCGAAGCGATGGACCTGATAGCCGATCGACACCGCGCGGATGTGCCCGGCCTGGATGTCGCGCCAGATCGCCTCGACATCGGCCCGCTCACTGATCTGCACCCGCGCGATGCCGCGGCCGTTCTCGATGCGCGCCGATCCCGGCACCACCGAACCGATGACGGCGTCGAGCGTGTCGATCTCATGCACCTTCAGGAACGGTGCGCCCGCGTTCAGGCGTTCGAGCCGCACATGGGCGGGGTCGAGGCTCAGTTCTTCGTCATAGGGCTCGCCGAAGAAGCTGGCGCGGCGGACGCGGGCGCCCGCCGACCAGATCACCTCGACGGTGCGGGCGTCGGTATCGACGCTGTTCGGCGCAAGCTCGGCCATCCGGCGCATGGCCGGCAGTTCGATCATCGTGTCCATGAGGTCAGTCCTGTTGGTCGGCCTATGCCGTGTCGGTATCGGCGGCGCTCGCCAGATCATTTGTCTGTGCGCTGCCGGTCTTGGTCACCCGACGCGGATCGCTGTCGAGCACCAGCCCGAGCGCGTCGAGCTTGGCGTTGGTCGCGGCGATCTCGGCCAGCACCGCGTCGGGATTGCGGCCCTGCTGCGCGATCACCTCGGCCAGAGTCATGGTGCCCGAGCGGATCGCCAGCAGGTTCGCCATCGCATCCTTCTGCGGATCGACCGCCTCGAATTTCGGCGGCGACCATTCGACCGGCACATCTGGTGTCGGGATCAGCCCCGCCGCCCATGCGGCCTCGGTGAACCAGCGCCAGACCGGGGCGCAGAACATCGGGATGAACAGCTGCCACTGCACGGCGTCGATCTGGCGGCGGAACTCCACGAGCCCCGCCCGGATCGAGGAATAGTTCACCTGGCTCAGATCCCCGGTCAGCAACTCGTAGGGCACCCGGAACCCGGCCGAGATCGTGTGCAGGCTCACCCGCTTGTATTCGCCGTAGCCGCCGGTCGCCGCAGGTTGGTTGAAGCGGATGTCCTTGCCGCCGCGGGCATAGGCGATCAGCCCCGGCTCGAACTGCTCCACCCGGTTGCCATCGGCATCGACCACGGCGGGCGCAATGCCTTGCTGCGCCTCGTCATCGCCGAAGACGATGGCGGTGACGCAGGCCTCCGTCTTCTTGCGGACGATTTCGGCGACCTCGTAATCGTCGAGATCACGCAGTGCCCGGATCACCGGGGCGCCCCATGGAACGCCGCGCGCCTGCGTGCGCTGCTTCTCGTAGACATGGGCGATCTCGGTCGCGGGGACCGGGCGGCTCTGCAGACCGTTCTGCAAGGCACCGTAGGCGTCGCCCGGATGCTCGGCATGCAGCCAATACGCCCGGCGCTTGCCGACCGGGTCGAACTCGATCCCCTGCACGAGACGGCCAGCGCCGATGGTGCCGGATTTCGTGGCATCGAGGAAATCAGCCTCCAGCACCTGAAGCTGCAACGGCACCGGCAGACCGTCCGAGGATCGCCGCAACCTGCGGCGCACCAGCACTTCGCCCGCCTCGACCATCTCGCGGCAGATCAGCGTCTGCAGCCCGTAGAAATCGAGCTGGCCGTCGGCATCGCAGGCCTCGGCCCAGCGTTCGAAGAGATCGTCGACGCGCCGGTCCAGCGCTTCGTCGCCACTGGCGGCGCGCGGCATGATCCCCGCGCCGACGATATTGTTCACCAGCACCGCCACGGCCTTGGCCGCATGCGGGTTGTTGCGCACGAGATCGCGCATCCGGTCGCGCAGCAGCGCCCCGGCCATGCCGATCTCGGTATCGGCCGAGGATCCGGGCGCGCGCCAGCCATCGGTGCGACGCCCTCGCGCGGCGCCGTCATAGCCCCGCGCGAGCGTCTCGAAGGCTTGCCGCGCCAGCACCCGACGAGCAGCGGTCCGCGGGGCGACCGACGCAATGGCGCGGTCGAACCAGTTCACGGCCATCAGCGATCCCCGCGCGAGAAGCCCGCGAGACCGGCCACCGGCAGCGGCCGGCCGATACCCGCAAGGGCGCGTTCGATGGTTCGGATGCGGGCGAGCAGATCCTCGGCCGAACCATAGTCCACCGACTTGCCGTCGTAGCTGACGCGAGTCGTGCCGCTGGCATAGGCCCGGCGCAGCGCCGAAAGCTCGGTTTCCGTCCAGTCGGTCATGTTCAAAACCATCCTTCGCGCCGCCCGAGCCAATCGGAGCGGCGCTTGCCCTGCGGGGTCTGTCCAAACCGGTTGATCTGCCCGGCGGGATCGTTGTCAGTGGGGGTAGCCCCGAGCTGATCCTCGAGGTCGCGCCATTTCTCGTCCGACCAGCGATCCGCTCCCGCGATCCAGGCGGCGGCGCGGGCATAGACCCGGCAATCCAGCGCCTCGTTGCGCTCGCGCAGTTTCTGCCATTCGAGCCGGGCAAAGCCGCGCTTCGTGCGAACCGTCACCAGTTGCTCGGCTACGACTTGCTTTAGCCATTCGCTTTCCACCCATGTCGGCAGGTGGATCGTGCCGGGCGGAAAGGCCGCGCCCTCAGCGCGTTCCTCTGCCGTCGGTCGGTCAAGCCGCAGGAAACGATAGGTCTCGGCCTTGAAGGTCGACACCGCCACGGTCCAGAGCCGGGCGCCGCGGCGCAGGCGTTTCCCGCCCTCGGTCGCGTCGACGAAGGTTGGGCCCGAGACCGGGCTGGAGCGATTGAAGCCCTCGACGCCCTTCACCGGCGCGACCTGCGCGAAGCCCTGCGCCCGCGACCAGGCATAGACCGCCGGGGCCTCGTACCCGGTGTCGATGGCGAGCCGCGCGATCCTGAGATGCGCGCCGCGCTCATGCGGCCAGGACCTGTCCAGCAGCGCGGTCAGCTCCGACCATGCGTCATGCCGATCCGGACCGCCCTCGATGACAACATGATCGACGAGCCAGCTTTCGAGCCCGCGACCCCAGGCCCAGATATCGATCTCGATCCGGTCCTTCTGGACATCGGCCCCGGCGGTCAGGAACAACCCGCCCGCAGGCACCGTTCCGGGCCGCCATGCCTCGCGGCGGTCATAGAGCCGCTGCCAGTCGGGCGCTTCGCCGGTCTCGACCCATGTCTCGCCGAGGATGGTGTTGCGGAAGGCCTTGATCGCCTCGTCCGACCCTTGGGCCGCCTCCCAGCCGCGTGCGATCCGCGGCCAGCTGAGCCACCCCACCGGCGAATAGAGGGCCGAGAGGTGGTAGCCGACCGTGGTCGGATCGGCGGCCACGGCGGTCGCCCGCCATTCGCCACCCTCCAGCATCGCGGTCTTGTGATGTTCGGCGACGGGCCTCTCGCAGCCCTCGCAGAGGTATTCTGCCGTCTCTGGCCGCCCCTTCTGCCAGCGCAGCCGCTCGAACTTCAGCCATTGCATCACGCCGCAATGCGGGCACGGCACGAAATAACGTCGCTGATCCGACGCCTCGAACTCGCGCTCGATCCGCGACAGCCCCCGGATCGTGGGCGTCGAGACCAGCAGCACCTTGCGCCGGTGCGCGAAGGTCAGCGACCGGGCCTCGGCCAGCGTGACCGGATCGCCTTCCTCGTCGGCCGAGGCCGGATAGGCATCGACTTCGTCGAGGAAGATGTAACGCGCCGGGGTGGACCGCAGCCCGACCGCCGAGTTCGCGCCCGTCATGATCAGGATGCCGCTCGCGAATTCCTTGGACAGCATCGTGTTGCCCGCATCGCGCGACCGTGCGGGCTTCACCCGCTCCCGCAGCTCGGGGCTTTCCTCGATCAGCGGGTCGATCCGCTGGCGCGAATTCCGCTTGGCCAGTTCCACCGTCGGCTGGACGGCCAGCATCGGCCCCGGCGCCTGGTGGATGACGAAGCCGATCCAGTTGTTGCCTGCCTCGGTCGCGCCGACCTGCGCGGCCTTCATGAACACGATCCGCTGCGCGGGATCGCCCGGCGACAGGCGGTCCATGATCTCGCGCATGTAGGGCGTGCGGGTCGTACGATACCGCCCGGGTTCGGCCGAGGCGCGGCCCGAGAGCATCCGGTGCCGGTCCGCCCATTCCGACACGGTCAGGTCCGGGTCGGGCCGCTGCCCGTTGCCCCAGGCACGCAGGATCTCCGCCGCGCCGTCGAACCCGGTCAGGCTATCGTCACCATGCTCGCCATCATCGGAAGTCGGGCCGGGCCTCGGCGAGTTCGTCGAGGTGGGCGCGTACATGTTTCTCCAGAGCCTTCTGCATCGCGGCAGGCTCCACGCCGAGATCGGCCGCCATCAGCGCCGCCGCGCGCGCAGGCCAGTTCACCCATGCGTCCCGTGCCTCCCGCGCCAGCCGGAACACCAGCGCCAGCGCCCGGGCCCGGTCGATCAGTTCCCCCTTCAGCTTCTGGAGCCGGATGCGCCGCTCCTGCGCCTTCAGCACCTCGTTCGCGGTCTTCGCCTGCAGGAAGGTCGTGCCCCCGCCGACGGCGGGGACTGCCAGACCCTGCTCCCGCAGGGTGTCGCCGACGGCGGCCACCGCCGCCTCGGGGACGGGCTTCAGCTTCGGCGTAGGCGGTTTGCGGGTCTTGGACGGGTCCGTTGTCTCAGTGCGCCGTGCATCGCTCGCCGCAGCGTTGATGCTGCCGTCGGGGTAGAGGACCAGCCGATCGGCCGTCTTCGCCTTCTGGATCGCGCCGCGCGACAGACCGACATGCGCGGCGTACTGGCGCTCGCTCATGCCCTGCATCGACAGCTCCGATTATCATTCAGATTCAGATGCTTATTGAGTTGATAAGCACCGTGACCGGAGCGAACGTCACTCCAACGACGCGATGCAACTCGACCACGGAGCCACCCCGATGACCCGCCGCGCACAGGACAACACGAAAGCCCTCGACGCCTTCCTCACCGCCAAGTTCGAGATCGACGCGATGCTGGAACGCCTCGCCGCCCTCAGCGCGGACCACTTCGAGACCCACCCAGACGAGATCCACTGGGGCCATGTCGGCACCCTGAACCACTACCGCGCCAGGCTGCGCGAGATCACCGACATGGCATTCCGCGAAGGCGAACACGCAGAATAGTGCCAGCCGCTCCGAAGCCTGCCCGCCGCGAGGCGGGCTCGGGGTCGTAGAAGGGCTGCGATGGGCGCGGCCCCGACCATGGAGACGACCCCGATGACCCAACTTTCCGATACTCAAGCCGTGATCCTCAGCGCCGCCGCACAGCGCGACGACGGCAACGTCCTGCCGCTACCCGGTTCCCTGCGCGGAGGCGCCGCTGTCAAGGTGGTGGGCGCGCTTCTCTCCCGCGGACTGGTCGCGGAAACGGTGACCGACAGCCAGACGAAGGCCGACGCCGCGCTCAACCGCATCTGGCGCAACGACGCGGACGGTCGCGCCATCCTCCTGCACATCACCAACGCCGGTCTCGCCGCCATCGGCATCGAGCCGGAGGGGCCCGACACCGCGCTCACGGGCGCCAACGAAACGCCGAGCGCGGAGGACTCGGAGGACACCCCGCGTGAGAGCGATCCCGCGCCCAAGGCGCGCACGCCGCGCGAGGGCACCAAACAGGCAAGCCTGATCGCCATGCTGCGCGCACCGGAAGGCGCGACCATCGAGGAGATCATGGCCGTGACCGGCTGGCAGTCGCACACGGTGCGCGGCGCGATGGCCGGGGCGCTGAAGAAGAAGCTCGGGCTCGAGGTCACCTCGGAAAAGATCGAGGGACGCGGACGGGTCTACAAGCTTTCTGCTACCTGACGCAGCCAACCCCAACAACATGAACCGCCGTCCCGCTGGGGCGGCGGCACAAGTGTCGGAACATTTGCCGTCAACTATTTCAGGAGCGATACGACGCCAAGCAGGAATCCCAAAAGACCGAGAACCACCGACCACGCTGCAAGCCAAGCAGGAATGTATATCCGGGGGTCCGGAGTCTTGAGATACCAGCGAAGCTTGCCGAACCATCCGAGTTCTTTCAGGTCAAAACTCAAACGCTGGCCCTTATCGATACCAAGGGACTGCCTTGCATCGAAGGCCATGTAGATTGCGGTTTCATCGTCGTGGCCCAGCAGCACCGCGTCGAACGATCGTGATCGATCAGCAGTATTGATTATTCGAGCAACGCCGTACCGCCCAATCCCACTTCTGTGAGAGTGGTGCAGGCGGACAATCGAGCCCCCCCATTCACTGCGATCCAGCCCTTTGACATCCAGTTGAGGCATTTTCGGATCCCCGCTCATTTGGGGGACAGGCTATGGGCCAGATGTCTCAAAGCAAAGACCGTTGTTCTTTCCGCGTTATTTATTCCCCCGCATCGCCTCGAACAGCCGCCGCAAGGCAAACGAACGGGCGATCGACACGATGGTGAACACCGCGCCCATCTTCAGGTTCTGCACCAGCGTCGTATGCAGCCCGAAGATAGGAAAGATCAGGATCTGCGCGACCACGGCGACGCCATAACCGACGGCCACGTTGGCGATGGCTTCGATCAGCGACATGAGGCGCGACTGCTTCATGCCGGCGCACCTTCACCCATCGGCCAGCAATTCAGCTGCAAGAGTTCTGAGCGCATGCGCCGCAACCAGCGGGACCACTCCGTTGCCACAGAGCCGAAGCCGGTCCACCCGGTGGGCCAGCCCATCAGCGCCTCGACGAACAGCGGGTTCAAGGTCCGGCGCGCTTCGGAGATATCGTTCCCAGCCATGGGCGTCACCAGGACCTGGCGGCCAAGCAGGCCGTTCACCGGCGTATTCACCAACGTCGTCGCCCCATCCTTGTGGTCGCGCGCCGTCGGCGTCATCCATATCCCCGCCGCATGGGTCAGGTCGGCCGTCCGGCGGTTGCCGGCGCTCGGCTTGCACCCGTCGTTCGCCATCGGCGTCGGCCAGTCCCGCGCCATGCGGTCCAGGCCCTTCTCGTCCTTTCGGTCGCCACCCCGGCTGCGAAAACTGTCGGTCTGCGGCGTCGGCCATAACGCCGCCGTCGTCGCGAGGTTCATCCCGTGCTGACCCACTTCCTGCGAGGGCGTCGGCTTCGTCTGCCGGTTCTCGTTCGCGCTGGCCCGGGGCGTCGGCCAGAGCTGCAGCAATTCGGTCCGGTTGCCGCCACTCGACCGGGTTCCAGAGCAGGCGCGCGGGGTTGGCCAGTTCATCTCCCTCGCGGATCGCGAGGATGAAGAGCCGCTCACGCCTGTGGGGCGCGCCGACTTCCGCCGCCGTGAAGAGGCCTGCCGCAAGGTGGTAGCCCATGCCGACCAGTCCGCTGGCGACTTCAGGAAAGCCGAGGCGGAGATGATGGGCGACGTTCTCGAGGAAGACGAAGGGCGGCTCGACCTCGCCGATGATCCGGGCGACATGTGGCCAGATATGGCGCGGATCGCCGGCGCCCCGGCGTTTGCCCGCGACGGAGAACGGCTGGCACGGATAGCCCGCAGTGATGATGTCCACCGTGCCGCGCCACGGGCGGCCGTCGAAGGTTCCAACGTCGTCCCAGACAGGTGCCGGATCCAGGGACGCGTCTTCCATCCGCGCCACGAGGATGGCTGCGGCGTAGGTTTCCCGTTCGACATGGCCCACAGCACGATATCTGGGGATGGCGATGGCGAGTCCGAGGTCGAGCCCGCCCGCGCCGGAGCAGAGGGAGAGGCCGAACAGGCATGCGTCTCCGGCTCCGGAAGCGCGTCCGGAGGAAGGTAGAGCCAGGTCATGCATGGCCTCAGGCTGCGGATTTGCGTTTGCGGGCGGGTTCTGGGGCGGTGTCGGCGTCCGGGGCTGCGGCATCGGCCGGGGCTTCAGCGTCGTCGCCCAGCCGCTCGGCTTTCACCTGCGCGAAGGTCCGCCCGTCACCGTCGAGGATTGCGTCCTTGTCGGTCTCAGCCTGCCAGCGCTCGACGGCCACGTCGACATAGGCCGGGCTGATCTCCATCGCGAAGACGCGGCGGCCGTTCGCCTCGCCCGCCATGATCTGCGACCCGGAGCCCGAGAACGGCTCGTAGCAGAGCCCGCCCCGCGCCACATGCTGGCGCATCGGGATCCCGAAGGCGTCCAGCGGCTTTGGCGTCGGGTGGTCGGGCCGGTCGTCCTTGGCAAAGTTCGGCAGCGCCCATGTCGATGGCAGCGTTTCCTCGGCCACCTTTGGCGGGCGGTTCGGTCTGCGCCAGCCCATGAAGCAGGGCTCGTGCTTCCAGAGGTAATGCGACCGGGTCAGAACTCCGCGATCCTTCACCCAGATGATCTGCTGGTGCACGAAGGCGCCCGCCTTCTCCCAGCAGGCCTCAAGCATCGCCTGGCGGCGGGAAGCGTGCCAGCAATACCACGCCGCATCCTCGGTGATCGCCTCGGCCACCGCCGCAGCGATGAAGCCGTCGTAGAGCTCCGCGCCCTGAGAACTGTCGTCCCAGGTCGTGCCGTAGGACGCCGACCAGTCCTTGTTGCGCGTCGGATGGTTGGAGCCGTCGTAATCGACGAGGTACGGCGGATCGGTGGCGAACAGCACCGCGCGCTCGCCGTTCATCAGACGGCGGACATCGGCATTGGAGGTCGCGTCACCGCAGAACAGACGATGCTCACCAAGGATCCAGAGATCGCCGGTGCGCGACGCCGGGTTGCGCGGCGGCTCGGGGATGGTCACCGGCGGCACGGAGCCTCCGGCGCCACTGTCTTCACTGTCCCCCTCCGGCACGAATGCCAAGAGTTTGTCCAACTCGCCATCCGAGAAGCCGACCAGCGACAGGTCGAAATCCTCGGCCAGCAACTCGTTCAGTTCCGCCGACAGCAGCGCCTCGTCCCAGTTGCCCAGTTCCGTCAGCTTGTTGTCCGCGATGCGATAGGCCCGGCGCTGCGCCTCGGTCAGGTGACCCAGCACAATCACTGGCGCTTCCGTCAGCCCCAGCTGCGTCGCGGCCAGCACCCGTCCATGGCCAGCGATCAGCTCCCCGTCCTCTGCCACCAGGCACGGCACGGTCCAGCCGAACTCGGCCATGCTGGCGGCGATCTTCACGACCTGGTCCGCGCCATGTGCTTTCGCGTTCTTCGCGTAGGGCTGCAGGCGCGACAGCGGCCACATCTCGATCGCGTCCGGGGAGAAGCTCAGCGTCATGTGGCGTGGTTCCTCGGTCGGGTGGATACCCTTGGCTTCCGGCCCCCGGAGTCCAGCATCAAGGGTTTGAATTTGCAGTGTTTCAGGCGGGTTCAGGCGACTCCGGCTTCCGGGTGGCTTCCCAAAAATCCGGCCCTGTCGCTGGCGATGCGCCGCGCTTCGCCCGCCAGCATACGGTTTTCGCGAGGAAGGACCCGCGAACTCGCCCGACGTGCCGGCTTCGGCGCGAGGCGCATCAATGCAAAGGGGAGAGCGAGCCCTTCGGCGCACTCTCCCCATCTTGTCCTTCGGATAGCACGATCATGTTGCAGATGTCGAAGGGAAAAGTGTTGCAACACATTGGAGTCACTGCGCATTCAGCCGTGCCGCGATCTTTGTGAGCGCGAGCTGCCAGCGCCGCCATGCGGTGGTGCGGTCGCAGCCGAGCTCGCCGCTGATCTGCTTCCACGGCACGCGGGCGGCGCGAGACCAGACCAGCTTGCGCTCCGCCTCCTCGATCCAGAGCACCCAGTCGAAGGTCTGCTCGAGCCGGGTGATCGCGGCGGCCGAGGGCCAGACGCGCATCGGCTCGGGTTCCATGAAGGCGATCTCGCGACTCGTTCGCACGATCTCCGGCCAGGTGTTGAAATAGCCCTGCACCTTCACCGGCGGCAGCTTGCGCAGGGTGCGGAACGCCTCCTCGAAATGGTCGGCGACATCGTCGGCGGTCCAGATGCGGTCAGCCATGGCGTGCCTCCCTTTCCGAGGGGCGCGGGCCGTAGAGCTTCTCGCCCAACTGCCGGACCAGCTCACGCTCGGGCCAGGTGAGACGGTCATCATCGGCGGAGACCGCAAGGAGGCCCTCTTCCTGCCAGCCCTCGCGTTTGACCTGCTCGGGATCCCGGCGTTCGCCGCCGTAGCCTTTGGGATACCACCTCATGCGACACCCCCGTTCGTCTCGATCGCCCAGAGCAGGATCGCGATGGCGTCCGCCTCGTTGTCGTCGACAGGGCTGAAGCCGCGGGCGCGGACGGCGGCGATCATTGCGGCCTTGTCGGCATTGCCCCTGGCCGTTGCGTGATGCTTGATCGTGCCGACCGGCACGCCCTCGTAGGGCACACCGCGCAGTTCGGCCCATGCGGTCAGCGTCGCCATGAGCCCGCCGTAGATGTGGCTCGCGTCGGTGCCGGCGTGGCGGCGGACCTCCTCGAACCAGATCGCTGCGACGGGGCCGGACAGCCGATCGATCTCGGTCAGCCAGTTGGTGAAGCGCAGATAACGCATGCCGCCGCCATCGAAGCGGCCGGGACGAAGCGAGACGGTGCCGCTGGTGATCAGACCGTCTTGGCCGCGCAGCGCCCAGCCGGTCGAGGTGCCGAGGTCGAGCGCAAGGATGCAGCGGTTTCGGGGCGTGGCGAGCGGCAGCGATTCAAACCTTGCGCCGTCGGAATTCGGGATCAGAGTCGGCTGAGCCATGATGGGCCTCCTTTGCCGGTGGCTTGTGGTGGTGGAAGACGACGGCGGTCTGGTGCTTGGCGGTACGGGGCCGCCGTCGTCGGATCGGGTGGGAGAAGGCATGGGCGGAGGCGCGCGAGGCCCCGCGACGTATGGGGCGAGGCCAACCCTGACGGGTGGCCGCCCCATACGTAGTATGGGGGTTTTGCACCTGACTGTTCCGCGACAGCCAACAGGTTGATTTCATTGCGGAACAAGACTTCATGAAGTCTTCGGGCATGAGTTCGGGGCCAAAGTCTTGTTTTCCCGCAACCCGTTGATTTCGTTGAATGCAAAGTTGGTGAAGACATATGAGTCAGGCCTCACTCATATGAGTAAGGTCGTCTTCGAGCCCGTCCGGGTAGACCCAGACGGCAGGGTTCTCGACCTGAAGGCAAAGCCCGGATTGGGGGCATTTGAAGTGACTGGGAAGAACCTGGCGGACCTGTGTGGTGACTTCGCCATTGGTTGGATCGACATGTTCGACGGGCGCGCCGAACTGCATGCCCTCGACGCAGAGATAGCCGAAGCGCGACCGGGTGATGGGGAAACCGAAGCCGGAGGGATCGCGCAGGAACTTCACGAAGCCCTTGGTCGCCAGCACGCTGAGGCGCTCGCGGATGGTGTGCTTGCTGCCCAGACCGCTTCGGTTCTCGAACTTTTCCGCGAACTGCATCGCGGTGTAGAGGCGTTCGCTGGCCGCCTCGTCCAGCAACATGCCGAGAATGACGTCATGCTTGCGCAGACGTTCGGCATCGAACCTGGCACCGACCTCCTTGCGCACAAGGCGCTCGTTCATCGGGTTTAGCTCGACCCATTCGCCCTTCACCTTGTCGATCAGCTTTCCCGGCAGCGCAGGTCCGTTGCGCAGCTCGATCTCGAGCCTGCGGACGGAGCTGTCCTCGTCGGGAAGGTGCATCAACAGGCCGGTGGTGTAGAAACCGCGCAGCGCGCTGGCGCCGGAAAGAGCGAGGAAGGGATCGTCCTTGACCTGTTGCCTGGTGGCCTTGCGCGTGTGGTGGGCGAGGATGACGCCCGCCTCCGGATTGATCGCCTCGCGCAGGGACTCCACCCGATCCTTCAGGAAGAACATCATGGCGGCGTTGTCGTTCTCGCCGCCGCCGTCGGGGCCACCGTCGAAGAGGTTGCGGATCGGGTCGATGACGATGATGTCGGGCGGCGCGTCCGGAAATGCCGCCCGGATTGCCTCGGCCACGCGGGCGACGCCCTTGGCGTCGAGGAGCAGCCTGAGTTTCGGCGTGGCGATGAAGGTGTCGCGCGCGGCGGCGATCACGGTGGCGGGCAGTGCGATCTGCTGCATGCGCTCGCGCAGATAGTGATACTGGATTTCGGCCTGCAGGTAGAACACGCGCAGCGGCCGGGGCGGCGTAAAGCCGAGGAACGGCACGCCCGCCGCCATGTGCACGAGCCAGGAGATCAGGAAGTCGCTCTTGCCGACCTTCGGAGCGCCGCCCAGCACCAGAAGCCCGCCCGGGGTCAGGACACGCGGGCCGATGATGTCCTCGGGCATCGGGCTCGTGTCATCGAGCAGCGCGCCGAGACTGAAGGTCGGAAGATCGGCCGGTACCGTCATCGCGCTGTCAAGGCGAAGGAGCGGCGGTCCGTGCCGCTTGATGTGCAACTCCCACAGGCGGTTCGTCTCGCGCTTCAGCCGGTCGAGCGGCCAGGACGGACGCAGTATCGCGGCGTTGTAGCCGCAGATCGCCGTCCAGCCCTCGTCCATCGACATCCGGCCCTCATGGACGAGGCGCAGGAAATAGCCGATGGCGGCTGAGGCGCCCTCGAAACGGGACCAGTCGTCCGCGCCACCTTCGTGGACCGGCGTCACCAGCACGTCGTCGATGGCGGGTTTCTGGCGCGGCTCGGCCGTGGCCATGCCGATGCCGGGCATGGGCGGCATGTCGGCGACGCGCTCGGCCATCTCGGCGAGATCGACCTCCATCCCGGTCGCCTCGCGGATCTGCACGAGCCGGGTCAACCCGCCCTTGTGATAGACGGTGCCGGGGACGCGGATAGGCTGGTGGGCCGAGCGGAAATGCGTGTCGCCGCCGACTTTCAGTGCGATCTCGCCGCGAAGCTGGCAGAGCATGGCGAGGTCCGCGCCTTCCGCCGGCTCGGTCAGTTGCCACCAGACATGGAGCTTGGTCGCGCCCTTGAGCGTGCGCCCACCGCTCTCGACGATCAGCGTCGGACGGCCGAGATGATGGACGAGGTGATCGAGCTTGGCGGGGATGTCGCCCGAGTCGAGATCGACCACGAGGCTCTGCATCTGCATCACGTCGGCGGCGCGAGCCTGACCGGTCTCCACGACCGTGCCGGGGATGACATAGACTGCGGCGCCTTCTCGCGCAGCCCAGCCCGCGAAGGTCGCGAGCTTCTCGGGCGCCGTGGCATCTGCCTCGATCCAGATGTTGTGCGGGCGGCCGTCCTTGCCTTGACCCTTGTCGACGAAGCCGCGAACCGGGATCAGACCCTCGGAGTAGCCGAAGACCACGTAGACGAAGCGGGCGATCTGGCTCGCATCCGGTTCGACCGCGAAGGGATCGGGCAGCGGCGGCGCGTCGTTGAAATCCCGCCAGGGGTTGAAGTGGAGGATGTTGTCGTCGCTCATGCCGGGAGCCCCCAGCAGCGTTCGGCCCACGGGCAGAAGCGGCATTCGAAGAAGTCGCGATTGGCGGCGATGCGCGGCAGAAACTCGCCTGCGTCGGTCGCCTGCAGGATCCGCACGCCTCGATCCGACATGCGCTGTGCGAGATCGGCATCGAACGGGACCAGTTCGTGATGAAGCTCGGCGGTGTCCTTGTTGATTGCGGTGAACACTGCGGGCGCGGCCGAGATGCCGGGGACGGTCCCTTCCATGTAGGCCTGGTAGAGCGCGATCTGGGCGGCGTAGACCGGCTTCGACTTCGTCACGCCGTCCTTGACGCAGGCACGCCAGTTCTTCGCGTTCATGGTCTTGCATTCCCAGAGCGCGGGAACGACGAGACCGAAGCCCTCGGGTCCGGCGGCGATGATGCCATCGACATGGCCGCGGATGCGCCCGCCCGCGACCGAGAAGCCGAACTGACCGCCATCGGGACGGTGGCCCTTGCGCGTATAGAGATCGAAGCCCGCGCCGCGCAGCCAGACCACCGCCACATCCTCCAGCGCATGGCCGATGGCGAAGATGCGCAGCGCCTGGCCGGTGAACTCCTGGCCATCGTCCTTCGGCGTCGCGGTGAACTCGAACTGCAGGGCGCGCTCGCAGGCATGGCCGAGGCGCGAGCCCCCGAGATAGTCGCGCGACGGGCGCATCGCCTGATCGGCGGTCAGCGCCTGATCTACAGCGACATTGACCCGGTCTGCGAAGCTGGGGCGGTGGTTGAAATCCAGCATCAGAACGGCACCTCCGGCGTCTGCGCCCGGGCGATATCGGACATGGCCTCGCGAAAGCCCTCGACGGCCTCCTCGATCAGCGCGCGCACCTGCGCCTCGGTCAGATCGGCGAGCGGGGTCGCCCAGCCGATCTCGTCCATCAGCAGCGCCACACGATTCATCGTGGCGGTGATGGCGGCACGTTCCTCCTCGGTCAGGTCAACCATGGCGACACGCCGCCGCGCCAAGCGGGTCCAGAAACCCTGGCAGGACATCGAGCAGAACCAGACCGAGGGCCGGGGCTGGTTCGACCGGAACGGATCGGACCAGCCAAAACCATGGGTGGGTTGCCGGCAGACAGCACAGAGCGTTCCACGCGGATGCCAGAGTCGCCGCCGCTCCTCGGCAGTGATCAGGGTGGAGGTGGTCATGGATCATGCCGCCCTCCGTTCGGGAGCGGCCGCCGCACCGATCAGCTGACGGACGGCCCGTTTGTTGAAGCCGAAGGTCATCAGCGCCGAGGCGCGATAGCGCGTCACGCCGAAGTCGTGTCGGCACTCGGGCGGCAGGTATTGCAGCTGCTTTTCCGTCGGCGGCTGCCGCAGCCAGGAGCGGGTCTTGAAGGCGCTCTCGTCGCTTTCGTGGGTGTTGAGCCAGTCGTCCGCCTGCGCGAGGCAGACCGTGCGCTCGCCCACGCCCAGCAGTCGCGGGCGTTCCCCCTTCGCCCCGCCGATCGCGTACCAGACCCCGTCCAACCAGAAGATGCCGCCCCAGGCCGTGAAGCCGGTGGCCATCAGCGCATCGTCCGTGCCGAAGAGATCGACCCATGCGAAGCTGGACCGCTTCAGGAGATCGATCTCGGTCATCATGAAGCCGGAGAGCGGCGCGGTGCCACCACCTTCGCCCGCGCCAGGATCTTCGCGCGGGAACGCCTCGCCGCAGAGCGGGCATTCGGTGACGGCCAGCGGAATCTCCGCCTCACAGGCAGGACAGGTCTTCGTCGGTGCTTCGCCCGATGCGATCTTGCCGTCGAGATCGACATCCTGTTCCAGCGTGCCGTGGATCAGGCTCGAAGTGCCTAAGTCGAGGACGATGCAGTCCGTCTTGACGATACCGGGGTGTTCCTCGGGATCGACGGTGCGCAGGCCGCGCCCGACCATCTGGATCATGGTGGACTTGTAGGAGCTGGGGCGCAGCAGCACGACGCAGGAGGTGGGCGGGTGATCCCAGCCCTCGGTCAGCACAGCCACGTTGACGACGACGCGAATGTCGCCCGCCGCATAGCTGGTGAGGAGCGCCTTGCGGGTCTCGGCCGCCAGATCGCCATGGATCAGCGCGGCGGAAATGCCTGCCGCCCTGAACGCCTCGGTGACGTGCCCGGCATGGGCGATGGTGGAGCAGAACACCACGGTCTGCCGGTCGCCCGCCTTCTCCTTCCAGTGCCGGATCACCTCATCGGTGACGGGGGCGCGGTCCATGATGCCCGCCACCTCGGCCATGTCGAAATCCGACATCGTCTTGCGGACGGAGCGCAGCTCGTCCTGCACGCCCACGTCGATGACGAAGGTGCGCGGCGGCACCAGATGGCCCGAGGCGATCAGTTCGCCCAAACGCACCTGGTCGGCGACATTGTCGAAGACTTCTCGCAGCCCCTTCCTGTCGCCCCGGCTCGGTGTCGCCGTAACCCCGAAGATCCGGGCATCGGGATTGGCCTCGCGCACCCGGTCGATAATGCGCCGGTAGCTGTCGGCGACGGCATGGTGCGCCTCATCCACGACCAGCAGGTCGAGGCGCGGCATGTCGGCGAGGTTCGAGGCCCGCGCCAGCGTCGGCACCATGGCGAAGGCGACCTGGCCGCCCCAGGACTTTTCCGTCGCATCGATCACCGAGGTGGCGACGCCCGGCACCACGCGCTGGAACTTGGCGCGGTTCTGCGCCGTCAGCTCATCGCGATGCGCCAGCACGCAGGCCTTGGCCCCGTTGCCGATCATCTCGCCGGTGACCGCCGAGAGCATGATGGTCTTGCCGGCGCCGGTGGGCGCCACACCCAGCGTGTTGCCGTGGGAGGCGAGCGCAGCCACGCTGCGCTCGACGAAGGTCTTCTGGCGGGGGCGCAGGCGCATGGCCGGTCTCCTCCTTACTGCGCCCAGCTCGGCCGACCGGCGACGCCGGGGGCGGAAGCGGGCTGGCCGGGCTGGGAGGACGTCGCGGGCTGCTGCGGGGCGAGGCCCTGCGCGGGGGCGGCTGCGAGCTGCGGCGCGACCGCGCCCATCAGCGCGGCGTAGTCGCGATGGTCGGGGGTGACCGCGGCGCGGATCTCGTTCTTGTCCTCGCCGTTGGTGTCGGTGCCGATGTCGATGCGGGCGACGAACTCGATCCCGTCGAGATCGCCGAACCCGTTGATGCGGCGGCGGGCCTGCGCCTCGGGCGAGTTGTCCTTGTCGGACACGCCGCGCGCCGAGTTGAGGATCCCGCGGATCAGCCCGCGACCCATGTTCGCCCAGTCCGGACCCTTCGGGCTATAGAGGCCGATCAGCGACCAGATCTTGCGCCGGGCATAGGGCCCTTCGAGCACCGTGTAATCGGCGTCGAGGTAGACGGCGCCGGTAGCCGCCCGGCGCGCCCAGCCACCGGTCCAGCCCTGCGAGGGATCGTCGAAGCCGCCGGGACGCAGCGTCAAGCGCACCTTGGCGAGCGTGCCTTTCGGGATGACGTTGGTATTCGATTGCGCGGAGTTGAAGTCGTTCCAGGGTCCGGACATTGCGCGGCTCCTTTCAGTTCTGGAGGGTGGATTGAGCGTGGGATGGCGCCTCGGCCGCGGGATCGGCTGGGATCAACGGCGGCCAGGACAGGCGCTCGGACGCCGGGCGCGCGGGGCGCTGGATCTTCTCCATGAGGCGGCCGAGATGCGGTGCCTCGATCATGTCGAGGCGACCCGAGCGATCCTTGGCCGGATAGAGCCAGGGGTTCAGCGTCTGGCAGACGAAGGCGTGCTGCGGCTGGCCGCCCGGGTCGGGGATGTCGGCCATGGTGATGACCTGGTCGACGATCCCTGGCAGCTCGAGTCCGGTCTTCGATCCGTCGATCTGCGGCTGGAAGACCTTGCGGTTGAAGTCGTCGAGCTTCTCGTCGAGGATGCCGACGAACCAGACATGCTTGCCGCGCGTGTGCTGCAGGTGGGTCAGCCAGCCGATCATCTCGCGGCCGTGCAGCCCATAGGCGCTGCGGATGTCGGGCTTGCCGGTCTTCTCCGACGTGGCCTCGGGCTGGCCGCGGCACCACTGGAAGCAGAGCCGCCCCGCCACTGTGATCGAGTCGATGAAGACGGTCTCGTACTTCCCGATCACCGCCGGATCGCCGTAGCGGCCGCAGACCTCGTCGAAATGCGCCTGGCTATAGGGCTGGTCCTCGCGCAGCGCCGGGTTCGGACCGCCGATGAACACCGCGAAATCGCGGCATTCCTTCCAGGTGCGGGGTCGCAGCGTGTCGATCTCCAGCCCCTCGACCGCGAGATCGCCGGCCTCGAGGTCGAGGAAGAGCGTGGTCGAGGCGTTCAGCGTCCAGAGCAGCGACGTCTTGCCGATGCCGGACCGCCCGAAGATGACACCCTTGATCCCCTTGCGCTGCGCGAGGCGCTCATCGGCGCCGATGATGGGAAGGGCCATCACTTCCCTCCCGTTTCGGCGATCAGCGCGTCGATCGCGATGTCCGAGCCGAGCGCACCGGCCTTGCGCGCCTCGTCGTGAACGGTGCGCAGCGCGTCGATCTCGCGATAGAGTGCGGATGCCCGCTCGTTCAGGCCGAGGAGAGCGAAGGCCAGATCGTCGACCGTCGCGGTCTCGACCGGCTTGGCGGTTTCATTGCGACGGTTGCCAAGGGCGGGGATCCGGACGGTTTCGGGCAGCTTGTCGAGGCCGTAGTGGCGCTCACACAGCTGGCCCAGCTTGTGCGGGGCGGTCATTTCGTCACCTCGTCGTTCAGGGAGAAGCGGAAGCGCGGCTTGCCGGTCCGAACCGTGCGCGCGCCCTCGAAGGCCGTGCGGATATGCGCGGGCCAGGCGGAATACTTGCGCTCGGCAACATCGAAGGAGATGTCGACGTATTCGGCGGGATCCCCGCCATCGGCCTTGATGCGCTCGACGAGCGCCGCGAGCTTCGTCTGGTCCCAATCGACGCGCTTGGGCAGGTCGGCGATGACGGTCACCGTGCCGTCCTCGAAGCGGATCGTGCCGGTATCCTTGCCCTCGGCCCGGCGCGCTTCCGTCGCCCGGTCGCCGTATTTCAGAGCGATGGCCCCATCGAGCCAGTCGCAGAGGGTTTTCGCGGCACGCAGTTGCGTGGCGGCTTCGTCATGCAACGACGCGAGCTGTTCGGCCGACAACGCCGCGATTTCGCGGATCTGCAGGGTGCGCAGGTCGTCGAGCGTGAGGCGGTTGGGGATCATCGTCTCCACCTCCCTCACGCCGACATCGGGCGCTGGGGCTCGGTTTCCGACCCGCGGACCTGTTCGGCCTCGAAGGCCTCGACGTCCTCGAGGCGGTAGATGACTCGACCACCGAGTTTGATGAATTTCGGGCCTTCGCCCGTCCACCGCCAACGCTCCAGCGTGCGGTGGGAAATGTTCCAGCGAGCTGCCAGCTCGATCTGCGACAGGTGCCTGAGCGCCATCTGAACCTCCTTCGGGTTTGTGCGAAAACCTGCGGGAGTGAAGATCGCAGAGGGGCTGGTAGGGCTTCGGAAGGGCAGCGGTAGGGGAAACGGTAGGTGCCCCGGAAATGCGAAAAGGCCGCCCTTCCGGACGGCCTTATTCATAAAATCCAATGGTTTGGATCAGACCTCGATCCAGCAATTCCCTTCAGATTGTCGGATGAACTTCTGCCAGTCGTCTCGCCCGCTGAACGCTTTCGACAGGCTGTTCGTCTTGTCCGAGAACCCGGCCTCCGCGAGTGCCACGATGACACGCAGCACTGGTTTCCCCGCCCAATAGGCGTCGAACAGCTGCTCGAGGAGCTTTCGATGCTTGTCGCCGCGAAATTCGAACGTCTCGTCCTTGAGCCAGACAATACCGAAGTCGTCGGAATGGTCGATCGGGTATCGCCGTTGCGCCTGTTCTGGATAGACCCGCGCGGCAAGAACCCTCGGAGATATCGCCAACCGATCCGGGCTCTCCAACACGTCCTCGACCGCCACCAGGGCATGCCGACGATCCGGCGCCGCAGGCAGACGGTCACCGCGGGTCGAGGTGAGAATGATGCGCTTTTCGGTTGCCGGTCGACGACCCACAAGGACGCCGACCTGAGACCAGACGTGAGGATCGCCAAGGCGGCGGCCGAACCAGACGGGGACCGGCGTCCTGGCCCCGGCCACCCTGATCGAACCGATGTCCCAGAGATGCTCGGGAATCAGCGGGGTGATCTTCGCGGTTCCTTGCCGCTCGAACGGCATGAGCATTGCCGCGAACATGCGGGCGTGATCGACCTGATAGGCAGAGATCGCACCTTCCGCGATTTCGATCCAGCGCCCGACGCTGTTGAGATATCCGAACGCCTTGCGCTCGGACGACCAGACTGCAGGGATCGGTTCATCCTCGTGGGCATCCATCGCCGCGACAACGGGGACCTGTCCGCGTGCCGCCAGCAGACCGGAAGCGAGCAGTGTTTCCGCCGCCCGTGGAAAATATTCGGTGAGCGTGGTGCCCGCGATCTGTGTGCCGCGAGCTTCCAGTACTTTGAACAGCAGGTCGATGGAGGCCTTATTCAACGAAGTCGCCGACATCGCTGTCATCCTTCAGGATACCCCACCGCCGCAGGTACTTCTCGCCGATCAGGCGCTCCTGCGGCGTCATGTCCTTGAGGTTGCAGCCATGCGGCATGGTGACGGTGAGCGTCAGGGATTTGCCGCGCCCACCGTCGGGTCCGGGCCGAAACTTGATGGTGAAACGTGCACGGGTGATCAGCCACTCCGGAGCCTCGCCGAGGAGTCCCGGTGCGTGCAAGCTCCCGGACCCGCCACCGAGATCCAGCCCGATCCGGTGGTTGGCCATCTCCCAGATCGTGCGTTCGGCGCCCGACATCGATTCCAGCGTGACACGCTCCTTGGGATCGCCGAGATCCATGAAGCGCAGCTCCTTCACCGTGACACCCTCGATCCCGTCCGCCACGTCGGTCGGGAAATCGAACGGCTTCAGCAGGACGTTCAGGTCGTACTCGCGAAGGGGGATGTGCTTCTCGGCGAACTCGATACCGAGCAGGTCCCGCGCCATGAACCGGGTCAGGTCCACCCGATCCTCGCGCGTGTTGGCAACGACCTCGATCACGCCCGTGGCCGCTTCGTAGGTCAGCGCCGCTTCGAAGACCGGCCGCACGATGCGCCGGGCGAGCTTGCTGTTGGTGTCGAAGCCCAGCATGTCCTCGGGGCGGCCCTCCCGATAGATCGCCACCTGAACGAGTTCGCACTCCTGGTCATCAAGGATGACACGGTGCCGGTCGAAGATGTCCACATGGACATTGGGAGTCTCGAACCGTTCCCGGATCGCCGCGGTGAAAGCCGCCACCGAGATGGGATCCTTCCGGACTGAGCGGTCCTTTTCGACTTCGAAGCCGTTCCACGAGCGCCCCCGGCGGCGCTCATCGTTGTAGCGAACCTCCTCGGCAAGACGGAACCGATCATTCTCATTCAGGAACACCCAGAGCGAACGGTTGTTTGCTCCCTCGAGCGTGTCGAACGTCGCCCGGTCGACCACCACGTTCTGGAGCGCGGTCTGACCGGGCTCATCGGCCAATGCCGCGACGCGGCCCGCATCGAGAATGACGCGCTGGCGCTCATCCTCGTTCATGGCGTCCACCGCCTTGATCAACGGCTCGACGACCTCCGCCTCGGGCTTCGTCCAATCGACGTGCGGCAGCGAGGTGAATGCGCATGCGGTGAAGTAGTCCTGCAGGCGGGTTACCGGGGTCTTGCGGAAGAAGGCGGCGATCGACGTCATGGAGGGCCCTTTCCTGGCCGGAGGAGGAGAGAGAATCGGTGCGCAGCGATACGCTATCGTTCGATATATATCGAACATCACGGGCTGTCTACTTGCGCGAACCTTTTTTGTTCGGCATATCGAACACGCGATTCCATCCGCGCAGGCAGGCAAGGAAGATCAGATGACCACGTCCCTCGGCGCAAAGATCAAGCGCCATCGGCAGGAAAAGGGTTACTCCCTCGACAAGCTCGCCGAGCTGACGGACTCCAGCAAGAGCTACATCTGGGAGCTCGAAAACCGCGACACACGAAAACCATCGGCCGAAAAGCTGACCCGCATTGCGCAGGCCCTGTCCGTCACCACCGACTATCTCCTCGATGACAGCGCCGAACCGGGTGACGAAGTGCTGAAGGAAGCCTTCTTCCGCAGATTCAGCAAGCTGACCACCGAGGATCAGGAGAAGATCAGCCAGATGATCGATCTCTGGGGGAAGAAGGATTGAGTTTCCCGACGACCCCACAAGGCTGGGCGATCCGCCTCACGCAATTGATCTCGGTCGTCCAGCAGGCCCATGGACTGCCGCGCTTCCCGATCGACGTGGCAGCGGTCGCCAAGGACTTTTCGCGGCAGGTTTTCCCGGACGCGCCGATCACCATGGTGGAAGGAACCGCGCTGTCGAAGGGCGTCGAGGGCATGTTGCTGCCACATCCGAACGGCTCGGGCGAATGGGGAATCGTCTACAACGACACGATCAGGTCGCCCGGTCGGCGGAATTTCACGCTGGCCCATGAGCTCGGTCACTATCTGCTGCACCGCCACGCTCATCCTCGCGGACTTCAGTGCACAAGCCGCAACATGGGCGACTGGAGCGCCGAGCGCGGCACCATCGAGGCGGAGGCCAACACCTTCGCGTCCTACCTTCTGATGCCGCTCGACGATTTCCGCGCACAGATCAGAGGGCGGGACGTCGACATCGACACCATGACCGAGCTTGCCGATCGCTATGCGGTATCGCTCACCGCCGCGATCCTCAAATGGCTCACCATAACCGACAAGCGGGCCATGATCGTGGTCAGCAAGGACGGCTTCATCGACTGGGCGTGGTCCAGCGGTCCGCTCATCCGGTCTCGGATCTACTACGCTGCCCGCCAGACCGTGATCGCATTGCCGGCCGGGTCGCTTGCAGCGCGGGAAGTCGATGCGGATACCGGGCGGCACGGTATCCTGCACGCGCCAGGCGTATGGCTCGGCACCGAGCCGGTCCGGGAGATGACGGTCTTTTCTCCGAGCAACGAGATGGCGATCTCTCTGCTGCTCTATCCCGACCACGCACCATCGAGATGGGAAATGGCCGATCTCGATGAAGAGGCGACACTCGACACCTACGACAGGTTCATGGGCGGGCGCGCAGACTGATTCGCCGGGATCCCTGATTGCCCTGCTCGTTGGGATGGTTCTCGCAAGATCCACGTCGCGCAGATTTTCGCGGGCGTGCGAAGCAGCGTCGAATGTCCACAATCCATTGAAATTCTTGTATTTTTCTGATTTCGCGATACGGTTTGGGCAGCACCCAGATCGCGAACCATCACCATGTCCAGCCATTTCGACAGCCCACTCGCGGGCACAAATCCCTTGAGTCCGGAGCGCATGTCACCGGGGGACCGACTCGCCGAGATCGGTCGGATTCTGGCCGCCGGCGTGGTTCGGCTCGAAGCAGGGAAGGCAAGTTCTTTATCTGCCGAACCCGGAGACTGTTTTGTGGACTTCCGCCCCCGAAAGAGCGGTGCTCGTCGCGGAAAACGCATCCGCATCGGAGGAATTCATGAAGCATGACAAGAGGATGGTGGCGCAGACCCCCGGCATGAGCGCCGAGGTCGACCGAACGGTGCTCGCCCGGCTGACGGCGCTGAAGTCCAAATCGGTGAAGGAACTGAAGATCGATTGGCAGGCTCTGTTCGGCGGGACGTCTCCGAACAACAGCCGTGCCTTTCTCGAACTGCGCATCGGTCATCGCATCCAGGAGCTGGCCTACGGCGGCCCCGACCGTGACACCAGGCGAATGCTCGACCTGCTGGCGGACGAGGTGGAAGGTATCGGACGCGGCAAGAACCAGATCGCCGATCCGCGCAATCCTGTCGCGGGAACCCGACTCGTTCGTGAATGGAACGGGATCGAGCACACCGTGACGGTCATGAACGACGGCTTCGAATGGCAGGGCCGCAGGTTCCGCTCTCTTTCTGCCGTGGCTCGGGAGATCACCGGCACCCGCTGGAATGGTTACCGCTTCTTCGGCCTGCGTGAGCGGGAGGGTGCCTGATGGAGGGCATGGTCAACCCGAAACGCCGCCTTCGTTGCGCCATCTATGCCCGGAAGTCGAGCGAGGAAGGACTCGACATGGAATTCAACAGCCTCGATGCCCAGCGCGAATCCTGCGAGGCCTATGTCGCCAGCCAGAGGTCGGAAGGCTGGGCCACGATCCGGGAGCGATATGATGACGGCGGCTTCTCCGGCGGCACACTCGACCGCCCGGGGCTGAAGCGGCTGCTCGCCGACATCGAGGACGGACTTATCGACGTCGTGGTCGTCTACAAGATCGACCGGCTCTCGCGCTCGCTGATGGATTTCTCGAAGTTGGTCGAGGTGTTCGACCGGAACGAAGTGACGTTTGTGAGCGTCACGCAATCATTCAACACCACCACGTCCATGGGACGGCTCACGCTGAACATCCTGCTCAGCTTCGCCCAGTTCGAGCGCGAGGTGATAGGCGAGCGGATCCGCGACAAGGTGGCGGCATCCCGGAAGCGCGGGATCTGGATGGGCGGCTATGTGCCTTTCGGCTACGATGTTCAGGATCGCAAGCTGGTGGCCAACGCGGCCGAGGCTGCCGCTGTGCGCCGCATCTTCGAACGCTTCATCGAACTCGGTTCGGCGACGACGCTGGCCCGCGAACTGCGTGCGCAGGGGTTCCGAAACAAGCAAGGGACGCTGGTCGACAAGGGCTACCTCTACCGTTTGCTGAATAACCGCGTGTATCGAGGTGAAGCCGTCCACAAAGGGAAGGCATATCCCGGCGAGCATGCAGCCATCATCGACGCCGAGCTCTGGAACCACGTCCACGCCATTTTGCAGGAGAGCCCGCGCAAGCGTGCGAACAACAGCCGGATGCAGACGCCTGCACTGCTCAAGGGCCTGATCTTCAGCGAAACCGGCGCAGCCATGACGCCGACGGCCACGCGCAAGGGAACCAAGCTCTACCGCTACTATGTCTCGATGGATGTGATCCGGAACCGCGAGGGTGGCGAATCCGAAGTGCCGTCGCGGCTTCCGGCGGGCATGGTCGAGGACGCGGTGGTGACGGAAGTCCGTCGTATCGTGCAGACGCCCGAGGTGGTGACGAAGGTTCTCGCCGCCTTGCAGCAGGATGGCCCGCAGGTTCGAGAAGCCGAGGTCATCGCTGCGTTGAACGATTTCGGTGCGCTCTGGAACCAGCTCTTTCCTGCGGAACAAGCGCGGATCATTCAGTTGCTCGTCCGGCGCGTCACCGTGACCGCTGACGGGCTCGCGGTCGATGTCCGGGCCGACGGCATCGGTGGGGTCATCCGCGAGATGATCGCACCCGCTCGCATGGAGGCTGCGGAGTAATGACGCAAGCCAATGACACGATCAGGGTGCTGATCCCGTTGAAAGTGCGAAAGAAGAACGGGCGGCCGAAGCTCCTGCCGCCGGTGGATTATCGCCCGAGCGAGGACCGTACTCCCGATCCTCACGTCCTGCGCGCCATCGGCCGGGCGTGGAGTTGGCGCCGCCGCATGGAAGCCGGAGAGTTCGCCACGGTCCATGATCTCGCCAAGGCTGTCGGTCTGGCAGAGCGGCATGTCAGTCGCCAGTTGCGATTGGCCTATCTGTCGCCCACCGTCCTCAAACGCCTGACCTGCGGCCGGGAGTCTCCGGCGGTCAGCCTCATGTCCCTCGTCGAAGCAACGGCCGCGCCGTGGCCGGAGCAAGCCAATAAGGTGTTCGGCTGATCGTCAGTGAAAGCTCGCCTGAAACGTCGTCGCGGTGAGAGCAACATGGGCATCGAGCGGCGGGTGAAGCTCGAAGGCCTTCGGCTCGCGCGAGAAGTTCCATAGCCGGAACAGGCGCCATTCCGACCGGCGTTCCTCGGCCACGGCCAGTTCGTTGCGAGTGATCAGGAACGGCGTGCGCTCCCATCCGTTCGTCGTCTTCACCTCGATCAGGCGGGACCGCCCATCCGGTGCGAAGCTCTTGATATCATAACCTGCGCCGTCGCCATCCTCTTCCGATACCCAGCGGACCTTCCGCGCCAGATCCTCGCGCCCCACGGCCTGAAGCGAAGCCTGCTCATGCGCCAGCACACATTCCTCGCCCGCGCGACCGAGCGCGCGGTTTCGCTCGTCCCGGCCCGCGACATCGAATTTGCGGGCGATATGCAGCATCTGCTCCAGCTCCTGCGGCGGTGGCTGGTTGGACAACGTAGGGGGTGGGCCGATCCAGAGCCGCGTGGCCTCCTGTAAGCCGGTGACCGGACGCATGCCCGGCATCCGGCCGAGCCAGTCGGGATGGAGCGCGAGCCAGCGCGCCACCGCATCGACCAGCGTCATCTGGAAATTGAACGCCGGCTTGTAGCCAGGAATCCAGTCCTCGCCGAGCCCCTTCAGCACCGCGCTGATGTTCTGGTGCTTGAACTCGACCGAACCCTCGGACCGGTCATTCAGCAGTGGCAGGAGTGCTCGGCGATGCTCCGTCTTGCTGTATCGGCGCTCGGCAATGTCGTCGGCGAGCATCGCGAAGTAATCCGCGACGATCAGGTCGTTCTCTTCATCCGTCCAGGGCCCGTTCGACATCGCGCCAGGCTAGAGGGGAGAAGTCCTTTTGTCATCAGAGACTTCCGATGCACCGCCAACAGCCAGCCCTTATGAGCACGCACGTCCGCGCATCGAGCCGCAGAGCTTCGCCGCCCCCGAGTGTCTCCGTGCGTCAGCCTGGCGCTCATATACGCGACAACTTGCCAGCATGAGTGCTTGCTCAATTGACTGAAAACCCGACGAATTTCGATGCCGCCCTGATTTCCCGGCAGGGCGCTCGAAGAGAGACGTGGGCCGTTCAGAGACCAATATCGGCCGTGACAGCAGTCTCCGCAGGGCGGACCCAGCCGCCAAACTCCTTTGAGATAAAAAGAAAAAAGCCCCGCACTGGGGCCTCTTGGCAGGTTCGCAACTTGAAAGTGGCGGAGAGGAAGGGATTCGAACCCTCGAGACAGTTCATCACCATCTGCGCCCTTAGCAGGGGCGTGCCTTCGACCACTCGGCCACCTCTCCGGCGTGGGTCTGATACAGGGCAATGAGGCCATAAGGCAAGGGCTTTGTCGCCGCCGGGGGAGATTTCCCCACCCCTATCATCCTCACCAAACCTTGCAGAACGATGCAAGAACAGAATCAGAACTGGCAGGGAGGTGCGTACAAAGTCGGTACAGCATGTTGCTAGCATGTTCCGCGGCGCCTGGTTCTCACCCTTACCGCTCCGCCTTACCCTTCCCCACGCAGATCGGCTTATGGCCGTCCCAGCCACAATAACTCACCACTTCATCGCCGCGCTTGTAGCCGAAGGGCGCCCCGACATAGCCGCAACCCTCACAGCGATACAGGGAAGCCAAAGGCGTGACAGACTTGCCGTCGCGGGTGATGTCGGGACCGGAAGGAACGAGTTCGGTAGTCATGGAACGATCTTCATAGGGAGAATCGGCTGGTGTCGGGCGCACCCTATTCCTTCATCCAAGGATACTCGACTGGCGGAACCTGCTTGGCGGCTTTTCTCGCGGCCTCACGTTGGGCCTTGCGCTCGGCAATCCGTTCGTCATGCTGCCGTCGCATCTCCGCCTTGTATTCCAGCATTTTCCGCATCCCGTCTGCCGCATCCATGGGATAGTTATGGGCACCATCGATGCCGCCGGATTTTTGCTCTGACATTTCTCACCTCCACAGGCGAGTAGAAATGAGAACAAAAATGGAACACGTCAATTCACGATTTGGCGCTGCCTTCCCACTAGTGGACGCGGACCAGGCTACCCCACTCCAGTGGCCACACTTGGTCATCACCAGAAAGCGTCAGGCTGCGACGTGTCTGAGCTGCTAGCACCATTGCGTAGGCCACGGCTGAAATAACAGGCAGCGGCGTGAGATTAGGCAAACCATTCTCAGCTACACTTTGCTCCAAGCAAGGAGGCAATTTTACCTGCCCCATCCTAGTGCCGCGCTGCCAAAATAGCTCAACAACAACATCATCTGACGCCGGAGTTTTTTTGTAGCTCAAATCTGCGATCATGAGATTATCGGGCGTCACCCTTCCTAATACCATCTAACGGGAGCAGCCTCCCATTGCTCAGAATGCGGTTTCCAATACGGAAACAAATCGCCATTTAGTTGGCAAGGTGGCTAACAGCAACCCCACTTATGGACAATTCGTAATTTTCCTACTGACATTCTTTATAAGTAATTAGTATTAATTCGCAGGCAAGATTGCGGAGGAGGGAATGCAGGAGATCGTCTGCCAGGCAATGGCATTTATTGACCGCTGCGATCAACATAAAATTTTCCATGAGCTAATTGTTGATTTCTCGACCACATTAAAAAACATTGGTTTTGACTACTTCATGATGACACGGCTCCCTTCCTTGGGAGAAGATGCAGAGCCGTATATTATTGCGCATACCTGGCCAGAGGCTTGGCTAACCCGATACCGCCAAGGCCAATATTTTTGGCATGACCCCGTCAGCCTTTTCTCTCTGACGCGGACGCGCCCCTTCTCTTGGAAAGAGGCACGGAAAGGAAGCCGAAGAACACGGGTTGCCTCGCAGATCGCCAGCGAAGCTTCTGGCCTAGGCTTGGCTGATGGCATCGGCTTTCCGATGGGCGACCCCTCAAGCGTGCAGGCAGTTGTTTCCTTAGCGACTGACAGGCCGGTGGAGCTCGATACGCTTGGGCGCGAAATGTTACATCTGATCTGCCTGCATGCGGAAATGCGCGCTGTGGAAATCCACGATGACAATGTAACCGCTATTGCACGATTGACTGAGCGAGAACGGGAGGTCCTGCGGTGGGTAGCCAACGGGAAATCCCACCTTGATGTGGGAGATATCCTGATGCTCTCCGAACGAACGGTGAAGGAACACCTCGCCCATGCCAGGGTGAAACTGAACGCCACAACCACAACGCACGCCGTCGCCAAAGCAATCAGATCACGCCAAATTATCCTATGAGCATCGCACCCTAACTAGCTGCACTCTCTTATATTTCTCCGATGATTCGGCCTGACAACCGTCCCGAAGGACAATAGGAAAGGATCTAGACGCAATTGCACCTTCCCTCCGTTAACGCTTGGAGGGTGAGATGCAATTTAACTTCGTTACGCGTACGAACGAACATCTCTTTCAACTGGAGCTCGAGCATTTCTACCGGGCTCGCCACAAAGTTTATGCGGAGGAGCTAGGATGGGTGCCTCCATCCCCTGACAATTTGGAGGTCGACCAATTCGATACTGCCCATGCAGCTTATCTGTTGGTCATTGATGGCAGTGAGCTTGTGGCCGGATCCCGACTGGTGCCAACCCACCTGCCCCACATGCTGAGCGAGGTTTTCCCGGATACGTGCAACCTTCTGCCTATGCCGCGCGATCCCCGCATAGTCGAATGGACGCGCGGTTTCGTCGTGGCTCACCGCCGCGAAGGCGGGGGGCTCGTTCTCAAGGCCCAGTGCTGCGCCGCCGTGATGGAATACTGCTTAGCCAATGGATACCGCCAGGTCGGTGGCATTCAGGACGCGAAATGGCTGGCGATCTGGAGGCGCATGGGATGGCAGGTCCATATTCACGGCGACGCCATTGATATTGGCGGAGAGGCCTGGCTTCCGGCTTATTTCGATGTGACGGAAGCAGCATTGGCCGGAGCGCGGCGCTTTGGCCGGCTGGCAGGACCTATTCTTTCTGACTACCAGAAGGAGAAGGTGGCATGAAATGCAGCACACCAAAAGGTACGTTGCCAGATGGACTGCCGAGGACCAGGAACAGCTTCTGACTCGGCTACTTTCCTCGGCCGTGGGGATCAGGAGATCCAGGGAAATCTCAGCCGGATTACTGCGACGTTTCGGCTCTCTGCCTGCGGCAATCGCGGCGCCATCCTATCGGATGCAGGAGGTGGCAGGAGTAGGCCCTGCCACGGCTCGGCTTCTATCGACAGTGATGGAGGCAACACAGCAAATCGCCAAGGAACGAATTTGCGATGCAGGGCCAATTCTAACCTCTTGGCCACAGCTCCTGGATTACTGTCACACAGCAATGGCCTTCGAGAGCATCGAGCAGTTCCGGGTTCTTTTCCTCGACAAGAAGAACCGCCTTATCGCTGATGAGGTGCAGCAGGTCGGTACGGTGGACTATACGCCTATCTATCCGCGCGAGGTGATCCGGCGGACGCTAGAATTGTCGGCCATCTCGCTCATATTGGTCCACAACCATCCCTCTGGCGATCCTGCGCCGTCATCCGCCGATCTTCGGATGACTCATGAGATCATTACCGTGGCCAAACCGATGGGAATTCTGGTTCATGACCATATCATCATCGGCAGGTGCGGGCATGTTTCCATGCGGGCAATGAAGCTTCTGAACGGCTGATCCTCCGTCATCCGGGCGCAATAATATTTGTGCCCGGATGACTACCGAGCATCCACGATACGCTCGACGCGCTGCATGCGCTGGTCAAGCGCCTGAATGGCACTCCCCTGGCGCACCTGTTCCACCAGCGTTGCTGTGGTGGTCTCCAGCGTCTTTTCGACGGCTCGTAGTCGGCCGTCAAAGGTTGACCAGCCCAAGGCCATGGTGACGATCAACCCGGTGAAGGTGATGATATGGCCGAGGTTGATGGTGAAGTCGATTTTTGGTCCAGACATGGGCGGCCTCATTCGAAATAAAGGGAGGCGGCCGGAGCCGCCCCATAGTCACCTGCCCAGCAGGATATCGAGCAGGGATTTCCTGCCGCTGCTGATCTCCATGGGCCGGCCGGCGACCTGCTCCACGACCTTGGGCTTGGTGGTCTGGCGGAAACTCATGACCTGGGCATAGATCCACATGGCAAGGCCAATGACCGCCCCGACCGTGAGGCCCCCACCATTGCCAGTGAGAATAGCGATGATGACCGCCTGCTGTTCGGGCGGGATGGCGGCAAAGAAGGTCACGATGGTGAGCAGCAGCCCGCCGACCTCGGGGATGCGCCGGATAAGCCACTGGATGGCGACGTTTTCGAGAATGCCCATGATGTTCAGCCTTTCGGGAAAATGGGGAGCAAGAAAAGGGCCGCTGCGAGGGCGGCCAGGGCGAAGATGATGAGGATGATGGGTGCTTTGCCTCGTTCGAGCTTTTCAGCCCCCTGCGGGCGCTGTGGCTCTGGCGTGGGATTGGGGATCGGAATGCCGGTGTTGGACTTGACCCGCCACGCATCGAGCGCGATGGCGGCCCACTGCTTGCGGCTGGGGTAGTGCTTCACGCCCGCACGCAGAAACGCGCGCTCGAACGCTTCAACCTTAGCATCCAACCCCTCGGCCGCAACCAGTTTGCCAATAGCCCCTCCTTCGCTGCCCTCTATGCCTTTCAGTTCCAGGAACAGATATGCATAATTGGCTTCATCGCTGGCCGGGTCTTTGCCGGTGCGCTTGCAATATGTCTCATAGGCGCGGCGTCGTGGGCCGGTCCACTGCACCCATCCATAGCCACCCTTGGATCCCGGAACTGCGGGCTTGATCTCCTGAAGGGTGGTCAGTCCGGCACTTTCGTGCCCGAGGTTGCCGAGGATCGCGGCTGCATCTACCGGCGTGATGGGAAAATCACGCATAAGCTGCGCCATGATGGCAGGCGTCTTCGCGCGGAACACCTGCTCCGCGTTGAGTTTGGCCATTTCGGCCTCCTGTGATGTGGGATTAAGCGGCTACCACTCTGCCGCGATGTCGAAGCTCTGGACGGCCTCGATGGTGGCGAGCCCTGCAATCGCCATGTGAAGCTGGGCCTTGCGATTGAACGTTGCCTGCACATGATCCCGTACCGCTTCGCCCATGGCGATGATGGTCGAGTTATCGAGGGGGATGAATACCCCCGGCACGACTTCCCAGACCGGCACTTCATATTCTGGATCGAGCCGCGCCATCGCATAAACAGCGGTGATCTTGGCTTGGCTGTTGGCATCGGTGCGGATGATGGAGCCGCGAAAGGCAGCACCGCCAACCTCCATCCGCCACCGGAAGTCGTCAAGCTCGACCAGCTTGGCGGCTATGGCCTCTTCGAGCGTCGGGAATGCCTCATAAGGCTGGATCACTCCGCCATTGGCGAGGAAGCCTTGAGGACCATCATCGGGCTGGCGGAACAGAGTGAAATCAGCTGGGACGGTCTCGGTGTTGCCGCCCGCGTCGGTGCCGGTGACGAGGGTCTGATCGGAATTGGCGTAGATTGCGGTGACGTAGATCATGACAGCCTCGCGTTAGAGGAAGCAATCAAATCGATTTCACGGACGCCGCCAGAAACGGAGTCGCTAGAAAGACGAAAGCCGTCGATAGTCGCGCTCCCAACGGAATACCCGCCATTGGAAATAATACCCGCCACCTTGCTAACGATGGGCGGTTTGCATTTTCGTACTTTGAATTGCACGGAGCCCACTTGAACTATCGGCGCGTCAGAATAAGTAAAGAGCGTTATGGCGCTCTGTACCTCCCAGTACCGCTCGCTTCGATAAACCGGATCAACCTCCCCCACCTCATACTGCCCATAGACGCCGGTAGCGTCAGGGTCAGCCCGTAGCCCCTCATCGAAGAATTCGAACACGGCGCCAGACATCGCCATGCCGTTCGATGCGCCCGCGACGGTCAGGATATTGCCTGCCTGCCAGCCAGCAACGCCTTGGAAGGTGGAGCCCGCGCCAATCACCACGTCCATGGTGATGCCGATCACGCCGTCCGCCGTGAGCCATGTGCCAATGGTATCGCCGGGAATGGCGAATTCGCGCACAATGTCGGTATTCGCCTCTGCCGATGATACGGTGAAGGTGGTCACATAGGATCGGTTCGCGGCAGAGTTGTGGAAGGCGACAGTCCACGTACCTTCAGGAAAATTGAAGCCCCGGCGCAGCACCACAGGAACCGCATCCGCCGTACCCCATTTCAGATCGGCGACGTTGGAGCCCTCGATGTTCTGCGTGTAGGTGAGGAATTCGCCAGCCGCCAAGGATGTGTCGGCAGTCGTGATCGTGATGCGGTCTCGATTGCCGCCCTTTGGGCTGGTCCTGCCAGCGACATTGACGCCGGTGAAGGTGCCCGCCGACGAGACGAAATACATGGCATTCTGATCGGACGGGTATCTGCCATTCGTAGTGCCTGCCGTCTGGCCGTTTTCCTGGCTGACCAACTTGTCGTGGTTGACGAGGCGGTTGCGGCGGGTGTCGGTGCTATCAGACATGGCGATAGTACCGCTGCGATCCTGGACTTTCAGGGTGCGCGTGGTGCCGGTGGTCAGGCTGGAGAGGTCGAAGGCCAGGCGCTTGGTGTTATCCGTTCCGTCCCATAGCCGAAAAACACTGGATTTGAAGAACGCCTTGAGCTGCGCCATGATTTTGCGCACGGCATCATTCATGCCAGAAGACGCGCAGCCCTCATCAATATTCGTCCCGCCAATGTCGGTGTTATTAGTCTGGGTTTCATCCCATTCAGGGACTGAGTTTTTTGCCATGGCTTGGCTCCTTTAGACCCAATTGCCGGTCGTTCGGTCGTATCGTTGGCCGCCGGATGAATAGACCTGTGATCCGCCAGCCGATCCCGCGTTGTCCCGCGCGCGCTGAGCGGCAGCGGCATTTGCGGCGTCATAGGCCTGTGCAGCGCTCATCCCTTGGTTGCGGAAAGCCTGAACCGCCGAAGTTTGCTGCCGAGGCTGGGACATGGATTGCATGACCCCGTTGGCTCCGTTCACCAAAACTCTGAGCGGAGACTGGAGGCGCAGCGAAGGCATGGCGGCCGCCTGCATTGGCCGGGCAATCGGAAGCGGGGGCATCGGCACGGCCTGAGCTGGCCTGGCGCGCGGCAGCGGCGGTGTGACTGATAGCGCGGTAGCGACGGCCCTATATGGAGGGAGCGGCACCGGAGGGGTGAGCGACGGCAGGCCTCTGGTGCCATCCAGACCCACACCAATCTGCGCGACCTGCTGAGGCCCGATAACTCCTTCAATCGGAGCCGGTTGAGCCAATCCCGCAGCAAGGCGCTGTTCCGTTGCTGGTGCCTGCGCCGCGCGAACACGATCCGAAGTGGATATGCCGGTGTTCCGCGATGATAGGGGCGGGTTGAAGCTCCCCGCAGGGGCCGCAACCGACTGAGACGCACTTGCTCTTGGAATGGCCTGCCCATTGTCCGCGCGGATTTCCGCTGCCGTGGCGCGCCTGGCCGTGTCTGTTGCCGTAGAAGGCTGGGCGGGGACAGGGACAGACTGAACCGCCCTTGTCGCGGGCGGCTGACCGATCCCGCGTTGGCCGGCGGCAGGCAATTCCGGCAGTCGCACCGGGGCGGCGGCCGGATTGGCGTAGGTGGAGGGGATACTCGCAACCGTAGTGCCTTCCGCTCGAGCAATATCGCTGGCCGTCACAGGGCGAGGGAGAGGCATGGGGACGGGAGGCAAGGACGTGGGGCCCCTCTCCTGCCCTGCATAGCTCTGCGCCACCCCTATGGGCATGGACGTGGTTGCGCGGGCGGCTGGGGCGGGGCTGGGGCTGCGTTCCTGCCCTGCGTAGGAGATGGGCCCAGAAGACAACTGCGGGGCCTGCTGGCGCGTCACATAGGCTTGCAGCGCCGATGCAAGAGCGGGATCCTGCTGGGCCTGCGTGCGCTGGATGGTTTCGGAAATGCCGGGGCCAGTGAACAGGTCGCTATCGGTGATCGGGCCACGATCCTGCTGGGGCGTGGAGAATATCCCCGAATAGAGCGAGGCCGTGTCCGTCGAAGTGGGCTGGAGATTGCGCACCGCTGCGGTAAAGGGCGACATGCTGGCCGGCGCCGGGGCTTGGCGAGGGGTAACGTCCAGAGCCGTGGCGACAGTGGGCAATTCACCGGGCGGCAGTGAGACGCCCTGCGCGCTTCTGGGCACATTGCCCGAGGCATAGAACCGATGCCCGCCAATGGTGGCCACATGATCCATGCCTCTTGCCCACGAAGGCATGACGGAGCCTGAGAGAAAATGATCGGCGCCCGGAACGGGATTGGCAATCCGCCCTTGCTGCACTCCGCTGATGATCTGCTCGACCTGCCGGCGCAGGCCTTGGTTCTGCTGCGCGCGAATGGCGCCTGAGCCGGGATTGGAATAGCCGTCGAACCCGGACTTAATCACCTGGTCCATGGACTGGCCGCGCGCAGCGGCGCGCTGTGCTATTGCCCACGTTGCGGCGATAATACCGGCTTCGCCTTCGCCGCCAGCCTCGGCAATGATGGTGTTGATTAGATCGTCACTGGCCATGCGCGTTCCAATTCTATCGACAACCCCGAAATCTCCCGGTAACGATTTAGTAGGGAACTAAAGGGGGTGAGCGAATGACTTATGAAATGGCCCTGCTGGGCGGTATGCTGATCGGGTATGGACTTCTTTCGCGGCTGACTAATTTCGTCTTTAGGCGCTTAGTCCCAGGCCATTTCCTATTTTGGTCGCACGCTACTGCGTTTGTTGTGGCTTTCGTTCTGGCAGGATTTGGCTTTGCCAACGGGACGGGCTTTAGCCTAACTACGGCGGCTATGTACGGCCTTCCTGCCCTACTCTTTGTTGGCATTGATTACTGGTGGTCGGTGCTTGAGAAGGCAGAGAATGATCGCGCCGCATGAAATTGTGACAAGCCCATGAAAACCCGATACTTAATCTTGGCCGCCCTGATAGTCATCTACGCATTCTTAGGCCAAGCCCCGTGGTGGGCAGCGGTCCTAGCGTTGTTTGTCTTGGCAGTCTCATGGCAAATTCATGCGTTGGAAGTGCGCGTGAATAGACTGCTAGACGAGAGAGGCATTCGTGTTTTTGATGACGAGGTTGCGCGATGAAATCCGGTAGAAGCTATGACTTCTACGATTGGAAAAGCCTCCAATGCCTGAGATGAAAAAGCACCCTACGGGCCTACGAAAGTTTATATTCCCGGCACTTTTTGTTGGTGGGGTATGGTGGGTCAGCTCAGTTGTTGGCCCTGAAACCTGGCACTCTTGGACGCCGGCTTTTGCAATGATTATGACTGCGCTGGTCTATGCGCATTTCACAGTGAAGTTCGAAAACATCGAAATGGACCTCGATGCGATCGAAGAAGCGCTGGACCGCCTTGAACCTGACTATCATCACCAGGTTGCCCGTTTTCGATATGGCCGGTCCCGCCCCGACATTCTCAACCCGAGGGCGGACAGTGAAACAAATTGACCAAGACCCCCGAAAGCACTCCCACCTCTACGAGCTCAAGCCTATGAGCCGGTGGTGGCTGGCAGTCCCGGCCGGCGCGGTTTTTCTTGGAGCTTTTGCCAATGGCTTTACCGAGCCGCTCAGTTGGGCGCTAATGGGCTTTGGCGCCCTCTCCATGGCCGTGTTGATACTCGTATTTCCGCACTACTTTCTATCGCGGCGCGACTGATCCGCCGGCATTCGGCCCGAGTGTCCGTCGAAGCAGAACCTCAATCGGCGTTGCCTGGTTGGGGTTGATACTGGGCAGCACCTTCAAGCCTTCCGTTGCAGCGGCGCCCATCGCCCGCTGAGCAAGCCCTTCCGTCATACGCTCCGAGGCGTTGCGCCCGATGGAGCCCAGCACCGGCCCCGCCACCATGCCAACCGGCCCGGCGGCCATTTGACCGAGGGCCATTCCAGCAGCGCCACCGATGCCATTCGTTGCTGTGTTGCCGCCGAAGCCGAATGTACCGACGAGCTTCATCAGGTTAGAGCCGGGGGTGCCGTCGATTACATCCTTGATGGCCTGCTGTTCAGCGGCATTAAACCGGCGCCATATATCGGGCTTCTTGAAGATCATGGTGCGGAGGGCATTCCGAATACCTTTTTCAGGACCGGATGCAGCCGCCTGTCCAATGCGAATGGCCTCCTCAATCATTCCAACCTTATTGGCGCGGGACCATGTTGAGATGCCACTGTATAGTGCCTTTGTGGCCCGTGACGGATCAGTGCCGCCGAGAATGTCGGCGGGCTTCAATGTCTGGACGAAATCATCCAGCTTGTTGATGACCGTGTTTGCGAACGCAGCATCGCGGCCTTCCGAGGACATGGCCACGCGCTGCGCGGCTTGCCTCAAAAGGTGCATATCCTTCATGTCGATCACGACGCCGCCTTGGGCAACATCATCAGCAATCGAGCGCATCATTTCCCACAGGCCGATGGATTTCTGGTCAAGGTTCGGGTTGATGCGGAGCTTCTGGCCGAATTGCTGCACATCGCCCAAGAGCCGCATATAAGCATTATCGTTGATGGCAAGCGGAGTGCCGCCCGTCGCCTGCTCGAACAAATTCGATGCTGCGGATCGCAGGTCATCGGCGGTCGGAGCCACCTTCGCCGCAGCATCAAGAATACGTCCCTGCTGGCTTTTCTGGATCAGGTTGGAAATCGCATTGCCGGCGAGAGGGATGGCCGCGCCGACACCTGCACCGACTGCGCTGGATATTGCGCCTGCGCGCGCCCGATCCGAGATGCTCCCATCAGAGCTGCCGGCGCCATAGACCGCCCCCTGCCCGAACCCAATGCCCCCTGTGGTGGCCATTCGCCCCAACAGTGTCGCCCCCCTCCCCGCCAATTGCCCGCCCGCCATCATGCCCGTGGGGATGGCCCCTGCTATTTCGGCGGCAATAGACCCCACCGGATTAACCCGTCGCTCCCGATCCAGCGCATTCCGGCTCTCATCCACGACCTGATTATAGACCGAGCCGAAATCGCCGCCCTGCATCGCAGCAAGTCCGCCCTGCACCGCACCGCGCAGCTCGTCGCCCCAGCCGAAAGTCGCGCCCTGAACGAACGGGTCGAGGATGGAGCTTTCCGTGGTCTGGTGCTGCCCGACCTGGGGCAGCGCATTGCCGGCCTGAGCCTGCTGCGCGGCCCATTGTGCATATTCAGGCGTTCCGGGGCGAAGGCCGGCCGGGGGCTGCGCGATGCCATCAACAGGCTGAGGCTGTTGCGCTGCAAGGTCCGGGAATTTGGATGCGATCAAGCCCCTGATTTGCTCGCGCGGCATATCATCGGGAAACTGCACATTGGTGCCGTCCGGCATCGTGACGATGGGCATGGGGCTACCTAAAAAACTCAGTGTATGGGACAACCCCCGCTGGCGTCAGCGTCGGGGATTGATAATTCGGCCCCGCCGAACGCGCCACGCCCTGAATCGCCATTTCACGGTTCTTGCGCTTTTGCTCGATGACGGCGGGGGTGTCGCCGGGCTGCGGGAAATACTGCTGCGCTGCGCTGGCAAACTCAGACTCTGAAATCACGGCCCCAGACTCTCGACGGAGGATAGCGTTCACGAAATCACGCTGCGCCTGATCGGCCTTCTTCTTTTCTTCCGAGGTCAGGAAGTTCCCGACGACTGGAATACCGCCCAACCACTGCTGGCCAACATCAGTCTGGGCTTGGGTCAGTTTGGGATCTTCAAGGATAGCGTTGGCCGCTGCCATGCGGTCGGCATATCCAGCAGCAACGCCCTGGCTCTGATTGAAATCAATGTTCGTGGCGCCAGCCTTGGCAACATCAGTTTTCCACTGCTCGAAGGTGCCGCCGTACCCCTGCCCCTGAGCGTATTGGTATTCCTGTATCGCCGTGGTCGGGTCGGGCGCAGACTGAGGCGCATACCGCCGCTGCCATGCGGTCATATACGCGTCGGCTGGCTCGATACCGCCCGCCAGAACAGCTTCGGCCAAATCGCCGTATTCACCGCCCCACCCTGAAAGGGTTTGGGCGTACCGCTGGCGCATCTCGTCTTGGCGCGCCTGCTCCTGCTGCTCTTTGGCAAGGTCGCGGTCAATCTCGGTCCCCCGCGCAAATCCCTGCGCGAAACCAGCGGCGGGGTTCATCGGGTCCATGCCGAGCCCCGCAAAGCCCTGCATCAGGGCGCTGCGATTGGCGTCAAAGCTCTTATAGATCGGGTTGTCGCCCCAACCGAGCATCTGGCCGATGCGCTGAAACTTGAAATCAGCCATGAAAGGCCTCCTAGAAAATGGCGCTGGCGATGGTTCCGCCGATTACAGCCGGCCCCATCCACCACGGGTGATCCGTGGTCTGCGTTCCGCTCGTTTTGGTCCCCGAAACTGGCGCCGTGCCCGCAAAGATCGATCCGCCGCGCTGCAACGTGTTCCAGTTCGCGTTGTTCGTGGCATCCCAAATGCGCTCTGCATCCTGCGCCCGTGCGGTATTGTAGGTGTCCATAAGCTGGCCCGCCTGCAATTGCGCCGACGCCGGCATCATGGACGCCTGATAGAGCCCCGGAAGGTTCTGGATGGCCTGCTGCTGTCTCCCATAGTCGAGAGAGGCCAGCGCGTTTGTTGCCCCCTCTGCCATGTTTTCCGCATGGGAGCCGGAGCCGAACCGGCCCGAGGACGTAAACACCGAATTGCTGGCCGTCAGTGCATCATCCAGCGCCCGCTGGCGCAATGCATCGTTCTGGACATTCCCCGCGGCAATATCGGCCTGGCCGCGAAGGGTGTCGGAAATGCCCTGCGAGAAAATCGAATTGTTGGGGTTACCCGTCAGCCCGGAGATACCCGCCTGCGTCTGGCTCGAAAGGTCAGGGACAAGGCTTTGCGTATAAGGCTTCACCCCGCCTGCCAGCGCCGAGTTGAGCTGGTTGCCGATGGTGGTGGCCGCAGCGTTCATTCCAGGGTTGGAAAGTCCGCTGGTCTGCGTCGTGGTGTTGGTGGTTTGACCGCCCATGCTAGAGCCTCTTTGTCAGCCCGTTACGCGGCCCATGGAGGGGCTCGTAATCGGAGAAAAACCGTGAATAATCCCGCCCGGCGATGCGATGCTCTTTGCATCCAGCAATTCGGGCCACATCTTCAATCGCCCTGATGCCTTGGCGCATCAGGCCCAACCTCGCCTTTGGTCCGCCGATGAAGCGCCCAGCAATCGCAATGGTGGACGCGATCAGGTCACCACCCTCATCATCGACTGAAACAACCAGAAGCCCCTCAGCGCCATCGCTGCCATGGAACAGCAATGAAGAGCGGTCCATCAGCCGCCCATAAAGCCCGTCCATGTCGAATTCGGGATCATGCCTGAGCGCCGGCGCCAGCATCTCGACTATCGCATCCCAATTGCGGTCGATCTGGGCCGTATCCAGCAATGTGACCTGCATCAGCGCCAGCCGGGCGAGCCCAGCGCAGTCTTATCGGCCGCCATATAGGATACCCAGACGTCCATGGAACCGCCGGATGAACCCGTTGCCCGGAGAATGTCTCCGTTCTTGAGGTTGACCAGAATATCCAAGCGTATCAGCTCGCCGGCCTGCAATGCCGCGTCCTTGAGCAGATAGCAGGACATGGAGCCGTCGAATTTCTCAATGGTGACGCTGGGGGTACTTCCACCCGTCTCCGCCACATAGAGGGCCACGACAAGCGTTTTGCCCGCCGCCGTCATGAGGTCGGCCGGCGTATCGCCATCAAGGCTGACGCATTCGGTGAGGATTGCCCCACCATTGACGGTGTAGCTCATTTCGGGCCGCCTCCTGCTGCCTTGATGTGATCCACGCCATGGGCGTAGGACCAGATCGCCCCGGCAGGAGCAGACCAGTCAAAGGCGATGTTTAGGCCCCTGCCCCGCATCGGAACGCGCCCACCTGAAACCTTCGTCGCCGCCGGCTTCCAAGCCAACGCGTCCGAGAGCGCATCGGCCGCGCCCAGGGCCAGCATCGAATTGGGGCAGTCGTCAATGGGCGTTGCCCAGCCGATCAGGGTCGATATGGGGCTGTTTTGCGTGGAGGTGACAATGCGCGCCGCAGCATTGGGCCCCGAGAAGGTCGCGTATTTTAGATCAGGCCCGAGGGCGGCAAAGACCTGCTGGCCGCCCTGCCAAAACCTGTCGTCCCAGGAAATGGTGATGCTGTCCACCGTGCCGAAGGCGTCGAGGTCTTCCAGCGTATAGCCCGCCGTTGCCACGCGGCTGAGATAGGTAATTTCCTCATCCCAGGTGAACCAGGGGTTTTCTGGGGTATCCCAGCGATAGCCGTAAAGCGACGAGGTGCGGTTAGGATCGGCCGCGCCTTTTTCCGGGTAGCGCCAAAGCACGATTTTCCGAGCCGGATCAATTGCGCCTTGAACCTTCGGCAAATCCGGCAGGCCAACGCGTGACAGCAATTGCTCATCGATAAAATGCGCGCCGATCATTTCCAGCCCAGCGCTGAGCGAGAACCGGAAATAGCCATTGGTGGAAATGCCATAGAGCACGCCATCAAAGGCAACGCAGGATTTCCGCCCCACCACGCCGCGCTCAAGACTGATTTCCTGCAAGGAATAGAGCGCACCGCCGCCGGCATTGCCGAACTGCAACAGCCGCATGGCTGTGGCCTGCAAGATCACCGCCGCGCCGTTTCGCAGATTGAACGCGCCTCGCAGCTCGCCGCCCGTTTCAAGGGGTTGCTGGTCCGCCGCCCGCTTGGACCATTCCAAGTGGCTGTTGAAGTCGCTATTGCGGATCAGCCGGTTATTACGGTCGCCCTGATCGTCCTTGCAGTCCAAGGCGAACACCATGTTCGCGATGACTTCAATTTCGCGGGGGTCGCCGGCCTCCGGGATATATGTGGGGGAACCGCCGAACTCCATGTCATAGGCCCAAAGGCCGTCGCTTGTATTGGTGAACAGCAAGAAATTGCCAAACTGGACGCAAGACCAATCGTCCCCGCTGGTGCAGTTGAACCCCGTCTCGATCTGCGTCCATGTGAAATCGGCTCCAAGCCGATAGAGCGAGTCCACTGTGAAGCCGAAAACCTCCGTCGAGCCGTTCCGCTTGAGACAGGTAATCATGCCTCGTGGTTCACCGGGAAGCGCGCCTGCGGTTTCCACCGTCACCAATTGCGCCCGAGGTCCGTACCCCATGGCCTTGGGCAGCACATTGTTCGCCACCAGACAAATACCGGGCGTCCCTGCCGTTCTGTCGGGCGCAAGCGGGCCGAAGGGGAACTGCATCAGCCGATCCTTTGCATGCCGTAACGCGAGCCACGCGACACCATGGCAAGCGCCGGATCAACCGTTGCGGTGCCACGTTTGGACTGCGCAATCTGGCTTCTGACCTGCGGAATGCTTTCTTCGATAATTTGCTTCCAGATCGTGCCATTCGGCCAGTCCTGGTTGTAGCCCGCCCCCCAGACCAGCACCCCGGCCAGATACAGATCAGGATGGTTGTCGAGAAGCCAATTGGTCGGCACGGTATCGGAAAGCGCAAAGCGCTGGCGATAGCGCAGCCTGAAGGAGTAGGCCTTGTCCAGAGGGCAGTCGAGCGCGATATTCTCTCCGTCGATTGCCCAGAATTTTGGCCTGCCGGTGCTGGCGCGATACTCAAACGTCCCCTCTGCCTTGGGCGTCAGGGTTTCTTCGTCGCTGCCGGCCTCGGACATGAGCAACGCAATGGGCCGCTCCATGGCGAGCGCTGAAATGCTGACGTTACGGGATGCCTGAACCCCCGTCAGGCCTGCGCTTAGCTCGACCACGCCAAGCTCACGATTGAAGCGCGCTTCAGCCAGCTTTATCCAGAGCGGGGCCTTGGTCGCCTGGCCGCTCCGCTCCATCCAGTCGATGGCTTCGGCCTGTAGCTCAGCATAATTCATGGCGCGCCTCGAAAAGTGGCAGGGACCGAAGCCCCCGCCATTGCATTAGGCCCCGATCAGGCCCTTGGCCTTCAGTTCAGCGTCAGCGGCTCGAATCCATGCCACGATGGCATTGGCCTGAGCCTCGCTGAACCCAAACGGCGTCGTGCTCGTAGCGGCGGTGGCTGCTGGCGCGGTGAATCCGGTGGCCTTAGCCGAAGGCGCAGCACCCAGAAAACCGATCTTGTCGTTAGTCTGCCCGAGCGCCACCCCATCCGGGCCGCCATCGGAAAGCTGTTTGATAGCCATGAGACTATCCTTTCATGAATTGAGGGAGAGGAAGCGGAAGCGGCGGGACCGAAGCCCCGCCGACAGCATCAGGCCGTGCCGCTGAGGCGGGTGGCAAGGCGCGGGTCGATCGCCTTGGTGCCGTAGAGGATATCCAGGCGCCAGGCGCTCTCATCGTTCACCCCGTCATAGACAGGGATGACGCGGACGTTCAGGCCTTTGTAGGACTTGCGCGCCACATCGACGGCGCCCGGAGGCGACACCAGCGGGACCGTGACCAGCGCGAAAGCATTCCGGTGGAACACAAGGTTCTGGCGATAGTTCTTCGACGCATCGCCAAGGAAGTTCACCGGCTGATTATTCAGATCGGTGACGCCCTGCACATCCACGTTTTTGAACGCGCCGGTCCAGATCATCGCCGGGGAGATGACCAGATCGGTTTCCGAACCCGTCGCCGTCGCATCCTCGACCACGGTAAACTGCTTGAGGAACGGTAGCGTGGCCTTGGTCACAGGGTTGACCGCATAGACGCCATCGATGGTGAACACGTCGCCGGCGGCGATGGTCTGGGTTGCGCCGCCCAGCGTGTCGATGTGAATCGTCTGCTGGTTGGTGTCCTTCACCTGGTCATAGGTGATGGTGCTGGCCGTGATCGAGAGATCGATCAGCGGGGAGCCGGAGCGGCTGCCGGTGGTGTGGGTCGGCACGTTCTGGGACATATACGTGTCCACACCGCCGATTTCGCCCAGCGAGCCCTTGCGATAGGCGCCCTTGGCCGCGTCCTGGATATAGAGCGCGGTCTGGGAGCCAAGCAGGCCCCAATGATCCTGAGGCGACAGGACCGCCGAGCGTTCGGAGGGGATGGCATATTCATCCAGCCGCTCAGGCGCCTTGGCGAAGTCCGCATAGGAGTTGACCACCTGGCCAGGCGTGCCGACCCAGTTCGGCACCTGCTGGTAGAGCCCCATCACATCGGTATCGACCTGGTTGGCGAGCTGCACCATGGCGGGCTTGATGACCCGCTCGGACAGATCGGCAATATTCAAGGTCAGGTCTTGCGAGGTGAACTTGAAGTCGATGCCCTTGCGCTTGTCCACGGTGATCGTGGTCTTGCCTTCGGTCACGTCCTGCACGTTCATGACCGCGCCGTCGCGGACAGTGAAGTCGGTCGGCTTGCGGATCGAGATGGTTTCACCCACCTTGTAGCCGTTCACCTTCTTGGAGAAATCGTCCTCGTATCCACGAAAGACGCGCTTGGCCATCACCAGCTCATTGTCGAGAATGGTAATGGCCTCGGCGGCGATGATATCCGCCGTCAGAGTACGGTTGGCCATTTTACTGCCTTTGAATTTCGCCCTAGGGCGTGTGAGGAATTACCGCTTCCGCCCTGCTGCCCGTGCAGCGGCGTAGGCCTCCATGTCGTCGGACTTGGCAATGTCACCCAGCGAGCGGGTCGCCTGAGGACTTGTTGCGGTGCGGACGGTCTGGAGAGGGGCCGCCGGGGGCGTCGGTGCCGGCTTGGGAGCGGATTGCTTTGCGATGGCAAGCGCGCCGATATGGGCCTTGTGCAACAAGCCAAGGAGCGTCGGGCTCCAGTTGTCTTTCAGCACCTGCTCGGGAATACCCTCCGAGTTTGCGAAAGCAACCAGCTTGTCGATGGCAGGACCACGGGTTTCGGCCGTAATGCCGGGAATGATGGTCATTGCAGCGTCGAGGGTTTCCTGAACGCGCTTGGCAAGGTCTTGCTGCGCCTTCTCAGTCCGCTCGGCCTGCGCCTGGCTGATTTTACCTTCCAGTTCAGCCTTCTGGGCCTTCAGGTCTTCATACTGCATCCGATGCTGCTGGGTGCCCAGCGGATCGGTCTGCATATGAGCCTGCCAGTCTTGTGGCGACAGCTTGGCGTATTCGGCCAGTGTCGTCTCGATGGTGCGCAGGGTTGCCCGCGCGTCCAGCTCCGCCTCGGTGGCTTCGGCCTGCTTGCCGATTGCGGCTTCCCGCTCGTCAAGTGCCTTGGCCCGCTCTGCCACGGTCTGGGTTTTCTTGGTGTAATCCGACTGCATGAGGAATTCGCCCTCAAGCTCTTTCGGTACCTGATACTGCTTGCCGTTCCGCTCGATCTGAACATATTCGAGCGTCGGCGGCTCACCCTCATCACCTTCGCCCTGCCCCTCCTGTCCGATCTGGTCGCCCGGATCGAGGATGGTTTCAGGGGCTTCGGTTTCTCCTGCTTCCGGGGCGATTGCTGCCTGCTCGGGCAGTTCGCTGGGCGCAGAAAGTTCCTGTTCGTCGGCCATGGGACGATGCACTCCTATCGGTTGGTGCTGGTGAGATCAGGCCGCTGTTTGCGGCGTGTTTCGCATGGTCGCCTCACGCAATACGCGCTGGCGGGCAATGCTTTCCTGGGAGGCGATCTTGGCCGCCTCAACGCGTTCGTTGCTGGCGATTTTTTCCAGCTCGATTTGCTCGTCACTCTGGATTTTCGCAAAATCGGCAGACTTGTCAGCCTTGAGCGCCTCATTCTCCTGCTCAAGCTGCTGGATGCGCTGCATGCCCTCCTGAACCGCCTTCTGAACCTCGGGCGGAATCTGCGGCTGGCCCTGCACCTGCGGCGGCAGCATCTTGCGGATGCGCTCGGCGATCTCGTCAGAGCCCTGCCAATCCAGAGATTTGACCAGAATATCGCCGATGAGCGGCGCAGCAGCGGGATAGGCCTGCAAAAGCTGCATCATCTGGTCAGCCTGCTCCTGCCGGAGCGTGGTGTAGCTGGGCCCGGATGTCACAGTCAGATCATACTTTCCGCTGGTCAAATCATGGATCGCCGTGATGACCTGGCCTTGCTCATCAACCTTGGGCTGGCCAGTGTCCTTGTCGATCACCGGGGCGGGCTGGTTGATAGCCTGGGGCGTCTGCGATCCATCCTCACCGATCACCCTGATTATGCGGGGCGCGGTGTAAACATGCGGGATCAGGTCGATGATGACCCGACCCGTGTGCCGGATGGCACGGGACAGGTTATCGATGAAATGGAAGGTGGACACATCCCCCTCACGTTGCCTGGCAAGGATCGCCCGACCGCTGGTTTCGTTCGACCGCGCCCCCATCGACGCATCATAGAGCCCGGTGATGGCCTTGATGTCGTCCGAGGCGTTCAACGCTTCCTGCATCGATCCGGCAGCGATACCGCTGTCGAGTGGCTGGCGTTGGGGCGCTTCTCTGCCATCATACTCGATGTAAGCATGGCTCTGTGTGTTAGCCGTTTGCCAACGCTCCTGGTCGCTGTCAAATGCACCTTTGGGCCCGATGAATGGGACGCGCGGGGCAAGGGCGACAAGCTCGGTTCCAGACGTGCGCCAGAAGTTGAGCATCATCTGCGCATCCTTGGCCCCATTGATAAGGGATCGGAGATAGCGCTTGCCGTCGATCCAGAATTCATCCCCGTAAACCGGGATGACCGGGATATATTTTCCGGGCCATTCTCGCTCGGAAAGGATTTCGGCGCCGGTCATGATGCGCTGAATAACCCGATAGCCCTTGGTTACGCGGCGGATTGGCTGACCCTGTGTGTCGGTAGCGATCTGGATCAGCCCCGCCTCAACCGCAAGTGCCAGGTCTTCATCCTCGGAGAGTTGGGCCTCGTCAAAGATCCGGCCATCAGTCGTTTTGACGATGGTCTTCTCGATCTGCTCCCGCATCCACCATTCAGCAACAAGGACACCGTCGCTGTTCAGCCACTCGCCCGCATCTTTCCAAGCATCGCTGTCCCAATCGGTAATGGTGGCCTTGGGATAGTTGGCCTTGAAAGTTTCGCGCGGCACCCGATCCACAACAAAGGCAACATTCCAGTCCGAGCTATCCGCCGCCGTTGAATTGGGGTCGCCGTAGATGCTCAGCGGGTTGGCGACGCGGTTGATCTGAATGTCGAGATCGAAACTGTCGTCATAGGCATAGTCCAGCCCGACGCGGATATAGCCGACATTGCCGGCCGTCGCCGTCTCCACCGCCGTATCGTAAGCCACGTCCGCGTTGGACGTGTATTCTATATTGCGGATCAGCCCGTTGATGATGAGCGCGGTATCCTTGTCGCCGTCCTCGACGGGGTGAACCTTGATCGAGGGCTTGTTCTGCCGGGCGTCGTTGACGACCTGGCGCACAACGGGGCCAAGGCGATCGATGGTTAGGCATGGGCGATTTTCCGATTCCCGCTGCTTGCGGATCGCTTCGGGCCACTGCTCGCGGGCGCGGACAAACAGCATGTCGTCCTTATAGGCCTGCCTGTTCTCGCTTTCGTTTTCCTCGCATCGGGTGAATAGCTTCTTGGCTTCGGCCAAAAGCGCGTCCTTGTCGCGGGGCTTTTCGTCGTCTGCCATATTCACCCCATCCAACCTCCGGCGCCGCCACGGGAGCCGTAAAATTCATCATCAGAAGGCCGCTTAGCTCGCGGCTCCTCATAGACCACGCACATCATGCCGAAGGCGTCAGCGCCGTGACTGGACCAGTCATGCTCAGGTCCAAGACCGATATTGCGGTCATCGTCGGATTTCTTCTCGTGATACCAGCCTAACGCCTCACGCCCGGCCACTGTGCTTTCCTCATCGAACCATATCGCCCCGAAATGGCGGCGGCCGGCCTCGATGCGCATCCTTGCCGCGCCCTTGCCTTGGTTTGGAATTACCGTCACCGAATAGCCGGCTGCGCGAAATGCGCTCTCGAAAGACACATCGACAACGCGGTCATTCGTTTCCCCATCGTGCGGGAGAACGATATCGGCCTTATCTGGGGTGTAACCCTTCGAATGGAGCCAGTTGATATGCGCGGCGAGCGCCTGCCCCTGCGCCTCGTAATAGTCTCGGGTGCGGATTTCCCGCCCGATGAACTGCGCCGGCCACATGGCGAACGCATCAGCTTTTGCGCCGGTCCCGCCGAGGTCGCAGAATATCTTGACGCGCATCAGCGGATCGAAAGGAACCCGCCCGATGCGACCTGCATTTTTTGCCGCGGCGAGGTCCTTGGCATAATAAGCGCCATCGATCACTGTCACGTAACCGCCCTCCCACACGTGATCGTAATCGTCAGGCGTGATGCGCAGGCAGTCCTGCCGCTCTTGCTCCAGTTCCGGCGTAAACCACGGGTTATCTCGCCAATTCGCATTGACGACGATTGCGCCGGTCGGCTTCTGCGCTCCCCGGAGCAAAACATCGACAGGATCAACCTTGCGCCGCGCATTCCAGCTCCACCACATCTGCGAGCCAGCGGCGCGCATCGTCGGGCGAAGAAGTCTGATCGAGTGAGAGGTTGCGCTTTGTGCCTCTTCCCACCAGGCCCGTTTGAAGCCCTCCAGCGACTTGATACTTTCGGCGGTGTAGTCCTGCATCCCCTTGAAGATCAGCAGACCATCGCCCGGCGTCCGGATCACATCGCGGAAAACCTTGAACCCATCCGCCTCGCCCAGGCTGAATTCCGATAGCTTGCTTTCAATCAGCAGCTTGGACGATTGCGCCAGGTCTTTCTGCACCTCACGAATGCAGACGCCGCGCAAGCCCTCTCCGCCATTCTCGCCCGGCTCAGCAAGGCAGTCCTCGAGCATGAGACCGGCGAAGAAATGCGATTTTCCTGAACCGCGACCGCCCCAAGCGCCCTTATCGCGGGCAGGTTCCAGGAGCGGCTCGAATACCTCAGCCGTTGGGATTCGAAGGGCGGACAATGACACGCTCGACCTTCTGGAATTTCACCGGGCCGCCACCCTCGCCGGTAATCTGCATCGGCAGCACCTTGCCTAGAAGGGTCATGAAGGCGACGGGGTTCTCTTTTGCCTGCTGGGTGAGATATCCGACCCGCCCCTCCGGGTGGGCCTTTGCAGCAGCCTCAAGGATATCCTCTTTGAGGAGAGCATTGACCTTGTTCGGCGTACCCTTCCTTCTGCCGCCGGTCTTTGCTCTACCTGGCTCTAGTTTAGACATTAGACCCCCTTCCGACTGCCTTAAGGCTTGGTCGGTTGTGAGTTCGATTACTCTTGGTACAGCGCTACAATGCCCGTAGCGGACGTGCCGCTGGCGTAAACTGCAATGACACGCCAAGGATAATCGACCCCGGCGACAACCGCCCGCACAACAGGCGAATCCATGCCGACGCATTGCACGTTGACGTTGCCATCGACGTTGACGGAAAGACCGACTGTCGGCTCGAATTGAGCCGTATCGCTGGGCGTAATGAGAACCATACGCCCAACAGACTGGGCGTCAACTCGGTTGGCCATATCGGCCTCCTAGACTATTGGGTTTGACCGCTTAATCTTCCGGCGGCGGCAGGAAAATCGTCTCGACCTCGAGGATTGCAGACGGCAGCGTAAGCAGAAACGCCACCATCTCGGGCACCTCGCGCTGATATTCAGGATCGTTGACGATGCGCACGGGCGCCACGTACTGGCCGACCAGGGTGATGGGATCGCCCACTCCGAAACCGTCCGCGTCGGGATTGGTGTTGATCCCCGCCCCTGGCGTGGAGCTGTCGATAAGACGCGGATCGATAGCGACGCCGCCAGCGCCTTGGTTGTAGCCCACGGCAATGATGCGCTGAGACGCGGACATGACGAAGAAATTCTGCGTGGCCATCAGATGGCTCCTACGGTTTGGAGATAGTCAGCAAAGGCATCGCGCATGGCGAGCACCTGGGCGGGAGAGAGGGACGCGCCCCAATGGGAGATGGCTTCGGTGTTCACGCCGAAGCCATTCGACAAGGCGCGGCCGGTCCCGAACTCGAAGTTGGTGAGGGCCACAGAGGCATCGGTGCGCGGGTTGCCACCCACCATCGCGCCATCGTTGAAGTAGCGCCAGGAGGTTGCCCCATCACGCGTCCAGACCTTGTGCTTGGTATAGTCATCGCCGGAGAGGGTGATGGTGGTATCCATATTGCCGCGCAGCGCTGTGTTGGCTGATGCGGAATTGCTGACGCGGGAGTTACCATTTCCGAGGTCGTAGCTTGTGGAGCCGCCATTCGACAGGTCAGTAAGGTGCCAAGCACCAACATGAGCATCGTCCTGCGCGAATAGTGCGTCGGTGGCCACGGTCGGGTTGAAACCGCTGGACAGGTACGAAGCTGCACCATCCGGCGTGAAGCCTCGATCCGCCGTGAACGCGGGGCTAGAAACCGCCGTGCTATTATACTGGTCCTGCTTCCAGTTCAGCCGCGCCGCCTGGCTATCCGCTGCCGCCCGCACATACAGCACGTCCAGCTTTTCCCACGCAGAAGCGCCCTTTAGGGCGACGATCAAAGCGTTGATCGCGGCCTTGCGCTCAACCGTGGGTGGCGTGGTGAAGCGGGCGAATAGCGCCTCGGCGTCGGGGTCGTAACCAGAGCCGTGCCCTACCCTCCCCCCGACCCAAAGAGACAGGCTGATATCGAGCATGTCTGTCTCCATGAAAAAGCCCCGCTGGTTAGAGCGGGGTGGGAGGGTTAGGCGCTATCTGGTCCGTTGATGGACGCCATTCCATGGCAGCGTCCGAACCGAAGCCTCAAACTGGCACCGGTCCAGGGAATCGAACCCCGTCGCGCGGTTTTGGAGACCGCTGCTCTACCAATGAGCTAGACCGATTGAATTGAGGGGGCGCGGTATTTGGCCGGCATCTGCTCCGTCGAGACCGCCTGCCTACTAACCGCCTTTCGTCCACCCCAGGCATCTAAGGGACCGTCTCCCTACTCTGCCATGGACGCTCCGAGAATCTCTTTTCCCGGTCAGCTTGTCGGAAGCGCCTGTGCCGGGAGCATTGCTGGCCTGACCCAGCTTGGAATCAAAAAGGCCCGGTTGCCCGAGCCCTGAATTTTGGGCGCAAAAAAGAATGCGCGGGTAAGCTGCTATCCCGCTGGGCCCGAAGGTAGCACCCGAAGGCCCCCTATACGCCAACCCAAATCATTTAACACGAATCTAGTTCATCTAGGCAGCCGATGCAAGTTTCTCGACCTGCCCTGCCTCAAGTTCCACAGGTGTCAGCCGGCCGAAGATTTCAGTCATTACCATCAGATGCCCCCTGCCCGTCACGTTGGTGACTTCACCGCCAAATGTCGCAAATGGGCCATCGCTAATGCGGACCTTGCTTCCAACAGGAAAACGCATCTTCGTTGTTTCCTTGCGGGTCTTTCCGATTTCACGGCGGTGGAGTTTGCCAGCGCGGGTCTCGTCAAAGGCGAAATCACGCTCGGCATCCATGATGGAATGCAAGGCTTTTACCTCATCGCTGTTGAGCGGGATCGGGAGCCCTTGGTTGTCGAGAACTTTTTCTACACCCTCGCAACCACGAATTAGGCCCCAGGGGGTTTGCTCACGGTTCAAGTCGCCAGTATCGAGGAACAGATAGCGCGGGGCCAAACGCATCTCGTGCTGGACCCATACGCGCTTGCGGCGGTTCAGGCGCTCAAACTTCTGCCACGGGGCATAAGTGCGGAAGCCGGTGGCCTTCAGATTCCGCTCCGCCTTGTCCTCGCATTTGATATTCGTACGAACCACATACCAAGCCATTACCATCGGCTCCTATTTGCTTGGGTGACAACTTCGAGGCGCTTCGCGGGTGAAATTTTCTTTGGTACAGGTCGCCAATTCATTGGTTTGCGGCCAAACCCGACCTTCTGAGGCGGATCAATTTCGTACCACCTTCCATCCTCATGCAGGATAAAGTGTCGGCTCCTTGACGTTTCCATGTCGCTGAACAGCAACTCGCACACCTGCCCCGCCTCGACAGGCTCGGTCATTGGACGCCACGGGTTTTTGCGGTCGTATTCCTCCCGCTCGCGCCGCTCGTCAATCTTTGTCCTTACCATATGTCTCTGTCTCTCTGGTGGTTAGGAGGATGGAACGGCAGGCACCGTGCCCCAAGCTGGCTGTTCTCCTGCCAGCCGAAGATTGGAGCCGCTGTAAATGTGGCAGAAGAAGCCTCCCCCGTCCGCTTGGTGGCGGACCAGACTGGCGCAGGACAGCGGGCATCACTTCCGCACCTTCCGATCCAAATCGCGGAGCGCCATGGCGACCTCCGCCATAGCAGCCGTAGCGCCCAGCCCGTGGTCCCGATATTCGGCATAGGCTTCACGGATACGGGCGATGAAGGCCTTGCGGGCGCCGCCAGACTTCTCGGCATTGTTCGGGGAATGGCTCATGCTGCTGCCCTCGCCACTTCATCTGGCACGAGGCATCCCGGGTCGCCGGGGCGGGGTCCCCACGACATTGCCCAGGTGCCATCTTCCTCAAAGGCCCGAACGCGCGCCGGCCAGTCGATTGGCTTTGGAACGGGGCGGCTCATCCCAGCCGCCTTTCGGTATTTCGCCGCATATTCCGCCACCAAGTCAGGGACGAGCGCCCAAGAGCGAAACTTGAACCCTGTCGCCGATTTGGCGCGGATGGCTGGGGCAATTTCGTCCGTGAGATGGAATCCGGCGCTGAGCATGCCGAGGATCGGCGCCAGGTTCATTAGGGCGGGAGAGCGCTCGGCCCGAAAGTCAGCCATTCCAGCAGCCTCAAGGCAAACGCTTTGAACCAGATCGTAATCGTGCTTTTCCTCGCGCGACACCGCAGTGGTAGGTTCAGTGGGAGGTTCAAACGAAGTGAGCCCGGCAGATTCTTCCGGTTGGGTCTGCGTTTGCTTCCGGGGGTGCGGAAAATTCTTCCGGTAGGCTTCGGGCGGCAACTGGTAGGCGTTGGACGTCCGCGACCCATCCTTCCGATGGCGTGCCGACCGAACGATATATCCATTCACCTCAAGCCATGAGAGCGCATCACGTAAAGCGCGCTCGCTCACGCCGACCTTTGCGGCGAGCGATTTCTGTGACGGAAAGCACAGGCCATCCTCGTCGGCGTGATCCGCAAGGCACACGAGGGCTAGCTTGGCCGTGGGGCGCTCTATGGGGGCCTCTACGGCCCAAGTCATGGCTGCGAGGCTCATATGTTGTCCCTGATGCTGGAATGGGCGATGGAGCACCAGAGACGCACATCGTCGGTGGCGCCGTTTCGGTTCTTACGAATGAGGAAGTCCATCTTCCAGCGAGCATCGCGGAGCATGTTTTCGTCCACGTCCTCCTGCTGGTTGAGATAATATTCCTCTCGGAACAGGAACCCGATCACATGGGCGTCCTGCTCGATTTCTCCCGACCAGCGAAGGTCGGACATGACCGGGCGCTTGTCCTCGCGCTTTTCCACTTCGCGGGAGAGCTGGCACAGCAGGATGACGCAGCAATCCAGTTCCTTGGCCAACGCCCTGGCTCTGCCGGACACTTCGCCGGCCTCCGCCACCTTGTTGCCGGCATAGCGGTCAGAAGGCGTCACTAGACCCATATGGTCAATCCAGACGGTGCCGAGCCGAACCCCGTGCATTTCCATCTCGGCTTTGAGACGGCGCGCCTTCGCGGCGATCTCTGCAAATGTCAGGCGTGCACTATCGTCAATGTGCATCGGCGCCTTGCGCAATGCCTCGTAGGCATTGCCAACTTGATCCTCCATGCCCTTCAGATCGCCGCGCAAAAGATCTCCGAAGCCGGGAGCCTTGGTCCAGTCGATCTGGTCTGAGGCCATGCGAGCGAAAATCTCCTGCCGGGTCATTTCGAGCGAGAAGATCAGCACCCCTGCCCCGCTCAGCGCCGTGCGCCTGGCCGTCGAACACATGAAAGCCGATTTGCCCATGCCCGGCCTGCCGGCGACGACATAGAGCTGGCCACGGCGAAAGCCGTTCAGTTTGTTGTCGAGGATGCGCAAGCCGGTGGTGTCGCCCTTAAGGTTTTCTGGGTTGGCAATGTCCTCGAAAAACTGCTTGCCGGCATCCGCCAGGCTGGAACCGCTCTTTTCAGCCTGCACCTCCATCACCGTGTCAATCGCAGCCATGGAATGGCTGGCAATCTCGTAGGGGTCGGCGCCATGCATCTGCGACTGATCGATTGCGGCCTGCCCCATTTCAGACAGCACGCGCCGCGCCCAGCGGTCCTTGACCGTCTGTAGCAAGCCGCCGATCATTGCGACGGGCATGCCTTGCCGGCAGATATGGGCGTAGAACTGACTGCGCGGGACGCCGGCAATGTCTTCCGGCATGACCGCAATCACGGTCGGCGGTGACAGGCGGTGGCCGGCCTCCGCCAGTTTTACGCATTGCTCGTATATGTAGCGAAGGATCGGTTCAGAGAACCACTCCGGCTTGATGAGCCCGGCCGAATATTCCATCGCACCGTCATTCTCGATCAATGTGCCAAGAAGCGTCATCTCGACGTCGACTTCGCTCATGGCGATTTTGGTGGCCGGAATCGCGTTCATGCCTTGCCCTTCGTCTTCATGCGGCGCGCCGTCTGGTTCAAGGTCATGTTCAGAACAACCCAAAGCGGCTTCATGGTGGTGTTGTCATTGGCAGCCGTGAGGATCATCACCACGGCCTTTCTGTCGGGTCATAGCCAGCGAACGGCGGCAGCATCGGCTTCTTCGCCTTGACGAGCGGAAGCCTTGGTTTCGGGGGCGGCAAATCGGTTCGTGGCCCGGCCATGCGGATGCGCGGCGGCGGCCGAACGCCCCAGACGTCAGCCAGCGAGACGGTCAGGTTCAAATGCGAGGTGCAGGGACGCCTGATGCCATTGGTTTTTATCCCGGTCGAATGTCTCTGGCCTTTCAGTGTGGAGAGAGGGTTCATGCCGCCCTCCCGCCATAAAGATTGATGGCATGCGAGTAAGGGCCTGGCCCCCACACGTACCAGGCATGATCTTCTGTGCCTGTCTCGCCGTTACCGGCCCACGAAATGCGGTCCAGCAGGGCAATCTTGGCCATGAATCGGGGGTTGTCTTGGAACAGGTGACGGCGGGTCTTGCCGAAGTCGAATTTGGCGGTCAGCAGAAGAGCCACCATGCCGGCGCAGCGCTCAAGCGAAAGCTCAGCAAAGCGCACCGCGTCACGATTGCCTTTGCCATATGGAGGATTCGTGATGATCGCGTCGAAGGCTGGCCCGGCATATGGGCGATTCAGGAAGTCTCTGATCGCGTCATGCTCGCGGTCATAGGTGACGATATCGCTGGTGGCGACGGTGGCCCCGTTCTCGCGCAGCACATCAGCCATGAGGTGATTGCCGGCGGCAGGCTCCCAAACGCGCAGCCCGGCCACCGGGAAATGCCGCAACAGCACTTCCGTCGCCCAAGGCTCAGTCTGGTATAGGTCGTTTTCTTTGCGGGCGTAGTTGGAAGCGGTAACGGTCACAGCTCAGCCCTCCACTCGAACTGCTGCGAATGGCCGGGCAGAAGCCCATCCTCGATAGCGACCACATGCGGATCGCCTAGAATGGCGGATGCGACCTGAGATGAAACCGGGACGCCGGTCCTGCTCAGGGAGAAACGTGCCCCCCCCCTTCTGGCGTTCGTCGTGGGTATAGGTGCGCAGGAGGCGTTCGCCGCCGAATTCTAGAGCGTAGCGAACGTCTTTGAGGGTCGCGGTCTTTTCTCGTACGGCGCTCATGCGACGGCCCTTTCCTCTGCAATGCCGCCCCACTGCTGGGCCATGGCCTCGGCAATGCCGGTGAAAAAGCGGCTGCGCTCCTTCCAGCGATCCGGGCCGGGCGGCATGCGATGAACACGCGCGGTTCGCCCTTCCACGATTTTGGTCGGGACCAGAGGCGACAGGTTCTTGAGCCAGAAGCAGGTGCGCTTGACCTCGCCATGGCCGAACTGCCACGGCTGCACCGATTGCGCCGGCTCCCGATAATTCTCGATCAGCGCCTTGGCATGGCGGTGCATGACAGGGTTCTCGACGCAAATGCGTTCGATTGGCGCATTCCAGAAGGCAGAGAACAGGGCGGCGCCTTCGCGCAATTCTTCCTGCATCTGCCCGGCAGTTTTTCCCGGCGGCGGCGTCGAGAGCCAGCGGACGCCGGAATTGCAAAGTCGGGTGCATGGTGGATGCGCCACCATGAGCAAATCCCAGCCGTCATCGAGAATGTTTCGGGCGTCACCGACGATATGCTTGTTGCTGCGATCCTCGGACGGCAGCAGGTCGCAGGACCATGCGTCATGGCCCAGCGCAGCAAAGGCGCGCCGCACAGTGCCAGAGAACTCGCAGGCGACAAGGACGCGAAGAGGCTCAGCCATGGCTACACCGCCCCCCCCTTCTGAGAAGCATGGCGATAGAATTCAGGGACGTAGCGACCGGAAGCGGAAAGCTCTGCCACCAGCTTTGCAGTCTTGTCCTGATCGGATGCGAGTTGCTTGCGGGCAGCGTCCTTGGAGCGGCTGAACACAACGCGAGTCGCTGGTTTGCGGGTGAAGGGCCACATGGTCATTCATCCGCATCTTGCTGGAGGCCACCGCGATACAGGCGCAGCGCATCGCTGATATCGACCATGTGGCTGGCGAGAGCAGCGTCAGCGGCCTCGTATTGAGCCCGGAGCAAGGCGCGACGATCAGAAAAGTCGGAATGCTCGCGTTCCAGCTCATTCACCCGCAACTGGAGCCTGTTTCTCTCAGAGACACAGCGGGAAGTGGTCGGCGCGGTCATCGCAGCAGCTTCGGCAACGACAGCTTCCATTTGGCCCATATCGACCGCGATGGCCTGGGAAATATCGTCTGCGGGAGTTTCGGCGGGCTTGGCACGTTGAGCCATGGTCAGTCCTCCAATTGAGCGTCAGTCTGTTGCGCGGCGCCGTGGATGCGCCGGCGGTGTTTGCGTTTCGTGCGGGCGATCAGCCTGGAAGCGCGCCAGTTGATCCACCATCCGGTCACGAGCCGGACCAGGTGGAAGCGCCTCAAGGATCTTGAGGTTTTCGGCAATCTTGGCCTCCATGCTTTTGGTTTCGGCCACGTAGGCGCGGTAGAGCGAGCGGTAGATGCTGGCGGCAAGGTCTTTGGGCCTGCGGTAGCGGAGCGACCACAAAGCCTGCTCGGGCACCTTGTGCTTGCGAGCGGCGCGGTGCCGGGCCGCATCCAGCGTGTCGCCCGGCCCGCGATGCTCGCGCCTTACAATCAAATCGGCCCACGAGGCCGCTTCATCCACAGCGGTCATGTCGGTCATTTCTTTTTGCTCCACGAGCAAACGATTGTTGTCCTGCACGTCAATTCCTTCCCGTTAGCGTCAAAGCCAACGGGACGAGTGAGAGACGAAAGGCGATTGAGGCGATGGAAATCCCGACCACACCGGAGTTCAGAGACCATGTGCGTCGGCAGATGATGGACGAGGCCAAGCGTCAACTTGACCGCGTAAATGGAGTGGCCGGCGCCCCGAGGGAGGGACTGGAACGCCGGCCTTTGCCGGGGAGCGTCAGCCCCAGCAAACTGAAACTCGTATGGATTAACCCGAGCATGACGAAGCCGGCGGGACGCAGAACAAACCGCGCCGGCTTGGTGATGGTCAGGAAATGACAGAGTGGCGCCCTGGCTGGCCTTGGCCGCAGGCGTTGCCTCGTCGCGTCGAATGGTGGAGGCAGCAGCCATCACAGCGCCCCCGTCCAAAACCAGACCATCAAGACAGCCGCGATGGTGATCGCCCACAGCGCCATGGAGACTGTGACGGTCAACAGGGCGCGATTCATCACAATGCTCCCGCCAGACGCAGGACATAGCCAGCAGCAGCAACCAGAGAGAGGCCGGCAACCATTGCGCGAAGAACAGGGGTGGGGTCGAAATATCCGGGGCGATGGGTCATTCTGTCGCCTCCCGAATATAATTTTCTTCGTTCACATTCATGCCGAGCATGTCGGCGTAAGCGGTGGTAAACTCGCTTTTCTCGATGACCTTGCGGACGCGCTTACCGTCGCCGGCATCGTCCTGCTCATCCTGAACCTGGGCCTTGACCAGCGCCTTGATGGCGGACCAGTCGCCACCCTGAGCGGTCACAAGCTCGCGCATGCTGGTGATGATCGCGGCGTCGGCAAGCTGGCGCTCAATGACGGGGCGCAGTTCGGTAACAACGGCCTTGAGGGCTTCGGAGGAAAACATCACGCCACCTCCTCACGAATAACTTGCAGGCGCGACGTTGCTGCGAGCGAATATCCCTTGCCCCAGGCCGTATCGATGCGGATGCCGAGAGGCTCGATCTTCTTCCTGATTTTGCAGACGTACACGTCGATGATCTTGATTTCCGGCTCTTTGTCCGGGGTGATCTGGTACATCCATTCCAGCAGCGCCTCCTTTGAGACGACGCGCGGGAACACCTCTGCAAGACGCTGGAGCAGTAATGCCTCGGTGCCGGTCAGAATGGCGAACTTGCCATTCGCCACCACCATGCCGCGTTCCGGCAATATCGAGATGGGGATTTCAATGCCGTCCGTGCCGCAGAGCGGGCATGTGCAACTAGGCTGCATGAGAATGCCTCCCTGCTTCCGTAGCATCACGAATTTCTTGATTGATCTGGCGCGTCAGAATGAACTGAACCGGGTTGCCGGTTCTGGCGCTCTCAATGCCGGCCTCGTAGACCATGCTGCTGATCGAGATGCCGTCGAAAACCTCAAAAAGCTTCGACGGGTTAGCCAGGAGATCGGTCTTGGTGCGGACGGCGCGGCCAATGCCATTGACCACTGCACCGGTAATCATGCCCGGGTTGCCGTCGCCGCATTCAACGATGCATTGCAGGATGGTGGTCAGGGTGGCGCTGCCATAAAAGTCGAGCGCCCGCGCCAGGACATTCACGGAGCGGGTCTCGCCCACCAAGAAGCCCTCTTTCTTCCGAGTGACTTTTACGCCCGCCGCATCGAGAACCCGCAGGAGGGAGATAGCCTTCGGCGCTTTGGCCGCCACCTCTGCGAACCAGAGGTCAATGGGCTGGACAGGCGTTACATTGCCGTTGATTGCAGCGAAAGCCGCTGCCGCCTCGGAAGCCGAGCAGGAAAGGACGTAGCAAGGAACCGCCTCAATCCCGATGGTGGCCGCCGCAATCGTGCGGTGCTGGCCGTCCACGACGCTATAGGTCTCGCCTTCGCACGTGACGATGACCGGAAGAAACTTCGCCCAATCGAAGGCGGCACAGATGCGCTTGATGTTTCGCACCGACCCGGCGGAAACAGCGCGCTGATAGGTGGTGTCAACGTAGAGTTTGGACACCTCCACCATCTGAAGGCGCCCAACTGCACCATGAATGGCCGGGGCCTCCGGCGCATCCGGAAGCGCGACAATCGGAAAGCGAGTCTCTATCCTGCTCATGCTGGCTCGCCCCCACCCATGTTGCCGCTGATTTTCGTGAAGGTGACGTTGGCGCCGCAATCGGCCAGCGCTGCCAGAACTGCTTCCTCCCGGATTTTCTCGGGAGTACGACCTTGGGGATCGAGACGCATCTGTGCGTGGCGCTTGCGAAAGGCGCGGTACATGGCCTTGGCCTGCGGCGTGTCGATGGAGCGCATCAACTCGATGACGCCATCCATGTTGATGCAGTCCTCTCCAATCTCGGGGAAGAACTTCTTGCGCGGGCTGAGGCCCTGCGGATGACCGATATCGGGAACCCTGCTCATGCCCGTTCACCATGGGAGGGGGTGGTGGGGGTGGGGAAAAAATCGGATGACCCGAGCTTGATTTTCCGGGCCCTGGCTTCGGCAAGCACAGCCTCAACGTGCCAGTGCGGGATGACTCCGCCCGTGCCGCCACGATCGCGTGGCATACGCCAGCGCATGACGGTGTGCGGCTTAACGCCCGTTACCTCGGCGAGGGCGCTAAGGCCGCCGAATTTCTGGATGATTGAATTGGCTGGTTCGCATCGCATAGCCATAATGTACGATATTCATACAAGCAACACAAGAGGCAATGTACGATAATGCTAATAGGCGTTTTCGGCGCTATGTCCGAAATTCGCACAATGGTTGATGCTGAAACAGAACGATATCTGGCCTGGATTAGAAAGGGCCTCAAGAAGCCCGGCAAAACCCAGAAGGGACTCGCCGAGCATCTGGGCATTGCCCACCCACAGATTACCAGCCTTATGAAGGGGGCGCGGCAGATCAAGGTGCCTGAGATTCCGCGTATGGCAGAATATCTTGAGGAACCGCCGCCGGCGCGCCGTTTTCCTCTTTTGGGAGATGCTGGAGCTGGCGGTGTTATCTCTGAGACCCATTGGCCGGGCGATCCGGAAATGGTCGAAGGCCCCGAAGATGCGCCGGTGGGCACCGTTGCCGTCAATATCGTGGGCGACAGTTTGGGGCCAAACTTCGATGGCTGGCGAGCATTTTACGCCAACCGAAGGAACCCCTTTGATGAAGAATGGCTAGGCCATCTTTGTGTGGTGGGCACGTCAGACGACCGTGTTCTGATTAAGTGGGTGCGCCGCGGATCGCACGGATTCAACCTGATATCTGGTACGGGCCATATCGAGGAAAATGTGACACTGATGTGGGCAGCCAAAGTAATCGACATCAAACCGCGCCTATGACCCGCAAGCCCAAACCAGCAAGAGAGCTTGCCGCCCGCGCGCTATGCCGAATGGCTGGTCTGCCCGAGAACATTACCACCAAGGGCCGGCCTATGTGGGAGAGTTTCTTGCCCGAGGCGGATGCGGTGCTGGATGCCATAGGGTGGAAGGATCAGGGGGAAGAAAAATGAATGATGCAGCCTCAGCTAATACGCAGGCATGGCTTTCGCCGGATGTTCTCCGGGCTTTTTTGCAGGCTCGTGGTGTAAATACGGCTTGCGAGCTTTGTAGGCATGACAACTGGTACATCGACACAGGTGAAACTGGCTTTATCCCAAGGGACAGCGCTTATGCGAACAACCCTGACGGAACGGTCAATATCGTTGGCGGATACCACATGCCAACTGTGCGAACGGTCTGCATGAACTGCGGCCATATTCGTCACCATGCGACCTTTGTGATCTATAATTGGAGCACCACGGTCAATGTGCCATCGCAGCCGCTCGGGGGTGGGAAATGACCGACAATAACGTGGTTCGCCTTCCGACGTCCGCGATGGGGAACAAGGGTCAATCGGAGCAATCCTTGAAATCTGGCGGGGGAGATGGCACATCTGACGACATGGAGCAGCGCGTTTCGCATCTAGAAAAGCAATTCGACAGGATCAACGACAAGGTTGATGACCTGCGCATTGACATGGCTGTCATCAAGGAGCGCGTCAGCCACCTGCCGACCAAGGGGTTTGTGTTCGGCGTTTACGGGGCTGTATCCGCGTTCATCATCGCCGCGACCCTATTCCAGTCCCAGATACAACAGTTCTTCGGGATCGCCGGCTAACCCACCCACTTCCAAATTCCCACCCCAGCCCGCTCCGGCGGGCTTTTTTGTGCCTGCGATTCTTGGCATCAGGGCCTTCTCAAATTTAATGTACGTTTTTCCTACATTCATGCTTGACGGATATGTATGATTTGCGTACATTCTTCCCATCAGACCACGAAGACGCCCTCGGGCTGATCTGGTCGAGAGGATGGAGAGAGCAGATGGCGAAGCAGTGGAAGCCGACCGCACGTGTTTATGATCGCAAGATCAAGGACTATGTGACCGTCACCTTGGC